>Ga0315291_10000004_pt1 | contig 456879 bp, 503 predicted proteins | sample YL17G12_20_MG_FD_203070 | JGI IMG/M metagenome (GOLD analysis project Ga0315291, IMG submission 203070) | Sediment microbial communities from Yellowstone Lake, YNP, Wyoming, USA - YL17G12_20 | ecosystem: Environmental > Aquatic > Freshwater > Lake > Sediment | place: USA: Wyoming | collected... | reverse complement strand
ACTCAACCAAATCAGAACCGCCAACGCCACTGCCGTCAGAATCAGAATAACCAGGGTTTTCCACACTGGCGAAACTGCGTTGGCCAAAAAAAGACATCAACTCCTGAAAATCAGGATAGTCAACAACACCACTGCCATCAAAGTCTGAAGAATTGCATGCAGGCAGGCCCAGAACGGAAACAGGAACGCCGCCGCAATCCTGGGTTTCGCTGAAACAGCCCGCCCTTGTTTCAACCATGCCCTCGCCACAGGCGGGAAGCAGGTCTTCTACAAAAGTGAAGTCCTCCGGCTTGATGCAGGTAAAATCATATTCGCCGCCTGGAATTTCAACAAGGCCTGCGCAGCAGGATTCATCTGGATAAGATCCTATTTCGCCGGCTATCAGGCAGGTTCTCTCACAGTTGAGCTCGTTTGGATCGATTCCCAGGTCACTGGTTTGCGTGCCGGCTATTATTTTGACTGACGCAATAGCAGGGTCATAAGGCATGTCAACAGCCATTTCTCCGCGTTCCATTTCCATCGAGCCGCCGCCAGTGAGTTTCCCTGTGTTTTCACCAGCACAGCTGTTTTCATCGGTGTAGTCAACAAAAACCATTCTTGCCGAGTGCAGCGGCACCTCAAGCAGTTCGGCTCCGGAGGAGTCAAATGCAACCAGCAAATAATCAGCCGGGCCTTGAAAGTCGTATTCGGGGGGCAGCGTGTAAACATTTTCAAGCGACTCTAAAGTAAAAGCAACGCCTTCAGGGTATAGCCCGCCATCAGGGGTTTTCACAACATTTTCATCGGAAATGACAAGGTGCACATAACAGGCCTCAGCGGTTCCGTCAAAGGAAACCGCGTAAGAGAAACCCGCAAACCCCGGCAGCAGCAAAACCAGCAGGGCAAAGAATAACTTACTGCTCACCATAATTGGCAAACACCCCCTGAACAGGCGCCTTTCACGGGGCTGCCTCCACTTTCTTTATAGCATTCTGTTCCTTCCGGCGAGAAAACGCAGGTTCCATCATTGCAGGCGTCTATGCAGCCCGCGTCATACGCCTCATTAAGTTTACAATCAAGTGTATTAACGCATTGGACGCTTTCATTGGGGGTGCATCTCCCGCTATCGCAGCGGCCAAAGAACCCCTGGTTTTCAAAATTACTGGCGCAGGGCACTGGCTCCCTGTGCTCACAAGTATTTGTTGCACTGCAAAAGCTGCAATACGGGCGCTCGAAAACGCCCGTGCAGTGAATATCCTGTGTGCATTCCACCCCGGGCTTTATTACCCCAGGCATCCCCAGGCAGGTATCAAAAGCGCTCGAAGAATGGCTCCTGTTTATTGAATTCAGGCAAAAACCACAGCTTACAACATTTAATTCTCCAGCATCCATCGGGTAATAATTCATAAGGCTGAAAAAAGATGGCATAAGGGCTTTTTCTTCGGCGCACCCAATTAGATTGTTCCCGTATATGCCAAAGTCTTCATTAAAATCCCTGCAATTGGTCCCCAAGAACAGTTTTTCAAAGGGCAGCGCGCCCGGAACGCGCAGTCTGGCCTTTTTGGATTCGTCGTTCAACCCGCAAAGGGCATGCCCCACTTCGTGCACCATTACCCCTGCCAATTCAATTTCAGTATAGGGCAATGAAGGCCCGGATGAAAGGAATATCTTGCCATTAAGTACCCTTGAAGTAAATCCACCTGCCTTTGGATTAACGCTTCTAACAAAAGCGGGGGAAACCTCTATAGTAATCGCACCAGCAACTTTGTCCACGCAATCCGAACCACGGCCGCGCCCCCAAGGCAGCATTCCTTTTTTGAGTTCCACAAAGTGGGCTAGTTTACCCAAGTTGTACTTGAAGGGCTCCGTTGCCCCAAAACCGAAACCAATGTAATCCTGGGCAAGCAACACAAATTCTGCAGCCCCTTTTTCAAACGAATCATCCTGCGCGTAAACAAACTTCCTTTTGGCAGAGGCATTACCATCGCTTCCATCCGAACCATTCAAGTAAACGCAATTGCCTGTCCTTCTCACAGGGGAATAATATGCCCGGCCATTGACATTCAAATCCCCCCTTATTGCCTTCTTGTCAATCAGGATGTTAAGCATGTTTCCGTCTTGCGCAAAGCTTGGTAAGGCGCCATTTTCCCATCCTCTAAGCTCGTCTTCCCACCTGTAAAAGAGATACTTGCAGTCAGGACCGTGCTCAGTAGCCGGTTTTGTTCCCAAAAGCTTTGCAGAGCCTGAATCCAGGTCCAGAAATTTCTCATACCGCGGGCTTGAGGGGCTGCCGGCCACAATGCTGACAGCGCCTGTTTTCTCCATGGCCTTTGCCTTGTCAACGCAGCCCTGCCCCCCACACGCAAGCAACTTGAAATCAAACACAATGTCATCAAACGGAGTCATGCCCCAGGCAAGGGGGTTAAAGCCGCGATTGCGTATGGTGTCCTCAACATACTGCTTGCTAAACGTTAAATTTGCATCAACAGCCTCTATCCAGCAGCAGGTGCCTCCGGTGCACTCTGTTCCCTTGACGCATTTTGGCGCGGAGCCGTTGAGCGCGCACTGGAAATTCTTCTGCCCGGCGTAATCGTATTCGCAGTATTTTTTGCAAAAAGCCGCCTGTTCGCCTAAAGTGCCGACGGGGTTAAGGGAGGAACAATTATTGCCGGCGCCCACAAGGCGGGTGCAGCTGCCGCAGTCAATCTGCTCGGCAAGAGAATAGCCGGCAAGAAACAAAAAAAACAACGCAACCAGAGCTTTTCCAACAAGGCCCATTTTTACATCAGGCATAAGAAAATTGGCAACATCTTGTATAAAAAGAATACATATCAAAGGCATTGCAGGAAAAGTATTCTTATACATAACGAGCTGTTGTTTTTCCACAATTAGAAAAAAACAGGAAAATCTATTCCACCAAGGCTTTGCCTTAGAAAGGCTACCTTGGGGGTTTCATTACTTCAGGGCGTATTTTTTGCGCCAGAGGCTCATTCTCCGACAACAGGGCGTTAATAACATCAATAACCCCCTGCCCCTGCTCAATCCGTACTAGAAGGTTTTTATATCTGGAATCGTGAGAGTTCCACTGCTGCTCGGTTGTACTTTCATCGCGAGCGAACCTGGCTTTAGCAGCATCTCCTTCTAAAAGAGTTAAATCTACATTCAATATTTTAATTTGAGCCGCGGAGATTGGATTTTGCTCAATGACACGCATTATTCTGCCAGGTGAAACGCGTGTTTTTTGGCTAACGGACTCTATGAACTTTATTCTTTCAATGCCATGCGGAGTTGAAGGGTCCCAGGAATAAGCCATGGAAATCCTTGCCCAGCCAGCCGGGTCTCTTACTAATTTTTTTGCCCTAAGAATTCCTTCAACATCAGCTATTTCACGCACAGGCCTCTTAGGGCGCATTCTACGGTGTATAGCGTAACCAACACCAGCTGCCCCGGCAGCGGCAGTAGCAGCAGCACCCCAAAGAAGTCTTCTTCTAGTAAATTTTCCGGCAAAAATTCTTCTCCTCGGGCGAGGCTTATGATTCCCAGCAGGCATGCAAAATCAATAAATATTGTGGGCTCAAAAGTATAAATAGCTTGCTGTAGGATTGGCAAAAAGTTAAAAACCGGGCTGGAAATTCAGCAGCAATGAGAGCACAGCCGGCAGGCCGGGGGCAAACAGGGCACGCAGGCGCTCTTTTGCGGCCCAGGCAAACTAGCAAAGACCGGCTAAAGGATTAAATACCCGCGCCGAACAATACCTTACAACAAGGCGGATAGAAAAAAAAGGCGGAACAATTGCCGTAACCATAAAGTGAGTGTGGAATGGACCAAAAAAAAATAACAGTTGGCTTTTTCCTTCCGCTCCTTTTTCTCTTGTTATCGGCTAACCATGCTTTTGCGGCCGGCAACATGGCAACCACCCCGGTCTGGGTCGTGCCATACAATTACCTCGCAGTGCAATTCAACCCGGAAACACGCTGCATGACAGACACGGGCGGCAACGACCTCAATGCCACTGTTTACAAGTACCCAGAAAGCGCACTCGACACAGGGGCAACAGTAGCAGCAGTAGTCACAAAACCCGCAGGAGACAAAAACGTCGTAGCATTCACGAACAAAGGAGACGGAAACTACACCACCACATACACTTTCGACGAAAACGGAACATACAAAATTGCCATAGGGGCAAGCCACGCCGGATACGCAGACAGCAACATAGAATCATACGTATACGTAGGAGACTTCAACCTGCTAATCTCATTCCTAAACAACAACCAAAACATCTACGAACAAAGCACAAGCAGCATCAGAAACATAGTAACAAACCAGGACGGAAACTACTTCACAGGAATAAACGGCAGCACAACAATATACTACCCAAACAGCAGCAACTGGCTGAGCGGCCAAACAATGACAGAATCAGGAAGCTGGGAATACTACTACAACTTCACCACACCATCAACACTAGGAACCTACAGCGCAACATCAACATTCACATGCGGAACAAACACAGACTCAAACAACATGGGAAGGTTCACTGCCATCACAGCATGCGGAAACGGAACATGCAACACATGGGAAAACTGCAGCACATGCAACGCAGACTGCGGAAACTGCCCAGGGGGGCCGGGAGGAGGGACGGGAGGAGGAGGGCCAGGGGGAGGCACTGCCGCCCCTGAAGAGCCAAGCATTATTGGCTACAGTTTCGGAGAAGCGCCAAGAGTCGCTGCCTCAACCAGAATAAACGTTGAGGTATTCAATCCGCTGGAAAAAAGGAGCTTTTTGGTTTCGGTCAAAATTTTCCAGGTTGGGGAAACAGGCTATAGTGAAGAGCAATATGTTTTAGATGTTGGCGCAAACGAAACAAGAAAGATGGCGTTGGAGAAAGAATACCTCCCGAGGATTGCGGGAACCCACACAATTGAAATCCTGCTGTTTTCGTATGACAGGAAAACCCTGTACGATGAAGTGGTTGAAACCTTTGACATTGGGGGAAAGGTAAAGTATGATGTCATAGTCCAGTGCCTGGATGACCTGGTAAAAAAGGGTGGGAATGCCAGCGCAAAGATAACAGTGCTGAATCTTGGAGATTACTATGAAGACGTTGGATTAACGTGGGGGGTTGAGGGCCCGGATGGCAGGACCATTGGCACATCCTCTTTGGTAATGGCGCTGTATACAAACGATTCAAAGGAGCTTGTAAGAAGCATCAAGATTCCAATGGAAAGCAAGAGGGGCTACTACCAGTTCAAGGCAGAGGTTGACTACAAGGGCCAAAAAACAGAGGCAATGTGCAGCTTCCTTGTTGAGGAAGACAGGGGGTATTACGAAAAAACCCTGGAAAAAAAGGAAGAACGGCTCCGGAAATTGGTTGAAGAGGTCCAAGGCAAAAAAGAAGAAGGCTACAGTGTTTCGCACATAGAAGAAATGATACGGGGGGCAAGGATTGCCGCGTCCAACATTAGAGCAAAAATTGAGCGCGAAGAATTTGGCGGCCTGGACAAGGAAATGGGTGAACTGGACGCAACTATAGATGAAATCGAAGATGCGAAAAATAGGCTGGAGGCAGTTGTTTCCTTTGCGCCCCCATTTGGCTTGCCAGAGTTCTTGACAGTTGCAGCGTTAATTTTATTAATTGCGGTTGCGTCAATACTCTACCAGTTCAAAAATCTGGACGGGCTTCTTGGGCTGGAAGAGCCAAAGAAGAAAAAGAGGAAAAGAGGGGAAAGGAAGAAGGAAAAGACAAGAAGGGAAAAGAAATGGAAGCCAATTGAGAAACTGCTTGGATTGCAGAAGCAACAGGCAGGGAAGCCAAAAAAGGGGCGGGCGAAGAAAAGAAGGGGGAAAAAGGCCGGAAGGCGATAGGAGAATTGCCACTGGTTAAATTTGGGGGGGCCTAATTGGAAACATTTAACGTCGTGCAATCAGTTATCTTGCTTTGCTTACTTTTGCTAACCCTGACAATAGTTATCATAATGCTAAGGTACTCAAACAAAAAGCAGACAAGAAGGCTTGCGGAATTAAAAGAAACACTCAAAAAAATTGAAACCACAGTTAAAAGGGTTGAAAAGGGCGGCAGGGGTGAAAAGAAGCGCCTGCTTAAAGAGGTCCAATCTTTTGAAAGGTCTTTACAAAAGCCATAAACCGGCAAAACAATTCCTTGACGTTTTCTTGAAAGCAAACACGGGAATAAACTGGCGCGGCACAGAAGGCTAATTGTATACATAACTAATTCCTTTCTTCCCACCGCGCAGGAAAAATTCAGCTAAAGGGTTAAATACCCGCGCCGAACAATACCTTATAACAAGGCTGACTGGGAAAAAAAGGTGAAACAGTGGCGGCGGGAAATATTCCAAAAAAAAGGGGCTTTTTAGAACGGCGCGTGAGAACACGGCAGGCAAGAGGGCTAAAGGAAATGCGCCGGCTTGACAGAATGAGCTATGCTGGGCAGGGCTCTCCGCAACGACCGGATTATTACACGGGAAGCGGCCTGCGCGAATACCGCGCAATATTCAACACAAACCTCGCGGCAGTAGCGGGAAAGCTAGCGCAGGCAAAAGCCGCTGAAATCGAAATAGCAAGAAGAACAAGGCAAAAAGTAATACAGCCGCAAGTTCATGCGCTTGAAATAAGCGCCGGGCAGGGGATGTTCCTGAAACAATTGAAAGCAGGGATGAAACGCAACGTGAAAACATTTGCGACAGGGCTCTCGAGGCCCCCGAACACAGCAGGCATTGACAGGTATTTTGTCGGAAAAATAGCGCCGCCGAAAAGCGGGTTCTGGCGCTCACAGGAAAAATTCGACCTCATAGTATCGCACGCGGGAGAAACACAGGAACTTACGGGCGAGCAACTCCTGCCAATACTGTCCCACCTGACAAGGGGGGGAATCGCATTCCTTGACCTTGGAAACTGGCCGCGCGCAATAGCAAACGAAATAATGGATACAATAGAACAACACGGATTCAAGATCACAATAGTGAATGAATGGGCTGGCGCGGGCGCAATGTCATCCGGGAAAGCAATCGCAATAAAAGTAGTAAGATACGGCAGGCCGCAGTTCCAAAAACCATAAGCACCAAAAAATTAGCGATTATGACCCCACCGAGCTTCGGAAGGATTCCTGAAGCACCGCAACAACCATTGGTTATGTAGTTAGATGATACATAACCTATTGCTATTGGGCCTGCCCGCAATAACAAGCGCAATCTAACTGAAACAGCCGCGGCTTAGCATCAAAATTGCCCTTAACAGCAAACCGGGAAACAGCCACCTAACCCCAGCCATAGCTAAGGCCATTTCCAGGGCTAAAAGAATGGGGCTGGCTGGGTGTTGGCCGGGGCGTTGTTTGTGCCATTGGCATAGCCCAAGGGGCGTGCGTGGCATAGCTGAGACCCATGAAATCCGCTCCCGACAGGGCGGCTGGCCGGCAAGGCTTTTTTAGCGAAAAACACTCGCCGGCGCAGGAGCGCCGCAGTTGCGCGTTCCACAGGCGGTTTCTTCGCTGGCTTGTTGCGCGATGGGGCAAAGAAACGCCAGCGCAGTGGGAAATGGCCCAAAAAAATAACCTGTAACATGGCAGCACAGGCATTAACTTATACATAACCTATTTCCCGCCGGGCTGCCCATTATAACCACTCAAGTTCTTTTACGCCACCCACTGTTCGCGTAATGGGCAAATGGTTGCAAGTTTTTTCAGTTTTTTAATTATTTCCTATCGTGGAAACGCCGTATAATGTTGACTATATTGCATTTTGAGGTTAAAAGTGGTGTTTTTGGCATTAAATGCGTTTAAAGCCACTTACAGGCGGATTAGACTGTTCTTCCGGTATTACCTGGCGGCGTAAAACCTCTTCCTGGGCGCATTTGGCGCGGTTTAGGTTTTTTCAGCCAAATCTGGAACCGGCTTGCCTTTCATATTGTTGCCTTGCCTGGGGCGCAGCCATTCTTTTAGGGCAGAGTTTTCGTTATGTATACTGTTTTCTTGTTTTTCATTGAAGTGGGCTGTTTGGTGGATTGGTTTTGCGTCTAAAATTTTTTCTATCTCCTCTGCGCACCATTTTCTTTTTGTGCTTCTGTAGTTCATCTGGTCGCGTATCCCGCAAATTTCCAGCAAGCCCTCTTTTTCCAAATGCCTGCCGGATTCGACGATTTCCAGGCATTTGCACCACAGCTGAAAGTTCTTGCCTTTTCTAGTGTAAAACCTTTGTTTTTGGAAAAACTCTCTTGCCAGCTGGCACTGTTTAAGCCCCTCAGCGTAGTAATGCGCGATATTTTGCTCTCCTTTGCCTTTCAGCGACCTTTTCTGCACATAAATCTGCCCTATGCCAAGCGTTTCCCTGACTTCCTCAAGAATCTGGCGGTCTGCTTCGCAAATCGTCAGGCGAAAAGACGGCATGACCTTGAACAGGAACGGCCTTTTGATATTACACCGCCACCCGCATTTCCTAGGCTGACGGTCAATATGGCGCTGTATTGCAATGCTAAAGCAGCCCTCTCCCTCGACAAATCCCATTATGCGCTCCTCTGAAATCATCCAAATCAACCTCCGGCTGCCAAACCGCTGCGGTGAGAAAAAGCCTGCTTAGTAAGAAGGCAGCGCGGTGACTTATAAAGAATTTGAAGGAGCGGGCTTCCGCTAATCAATTTCCTTGCAGTACTCGTTCTTCCCTTTCCAGCGCCCGGTGAGTGCTTTCGCCCACGACCTGCAGTCTATGCAGGCGTAGCGCAGGGAGCATTCTTTGCAGCCGTTGATGTGGTCTATTTTGTAGCATGCTGCGTTGCGGAGAAGGCGCTTGCGCGCGCCTGCAAAGCTTTCTTTGGTGAGGTCGCCGAAGCTGCGCTGCCTGGCGAAAGGGCAGGCAAGAACCTTTCCCTGCGCTGTGACAACGCAGCGCTGCGCCCAGCAGTCGTTGTAGAAGTGCTTCAAAACAAAGAAGTCGCGGTCAACTGAAGCGCTGCTCCCTGCAGCCTCCAAGTAACCTTTTGGGAAAGAGCAGCTCGCGCAGCCGGGAATTCCGCTTGCTTCCTGCCGGCCGCCTGGCCGCGCGATGCTGAACTCAATCGGAACGCCAAGTTTTCTGAAATGCTTTTTTATCTGTTCCCTGGAAGAAAAATTTTCTTTCATCAGGATTGCCTGCCCCCTTAGAGGCACTTTCAGCGCGGTTAATTTTCGCAGCGCCTCCTGCTGGCGCGCAAAGCTGCCCTGTATGCAGGTAATTGAATCGTGCAATTCCGCGTTGTGCCCGTAGGCTGAGAACTGCACTATCGCGCCTGTTTCCTTCAGCGCAACTGCTTGCTCTTCTGAAAGTGCTGTTAAATTGCTGAAGACACTGGTGTTCTGTCCAAGATTATGTGCGTAGCGCAGGAGTTCAACAAAATCGCGGCGCAGCGTGCATTCTCCGCCGGTGAAAAGAAGGAATTTTGGATTGAATCCCGCAATTTCTTTGATTATTTTCTTCCACTGCCTGGTGGAGAGTTCTTTTGCTCCCTTGCCGAATTCCTCGCCGCCGTAGCAGTGCTTGCAGCGCAGGTTGCATCTTGCCGTAAGCTCAAGGTTGGCGTGCTTCAGGCGCAGCCCTTTGTTTCCTTTGATGAAAGGGAGCAAACCCTGCTTGGCGTAGGAAAAACGCTTGAATTCAGCTGCCTCTGCGCTTGTTAGCCTGAATGCCCTGCCCTTGCCGGTATCATACAGGGACTTGCGATTGCTGCCGCTGACAAGGAATTTTCTCTGCATCGCCGAGCCACTCGAAGGAAGAAGAAATTTTGCGTTTTTAGAATACTTCAACGCAGGTCGCGCAGGTGGCATGGTTCCTAACATGGTTCCTGAGGAACGGCGTTTTCTTTGAAACTTTCACTTCTCTCAATAGCATCACCTACAGATAATGCTGCTGCCTGTGTTTTAGAGAATTTGCCCTTACATTTAAGGTTTTTGCTTTTTTGGTGGCTGTAAATGTTTTTAAGTGCTTTAGCGCTTGTTTTATGTTGAGACAATGGCTGCCAGAAGACCAAGGCGTGTTGTTGCGACAAAGAGAATTACTTTTGGCTCAGCCGACAAGGGCTGGGTTGTCCTGCCAAATCTTCCCGCTAAAACGAAAAGCAGGGCGCTGCGATTGTTTTCCCCCGTGAAACGGCGGTTTGCTTCAGGTTCCGGCGCAACACTAGGGGTTAGCGGCAGGGGGGGAAGGCGAGCAATTATAACTCTTGCCAATGGCAGCCAGCTAGTCTTCATCTGCAAGCGCATATCAACCGCAGACGGATTTCGCTTTGTTGTACTCAAGGAAGACCCTAGCGCCACTGCCCCAGACCCCACATATGAAAAGCCCACTACTAAGCCAAGGCATGAGGACTATGTGATACTTAGGGAATTCCGCGATGTTCTTGTCAAGCGGTTCAGGTGGCCGCCGGGGTTCTTCTGAGCCACGCGCGGAATGCTGTTATTGGATTTGCCTTGCCAAATCAGGCATTATTTTGTGCTCCGCTTTCTTGAGGTGCTCCCTGAAGGTCTGCACGCTGACGCCCATTGCTTTTGCCATTTTTCCAAGGGCCGCTCTTTTCGGCCATTCGTAGTAGCCGAGCTCTAGCGCGAGCTGCAGGGCGCGCTTCTGCTGTTCGCTCAGCTTTGGCCCCAGATGCGGGAAGTAAATGTCAGTGAGCTTTGTCTGCCCTATTTTCAGCACCCGCATTTCTTCTATTGCACCCCGCAGGCCATTGATGAATTCCGCGAGGATTTCCTTTTTCCACGAAGCAACCTCCCACTGCTCGAATCCCTGCTTGTCGACAAAAACCGGCTTGACGTAAATCAGCTTGGGGTTGTAAAAAGTCGCGGGAATCTTTTCCTTCCTGACCTCGATGAGAAAAACAGTGTTGCCCTCAACCTCAAGGTTTTGCACCCGCTTGTCCTTGCGCAAATCCGCAATAAACCCCTTCACGGCTTCTTCCCTGCCGTAAATCGTCTGGACCTGCGGCGAGTGCGTAACGCCCTTCTCGACAAAAACATTGAACGGTGCGCCAAGGGTTGTAACCCCGAACTGCCTGCACCTGTTGCCGATGATGCAGTCGTGCCGCGCCCGGATTTTAGCGACCCACATAATACCTTAAATGTAAGGTAATGGTTAAATTAGTTTGCGGCCGGCAATTGTTATGTATAAAATTGGGGCTCTGATTGCCATTATTTTTTCAATTTCTTTTATTTTTGCTCGGCAAGTATCTCTTCAACTATTTTTCTTTCCGCCGGGCTTAGTTCTGTCAGGCCCTGTGAAACGCATCCTGCTGTGGCTAATAGCAGCCCTTTTTCTCCCTGCCTGCGCTTTCTGTAAACCATTATTGTCGGCTTTGCGTAGTCTTCCTCGCGTTTGAGCCCTGAGTTCTGCATCATTTCTTGAACAGCCCCCTGCGCGGCAGGCCCGCTCAAATTAGCCATCTCGCAGTATCTTTTCATCCAATTGAGCCTTTTGGCTGGCGTTGACCTTGACCTTATTGCCAGCGCCGGCGATTTTCTTGCTTTTGCGTCTGGTATTTCGATTGCATGGAAGCCCATTCCAAGCGAGAGCGCGATTTCCTTGGCGTAAGGGACATTGCCCCTGTCTTGAACTAAGACGAGCCTGCCGCCGGGCATTAGTGCTGCTTTTGCGAGCTTGGCGAAAACCAGGTCCAATTGCATTAAGCCGTGCTCTGCCCGTGGTTCATCGTACATGATGCAGTTCAGCAAATAGCTTGCGAAAATAACATGCTGGCGGTTTGGGGGCAATATTTTTACCGCATCGACTGCATCCTGGTGCAGAAGGCGCAAATTTGACGGCTTTCTTCCGATGCGCAACTTTATTAGCAGCTGGTTAACATCAACCTTTCTAATATCGACCCCGACAAATCTCCTGCCGTGCAGGCCTCTTTCTTTTGCCCTTTCAGCCTGCAGGAACAAGCCAAGGGGGCGCTTGCCGCAGCCTGCCTCAAAGACCCTGAACGTTCTTGCACGCCTTCTCTTTTGGGCCATAAACTAATTATGCTGGTGGGCTAATTAATTCTTTCCCTGTGCGGTATAAAATGTCAGCGTATTGTTCCCCGACATTTTTTGCTCCCGCAGGCGCATTTGAAGGCCATACTGGGGGAGTGACAATTGCTATAATCAGAGGTTATTTCTTCCCCCATTCTGATATCCCGCGCCGCGACGTCGCAAAAGTCTTTTACAAAAGTGTTTGGTTCGCAGCTGTGGTTCACATACCTTGCGGGCGGAGACTGCAAAATATATTTTCCGCTGAAAAAATCGACATACCTTTTTTCTTCATCTGGAACACGCTCCGCTTCTTCTTTTGAAAGTTCCTTTGAAATGTCCCAGCGCACCACTATTTCGCCTTTCTTGAAATCGCGCGCCGCGAAAACGCCTTTTCCCTCTATTTTGCTTTTCTTTACAACGACGTCTGCCGGCATAAAAAAATAATTGGCGGCGACAGGTTAAATAATCCCTTTTTCCTTATTTTGGCCATGGCCCAAAAAAGGTCTGCTCTGCGCCTTTTGGCTGCTTTTGCCTTTAGCATGCTTTTACTGGGCGCGCTGTTGTTCATCCCAGCAGGAACATTAAATTGGCCAGAGGCGTGGCTGCTGCTCGCGATTTTTGCCTGTTATTTTGCGCCAGCAGGATTGTGGTTAAGCAAGCACAGGCCAGAGGTAATCAAAAAGCGCACTTCGCTAAAAATGCCTGTAAAAAGCTGGGACACTGCTGTTGTTTGCTTCATGAGCATTGCCCTGCTTGCGGTGCTCCCTGTTGCGGCGCTTGACGCTGTTGCCTTTCACCTAAGCGCAGTGCCTTTGGAAGCAAAGGCGCTTGGCTTTGCGGGTGTCGCGCTCTCGCTTGCAGTGCTGTTTTTGGCAATAAGGGAAAACGCCTTTGCCTCGAGGATTGTGGAATTGCAGAAGGGGCAGAAGGTGGTAAGCACAGGCCCTTACGCCGTTGTGAGGCACCCGATGTACACTGCTTTCGGCGTGATGGTCGTCGGCATTGCCCTTGCGCTCGGTTCTTTGTACGCTTTGCTCCCTGCGCTGCTTACTGTTGCAGGGCTGGCCGCGAGAACAGCACTTGAGGACAGGGAGCTGCAGAAAAGCCTGCAGGGCTACAAGGAGTACACGAAAAAAACGCGCTACAGGCTGCTGCCTGGCGTTTGGTGACTGTTATTGGTCGGTTGGAAAGTTGTACAAGTATATGTTTATTGCTCCAATGTTAGTGTTTAGCGTAATTGTTATTGGGTTGTCCTTGTGCTCGCGCAGCAGCACATCGGTTTGGCATTCGCATTCCGGCGGAAGCGAGTAGTCCCTGTTTACACAATAGGAAAAGGGCGAAACACCGATTCTAATCTCCTGGCCTGCAGCGATTGCGGTGTTAATAGTGCAGCCTTGGGTTGAACCTGGCACGCCGTTGATTGATGTTACGCCAAAGTATTCGCTGAAGCCCCCGATATCGCCAGTGTTAGAGTTTAAGCACCTATTGGAATCAAAGCGCCCCCGGAAGGCGCACGAGCCAGCATTGTAATCGTCGAAGTGGCTTGGCCCGAGAGAAACACTCGCGCTGTTCACATTAAGAGCTGCGCCTGACTGGTTTAGCAGGTAAATCGTGTCGCCGTCTATTGGCCAATTCACGCAGCGGTCATCAGCTTGGGGAGAGAGATGCGACGCAAACAGGTTTGTTTTGGGGGTGCGGCTTGGCTGAAGGTGGTCTATTACTTCTATGCACCCCTCTATTTCCGTATAAGCTATTGCTATGCCGCCCTTTACTGGAAAGCGCGAATCATACGTAGTAGCATAAACCTTGCAACCTTCGCTGCCACTGCAATCCTCGTCATCACAGTCAACTTTGCCGTCACAATCTGTGTCTTGCAGGTCAGCGCAGTTTGTTTCCGTTGTTTCATATAATGCCCCGTAGGTTGCTGCATTGCATCCTGGCCATGCCCCATTAGTGCAGGTTTCTTTTGCTCCAGCGCAAACGCCAAACTGCAATGGGCAGTCTCCTTGCTCGCCATCGGTGCAATGGGTTGGGGGGAAGTTGTAGCAATACAGTGTTATTGTTCCGATGCTGGTGTTTAGTGGAATTGTTATTGGGTTGTCCTTGTGCGTACCCAGCACACCCAGCATTTCACCGTAATCATTGATCGGGGAGAGGCAGTTCTGCTGGTTGTTTTCATCAGCGCAAAAATCAAAGTTTGATATGCCGACCTGAATTTGCGCGCCGGCCTGAACCGGCTCATTGATTGTGCAAGCCCCGTCCCCCTGCCCAAGGTTGCCGTTGATGTGCTGCGCGCTGAATGTTTCGAAATACCCGCAGCCGTCAGAATAAAAGTGGCCGTAGAATCCGCAATTGCTGGCGGTGTAATCTCCAAAATGCCCTGTGCCAAACGAAACAGACGCGTTGTTGACTGCAAGCGCGCTTCCGCTGTTGTTCAGCAGATAGATTGAGCTGCCGCCAACCTGGAAGTCCAAGCAATCACCCGCGACCTGCGATTGGTGCATTACGAACTCTATGCCGCCTTTTACCGGGAAGCGCGCGTCGTTGGTAGTGCAGTACATTTCACAGGATTGCGCCGCGTTGCAATCGCTGTCATCGCAGTCAAAACTGCCATCGCTATCATTGTCCTGCAGGTCCGCACAATTAGTCTCTGACCCGACGCCAGCACAGCCGGCGCTTTCGGAACAATCGGGGTCATCGCAGTCAAAATTGCCATCACAGTCATTGTCATGCAGGTCAGAACAGCTTGTTTCTGTTGCTTCATGCAAAGGACCATACGCGGCTGCACCGCAGCCGGGCCACTCCCCGTTGGTGCAGGTTTCTTTTGCCCCGGCACAAACCCCCTGCTGCAGCGGGCAGTCTCTCTGCTGGCTACCAGCGCATTGGGCAGGCGGCCCCCCGCCAGCGCAGCAGCGGATATTGCCAAGCCCCCTTATTTCCGCTGTTTGCTGATAGCCGTAATTGTCAGTGTACTCAATGTTCAGCGTGCCGCCTATCGCGCCGCAGGCAGTATCTATTTTTTCAAGCCTTATTTCCCTGCCAGCGGCAACTGTAACAGGCGGCTGCGCGCCTTCAACTGTGATGCCGGCGCCTGCCCCCGCAAAAGAGCCGTTGCCGCTGATGCTTGTTATTTTAATCTTGCCGCCGCTGGCGTTTTGCAGAACCAAACTGCCGCTGTCGCTGCCGCCGCACTTGCCGATGTTGCTTGCCTTGATTATTATCTGCCTGCCGCCTGCGGAAAAGTTTACTCCCTCAGCCGGCGGCATGAACCTGACGACGACAAGCGAGGCGATTGTTACAACAAGCAACAGCGCCCAGCCATAGGTAAGCAAGTACTCCAGGCCTGCTTGGGCGCGGGAAACGCTGTGCATAAATCACCTATAATAGTAATGTGATACGCGGTTTTTGTATTAAAGGTTTTTCATTGACCGCAGCACCTTGGATTAAAACCGCTGCCTGGCAGCCCCTTGGATTCCATGGCAGGCGCGATTTAACTTTTTCCTGGAATCCAGTTATTCTTAATGCGGTTCACGCTTTTGCGGTTTCTTTCGCGAAGCATTTCTGCATTATTTCCAGCACGTTTTTGCTGTCCGCGATGTACCAGTTTTCTTTTTTTGCTTTTACAAGCAGCTCTTCGCTCGGGTTCAGGGCAACGGGCTTTTTGACGCTTTTGAATATTGCCGCGTCCTGAATGCTGTCGCCGAAACCCATTGTTTTGGCTATTTTGAGTTCGCTGATAATTTTTTTGATTTCTTGCTCTTTTCCTTTTTCCGAGAACAGCTCATTTTCCAATATTGGCAAAAATTTTCCGTTTTCACGCTTGATTTTCATTGCCCTGAAACCGTCAGCGTTGATTTCCTCGCTTGTTTTTTCAACAAGGCAGTCCCAGCCCGCGCTGATGAGGAAAAACATGTAGCCGTGCCCGTGCAATAATGCGACAAGCGGTTTTGTTGAGGGGAAAATGTTTTTTTTCCATTCTTCGAAGAATTCGCCCGCCAGGCGCTTCAGCTCTTTTTCTTCAATTCCGGAGAAGCATTCCGCAATGCTCCGGCTCCATTTCGGCACAAGGTCAATGTACTTTATTTTGCCTTCCTTGTATTCGCGCATCAGCCTCTCGTGCAGGGCAAAGGGCTCTTTTTCCAGGGCGCCTTTTTTTGCGAGCCATCTCACAAAGTCAACAGTCAAAAAGCCTTTTGACAGTGTTCCGTCCAGGTCGGAAAAAACGGCTTTTTCCATGCGGGAATAATCCTGCCGCAGAGGCAATTTAACCCTTTCCGCTTGGCCATTGCTTCCGCTAAGTGCGGGGTAAAAAAAAGAAAAGAATCAGAATGAAACGAATTTATGAATTTTTCAAAAACCAGGAATCAACTTAGTAGTTGTCGCGTCTTGGCTTTTTGTGCTTCATATAGCACTCGCGGCAGTAAACAGGCCTTGTGCCGTCCGGTTTGAATGGCACCTCTGTTTCTTGACCGCACTCGGAGCAGGTTACTTTATTCATTTCCCTGCCGAATTTGTCTGCGCTCATTTAGTTTTTTCACCTTTTTTTAATTTTATATTACTTAAACTAGTTTAGAACCAGCCAAGCAATTATGTATCTCCTGTGCATTTTCCTTTAAAAAGCTATGTAAAAGACGCTAAAACAAGCATTTGCTTTCCTGCCGGCATGCGCCGGCTTGTGTGCGGCGGAATTTACCTTCTTCACTTAAGCCTTTTAATAATAGAGCCCTTTTTGTCCTCACGAAGCCCGGTCCACAGGGGGCAGCAAAAACCTTGTTTTTGGGGGCAAAAAGAGAAATTTGTTATGTATAAGTATATTTGGGGTGTTTTTTGCCTAAACTTTTTCACTGTAACAAGTTTTCTTCGGCGCGTTTTTCTGCCAAAAACCGCATTGGAAAAATTTTAGCGTGAAAAAAATCCGGCGCCGCTGGAAAAACTTTCCCTGCAGCAATTTTTTGCGCGGGCCCCCGCATGCGCAACTTTTCTTGCCAAAAAATTGCTTTTTTGCGCCAAAAAAAACACGCGAAAGAAAAGCCAAGCCAAACCGGAAAAACTGTTCTGTTTGCAAACCAGCGCCAGCCTGCCGGCTTTGCAAAGCAAACGATTTTTCATGTTTCGCGTTTTTCGCGCGTGCGGGTTGGGGGGTTTGAAGCCAGGAAGGCTGAAAAAGCCATCCGGATTTTTGGAACCCAAAAAATAGCAAAAAAAGACGCCAAAATTCACAGCAAAAATTATGTATATGAACTGTTTTCTCTTTATTGGCGCGGGCTTTCAGCGAAATGGGCTTTTCAAGCGGAATTGTGGGGGGCTGCGCAGCAGAGGATGGTTGAAGGCCCTAAATCTTCCAGGGGGCTGGCAGACAGCCTGTTCGCGGCTCTTGAAAGGATAAAATCGCCTTTCCAGCCAAACCTTCAGCCGGCTGTCGGCAGGGCTGAAAGAATGCTGCTTGGCAGCATCGGAATTCTTTTCAGTTAAGCAGCCACACAAAATAGTTCAGCGCTGATGCAATTGTTACCCACGCGAGGTAGGGGAACAGCAGCAGCCCGGCTTTTCTTGAAATCAGGTAAAATTTTATTATTGTTGCCGCAATCGCGAGCCAGAGCAGGATTATTTCCGCGAACGCGAGCAGCGGCAGGCGCAGCGAGAAGAAAAGGAACGACCAGAGGATGTTTAGCGCGAACTGCGCCGCGAAAATCCGGACCGCGGCTTTAACCTTTTTTTCCTTTAAACCATTGCCCCAGACAAGGTAGAGCGCTATTCCCATCAGCGCGAAAAGCGTTGTCCAGACCGGCGCGAAAACCCAGTTCGGCGGAGTGAAAGCCGGCTTGTTTAACCCGGCATACCATGCCGGTATTGAAGACATTGTGAAAACAGCGCCCGCGACGCCCGCTGCCTCGCAAAAAACAACTGCCGCAATTAACCGAAGCAGGTTTTGTTTTTTCATCGCTATATTGTTGGAAGGAAATGCTTTTAGGGCTTGCCGAGCAGCGGCTTGCCTAAAGCATTGGATTGGCTGCTTTTGGCAGAATCGGCTTTTTAGAGCAAAGCCATGGCGCGGAAAAAAGTTAAATTCTTCCGGGGGAAAGTATTGTTATGCGAAAGGCCGGCCGGCGCGGGTTTTTGAATTCTACACAGGTTTGCGCTATTGCGAGAGCGCACGGCTTTGCAATGAAAGAGCGAACATTGCGCGTTGCAGCCGCATCCGGAAGGGTTCCTTTTGCTGGAAAGCATGGTGGCAGGGAATGGCTTTTCCCAGAAAGAAAAATCATCCCAATACTTGCATCTGCTCCGAAAAGCGCGATTATCCCGCGTGAATACTTGACCCGCCACGCCCTTATGCGGCGCGCGAAAAAAATGGGCCTTACAATCCACCAGCAGGTTATAGACCAGGAGCTTGAAAAAATGTGGTCTGGAAAAGAGCCTGCTCCCGCCGGCATAGCGAGATCCCTTTGGGGCCACGGGCGCCCGTTTTTGCTCCCTGAAAAATTCGCCAACCAGATGATACGCGAGGCTGTATTAAGGAAAAGGCTTCCGGAATTGCTGGCAAGCGGGGGGCTTGTGCCATTGCTAAGCATTGGCAGGGGGCTTGGGCTTAGCGGAGTGGCCCTGAACGCAAGGCGTGACATCGAGAAAATACGAATCGGCGGCGCAATTTATGTCACTGGCAGCGAAGCCGAGTCATTCAAGCAGTATTACCGCGCTGAAAAAGCGCGTGGCGCGCGATACGTGCGCGCCAGGAACATTGAAAGGGAACTCCCGGAAGCGCGAAACAGGCGCGCTGCCGCAGAGTGGCTTGCCGAAAAATCAACGGGATTGAAGCCGGACCAGAGGCGCCTTGCGCAGAGCATGATTAAACAATATTTGCCGCTTCCGCCCCATGAATTCCGTTTTGTCGCGCTGCACAACATTGAGCGGGCACTGAAGATTCCCGCCGAACCCAAGGCATAACAGGGGCTCTGCCTCCGGCAGTGTTGTTGGAGAAAAATAAAACAAAGCAGGGAAAAAAATAGTTCTTGAAAAAACATTAACTAATCGCCGGAATTAGTAGTTGTCGCGTCTTGGCTTTTTGTGCTTCATATAGCACTCGCGGCAGTAAACAGGCTTTGTGCCGTCCGGTTTGAATGGCACTTCTGTTTCTTGCCCGCAATCGGAGCAGGTAACCTTGTGCAGCTCCCTGCCGAATTTGTCTGCGCTCATTTGCAATTTTCACCTTTTTCCAGTTTATTTTCATTGCCGGCTGTCCGGCCTGGCAACAGATAATTTTGCGGGGCATTGTTTTAAAAAGCTAATTAAGGCGGGCCGGGGGACGCGCAAGCCATGCAAAAATTATTGGTTTTTTTCCCTTAATTTTTCAAGAATTTGCAGCAATTCCGGCTTGGCTTTCGCGCGCTGCGCTTCCTGCGAAAGCCGTTTCTCCTTTGCGGCAGCGAGAAAACGCAGCGCCTGGGTTTTTTGGTGCCCGAACTTGAGGCCGCCGAACTTATCGCACAATTCAAGGTAGCTGAACATCGCATCGCGCACGGGCATGCCTTTTTCTCCCCGAACTGACGCAAACACCCCGGGGTTGCCTATTGCACCCATGCCAATCATTACGGCGGCAGCTTTTGTCTCTTCAAGCGTTGTTTCCACGTCGTGCCTTGTTTTGATGTTGCCATTGGCAATAACCGGCACGCCCACTGACCTTGCAATCCTTTTCAGCGCGACAAAATCCGCTTTCCCGCCAAAGCCCTGTTTTATTGTCTTCGCGTGCACTGTAATGCAGTCAGCGCCGGCGCTTTCAAGCATTTTGCAGAAGCTTATCGAGTTCAGGACATTCGGGTTGAGCCGTATTTTCGCGCTTACCGGCTTTCCGGCTTCCTTAAGCGCTGTTACCAGATCCCTTACGCGCTCCGGCCGCTTTAGAAGCGCGGAGCCTGCGCCCTGCCTCACAATGTTCGGCTGCGGGCAGCCGAGATTCAAATCAAAAAAATCGAATTCCGCGGCTTTTGAAAGCGCAAGCGCCGCTTCCCCCATGCTCTCCGGCTTTGCCCCGAACAGCTGCAGGCCAAGCGGCCTGTCTTCCCTGCATGTTTCCGCTATCCTGAACGCGTACTTGTTGTTGCGCGCGACTGCCTCCGCGTTAATCATTTCCGTGAAGCAAAGCCCTGCGCCCTGCTCCCTGCAGAGAAGCCTGAAAGGCAAATCGCTGACTCCCCACATTGGCGCAAGCACCAGCTTGTTGCGCATCCGCACTGAGCCGATTGAAAAGCCTTCAGCCATAATTAAGATTCCCGGGAAAGTGTTTTTATTCAGAGCGAATTTGTGGGGGGTTTCCGCGTTGCCTGCTGCAGCGGCGTAAACGCTTAAAAAATCCTTGCATGAAAGTTATTTTGCTGGTGCAAAAAATGGCTGACACGATTGGCATAGGGCAGTTGGCGGAGGCGCTGAAGCGGATTTCTTCAAACGACCTGAAGAAGGTTGCCAGCGGGCTTGAGATGGCGCTTGGCATAGAGCATGAAAGCATCAGGTTTTACGCCGCGCAGGCCGAAAAATCAAAAGGAAAAGCAATCGGGCAATTCTTCCTTTTCCTCGCAGGGCAGGAGAAAAGCCACCTAAAGGCAATCGGCGAACTCAGGGGTTCCTTGCTTGAAGAGGGGAAATGGGTTGAGCCAAAACTGCCCGCCAAAGCAAAGCCGGAGGTTTTCGCCGGAAAGGACTGGGACAATGGAGCGGGCAGCGAGCCTGTTGCCGCGGTTCTCTTCGCGCTCTGGAAGGAAAAGCTGGCGCAGGAATTCTATTCCGGCGCTGCGGAAAAAACCCGCAACGCTGGGGCAAAGCGCTTTTTCGCGGCGCTTGCGGAATTCGAGAAAACGCACGCGGAAATGCTCGGGGAGTACGCCGAGGAAAGCTTTTATACGCACGAGCTGATAATGGGTTGACTGTTGGCATTTGAGGGGGTTTTATGAAAATAAGCGAATTGAAACCAAGGACAGCTATCCCGGAAATAACCCTGGAGGTAGTCAGCAAGGCCGAGGCGCGGAATTTTGCGAGTGAAAGGGGCAGCGGAAAGGTTTGCTCTCTCGCGGCAAAAGATGAAGACGGCAAGGAAGTGAAGGTAACGCTCTGGAACGACGATTGCACGCTCGTTAAAGAGGGGGATAGGATAAAGATTGAGAACGGCTGGTGCGGGGAATACCAGGGCGAAAAGCAGGTCAGCGCCGGAAAATTCGGAAAACTGACTGTGCTGGAATAGCGCTCCCTGCCGCTAGGCCCAGTTTCCTATAGGCTTCTTCAACAGTATTTTTGTTCACATAGGGCGCGTGGTGCCGAAAGCCGCCGCCGAAACCGTGTGGTATGTGCAGCAGCTCGTGTATAAGCGTTTTTGCCTGGTCTTCCTGGCTTTGCTTGTCAAAACGCTCGCTTATCAGCTCTATTACATAAAATGGCTGGCAGCCCATGCCAAGCTGCATGACCTTGCCCAAGCCGTGTATTCTTGCTATGACGCCGCGCGTTTTCGTGCCACTGCTTCTGATGCAGAGGATTCTTTCCGGGGGGATGTGGGTGAAACCGAGGGCTTTTGCTATTTCCCTTGCTTTGTCGGTAAGTTCGGGGGCCTGTTCGTAGCGCATTTGAAAAAGAAAGCCGGAAAAGATTATTAAAGCGATTCTGGGGGGAGAGCGGTTATGCCAGCACCTTGACAATCGAGCCGACCACTTGCGGGAAAAAAATAATTATCGCCGCCAGAATAACAAGCAGGAGAAAACCCTCGTCAAGCCTGTACCACATCACAAACATTGAAATGACGGGCACTGCAAGCAGCAGCGGGCTGATATGCAGCACTGCAATCAGATAGCCGGCGAACAAGCCAAGCGTGAAGATGAAGAGCAGCATTGTCCCGATTTTTGCAAGTATAACCGGAATCGACTTGAGGATTCCTTTGAAAAAATTATAAACGTACGCCATAACAAAAATAGGGTTCCGATAGTATTTAAATTTGCTTTTTCCGCCTGATTTTTGAAAAATAGCCGCAGCTTTCCCTCAGCCCGCACTCCGAACAGCGCGGTTTTCTCGGCAGGCAAACGCTCTGCCCAAAGCGCACCATCAGGCGGTTCAGCCTGAGCCAATACCTCCGCTCAACGGTTTTCCCAAGCGCTTCTTCGGTCTGTTCGGGGGTTTTTGTTTTCACAATGCCGAGCCTGTTGCTTATCCTGTGCACGTGCACGTCAACAGGAATCGCCGGCTTGCCGAAGCCGTAAACGAGAACACAGTTGGCTGTCTTCCGGCCCACGCCCGGCAGCGAAAGCAGCTGCTGCATTTCACTTGGCACATTTCCGCCGAACCGTTCGGCAATCAGCCGGCTTATCCCTTTTATTCTCCCGGCTTTAACTTTATAGAAGCCCGAAGGCTTTATGAGGCGCTTTAGTTCCCCTAGGGGGGCTGCTGCAATCTGCCCTGGCGTCGAGTATTTTGCAAACAGCCGCTTTGATGCTTTTTCCGTGTTCTCGTCGCGCGTCCTCTGGCTGAGCACGGTTGAAATCAGCACCTTGAACTGGTCGCGGCTGGAGACAACCGCTGGGCCGCCGGCGCTTTTTTGCATCTCCCTTAGCATTGCCTTGATTGCCGGAGCCATGGCTGCGCACCCGATTGGTTAAAGTGAGAACAGGAAAATTAAATGCCGATTAGGCCTGGCTTTCCGAAGAGAAAAAATCGTTTTTGCATTTTTCCGAGCAAAAACGCCTTGTGTAGAGGTCGACCGAATGCTGTATGACATTGCCGCAGGTAAGGCAGCGCCACTGCTTGGGCTCTGCAAAATTTGGGGCTCTTTTAAACTCTAATGTCGCAACAGCCAAGTTACCCGCCTCAATGAAACTATACTCCCCAAAAGGTAATTTAATACTATTTTTTGCCCCTAATAGAGAAACCCGTGGTTTTGGCAGTGCGCGCGCACGGCGCACATGAAGACAGCATTGGCTCCAAAGGATAAACAAAACAAGAAAAAATAAAAAAAAGGGAAATATGCTTATTTCCCCGCTTTTCCTGTTACTGGAGTCCTGGCCAAAGTATAGAACGCCTTCAGCGAAACGACCAGCACTGCCGGAGCCGCGAAAACCGCGATTGCCTGCAGCATTGCCGCCAATGCGCTTCCGAGCGGACTGGCAACTGTGTCCAGAGTCTTAAGCAAAGTGCCGTTCGGGATTCCGACAATCACAAGGGCTATGCCGGCAACCAGGAACGCTTGAATCTCTTTGTCGCCTATGTTCAAGAAGCCGACCAAAAGGCCGAGAATCACCAGCGCCAATGGCAGATAACCTGCGATTGCGGGCAGCATTACCGCGAGTGCGCCGCTTAGCACAGCCAAAAGCACCCCAATGATGAATGCAACTGCGCCCACTGTTTGCAAGTTGACCATTTTTAAGTACCTCCTGACTGGAAAAGGAAAAAGACATATATAAATTTATCCCTGTGCCCTTGCGGCGGGTTATCGCGCGAATTTAAGCCACTGTGCCCCAAAAATCCACAAGTACAACTGCCCACGCAGCCCAACGGTTGCACCAAAGGCAGGATAAAAATAAGTTAGAATGAGGCCGCCTTTCGGGCGGGCCAAGAAATTTTTCACTTTGCTTTCTTAACCCTGTTTGCCCCGAAATTAGCGTACTTCCTGTATTTCTGCATAGTCCATGCGGGGGGCTGCTTTTTCCTGAGCTTGAACTCCTCAGCGAGCAAGCGCATTCTCATTTCCTCGTTAACTCCAAGTTCCATAACTCCACCTTCTTTGCGACAGATAAAAATAGCTAAAAGTAGCCCAATTACATCAAATAGAGTGTATTAAAGTGTTTAAAAATATATTGTATTTACAATAAAACCGCAATGAACCCAGCGAGCCAGATAAGGGAAATGTTCCTGAAGGGGGCATTCTTTTTCGTCGTTGGCGTTGTGCTTGCGACTCTTTTCGTCTGGAGCATGGTTCAGGGCATTCTGAGCCATATGACAACTGGCCCATTCACTCTTATGTACTATTTTGTGGCCTGGCTTGCTGGGGTCGGGGGCTTAACCCTATACCACGAAGCCAAATCAATACTGCACTACGCACGCATCTCAAAATAAACAAAAAAATTATTCTTCCTTCTTTTTCGCGGGTTTCTTTAGGCCCCGGGTTTCTTCCCATTCTTCAATCTCTTCCTTCTCAAGACCGAGTTTCGCGAGGTATTCTTCGTGCTCTTTAATGCCAAGCTTGTTGAACCAGTCCTGCCACGCCTTATCCTCGCCCTTCTCGAGTTTCCCATTAGGGGCTGGTTTTGCCCTGTGAACCATATCAAACAAAAAATAAAACTGAAGTTATTTTAAACCAAACTGCAAAAAACCCGCTTGCCGAGCGCCTGCGAAAAAATAAAAAGAAAGAAAGACAAAAGGATAGTGCATGGCAGAAGAAGGAACCCCGCCTAACGCGCCGCCAACTACAGCCAAGGCATTTGAGGCCGAGCGCAAAAAATGGCTGCAGCGCTTCAGGCAGGAGCTTGTGGTTGCGGGCTACAGCCAGCGCACTCTCGCGATGTATGGTTGCTATCTTGGCGCGTTCCTGCGCTTCCTCAAAAAAACGCCTGAAGCTGCTGAACGCCAGGACATCATTGCATTTCTTGCGGAGAAAAAAGACAACGGGGGCGTGAGCAACGCCACGCTTGCGCTTGCACACGCCGCGCTGCGCTTTTTTTTCCACAATATCCTGGAGAAAAAAATCGTCGACGATGTGAAAACCCCGAAGAAGATGAAAAAGCTGCCCACTGTCCTGACAAGGGAGGAGGTTCGGGCGCTAATCAAGGCAGCGAAATCGAAAAGGAGCCGGCTTGTTGTAGGGTTCCTTTACAGCACTGGCTGCAGGGTGAGCGAATGCGTGAAACTGCTTGTCGAGAATGTCAACTTCAAGGAGCGGGTTGCGTCAATAAAAGGCGGGAAGGGCGGCAAGGACAGGGTAATAATTCTCTCAAAACGCTGGATTAAGGCAGCTAAAAAATATCTCGCGCGCAAGAAAGCGAAAACCCCGTATTTTTTCAGCAAGAAAAATGGCAAGCCGCTTTCATCGGGCATTATACAGCGGATTGTGAAAGCAGCGGCAAAAAGAGCCGGCATACAGAAGAGGGTCACGCCGCACACGCTGCGCCACTCATATGCAACCCACCTTTTGGAAGCCGGCGAGAACATAAGGAAGATACAGGAGCTTCTCGGGCACAGCAATCTGAACACAACGCAGATTTACACCCAGGTAAGCCTTACTGAATTGAAAAAAGTCCAGAGCCCGCTCGACAAGATATAACGGCATGTCATAAGCCAGCCCCCGCAGTTCCGCTATTTCGGCGAATTTTTGGCAAAAAATAAGGAAAACCAAAAAATCAACAAAAAATCACTTATGTATAAGTGCAGAGTTTGCTCCCGCCACCCTAGCGGCACAGGAAAAAATTACCCCTTTATGGGCGCGGGCTTCTTAGGCAGGAAGACTGTATTTAGAAACAAAAAGTAGTTATGTATAGGCGGGGGTTTGGTGGCTTCGGGCGGCCCGGATAAGGAAAAATAAAAAGAAACCTTTAAATACTCTAAAGAAATATTATATACTAATAAAAACTTGGAGGAACTGGGATGACATTGCGAGTGAGTCAACTGTTCGGCAGAGACATATACACAGCTGATGGGTCCTACAAGGGAAAGGTTTTCGATTTGGTCATAAATCTCGAAAAGGGGCGCTTAGAGACAATTACAACAGAGCCGCTCAAAGCCAACTCAAAGCAGGAAGCGAAAAAAATAATCAGCGAAAAAAGCATTCCATACAGAAACGTGCGCGCAGTAAAAGACATTATTGTAGTCGCCGGAAAAGGCGGCCCTGCGATTGAGATTGAAAAGCCGGTTGAAAGGCCAAAACCCGAACTTACGCATTACAGATACAGACGACACTAAAGCTGTTAAAAACCGGGAAAAATATTTTCTGTTTGAACATATTCCGCCGTTTTTCCCGGTTAATTTTCTTTTTTTTCTTCACAAACCTTTTTATTTTTTTATGTATTATTATTATACATAAAACCGCTTTTCAGTAACAGCATACAATTGTGGAAGTGGGGGGTGTCCATGGGCATAAAAGGCTATTTTGTGCAATATAAATTTATGGTTCCAGAGGGCATGAAACACAGCAGCTATACCTATCAAAAATTGTTTAGGGCTCTTTATGGCTACACACAGGCGGTCTTCAAATCGAGCGGCAAAAACTACCACTACCATCGTGAAGGCGTGCTGTCCTCGTCCCCTTATGTTAGGCCGGGCAAGAACTGCGTGATAATCCCGCCGGAGGTTTTCCAGCGGCTTATTGATTTTTTCAAAACCGGCAAGAACCCCGCGCATGTTTGGAGAGGGAAGGGCGACTGGAAAGCAGTCTATTATATGAACGAAAAGGACATCGATGAAAAAAAGGTCGCAACCGCGCTGGAAGAACTATTGGAAAGGAAATTTGCCCTCACAACAGCTAACGAGCATGAAAAGCTTGTTGACGAAATAGCGCTTGCTGCGGGCAAAGATAGCGGCAGGGCAGCCGACCAAGCATATGCCAGCATGCTGTTAAACCAAACAGTCCAGATCACAAACTCAGAATGGTTCAAGGCGTCTTATCTGCATTCAGAGCCGCTGAAAAGCTTCTACGCCAACTATAAACTGCTTAAAACCCGCCAGAAATAGCTTTAATCCAAGTGTTTTTTGGCGGCGCGGTTTCTTGCTTCAATTTCTTCCTTGGCCGGGCTTTCCTGTTTTTCTTTCTTGATTATAATGTCCTTTTTTCTCCATTGCCGTTTGCCGCCGGCGTCTGTGCTTTCCACAAGCCCGATGTCCCCGAGTGTTTTTAGGTAAGGGTAAAGGCTTCGCTCGTTCTTGTATTCCACCCCGAACACCTCCTTTATCCGCCGCCGGATTTCCTCCATGCCAACACGCTCCTCAAACCCGACAATCCCGCTTAAATGGAACGCCTGGGTGTTTTCCCGTATCTGCAAATAATCCCATACTGAATGTATTTCGGCGGCTTTTGCCAGGGCATTGGGCGGGACCGCTGAGTAGACTTTTTTTGGGGGGTCTGTGCTCCACACCTCGAGCCTGCGCAGTAGTTTAAACAACCCTTTTATTGTTTTTTTGAGAACCATCAGTATAATAATGAACGTAATTACTTAAAATAATTACTGTATTTATAGATAATTATAGTAATTACTAATAATTACCTTTTTTTCCAAGTATATGGTTCAACCCGTGCTAGTGAGCCATATTTCTGTCGGGATCTTTTTGGTGCAGCGGTCCAGGCGGGTCAATTGTGTTTTTTTGGTGTTCCACTTAGTGCTGTGAGTTGGCTGTTTTTCGGTTTTTTTATGTTCTATAAACTAGATATATTTGAATCCTCCCCCGGCAGAATTGCCGCTTCCATAGCATTCAATACCACTGGTTTGAGGGGTAATTTAGTGTAGTTTTTCCGCCCGTGCTGTTTTATCTGCCACACCCTTTGGCGTGTGAGGCTGGCTGTGGGGGATTACTTGTGCTAGCTTACGGCCGCCCCCCCGTACCCGGGCAGTTCCATGCTTTGTGAGCTTGGTTTTTGTCGGTTTTTTTGGCTGCACACCAGCCAAGGTTGTTTTTGTGTTTAGTGAGCGGACTTTATTTTTGCGGTTTTCAGCCAAAACCACGTTCCCAGTAAGAATTAGCTTTTTTGAGCGGTTTTAGCGAGGGAAGGATTTGAACCTTCGACCTCCGGGTTATGAGCCCGGCGGGCACTCCTGGCTGCCCTACCTCGCTGCAATCTAATTATGTATGGGGCAATATTTATAATGCTTGTTAATTCAATTTTAAGTTTTTATGGCATAAAAAAGGTTTTTTTTAAAAATAAAGTTTTTTTATTTCTTTTTATTTTATTTAAACGCTTTTTATTGTTTTGTTTTGTTTTTAAAGCTTTTTTTATGGTTTTTGTTTTGCCCTTTCCCCTGTCCAATATTTTGTGTTTTTTTATATTACTTTTTTCAGCTCTTCAAACTCTTTTTTGAGGTCTGTTATCTGTTTGTTTACCCCCCGCGTTCTTTTCTCGGTATCAGCCAAATCCATTGTTTTGCCGCATGTCGGGCATTTGAACTGGTATTCCGCGGCTATTTCAAAGGGAAAGCTGCTGCAGTTGGTTTTGCAGCTGAAGAACGTGTAATCCTTTTCAAAGCTTTGTTTTGTTTCCAGCTTTGCTATTGTTTCGGCCTGTTCCTCCAGAAGCAGTTCCACAACGCGCCGCGGCTTTATCTCCCAGGTATAACTGTACCACCCCGTCCGCTTGTTCTTTGTTTTCTTGTAGCAAGCGATTCCCATATAATGCATCCTGTTCAGTACTGCGCGGATTTCCGTTACTTTCAAGTGCATTTTTTTAGCGAGTTCCTCGTCGGTAACTTCATCATCCTTTCTCTCGCATATCTTCAATATATCAATGCAGGGCTCCCCGGCAAGATTCTTCAAGTATTGCTGGACCATCCCAAAATTAGATACCCTCTTGCGTTTGTTCAACTTACTCTCCCCCCGGCGCCCAAATATTTTCGTTAGATAGGTAATAAAAACAAACTCCTCTTTTCACGTGCGCCTCCTCTTCAGCACAAGCTTGCCGCACTTTTGCGGCGTTATCTCTATTTTCGCCCGCCCGAAGCGCTTTCCGAGCTCTTCACCGTTCTGCAGCCGGTCAAGCGCTATCGCGAGCGCGGCGATTTCGCTGTGCGGCTGTGATGTAACGCTGATGTTTGCATCGCTCTCCCTGTAAACCTCGCCCGGCACCTTTTGGCTCCCTATAATAAGCACGATTTTTCTCTTTTTCCTGAGCTTCCTTATTTCCTTCTGCAGCTGCAAGCCGTACATCGTGAGATGCACCGCGAAAAAACCCTTCTTTTTGTGCTCCCTAAGCGCCCTGCGCCAGCTTTTCGTGAATTCAACGGAAAATTTGCCCCCCCAGTTATTTACAACGCCTGCAACGCTTTCCTTAATGCCCTTGTCCTCGTCGCCCTCGATAATTATTTTTTTTGCCCCAAGCGCCCTCGCGACAAGGCAGCAGTGCGTTGTTACCCGATAATCCCGTTCCTGCCTGTGCCCGTAGCGCAGCACGGCAATTTCCATCTCCGGCATATACTTATATTAAATTTTACAATCACTTTTTATTATAAAAAGCTGATTGGCGCATGCTTGACATCAATCTCATAAGAAGCAATCCTGATGTGGTAAGGAAAGACCTGCAGAAGCGGGCTGATAGCGAGAAAGCCGAGTGGTTGGAGCGGCTGATTGAAAAGGACAAGCAATGGCGCGCGCTAATGCAGGAAATCGACGTGCTGCGCCAGAAGCGCAACACGCTTAGCCAGCAGGTAAACGAATTCAAGAAGCAGGGAAAGGATATCTTGCCCTTGCTGCAGGAAGCGAAACAGATCCCCGAACGTGTAAAGGAAAAAGAGTCCGAAACAGAACAGCTCCGCAAGGATATTGACTATTACCTGATGCGCATGCCGAACATCCTGCATGACAGCGTGCCAATCGGCAAAGATGACAGCGAGAACGTAATCTTGCGCAGCTGGGGCAAGCCTGCAGTGCCAAAATTTCCAGTGAAGCACCACGGCCAGCTTGCCGTAGAGCTTGGAATCGCTGATTTCGAGCGTGCGGTCAAAATCAGCGGCGCGGGTTTCTTCTTCCTTAAAGGCGAGCTCGCGCTTCTGGACATGGCTGCGCAGCGCTTCGCAATCGACCTGCTGGTAAAGAAAGGCTTCACTCTCATTCAGCCGCCCTTAATGATAAAACGCAAGCCCTATGAAGGCGTCACTGACCTCGCGGATTTTGAGAACGTGATGTACAAAATCGAGGGGGAGGACGCTTACCTTGTCGCCACTTCAGAGCACCCGATGGGCGCGATGTACATGGGCGAGATTATGGCGGAATCAGAACTCCCTATCGCCCTCGCGGGCGTAAGCGCCTGCTTCAGGCGGGAAATCGGAAAGCACGGCTTGGATGAAAGGGGCCTGTTCAGGGTCCACCAGTTCAACAAAATAGAGCAGTTCATTTTCTGCAGGCCGGAGGAAAGCTGGGGGTGGCATAAGAAGCTGGTAAGCAATGCCGAAGAGCTGCTGAAGAAACTGAAGATTCCATATAATGTTGCCAATATTTGCACCGGCGACATCGGCACGGTTGCCGCAAAAAAATACGATGTAAACGGCTGGTCTCCGCGCGAACGGAAATACTTCGAGCTGATGAGCTGCAGCAACTGCACTGCATACCAGGCGGCAAGGCTTGGCGTAAAGTACAGGAAGAAGGACGGGAGTAAGGAGTTTGTGCACACGCTCAACAGCACAATGGCTGCGACAACGCGGCTAATGCGCTGCATTATCGAGAACTACCAGACCGCGAAGGGAACCATTATTGTGCCGGATGCCCTGAGGCCTTACATGGGCGGCGTAAAGGAAATCGGCAAAGCAGGGGAAAAGCCGGAAGAAAAAAAGCCCGCGAAGCGCAAAACAGCCGCGAAACCGAAAACAAAAAAGAAGCGCGGGAAGGGCAAATAACCCGCTTTTTTAAAGCCGTTCCACACCAATCTTTTATATACTTCTAATTAATTCCATACTTATTGAAGTTAAAGTGGGCCTGTAGCTCAGTCTGGCAGAGCACTTGGCTTTTAACCAAGGTGTCCCGGGTTCGAATCCCGGCGGGCTCGTTGAGCCTTTCTTTCTAAAGGAAGAAAGGTTCGCGAAAGAAAGGGCAATTGTTTCGCAATTGCGTTTCATTAAAAAAGAAAATGCCTGCGGAAAGAACGGACTGCTTTGCAATTCGAATTCGCTTTGCGGGCGGGATTAAAAATTTAACCCGAGCAAGAGTATTGCAATGGGCCCATAGCTCAGTCTGGTAGAGCACCTGACTCTTAATCAGGGTGTCGTGGGTTCAAATCCCACTGGGCTCGCTTTCAATGTGTTTAGCGGAATGCGGTGTGTCGTAGATTTCAGCGGAAGTGCAGTCTGCTCCACAAGTGCTTTAATTAACCGTTTCTTTAAGTGTCTTATGCTAGGTCTAACCGCTGAAGAATGCGAGCTCATTGGTGCTCTGATTGGTGACGGGCACATTTACAGAAAGAAACACAAGTATATAATCGGCTTTACCGGCAGCCCTTTCACAGACCGAGAATATTATTTGAAACTCGAGCAACTTATTTTGAGCGCATGGCGCAAGATTGTCAAATCAAAGCTGAGGGAGAATGGCATTAGGATTCAGTTTGATTCAATGCCGGTTGTCCAAAGGTTGATGGATGAATTTGGGTTGCCCGCTAACGGCGGCAAATGTTATAAAGTTGTGATTCCGCCTGAAATTTTTAGTGATTGGAATTTTTTGAAGCACACGTTGCGCGGCATAGTGGACACTGATGGTTCAGTGTTTGTTGCTGACAAACCGGGTTCCCCAAAATACCCCTCTATTGAAATAACAACCACAAGTATGATGCTTGCGCTTCAAATAAGGTCCGCCCTGCTTAATCATGGTTTCCGCGTGGCCAAAATTTGGAGTTATTGTTCTAACGGCTCAAAATTTGCCGCCTACAAAATTCCCCTGAACGGGCGGCAAAATCTTCGCAAATGGGTTGAAGAGATTGGTTTCTCAAATCCCTATAAGCTAAACAGGGCCATTAACGCGCTCGCATGATTACTTTTAAATGTTTAACTATGCGCCTTTAGTATATCTTGCGGGGCTGTAGCTCAGCCTGGGAGAGCACATGATGGGGATAGCCGCCTTGTGAATTAAAACGGCTTTTTCCATGTGCAGCTGAAGTTCCAGGTTGATTGGAAACCATGGTGTCGCGGGTTCAAACCCCGCCAGCCCCAATTTTTATTTTCAAATGGTGTTCCGGTTGCCCGAGCATAAGCCTGGTGTTGATTTTGTCGGTGTCGGCGTTGGCGTCATGGTGCGCAATGCCAAGGGAGAGTTTTTGATGGGCTTGCGCACGAAGAGAGCGCGGAACGAGCCCGGCAAATGGACGTTTCCCGGGGGATGCGTCGAGTTCGGCGAGACCCTTGAGCAGTGCGCGGTGCGGGAGGCAAAGGAGGAGTTCGGCATTGATGTTTCTGTGGTGCGCCTGCTGGGCGTTATCGACCACCTGATCCCTGAAGAGCGCCAGCACTGGGTAAACCCGGTTGTCGAGGCAAGGATTGTCGGCGGTGAGCCGCGCATAATGGAGCCGCATAAAATGAGCGAGTTCGGCTGGTTTTCGCTTTTGGAACTGCCCAAAAACATCACCTCTAATTTGGAGAAATTTTTTTCCGATGCCAAATCCGGAAAAATCAAGATTGATTGATAATTTTCGCTTCTTTTTTCCGCAAACAATCCTTTAAATTTATTTCCCAACCAATCCCTAGTTATGTTCGACGGGAAAAAATCGCTTTTGTTTCCGCTGCTTCTTCTTTTGCCGCCGGCTTGCTTTGCGCTTGGCGCGCCTGTTGTAACGAGCCAGTCGAATCCGAACGGCGTGTGGAGCAATGCGCCTGAGATTTCTTTAAATTGGCCGGCCATCGAGGGCGCTACTGCTTATTGTTACACGCTTGACCAAAGCCAAGACGCCGTGCCAACCGCCTGCGAGAACAGGATATCTGTGTCATACCAGAAGTCCGACGGGGTTTATTATTTCAGGATAAAAGCGAAAAACGCGTCTGGCGAGGAAAGCGCCATAACGGCCTATGAAGTAAAGGTTGACAGAACCGAGCCCGAACAGGTTAAGCTCACCGCGACAGCGAAGCAGGACGGCAGCATTGAGCTCATGTGGGATGTGGCTGTTGATTCCGGCAGCGGTTCCGACAAGTACGAGATTTACAGGAGCGGCTGGATGAACTTCAACATAAGGGACGCGGGTTCAATAAAAATCGCCACTGTAACCGGCGCCTCTTACACTGATTCCAACGACCTGGAGCAGAGCATCACCTACCACTATCGGGTAAGGCCGGTGGACAAGGCCGGCAACTACGGCATGCCGAGCAACGAGGCGATTGCCGAAACCGCCGCGAAATGCGACCTTGAGGTTTCTTTCACTGTTGATTACAGCAGCGACAAGAAAAAGCTTCTTCTGCATGTCGCCAGCAATGACAGCATATACCACGGGGCGCTTGTGGTGCTGCTTCCCGGCGGCGGGTCGCAAACATTTTTCTCCGAAAAGCCGGCTTTTATGGCGTGGGACGGGGAGCTTGACCTCGCGGATGTCAAGGAAGGCAACATTGACTTCAACTTAACCGCGCGGGAATATATCACGCAGGACAACTGCGACCAGGGGAAGCGTTTTGTTTATGATGTAACAAACCCGGTAGTGAAATTCGTTGCGCCGAAGTTCAACGAGAAGGTAAGTGAAATTGTGCCGCTGCAGGCCGAAGCGGCTGACCCGGGCGAATTCAACAGCGGCGTAAAGGATGTTGTTTTCTTCATAAAGGACAGCGGGGAATGGCGGCTTGCCGGGCTGGGCGGGAAAAAGGAAGGCGCGATTTACCAGCTTGATTGGAACAGTTTCAGCGTCGTGAATGCCCAGCAGGAATTCAAGGCAGTTGTTTCCGACAATGCAGGCAATTCCGCGGAAAAAACGCACTCCATTGTTGTGCTTAACGCCTTTTCTTCGTCCGTTGATTTGAACGGGGCCATTGCGGAAGCGTGGGCCAAAAAAGAGTCCGCGCTTGCTTTCAGGCGGGAATTGCTCGCAAGGGCGATAAAGTCTGCGGCTGTCGACTCTTTGCTGGGCCAGGCTGACGCGAACCTCGCTGCTGCGGTTGAGCTTTCAAAAAAGCAGACCCCAGAAGATGAGACAAAAGCGAAGCTTCTTTTTTCGCAGGCGATTTCCCTTTATGACGCGGCGAAATCCGCTGTAAGCACCAGCGACTACAAGTCGGGCGTGTTTATTTTCAACAGGGAGCAGACAGTCATACTGCTTAACGCCGCCGGCTACTCCGGGGCAGTGGCCACGGAGGCGAAACAGCTGGTTGACAGGCTTGAGCCCAAAAGGGAGCTGAAGCTCATAAAGGTTGTTGATGACAATGCCGAATACTACAAGGCGGTTATTGTAGTTTCCTTCTCGCTTGATGTTAACCTTATGAAGGACAAGAACGCTGGCGACCCTGTTTTGCAGGCCATTGAGGTTGTCCCGAAGCAGTTCGCCGAGTATGCGAAAGAGATTGACAGCAATTTCCAGTTTACCGTGCTGAACGACGACCCTGTGCTGAGTTTTGTCCTCACGAAGCAGCAGTATAAGGTGAAATCCTTCGAGTATGTGCTGAAAGAGGACCTGAGCCAGCAGAAGGCCGACAAGATGATGGAGGAAAATATTGTGAACAAGTTTGTCGCCCCGCCGGTTTTGCTGCTCCCGGGAAGTCGGGTTGGTGCAGGCCTGTTTGGCGGGATTTCGCTTGATATCCTTTTGTTTGCCGTCGTCGGCGTTGTTGCAATAATCTTGGTTGCGCTTTTGGCGCTTTTTTTTGTGAGAAAGAGAAAGCACGGGGGCGGCAGCCCAATGTCGGCTGCAATCGCGCAGCCTAAAAAGCGGTTTTTTAATTTTCCGAATTTCTTGAAGAAGAAATGACCCTGTTTTTTTGGGCTATTTTTTTTCCGGTTTCATCTGCGGGAACGCTATAACATCTTTTATCGTGGGCTGGTTTGTCAGCAGCATTGCAATCCTGTCTATGCCAAGCCCGAGGCCCCCGCACGGCGGCATACCGTATTCTATCGCTTTTATGAAGTCCTCGTCTACCGGCATTTGTTCGCCGTTTGCTCTTCCCTCTTTTGACTGCTTTTCGAGCAGGTCCCGCTGCAGCCCCGGGTCGTTCAGCTCGCTGTAGGCGTTTCCGATTTCCCACGCGTTTATCACCGGCTCGAACCTTTCAATAAGCCCTTTTTTTGCCCTATGGGGCTTGCATAGCGGTGTTGTTTCAATCGGCCAGTCCGTGACAAATGTCGGCTGTATCAGTTTTTCTTCGCAAAGCGCCGCGAAAAGTTCCGCAACCATAAGCCCTTTGATTTTCGGGCCGTTGTATTCAGGGGCGTGCTTTGCCAGCAGGGCTTCAAGCTCTTTTTCGGTTTTTTTCTCGGCGTCTATTCCGGCTTGTTTTAGCCCGTCATAAATAGCCAGCCTTTTCCATGGCTTTTTTAGGCTGATTTTTGTTCCCTGGTACTCTATTTCCGCGCTTTTGTTTATTTTTTTCGCCAGGAATTCAATGAGGTCTTCCGTTAGCGCCATCATTTCATTGTAGTCCCAGTATGCGGCATAGCATTCCAGCGAGGTGAACTCGGGGTTGTGCGTTTTGTCTATGTCTTCGTTCCTGAAGTTTTTGCTTATAGTGTACACTTTTTCAATCCCCCCCACTATGAGGCGTTTCAGGTAAAGCTCTGGGGAAATGCTCAGGTACAGCTTGGCGTCGAGTGCGTTGCTGTGCGTTATGAACGGCTTGGCGTTAGCCCCGCCGTACTGCGGCTGCAGCAGCGGTGTTTCAGCCTCAACGAACCCCCTATTATCCATGAATTCCCTTATTGCGCTGATTATCTTTGAACGCTTTTCCAGCACTTCCTTTACCTCTGGGTTCATTACCATGTCAAGGTATCTTTGCCTGTACCTTGTTTCGATGTCTTTCAACCCGTGCCATTTTTCCGGAAGCGGAAGTATGCTTTTGCAAAGCAGTGTCAGCTTTTTTGCGAGTATCGTTAGCTCGCCCCTTTTGGTCCTGAAAACAGTGCCTTCCGCCCCCACGAAGTCGCCTGTGTCAATCAGCGGGAAAAGCCGCATGGACTGTTTTTCTGTTTCGTCTTCTTTTGCGCTTACTTGTATTTTTCCGCTGCCGTCGAACACGTCCGCGAAGCCGAGCTTGCCCATGCTTCTGATGGCTTTTACCCTTCCGGCGACAATTGCCCTGTCGTTTGTCTGCTCGCCGGGATTCAGCGTTCGGTATTTTTCCTGCAATTCTGCGGCAAGGAATTCCCTCTTGAAGCAGTGCGGGTAAGGCTGTATGCCACCTTTCCTTATTTCTTCAAGGTGCGCCAGTTTGCTTTTCACCAAATCGTCTTGCATTGCACCACAGGAAAAAATTGGGTGGAAGCATTTTAAAGGGATAATGGTTTGAGTTGCGCCGGCCTAGACCTCGTTGTACTCTTCCTCTATCTTGTGGACCTTTATGCCCTGGTTGCATATCTCCATGGGGTGCAGGTCCTCGCTGTGTTTTGTGGCCCGCATTTTCCTTATGTGCATTGTCCTGTTGCTCTGGGTGCCGACGCCCATGTAGTGCAGGACTATTACGCCGTCCACAACGTATTCCTCGACGCCGTACTTCCCGAACTTGTTCACGCCTTCCTGTATTTCTGAAACAAGGATGGAGGTAACGCCGCTTCTCATCAGCATATAGCTTACCTTCAGTATCGCCTTCCTTATCTCATTGGTGTTTTCAAAATTGAAGCCCAGTGCGGGAATGCTGTCTATCACAACGCGCCTCGCGTCGATTCTTTTTATGACGCGCATTATTTCAAGAAGAAGCTTGTCGATGTCATAGCCCGTTACCGGAAGGCTGAATTCCTCTTCGCTCGGCATGCCGAGCTTTGCTATGCTGCCGTCAACCATATTAATCAGGTTCTTTTCCTCCAGCTTTTTCAGGTCCCATCCGAAGCGTAGCACGTCCTCCCTGATAAGGTCGGGCCTTTCATCCAGCGTTACATAAACACCAGGCTCGTTGTAGTCCTTTGCGCCCTTGTAAATGTACTGCATGCTCAGGATTGTTTTTCCGGTTCCGCACGCGCCGCTCACCAGCACGCTTCTGCCCGCGGGGAAACCGCCTTCAATAAGCTCGTCGAGGCCGAAAATTCCTGTTTTGATTCTGTCCATTGCGACGTCTTTCTCCCGTTTTAATTATTAATTCCCCTTCCGCTTAATATACTTTTGCCTCAAACCCTTGCGGCGCTGTGCACTCCGGGCAGAAGCCTTATTGCGTTCATTATTTCGTCCGCCTGCTTTGAGTCCCTTATCCTCACCTTGAAAAAACAGGTTGCGACGTTGTTTTTGTTGACCTTCGCATTAGTGCTTATTATCCCTGCCCCGTTTTTTCCTATCGCATTCAGGATTGAAGGCAGCAATCCAGGGCGCTCCTTTGCGCTGACCTTTATCTCAATGCTGTACTCGCTCTTCACTGCATCCCAGCCGACAGCTAGTAGCTTTGCCCCCCCGATTTCCGCGAGGTTTTTGCAGTCTTTCCTGTGGACACTTATTTTCCTTTTTGTGGTCCTGACGCCGATTATCTCCTCGCCCGGCAGCGGGCTGCAGCACTGCGCGATCTTTATCCTCTTGTCCGCTGTGGTTAGTGTTGCCTGCTGCCTGTGCGCGCGCCTTTCCTTTACAAAGGTGACCCCGAGCTGCTGCCGTATTTTTGCCATCGCCTTGCCGGATTTCACGAAAGAAAGCCACTGCCTTTTCGCTTCCGGCTTCTTGCAGGTTATTATCTCAACGGCATCGGCGTTCTCAAGCGGCTTGTTGAGGGGGAAAATTCTGCCGTTCACTATTGCCTTGTGGCATCTCTGCCCCAAATCAGAGTGTATCGCAAAGGCAAAGTCAACGGGTGTTGCCCCCTCGGGCAGCATCACAACGTCCTGCTTTGGCGTGAAAACAAATATCTTGCTCTGCCCAAAGTCAAGCCGCAGGTTTTCCATTAGTTCCTCCCTGTTTGCGGCGTTGTGCTGCCATTCAACCAGTTGTTTTGCCCAGCTCAGCTTCTTGTCAAAGAATTTGTCCTCCGCGTAGTGCTTGTACTGCCAGTGCGCCGCAATGCCTGTTTCGCACTCATAGTGCATCTCCCATGTCCGGATCTGCACTTCGAGCGGCGCATTTTCCCGCCATTTGACGACTGTGTGGATGCTCTTGTAGCCGTTTTCCTTCGGGTTCGCTATATAATCAGTGAACTTGTTCGGGATAAGATTATAGGAGGAATGCACGATGCCAAGCGCCTCGTAGCAGTCCTTGGCGCTTTCGCAGATTATCCTTATGCCCAGCAAATCGTAAATCTCGCCGAACGGCAGCCCGTGCTCAACCATTTTTTTGTTTATCGCAAAAAGGCTCTTCGGCCTGCTGTGGATTGTCGCGCCGATTTTTTCCTTTTCCAGCAGTTTCCCGAACTCTTGGGCGGCTTCAGCCGCAAGTGCCTTGCGCTGCTCCCAATCCATTCCGACAAGCTGGCTTATCTTCTCGTAGACCATCGGCTGCGTTATTTTCAGGCAGCTGTCCTGCAGCACGCTCTCAATCTCGTATAGCCCGAGCTTTTGGCAAACAGGGGCATAAACATTCAATGCAATGCCGGCCCTCTGCTGCAAATCGCCTGGCCCGATGTCCCAGGGCTGCTGCAGCCTGTCAAGCCGCGCGGCAACGCTGATGAATATCGCCCTGATGTCCTTTGCTGTCGCGAGAATGACCTGTGACAGGAGCGGCATGCTCAGCTTTTTTATGTTGCGCTTTTCAATCCCGACTATTTTCGTGTGCTCGTCGATTAGCGCGGCTATTTCCGGACCGAATTCCGCAGTGATTTTTTCTCCGCTGGTGCCGGTAAACAGCTTCAGGTCGTGCATCAGCGCGGCGGCTATCGTGGTTTCGTCAAAGCCAATCTCTGCGAGGCGCATTGCCACCCTTATGCTGTGCTGCAGGTTTTGTTCCTTTTTTTCCTCGCCAAGCGTTGAGAGCTCTTTTTCGGCGAAGGAAAGCGCCCTTTCAACGATTTCGCTTTTCGCGGCCTTTTTTAGCCGTTCAGCCGGACCGGTGGGCCCAGCTGTTTTTTTCATTTCCATCAAGATGAGCCCCCAAATAAAGCTGCTTGGCAAGAAAATTTAAACACTTCTTTTCCCACTTATTTTGGTGATTTTTCATGCAGGTTAAGCTGCCGGCGTTGTTCATTAATTTTAAGACTTATGATGAGGGCACCGGAAAGAAAGCCATTGAATTGGCTAAAAAAGCGGAAAAAGCTGCGAAAGAAACAAAAACAAGCGTTGTTCTTGTAGTGCAGGCGATAGACCTAAAGGAGATTGCGGGCAAGTTCAAGCTGCCTGTTTTTGCGCAGCACATCGATCCAATTGATTTCGGCAGCCACACCGGCCACATACTGCCTTATGCCGTAAAGGAAGCCGGCGCAGCCGGAACCGTGTTGAACCATGCGGAGAACAAAAGGGACAACGCCTTTTTGGAGAAAGCCATCGCCAAGGCGAAAAGCTCCGGCCTGACAGTGATGGCCTGTGCCGAAACGCTTGAGAGGGCAAAGGAAATAGCCGCTTTTTCAGTAAAACCAGACCTTATTGCGGTTGAGCCGCCGGAGCTTATCGGCGGTGATATCAGCGTCAGCACCGCAAGGCCGGAGCTGATTACTGATACCGTCCGCGCGATAAAGCAAATAGCGCCGGAAATCGGGGTTGTAACCGGCGCGGGAGTGAAAGTAAGGGCCGACGCCGAAAAGGCGGTTGAGCTCGGCACTGTCGGCCTGTTTGTTGCGAGCGGAATAATAAAGGCCGCTGACCAGGAAAAGGCGATAAAGGAATTGTGCATGGGGTTGAAGAGAAAATGAATGTTGAAAAGCAAATGAATCCTGAATTTAATAGGAACATCCGGACAATCGGCCTGCCTGACTTCGACGAGGTCGACGCCGCAGAGCTGCAGAACAGCATGGAAAAAACTTACGACAAGCTGCTGCAAATTGCCGGCGAAGAAATCCAGCTTGTTTTGCACTTCAAGGACTACAACAAGGGCGGCGCGAAAACAAAGCACAGCGTGCACGTGCGCCTTGTTTCCGGCGGAAAGACAACCAGCGCGCAAGAGGTCGGCTGGAAGGCGGTTGGAACAGCCCAGAAAGCGCTGAAGGTCCTTGAAAGGGAAACAATCGAAAAATCCAAGAAGCGCTGAATCGGTTTCTTCTTTCCTGCTTCTTTTTTTATTTTTTTTGAATGAGCGATAAAGTGTGGGCCCGCCCGGAAATGGATTTGCCGCGCTAAAAAAAGTTTTTCACCGCGGCTGCTTGCTTTCGCTTCCCTCAAAGCATTCCCTGCCAAAGCCACCGTTGCTCCCTTCCGGGCCTGGCGGGTTCCTCCCTGGCAAAAAACCTAAGAGGACAAAAGTTCATTGCAGGGCGCGATGGCTTTTTCCAATGCAACAAACCGCTTTCCGGTCTTCAGCCCCGGCATGAAGCGGATTTCCGGTAACAGGGCACCGCTGCCGCCCCGGCCTGACCCACGTAATAATTAGGGCTGCTGATGGTTTTAAAATTAACGCTTTTTTTTCGGCTTCGGTGCCCTGCGCCCGGCGGCTTGTTTTTCAAGCATTTTTTAAGGGTTTTTGTGCCCTATATTTCCGGGTGGTTTTTTGGGGGAAACAAAGGTCGGGAAGGTAACGCATTTTTTCGACAAAATAAGCGTTGCGGTAGTTGAATTGAGCGCCCCGCTGAAAGCAGGGGAGAAAGTCAAGTTCAAGAGGCACACTGGGGAGGAGTTCGAGCAGGTTGTTGCCAGCATGCAGGTAGAGCACGCCCAGGTTAAATCCGCGAAAAAAGGCCAGGCAATCGGAATGAAGGTCGCGCAGCCCGTGCACGAGGGCGCGGAAGTGTTCAAGGTAACAGCGTAAAAGCGGGAATCCTAAAAACAGCAAAAAGAATTTTTGGGAGTGGAAAATCAACACTCCCGCTTAGCCAAAAACAATTTTTCATTTGTCAAGCGCCTTCTATGCCAGCAATTACTCGTCCACGTCCTCAAGGCCGTTTTCTGTTACTAAGAAAATCGCTTCGCCGTCCGGCAGTGAGGGCGAGTCAACGAGTTTTGCCACTCTTTTGTTTTCCTTGCTTTTTCTCAGGTAAAGCCTTGTTTTGCTCGCGTGTGCGACAATCTCTCCGCCAATCGGTGCTGTCGGGTCTCCGAACAGTATGTCTGGGCGCTGCATGACCTGGTTTGTCACAAGAATAGCGACATTCTGCATTTCCGCTATTTTCATGAGGGTGTGCATGTGCTTGTTCAGCCTCTGCTGCCTGTCGGCCAGCATGCCCCTGCCTATGAACTCCGCCCTGAACTGTGCCGTCAGGCTGTCAACGATTATGAGCTTGATGTTCTTTTCTTTTATGAGTTCGGACGTCTTTTCAGCGAGCAGCATCTGGTGGTCCGCGTTGTATGCGCGCGCAACAAAAATGTTCTTGAGGGCTTTTTGCGGGTCCATTTTGAAGTGCTTTGCTATTGTGATTATCCTTTCCGGCCTGAAGCTGTTTTCGCTGTCGATGTAAAGGCAGTTTCCCTCCAGGCCGCCTTTTTCAAGCGGCAGCTGCACGGTAACCGCTGTTTCAAAGCACCATTGGCTCTTTCCGCTTGCGAATTTTCCGTAAACCTCCGTGATGCTCTGGGTTTCAATGCCGCCGCCGATAAGCGAGTCGACTTCCTTGCTGCCGGTGGTTATTTTCCCGACATGCAGCCTTTTTTCCGCGAGCACATCCGCGCTTTCAAATCCCATGTCGAGCGCGTCTCTCGCGGCTTTTATGGCTTTTTCGGCTGTCCCCTGGCCCAAGCCCGCGACCTCAATCAGTTCCATCGGCGACGCGACAGCCATTGCCTCGATTGTTTTGTAGCCCGCCGCAATCAGTTTTTCCGCGGCCAGCTGCCCGATTCCCGGCAAATCCTGGATGCTCTTTATCCCGAGTTTTGCCTCTGCTTTTGCCTCGGCCTTTGCCTCTGCTTTCGTCTCGGCCCGCGGCTCTACTTTTGTTTCTGTTTTTGCTTCTTTTCCCATGCGAATTCCCTCCTGCAACGGCACGCTTTCCGGCGGACGCGCTTTGGGGTGCGCTCAGCCATGCTGTGCCTGCAACAACCTAATATTGCCGCAAAGTGGTTTTTAAACAATTAGCCAAGAGCGGGCTTCCGCTGAACCGCCATTTTCTTTCTTCACGAAAGAAAAAACCCTGCAAAAGCAAGGCTTTTGCGATGCCTCATGAAAGCGAATCTTTCACAATGAAGTGTAAGGGTGCCCAAAAGAAAGAAACCCACGGCTGCCCGAAGAATAGAAAAAAATTCAGATTTCCACGCTTCTTGCGGTGAACTCCAGCTCGTTGCTGAAAAGGTTCTGCCGCGCGCTTCCGACTGCGCTTATTTCTTTTCCCGCAATCCTCGCCTGAATCTGCTTTATTATCTCCTCCGGCGCAGCGTTTTCAAGCGCCGTCCGCAGCTCTTCTTTCCTCATCCCGATCAATTGCTCTGCGGTGCTTCCGTAAGCGACAAGGCTTATGCTGCCGCTTTCGTCCTCAATCCTGGCGGAAATAACCGGCCTTATGTCGGCTTCCTTTACCTCGCCGCATTTTTCGCAGACAAGGCCGCCTTCAAGCTTTTGCACTTTTGCGCCGCACTCCGGGCAGACATTGTATCGAAGCATTCCCGCGTTTACTGCAGCAACTTTCGCTTTCACAAGGACAGCGCCCCCGCCCGCGGCCAACTCGCTTATTTTTTTGCTTTCGGTTTTCTCATGCAGCAGTTGCATCGCGCCCGGAATGTTTGCACTGGTTTTTGGGTTTGCAAGAATGCGCGCCTTCCACCCCAAATGGAGTTCAATGCCCCGCAGCCCCTGTTTTGTGTATGCTCCCTCGACCTTTATCAGGCAGTTCTCAGGCAATTCTGACGCCAGGTCAGCAATGTTGTTCCAGGCCGTGGCCCTGATTACAGCGCTGTCGTCGCCCACAAGAAAATTGACTACTTTTCCCTTTCCGCCTTCTTTTTCAAACTCGTTTGCGGGAAAAACCCGCAGGACCCTTACAACAGCCGAAATATCGTTCATTCCCTCGCTCAGTTCCGAAAGCCGCATCTCCCTGTTTTCCACTGGGGGCAAATCCGCCCCCGCGGCTTCTTTTGGGTTAACGCTGATGCCGCCGTTGTAGGAAAGGTTCAGCTGCGGCCTGCCGTTAAAGCTCTTCACGTAGCAGTTCTGCAATAGCACTGCGCCGCCCCTTTCAACGCCGCTCTCAAGCATTTTCTTTACGTCGTTATGCCACAACGTAAGCCGTGTCTCGCCGCTCTTGTCCGCGATTATCATGGTGCAAAGCGTTCCCTTCCTGCCGTTCCTCTCAAAGCTCTTCGGGCTTAGGACATTCACAACCCTTGCGAGAACGTCAATGTTCTGCATGCCGTCCTGCAAATCCTTTATTGCAACATACTGCAATTGCCTGCTTAGCTGCAAATCCACGCCAAGCTCTTTCGCGACCATCAGCGCGGCGCCGCTGTCCGTAAGCAGGCCGCTGAAGCGCTGCAGTTTCTCGCCGACAAGCCCCTCAACTTCTCCCCTGCCCATGCCGCTGCTGTTCGCAATCTTTTCAACAATCTCCGCGGCACTCTGTTCCAACCAAACCACCAACAAGAAGTAAAACTTGTTTGGGCAAAAATGTTTTAATAGGGGCATGTTTTGCGCGGCAAAAACACTATTATGTATACTAAAATTCTTTGTTAAAAACCACTTGATGAATTCGTTGGCGTATTAAGTGGTTTCCTTGTGAACCGCGGTTCACGAGGCCTCGCAAAAACATTGTTTCGTTAAAAAACCATTCGGTTTTTTGACGCGTTGGAAATCTGCAGATTTCCGACGTGCAAGGTTGGCACGCATATTCCGCCGCATTAACCGCTGCTTAAAAGCGGCGGAATACGTTGTTTTAATGCTTTCCAAAAACAATTCTTCTCATGATAAGGAAAATTTCAAATTCGCTTTTCGCGCTCATAAGCGGGGGCGATGGCAGCAACTGCTACCTGCTGGGGGGCAAAAAGCAGGCGGCGCTCATTGACCCGGGCGCGGCAAGCAGCAGGGAAGTGCTTTTCAGGCTGCTGGAAAAAGCCGGCGTTGCCCTGGAAAAAATCAGCCTTATTTTGCACACCCACGGCCACGCCGACCACTTTGGCGCGGATTTTCTTTTTCCAAAGGCAAAGGTCGCAATGCAAAAGTCAGATGCGCTGGTAGTAAACAACAAGGACATTGGCGTCACCTGTTCTCATTTTTTCCTTGGCATTCAATTCCCGAAAGTAAGCAGGCTTCTTTCAGATTCAGAGAAAATTGATTTGGGCGGAATAACGCTCAAGGTCATTGAAAGCCCGGGGCATACGGCTGGGGGCGTGTGCTTTTTTGAGGAAAAGGAAGGCTGGCTTTTCAGCGGCGACACTCTTTTTTCCGGCGGCGTCGGCAGGGCGGACCTGCCGGGCGGCGACAGCGAGCGCTTGAGGGAAAGCCTTTTCAGGCTGCAGAAATTGCGGGTAAAGCTGCTTTTGCCGGGGCACGGGGAGCTTGTTGAAGGGGAAAGTTGCAACAAGCGCAATCTCATCGCGGCGCTGGAAAGCGTTTAAGCGGTTTCTTTTTATAGGTTAATTATCAACTATTTATTTGGGTTTTTTTATGCAGGAAGGAAAAACTTACAAAAAAATCCTTTCTCTCATCGGGGAGAAGGGCGGGCTTACTTTCATGCAGATTGACCCGCCGAACTATGAACCTGGCGTGAGCGGCAATATTGCGAAAACCGCCGAGGAGAACGGCATTGATGCATTTGCGGTTGGTGGAAGCGTTAACGCGCAGGGAAAGCAGCTTAACGAAGTGCTTAAGGAAATAAAGGCAAGCAGTTCGCTCCCCACCATAATCTTCCCCGGGAACATTTCCACTCTCTCCAAGCATGCCGACGCGATTTACTTTATGTCAATGCTCAACAGCAACGACCCCTATTGGATTACCGGCGCGCAGATTGGCGCGGCTTTTCCCGTAAAGCAGCTGGAAATAGAGGTTATCCCCACTTCTTATATTATTGTCGAGCCCGGCGAGGCCGCCGGTTGGATGGGCAGGGCCCAGCTGATACCGCGGAAAAAGCCGTATCTCGCGGCAGCCACGGCTCTTGCTGGCCAGTATCTCGGCAGCAAGCTGATAATCCTTGAAAGCGGCGGCGGAGCGCCGCAGCCGGCGCCGGAGGAAATGGTCGCAGCCGCAAAAAAAGCCATTGACATTCCGCTGCTCATTGCCGGCGGCGTTCGGACGCAGAAGCTTGCGTACGAAACCATTAAAGCCGGTGCCGACATAGTGCAGGTCGGGACAGCCTTCGAGGCAAGCAAGGGAAACATGCAGCAGCTCGGAAAGCGCTTCAAGGCGATAACCGACGCGGTGCGGAAAGCTGGCGCGGAAAAGAAAAAGAATTAAGCCCCATTTTTTTCAATGCATGTTTGGTTCAGGCGCTTAATTCGGAAAGAGTTTTCTCCACTGCTTCGCGCATGCTCGTTTTCGCTTTCCACCCGAGCGCGTTCAGTTTGCCCGTGTCATAGCTTCTTGTCCGCGCCAATCTTTCGATGTGCTCTTTTGTTACAACGCTTTTCCCGCCTTTTTTCCCAAGGCCGAAAATCAGCGCGATTTTTGCGGCAGCCGCCGGCACTGTTTTTATTCCCCCCCTAATTCCAAGCTGTTTCTGTATCTCGGCGTACAAATCGCGCAGCGAGTGCTCTTCCTTTTCGGCGACAATGAATGTTTCGCCGAAGCACTCCTCTTTCATCAGCGCAAAAACAAGCGCGCTTACAAGGTCGTCAACAAAAACAGTCTGCCACTGCTGCTTTCCGCCGCCGATAATCGGGTAGCATTTTCTCACCATCCCGATTATTTCCCGCCAGTACTTGTTCGGCCCCAAAACAAGCGCGCTCCTCATGACTGTAACCGGCAGCATTTCCTGCGCTTCCTGGACAATGCGCTCCGCCTCCGCCTTGCTTTTCTCATATGCGGTAACCGGCTTTACCGGGGATTTCTCGTCCACTTTTCCCTTCGCGTTTCCGTGCACTCCGGCCGTGCTCAAAAAAACAAATTGCCTGCAGCGCTCTTTTGCGGCCGCTTCAAGAATCCTTTCCGTGCCATTTACGTTCACTTCAAAAAGTTCCTTTGAGCTTTCGTCAAGCACTGCCGCAAGGTGGTAGACAGCCTCAATGCCTCTAACGGCGCTTGCGCACTGCCCCGCGTCCCTTATGTCATTCCCGAGCGCGGCGTCGAATTCACGGACAAAGTGCCCTTTTGCCCGCAATTCCCCGGCAAGCCGTGTCCCGACAAAGCCCCTTCCCCCAGTTACAAGAATGCGCATTCAGGCCCCCATTTTTCAGCAATTTTGGCTTTCTTCCAGCACTAATTTTTAACTTAAAACCATTATATTAGGATATGTGGGCAAACTATGCCGGAATTCGTTGAAATAGACGGGTCAATGGGGGAAGGCGGCGGGCAGCTTCTTCGGACAGCGCTAGCGCTTTCAGCGCTTACAAAAAAGCCGGTGAAAATATCAAAAATAAGGGCTGGCAGGGATATGCCTGGGCTGAAGCCGCAGCATCTCGCTTCAATAAAAACAATCGCCGAGATATGCAACGCCGCGCTTGATGGCGCGTGGCCCCGTTCAATGGCAATCGAATTCTCCCCGCGCGAAATAAAGCGCGTGAGTTTCAGCGTGAATATTGCGACAGCCGGGGCGGTATCCCTCCTGCTGCAGCAGGTGCTTCCTGTCGCGATGCTGCAGCCGGTAAAGCTTCGCGTTGAAGGCGGCACGAACGTGGCTTTTTCGCCGCCGATGGAATTCCTGCGGCAGGCGCTGTTCCCGGCGCTGCGCAAAATGGGCGCGCGGTTTGAAGCGCAGGTGACAAAAAAAGGTTTTTTTCCCAAAGGCAGGGGAATTGTTTCCTTCTCAAGCAGGAAGGCGAAACTGCCGCTGCAGCCCGCAACAATAACCGGGCTTGGCGAACTTGAGTTCATCGAAGTTTTCAGCGGCAGCGCCTCACTGCCGCCTTCGGTCAGCAGGAACCAGGCGATAGGCGCAAAGCATGCGCTGAAGCATCTCGGGGTCGAATTCACGGAATTCGTTGAAAGCGCGGAGAACAGCTCGTCAATCGGAAGCAGCGCTTCTGTTTTCGCGCACTACAGCAGCGGCGCGGTGCTCTGCGGCAGCGCCCTGGGCGCAAAGGGAAAGCCCGCGGACCAGGTCGGCAGGGAAGCGGGGCAAAGCCTGCTCGCGGAGATCTCTTCAGGGCAGCCGTGCGATTCGCATCTTTCCGACCAGCTCATCCCCTTCATGGCTCTCGCAAAGGGCAAAAGCGAAATTCGGTGCACAAGGCTGACGCAGCACTGCCTCACAAACATCGATATCGTGCGGCGCTTCCTGCCGGTGCAGTTTAATGTTGAAGGCTCGCTTGGCGCTCCCGCAAAAATCAGCGTTGACGGCGCGGCTTTCCGCCCGTTATCCCCAGAGTGATTTACGCGAAGAAAACCCCGATGATATCCGGCCGGATAAGCGTGGCGATGCTCCCTAGAAGTATGAACGGCGCGAACGGGGGCATGCCCCTGTAAACCGGCACTGTCCTTATGCCGGCTTTGCGCAGCAGCGCTATTTCTTTCTCCCCCAGCACTCCCTTGAAATTCAGCCTCAATTTTTTCCTTATTTTTGCCGCCAAAAATTCCGCGGCTATCACCTCGTCCTCCTCAAGCTTTCCAAGCGCCACTTTCTTCAGGAAGAAGCTGCGCTTTATCCCGCGCTCAAGCGCCATGAAAACAAGCGCCAGCCCTATCGGGAAGCCCAGCAATGCCGCGGCTTCCGCATTCAGAAGCCGCATTGCTGCGAGCAGCCAAAAATACGCGCCGATGATTGCGGCAAAAACAGCGGTCTTCAGCATGTTTCCCCTGTTCTCTTTCCAGTCAATGCCTTTCCTCGCGTACTTTGAGACAAAGAAAACAGAGTAGAACGCCGCCGCGAGAATCGCTCCCGCGAAAAGCGCGTTCAGGAGGAAAATTCCGCCGCCGTAAAGCGGCAGCAGGAACGCGATTCCAGTGCACAGCTTTACGTCGCCGCCGCCTATTTTTCCCGCATAGTAAACCGCATAGCCTATCGCAAAAGTTGCAATCCCGGCCCCAAGGAAAAGCCAGTTCAATTCAAGCAGATTCAGCACGATTCCGATTGCAATCATCGGGCATGTTATTTTGTCGAGAATCAGGCCTGTCCTGGCGTCGGTGTATGCCGCGAAAGCGCAGCCCGCAACAATCGCGGCTATTCTCGCGGCCAAAATCGGTTCCATGCAATCACGCCAAGCAATCTTAAAATTATACCAAAAGACATTAATTATAAAACTTTTTTTAAATGCCCTTTGGCATTAAATTTTTTATTTCAGGGAATCCGCGGCACAGGCTTTCTGAACACAAGCATGTTGCCGATGTACTTCCAGTCTTTTATTCCATTCTGCGCCAGCACAGTTAAAACTTCCTGCACAACAGGGTTGCCTTCTGTGAAGACGTGCTTCATTTCAAGCGCGGCAGTGCCGCCTAGCTTAAGCCACCCGATTACCCTTTCCACAGCAGTCGCCTGCAGCGGCGTATGGTACACTGCCCCCTTGTGCGAAAATATCACCTCATACTTCTCCCCGGGTTGCAATCGCAGCATGTTCCCTACAAGCAACCTGCCAACTCCGGAATATACCTCGTTCGGCGTCCTTTCTTCGACAATGCCGGTTGTTTTCACGCCAGTCCCGAACGCCCATTTCAATTGCGCAAGCGCTGCCCCGCTGCCGCAGCCGAGGTCCAAAATCTTTACCGGGGATTTTCCGCCGCGCTTTTCAATGAATAAGGGCATGTTTTTTTCAATGAGCGCTCTCACAAGCCCGGTGATGTTAACGCCGAGCCTCTCCTCAATGGTATTGAGTGGCGTCCTGAAGCATGGCCATATCCCCCTTCGGCCGGTATTAACTCTTTCAATACTATCAATGGCCTCGCCCTCCCGCAGTTCCCTATTCCTCTCGGCTTCCGACCTCGACACCCTCCTCCAAAATGGCGGCAGTTTTTGCTTCGCCCCGCGGATTTTCCTGCCCGGCACGCATTCACCCGTAATATTTTTTGTTGACTATCGGCGCAAGCGCCATAATGATTCCCATCTCAAGCAGCGCGCTCCTTGGGACGCGTTTCGCGGTCAGCCTTCCTATTGCGCCGATTTCGTCCCGCGTGTTCTCTTTCCAGACTTCCTCAAAAATGTCGCTTACCTCTTTTCCCTCGTGCAGTATTTTCTCGACAACCTTTTTCGGGTACTCGAAAGCCGGCGTTAGCCCGAGATGCACCGTCTTTCCGTCAAAAATCGCGACAGCCGCGGCATCCATATACCCTGTTTTTGTTTCCGGGACCCTGAACAATCCGGCTTCAATGCCGACGCTGTAATCGCATTTCCCGCCCGCCTTGTCCCAAGCGCCGAGCGCCCTGTTTACCGCGCCCATGACTGTTTCCTCGAGCGACAGGGGCTGGGGGCTGACGCCGCTCTCAACCCCAATGCCCCTGAACGCCGCGCCCCTGAAGAACTTCCCGAAAGCGCTTTCAACGGCCTTTATTTTCGCCGCGTTCATGCTTCCGACAAAAACCAGAATTTTCCCTTCCATCCGCTTTCACCTGAAATGCTTTTTCTTTTTTTTCTTTTTGCCGAACATCTGCGCGATCTTCTGCATGTCAAGGCCGCCTTTCTTCTCAAGCGCCTTCTCGTCGATTTTCCTGAACTTCTTGAAAACCCCGGTCATTTGCTTGTATGACTTCAGCAATTCGCGCACCTGCGCCTCGCTCCTGCCGCTTCCCTTCGCGATCCTCAGTATTCTCGCGTGGTGCAAAACATCCGGATTGAGCTTTTCCTGCCTTGTCATGCTGTCCATTATGACCTTGAACCCGTCGAGCTTTTCCTCTGTCAGCTCAAGCATCTCGGGCGGCAGCTGCATCTTCAGCCCCATCATTTCAGCTACCTTTGTAAGCGGCCCCATTTTCCTCGTCGCCTTCAATTGCTTGTAAAAAACATCAAGGTTGAATTCGCCCATCATCAGCTGTTCGGGGGAAAGCTCTTCCTCTTCAACGGCTTCCTTCGCTTTTTCCAGCAGCGCCGCAAGGTCGCCGTATCCCATTACCCTGCCAAGATACCTTGTGGCGTCAAAAGGCTCGAGGTCGTTCATTTTCTCGCCTGTGCCGATGAAATAAACCGGGCATTCCGCAACGCGGCAGGCGGATAGCGCCCCGCCGCCCTTCGCGCTTCCATCCATCCTCGTGATTATTACGCCGTTAACGCCAACGGCATCGTGGAATGCAATTGCCTGCTTTTTCGCGAGCTGCCCGACGTCCGCGCCGATGACAAGCCAGCGCTCTTCCGCGCCAAACGCCCCTCCGATTTCCTTTATCTCTTTCACAAGGCCCCTGTCGAAAGCGCTCCTGCCGGCGCTGTCCACAATGAGCAGGTCAAAGCCCTTCATTTCTTTCAGCGCTTTCTCAATAACCTTCGCTGCGCTCTTTTCCCCATTTATCCCGAAGAAAGCGATTTTTTCCCTTTCAGCGAGCTGCTGCAATTGCTCGAAAGCAGCAGGCCTGTATGTGTCGGCGGCAATAACCCCGACCTTCAAGCCCCTTTTCATGTAATGTTTCGCGAGCTTTGCTGTTGTGGTTGTTTTTCCGCCGCCGAACAGCCCGACAAGCAGTATTTTCTTGGGCTTTTCCGGCGCCTGTTTCTCGCCCGCGCCGATCAGTTCGGCTAGAGCGCCGTGCGTTGCCTTAAGCACGTGCTCCCTGCGCGTCAATCCCGCTGGAATCTTCTCCCTTACAGCCTCAGACTCTATTTTCTTTGTAAGGTCAAGCACAAGCTGCACTTCTACGTCCGCGGCAATCAGCGCCCTCTGCAGCTCCTTTGTGGCCTCTTTTACAGTATCCTTGTCAAAAACAGTCGCATTGCGCAATGCCTCCATTGCGCCCCTCAGCTTCTCGCCCAGACCCATAAACGCGCGTTTCCGATAAATCCGAGTGTGAAAAGGGTTAAATAAAGTTTAGCTTTTACTCCAGCCGCCCGCATAGCCCGCCGTAATCCCGGCTTTTCCGCAAACCAACCGAATTTAAACTTTTTCATACCCTTTTTAGTCAATCATAAAATCCACAGGGGGTTGTTATTGTGCCGTTTGAATTGGTTCTGATTGGCATCGGAGTTGTCATTGCGGTAATAGCGATTGCGCTGATACTGATGTACAACGGCCTTGTTGCTGCGCAGAAGCGCGTCAACAATGCCTGGGCGCAGATTGACGTCCAGCTGAAGAGGCGAACCGACCTTATTCCGAATCTCATCGAGACAGTGAAGGGATACGCGAAGTTCGAGAAAAGCGTTTTGACGCAGGTGACGCAGGCGAGGGCAGCGATTTTGTCAGCGAAGACGCCGAAGGAGAGCGCGAAGGCGGACGGAATGCTTGCCGGCGCGCTTAAGAGCATTTTCGCTGTCGCTGAGGCATACCCGCAGCTGAAGGCGAACGAGAATTTCCTTTCATTGCAGGAGGAGTTTTCGACAACCGAGAACAAGATTGCCTATTCAAGGCAGTTCTACAACGACAGTGTGATGCAGTTCAATACCTCAATAGTCCAGTTTCCCGGCAACATTGTCGCGGGAATGTTCGGTTTGGGAAAGCCGTTCGAGTATTTTGAGGTTGCAGATGTTGAGAAAAAGCCCATAAAGGCTGACTTCAGCGACCTTGCGAAGTAAAAAAAGGTGCTTTAATTGGCTTTCTATGAGGAAATCAGCGCAAACAGGAGAATGACCTTCTTCCTGTTTGTCGTTTTCTTTTTTCTGATTATAGCGCTCGGCTTTATAGCTTCCTTTGTCATCGGAAGCTATTTCATTACGCCGATTTTCGGCGTGTTCGCGGTAATATACATCGTAATCTCCTACTACAACAGCGACAGGATTGTAACCGCAATCAGCGGCGCAAAGCCCGCGGACGAAAAGGCGTTCAAGAAACTGCACAACATTGTTGAGGAAATGGCGATTGCAGCCGGAATACCAAAGCCGCGCGTTTATGTTATCGAGGACACCGCGATAAACGCTTTTGCGACAGGAAGAGACCCTGCGCACAGCGTTGTCTGCGTTACAACAGGCGCCGTGCAGTTCCTTTCAAGGGAGGAGCTCACCGGCGTTATAGGGCATGAGCTTTCGCACATCAGGAACCAGGACATCAAGGTAATGACAATAGCCGCGATTCTTGTGGGGCTCGCTGTCCTCTTGAGCGATTTCCTCCTGCGCTATATGCTGTGGGGCGGCAGGGGTGAAAGCAGGGACAGCAAGGGCGGCGCAATAATGCTTGTGCTGGTTGTTGTCGGTGTTCTGCTTGCAATCCTGACGCCGATTATCGCGCAGGTAATAAATTTTGCGATAAGCCGCAAGAGGGAATACCTTGCGGACGCGAGCAGCGCGCAGCTCACCCGCTATCCCCAGGGGCTTGCCGATGCGTTGCGCAAGATAGCCGCCGACAAGGAACCCCTTGAGGCAGCCAACAAGGCGACAGCGCACCTTTATATCGCCAACCCGCTGAAGGGCCAGAAGCTATGGATGCAGAGCCTTTTCAGCACGCATCCTCCGATAGAGGGCAGGATTGAAAGGCTAATGAAGATGTGAAAAAACAGTTTTATTTTTTCCTTTTCTCCGCGTTTGCTTTCTTTCCGCGCTTTTTCTTTTGCGGCGCATTTTTTTCCGCAGGGGCTTCCGGCTGCTGCATTATCTCTTTTGCGCCAGCTCCCCTGCCGGGAACAAGCAGGTTCCGGATGCAGAAGCCGAGCGCTATGTAAAATAGCACAAGAATGCCCGCCCATGCGCTTATCAAGTCATATCTTTCCCACCAAAGAATCGCCCCCAGCAACGGGCACCATGCCGAGAGGAAAATCGTCTGCGCTGCGAGAATGCGCGCGTAGCTTTTTTTCTTGGGCTGTAAAATAATTTTCTTCATGCTTAGCGCAAGCGCAAAATTGAGCACAATGAACACCAAAACGCTGGGGGTTATCAGCCAGTGTTCCTCAAGGTAAAGCATCGCAAGCAGGCATATAAGCCACGCCACAAGTATCGCGATGTGGCCAATGTTAAACATCAGCAGCCTTTTGTTTTCCCTTGCCATGTTTTCTCCGCATAGATAACCGCTTTTGTAGTTTTTAAATTTTCTGCCTGCGTTCCAGAACGCCCGTTTTTAAGCATGGCTGTTTTGCCATGCGGAATCAGCCGATTATTTTTCCCAGGATGAAATCCGGCTCAAAGCGCTGCAGGTCCCGGTATTCCTGGCCGGTTCCCACAAAAATTATGGGCTTGCGCAGCTTGAACAAAAGCGATATCCCTGTTCCGCCCTTGCTGTCGCAGTCTATTTTTGTGAGAATGAAAGCGTCGATTCCGACCATTTTGTCGTATTCCTTCGCCTGCTGCAGCAGCGCCTGGCCTGTGAAAGATTCGCCCACATAAACCTTCAGGTCGGGCTGCGCCACCCTCACGATTTTCTGCAGCTCGTTCATGAGGTTCTTGTTTGTCTCCTGCCTTCCGGCGCTGTCGATGATTGCGCAGTCTATGCCCCTGCTTTGCGCGGCTTTAACGGCGTCGAATGCGACGGCTGCCGGATCCGCGCCGTACTGGTGCTTCACGAGGCGTATGCCGAGCTTTTCGGCGTGCTTCTCAAGCTGCTCTATGCTTGCGGCCCTGAACGTGTCCCCTGCGGCCCATATCACCTTGAGCCCCTTGCTCTGCAGCAAAAAAGAAAGCTTTGCGATCGTAGTTGTTTTTCCCGCGCCGTTAGGCCCCAGGAAAAGAATCTTGTAAGGCTTTTCCTTCTTCTCACGGATTTCCTTCAGGATGTCGCGCTCTCCGGCCTGCATCATTTCGCGCAAAATGCCCTTTATCTCCTTCTTGACAAAAAGCGAAAGGTCCTCTTTCCTGCTGATTTTTTTCCCGGCAAGCGCGCCCTTTATCTTCCGGGTGATTTCCTCGGCTGTTGTCTGCTCGACATCAGCCTCAAGCAGCGACAGCTCAAGCTGCCACAGCAGCCCAACGAGGTCTTTCTCCTCGAGCTCTACCTCGCCCTTTATCGCTGCCCGTATTTTTCCGGCTATTGAAACATTCGGCTTCAGCTCGCGCGTTGCGGCTGCGGGCTGCGCGGCAACAACCGCCTCTTCGGCGGCTCCCCGCTTGATTGCCTCAGGCAGCCCCTCCTTTGCAGAAACAGGCCTCTCTTCAACCGGCTTTTCCCCTTCCTGGGGGAAAGCCGCTTCAGCGGTGATTTCCCCCTCATCATGGGGCGCTTCAATCTCCGCAGGCGGCTTTTCTTCGATAATTTTTTCCGCAACAGGCTCTTTTTCCTTGGCGGCAGAAACGGCTTTTTTCTTGGGCGCCTTTTCTTTTCTCTCTTTTGCCTGTGGTTTTCGGGCAGGCGACGGCTGTTTTTCGCCCTCAGGGGCTGGTTCCTTCAGCGCCTCTTTTTTCAGGATTTTTTCCTTGACCTGTTCAGCGAATGCACTTAGCTTTTTCTTAAGTAGGTCGAACAATTCAGCTCACGCTGCTAATTTTGCTCGGGTCAGCGCCCTTTTTCATCTCTTCGGCTTTTCTCTTGGCCTCGTCCAATATCGCCGAGATGTTCGTCATGTTCTGCATTGCAGCCCGGGCTTCCTGTGCTGTCCGCACCATCTCCTGCTCAACCTTCTTTTTCTCGCCCTCAAGCATTTCGATGGCTTCCTTCGGGCTCTTGTTGACAAGGACGCTGCCGGCAAGGCTGCTTTTGACGCTTTTTTTGCTGGCAAGCTTTGCCTCGGCGTAAATCCCTGCTCCCAGCGAAACAAGCATGCTTTCCCCTTCAGTGCTTTCCATTATTTCCTTTATGCTCTCGGCCGCAGCCGCAATCTCGCTCATTATCTGCTGTATGCTCTGCTGTTTTTTCCGCAAAAAATCAAGCTTTCCCTGCTCGTTTTTGTACGCGTTCACCAGCTGCTCGCCAGTGAGCTTGACCATTTTCTCTTCCGGCATTATTCCTGCACCTCTTTTACTTCCCTGATAAAAATTTTGTTCCTTTTTATCCTGTTTTTGCTGCCGAAAAGGCACATTGCCTGCTCAGCGGCAAAATTGGCTGTCTTCGCGCCTATCTTCTTGCTGAACGGCTTTTTGCCGCCCTTCTCCGCAATCTCGCCCTCGACCAAAAAAACCTTTTCTCCCGCCATTTTTTTTCACCGCCCGCTCAGGCCGTCGTCTATTCTCGACAGCTCGAAGCCAGTTGTGTTCACGCCGGCAAGCGCGGCTTTGCTGTTCGCAATCAGGCTGTTCCCGACGAACATGTCGCCGCTGTTCGCGGTTCCAATGGCCGCTTCAAGCCCGAAGTGCTTTTTCAGCGCGCCGATTTCCGCCTCGCTTGCCATTTTGTTAAGCACCATTCCATTGTTTGTCGCAACCATCGCGGCGCCGACAACGTCGCTGTCGGCGATTTTGCACTGCAGCATCTCAACGCCAAGCGCCTTTTCTATGTCGTGCACCTGGCTCTTTGTGAGCAGTTGCGAGCACACTCCCTTGCTGTCGTTTGCCTCGACAAGGTTTCCTATAGCACTAATGTTGCTAATTGTTTTTATTTTTAAGCCGATCTGCTGCAAATGCCTTATTTCCCTTTCCCCGGAAATGTCCCCGACAACAACGCCGTTGCTGTTCGCGACAGCGAGAACGCCGATAAGGCCGCTTCCCGCAATGGCTGTTGGGACTATTTCAACATCAAACAAATCAAGCAGCAGCGTTTCCTCTTTTTTGGAAATCCCTATCGGGGCAAAGCAGCGCTTTTCGGTCGCTATCGCAAAGACTCCTACAAAGGGGCTCTCCCTTACTGTCCCCAAGCCGATGTTCATTGGAAGCACGCCCTATTTTTTCAGAGCCCACGCCTCATCGCGGATGCCTCTGCGGCCTTTTCAACCATCTTTTTTTCCTCTCTCTTTTTTCCCGCTTCTTTTTCCGCGGCGGTTTCCTCGTCGGTCTTCTTCGCCTCTTCCTTCCCTTTTTCCTTCCCTTTCTTTTCCTTGGGCAGCTCCACTTTCTCGTTCTGCAGGAAAACATTCGCCTTTCCGCCCTTGAGGATAATTTTTATCGCAAGCGTCCTCGGGATATGCTCCCTTCCACGCGCCCACAATGCCTCGTTGAGGCCGTTGCTCATGAAAACATTGCCTGCCTTTACGCGCGTGTGCTTGAAAACAAAGCGCTGCAGGAAGGTCCATGCCTTCTTTATCCTGCGCGTGACAGGGAAACAGTAAACCGGCTGCAAGCCAACTGTGTAGCTCTTCTCTACGGCCTGTTCCGCTTCTTTTTCCTTCTTTTTTCCCTTTTCAGCCATTCAGACACCGCCTTTACTTGCTGCCCCTTCTTTTGCGCCTTTTCTCGCGCCTCTTCCTTTTCCTGTAAATGCCGCCCAAATCAGCTTCCTTCCAGGTTCTCTTCGCTTTCGGGTTCCAAATCCTTTTGCCGGCCTTCTGCAGCACCCAAACGGGCGCGTTTGTCATTCCCGAGCCAATGCGTTTCCTGGCGCTGATAAGAAAGCGCTTGAATTCCTCATCCTTGTTCCGAGCCATAGCCGTCACGTCCGGCTGGTGCGAATTCGGTTGCTGCGCAACCGAATAGGTTCGCTAATGCTCCCCCCGCCAGCATTTTTGAATAAAAATTTTATTTTCTCCTGATTTTTATCTCCCTTTTTTCCGTCATTTTCGAAAGCAATTGCCGCAGTTGCGCGTCGGAAAGCTTTCCCTTCGGCAGCTGCCCCGCGCGCTGCAGGTACAACAGCGCCTGCGCCGCCTGCAGGTAAAGCTCCCTGTTCACAATCTTTATGTTGTTCAACCTTTCCCTTGCGCCTTCCTCCAGGATGCCTTTCATGAGGGCGTTCAATTGAATTTCGGCTTCCGCCTGCTTGCGCCTCTCATCCAGCCCCCTTTCAGTGCCCCCCTCATTTTTTTGCTTTGAAGACCCTTCTTCCATTAAATCATTCCGCCCCGCTTGCTTCCTGCTTTTCCTTTTTCTCGTGGCGCTCTTTTCCCTTGCCGTCCTTTCCCCTTTCGCCGCCCTTCCTGTCAAGCTTGCGCAGCTCTTCCTCGACCTTCTTGGAGTCCGCGACCGCTGCCTCAGCCACAGCCGTCTTGCGGTTCTCCGCTTTTGCAATCGCAGTTTTTTCGGCCTCGCCCCTAACCAAAATAGCAACCTCTTTTGCCTTTTGCGCCAAATATCCCTGGCCTTTCGCCGTGATGCCCCTGCCTTTCTTCTGCTTTTCAATAAGGCCCTGCTTCTCAAGCAGTTGCAGGCAAACCCTAATTATTTTCCCGCTCGCCCTGTAAAAATGCTCTTTTTTGCAGCCCCTGTTTTTCCTGCTGCCGTAATAAGTCCGCAAAGAGCCGGCGCCAATCGGGCCGTCCTTCATTGTCCTGTACAGGATGCTTGCCATTCTGCAAAAAAACCAGTCCCTGTTGTCAGGCGCCCTTTCCTTGCTCACGCCTGTCTTTACAAAAAGAACCCAATTCGGCTGCTTTATGCCCTGCTTCTTAAAGTCAGCGGCAATCTCCCCTATCAAGCGCCCAGCGGGCACATCAAATATACCCAAATGAATTCCTCCAAAAATTCAAAAACACCTTTCGGTGCAGTATTGCTCAAGCGCCGCAGCGCGGCGCGAGCTTCTAAAAAAATAGAAGCTTAATTATTCTTAGAAAAAAGAAGGTTTTTAAAGTGCTTGTTCGGCTCACTTTCAGCCAAGCCCCCCTTTTTCCCAGGAGTTTCCAAGAAGCCAAAAATATCCGCTGCAGCCCAAAAAAAACTGCCGGAAAAGCCCAAAGCAGCCGGCAAAAGGCAGCCCTGCTACCTGCGCCTTCTTTTACTCTTGCCAGCGCCAAGCCTCAGCGCCCTGTGCCTTGCCCCGGGCTTCCGACGTGCCTCACGCGCTGACCGCAGCTTGTGCGCACTGATTTTCTCTGTGAGTTTTGCGGCGTCAATCTCATTGAGAGTCCCAAGGTTCCTTATTGTGCCAAAAATCTTTGTCCCATGGCCGAAGCGCCCGGCTATTATTTCCCAAGCCTTTATAGCCAATTTGTTCTCAAGCCTTCTCATATCCGTTTTGCCCAAGCCAAACCTCGCCGGGCCAAGAGTGTAGTTCACTTCTATGTGCAGTATCCCGCGCCCGTGGCTTAATGTGCCGCCGCCCAAAAGGGAATAATTGTTGGGGTCCTTGATGTGGGAAACCATTATGCGGTTCTGGGTAACCTGAATCTCAAAAGACGTTTTCCCAAAATGCACCTGCGCCTTGTCCATTCAAACACCAAAACATAAAACGCTTCCAATCTTTTTAACGCTTTCGCTTTTTGAACGAAAACCCGCATTCCTTGCAGGAAATTTCAACCCAGTTTTCTTGTTCGTGCCATGCCGCATTTTTTCCTTTCGCCAGAAAAGCCCCGCATTTTTTGCAGAACAGCTTTTTCAGTTCAAGCGGTATTGTCGCCTTGTTCCTGCTCCCGATTTTTCTGGCCAATTCAACATAGCGCCTGCTGCGTTCCGGGTGCAGCGGGAATTCCTGTTCAGCGACCTCGAACAGCCGCCATATCCTCTCAAGCGCTATCCGCTGCCGCGCGTTCCTTGAAGCCATCTTATTGCGACCGCGGGGACTTGAACCCCGGTCCACAGCTTGGAAGGCTGTCATCCTTTATGGGTCACATCAGGATGCCATAGCGTCCAGATTGTGGCTAACCACTAGACTACGGTCGCTTTCCTAAAAAACTTCTCTAGCGCTGTTTTTTTAACCAATTGCTTTTAAACGATTTTCCGCCCAATATCCATTCCATTATGAAGGGCAGCCTGGTTGTGGTTGAGGGCGCGGACGCCAGCGGCAAGCGGACCCAGAGCGAACTGCTTGTGCGCCGGCTGCGCAGGGAAGGGAAGAAAGCCGCGCTTGTTTCTTTCCCGCGCTACGGCTCTTTCTTCGGCAGGCTGGTGAAGAAATACCTTGGGGGCGGTTTCGGCTCCATGCGGTCAGTGCCGCCGGAATTCGCGTCCCTGCTTTATGCGCTTGACAGGTATGACGCGATGCCTTCCCTGGAGCGTTCGCTGCGCGCCGGAAAAATTATTGTCGCCGACAGGTACAGCGCAAGCAACATAGCGCACCAGGCGGCAAAGCTCGGCGGCGCGCGGCGGAAGCGCTTTATCGAATGGCTGGGGAATGCTGAATCGCGGCTTCCGGAGCCTGCTGCCACTTTCTACCTTGATGTGCCGGTTGAATTCTCCCAGCGCCTGATGTGCGGGAGGGGCCGGAAAAAGGATTTGCACGAAAAAAACATCCCTTACCTCAAAAGGGCGCGGCAGGTTTACCTTTCGCTTGCAAGGCAGCACGGCTGGGAAATTGTTGTTTGCGTCAAAAAAGGCCGGCTGCTTTCCGTGGGGGAAATTCATTCGCTTATCTGGAAAAAGCTTCAGGGATGCATTTAAACGAGGGCGGTTTTGGATGGCCGGAATGGACTATAAGGGGGCAATTTCTTTTTCGCTCGGCTTCCTGCGGAAACCGCGCCTTAAATTAATCGCCGCGGCGCTGCTCGCGGAAACCGCTTTTTTTTTCTCCGTTCTGCTGCTTGCGCTGCTGCTGTTCGGGAGGATTCTGCTTGGGCTCTGGGGCGGCGACACAAGCGTTCTCGCGATGCTGCTGCTGGGCCCGTATATTGTAGAGGACATGGTTTTCACGCTTTTCTTTCTCTCGGTCCCGATTGCCGTTGTTTTTGCGTCTGTTTTCTTCTCAGTGCACGGCGCGATGGTTTTTTTCGCGCTTGAAAGGCGCGGATTGAAGCCCGGGGCGTTTTCCATGAAAAAATCCCTTGATTTTGCGAAACTCTTTTTTGCAAGCTCGTTTTTTTCCCTTTTTTCGCTGGAGGACAAAAAATTCCTGCCCCTGCCAATAATCGCTTTTGTTCTCGCGTGCCTCACTTTTGTTCCGGACGACCTGATAAGCATAGCGAGCGGCCTGCTCTCCGTGGCGCTGTTTTTGATTTACTCCCTGGTTGTTGCCCGCAACGCCGTCCGGCTGTCCATGTCAGCGCCGGCAATGGCAGTGGAAAACAGGGGCGTGCTTTCCGCCCTGCATGAAAGCTGGCGCCTGACGCACGGAAAATTCTGGGCGCTTTTTCTGGCGCTTGCCCTCTGCGCGGCAGCCGGGCTTCTTTTGTTCGGCGCCTGCTTTTTCCTATTGTCGCTGCTGCTGACTTTCCTTCTCGTTTTCCTGGTTTCGCCTTTCTCTTTGGCTTTCCAGCTGGCAATCGCCCTAACGCTGTCCGCGCTTTTCCCCCTCATGCTGCTGTTTTTCTCTTTCGCAAAAGCCGCAATTTTCACTGATAAAGCGCTTTTCCCAAAGGAGGCAAAGCCGGGGCGCAAATAGGAATTTAAACAGTTCCAAAGAATTGTTCTTTCCGAATGGCGGGCGCTGTTGATTCCGTTATCGGCTCTTTCAAGCAGAGCTTCGGCAAGAGGCTGCTTCTTTACTTCACCCTCATAACCGTTCTTTATGGCATCGGCTCTTTCATAGTGCAGGCTCTTCTCCTTAACCTGCCGTTAACCGTCCTGTTAAGCGGCTTCTTCCAGCGGTTCGCTGCTCTCCAGGGCGCAAGCGACGCCGAAATGGCAGCAGCAATGCTGGGCATTTTGGCGGATTTCCTGAAAAACATGCCGTTCTTCCTTGCAGCCGGCGCAGTGATTGTTTTCATCTACACTGTCGGCGTTACTTTCCTGCAGTCAATATTCAGCGGCCTGCAGTTTAACCTCGCAAGGCTTGTTGTTGAAGGGAAGCCGTACTCGCTCCAGGCGGTCTGGGACAATGCGAGCGGCCGCTTCCTGGTTTTGTTCAAGTCAACGCTGGCAATCACAGTGCTGTTTTCCCTTTTTTCGCTGGCGCTTGCAATCCCGCTTGCCGCAGGCGCAATTAACCTGCTTGGCTCAGTCGGCAGCGCAAGCGCCGAAAGCAGCGCCATTTCAGTGATGCAATTGTTTTTCGGCGCGCTTATTTTTGCCCTCGGTCATTTTTTGGTCCTTTTCCTTGCTTCCCCGCTGCTGCTGTTCGTGGCGCCCGCCGCGCTTTTTGAAAAATGCGGCGCAATCGGTGCCATAAAACGGTCTGTTGCGCTCGGCGCAAGGCAATACCTCAGCAACCTCGGTTTCCTCCTGCTGCTGTTCCTTGTGGCAATCATCGCGCTGGCTGCCGCTGGAATAGCGCTTGCTGTGGTTTCGCTGCTGCTAATCCTGGTTTCAAGCGTTTTCGGGATTTTGCTGGCGCTACTGCTTTTTTACCTCTTCATTTTCGTTTTCGCAATCTGGGCGAACGCCTTTGTTTCGCTTGCAATAACAAGGTTCTATCTCTCAAGCGTTTCGCCGGCGGCTTCGCGGGCTCCAAAAGAGCCGGAAAGCGAAGCCATTGCGGTTGCGCCAATGCCGGCAATAGCGCCCAAGCCGGCAAAAAAGAATGCCGCAAAGCGGGTGCGCAGGAAATGAAAACGCGCCAGCTGAAGACTACCGCTGGAGAACTGCCTTTGGAGGCAGTCGGGCCGATTTTTAACGCCCTGCCGATTGACATTACTTTCATTGACGGCAGCGATGCAGTGAGATTCTACGCGCCCGCCGAGGGAAGGATTTTCCCGCGCTCTCCCGCGGTAATCGGGAGAAAAGTGCAGCAGTGCCATCCGGAAAAAAGCCTTTCCGTTGTGAACAAAATCCTTTCAGATTTCAAAAGCGGCGCGAGGAACGTTGCCGAATTCTGGATTAGCCTGCAGGGAAAAGTCATTCTCATCCGCTATTTCGCGGTGCGGGGCAAAAAGGGAAAATACCTCGGCACGCTTGAGGTTTCTCAGGACATCACGCGAATACAAAAGCTGGAAGGGGAAAAGCGCTTGCTCGACGATGCGCAGTAAAAATGGGTTGATTCTCCTTTTTTACAAGGAAAATCTATTTCAGTGGAAGAATGCCATTGGTTTCTCTCACAGGAAGTCTGCTCTCTTTCGAAATAGCTTAAAACTGAAAAAAAGAAATTAATATATGCAAGGGCGCTTATTTCTAGATTTGCAAAAGGGAGAACAAAAAGCGTTATTGGAGTATTTTAAAAACAGAATTAATCTGACCTGGAATCAACTTGCCCGGCTGTTGGGCGTAAACCGGAGCATGATTTTCTTTTACTGCAATGACACCTGTAGGATGCCATTCAGGCACATAGAACATTTATGCAACAAGGCAGGCAAGAGCATTGCAGAGTTCAGTGATTTGCAGTTGAAGGAAATGTTGCATTGCGGGGGCAAATCTGTCCGCAAGCCTGCCCAGAGCGAAGAGCTGGCTGAATTCTTGGGCATTCTGTCAGGGGATGGTTGTATCGTAGACAGGGAGTATTCCATAAACATCACCTGCGATTATATCTTGGACAAGAATTATGTGGTAAGTGAAGTGGAACCATTATTCACAAGCCTTTTTTGGGTTGCCCCAAAAATAAGAAGATTAAAAAATGAAATTTGTTGCAGGGTATATTCAAAGGATCTTTTCAATTTTCTTTCGGTAGCGTGTTCTTTCCCCGTTGGCGAAAAGAAAAATAGGCTAGAAATTCCCGCCTGGGTATTGTGCAACAAAAAATTTTCAAGCGCTTTTCTGAGGGGGGTGTTTGACACCGACGGCGGTTTTCACAGGCACCATAAAAATTGCGCGCAGATAGAGTACACGAGCCACAGCCCGCGGTTTTTAGCGCAGATTTACAGTGCATTAAAAGATCTAAATCTTAATCCGCATCTGGGAAAAGAGCAAGTTTGGATTTTGCAGAAAGAAAAGATAGCGCAATTTTTCGAGGTTATAAACCCAAGAAACAAAAAGCACCAGTACAAATACAGAAAATTCAGGGAAACCGGGCGGGTTCCACTGTCGAGAGAAATAAAATGCGGATACCGGGATTCGAACCCGGGTCACGACCTCTTTGCAGCAATTTAATGGCAAATTCGTTTTGCGAAGCAAAACGTTCTTTTCCCACCTTGGAAAGCTGATGCTTTCCGAGGCCTCGCAAACCTTTTGGTTTGCAAGGAGGCTTTTCTTTCCAAGAAAAGGCTCTGGCAAGGTCGCATCATAACCACTAGACTATATCCGCTTGCCAAAAGGATTATTTTGACAACAAGGCTTTTAAAAGAAACAGAATAACTATTGCGCCTATTGCTATTGCCCCAAGCAGTATGTTTTGCGTTGTCAGCAATCCGGGCAGGTCTGTTGGGATGATTGCCGGAATCCCCGCGCCTGTTGCCGGCGGGTTTCCAGCTGCCGGCGGCTTCTGTTCAACCGCTTTCCCCTCCTGCACGACAACCCGGGTGTCGTAGTCCAGGCCTGGGCCTGTTACAGAAATGCTGTATGGTTTTTGTGAAAAGCCCTCTATTTTGACGGATTCTGTTTTTGTTGCCCGCGGCTCAATCGTTACCGCCTTTTCAATCGGCGGGTCAGCGACGGATATTTTTGCCTGCCCCGCCGCGCTGCCGGTGTTTTCTATTGTCGCCTGCACTACAAGGTCTTTCCCTTCAACGAGCGGCAGCAAATCGCGCAGCACCATCCTTGCTTCAATCGGCTCGCTGCCTGATGTTACTTTAAGGCCGGCTTCTTTTTCCGCGCCAAGCGTTATTATTTTGTAGCTCCCAACCAAGTATTGATTTTCTTCAACTGTCTTGTCCATTTTTACTTTCCAGCCGATGTTTTTTTCCTCAAGCGGCTGGAACAGCAAAACTTTTGATTCCCCTTCAATCAGCAGCCCCTCTATTTTTCCCAATTGCACCGGCGCAATCAGCGCGCTGTCCTGCAGGTTTCTTATTGTTACATTCAGGTCAATCCATCTGCCTGCGGGAAACTCAATGTCTTTTGCTTCAACCTCGAGCACGCCTGAAAATTCGCGGCTTTTAAGCAATTCCACAACGGGCTCTTTTTCCTCTATGCTGGCGTCTGCGCCGCCCGGTGTCACTATTTTTGTTGTAGCGTTAGCCGGGTCCGGAAAACTGCCCCTGGTGAAGTGCATCCCGTCCACTATCCCGGCTTCCCCGAAAGTCGGGTCGAAGTCGGCCCATCCTGCGGCGGGATTGAATGCCTGCATCCAGGCGTGGTAGCCCCAGCCCTTTCCGTCAAAAACAATCCCGTTGGGGAAGCGCACCGGTATTTCCCTTGCCCTTAGCATTGCGCCCGCGAGAACAGCGAACTCGTCGCAGACCCCCCTCTTTGATTCAAGCGTCTGCAGCGCGCTGTATGTTTCCGGGTAATATGCCGTGTCGTAAGTTATGTAATCGTGTGTCCACTGTGTCACAGCCCTCACGGTCTCAAGCCAGCTGTTGCTGTCAAACCTGTTTAACGCAATTGTCCGGATGCGCGCGTCGTTCGATTCAACGTTTTTCGTCGGGCCGGTGTAATCCGTGTTTTCCGTTATTTTTCCCGAAAGGTCGAATTCCTTCAGGTTTAGCGTCCTGGCGTTTGTTTCGATTGTCGCCTCAATCGCGTAGCTGAAGGTGCCGGTTTCTTTGATCGTGAAAACCGCGTACCTGTTGCCGTAGTTGTCATCCTCAGGAACCGCGCTGATTGACTTGTTGTTGATTGTGAGTGTTTCTTCCAGCGAAAGGATTTTTTGCGAAGCCGTTTCCTTGAAGGAGGGCATGCTTATTTTTGCCTCGCTGCCCTGCATGTTTCCTGTTATGCTGCCTGTGCCGCTTATCAGAACACGCGCTTTTACGGATTGTATTGTTGAGGGGTTTGTCATTTCCTGCGCGCCGCAGCAAAAGCCGAGCAGAAGGAAAGCCGCCGCCAAAAAAAGAATCTTCTTCATTGCGCTTCGGCTAAAGAATATTGCAAAGCCGAATAAAAGGGTTTGCCCAAATGAAAGAGAATGGCTTTTGATTGGGCCCGGCCGGAATCGGACCGGCTATCTATGCCTTGTAAAGGCATCGTCATACCGGTAGACCACGGGCCCGGTTTTTTTGCCGCATTAAGAAATGGGCGGGGTAAGGTTTAAATATAAATAACGCCTTATCCTAACGGTGAACCAAAAATGGCTGGCGTTTATTTCAAAAAAAATAAGGTTTTCATCCCGAAGCTGATTGGGGCGTTTTTCATATGGTTTGCCCTGGTGATGTTCGTCTTCAGCTGCGCCAAAATGTACGACAGCTGGGATGCGATAAAAAACTACCCAAACTGCGTTGGAAAAATCGGCAGCGAAACCAGTGTTGAGGCGCGCATGCAGTACGCCGATTGCAAGGGATCGCTGTACAATATAACCGGCTTGCAGCTGCGGGGCGACCAATACATTATAACCGCAAGGCAGATGTTCACGACCCTGCTTTGGCCGATCGGCCAGATTCTTTTCTGGGCGATAGTCTTCCTTGTCGGGCTGTTCCTTTACGAGATGAAGTTCGTGCGGGTATCGCCGCAAGCGGCCCAGAAAAAGAAAAATTAGCCCGCTTTTTGCATATTTCTATTTTAATTTTCTTTTCTTTGTTCCAATTGGAAATTGGGGGGGCGTTGAAAAAACAAATGCCCCCCGAATTTTTTTAATACATTGTTATTACCCTGACATTCGGGTTCTCTTCCAGCTTGCCTTTTTTCACTCCGACAAGGACCTTGACGCCGTTCCTTTCAGCCTCTTCAACAAGCCTTTTTGTGACAATGCCGTCGAAGACAACCGTGTTTGCGCGTTTCTGGTTTTCCATCTCCCTCATCAGGTCTCTCACGCTCACTTCCCTGAGAACGTTTCTGCTTTCATCCAGGAAGCGCGCTTTTAGGCTGCTGTTGAGTTCCTGCATTGCGGGCGCGAATTCCCCCAGGTCATTCTGCACTGGCGGCATTTCGGTTTCGTGCAGCGGGAACGGGTCCTCATAGCGCGGCGTTCTCCTGAATCCGCCGCCCCTTCCCATTCCTCTTCCGCCTCCGAATCTTGGGTTTGGGCCTTCTCTTTCCCTTCCGCCCCTGAAGTTTCCTCTTCCGCCTCCGAATCTTGGGTTTGGGCCTTCTCTTTCCCTTCCGCCCCTGAAGTTTCCTCTTCCGCCGAAACTTTCCCTTCTTCCAAAGCGGTTTTCAGGGCTCCGGTTTTCGCCGAAAGTGTATGTCCTTCTTTCGAATCCGGGCTCATTCATATCCTGCCTTTTTCTCAGCGCGGCAAGAATCTCTTTCAGGGTCAGCTCTTCGACCTCTTTTCCGTCGGGCGCTTTTGCGACAAAGTCTATTTTTGCGAGCTGCGACAATTGCCTTGCAATCAGGTCGCCGCCCCTGTCGCCGTCCACAAAAGCAACTGTTTTCTTGTTCCGGCTAAGGTCTATTATCCCCTGCGGGGTTTTTGCGCCGTTTACCGCAATCGCGTTCTTTATTCCGTGCCTCAGCAGGTTTATCACATCTGCCCGGCCTTCGACAATTATGATCTCCTCGCTTGTCCCGACATCGGGCCCCGCGGGAAGCTTTTCCTGGCCGAATTCCACAATCTCGTCGCTTCTGGAGGTCTGCCTTATCTCTTCGGTGAGCTCCTGGGTTTCAGGAACCTCTGTGCTCATCTGCCTCAAAAGCTCTTTTGCCCTTTCGGTCACTGTTTTCCTTTTGTCTTCCCTGGTGTCCTCTATTCTTTCGGTTTTGAACTCGCTGTTGCAGGGGCCGACCTTGTCGACTGATTCTATTGTCGCCGCAAGCAGTGTTGTTTTAATCTTGTCCATGCTGCTTGGGACAAAAAGAGTCCCGCTTGTCTTGCCGCCGTGGACGGCTGTTTCGACCTCTATCCTGCCGACTTTTCCGTTTTTCTGCAGTTCCTTGAGGTCAAGCTCTTCGCCGATAAGCCCTTCGCTCTGCCCGAAGACAGCGCCGATTATGTCGTGCTTGTCGACGATTCCGTCTATTGTAAAGTTTGTTTTTATAAGATACTTTACAGTACTCAAATAAGTTTTGCCCATTTTAATCCACCTTTTTTTGTTTTGCAGAATTAGGGGCAAATGTCGCCGGATTCGGAAAGCCTTTCAATCAACTGCTTTTTTGTTGTCTTCAAAAGCAATTTTTTTTCCCTGCTTTTTCCGCCGCACAGCAGTTCAACCTCGCAGTTGAAGAGGCGCCGCGTTTTTTCAAGCAGTTCCCTGTTTGCCTTCCCTCTTTCGGCTTTTTCCTGCAGCCTAACCAAGAGGCTGCCTTTCCGTTCATCAGCGCCGGTAACGGCAAATTCCATGCTGCCTGGGCTGACGCGCACGGGCAATAAAATGCCCTGCGGTGTTTCCTGCAGTTTCTGCAGGAAATTTTTTCCAATCATTTAAAGCAAAAAACCAAAAATGCTAATTGGTTAATGATTATCTTTGCAAAAACCCGGTTCCGGGTTTTTTTAAAGCAACCATTTGTTGCCCTAATTCTACAAAAAAATTATGTATAGTAAAAGAATAAAAAGGGCGCTGTTAAAAGCCAAAAAGCCGCTTTTACAGGCGCCGTTCGGCTTTTAGCCGCCATATTTCCCCCGAAAAGGCCTTTAAATTCGCGATTTTCCCGCGCAGCCCCGCGATGAAATTTCCCCCCGTTCGCGGAAATCTTCGCGGGCACCCTGTGCGCCCGCTTGAATTCCGGCCCGGCGGAAACAGCAGGCGCCGTCTTTTTCAGGCGCCTTCCAAACATTGCTTTTCACCAAATAAAACCCGCTGTTTGTTTTTTTTAAACCTACCCCAATTTATCCTTTTCCGTTTTTTCTATTTTGTGGGTTCAATGGCGCACTACAGGAAGGGGGCAAACGCCGAGCGCGAGCTTGTCCACACTCTTTTTGAAAGGGGCTTTTCCGTTATCAGGACAGCGGGCAGCGGAAAAACAAGCCTTCCGGCGCCGGATATTATCGCGATGCGCCCCGGCAGGCATCTTGCCTTCGAGTGCAAGGCCTGGGCAGCCGGAAACCTTTCAATTCCTATCGCTTCAATGGAGGAGTTTATTGGCTGGTGCGATAGGGCCGGAGTCACTGCCTTTGTCGGCTGGAAGATTCCAAGGCAGGGATGGGTTTTTTTGAGGCCAACCCAGATGCGCAGAACGCCAAAATTTTACACTGTCAACAGGAATGATGCTTTCGCAAAGGGAATTGGCCTGGAGGCAATTGCGGGCAAGAAGCAGTTGCCTTAGGGGTTAATCAGCGCGCATGGAAAACGCTTTTTAACCTTTCACAGCACAATTTTTGCATTTGGGGATTCCATGAGATTTCAGCTTGATGAGATGATTTTGGAATTGCAGTCGCGGCTTAAGGAAAGCAGGGGAATAAGGAACAAGATTCTTCTTGAGCAGGCGCTTGAGGCGCTGCAGGAATTGAAAAAAGCCAACGAGCGAATGGCCTGATTGCGCTGCCGCTGGAGAGGATTGCCCGCCCTGCGGCAGCAGCGGTTTTCTGCGGCGGCATCCGCGCGTTTTGCGTTCATAATGCCGCGGTTATCTGCGCAGCCCGATGAGGTATACTATTGTCGCCATTATCGCGCCTATTATTACAGCCAGAACCATCTGGTTCGTGTTTGCGCCCGGGAATGCCGTAAAAAGAAGATAGGCTGATGCGAACACTAATCCTGTCTGGAGCACAATCAGGGCAATGCTGATGCTTTGTATCAGCTTGTTGCCGAAAACCTTGTACTTCAGCGCCCAGACATCCCTCTCATTGTTGGCAAGCCTGTTGCCAAGTTCCGCGATGTTCTTTTTGGTTTCCGTGTTCAGCTGCAAAATGTTTTTTACGCTTTGGTTTACCCTTGCCTGGAAAAGCGTTGCCTGGTTTTCTATGAATCGCTGGTCCTCCCGGAAGGCGCTAAGCGCGCGCTTTTCGACCTTTTCGGTCATCTTGTCCTCGGCTTTGCCTGTGGCATACTGGATGTATTCGACAAGCTGCGGCTTTTCCATTTCAACCTGGTTGCGCACTATTTTTGTGATTTCGCTCTGAAGCAGAGCGAAGGTGTCGGCCTGCCCCACTAGCAGCAGCCTTTTAGCCTTGTCCGGCTCAATGCCGAGCTGCTCCAGCGATTTTATTATGTTCTCCTCGCTCTCGCCGTTGCGCACCATCTCCTGTATTACTTCAATGATGCTTGCCTGCGGCTTTTCCTGCTTCGCCATAACACACCAATTTACAGTTATAACTGCTTTCTGCTTTAATAAGATTTCTCTCAGCCCCCAAAATGCGCGGGAAAAAAAGCTTAAATAGTGTTTCGGCAATAATCTAAGCATATGCTGGAAAAAACAAGCGGCAAAATAATCGCGATTGCGGTTGTTTTCATTGCCGCCGGGCTCGCGTTTTACCTTGTTTATATGCAGCAGCAGGCGCAGCCGGTCGAGCAGGAGCCGGAGCTTGATTTGGGGGAAATCCCGACAGTTGAAGAGGGCGTCGGCAGCGGCGCTTTGGCGCCGAATGCCGGAACCTGCCCGAACCAGGCAACTCAGTACGACAAGGACCTCTGCTGGCTCTGGCAGGCCACAGACGAAAGGAATGCCGACCTCTGCGACAACATCCAAGCGAGGGTGGTGATATCAAACTGCGTTGACGGGATTGCAAGAACATTGGCCGATACGGAAATCTGCGGGAGAAAGTTTCCCAACGACGATTACCTGCGATACCACTGCATAATCCAGGTTGCAAGGGAAAACCTTGATTACTCCCTCTGCGATCAAATGCCGCCCGGCTACAAGACAATGTGCGTAACCAATCTCGAGATGGAAGAAGGCATATGGAGCCCGCCGACCGAATGAAGCTTTTTTAAGGCAGCCCCTGTTTTTCGGCAATCTAACCCCGCTTTTATCGTTTTGCGGCCGCCGGCTAAAACAATCCGTCAAAGCAGCCGCAGTTTTCCGGTAATCCTGTCAATGTCCTGCTCGTCAGCCGGCCCTATTGCGATGCAGGTCGGCTCGCCGGGATTTACCTGTGTTAGCCCGGCGTCTTTCACAAGCCCGATAGGGTATCTTTTCTTGGCTAGTTCATAAAGGTCGAGCAGCTCTTTTTTGCCTTCAATTCTCAGAACGACCTTTTTCATCCCGCTTGCATACCACCATTCGAATACAGCTGTGCCTGTCTTTTGGATTGCTTCTATGGTTGCATGGGCGCACTGGGCGGCAATCTTGCCCTTGCCCATCTTCAAATCGGTTCTTACAATGATTACCTGCTTCAACGCCATTTTTCTGCAACTCCAGGGGTAATATCATTCTTTGCTCTTCTTTTTATTCCGATAGTCCTCAATTGCCCTGCGCAATCCGTCCATGCTCAGGACGCTGCAGTGCATTTTCTGCGGCGGCAGGCCGTCTAATGCGTCCGCAATTTTTTGCTTGTCAATTTTAATTGCTTCCTCAAGTGTCATTCCCTTGGCCATTGTTGTTAGCTTGCTCGATGTAGCAAGGGCTGCAACGCAGCCAAACGTCTTCACTTTAATGTCCTTAATTATCTCCTCGCCGCGCTTGTTCTTGCCCACTTTAATGTAAACATGCATAATATCGCCACAGACGCTGTTCCCAACTTTTCCTAACCCATCAGGATTCTTAATCTCGCCCATGTTTTGCGGGTGCTTGAATTCCTTCATTACTTTCTCTGAATACATTATTTTTTCCTCCGGTTAAAACCAATTTTAATCCCCGTCTGCATGGCTGTGCGTTTCGCCGATTTCTCCCTCGAATTCGCTTATGTCAACACCTTTGTGCAAAGGGCTCATTTTCCTCAGCTTTCCAACAATGCCCGGCAGCACGCTGAGCACGTAATCAATGTCCTTCGCTTTAGTGCCCCAGCCGAGCGTGAACCTCAGCGAGCCGTGGCATTTCACGTGCGGCAGCCCTATCGCCCTGAGCACATGGCTTGGCTCCAGCGACTTGCTGCTGCAGGCGCTTCCCGTGCTTGCAGCGATTCCTTTGTCGTTCAGCATTAGCACCATGCTCTCGCCCTCGACGAAATCAAAGCCAATATTTGCGTTTCCCGCAAGCCGCGGCTCAGGGGCGCCGTTGAGCCAGCTGTCATCTATCTGCAGGCAGCCCTTCACAAGCGTGTTCCGCAGTTTCCTTTCCCTTGCATTGTTCTCTTTCATTCCGCGCACCGCGAGCCCCAGCGCTTCAGCCATTCCAACAATTCCGGGGACGTTTTCAGTGCCGCTTCTCAATCCTTTTTCATGTTCGCCGCCGAAGCCAATTGGCTCAATCCTCACGTTATCCCGCTTGAACAAAAAGCCGGCTCCCTTCGGGCCGTAGAACTTGTGCGCGCTGGCGCTCAGCAAATCGATATTCATTTTTTCAACGTCAATTTTTTCCTTCCCGGCAGTCTGCACGGCGTCAGTGTGGAAGTAAACCCCGCGCTCCCTGCATATCGCGCCGATTTCCGCAATCGGCTGGATAGTGCCAATCTCGTTGTTCGCGTGCATCACGCTTGCCAGTGCCGTTTTTTCGTTAAGCGCTTTTTCAGCCTCGCCCGCTTCAACAAAGCCGTCTTTTGTAATCGGCAAAAATTCCGCCTCAAAGCCCTCTTTCTGCAGGTGTTCCGCGGTGTAAAGCACGGCGTGGTGCTCGAATTTGCTTGTGACAAGGCGCTTCCTTTTCGCGCTGTTCGCGCGCATTACCCCCTGCAGCGCAATGTTGTCCGCTTCAGTGCCGCCGCCTGTGAAATAGACCTCTCCGGGTTTTGCATTAATTGCCCCTGCTATCTTCTCCCGGCTTTTCTCGACAGCCTCGCGGGCTTCAAGCCCGAATGAGTGCAGGCTGCTGGGGTTGCCGAATTTCCCCCAGAAGAACGGCTGCATTGCCTTCAGCACTCTCTTGTCGAGCGGGGTCGTCGCCGCGTGGTCCAAATAAATCCTTTTCATTGGGCCACCTTTTTTGATAAAACTTTTCCCAAAAGTTTTGCGTGGTCCAAATAAATCCTTTTCATTGCGGCGCCCCCTTTTCGCGCTTCATTCTTTCGCCTTCCAGCAGCTGTCAAAGTGGCTCTCGTAGTGCTTCTGCAGCGCCGCGAAAATGCCCCTGTCCTTCACCTTTTTCGCAAAATCCCCTGGCACACTGTAAATGATTTTTTTGCCCTCCCTTTTGCGTTCGACAAAGCCGCATTTGCCGAGCGTTTCAAGGGAATGGCTTATCCTGCTCTGCTCCGCGCCGAGGAAAACAGCGAGCTCCGTTACGCTGTAGGGCTTTCGCATGAGTGCGTTGATTATGTCAATCCTCAGAGGGTTTCCCAGAATCCCGAAGCATTTGCAGTAATCTCCTGAATCCGTTTTCATATGAAATATAATTCATATGTTGGTTTTTTAAACCGGCCTTAAGGCGCTTTTTTGCCCCGGAAACCTATTTATAGCACAACCTGCAATATTTTACCATGCAGATGGGCGAGGAACTGCCGCCGATCGGCGGCGCTCCGGAATCAGGAAAGAAAATGCCCGTGGGGCTTAAGGTTCTAATCGCGCTCGCGGCAATTGGGGCTGTCGCGATTATTGCCGTGCCGCTGCTCGCCTGGCAATTTGGGCTGGTTAACCTTCCAACCGGAATTTTTGGGCCAGCTGCCCCGATGCAGATGCTGGTAATCGGGCAGCCGAGCCCTGAGCTGATTACAGAGCTTAACACCCAAAATGACATTGTTTATTACCAGGAAAAGGATTCCGCCGCAATGGAAGTTGCCCCCCAAGAAAAGCTGGCGAAGTATGATGTTGTTCTTCTGGACCAGCATTTGGGCGCGACCCATTTCGAGAAAAGCGTGGGCAGGGCGCTCGGAGAGGCGCTTGAGAATTACGTCAAAACCGGGGGGAATCTTATTGTTGTTATGGACAGCGGGATTTACAGGAGCGGCGGGATTTACGGAACCTCCGTTGCCACTGACGTCGTCGGCTGGGAAGCCAATTTCGGCGACATGATGCCTGTTGAGTGCGATTTGGGCAAGGACAACGAACCGACCTGCAAGCAGCCGATTGCGGTAACGGGCAAAGTTTACAGGGAAGCCGCAAACCACAAGATAATGGAAGGGATAGAGGTTGCGCCGGCTGACCCGAATTACGGCTCGCTTACCCTGGTTATTTTCAATGTGAAGCCGATTGGCGACAAGATCGCTTTCATCAAGGGCGTAACTGCAACGCCTTATTACCCCGCAATTGTCGAGAAGAAACAGCTGCGTGGAAAAGCAATCTACTTCAACTATGATCCGGCGATGACTCCGACAATATGGTCGAACACGCTAGAGTACCTTAGGTAGGGTTTTATGAAGAAAAAAGTGTTGGCTCTTGTTGCCCTGCTGGCTGTTCTGGTGTTGTTCCTGGTCGCGTGGGTTTCTGCCAGCGGTGGCCCTGTGCCGTGGGTTTCAAAATTCACTGCTGAGCGCTACTGCGCTTTAAGGCATCTGCCTGCGTCGGCCGTTCAGTGTAATGAGTCAGATTACCAATTCCACCCCGAACTTTGTGTCAATGGTTACAGACAATTGTGCCACGGCCTTGTTGAGGACAACAAGTGCGTTGAAACCGCGGACGACAGGTTCAACGAATGCATGAGCAACCTTGTTTATTTCGGCGAAAGCAAGAACTACTGCAATCTAATCGGTGACGAAGCAAAAAAGAATTCCTGTTCGGCCCGCTGACCGCCAGCCGGTTCAGCGGTAGTCTTCCCTTATTGGGTAGAAAACGTCGATTATTTTGCAGTCGGTCAGCGCTTTGCCGCCGTGCTTTTCGCCCGCGGGGACAATTGAAACGCTCCCCGGCCCGAGCATTTCCGTTTTTCCGCCCGAGGTCAATTCGAATTTTCCCCTGATTACGTTCGCGACCTGTTCGTTCGGGTGCGAGTGTTCCGGCAGCGTGCTGCCGGCCTTTATTTCCCAGTAGACAATGCTCATGTTTTCCGAGTGGATGAATTTTCCCCTGAAGCCGGGAATCTTCTCTTTGCTTTGAATTTCCCGAATCCTCTTAACCTGCATAAAAAATTCTCTTTTTTCTAGTGCTCTATTTCTTTCAGCAGCAGGCTTTTTGTTATTCCGTCTTCGCCCCAGAGGTAGGTGAAGTTTATTTCGTCAATTTTTCCGACCCAGACCCGCCTGTTCGCGGGGTGCTCGTGCCCCTTCAGGTCGAACAGCCTGTTGAATTCCACAAGTGCCCTGTCGGTGTCGCACTTTACCAGCCTGAATGTGTAGCCCTTCGGCTTTTCCATTTCGTCGAACTGCCGGCCCTCTTCAATGCTTATCTCGTTGTTTGTGACGACCTTTCCGAACGGCGGCCGCCACTTGTTCATCGTCTGCTTTACAAAAAAAACCGCTTTAGGCAAAAAAGCTCTCCCTCCGTTCCCATAATTTTAATGGCTAAAAACTAAAGCCGCTCTGTGTTTAAATAAGTTTCTGTGGGTTGCGGCATAGCATATTATATTTCCCGGATGCGATACCTTTACTATGGCGAGAAATGCAAACCGCCCCATTAGCCGCACTGCCGCTGTTTCACGCGGCCTGCGCACGCGCGGTTCCGCTGCGAGGAGGTCGCTTGCCGGCAGCATCCGGGGGCTGCGGGCATTGGACAGGCAGCCGGGAGTGAAATCTTATTGCATTACAAGGGGGCCCGGCAGCCCTGGTGCAGTGCACGGCGTTTTCAAGGTTGCCCTGGAAGAAATCGTAAGGGGAATATTGGCAAGGAATAAGGGCAGGATTGCAGTGCTTGAAAAGGGCAGCGGCCAGGGAAACATGGCTGCATGGGTCAAGAAATTCGCGCCGCAAAGGATTCACATGACTGCATTGAACCTGTCACAGCTTGTGGCAAAAAAGAACGCCCGCGCAATTGACAGGATGATTATCGGCACAAGCGTCAGGGGCAGGGCTCCCGGAAAATTTGACCTTATTTTCGACGAATTCGGAGAGGATTTCCACATGCCCAAAAAATTCAAGGAACTTAGCATAGAGCGCTCTATAGCAAGCCTTAACAGGGGCGGGGAGCTTTTGACTGTAATACCGCTTAAAATAAAAGGCAGCGGCACGCGTTTCGGGGTATCCAGCGGAATACGGCTGGCAAGGCGCCTTGCTGCAAGGAAAGGAATTAAGGCCAGCTGCCAGCTGATTGATGAAACATTCGACCTTTGGGACCAGCCAAAATTGCTGATACGCATAACCAAAACGTAAAGTTCATCTACAGCGGAAGCCCGCTCTTCCGCAAGCATTTTTAAACAAATTTTCCGTTTTATTCACTGCATGCAGGTGCACCAGGCCATTAGCGAGGCTGTTACAAACATTGCCGCAATGGACAGCAAGAGAAAGGCGCTCGCGAAAAAGCTTCTGCCTTTCTGCGGGCCCATCACCTGCAATCCCGGCGCGGAATTGCTGGAAAATCGGCTTATTTCCGAGGTGCGCAAAGCCGATTTGGGCTGCAGCATTGCCGGCGTTGACAGCGGCTTTGTCGGAAAGGATTTGCTTGCGCTCGACCTTGTGCTCATAAGGACAGTCGGCGTTGTTTTCAATTATAAAAACAGCAAGGTGGAAAAAGCGACTTATTTTCCAGCGCAATACTCTTTTCCCGAGCCCCATTTGAGCACAGCCGGCCTGGAATTCGACGAATTCCAGTGCAGCAAGAGCATCCAGCGGCTGATGCAGGAGGTCGGCAGGGCTAAAGAGATTATTGAGAAATTCTCGCCGGATTATTGCTTCATCGACGGCAGCATTGTGCCGCAGTACGCGGACAAGCCCCGGAAGGACAGCAAAATAAAAGGGATTTACCACAGGCTGATTGATGAGTTCCAGGCGCTCTATGCTGCTGCGGAAAAAAACAGCTGCGAGCTTGTCGCATGCATCGAGGACAGCAGGGGCAGCAGGTTCAGGTCAATAATGCAGGAAAGGGTTCTCGGGGGCGAGCAGGCCGCGCTGAAGAGCCAGCTTGACGACTGCTACGACGCGATTATTCTCGATTACCTGCTCAAGCCCGGCGAGAGGAGCGCTGTTTTCACTTACACCAACAGCGTCAGCGAGCACCCAATCCTGATGGATTTTGACGAGCGCTGGGCACGGGCGGTGCACGCCTTTTACATCAAGCCCGCTGCATTCGACAGGCCGCTGAGGACAGAGTTTTTGCACCACGCCGGAAAGCGGGATTTGCAGCAACACATTGAAAGGATTGCGCCGGTTGTTTTCTCGCTCAGTAGCATGCACAGGGAATACGCTTTTCCCGCTGTCCTGATAGAGGCCGATTTGCACGCGCGGCTTACGCCGCAGGAAATCGACGTTGTCTTTGACAAGATTTTTAACAAGCTTGGCAAGAGTTTTAGGTTAAGGCTGAGGCGCGATAACAGGCCTTTCTGATGTTGAGGTGCGTTATGAAGAAAGAAAATAAATCGCGCGCAAAAGACAAGGATTTTTCCGTCTGCCCGTCCTGCGGCTCAATGGAAGTGAAATGGCTGGTCGGCGGCCAGACCGGGGACCAATACAAGTGCTCAAAATGCGGCTACCAGGGGATTGCCCTGAAAGGCAGCCGCGGCTTTATTAAAAAATTGAACAAAAAAAATAGCGGAAAAAAGCAAAACAGGGATGAATGCTTTGGCTGAGGAAAAGGAAATCGGGACAGTAATTTCAACTTTGGAAGGCCCTTCGCCGAGCTATGTTGATTTTGTCGTCAACAAAGGCGTTGTGCACAGGGGGCAGTTTGTGGAAATCCCCTGCAATGAGGGCGTGATGATTTGCCTTGTTAACGATGTTGTGAAAACAAACAGGTACTTTGAGCGCGCTGACAGCGTGAAGGAATTCGAGAGCAACGGCACCGCATTGTTCGAGCAGTTCCCGACCGTGGAATGGGAGTATCTTGTTGCGAAAACACGGCCGCTCGGGGTTTTCGCGGAAGACGGCAGCACCAAAAGGCCGACTTTCCCCCCAAGCCCCGGCGCGAGGGTGAGGATTGCGGCAGCATCTTCGCTCGAGCGCTTCCTGAATTTTGACAAGGAAGCCGGACTGCTTTTGGGTGAAATAGAAAGGCACAATGTCCCTGTGATGCTGAACCTTTCCGCGCTGCTCAAAAAGCACCTGGCGATTTTGGCCCTTAGCGGCGCGGGCAAGTGCGTGAGCCCGTCCACAAAAGTGCTGTTATCGGATGGAAGCGAAACCGAGATTGGGGGGCTCGTTGATGGGATGCTTTCGGCAGGGTTTGAGGTTGAGGATGGCGTAGAGTTTTGTCGGAATCCTGGCGAACACCCGGCTGTTTTTTCTTTGTCCTGCGAAGGAACTGTTGTGCGGTCGCGCATAATGGCTTTTTCTCGCAGGAAAGCCCCTGATAATATGGTTCGTGTTCATACACGCACCGGCAAGGTTCTCGAGTTGACCCAGGAGCATTTTGTTCCCGTGCTTGATGAAGGCATACGCTGGTTGCAGGCAAGCGAATTAAAGCAGGGCGATTATCTGTTTTTGCCAAAGCCGGAGATTGATGGGCATGAACAATCAATCAGGCTGTTCAATTTCTCTAAGACAGCGACTAAAACAGTCAGTTTCGATAAGACTGTTGCGGTTAATGAAGATTTTGCCCGCTTGTTTGCTTTCCTGCTTGCCGAAGGGCACAATAACGGGAAAATGATTTCTTTTACGAACAATTCCCCACTAATCCAGCGGGAGTTTGCGCGCTTATGTTCGGCGGTCTTTGGGGTTGTGCCAAAGAAGATAAAGCGGGAAAACGAGGTTAGAATATATAACAAGGCGCTTGCCCTGGCGCTGCAGTCGATTGGTTTCACGAACAGCAGCTGGACAAAGTTTGCCCCCAAGGAACTGCTTTCGAGCAAACAGGGTGTTGTTGCGGTTTTTTTGGGCGGTTTGATTGACTGCGACGGCTATGTCTCGAAAAATAGCGGGCTTGAAATTTGCCTTGCAAGCGAAAAGCTGATTGATGCCGCGAATTCAATGCTGTTGCGTTTTGGCGTTGTTTCGGTTCGGAAGCAGAAGGTTGTCAAAGGCAGGAGCTATGCGCGGCTTTCTGTCAGGGGGGCAAACGATTTGGCAAAATTGGATCGCGCTCTTGATTTGCTTATTGATTACAAAAAGGAACGGCTTTCCTTTTGCGCAAAGCGCAAATCAAACACCAACATCGATATTGTGCCAAAAATCGGCAACAGCATAAGTGAAATACTCTGGTTGCTCAATATGAGCCTTCCGCAAACAGGCTCAAGTGGAATCGCAAATTATATGTACCGGAAAGACACCCCTTCTTTTGGTTCGCTGAAAAAACTTGTTTGTTCCTTCAGCGCGCGATATGCGTCCCTTGAGTCCAAAATTAAAGAGACCAAGGAGCTTTTTTACTCCCTGCCGAATATTTCGGAAAACGACGCAAAACAAATTGTCGCACAGGCTTACTGCAAGTTCAACTTTAACGAGCTTGCCAGTGGTACAGGCATTTCTTCGACGACAGCGCGCAGGATTGTGCGCGGGATAACAATGCCTACAAAAAATGCATTTGTTCTTGCGAAACAGGCAATGCTGTTGCAATGTGAAAACGATGTCGGAATAGATATTGCGGCAAGCGCGAATTTTGAAAAACTTGCTGCGAAAATCATAGGGCTATGCGAAGCAACCGGATTTGAATTGCAATCCATCTGTGAGGAGGCTGGCGTTCACAAAAACTATTTATATCAGGCGTCTTGCGAAAGCAGGGGAAGCTATTCCGTGCTTTATGCCTTATTGCAAAAGCTCCTTGTCAAAGTATTAAAGCTTGAAGAAAATCTTGCGTTGGCAAAGCAGAGGATAACCTTTTTGGGTTCCATTGCAAACTCAGCTTTCTTTTTTGACAAAATAACTGAAACAGAACGATTCAAACCTGGTTTCGAATATGTTTATGACCTGTCGGTCGAGCACAGTTCCTTTACGGCAAACAACCTAATGATTCACAATAGTTATTTTGTTTCCGTTCTGCTCGAAGAGCTTCTTGAGAGGAAAAAGCAGCATGGCAGGATTGCGACAATCGTGCTTGACCCGCACGGCGAGTACAGCAGTTTCGCGGAGCCTGTAACAGACGGAAAGCACAAGGATTACAGCGGCAAGACAAAGCTGGTTAAGGCTGAGGAAATACAGATTGGCGTGCCGAAGCTTAGCGTCGGGATTGTCGCGGGGATAATCCCTGGCTTGAGCAGCACGCAGAAGCGTGATTTGAGCAGAATTTTTGGGAATCTGCGCGACGAGATGCGGCGCGGCGTCGGTCCCTTTGATTTGAATGACCTGCGCGATGCGATCTCACGTGACAAGGAAATAAAGGAGAACACCAAGGCGCCGCTTATTGCCTGGATTGACAACCTGCGTGAAATGAGGCTTTTCGGCAAAACAGACAACCCGAGCATTCCGGATTTGATAAAGTCCGGCAACCTTACGATTGTCGATTTGAGCAACCTGATTGACCTGAGGAAAAAGCAGGTGATAGTGAGCTATTTCGCCCAACGGCTTTTTTACGAGCGCAGGAACAAAACTGTGCCGCCGTTCCTGCTTGTGCTGGAGGAAGCCCACCAGTTCTGCCCCCAGTGGGCGAAAGAGGAAACAGCGATATCGCGCAATATCATAAGGACTATCGCAAGGGAGGGAAGGAAGTTCGGAGCCTGCCTGTGCCTTGTTTCGCAGCGGCCAGTGCAGCTGGACACAACAGCGCTATCGCAATGCAACACGCATGTCATTCTCAGGATCACGAACCCCTACGATTTGAAGCACATCAGCGAAAGTTCTGAAGGATTGGACAGCAAAAGCGTTGAAATGATTACCTCGCTCAGGGTCGGCGAAGCGCTGATTGTAGGCGAAGCAACGCATTTCCCCGTTTTCTTCAAGGTAAGGAAAAGGAAGAGCGCCGAATCAAGGCACGAGATTTCGCTTGAGAAAGCAGCCGCGGATTTCGAGCAGGGCTCCGAGCAGAGCAAGGAAGAAACAGAGGAACTGCTCTAAGCCAGCCGCGCTTCCATTATTCGTTCAGCGGAAGCGCCCGCAGTGCATTTTTCAGCGGAAGCGCGCTCTCCTTGCCCCCGCTTTAAAAGCGCCTGAAACTCATTCATTGCACAGATGGACGTAACCCCAACAAAGTTCTGGTTATCCGAAGTGGAATATTTGGAGGGTAAGCGGGCGGTGACTGCTTGTTTCTCTCAACTTAACATTAAGAGAACATTGAGGCTGCCCTTTTTCCCCTTTTTTTTCATAAGCAAAAAAGCCGCCGGCATGCGGCTGCTGCAGGAAGTCCTTTCCTCTTATGGCGCGCGAAAATTCAGGCTTGAAGAGCAAACAAACGCGTTCAAGGTAACAGCGTCCACTTTCAGCGACCTCAACAGGCTCGCGAACCTTGTTTTCACCTCGATAAATTTCATCCCCGTGGTCCTTCCCCCGGAAAGGCAGTTTTTGCTGGAAAAAGGCTGGAGCTATTTCGACTGCTTTGATTTTTCGGAAGAGGAAAACCCGAAGAAACTTGAAGCAAATGAGCTGCCCAAGGCCAGCCTGCGGTTCTTCTCCGAGCCGCTGCATGAAACCCTTGCGCAGCTTGTTCGCCTCGACAGGGCGCAGGCGGAAAAAATCGCGGAATCAGTCGCGCTGAGCAACGCGCTTTCCCTCCCGTTCGACTCTTTGCCGCCGCACAGGGGGCTTTGGATTGAAACACTTTTTGAGAACATGTTCCACACCCTCGGCAGCAACAGGCAGCGCAAGCAAGGCGGCATGTTTTCCCAATCCACCGCGCCCCGCATGAGCGCCGGCGATTTCACCGAAATAGACCTTTCGATGCTCTGGCCCGCGCTGCTCTCCAGGCCGCTTTACAACATCGGCTTTGACAGCATTGACTGCGATTGCTGCAGGCCCGAAGGGATTTCCGCGCCGAACATCCTGCCGAACAGCAAGGCGCTGATTGAGATACAGCGCGAGGCGTTCTACTTCCAGTCGCTTTCGCATGATTTTTCGCGGGAATTCCATGAGGCAAACCAGTCAAAGGAAAGCAGGCTGAGGAGGATGCATGAATTCGGGTTAAGCGCGGCCCCGGTGGGACCGTTCGCAAGGGGCCAGCGGGTCGTTGTGCCGCTTTCGGATGCAATGCAGCTCGCAAGGGAGAAAAGCGCGAGCCTGCTTTTGCTGCAGGAAACGCATTGGTTCTGCCAGCGCAACGAGAGCATTGTCTCAAGGCAGATTGGCGCGTTGCAGTCAAAGGTTGCGGCGCTTGAAAAAAGGGCCGAAGAGATTGAAACAGGCAGCATAAGGCTGAACGGCGTTCTCGGCAGCCAGGCTGTTTCCCTTGACCCAGAATACCTGTTCCAGAGGGGCATGCTTGATGTTTACTCCTCGCTGCTCTCAATGGTTGTGCCGCATCTTGCGAATGCAAAGAGCGCTTTCTTCAGCAAGGAAGTAGCCGAATCAGTGAAGGCAACCCAGTCCAGCGTGCTGAACGCCTTCAGGCAGATTGCGGAGCAGAACAGCGGGAGGATTATCTCAACGAACTACGGCGCTCTTGTAAGGACAGAAAAGCCCCTTTCCCTGATAAAAGAGTTTTCTTCCGCCCTAAACCTTGCCTCAGGGCCAAGGGCAAAAATTGCCTTAAAGAAAAGGCAGTAAACTGCTTTAAATTCCCGTAAAAAGGCTTTTAGCCGGCTTTTTAGGCAATGGTTTTTAAATTTTCCTTTGTAGGTTTTAGATATCACAGCAGCTATTTCCTGATTTTGCATGAAAATAACTCGTTTTGAAAGGGCAAGGCTGATTAGCGCGAGGGCGCTGCAGCTTTCATTGGGGGCGCCGCCTCTGGTAAAGATAGGCGACCATAGGACTCCCTACGATATCGCCAAGATAGAGCTGCAGCAAAGCGTCCTGCCGTTGAGCATTTTGAGGAGATACCCGAACGGCACGGTAGAGAGGATTGTTGTTTAAGGGGTGGGCGAATGGGCAAGGCTGTTCCAAAGGCGATTAAAGTGAGGGCTGAAATACTGCGCGGAAAGTTCCCCGAAAGGTTCGGCGGCGACTTCGATAATAACAAGAAGGTAATTGACGCGCTTGGCCTGCCGATCAGCAAGTTCGACAGGAACATGATTGCCGGTTTCATCACAAGGAAAACAAACGAGAAGAAAGTGCCGGTGCAGGCGGTTATCCCTCAAGTTGAGAAAGAACCGGCCTTGTAGGGCCGTCCGAATTCTTGTCGCGCTCAAGCATGTAAAGGGATGCGGAAGCCGCTTTTTTCATCTCATTGTCGTGCGTTATGACAAAAACCTGCTCCACCATCTTCGGCAGGCTGTTTTGCATCATCAGGTCAAGCGCTGCAACGGCGTTCGTGTCGAGATTGTGCGTCGGCTCGTCGAGAATCAGCCAGCTCAGGTTCGGCGTCAGGATAAGGGAGAACGCTATCCTGATGCATATCGCCGCGGCGCTTCTTTCGCCGCCGCTTAGAATCCCTTCAACCCTTACCCAGTTTCCGCTTCTTGTTTTCACCTTCAGCTCATAGTCGCCTTCCTCGATGTGCATTCTCGCGTCCACAAAATCCCTGTAAGGGTAAAGAAGCGGCCATATGTTCTGCATCATCTGGTTTATGGATTCCACCAGCGTTAGCCGCAGCTCTCCCTGCGCCGCCTGCAGGCTGTTGGTGAAAAAATTCATTTTCTCGGCGGCGGTTTCGGTCCGCTGGATTTTTTCCTCCGTGGCTTTCAGCTGTTCCCTTCTCTTCCCAATTTCCGACACCCGTGCCTCAAGCTCGCCCACCATCTCGTTGTTTTTCCTTATTTCATTTGCGCTATTTTCCGCGCCGTTCTTGGCCTCGAGCTGTTTCCTTCTTTTCTCAAGCAGCAGCCTCTCGTCAAACCCGGACGCGGCTATTTCCTTTTCCAGTTTTGCAATTTCGCCCTCAACCAGCTTAAATTCTTTTTCCTTCTCCTCAAGCGCCGCAAGCCTTTCCTCCAGGTGCCTTAACTCCACTGCCTTGCACGCGGCAGCCTCCTTTTCGCGCCTCAGCCCGCGCAGCGATTCCTCAATCTGCCTGGCTTTCTTTTCAGATGCCTCAGCGTGCTTTTCCCCTGCCTTATTTTCTTCGGAAAGCTTCTTCTGCTCCGAGCCGTTCTCTTCAATAAGCAGCTCTTTCGCGCTTCCCTCAAGCTTTCTCTTGCAGACCGGGCAGGCTGCCTTCAGCCCCTGCAGCTGCAGCAAATGCTCCCCAAGCTCCCCAAGGCGCCTTTCGTTGACAGCGATTTTTTTCTCGGCATCCCCGAGCGCCTTCTGGTTTTCGGCTTTTTCCTTTTCCAATTGCAGAATTTCTTCCTCTTTTTTTGCTTCATCCCCCAGCAGTTTCTTTTTTTCCTCCCGCAGCTCCTGGGCGCTTCTTCCGCCGGCCTCTTTTTTGGTCTGCCTTACCGTGCGGAGCAGCTCCTCGGCTTTGCCCTTTTTCCTGCTGTGCTGCTCCCTGAGCGAATTGAACTGCCTCTCTTTTTTCTCAAGCTCCGCGACCTCCGCCTTCAGTTCCGCCGCCAGCTTTTCCAATTCAATGCCTTTTTTCCAAAGCGCGGCGTTTTCCTTTTTGTTCTCATCAATTTTTTTTCTCAGGGTTTCCTCGCCGTCCCTGCTAAGAAGCGCAGCCTGCTCGGAGAGAATGGCGCGCGCGTCCCTCGCCCGTGCCTTCAGCTGATTGGCCGCCGTGACTGCATTGCCCCTCACTGTTTCGTACTTTTTCAGGTCAAGCAGCTCGTCAAAGCGCTGCTTCCTCTCGTTTGGCGAAAGCCGCAGAAAATAGTCTATTTCGTTCTGCTCGCTGTAAACAGCCCGGCTGAAAAGATTGTAGTTTATCTCGATGGCGTTCTCAACGGCTTTCGTGGCGTCCGTCGGCTTTGGCCCTGCAATAATTTTTCCGCCCTTGAAAACCTTCGCCTCGTTCGTGCCCTTCCGTTTTATTGTCCTCTCAATGAAATACTGCCCGCCCGCGTAATCAAAGTAAAGCTGCACTGCCGCGCTGTCGGCCTCGTTGGGCTTGTTCCGGATTATCTCATCCATGCTTATTTTTCGCGCCTGCAGTCCGGGAAAAGTCCCGAACAAAGCGAAGCAGATTGCGTCCATTACGCTTGTATTGTGGGTTATAATATTCCCGCGCCCTGCAACAAAGTTCTCTGTGCCGTCAACAGCGAAGTCATAGACCTGCTTTGATGGGGCGGGAATTTTTTCAGCCCGGGATACTTTGTCAAAGAAAATATCGGAATCAGCGATTTTTTCAAGTTTTTCAAAAGCGGGTGTTTTGAACCTGTAATTCTCGAATATTTGTTCCAGGGCCCGCGTCAATTTTTCCCTCCCAAGATTTTCCTTAGTGCCGTATGTCCAAAGCTGGCGGGCGATGCCACGCATTTTTTTGTTGCCCCGTTTGCCAAGGGAATACCCGCGGGTTAACTCTTTCAGCAGGCCCGCAATGTTTGGCATTATATCAACGCCGTCCCACCGTTTTCTTTTATCCAGCATCTCAACCCACTTTAGCATGGTCCCCTGCTTTTTTTCACTTAGGAAGGAAACATGTTTGGCAAAAAGCGGAATGTGCTTTGGCAGAATCTGCAACTCATAGTATTGGCCCTGCTTTCTTTTTACCTTCCGCAGCCTTGATATGATGCCCCACCTGCAAAGCAGCGTTTGAATCGCGTCCAGCAGCTCAATGCTTTTCGATGAACAACCAAGCTCCGCCCTCTTTGCTGATATGCATCCGTCCCCTTCAAAATATGCCCCCAGAAAATTTGACAATTGCTCGTCATTAAGCCATAAAATAAACGGGGGGAGCCTCTTTCCCCCTGCCTTGTAGCCGAATAACCTCAAGAATAGGGCGCTTGCAACCCTGCTGTTTACTTGTGAATTGTTTTTTATGCGCTTTATGGGGATTTTCGGAAAAACGCTTCTCCAGTCGCTTTCAAAAGTTTCCAGGAATCGTTCGTCGTTGTTTGTGACAGCCAGCCTGTACCTGCCTTTCTTTTGGGAATAATCATTGCTCCCTTCTGAAACGAATGCTCCGCAAATCCGCGCAAATTCATTTGACAATTTAATCCTGGTTGGAACCGCGTGGCTCAGGTGTTTTGCGATTATTAAATCGCGCGAATGGCTCTTTTGTCTGTCCCGCCAGTTCGCCAGCGTAAATTTTGAAACAGAAACCGCCCGCGCCGCCATGGGTGCAGAAAGCCCCTTTTTCATTAGTTCAAGGCCGTCCAATATGCTGTTGGTCCCCCTGAATTCCGGAAGTTCTGCAGAAACATCAAGATAGCCCGGGCTGCATTTAAGCCGCATTTTTTTTGGGCATGGGATGAAATCGCCCTTTTTTATATCGCTCCCTTTTACCGGCTTTAGCCCGCCGTCCTCAAAGACCAGCATGCTGTGGTCGGCAGTAACAGTTATCTCCTTGCCCTGCCTCGTTGTGATTTTAACTAATTCTGCCGGGCTTTCGTGCTTTATGAATTGGGAAATTCTCCGTTCCTCAGTTTTTAGCGTGATGGGGTTTACTGTCTGGACTCTTATGCCAAAAGGGTTTTCTTTGGTAAATATGCTGCCGTTGCCGACCCGTTCAATTTTACTGGCCGCGCTTAAACTCCTTTCGACAACATCCCCGATGGACTCCTTTTTCCAATTGTCGCCTTCCTTGACTAAAACCAGTTCATTATACGGCAGGGACTTTCCGCTGCCCATCGGCCCGATTAGGACATTTGTCCCTTTTCCAAAGGAAAATTCGCTGTTGGAATGGGTTTTCCAGTTGCGCAGCACTACTTTTGAAATCATCCGGAAGGGAATTAGTGGAAAAGCCAATAAAAAGCAAACGCGTTATGTAGAAGGCACGGCTGCTTTTGCGCTTAAAGCAGCGTCATTCCTTCCATTTCGACGTCTTCAACAAGCGGTATTGCTTTTATCTCCGCGGTTGCGCCCTCGATGTCTTCCTTTTTTTCCTCGAACAAAACAGCGGCTTTTATTATTTCCACGCCGAACCCTATGGGAACCCTCTTTATGTCCTTGACAGCGCCTTTCTTTATCTTCTTTATCAGCTCTATTGCCTCGTCAATCTTCCCCATGTCGGAGACATTTACCTTGAAAATTGCGATTGTTTTTCCCATTGTGCCACCAAGAAAAAGTAAAATGATTATGGCCCCATGAATCCGCATTCAGCGCACTTGTATGCCTTTGCGGTATTCCTGCAATGCGTGCACCTAATTATGGCGCTCTTTCCGCACCGCGGGCACCTGAATTCCACATAGCCGGCGGTAACCTCTTTATTGCAGGTGTTGCAAACCTTCATAAAATCAACTCCAAAAGAAAAAAAGCCAGAATAAGATAATTCCCCCTGTGATAGTATTTAAAAGCTTGCTGTGCAGCCAAACGCCCTTGGGCATTTCCTTGCTTTTCCCGGCAATCAGGCCTGCCGGCGCAATCAGGCTTTCTTCGGAACCAGTATCGCGTCGAGGTTCCCGTTTGCCTCGGCTATTGCGCGTGCCAGATGGCGCCCAAGAAAAATCGTCCTGATTTGGGTTTCGCTCACTTTCGCGGCTTCCTCCGGAGGCAGCCTGCTCATAAACTCGATTGAAAAGCCTATATCAGTTGTCGGGAGCCTTCTCTGGGTTGAAAGCTGCAAATAAAGCCTTGCAAAAGTTTTCCCCGGGTCCAATTTGAAACGCTTGCACGCGTCAGCAAAATCTTTCACAGAAGGGCCGTGGTCCAGGACAAACTGCTCTGCCTCCCGCGCGACAGCCTCTTGTTGACTTTGCCGAATCATCATTGCCTTTGCATCTCTCTCGGACACTACCCTTGCATTTACAGTTGTTTCTCTTCCTAGGGCTAACTTTGCTTTAAGCCTTTTCCACCAGCCAAGCTTTATTTGCGGCGCTGCGCCCCCCGCTGCTCTTGCTGCAACTGCTGCAGCCAGCCGCCTTTGCTGTATTTCGCTGGGCGTTATGATTCTACGCTGCAGCGGTCCAGCCGGCCCTTTTTGGCCAAGCGGTTTTCCGGGCTGGCGCTGCGGCTGCCCGTTCGGGGTTTTTCCCGGCGGCCCTTTTCCGGGCGGTCTGTTTGTTGGTCCAGGCATAGGCTATAATCACTTTTCAATTCATTCGCTTACAGATTTTTTATTGTCCTTTCTTTATAAAGATTCCGCATGCAGCGGAACCGTGCAAACCGAATTATTGGTAAAAGGGCGTTTAACTGGGCAATAAACCGCCCTTTACATATGGCGAATGAGCAAATGCCATTATTTATCTCATTCGCTATAAATAAATTGCTTGCTTGGCATTCTTTCTTATCGGACCTGTCGGCTAGTCTGGAAGGCTGCTCGGCTTCGGACCGGGTGACGGGGGTTCAAATCCCTCCGGGTCCAATGTATTGTGGGGTTTGTTTTTCCCGGGCTTTTTTTTGCTTGGGTTAAAAAAGGCTGCTCCAATTGCGAGGCAATTGGTTTTTTCCCCAAGCTTTTTTTGCTCTGCAAAAAAAGGCTGTTCAAATCCCTCCGGATCCAAAATAATTGTGTGGTTTGCTTTGGAGAAAAAGGAAAAAGATGCCGGGTGTCGTCCGGTTAAACTTGTCAGCGCCTGCCTTGTCGGGATAAACTGCAGGTTTGACGGCGGCAATTGCGCGTGCCCGAAAGTGCTCAAGATCGTTAACGAGTGCAATGCCGTTGTCGCCTGTCCGGAGCTGCTCGCTGGCTTTTCCGTTCCGCGCGAAAGAATGGAGTTGCGCGGCGGAAGGGTTTTCACTGAAAGCGGCAATGATGTTACGGAGCAGGCGCGCAGGGGCGCCGAGGAGCTGCTCAGTGCGGCGAAAAAGCTCGGCGTTAAGGGGGCGATTCTGAAGGCGCGCAGCCCTTCCTGCGGGAAAGGCAGGATTTACGACGGCAGCTTTTCCGGAAAGCTTGTTGACGGCGACGGCATTGTCGCCCTGCTGCTTATGGAAAACGGCATAAATGTTTTGACTGAAGATGATATTGAATGAAAGAGGGCGCTGTTGCCGAGGAATTCACCATAAAGGGAAAAGGCAGGGGAAAGCTTACTGTTGTTTTCAGGTATCCGGCGGTTGGCGATATAAGGGAAGCGATGCGCCTGGTGAACAGCGTTCGCGACGAGGCCGATTTTCTTGGCCAGGTGCACCACGAGACAATGAAAACGGAATGGATTTTCATAAAGAGCCAGTTAAGGAACATGCGCCTGCGGAAAGGAGTTTTCCTTTTCGTTGAGGTCGATGGCGCGCTTGCCGGCGACGCCGTGATTTCCCCGCTTCCGCTTGACACCGAAGCCCATGTGGGGCATTTTGGGATAATGCTTATGGAGCGATACGCCGGGCTTGGCATCGGAACGCGGCTGATGCGCAGAACGCTGCTGATGGCAAAGGGGCATACGCGCTTTAAGATAATAGAATCCGCCTATTTTTCCGGAAACAAAAGGAGCGCGAGGCTGCACAGGAAATTCGGCTTCAGGCGTTATGGGATGCTCCCCAAAGGCGAGCGCCTGAAGAGCGGGGAATACGGCGACAGGGTTTTTGTCTATAAAAAAATAAAGTAACCCGCTTTTTTTCAGAGGAATTCCTCTTCTCCCTTGAGGTAGCGCGTGAAGAAAGCCGCGAATTCCCTGTTCCGCCTGAACAGCGCGGCAAGGTCTTTTTCCTGCATTATTCTGCAGCCCTTGTTCATTGCCATTCGCAGCATCTCGCTCTCGACCTTTTTTTCTTTGCGCAGCAGGTCGCAGAGGAATTTTTCTATTGCGGTGTATTTCCTCGGCACCTCAATGACCCATCTTCCTTCCTCTATCCGCGGGCCCGCGATAAGCCTCTTGTGCGCCCCGAGGAAAGCCGTGCTGTTTTTTTCGTCGGTAACCGGCGGCCCGGTTTTTTTTGTTGTGCGCTGCAGTTTCCTGTTTTCAACCTCAAAGACAGCCACAATAACATTCTTCTCGTCGGTCCATGCCTCGCTTCTTTTCACGCTGAACTCGTTCAAAAGCAGCTGTTTCTCTATTTTTCTCGCAAGCCGCAGTATCTGGCCCCAGACAACATCCGGCAGGGCGTTTTTCGGGTACCCAAGGCTGATTCCGACAATTTCCTTTTCCCCGAGCGCTTTCTTCAGTTTTTTTAGGCTCCAGGGCTTTTCTTTTTTTCCAAAAAAGAATTTTTTGCCTGGCTTGCGCAAAAAAGCCTGTGCTGCGGCCACTATCCGGCTGAACTGGTTCAGTGAAAGAGCCGCGGCGACATTCCTGTTTTTGTCGACGGGGTCTACAACAATAAGCGCCGCTCCGGCGAATTTTTTCCCGGCTTCTCCCCCGCAGTAATGTTTTTCTGTGTCGATTGCCTGGCCCTGCCTCCATTTCGAAATCTCCCCGAGCGCTTCCATAAATCCGCCGTACTGCAGCACAAGCAGCTCTGCCACATAGCCCGGAACGCTGCTGCTCTTCACGTCGGCGCCGTAGGCGCTTATCCCCTTCAGGAACTGCCTCAGCAGCCGTATTTCTTTCCTGTGCGCGGCGGTGAGTTTTTTCTGCAGGAAAGCGTTGTGGAACGGGCTCCTGTCGACAGCGCTCTGCAAGAGCCCGGCGCTCTTAACCTTATAGCTCGGCACTATTTCAACATCAAACCCATCTATTACGCCCCTGATGTAAGGGTGTTCGCTGAATGCCTCTTCCCACAGGTAGCCCCTGAAAACCTTTTTTCCGATGCGCAGGCCTTCTTTTTCGAATTCTTCCCTTCCAAGGTTCTCCGGGAAAAGCACAAAAATGTCAAGGTCATTGTCGCCCCTGAGGTGCGTGTCCCTTGCGATGCTTCCGCAAAGCATCACATCCACGTGCCTGCCCTCTGTTTCTTTTATTTGCCTTATTATCCTCTCGGCAAGCCGTTTCTCCCCGCGCTTTTCCTTTTCGGTGGGGGTAATCCTTTTCAGAACTTGCGACAGCATTTTGTCCGCAGCCATTTTCTCCCTCGCAAGGAATTATTATATATGGATTAAGGTTTTATATAATACGAGTGCCATGCCGGACGCCGTTGAAACAAGGGGGAAGCTTTTGCACAGTTATGGGGCCATCAAGATTTTCGAGGGCTTCCCGTACAACCTTTACGAGATACAGCCCCCGCAGTTCAGCGAGCCTGAAACAAAGCTCGCGGATATTTTCATAAAGATAATCACCCGGCAGGCATCGCTCAACGCGCTTCTCAGTTCTCTCGGCGCGAGCAGGAAAGACTTCATCGAGCAGTTCAGGAAGGACATAATACAGCCGATTGACGTAAACGACCTTATCCAAAAGCTGCCTTCGCCGCAGCAGTTGCAGTCGCTGCAGCGGCAGTTCGCGGCGCTTTTAAGCCAGGTGAAAATCGCAAGCCCGGAGCGTTTCGCGGAATTCGTGCTTGGCAACAGCATCGGCTACAGGGAACTTGGCCCGCTTATGCTTGACGGCGACCTCGAAGAGGTGATGGTCAATGGCGCCGACAGGTGCGTTTTTGTTTTCCACAGGAAAGCCGGAAACTGCAAGACGGGAATTTTTGTGAAAGAGCCCGGCTTTGTGCTCGAGCTCATAAAAAGGGTTGCCGCCACTGTCAACAAGCAGTTTAACGAGGCGCATCCTCTTTTGGACGCGCGGCTGCCGGATGGAAGCAGGGCGAACGCCACCTTCAATTATGTGAGCCCTTTCGGCCATACTCTTACAATCAGGAAATTCGCAAAGGTGCCGCTTTCGATAGTCAATCTTATAGAGAACAGGACGCTTAGCAGCGAGCTCGCGTCTTTCCTCTGGGTAATGGTCGAGGGCCTGAAGGTTTTCCCGATGAACCTTATTGTAACGGGCGGGACCGGCACAGGAAAAACAACCTTCATGAACATCCTTGCAGTCTTCATCCCCTTCAGCGAGCGCATTATCTCGATAGAGGATACTATAGAGCTTGACCTTGGCGGCAGGGAGAACTGGATTCAAATGGAAAGCAAGCCGAAGATCCGCGACCTGCAGCCGGTGAGCATGGACGAATTGCTGAAGAACACCCTTAGGATGAGGCCCGACAGGATTATTGTCGGCGAGGTCAGGGGAGAGGAGGCCCAGACGCTTTTTGTGGCAATGGACACTGGCCACAAGGGAATTCTCGGGACAGTGCACAGCAATACCGCGCGCGAGATGATGCTGCGGCTTAAGAGCGCGCCGATGAATGTTCCCGAGCAGATGCTGCCGTTGCTCGACCTTGTTGTCGTGATGCAGCGCGCGTACGACAGGAAAAAGGGGATGATGAGGCGCATAAAGCAGGTCGCGGAAATCGGGAGAATGGACGAGAAAGTTCTTTTGAGCAATATTTTCGAGCTGAACGAAAAGAACGACACAGTGGAGCGCACGAACATCCCGTCGCATGTCATGGAGACTCTTGCCATGCACGCCGGGCTGACTAAAAACGAGCTTCGCAACGAAATGTTTGTTAGGCAGCGCATTCTTGAATGGCTGCTGGAAAAGGGCATTACCGAAGGCAGCGCAGTTGAAATCGTAATACAGCAGTATTATTTCAGCCCGAACAGCATTCTGAAGCAGGTCAGCGAGTAGCCGCGAATTCTGCGGAGAAAACCCGCCTGTATTTCGGCGCCGGCTGCTGCAGAATTGATTCCATCAGCTCGATGCTTTTCACGCTTATTTTTGCGCTGAAACCCGTTTTCTGCAGTTTTTCCGCAAGCGCAACGGTTTCCCTGTGCCCCATTCTTTTGTTTCTCGCCAGAGTCACATGCGGGTGGAAGCGCTCGTCCCGCACGCCAACGGCCGCCTGCAATTTTTCGCAAAGCGCCCTGAATTCATCGCCGCCTTTCCCAAAGCCAATCCACAAAATCCTCCCATTGAAGTGCCCGATTCCCTGCAACTCGGCGTCAAATCCCCGGAAATCGCGCAACTGCCCTGCCTGCGCCCGAAGCCTTTCAACTGCTTCCGCCGGAAGCTGCCCGAGGAACAGCATTGTCACATGAAGGTTTTCTTCCGGCACTTTGCCCCAGCTCTCCCCTGGAATCACCGTCAGCACGTTTTCTGAAATCCGCCGCTTCACTTCTTCCGGAATGTTTACCGCAAAAAACAGCCTTTTGCTTTCGCTCATTTCATGCACGCCCGGCACTCGCGCTCGAATCTCGCGAGCATTTCGCGGTTCCTTTTCATTTTGCAATCCGCTTTTTTCACAAGATACCGCAGGTACGCGTCGCCGACAAGCAATTTGCCGCCGTGCTTTACAGGCGCGCTCATTTCCTGCGTTCCCTGCAGTTCCACAAGGAATTTTCCCTCTTTTGCGGAAAGAATGCCGCCCCTTTTAACGCCCGCCCTGTTCATTACCGCAAGAATCTCCCTTGCGTTTGCGATGCTGCCAGTGCCGATGTGCAATATGAACGGCTCCATTTTGAGCCAAATCTCGCCCTTTGTTTTTTCCCCGAGCGCCTTTTTCACTTCAGCGAATCCAACAGGCCTGTGCCAGCGCCTGTGGAAGCTTGAGTCTTTCTTGCACTCCCCCTTCGGCAATTGTATGAGTATGACCCTTCCGGCGCAGCCGCTTGAGGTGAAAAAATTCTTTGTCCCCGCTATGAATCCGCACAACGGCACAAGCCCCTCATCCGCAAGTTTTTTTTCGGCGGCTTCCTCGAAGGTTTTCCTGTGCCTTGCCTTCACCATGCCGAACCTGTTTTCCCCAACAGCGTCAGATTTTCCCATTGCGCCCCCCCCCAGAAAAATTCACTTGCCGCGCTTTTTATAATTTTACCTTTCTCCATTTGAGTTTGCCGTTGAATTCCAGCAGCAGCGCATTGCCCTCGTTCGCGGGGCCGACATTAATCGATGTGGTGGCGCGGATTTTCTCTTCGCCCGCGCCTTCATGGCAGTGCCCGCACAAATGCAGCCGCGGCTGGTTTTTCTCTATTGCTTCCCGCACTGCCGCGCTCCCTATGTGCCTGCCGTTGTGCGCTAGGTCAAGCATTGTGCCAAGCGGCGGCAGGTGCGTTAGCAGCACGGCATTCTTTTCCCCCTCAAGCAATCTCCCTAGCGCTTCTTTTATTCCGGCTTCGCTGTGCAGGAACCCGCCCGGGTTGCCGTGCAGCCCGCCCCCAAACCCGGCAAACGTGATTTTGCCGATTTTTTTCTTTTTCGCGTGCAGCGAAATGCCCTGCCTTTCAAGCTCTTCCTGAACCGACGGCATCTCCCAGTTTCCGGCAAACCCGAGAATTTTTGCCGGCCTGAGCTGTTTTATCGCGCCCCTTGCCTGCTCCGCTTCGCCCATGTCGGTAATGTCGCCCAAAAGCAGCGCAAAATCCGCGCCCAGCTTTCGCATTAGCAGTTTTGCGGCCCGCAGGCTGCGCAAATCCCCGTGCACGTCGCTTAAAACCAGCGCAATCATCAACGAAGCCTTTTTTAATTTTCCCAGTTCCTATTATAATGGTAGTAAAGGGCAAAAAATATTGAGATAAATACAATTGCCCTTTTACAAATAGCAAACTGCAATAAATTTACCGTTATTAATGCCGTTCGCTATAACAATAAAAGAAAGGGGTCGGAAATTGTTTAAAAAATTGCTTTTGGCGTTTTGCGTGCTCTGCGTGCTTTCCAGCGTGCACGCCGCGGTTTTCCTTATTGAGCCAGTGGACAAGAAGCTCGGCAACAATGAGGAAGCCGCTTTCGGCCAGATTGCACGGGGCGAAACACTGCGCGTTATCGTGAACAAAAAAAGCGAGAACACGCTGCCGTGGGACACAATCAAAGTTGACGGCGCCTCGCTTCCCGAGGGCTGGTCTGCCAAGGAAACAGCCACAGACAAAAGCCTTATCGCGGAAATAACCGCCCCAAGGAACGCCCCGCCGAGCACCCAAAGGGCCCGCTTTGTTGTTTCAAACGCAGCCCAGCCGCTTTTCAGCGAGGGCTTTTACGGAAATTTCCTTTTGCGCGAGAACCTGCTCGCGATTTCGCCGGAGAACCTGCAGCAGGAAACATTTGTCGGCAAGGGAGTTTCCTTCAGGCTGAAAGTGAACAACGATTCCATCGCGGAGCATTCGCTTGAGGTCACAAGCAGCCTCCCTGGCTATTGGTTCGAGCCTGTCTCTTTGACATTGCAGCCGAAGGAAAAAAAGAGCATTGACCTGAATGTCAATGTTTTCTCCTACGGCGAAAGGAATTTCTCTTTTCTGGTTTCATCCAAAAAGAACGACCTGGCAATTGCTTTCCCCGCAAAGCTCACAATAAAGCCCACGCTTGAGGGAAAATACACCGCCTCGCTTTTCGGATTCCCGTTTTTCTCCCCTTCTTTGCTGCCGAATTACCTGATTAACGCCTTCGCCGCATTGCTTTCATTCGGCTGAAATATACACACGGTGGTTGCTTGGAACAGGTCAGGCAATACTCGCTCGAGCTGATTCGCCTGATTGAATCCGGTGAAATCAAAACAAAGCGGCAGCTCGGGGAAGAAAAAATAAAGCAGTGCAGGAAATACCGCCTGCCCCAGATGCCGAGCGACCCCGACATTCTAGCGTTTGCGGAGAAAAGAAGCCCCGCGCTCATTCAACTGCTCTCGGTAAAGCCGACCCGGACGCTAAGCGGAATCGCGATAGTTGCCGCAATGACGGCGCCGCACAAATGCCCCGGAAAGTGCATCTACTGCCCGAACAGCCTTCTTCCTGGCCAGGAAACCCCGAAGAGCTACACCGGGAAAGAGCCCGCGACAATGCGCGCGGTGCAGGCGAATTTCGACCCGCAAAAGCAGGTTGTCAACAGGCTGCGGCAATTGCACGATGCCGGCCACAGCGTCGGCAAGATTGAACTGATAATAATGGGCGGTACTTTCCTCAGCCAGCCGCTTTCTTTCCAAAAAAAATTCCTGCTCGGCTGCTTCAATGCAGCGAACGGAAAAAAGGCGGAAAGCCTGCGCGTTGCGCTGTGTACCGCGGAAAAAGCCAAAACAAGGGTCACCGGGGTAACATTTGAGACGCGCCCGGATTTTTGCGGAAAAAAGGAAATAAACACAATGCTTTCTTTCGGCGGCACGAGATGCGAGCTCGGGGTCCAGACGATTTACGATTCGGTTTACGGGCGCATAAACCGGGGGCATTCGGTTGCGGATGTTGAAAGCGCCACGCGGCTTTTGAAGGACAGCGCCTTCAAGGTCACGTACCATTACATGCCGGGCCTGCCCGGCGTTAGCAGGCAGCAAGACAAAAAGGCGCTGAAAAGCGTTTTTTCCGACGCGCGTTTCAAGCCCGACGCGATAAAGATTTACCCCTGCCTTGTCATTGAGGGCACAAAGCTTTTTGAGCAGTGGAAGCGCGGCGAGTACAATGCGCTTTCCACTGAAGGTGCCGTGGAGATTCTCTGCCATGCGAAGCGCTTTTTGCCGCGCTGGGCAAGGGTAATGCGCATCCAGAGGGACATTCCGACGCAGCTGATTTCCGCCGGAGTGCAGAAAAGCAATTTGCGCCAGCTGGTGCAGGCAGCCATGCGGGAAAGGGGCTGGCAGTGCAATTGCATCAGGTGCAGGGAAGCAGGCTTGCGCCTGTTCAGGGAGAAAGCGGGTGCCGGCCCCCGGAAGTGCGAAATTTTCACCGAAAGCTACAAAGCAAGCAATGGAAAGGAGTTTTTCATTTCTTTCGAGGACAGGGAAAGGGAACTGCTTTTCGGCTTCCTGCGCCTGCGGCAGCCTTACCGCCCTTTCAGGCGCGAAATCACGCCCGCAACAGCGCTTGTGCGCGAGCTGCGTGTTTTCGGGAAGCCCCTTCCTTTGCATGAAAGGGACAGCGGGGCGCTTCAGCACGCCGGAATCGGAAAGGCCCTTCTCGCGGAGGCGGAGGAAATCGCCAGGCAGCAGTTCGGCGCGGAAAAGCTTCTTGCCATTACCGGGCCTGGCGTGCGTGAGTATTACCGTTCCATTGGTTTCGCGGACGACGGCGCCTTTGTTTCAAAAAGGATTTAAACAGGAAAGTGCTTTATTCTCCAGATGGCTATTGCGGACGAGTGGCTTTTTTTCCTTGAGAGCTATCCCGAGCTTTTTGAGCTCAGCAAGAGCGGTTTTTTCATTTCCCTGATTGATTTTATTTCTTCCGAGGCAAAGCCTTTCAGCGCAATTTCTGCATATTTTCCAAGTATTGAGAAAAAGGACATGCTTCTTGCCCTAAGCGCTATGCTAAAGCTCGGTGCCATCGAAAAAATCGGTGCCGGCGGGAATATCTTCTACTTGGCAACGGAAAAAGGCAGGGGACTGCTTGCGGAATACAAGAAAACAAGGCGTTTCTTTGAGCTGTAATGGGTTTATTTAAAAACCAATTACTAATATAGAGTAAATATTATATATGGTGTTTTTATGGCAAGAGCTTTGATTGCCAGCTTGGGCATCGGAAGGGGCACATGGGGCCATATTGCCAGGCTTATTGGCGAAGAGAAATGGGATGAAGTGCTGATTGTCGGCAACGACTGGGGCAAGGAAAATTTTTCCCCGGGCAAGGAAGTCGACTGGGTAATGGTCAACAACAGGGCCGGATTCAATATCCTCAAGGACGAGATAAAGAAAAAGCTGCCGAAATCCGACGAATTGTGCGTTAGCCTCATCAGCGGGAGCGGAAAAGAGCATATGGCGCTCATTGCCGCGCTCAGGGAAGCCGGAAAGGGATTCAAGCTTGTTGTGCTGACTGGCGAAGGCGTAAAGTACTATTAAAGCCGGTTTTTGGAATGGACTTTATTTTGGTTTTCTTCGCGGTTCTTGTTTTCCTTCTTTTTCTCTTCGTTGTTTTCCTTTTCAAAAAGAATTCCGCGCTTCGCGGGGAAATCGCAAATTTGAAATTCGGCAAAAGCAGCCAGGCAGTAAGGTTCGGGAAGATTGCGGAGCAATGGCTTCCTTTCGCGGAGCAGTTCCCGTTCGAAACGGAAAAATTCCGTTTCATCGGCAGCCCGATTGACGGGATCGCGTTTTCCGAAGGCGCCGTAATTTTCTGCGAGTTCAAGTCAGGGGAAAGCAGGCTAAGCGCTGAGCAGGCAAGGATAAAGCAATTGGTGCAGGAAAAGAAAGTAAAGTGGTTCGAGCTGAACGCGAAATAGCCCTACTCATAGCTCCTTTTGCAGGGGTTTTTTCCCTTCTCAAGAATCGCTTTTTTCAGCAGCTTTTCGCCCCACGGCGTCGGATAGCATCCAGTGAGGCAGCCCATGCAGAGCTTCCTGCTTCCGCCCTCCATGCCGATTGCCTTCACAAGCCCCTGCAGGCTCTGGTACTGCAGCGAATCAACGCCGATTTCGCGCCGGATTTTTTCCACAACCTTGCCGGAAATCTCGTGCAAATCCCTGTTCACAATTTCGCTTTTTTCCATGAAGCGCGGGGCAATAAGCTCTCCGAGCGTCGACATGTCAATGCCGTAAAAGCACGGGCAGGTGATTGGCGGGCAGCTCACCCTCAAATGTATCTCCCGCGGCTTTCCAGCCCTCCTAATGTAGTCTATCAGGGCCCTGCTTGTGGTGCCCCGCACAACCGAATCGTCGACCAGAATAATTTTTTTGCACCTCACAACGCTCTTGTTGATGCTGTATTTTTCCCTTGCGATGTCATACCGGTCCCCGCCCTCTATGAAAGCCCTTCCGACATACCTGTTCCTGAAAAGCCCTTCCATTGAAACAAGCCCGAGCTCCGTGGCGTAAGCGTCAGCCGCGGGCTTTGAGGTGTCCGGCACAGAGACAACAACATACTCGTGCCTGTTTGTTTCAAGCTTTTCCTGCTTTGCAAGCTGCACCCCGAGGTTCCATCTCACGTCGTAAACGTTCCTTCCCTCCATCACAGATGCCGGCGACGCGAAATAAACCCATTCAAACATGCAGTGCGCGGTCCTGCCGCTCTTTGCGAATCTCTTCACCTCAACGCCGCCGTTCTCCGCGATGACAATTTCGCCGGGCCTCACGTCCTTTATCCCGTTCTCTGCCAAAGAGTCAAGCGCGCAGCTTTCGCTTGCGCCGGCAAACAGGCCGTCCCTCTCGGCGTAGCACAGCGGCTTGAACCCGATTGGGTCCCTGGCCATCGCGAGCGTTCCGTCGGCGTTCAAAAAAACAAGGCTGTACGCGCCGTCGAACACCCTGCTGACGTTCCTGAAAATATAGTCAACCCCCTTCTTCTTTTCGCCGACCATCTGCTTGCTGATAAAATGCATTATGACCTCGGTGTCAACGTTCCTCACAAGATGGTAGGACGATTCCTTCAGCTTTTCCTTCAGGCCGCAAAAATTCGCTATGTTCCCGTTGAAGGCAAAGCTGAACCACTTCCATCTCCTGCCGTGGTGCCGTTCAAACGGCTGCACGTCGTCCTTTTCGTTGCAGCCCGAGGTCGCGTACCTCAAATGCCCGATTCCTTTTGTTCCGGCGTACTTCTCGGTTATCGCTTTGCTCTTTCCGGGATGGTGCGACCTGAAAACCATGCTTACATTCCCAAGCTCCTTATAGGTTTCTATTATCTGGGGCCGTTCCTCGTCAAAAGTAGTTATTCCCGCGCTAAGCTGGCCCCGGTGCTGCTGCCTCAGCAGCATCTTGCGCAGCAGCGGCACAATGTCCTGCTTGGAAAACTCCTTCCCCTTTTCAGGAATCGAGACCGCGGCGAGCCCGCACGCCTCCTTCACCTCAGCGGCCAAAAAAACACTCCCAAGCAAGAAAGAAATGCCCGCCGGATATTTTAAACCTATCTCGGCTAGGCCAAAATCTGCGTTATCTTCTTCTGCCGGGGCTCAAACGGCGCCTTGCCGTCCCAGCAGTAAAGGCACAGTTCGCGTTTTTCCTTCCCAAGCGCCTTCACAAAATCTTCAAGGGTATTGTAAACCAGGCTGTCGGCGCCGATGAATCCCCCTATTTCCCCGGCAGGCATTCTCCTCGCGATTAACTCGTCATAGCCCCTTGTCGAAATCCCGAATTTGCAGGGATGCATCAGCGGCGGGCAGCTTACCCTCACATGGACCTCTTTCGCGCCGGCCTTCTTGAGGTCCTTCACCTTCTCCCGCATCTGCGTTCCCCTCACAATGGAATCGTCGCACAGCACTATCCTCTTCCCTTCAACGGCATTTTTCAGGACGCTCAGCTTTTTCTCGGCCATATTGTCCCTTTCGTCCTGCGTCGCCTGTGTATAGCTCCTGTCGCTGTACCGGTCAATCAGGAAAACGCTCTTCAGCGGAATCCCGCTCTCAAGGTGGTATCCTTCGGCGTGCCCAATGCCGCTGTTAGGAACTGGCGCGACAATGTCCGCCTGAATCTTTCCCCTGTCCCTTTTTGCCAGCATGGCGCCCATGTTGTTCCTGGCCTTGTCCACAGACAAGCCGTCAATCACAGAATCAACGCTTGCGATGTAAGCCCATTCGAATGCGCAGAAAGCGCTCCTCCAGCTATCCATCATCTTAAGCGTCTTGAACCCCTTTTTGCTTATGAACACTATTTCGCCGGGCTTCACATCCCGCACTGTCTCAAAGCCGAGGTTCTGCAGCGCCCTGCTCTCGCTCGCAACAGCAAAATCCCCTTTGTTCCTGCCCAAAATAAGCGGCCTGAATCCGAACCTGTCCCTTGCCGCATAAATTCCCCCCGGGGTAAGAATCAGCATGCTGTAGCTTCCATCGATGCTCTTTGTCATCTGCTGTATGCCGTCCACAAAATCTTCCCCTTTCGCGACAAGCTTTGAAAGCAGCTCGAGCTGGGAATCAAGCCAAAAGCTATGGTTGTCCTTCTTAAGCTCGCTAATCAATTCCGCGCCGTTTATGATGTTCCCGCTGAAGCAGATCGCGAAATCGCCGAGCTTGCTGTGCAATGTCATGGGCTGCCTGTCCCTCAGGCTGACATGCCCTATGCCGAAATTCCCCCCCAGGGCCTCAAAATCTTCTTTTGTAAAAGTCTGGTCCACAAGCCCCTTGTGGCTCTGTATAATTATTTCCTTCCCATCGCTGACTGCGATGCCGCAGTACTGCTGCCCCCTGTGCTGCAAAAAATGCAGCGCGAGGTGGATTCTCTTGGCGCACGCCCCGCCGCCGTAAACCCCAAAAACCCCGCAGTTGTCCAAAGCGTCTGACAAAAAAGGCTCACCAGCAAATGAAGAATGCCAGCCACGTATTTTAAATTTATTCTATGGCAAACAGCGGAATTGGCGGCTGCTATATCCTGTACCTCAGCAGCGCGGCTACCCCGCCGAGGGAAACAAGCTTTGCGCCGGCCTCATGTTCGCTGTTTATGAGGTGGACTTCGCCGCCCATCTGCTCGGCTTTCTGCATCAGCTCCTCGATTTCGCTCCTTTTTTCCAGCAGCATTTTGTCCGCGACAAGCAGCTCCCGCACTGCGCCGAACTCAACAGCTTTCTTCACCTGCGGCAGCCCGTATTCCGCGAGCCCGCTGTTCCTCCCGAGCTCCGCAAGCACTTTCTCAAATAGCTGTGTTTCACGCACAAGCTGCATTTCCTGCACTGCCTTTTCAAGCGCGTCGCCCTTTATCAGCTCCTGCATTCCGGTGGAGCCGACGCTGTTCGTGGAGGCGTATGAAAACCGCGTTTTTCCGGCAGCCTTGCCTTTTCCCCCGATAAAGCGCTGCAGCCCCTCCTTGGCGAAGCCCGGTCCGGCTATTACCGCCCTTTCGCATTTCAGCTCGATTATTTTGGAAAAAATTTCCGCAAAATACTTTTTCTGCAGCGATTCATCGCCCGCAAACTGCTTCCCGCTTCTTCCGCTCCTTACGGTGCATTTTTCCGCGAGCTCGAACTCCCCAAGCAGCGCAAGGCACGCCTGCTCGTCGTCAAGGACCGCAAGAAGCACTTTCCCTGTTTTTGTTTCCCGCGCGGCCTTCTCAATCCTTTCAATCTGGAATTTTTTCAGCTCCTTTTTGCTTATTTTCAGCGGCTCCCCGAGTTCCGCCTCGATGCTCTGCATTGCGCCGAGCTCAAGCATCTTCTCGGGCTTGCCCTCGACAATTGTCCCGGTGATGCGCAGCTTTCCGCTGAAGCTGTGGAACTCAACGCTCTCAACATCAAGCGTTACAAGCAGCTTTATGCGCTCGGCTTTTTCGCCCTCCTGCCGCGGCTTTATCCTCCTGTCGGCGCTGCCGCTGACCAAATCGTGCTTTTCTATTATTCTCTCCAGGTGCCAGAGGTCATCCGCGACTTCCGGCACAAGGTGCAGGAAATGCGTCTTCCTGTCTATCTTCAGAATGCGCATGCTATCTGATTAATGCAAATAAAGCTTAAAAAAAGCATTTGAACTTTTCAGCACGCGCTGTTCCGCCAGGATATGCGCCCTCAGCGTTTTTTCGCCCGGTTCCCAGTTTTCCATGCGGGCGAAACTCGTGCCAGTGCCCTCCGCATTTCGGGTGAAGCCGTACGCATCGCCTCAGCCCAGAGCCCCCGGTGTTCAGCGTTGTCTGAATACTTGGCGATTTGCTCCACCATATAAGCGACGAAATTAGCCCTATCTTCAGCCGTTGCTTTTGCCACGGCAGTCGGCTGGATGGCAATGCCGTCAAGGTCAATTAATATCACCCCTTTTTCAGGTTTCTTGAACTGCTCTATAGCGTCCTCCTGGCCGCAATAGCCCGCGTTCGCAACCCTGGCAAATTCGCGCACTGCCTCTAATCTGCCACATGGCGTTGTGATTGCCAGAAGCGTCCCATGAGCAATTTTCGATGATTGGCTCGTTGAGCCAAACAATTGCGAAACCAGCAGCCATTCGCCATTGTGCTTAACCATCGCCATTTTCGGCAACCGCACGCCAGCTTTCCTCAATCGGCATATGGCCTGCTGGTACAGCCGTGCCTGCTCGTCTGTCAGGGGGGAACGGAATTTTTTTACAGCAACTCTTCTCCACAGGCTGGATGTTCTTGCTCTCCCCGCGCCAATTTTGCCATTGAAGCGAAGCCGGCCCACAAGAATTTCACCCCGTACGCCGCCGCCAAGGCGTATGGGGCGCCCCGATGCGTCTTTGCTTATGACAAGCCTTTCCACATCTTGGCTGGTTTTCCACTGTTTTTTCCTTAATGCTCGCTGCGGCATAAACTATTTTAGTGCTTGAAAGGAATAAAAAATCTTGCGCGCCCAATCTATCCGTATCGCGGCAATGGTTTTTATGAAGGGCGGGGAATCAAGGAAAAGGATTGCTGTCATTGACTTCGACAGGTGCCAGCCGGACGGCTGCGGCAGCTATTTGTGCGCGAGGGTATGCCCCCCGAACAGGGCCGGCAAGGAGTGCATTGTAATAGACGAGTCCCGCAAAAAGCCCGCGATTTCAGAAGAGCTTTGCATTGGCTGCCAGATTTGCACGCTGAAATGCCCGTTCAAGGCGATAAGCATCATTAACCTCGCGCAGCAGCTCAGCCAGCCAATCCATTCCTACGGCCAGAACATGTTCAGGCTTTACTCGCTGCCGAACGTGAAAAACGGCGCTGTTGTCGGGCTGCTCGGAAGAAACGGCACAGGCAAGAGCACTGCGCTCCGCATTCTCAGCGGCAAAATACCCCCGAATTTTGGGGAACCGGATTCCGAAGCCTCTTACGGCAAGGCGGTTAAATTGTTCAAGGGAAAGGAGCTCCAGGCTTTTTTCGAAAAAATACGGGACAAGGGGATAAAGCTGAGCTACAAGCCGCAGAACGTTGATGAAATCCCAATCCTTTTCAAGGGGACAGTTGAGCGCTTCCTCAGGCAATTCGACGAAAAGGGCATGCTGCGCGAAATCGCAGTGGAAATGGAGCTTGAAAGCGTGCTGCAGAGCAAAATAAGCGAAATAAGCGGCGGCGAATTGCAGAGGGCGGCCATTGCCGCATGCGCGCTGCGCAAAGCAGGCATTTATTTCTTCGACGAGCCGTCCTCCTATCTTGACGTAAGGCAAAGGCTTAGGGTCGCAATGCTGATAAGGCGCCTTGTTGCCGGGGATTCCGCCGTGCTTGTTGTGGAGCACGATCTCGCGGTGCTGGATTACCTCAGCGATTACATCAATGTCCTTTATGGAACGCCCGGTGTTTATGGCGTGGTAAGCAGCACAAAAAGCGCGCTGAACGGCGTGAACGAGTTCCTCGACGGCTTCCTGAAAGAGGAGAACATGCGCTTCAGGGAAAAAGAGCTGCACTTCAGCTCGCGGCCGCCGCCGAAGGCAACTGAAAGGAAAATAATCGCAAAATTCCCGGCGCTCGAGAAAAAATTCGGGGGCTTTTCGCTGAAAACATCGCCGGGAGATTTCAGGGAGGGAGAGGTAATCGGGGTGCTCGGCCCGAACGCAATCGGAAAAACAACCTTCGTGAAAATGCTTGCGGGCGAGCTGAATCCGGACAACACAAAACTGGATTTCAGCCTAAAGGTCGCATACAAGCCGCAGTACATCAGGCCAAAGGAAGGCGCGCTTGTGCAGGACCTGTTCAGCGCAAAAGGCATCGACACGCAATTGTTCGAGTCTGAAGTCGAAAAGAAGCTTCACATAAAGGGCTTTTTCGACAGGCAGCTTTCTGCGCTGAGCGGCGGCGAATTGCAGAAGGTCAGCATTGCCTACAACCTCTCGCTTGAAAGCGACGTTATATTATTGGACGAGCCGTCCGCCTTCATTGACGCCGAGGACAGGCTTAGGGTCGCGGACATAATCAGGAGCGTCGTTGATGTGAAGGGCAAAACAGCGCTTGTAATAGACCACGACATTCTTTTCCAGGACTATGTGAGCGACAGGCTGATTGTTTTCAGCGGAGTTCCGGCAAAAAGCGGCACAAGCAGCGCGCCAATGCCCATGCTGGAAGGAATGAACGCTTTCCTGGGCGAAATGGGCATCACTTTCAGGCGCGACAAGAGCACCGGCAGGCCGAGGGTCAACAAGCTTGGCAGCAGGCTTGACAGGGAGCAAAAGGAAAAAGGCGCGTACTATTACACCGGCTGAACCCGGCTTAGCTGCCGCAGCCGCCGCCAATCCAACGGTCTATTTCGCAGGCACCGCTGTCCCTGTCCAGCACGTCCCGCTGCCCATCCCCCGCTACACACGACTCCGGAAAGTAACCTGTTTTTTTGAACGTAACGGTTTTTTCGTATTCAACAAAAAAACCTTTATCACTTCTGCCGCACCGCACTGTCGCAGATATGTCGGCGTAAAACTGGCTGTTTCCTGTGATGGCATTTGCAGCCACGCTCCCTTCAGCAATGCTGCAGTTAATATTATGGGCGTTTTCCAGCAAGTCGCTGAAAGTGATTTCCGCCAGAGTTTTAATTTCATCGGCGTCGTATGCGCAATCCTCCTCCACGCCAAGCACAACAAAGGCTGCTGTCTTGTCAAGCAGATATCGTGCGTTCTGCCATGCCGCTTTTGTTTCAACTATTGTGCTTGCGTTGTTCTTTTGCCCTTCCGCCAGCGCGGTTCCCTGCGAAACAAAAACCGCGCCGGCAATCACGACTATCGCAATCAGGGCAATTGCACCGGCATAAACTCCATTGCTCTTCATGTGTTTTCACAAAAACTCTGCGGTTGCACCAACCCGCTAACCTGGTCAAAAGTATAAATCACTGCGCATTCCCCGAAATCAGGCGCGCTTCCCTCCAGGGTCTCATTGCTTGTCTGGCCCCCGTAAAAGCCCGTTACAGCCCTGTCAAGCGCCTTTTTGTGCAGGTTTTCCGAAACATTTGCGCTGCCGCTGTCCAGCGCGTTCTGCTGCTGCGCCATCACTCCTATTGCGATTATCACAATGGCCAGTGCGATTGCCGCGTCAAGGCTGAAAATAAAGCCTTTTCTCATGCCCTCCACACCCTTATTTTTACCTGAACAGGCGTAAATGAATGCTGTTCGAAAACATCCTTTGTTACCGCGCCGCTGCTAACCGCTACTGTCCTGGCTTCTTCCGCAAAATCCGTTTCTCCAGGCGCTGGGCCGCCTATTTCAATGGCCCCCGAAACATTAAAGTCGTATCCCGGCGGAATCCCAAGCAGCCCCCCTGCGTTTGCCGCGCTTATTTTTGTGGTGTCGATGCAGTTGTTCATGTAATCTATGCGCGCGCCATCGTACGTGGATTGCAGCTCGCATGTTATGCCGTTGCTTGCCACAAGCATGTTTCCCGCGTTTTCCGCAACGCGCTCAAGGTCGTTGCGCAGCCGCGATTCCTTCTGGCTGTAGGTCCTCAGCTCAACGGCCTGAATCAGCAGCCCGACCGCAAGCGTAGCCGCGATAAGGGAAATCAAAAAGTCAAGCGTGAAAACCTGCCCGCGTTCCATTCAGGATGCCCTCGCAACAGTTATTGTTTCCCCGCACTTCGCGGGAGTGCCTGTGTCCGTAATGTCAGGGCTCAGCGCCATGCTTGCGGGAAACCTGAAAGGCACTTTTTCCTCAATTGTTTCGCTGTCGCCTGTTTTTGCGTCAACGACGTCATAGCTCAGTGTTAGTTCGTTTCCAGCGGCGGCTATCCTGCATGCCTGCGGCCTGCTCTCGCCCGGCACAGCAATCAGCGGCACTTCGTATCCCGCCACAGTGCTGCCGTTTTCAGCGTCGCCCAGAATATCTGTTGCCGACAAAAAAGAAGCCAAATTCAGCCCTATTGCGTGCAGCTGCTGCCTTGCGCTTGAGGCAGCCTGCATGTTCGCCATCTGACCGCTGACAGCCGTGAGCGAACTCAGCACAATCAGGCCCGCGATTACGGCGAAAAGGAAATCCAGCGAAATCTGCCCGCAGTTCATATCCGCTAAAATAATTGGTTTCCGTGTATATAAAATTAGTGTTATTTCCCGGCAATAAGGCTTTTGCCTGTCATTTCCTTCGGCTTCGGCAATCCCATCAGCTCTAGCACAGTCGGGGCGATGTCCTGCAGCCCGCATCCCGGCCTCAGCCTGGCTTTCTTCAGGCCGGCATCGTTGCTTATTACGAAGAAAGGGACCTGGTTGTTGCCGTGTGACGGGTTTGGTTCGCCGTTGGGGTAAAACATGCATTCAATGTTGCCGTGGTCTCCTGTCAGCAGGCAAACGTAGCCTTTCGACAGCCCGGCCTCCACTGCCCTGCCAACGCATTTGTCCACGGCTTCGCACGCCTTTATGCCTGCCTGCATGATTGCCGAGTGGCCCACAAGGTCGCCGTTCGCATAGTTGGCGAGGATGAAATCGTACTTGCATTTCTCTATCTCCGGAACCAGCCTGTCGGTTATCTCAAAGGCGCTCATCTCCGGCTTCTGGTCGTATGACGGCACCTTGGGCGATGGCACCATTATCCTGTCCTCGCCGGGGTTCGGCTCCTCAACCTGGCTGTTGAAGAAGAATGTGACATGCGCGTACTTCTCTGTTTCGGCAATCCTGAGCTGTTTCAGGCCGCCGGCAGCAAGAATGCTGCCGAGGTTGTTCTTGACCTCGAGCTGCTGGAAAGCGACCGGGAGCGCAAGCCCCTTGTCATAATTGCTCATGCAGACGTACGTCAGCTTCGGCGGCCTGCCGCGCCCGAACTTGTCGAAATTCTCCCCTGCCAGCGCATATGTTATCTCCCTTGCCCTGTCTGACCTGAAGTTCCAGAATATGACCGAGTCGCCGTCTTTCATGGTTGCCAAAGGCGCCTGGTTTTCGCCAACCATCACAATCGGCTGCACGTAATAGTCTGTTTTGTCGCCGCGCTTGTACGCGTTTTCCACCGCAGTCTTCGCGTCTTTCTCCCTGAACCCCTCGCCGAAAACAAACAGGCGGTAGGCTTTTTCCACCCTGTCCCAGTTGTTGTCCCTGTCCATGGCGTAGTACCTGCCGCTGATTGTCGCTATCTTCCCGATGCCGAGTTCCCGCGACTTCCCGAAAAATCTCTCGAAGTACACCATCGCGCTTCTTTCAGGGCAGTCCCTCCCGTCGAGGATTGCGTGCACAAAAACGTCCTTCAGGCCGTTCCTCTTCGCCATCTCCATGAGCGCGTGGAGGTGTTTTGTTGTGCCGTGGACTCCCTCGTCGGAAAAAAGTCCCATCAGGTGCAGCGGGCGGCGGTTCTTTTTGCAATTGTCCATCGCGGCCATCAGCGCCCTGTTCCTGAAGAAGGCGCCGCTTCTTATCTGCCTGTTTATGTCCTCAAACGGCTGCCACACAATCCTGCCCGCGCCCATTGTGAGGTGCCCGGGCTCGGAGCCCCCCTGGGTTCCCTCCGGCAGGCCGACGGCGTTGCCAGTGCAGGCGAGCAGCGTCCAAGGGCGCTCTTTTTCGTAGCGGCTGTTGTTCGGCACATCGGCGTTGGCGACTGCGTTTCCCTTCTTTTCTTTCGCGTATCCCCAGCCGTCCCTTACAATGAGAATCACTTTTTTCATTCCAGCACTTCCAGAACAAGCTCTTTTCCTTTCGCGTCAAACGCCCTCGCGGAGCCCAAAGAGAATGGATACGCAATTATTAAATGGATTTCCCCCATCGCCGGGAATGCCAGGAGGTCCCCGGAGCTTGGCCTCGCGCTTCTCGACGGGTGCGAGTGCACGCTGCCCACAATGCCCCTGTCGAACGGCAGCAAGTCCATCCTTAGCGAGCTGCTACTTTCGCCGAAAGTGGCGGGCAGCACGACAAACTCGTCTATTACGCCCTTTTTTCTGCTCCCCAGCAGCGCTATGAACTCGTCCGGGTAAACGTTCTGCGCAGCAAGGGCTATCGCCTCAAGCGTCCCCCGCATTATTTTGGCCATCAGAATCCCAGGTAAAAAAGTAAAGTTGGAATCATTAAAAAAGCCATGCAATTAGTCCGCCGCGTGCCGCTGCACACTGAAAGCAGCCCGATTCCCGCGGCCGCCGCGAAAACCAGCGCTCCAAGCAACCCCGAAAAAGCCAGCACAATCAAGCAGATGAAAACAAGCACGGCGATATTGATTTTTTTGTAATCCGCCCGATGGATATTCTTCACGGCGATTCTCGCGCCCAGGTCTGCGGCAATCGCGCCGGCGCCCAAGCCTATTAAGCATGCCGCCGCAATAAGCCAAAGTTCCTCGGTTCCGATAGGAATTAGCTGCTTTATTGCCGCGGCGCTGCCCGTCCTTGTCTTTCCTAGCGCGAACATCGTGAAGAAGGAGAGGATCATGTTCGCGGTATTTGTCCCTCCGAGCAAAACCAGGTAATCGCGGGTTTTTATTTTTCCCGCGATTTTCCTTATTACGAAAGCGGCTTCGCTCGGGCTGATGCTCGGCACAACCGCGACAAGCGCGCCTCCCAGAAAAGAAACAAAGCCGTATTTTCCGGCCCTGAAATTGCCGATGCGGAATCCGCCCGTTCTCTGTTCCGGCAAAACCTGTTTCTCGCCGATGCTGCTTACCAGGGTGCTTGCGCCGAAAAATCCGGTTGTAAGGCAGAAGAGGGAATCCTGCACCGGAATGTTCCCTTTTAGGACAATTGCCCCAAGCAGCCCGCTCATTGAGACAACGGCAAAAGCCCAGAATTTTCCCCGCAAGCCCTTCTCGCCGAAAAGCATCATTAGAAGCACTGCCCCCAGCGCGAATGGGATTGCAGCTGAAATGAAATCCGCGCCTTTCAGGAGGAAAAGCACGAAAACCGGGCTAAGCAGTATCGCGATTGTCCCCCCAACGAGGCAGCCGGTGATTGCGAGCTGAACCGCGAAGAAGCCTTTTCCATGCAGCAGCATCCTGTGCCCCGGCAAAATTGAAAGTTCCGTGCCGCTTTCAGGCGCGCCCAGCAGAATGCTCGGCACAAAGTCCACAACAGTCTGCGTGACGCTCATGCTCACAATCATCAGCGCGCAGCCGATGTCGCCCTTGGCGGCAAAAGCGACCGCGAGCAGCGCGATTGTGTTCGCGTGCACTCCAGGCACCAGGCCAGCGAGCACTCCGAGCAGCACTCCCGCAAGGACCAGCGGCAATGTTTCTATCATTCTTCCACTTTTTCCGCTATTATCTCCCAATTGTTTTTGTACAGCTGCAGCCTGCCGGTTACGCTGACGAAATTGTTTTTGTACAGCAGCTTTCTTTCGGCTTCGCCGGCATTGAACGCTATTCCCTGCAGTTTTCCCGTGCCGTCATCCAGCTGGAACATCACATTGCCGCCTTTGCTGAACGCGGAATAAACCCGCGCGGTTATTTTGACTTTTGCGCCCTCGCCCTGCCCGCCGGCCTCTTCAATCGTTATTTCCTTTGCCTCGAACATCTGCCCGAGAAAAAAAAGAAGCGCGATTCCCGCGATGGAAAGCGACAATGAAATCCTCTTCAGGGCAACTTCGCGCAGCATCAGCGTCAAAGAAAAATGGCAATGTAGAATGGTTAAAAACTCGGGCTTTTTTTCGCCTTTCGACGAAACAGCGTTTTAGGCGCAAGAGGACGGATTTTCCCAAATCGTAATATCGCCAGTCGTGAATCCTGTAGCGCCGGCAATCGCGCCCTTTATTGTGTCCTCTTCCCCGCCTTCCTCGGTTGAAAATTCGAAACCGCTTGAGGGCGCGGTGTAAATGCAAAGCGAAATCGCGCTGCCAGCAATCACATAATCTATTTTGCTTATGGCGTATTTCTCCTGCATTGAATCGATTTTTTTGAGCGCGCCGATTTTAAGCATTTCCATTGCGGTTGTGCTGTCCTTTATGGGGAAATACTGGCTAACGATTGCCACCCCCATGGCAAGTATGACCAGCGAAACAATCAGGGTTTCGCTGCTAAGCTGGGCCCGGCAATTCAACTGTAATCGCCCCCGCGCTGTTTTTCGTTACAGCGAAAGCTTTGTAAAAAGGCCCCTCGCAGCTCGTGCTTGTGTCGCAAGCCGGGCAGGTTAAGCCGCCCGGAGATGCAATCAGCCTCACAGAACCGCCGCAATCCGTTGCGCTGCTGCAGCCGAATGGCGTCCTGCCGGACAAGTCTGTTATTTTAACGGTGTAATTAATCATCTGGATTGCCGTGTCGCAGCTCAATCCGGTTTCCGCCGGAAGGAAAAGCTGCACGGTTTTCCTGCTTTCCCCCGAATTGGCTGCCGCGCTGTTTATCGCGTTCGCGAGAGTCTGCGCGGCGATTTTCGCGTCACCGACTTTCTTCACGTCCTGTGCTGCTGCTGTCGACGTTGTTATCAGCAGCGGGCTTGTAACCACGTTTATGTAAATCAGCGATATCACTATTATGATTATGAACTCGATGCTTACCTGCGCCCTGTTATTCAAAACAACAGCCCCCAAACAAAATCCCCTGTTATGCTAAGGGCGGCGTACGCGATAAGGACAGCCGGAACGAACGGCGCGCTTTCCTTTATTGTTATTGTGTCGGACATTTTTCCCTGCCTCGCCAGTTTCTGCAGCCGCTTTATCTCTTCCACTGTAACGCCTCCGGCGCGCATTGCGGAAACAATAACTTCCTCTTTTTTTTTGCGTTCCATGGACTTATTTCCCCCAAACTGGTTAATTAATTTTGTTATGTTCAATCCCGCTTCCCTTTCAATCTTCCCGCCCCTTTCAACAATTGTTTCGCCCACAATCATGCCGTCCTTCAACTCGCTGACCTTCACGGTTTTCCTCATAAGCACCTTTGAAATCCCATAAAGCCGGAACAAAAAAAGCAGGCTCCAAATCGCGAGAATCCCTGAAAAAGCAAAAGAAGCCTCTTTCATCCCCGACAGGAACGCCCAGCCGCCCAGCACAGCGACAACAGCGAATCCCGCGCCAAAAAGCTTCAGCGCCGCGATTATTTTTCCCGAATGCTGCCTGTGCTCCCCCAGCCTTCTCAGCGCGAGGAAAATCCCGTAGGGCAGCATTGCAATCATGCTGAAAATGAAAAGAGTGAAAGGAAAAACAGGCAGTTCAACCGGCGCGAAAAATGGGGAAGGAACAATGCCGGCCCTGCTTAAAATCGCGGGGTTAAAAGGGTTGAGCGCCGCGATTCCCGCAAAAAGCTTGACATCGCCCCCGGCCCAGACGCCAAGCCTGTACAGCAGAAGCGAGAAAGCAAAAATGCTGATTGTTGCAATCAGGCAATTCAGCAATACCCAATAATCGCCCGCGAGCAGCGCCCAAGCGGCGTGCGCCGACAGCCCGACAGCAACCATCAGGTATGTGAGCCTGTTGCTGACCAGCCGTTCCCTCAAATCGGTAAGCGCCGCGATAACAAGGGCTATTAGGGAAAAAGAAAAAAGGAAAAGAAAAGGGGCAATCAATGCGGGGCCCCCTTCAGCCGCTTTGTATCAGGGAACCGATTGTGCTGTCCCTGTAATCCAGTATTTTTCCCTGGGCGCCCAGGGCAATCCCCCTGAGGGAATCAACGAGCACAGCGGCCGCAGTGGCAAGAATGATGCCGAACAGCGCCATTATCAAATACTCCATCGAAACCTGCGCCCTCTCTTCCATGGGAAAACACTCAGTTGCTTTTAGATAGTCTTATTTGTGTCGCAGAACTTGAAAACTGCTATCTGTGCGGTAGTGCACGCAGCAGGCGTGTTCTTCGAAGGGGTGGTGTCGCTAAAGGCAGCTATGCAGCCGTTGGCACCAGTTATTGCTGGAGTTGCAATGCAAGTATCGCAGCTTACCAGTAACGCGCATTTTGCCTGTGCCCTGGTGTCTCTCTGCCCCGCTGTTGTCCCTGTTATCAGCGCGATTGTTATTGCCGCAACGAGCACAGCCCCGCCGATTATGAGCAGGTATTCGAGCGCTCCCTGTCCTTTCTTTTCCATCGCTTTAACCTCCTAAGTGAAATTTTTTGGGTGTAATCTAATTCTTTTTTCTGATTAATAAATGTTCTGTTGCCCAGTTGCCACGGGCGCCCCCGCGCCAAGCGCAGCCAAGCGTGTGAAAAAAGAATTAAGCCTCGCTGGAATAAACCAAAAATTTCCCGCCCAAAAAAAAGCAGGGCGGGAGGTTTTAGCAGAGAATGTTTTGCTTATTCAAGAGCATGTGGTAGCCCAAGCGCAGTATCCATATTCGCCCTGGGTTGCGGCTGCTCCCCCGTCAGTTTTAAGCGGGCAGCAAACACCGCCGCTCGGATCGGCTGCTCCGCAAGAAACAAAGTTTGCCTGGTTTACGCACAGTGTCTTGTCTGCCGGGTTTCCCGCCGCGCTAGGCAGCCCCACTATCAGCGCTATCACGATTGCAGCCACGAGAATCGCTCCCCCTATGAGCAATAAATATTCAAGTGCGCCTTGTCCTTTTGTGTTCATCTGCTTTTACCCCCTTTAGGTTTTTTTGATGTAATCTTAATTCTTTTTTCTGGTTTATAAGGATTGCGTTTTTGCCTTTTCCAATGGTTACCTTTTGGGGATATCAGATTGTTTTTGCCGTTGTGCAATGGCTGAATGTGTCGCCCGCGGAAGCGATTGCCGCGCAGCCGGCTTCTACCTCACTAGGGTCTGGGGTCGGTTCGGCGTGCCCTGCCGGAAGCGCGTATTCCGCCCCGTTTGCGCCGATTGCGATGCATTCATTTTTGGTGTCCGTAAGGCATTCCGGGCAGGCTGTTTTTATCGCGCATTTTGCCATTGTTCTCGGGTCTTTTTGGCCCGGCACGGTTTGGGTTATAAGCGCGATTGTTATTGCCGCCACCATCACTGCGGCGCCGATTATAAGCAGGTATTCAATCGCCCCCTGTGCTTTTGTGCGCATGGCGTTTTCACCTTTTAGGTCGCGTTCTCGGCTTGCGTGCCGGCTTCTTCGCCCATGCCAGCGGCCGTCTGCTTGAGGATTATGCCCACTATTGCGGCGATTGTTATTGCGACCGCCACGAGCAGCAGCAGTTCCACGCTTCCCTGCGCCCTTTCGTCTTTTAAAAATTTCATGCTAGCCCGCCCACAAGCCTTCCCGACATGAAAGCCGCGATGTAATAGCATATGAATGCGATTAATAGAAGGATTGGGATGTATATAATGCTTTTGCTTATTTTTCCCTCTCTTGTAAGTGCGACCATTGCGCCGCTCGCAATCACCTCAATGATGAGGTAGAACTGCAGCAGCAGCGCCAGCAGCTGGCCGTTGCCTATCGATTCGGCTATTTCCGCTTTTGTCAGCCCAAGCCCGACGGCGCTTTTTGTGAAAAGCCACAGGATTGTCGATATGAGCCCGAGAATCGCGGGCGCAATCATGCTGCCCGCGGCAACAATGAATATTACCTGCATTGTTGTTTCCGCGACCCTTTCCTTCGCAATCCTGTGCATTGCCCTGATGTCGTCCGCTATCTCGTCAAGCACGTCCGCGAGCCCTGCGCCGGCTTTTATCGAGTCTATTATTATCACGACGCTTCTCTTTATCAGCGTGGAGTCAATGTTGTCCGCAAATGCCATAAGGCTGTTCTCGAGGTTTTCCCCCTCCTCCATTTTGCGCAGGACTGACTCAAGTTCCACGCTGAGGTGCCCGTATTCGGCTATTGCTATTTCGCGCAGCGCAAATTCGTATGTTCCGCCGGCTTTAAGGGTGTCAGCCATCTGCTTCAGGGCGTCCGGCAGGGTCGCTTCTATCTCGTCGATTCTTCTCATGGCGAGCAGGTAGGGGTACCCGAGCATGGTGTCTATGGCCACAAGGAAGATGACAAGCCCCATGATGGGCGATACCGGCAGCTGCAGCATTGCTATTGCGGCGAAAACGCCGATTCCCGCGGCCGCCGACAATGTGATGGAAAGAGCCATCCAAGCCTCTGCCTTAACCTTGAACCTTGCCTGCTGCAGCATCCGCTTGTAGTTTGCGAAAAATCTGAACCACTTTTTTTTCCCTTCAGCCATCAGCATGCACCTTTTTTTTTACACCCTCGGCTGCGTGCTCTTCACGTAGACCACAAATATCATGAGCAGCAGCGGCATTATTGCCACGTAAACCGCTATTACCACCGGCATTGTGAGCGGCAGCATCTGCAGTGTTGTCGCGGCCTTCTGGATCGGGCTGTTCCTTATGCCGCCGAGTATCGCAATCATTACCGGCAGCACTATTGCGCCGAAAATGAAAATTATCCCGAAGAAGTTTATTCTCATGCCGAATTCCTTTACCGCCATCCTCAGCTCGAATGAAACGTCGGACGCGATTTCGTTCATGCTCTCGCTCAGGTTGCCGCCTGTTTTCATTGCCCTCACAATATGGATTATCGCGTTCCTCAGCGCCTTGCTCTGCGTCCTCAGCGCAAGGTGCCGCAGCGCGTCCTGCGTGTCAGTGCCCTCTTCAACCTCCGTTATGACCTCGCTGAATTCCTCGCTCAGCGCCCCGTAGCCCGCCATTGCGACCGCCTGGATTGTCCTGTACAGCCCTATTCCCGCCCTGAGCTCGGTTGCCATGTGCCGCAGCGCGAAAGGAAGGTCTGCGCTGACAATATAGCCCCTCGCGACCGCCTTCTGCTTCGGCACAATCAGTATTATTATCGCGCTTATCAGGAAAGAGATTATCGGGATTATTATGCAAAGCGCTATTTTCGCAGGGGGCAAAAGTTTCATGAATGCCATTGCCGCCACTGTCGCAAGCAGCGTTATTATGGCTACTATTGTTGACGCCGAAACAGTAAGCGCGAGATACTGCTTGCTGCTGTAGTGCATGTTTGCGCTGTAAAGGTAGAACGCCAGCATCTCCATTTCCGGGAACCTGCTGAGCGCCCCGGCAACCGGCTTCATTATTTTCTCAAGCCTGATGTAGAATCCCGCGAGGGCCTTTATCATTTTTGACTTTACCTCGCGCAGCTCTAAAATGGTCTGTATTTCAACCTGCGCCGAGGCGCCCTCGGCGATTATGCCCCTGAGCTCCTTTAGCGATCCGCCGACCTCCGTGAATTCTACCCCCTCGGAGCGGTATTTTTCCCTCATTCTTTTTACTATCTTCTCAACCTTTTCCATGTCGACTTCCGCGACAGGTTCGGACAAGTCCATCGGCTTTCTTTTCTGTGGCTCTTCCGCCGGGCCGGATGTTTCCGTGATTTTTTTCTTCAAGCTCTCTAGGTCCGCCATTTGCCGCTCAGCTCCTCTGCTGCTGCAGCGTGTACTGCTGTGTAGCCTTCTTCACGTCGAACAGGTCCCTTATGCTGCGCCTCGCAAGCTCTGTGAGGAACGTTTCCCTCTGCTTCCACTCGTTTTCAATTTCAATTTTGGTCATTCCTGTGAAATCCTGCAGTATCTTGAGGTATTTTATCGGCGTGTTTGTCCATTCTATCGTATCTTGCACCGGGTTGCGCTGGAAAATAGTCTGGGTCTGCGCGTGCTTCAGCAGCACGCCGCTTACCTCGGCGATTTCCGTTATTCTCCTTATGGTCCCCTTCCTCTTGTCGTGTATTTTGTGCTCTATCAGTATCAGGTCCAGCCCGCTCAGCATTACCTCCGGCACGTTCATCGGCGGGTTTGTAACCCTCACGATTGTTTCCTGCGGCGAGTTCGCGTGGACAGTTCCCATGCAGTTTGAAACAATGACGCCGTTTGCGATGTAGTTGTGGTTTGCCTCAACAGTAAGGTCGTAAACATAGCCGTCAAATTGCCCCTCTTCAGCGGAAACGATTTCTTCAAACCGTATGCCTGACTGCTGCAGGATTCTCAATTGTCCTGCTGTTTCGCTGTGCAGGGCGCCGCAGATTCTGCCTAGCTGGTTTCTGGACGGGCTTCTTGCGCTGGTTTCGTATGCCCTGATGCTGCTTCTGGTTGCCGCGCCAAGCAGTGCGCCAAGTTCAGCCTGGGTCATTCTTGCTTCAAGCCGCGCGTTTTTTATCAGCCTGCCGATGTTCGGGAACGAGTCCAGGCTGCCTTTTGCTTTCTCGAGCAGCCTGCCGAGCTTTTCCGCTTTCTTTTCGTGGCTGAAGCCTATTTTTTCCGCGAATAGTTGCAGGTTTTCTTTTCCGCCGATTGAGATTATAAAGTACGGCCCCCTGTTTCCCTTGCCGTCCTTTTTTTGAACATAAGTTGATGATGCGATTCCGAACCGCATCAGCATCAGCGGCGCCTTTTTCGCCAAATCTGGGTTTGAAGTTGCAAATTGTATGCTGTTTGAGTGCAGGTTCACGTGCGATTCGCAGTCAAACAAGCCCCTCAATAATGCCGCGAGCTCGCTGTTCTTTGCTTTAAGCGTGTTTTCCACTAGCTTGAATGTTTTTGTTTTGTTTCCAATCGGCATTTCATACTGGCGGTTTATTTTTTTGATTAATTCCCTGTCGTAAACCTGAACCCTTGAGAAGCCATCGTAGTCAAACCGGCTTACCTTGTTTTTTGTGGAACCTGCCATTTCCTTGCTGAATGCCTGAATCAAGGATTCCTCGCCATTGACAAACTGCACGGCTTCCTTTCCGAGATGCCCATCGCCGTAAATCAGCCCCGCAAGATACGGCTTGGCAAGTTCTTTCTCGGCAAAAACACCTATTTCTTTTGGCACAGCGATGAAATCGCCCTGCCGCGCTTCACCCGCGCCTATCTCCTGGATGCCGTTGCTTATCCTGTAAACCGGATGGTCTGCTGTAAGGCGAAGCTGTTTGCCGCTGCGCAACTTAATCCTGCATGCCTTTTCGCTTGCCTTTTTTCTCCACACATGGGTTATTTTCCGGTTTTCGATTTTTAGCGTCTGCTTGTTCAGGCAGGGCACTGTCATTTGCTCGCCGGCTTCAACGAATTCGAAAGCCCCTTCTTTTATCGGGGTCTTGTTTTCAAAAAGCTTTTCGGCAATGCAGCCTATTTCAGCGATATTGCCGTCGCCAAGCTGCACAAGCGTGTCGCCCGCAACAGCGCCCTCGTGGCCCGTGTTCATCGCGGTGAAAAGCGTGAATGCCTCGTCGTGCCTCACTTCGCCCACAAGTATCCTGTCGGGCCTCATTCTCAGGCTGTTTTTTGTGAGGATGTCAAGCGTGAGTTCGCCTTTTCCTTCCATGCCGGGCGGCCTTGCCTCAAGCCTTATCCAGTGCCTCAGGGGCAGGCTTAGCTCGGCGGTGTCCTCGATTGTTATAATCCTTTCTGTTTCCGGTATGAAGGAAGCCAGGCAGTTCAGCATTGTTGTTTTTCCGCTGCTTGTGCCCCCTGCAATCAGTATGTTTGCCGGCTTTGCGCCAAGCCCGTCAACGCACATCCAGAGGAAAGCGGCAACCTGGGGCGTCATTGTGTTCAGGTTCATTAGGTCTATTATGCTGTATGGGTCCTTCCTGAATTTTCTTATTGTGAGCGTGGCGCCGTCCACGGAAGCCGGCGGTATTGTCGCGTTAACCCTGCTTCCGTCCGGCAGCCGTGCGTCCAGCAGCGGCATGCTTATGTCAACCCTTCTGCCCACCTGCCTTGCAATCCTGTTTATGAGGTCGATTATTTCCTTTTCGCTGTAGAACTCTATGTTGCTTGTCATCATCTCGTATTCCCTGTGGAACAAGTACACTGGCTTGCCGGCGCCGATTATCATTATTTCCTCAAGCCCGTCGTCCCTGACAAGCGGGTCTATTATGCCGTAGCCGACCATTTCCCTTACGACGTTTTCGGCGTAGAAATCAAACATGCGTTCCGGGATGTGCAGTTCCGGGCTGTTCCTCAGTATTTCAAGGACCCTTTGCTTGTAAACAGCCGCCCTCTGTTCCGGGTCCCTTATCCTGTATGGTGAAAAGGTGATTAGCCGTGTGGCCGCCTCTTTTATGGTGTTGATTATTGTTTTTTCCTGCTTTGTCGGTCTCGCGACAGGCACGAAGTAGTAAAGAAGCGGCTTTTCGGGGATCTGGAAAATTTTCACTTCATTGTATGCCGCAATCAGCTTTTTCGCGGGCGCCTTTTCCAGTTCCTCCTCCACCTCGCTTTTTTCCGGGATTTTTTCCTCAAAGCTTTTTTCCTCCAGTGTCTGCGGCGGGATAACAATTTTCGGCGGCTTTTTCTCAACAGCCTGCTGCGGTGCCGCCTGGGCGTACTGCCCCCGCTGGGCTGCGGCGCTTCTGGTCTGCATTTCCGGCTGCACAGACCGCTCCGGCGCGCCGCCCTGCCGCCCTGCCGGCTGGCCGGCCGTGTCTTTCCGCGCGTCCTTTACTTTCTTGATCAGATCTGCCAGGTAATCCTCTTCGGCCATCAGAATTCAGGAATAAAAAGGGCTTTCTATTATTTAAGCTTTTTTGGGCGGACGGAAAAATTTTGCCGGTGCCAGCGGCGTTCATGAAAAAGCGTTATTTTTTTTCCGTGATTTCCAGCGCGGCCTTTTTGATGAACTCCCCGATCTTCGCGGCGCCGAGCACTTTTCCTTCCCTTGACCGCACTGCCACGCTGCCGTCCTTTTCCTCCCTGTCGCCAACGCAGAGGATGTAATTGATTTTGCGCATCTGCGCGTCCCTTACTTTTGAGGAAACTGTTTCGTTTCTGCAGTCAACCTCGGCCCTCAGGCCGGCTTCCCTCATTTTTTCCGCGGTTTTTTGCGCGAACCCGGCGTGCCTGTCGGCGATTGCTATCACTATGGCCTGCACGGGGCTAAGCCAGAGGGGGAAAGCCCCCGCGTAATGCTCTATTAGGATTCCGAGGAACCGCTCAATGCTGCCGTAAACAACCCTGTGCAGCATCACCGGCCTCTTCTGCCTGTCGTCGCTGTCCGTATAATGCAGGTCGAATTTTTCCGGCATGCTGAAGTCAAGCTGTATGGTGGCGCACTGCCATGTCCTTCCGATTGCGTCCTTTATGTGGAAATCTATTTTCGGCCCGTAGAATGCGCCGTCTCCCTCGTTTATTTTGTATTTCATTCCCTTCTTTTCCAGCGCGCCTTTCAGCGCGGCTTCCGCCTTGCCCCACATTTCTTTTGAGCCCATCGCGTTAACCGGCATTGTGCTGAGTTCCGTGTGGTATGGGAAGCCGAACACGCTGTAGATCCTGTCTATGAGCGCTATTATGCCGATTATTTCCTGCTCCACCTGCTCTTCGGTGCAGTAGATGTGCGCGTCGTCCTGCGTGAACTTCCTCACCCTGAACAACCCGTTCAGCACCCCGCTCTTCTCGTGCCTGTGGACTGTTCCAAGCTCTGCCATCCTTATTGGCAAATCCCTGTAGCTGTGCCTTTTTGTTTTGTAAACAAGGATTCCCCCGGGACAGTTCATTGGCTTTACCGCGAAATCCTCTTTGTCTATTTTCGTGAAATACATGTTCTCCTTGTAGTGGTCCCAGTGCCCGCTCCTTTCCCACAATTCCTTTTTCAGTATGAGCGGCGTGCTCACCTCGACATAACCGGCTTTCCAGTGCTCTTCCCTCCAGAAATTCACGAGCTCGTTCCATACAACCATGCCGTTCGGGTGTATGAAAACGCATCCCGGCGCCTCGGGCTGCATGCTGAAAAGGTCGAGCTGCCTTCCGAGCGCAACATGGTTCCTTCTTTCGGCTTCCTCTTTTTTGTGCAGCCACTCGTCAAGCATTTTCTGTTCCGGGAAACTGATGCCGTAAATGCGCTGCAGCATCTTGTTGCGCTCGTCGCCCCTCCAGTATGCCCCCGCTGCCCTAAGGAGCTTCACTGCCTTTATCTGCCCGCTGCCCTCAAGGTGCGGCCCCCTGCACAGGTCGGAAAAGTCGCCGTTCGTGTAAACGCTTACTTTTTCCCCCGGCAGCTCTTCGATCAGCTCAATTTTATAAGGCTGTTTTGCGAAGAGCTTTAGCGCCTCTTTTTTCGGCATTTCCTTTCTCTGGAATTTCTCGTTTTTCTTTATTATCTCAAGCGTTTTTTCCTCTATTTTCCGCAGGTCTTCGGGAGTGAACGGCTTTTCCACGTCAAAATCATAGTAGAAGCCCTCCTCTATCGGCGGGCCTATGGCGAATTTTGCGTCCGGGTAAAGCTGCCGCACTGCCGCAGCCATCACATGGCTCGTGCTGTGCCAGAGCATTTCCCTGTCCTCTTTCTTCGCCCAGTCTGTTTTTTCCATGCTTACTTAAAAATCCGGAATTGTTCTTAAAAATTAATACTTCGAAGGGAAAACCCGGCTTTTTGCTTGGCCGATTATGCCGCTTCGTTGTATGCCTTTACGGCTATTACCATCGAAAGCAGTTCCACCCAGAGCGCAAGCAAAAAGCCGATTACAACCGTCGGGTCGAAAATCTGCGCCATGAACGCGAGAGTTCCCGCAATTCCCGCGAGGAAAATCGCGCCGAGGTTCCTCCTGTATTTCGCTTTCCCGGCGCTATAGCCGTCCGACATGGCGCTGAAAGCGGGCTTGTTTCCCAAAGCGGCCGCCGGCAGCCAGAGGAACAAAAGCGGGCTTATCAGGAGAGAAGCCAGCGCGAGCGCGAGGATAGCGGTGCCCGCTACGGCAATAACCGGCATGAGCAATGGCAGCAGCGCGGCCGCGCCGCCGCTGTTCTCCGCTGACAGCTCGGCGATTTTTGGCGAAACACCGATGAAATGCCCGATAAGCAGCACAGCCGCGGGCCCGAGAGCCATTGCGGCAACCGCAAGATGCACAAGCGACTGCATTACGACGACGCCTGTAATCGTCTTCCACTTTCCGAAAGCGGACTGTATGTTTTTTTCGATTGAAATTTCCCTGGTGCGCAGGTATTCGTCAACGCTCTTGCAATAAAAGCCGGCTATGACTGCCGATGAAACAATCATGACCGCGATAAAAACCAATGCCGCAATAACAAAGAAAATAATTGCCGCCGGCAAAAAACCCATGCTCACTATGCCCATTATGGCAAAAGGCGCGCAGCAGACGAGAGCGATAATGGCCGCGATTGTTCCGAGCGCGATCCCTATTACCGGCACCACAAAAAGCTTCAGGCCAAAGGTCGCCTTCAGCGATTCTATGAAAAGGCCTATTGCGCCCAAGCCTTTGCCCCTTGCCATGAAAAAGCAAACGGCTTCAAAGAATAAATAACTTTCGCTTCCCGCCAAGGGTGTTGAATGGCCGTCTTTCTTTTGTGTATTGATTTATAATCCAAAAACCGGCATTCAGCACCATTGCCCGCAGCGGAAGCCCGCTTGTTATAATCTATTTATAACCAAGCAATCAGGAACTATTTGTGCAGGATTATTATTTGTGCAGAATTTTTCCGGGCGGTGTTGAATGATTTCGCCGAACTTGTGCGTCAAGTGCAAGGGCAAGCTTTTGTGCGGCCTAAGCTGCTGCCCGATACTGCAGCGCTACAGCACGCAATCCAGGGCTGTCGCGAACATCTGCGGCGACAGTTTTTCCGGAAGCAGCCCGCCGAGCGTTTTCGTTTCGTGGAAAAACTACCCGAACGTTTCAATCGCGCCGCTGAGCCCGAGCGAAATAACCGACAGCGCGATGTTCGATGCCCCCGAAAAATGGTTCGGCCTGCCCGCCGAGCAGATTGTTTCCTACAGGGAACAGCTCATAGTGCCGCGAAAAAAAATCAACGCGGCCGAAGCAGCCAACCCGTCCAATGAGCTCGCCCAGATGCAGGAGCTTGTGATGGCTGCCGGGCCTACTGCGGTTGAGATTCGGCTTAAGGAAAAGCCGGTTCCGCAGCTTTCATTCCACCAGGGCTTTGGCCCGCTTGGGCCGAGCGGCAGGATGCTCAGCATGCGGCTGCGGGAAAACCCCAGCATCCCGAGAAAAATCGACGGCGTCGTAAGCGACACTGACCTCAAGGCGGACAGCGCGCTGCTGATGCTCTACGAAGCGGGTTTTTCCATAACAACGCTGCACAAGCTGTTGAGCGCGGGAGTGCTTGGGATTGGCAAGAACAGGCGCCTCGTGCCGACCCGCTGGAGCATTTCTGCTGCGGACAGCGCAATTTCGCTTAACATTATTAATGAAAAGGTAAAGAACAGCCCTCCGATTGAAGAATTTCTTTTGTTCCATTCCGCATACCAGGACAACGATTTTTGGGTTTTGCTTGCCAAGGGGAACTGGTGCTTCGAGCAGCTGGAGTGCTGGCTGCCCGGCGGGATATGGTCGCAGGGGGCAACAGGGGCGCACATCGCGCAGGACCACGAGTTCTACGCCGGGAGGTCAGGCTACGCATCCAACGTTGAGGGCGCTTATTACAGCGCCCGCCTCGCTGTGGCGGAATACCTTTCCGAAAGGAAAATCCAGTCCGGCGCGGTAGTCTTCAGGGAAATCGGCGGCGGATACAACATTCCGCTCGGGGTCTGGGTGATAAGGGAAACAGTTAGGGACGCCATGCGCTCCAGGCCGCTTTCCTTCTCTTCGCTAGGCCTCGCCCTGGCGTTTCTTGGCAGGAAGCTGAGGGTGCCGCTGCAGGAATACAAGAAGGAGTCCGCCCTGCTGGATTCTTTCCTGCACCAGAAAAAACTGTCGGATTTTTCCTGACCGGAATTTTCGGGTTGCCCCGCTATTTTTTTAAGCCCTCAATTTGTGGGCGCGGGCAAGGCGCTTTCATTCGGTCCTGTATCTGGCCCGTGCGATTGCCCTTCGAATTTTTGAAATTGCCTGCTGTTCAACCTGCCTTATCATCTCTCTGGAAAGGGGCTTCCCCCTTTTTGTGGTTATTCTGGCACTTACGGCTTTCATAATATACCCCTTGAGCGCAAGCCGGAAAACATCCTGCTCCCTTTGGGTTAGCCGTGCCTCCGGAGATTTGGATATTTCAAGCAGGTTCCTCCTGATTCCCTTTATTTCATCTGTCGACGAATTGCTAATGTCTATCCCAAGCTTTTTTAGGGCGATTCTTGTCGGTCCCGGAATCCACCTTGCCTTGGCTGTGCCCAATGCGTGCGGAACATCCACAGCAAATGCCTCTGTTATCGGCTTGCCGTCGGGAGTAACCGGCATCTGCAGTTCACGGTTTCCCCGGCGCCTGTATCGCGCTATTGCGGTCTCGCCCGCGAATAAATGCACGGTATTAATTATCCAGGTGAATGGCGCTATTCTTTTTCCGTCAGGCCCCCTGACGTTTGGGTCGTAATAGTCAAGGTTTTGCAGGATTTTTGCCTGCACTGTCGCGAGAAAATCGTCAAATTCTGGGTATGTTCGCTTGATGAGCACAGACAATTGTGTCTGGGAGGGGTTCATCAAAAACGGGAAAAACTTTCTGATTGCATTATTGAATTTATTGGCTGGCAGGTTGCCATGGTACCATTGACGGGCAAAACCATGAATGCCATGCAGGTGCCTTTGCAGCAATTCCCGCTTTTCTTTGGGAGTGAAAAAACACACCTGCCGCGATTTTTGCCTGGCTTGCACTACTGCGCGTGCCCCAATGTCCCATGCTTCTTCTTTGGTTCTGGCGCCGTATTTCCTATTCATACCATAAACAAATGTAGCGCTGCATCTTTCCTGTTCAGCAATTTCCGTCATTGGCGCGCCTGTCTGCCTCAGTTTTTTCACTATCCTTGCAACCAGCGCTCTCCCCGCAGGATTGGCGAATTGAATCTTCACGGAATATTTCCGTTTTTTTCCCGGCATCCACCATATTTGGCGCGAACAGGAATTTAAGCGATTCGGTGTTCCAGAAGCGCGGCAGCATGGCAGCGGCAGGGTTGGATAAAGGATTTTTTTTTGGCAATCATTTTTCTTCGAATTGCTGCTGTACGGTTTCAGCCCTGTTGATGGCCTACCCGGTTGCTTTTATGAGCGCGAATCCCGGCTGCTTCGCCCGCCTAGCTCGGGGATGCTGCTTCGCCGGCCGCTATGCGTTCTGCGCATGTGACAGCGCAGTCCATTGCCTTTATCCAGCCTATTCTAAGCGCCCTGCCGAGGTTTCCCTTGCCCAGCGATATGTCGATTTTCGCTTCAGTCCTTTGCAGTTCAGGTATCTTGCCGGCTTTCCACATTTTCCGTATTTCCGCAGAAAGTTGCTTCCAGCCCTGCTGTTCCGCGAGGCTCTTGACCCTCATTATATCCTGAAACAGCTGTTCCGGGCTGTTTGCCGCCGATGTCACGCGCATGTCCACAATCATTTTCCCGCCTTCCCTTCCGGCCTGCCATTCGCTTTCTATTTTGAAGTCGATTCCCCTTTCAGGGTTGTAAAGGCTGAAGACAAATTTTTTTCCGTAAGGGCTGAATATGAATCTCCAGGCGCGTTCCGCCCTGCGCAGCGCCGCTATTTTTCGCGCAAAAAGTTCGCCGGTTCCGCCGAATTTTTGCCCAAGCATCTGCAGGCTTCTCCTGAAAACAACTTGTTCTCGGCTGTCCCCGCGCGGCCTCGCGCGTTCAATTTTCTCCAATGGCCTTCCGCGCCTTTTAGGCCGCCTTTCCAGCCGCGTCATTTCTCCGCCTTGAACCGCATGAACTGCGCGAGCAGCGCCTCTATCTGTATGCGCTCGTTCGCGCCCTCAACAAGCCTGAAATTGTACTCGCCGATTATGTCGACCAGGGCTATTTTTGTTTTGCTCGGAATCTCGCTTTCCTCGGCGCCCATCACTTCCCTGTACAGCTGCAGTATTACGTCCTCCCCGCTCATTCCGTGCTCGAACATCAGCTTGTCAAGCAGCTCGCGCGCCTCCATGAATTTCCCGTGCAGCGAAAGCCGTATCATTTCCTTTATTTCCGCGGGCTTGGCCCGGCTCGCGACATTGAAAACGGATTCCTCGGAGACAGCGTCCGCTGTCGCGGCCGCGGCCTGAAGGACATTGACGGCTTTCCTCATGTCGCCCATGCTCACGTAAATAACCGCGTCAATCGCTTTCCTGTCGGATTTCAGTTTTTCCTCCTTCACTATTGCCTCAAGCCTTTCGGCCATTTCCTTGCTGTTAAGGGGCTTGAACCTGAAGACAACGCACCTGCTCTGAATCGGCTCAATTATCCTGCTGCTGTAATTGCACGAAAGGACGAACCTGCATGTGCGCGTGTATTTTTCCATTGTGCGCCGCAGCGCCTGCTGGGCGTCGGCGGTAAGCGCGTCGCTCTCGTCCAAAAAAATTATCTTGAAATCCGCGCTGAAAGCGAGTGTTCTCGCGAAATCCTTTATGGTTTTCCTCACAACATCAATGCCCCTTTCATCGCTCGCGTTTAGCTCGAGAAAGTTCCTTTCAAATTCCTTGCCGTAAAGCTCTTTCGCAAGCGCGATCGCAGCGGACGTTTTGCCGATTCCCGCCGGGCCGCTGAAAAGCATGTTCGGGCAGTTGTGCTTCTGCACATAGCTCTGCAGCCTGCCGATTATCTCCCGCTGGCCGACAATGTCGCACAGCCTCGCGGGCCGGTATTTCTCCACCCAAGGGAGTTCTATTGCCATTCTTAAAACCCTTCCCCAATCCTGAAATAAGTGTCCAGGAAAACAGTTTTAAACTTATTATTCTTATAATTTACTGCAAGCTTTTTTCCAGCGGGCTAAAATGACGCAAAAGCCGGTTTTTGGCGCCAATAAGATGATTCTTGGCGGTTTCCTGTTCGCGCTTTCCTACTTTGTGGTTTATGCCCTGAGCCTGGGAAGCGGCTGGATAGGCAAAACCCCCTTTCTTGGGGATTTGCAGGTCCTGACGCTGCCGGATTACAGTAGCCTGATGTTTTACCTGCTTCCAGCGGTTGGGTTCTTCATCATATTCTTCCTCGTTGACTGGGCAAACGAATACTTCGAGACAAAGCAGGCGCTAAGCCCGCTTTTCCCCGTGCTGTTCTTCGTTTTCTCCCTGGCGGCGTTCTATGTCGCGCTTTTCTGGTACTACGCGAACTTCGCCCAGCTCGCAGGATTGAAAGATGTGCAGTTCGACTACTGGGCGCAGCTGAAGCAGAACGCCTTCCTGCTGTTCGTCTGGGGCGGCATCTTCGGCTGGACGGCAAGGCTCGCGCTGGAAAAAATAAAGCTCTGAGAATTTTTGCTGTTTGCTGCTGGTTCTTATGCGCGCTTTCGTGGAAGGTTACGGCTGCTCGCTCAACAAGGCCGACACAGAGCAGGTAAGGGGCTTTCTTTCAGCCAACGGCTCCAAGGTGGTGGATGAACCGGAAGAGGCTGATTTCATAATAATCAACACCTGCGCGGTAAAACAGCCCACTGAAACAAGAATGCTGAACAGGATAAGGAAGCTGCATGCAATCGCGGAAAAGAGCGGCGGCACCCTGGTTGTTTTCGGCTGCCTTCCGGGGGTGAACAGCAAAGCGATAGCCGCTGTCTCCCCGGAAATAGCGCAAATCGGCCCTTCGCTGAAAAAGCTGTCGGAATTCCTCGGCCTGCCGGAGCAGGAATTCTGCCCAAGCACTCCTCAAGCAAGGGAGAACAATCTGATTTCAATCATTCCCATCGCAAGGGGCTGCCTCGGGTCGTGCGCGTACTGCTGCGTGCGCAACGCGAGGGGAAGCCTGAAAAGCTATTCCGTTGGGGAATTAAACAAAAAATTCGCAAACGCGGTAATGGAAACAAAAGAAATCTGGCTCACGGCGCAGGACTGCGGCTGCTACGGCGCGGACATAGGCGCTAATCTGCCCGGGCTGCTGAAAAAGCTGCTGGGCAACAAGGGCGATTTCAGGGTGAGGGTTGGGATGATTAACCCGCAGCACCTGCTTTCTTTCCTTCCCGAATATTTGGAACTTTTTTCCGACGAGCGCCTTTACCGCTTTTTCCACCTCCCGCTGCAGAGCGGGAGCAATGCGGTGCTCCGCGCGATGAACAGGAAATATTCCAGGGAAAACTTTCTTTTTCTTGTTGAAAAAATCCGGGGCAAATTTCCAGATGCGGCAATCGCGACAGACATAATTGTGGGCTTCCCGGGAGAAACCGAAAAGCAGTTCAAAGAGACGCTCGCGGCGCTCCGCAAGGCAAAGCCGGACATTGTGAACGTAAGCAGGTTTGGCCCTCGGCCCGGCACTGCCGCAGCCGGCATGGAAGGCCGGCTGCACGGCGGCGAGCTGAAGGGGAGAAGCCGGGCTGCGGCGGCGCTGTGCAGGCGGATTGCGCTGCGGAGGAACATGCTTCTTGTCGGAAGCGCCCAGAAAATTTTTGTGGACGAGAAAGGCCCGCGGGGAAATTTTGTCGGAACCACAAATTCCTACAAGCACGTCGCGATAAAGCATGATTTGCTCGGCCGCTTCGCGGTCGTCAGGGTAAAAAAGGCTTTCAGCACCCATTTTGAGGGCGAATTGCTAAGCAAATAGTTTTTTAATGTTTTAATCCCAATTAATAAAAGCGGTAAAGGGTGTATTTTAGTTGCTTTTAAGGAGCTGTTTCGAGCAATACGCGGCGAATTTCAAGGCCGTCGTGGTTTTCGCGATACTGCTTGTTTTCGTGATAGCTTTCTCCTCTTTCGAAAACATCTTCGTGAACAGCGGCAGCATGCTGCTGGACTACAATGTTTCCTATATAAGCCCGCTTATTCTGGCTGCTGAAGCCGGGCTTATAGCGCTCTTTCTGCTCCTGTATTCCTTTTTCGTTTCAATAATCGTTTTCGACGTCAGGCGCAATCTCAGCAAGGTTAAATTGCACATTTACCTCGTCGAGATGATAAGGAGATTCACGCTGAGGATTTTCATTTTTTACGCCCTGTTTTACCTCGTTTCATTCGCGGTTGTCATCGGCATATCCGCATGGGCAGGTGCCGCCGGATTCCCGGTAAGCGTTGCCATAACGGGCGCAGGGCTGCTTGTGCTGGCAGCTTCGCTCTGCTTCCTTTTTGTGCCGCAGGCTGTTGTCATTGACGAGGAGGGCCTTCGGCACGCGCTGCTGAGCAATTTCGAGTTCCTTGCCTCGCACCCGCGCTCTTTCGTGGCAGCGGCGGCAGTGGGCAGCGTTTTGCTCGCGCTGCTGCAGCTGCTGGAGTTCGCGATAGACCAGGTGGCGCTGCTCGGCTCTTTCGTTTCGCTTTTCCTGGCGCTGATTTTCGTTTTGCCTTTCGTTGAAGTGCTGAAAACATACCTTTACATGATGCGCTTCGACATCATAAAAGAGCACGAGGCAATGATGTCGAAAAGGCACAGGCCCCATTAGTGAAAAATTTTTCAACGTGGGATGAGTAACCTAAGCGCATTAAAAAAGGTTTTTATAGATGCAGAAAAAGTTTTATCTTGACACTGCTATCTGGCGGGACTATTTTGAAGACCGAAAGGATGGCATCAGGCCATTGGGTGAGTTTGCCTTTCAGTTCTTGAAGAATTGCGAGAAGAAAGGCTGCACCGTTTTGTATTCTGGTTTGGTTGTGGAAGAATTAAAATCGGATTATCCCAAAGAAAGAGTAGCGGAAGTTTTTTCCTCATTCAAGCATTTTATTGTGGAAGTCCCGATTTCAAATGAGCAAATTTCTGAAGCACGTAAGGTTGTGTCATCCGTAAAAGGAACGCACATTAAGGATGTGATACACGTCATTTTAGCCAGAGATAATTGCGCAGTAATGATAACAAGAGACAAGCACTTTGATGCCTTAGCCCATTTTGTAGAAGTTGCAAAGCCCGAAGATATTCACTTTTGAGCAAATCTCTTTTCAAGCAGTCCTATGAATTCCTCTCCAGCCTTTTCAGTCAGTTTCCTGAATTCCTCGTCAGTCTTTGCTTTTCCCTGCCCTTTAAATATCCCTCTCGCAGCGTAAAGAGCCTGCCAGGCCTTCTTTTTTCCCCTTTCATCTGCCAGATGCTTTAGCTTGTCTCTAATGGACTCTCTAATAAATTCGGTTTTTGTGCTGTAGTTGAATTCCTTCATGTCCTTTTCAATCTGCCTTGCAATGGCAGTATCCAATTGTATGCTTATATGCTCCATAGCATTATGTAATACATAATGCTTTTTAAAAAACAATCGCTTTTCCCGTGAATAATTGGGAATTCTGCCTTCGGATTTGCTGGATTTAGGCGCCCCTGCAGCCCAGCAACCGGCGGTTTATCCTATGCCGGCTGCGGCTTTCTCCTGAAAACAACTGTTCTCACATGGCTGTCAAGCAGTTCCGACAGCTGCCTTTTGTTCTCGGCCGTAGCCGTGAATGAGAAATTGCGCTGCAGTGCAGCGCTTTTCCGCAGCTCTTTCCCCTCCGGCGCGATTTGGGCGGAAACCCCGAATCTTTTTTCGTTGGCCTCGGAGAACAGCGACAGTGCCTTCCTGTTCTGCAGCTCCGCAAGCACTGTGTTCTCCGGCAGCGTTTCCTTCAGCCCTGCAACTGTTTTTTCCGCAAACCCGAGCGCTTCCTTCGCACTGCCCTCCCCGATAGCTATTTTGCCCGCGCCCATCAGGCTGTCCAGCGCGATAACCGACGGGAACTCGCCGGCATGGATGCCGTTCTTGCGCAGATAGCCGCGCTCCTGCATTTGCTTTCTTTTAAGCGCATCAAGCTTTGCCATGGCGTCTGTTTTCCTCTGCAGCGCCTGAGTGAAAGCGCTTTCGTTTCCCTTGCACTCAAGCGCTATTCCCGTGAGGTTAACGCCGATGAAAGAGCAGATTCCGTTTCCCGGAACCGCTATGCCGTTCAGCATGCTGTACTCCCTGCTTTTGCAGTTCAGGAAAACAGCGCCCTGCGCGCTCTTTTCCTTGAGCAGGTGCAGCTTGTATTTCGTGTCGATTGCTATGGCGATTCCGAAAGGCAGGCTGCCTGTTTCGCAGCAGGACTTTAGGATGCCGTTTGCAGCCGCGACCATCGCGTCCTTGTCCACATTCATGCCATCCATTGCGGTTGGCTCGAACAGGTGCAGCGAAACAAAGCCCAGAGCGGCTTTTTTCCTGCAGAAAACGTTTTCCGCGATTTTCCCGAAGCTCCCCGCGGCTTCCTTCACTGCGGACTTTTTGGCGTTGCAGGCAAGCGCGGCGTTCAGCGCGTGGATGTTCGGCTGCCAGCTGCAGAACTCCCCGAGCCTGTTCGCGCCGCCAAGCGCCGCGCAGGCGGTTTCCAAAGGGCTTTCCTTCGGGCTCGGCAGTATGCTTAGGGCAATCGGTTTTGTGCTGAAGTCCTGTATTGAGCCGATGAAAATCTCGCCCGAGAGGTGCATTCTCGCGAGCTCCGGCGGAATGATGCAGAGCAGGTTGTATTCCGCCATTATCTCCCTGTTTTGGCAGGGCGCCTTCTCGATTTTTTTCCTGACATCAGCCACCGGCAATCCAAGCCGCGTGTACTGGTTCCTTACGCTTTCGTGCCCGTACTCGAGCAGCTTCACGTTCACGATTTCCCTTATGAGCGCGGTGTTGATGTTCGCAATCTCGAGGTCCTTTATTTTGTCCTCGACCTCCCTGCCGATTTTTTCCGCGACTCCCCTCGTGACGTCTGTTTCCCTCAGCAGGCTCTTGATGATGTTGCCCCTGTCGAAAGGCTCTATCCTTTCGCCGCTTGTCCTGACCTGCATCCTCCGGAAAGAATCGTAAATCGCCGCGGCTTTGGGGTCGAGCTGCTGCAGCAATTGAAGGGCGCGCCTCCTCAGCGCCTGCATGTCGCGCGTTTCCTCAGTGTTCAGCTCTTTTACGATTTTCGTTATTGTCCACTTGTCGGCGTTCGCATCTTCGCACTCTTTCGCTATTTTCTCGACAAGCGTTGCAATCGGCTTCTGCTGCATCCAATAACATTGGCGGGGAAATTATTAACAGCTTTTTCAGGGAAAAAAGCGGTTTGTTTTGGAAAGCAAACTTTTTAATACGTTTTTATTTGAATTATTAATAAAGTGTTTTTTCCCATGCAGGTTAGTTTGGATAAAGTGGATTTGGCGATAATAAAGAGCCTTCTCGTGGATGGCCGGGCAAGCTTCAGCAGCATCGCCAAGGAAATAAGCCTGACGGATGTCGCGATAAAGAAGCGCGTCGAGGGCCTGAAGAGAAAAGGCGTGATTGACAGCATTACTGCCAAGCTGAACTACAAGGTGCTTGGCTTTGAGAACCCGATTTTCGTGCAGATTAGGAGCGAGATCGGAAAGAACAAGGACCTCATAAAGAGGCTAAACGAATTCGATTACGTGATTGAGCTGTACCAGGTTCTTGGCGAATACAACCTGCTCGCGAAGCTTATCGTCAAGGACCTTGACAGCGCCGAGTCGGCAATCAACAGCCTCGGCAGGATTGACGGGATAATCGACCTCAAAACGCTTGTCGTGCTCAGCGAGCTCAAGCAGAGCAACGCGCTGCCGAGCACCGCGCTGCAGAAAAGGCTTTGAGCATTCCGCTTTTCAGGCCAAGGCGCGCCCAATCTTTTTTATCCGCCGCGGCGCCTTCCCATCCCGGGCGCAATTCCGGCGTTTGCGATTTTTTTCCTCGCCGATGTGTAAATAAGCGACACGTTTGTTTCCACGGTGCCGGTCATTGCCGCAAACCGCTTACCGCTGATGCCGGCTATCTTTGCGAACACCACTGCTTTTTCCCGCCGCAGCAGCCCGGCTTTCCGCGATATCCTCTCAAGCAAATCGATTGTTTCCTGCGGGTCTTGCGCTTGTGGCACGGCTCTTTCCGGGATGTCTGCCAGTCTTACTACCTCGCCCTCGCGGCGCCCAGGCTCCTTCGTGGGGAATCTCTGCAGCGCCACGCCTCTGCGCCTCATTGCTCTTGCGGGCGTTTTTAACATATCCAGCGCAAGGTGTGAAATGTGGAATGAGATATACCTGTTAAGTTTTTTTTCCGGCGGGGCTTTTTTCATTCTTCCTGGGTCGAATATTTCAAGCTTCTGGGGAAGGTGCCTCCTTATGTACTGTGCGATGTCTTCAGGGCCAATAGCTGCTGCCCGAAAAATCCTGCGGTTCTGCCAGAAAATGTCCCGTGCTTTTCTCGCTATCTGCGCTTCATTTTTGGCAAGTATTCCCGGGATTTCTCCCACGCCTACAACGCCTGTCTTGCGCGACATCAGGCGGCGGCCTTTATTTCTTTCCGGAATGACTTCGCCGGCTGCAAGCATTCTGTGATATATCCTTTGGACCAGTACCCGCCTAACGTGGCGGTCCGCTGCAATTTCTTTCATAGTTTTTTTTGTTCCCTGTAGGTCATTAATTATCGCGGCTTCTTTTGGATGTATCTTCGGCATTATTGGCTTCGCCGGCTTTTCCGGCGCCCGCGGCAGCTCTGCTTCCCCGAGAATTATTTTTTTCGCCAATGCCGTTATCTTGTCCGCTTTTTCTGGCGTGAATTTCTGCGCCCTGTTTTCTCTCATAAGCACCCTAATCTTTTGGGCGTTCTCCGGCCTAAGCCGTGCTGAAACAGAAGCGGCATCTTTTGATATAGCTGGGATTTCTATCCCTAGTTCGTTGCCTATTTGTGTCAGTCTTTTCCCGCCGAGGATTCCCCTCAGCGTTTGCCACTGCCTGCGCCTTGCGGCCGGCGCTGGCGTGTTTTGCTTTGGCGCCATGCCAATACCTTTGTGGCTTGTTTCTTTTAAGCGTTTGTTTTTCTTTTTGCGCGGCGCGCTTTTTGCCGGGGATGGCTGCAAGCATTTTTAATTTTTCCGCAGGCATAACTACCTAGCCGTTTTTTTTGGGCGTTGGCATGATTGTAATTATTGCGGAAAAGGCGATTGCGGGGAACAGGATTGCGGGCATTCTCGCGGGCAAGCAGGTTCCCCAGCAGTCCACGGACAGGGCGGCGCATTTCGATTTTGAAAAGCACGGAGAGGGCTACATGGTCGTGCCGCTTAGGGGCCATGTTGTCGACGTTGATTTTCCCGCGAAATACAGCTATTGGGTCGGAACCGATTTGCGGTTGCTTGTGGATTCCCCGATAGAGTACCAGGAGACTGAGGAGACAATCTGCGGCTTTTTGAAGAAAATCGCGCCTTCAGTCCGGAAGGTTATTGTGGCGACCGACGCCGACAGGGAGGGCGAGGCCATCGGGCTTGAGGCGCTCAACCTGGTTAAGGAAAACAACCCGAAAATAGAAATCGAGAGGGCCCTGTTTTCCGCGATAACCGAAAAGGACATAAGCGATTCTTTCGCCAGGCTCGGGAAAGTCGATTACAATCTTGCGGAGAGCGCGAATTCGCGCAGGGAAATCGACCTTGTCTGGGGAGCCGTCCTCACGCGCTTCCTTTCGCTTGTGAGCGGCCAGCTCGGGAAGGAATTTTTGAGTATGGGCAGGGTCCAGGGCCCGACCCTGGCGCTGATTGTTGACAGGGAGCGCGAGAGGCTCGCGTTCAATCCAGAAAAATACTGGCTGCTGGAGGCGCTTTTCGAAAAAGACAGGCGGCAGTTCGTTGCGCTGCACAAGGAAGGCAGGTTCAAGGAAAAGGAAAAAGCCGAAAGTGCGATGCGCTGCAAGGAGCCGCCGCTCGGAAAGGTAGCGGAAGTGAAGAAAACCGAAAAGGTTTTGAAGAGGCCGGAGCCATTCAACACAACCTCTTTCCTGCGCAGCGCCACCGCGATGGGAATGACTGCCGGAATGGCGATGCAGGTCGCGGAAACGCTTTACCAGAGGGGCTTTATCTCTTACCCCCGCACTGACAACAGCGTTTACCCGGAAACCCTGAACCTGCGCGAAACGCTTTCCGAGCTCGCGAAAGTGAAGGAATTCTCGGAGCTCGCGGGCGAATTATTGCAGAGGCCGAAACTTGTTGCGAGCGCGGGAAAGCCCGCGAAGGACCACCCGCCCGTCCATCCCGTTACCGCGGCGCATAAGAGCCAGCTTGATGCGATGGAATGGAAGGTTTACGAGCTGGTGTGCAGGCGCTTCATGGCGAGCGTTGCGGACGACGCCGTGACTGAGAACCTCAATGTTGTGATTGACTTGAACAGGGAATTGTTCATCGCCACTGGCCAGACTTATTTGAAAGCCGGCTGGAAGCATTTTTACCCCTACAGCAAGGCGACTGAAATACTGCTGCCGCCCCTCAAGAAAGGCGATGAGGCAAACCTGCTCAGGCTTGATTTGCAGGGGAAGGAAACTCTGCCCCCGCCGAGATACAGCCAGGGCGCCCTGATACTGGCGATGTCAGACCTGAACCTTGGCACAAAGAGCACCAGGGCGGAGATAATCCAAAAGCTTTACGCGAGGAAATACATCACAGGGCAGAAGGCGATTGAGCCCAACAAGATCGCTTTCGCCGTGATCGGCAGCCTTGAGAAATATGACAACACTGTCGTGCGGCCGCAGATGACCGCGAATTTGGAGGGAGAGATGGACCTTGTGGCCGCGGGCAGGAAAAGCAAGGAAAGCGTTGTGGGCGAGAGCAGGCAGATTCTTTCGGCTATCCTCACGCAGCTTTTGCAGAACAAGAACGAAATCGGCAGCATGCTCAGGGGCGCGCTTAGGGCCGACGCCGTAATCGGGCCCTGCAACAAGCCCGGCTGCACTGGCTCGCTTGTCATAAGGCACGGGCGCACTGGCAAGCGTTTCCTCGCCTGCTCCGCTTACCCGAAGTGCGTGAATTCCTTCCCGCTTCCGCAGAAGGGCAGCGTTTCCGCCCTTGAAAAGAAATGCGGGCACTGCGGGCACCCGATGGTTAACGTGAAAACATTCCGGTTTGGCTACAACATGTGCATTGCCGTCGGCTGCCCTTCGAAGGCGGACTGGAAAAAAAAGCCTGTTGTAGCCGATGGCATTAAAGCGGCTCCGGCGGAGTCCGATGGCCTGCAAAAGCCGGCTGCGGCTGTTCCTGCCAAGCCGCCTGAAGCGGCTCCTGCCGGCGCGCCTGCTGCTGCAAAGAAACAGCGCAATCCCGTGAAGCGTGCGGTTAAAGCAAAAAAGCAGTGAAGCCAGTGCCAAAATTTTTGCCGAGAAGGGGGTAAAAACAGTTTTTTTTTCCATGTTCAAGCTTGGTGAGCCTACCCCCCCTCAGCTTTTTTTTTCAATATTATCCCGGTGATTTTTTTTAAAATCGCCCCGTATACTATTACACCCTATTAAGTATATATCAATTATCAGAATTTTACTGTACTATTTTAACCAACTGGTTTTTTAATAGTGTCCAAATAATACTATCTTTGGTGTTTTTTGTGGCTAATCAGATGAAACCGACCGACAGCGTCAGGATTAACATCCTTGAGGCGCTGTTGAAGCCGAAGAGCGTGCAGCCGAACCTTCGGCAGATAAAGAGGCACACCGGCTACCACAAGGCGACAGTCAAAAGCAGCCTTGATTTCCTGCAGAAGGAGGGGATACTGCAGGGATTCGGCCCCAAGGTCGATTTCAGGAAGCTCGGCTACAAGCTAGAGGTTCTCAGCCTTATCCAGGCGGACATGAGCGAGCAGAAGGCTTTCGAGAAATTTGTCTCAACCGCAAAAGAGGACCCGCATCTCTACTGGGTGAGCAGCGTTGTGGGAAGCGGCAACTGGAACATACTGAGCAGGCACATTTACAAGGATATCGAGAGCTACCATCGGGAATCGCAGGAGCGCTACAGGGGGATCCCCGGGTTTTATTCCCTTGTGAAAGACACGCAGAGCTTTTTCAGCGTTGAGCCGATTTTCAAGCAGGCCAGCAGGACAAAGAGCATCATCGACCTTGTAAAAAAAGAGCGCGGCCTGCGGGGCGCGAAGGAAGACTAGCATGGAACTTGAAATAGACCTTGAAAAAAGCGTTGAGGAAAACGCGTCGCTGTATTTTGATAAAAGCAAGAAGGCCAAGAAAAAGCTCGAGGGGCTGATGAAGGCGATTGAGGCCACAAAAGGGAAGCTGGAAAAGCTCGAAGGGCAAAAGCCCGCGAAAGGAACCGGCGTGCCGGTGAAAAAAGCCAAAAAGCAGTGGTTCCAGGAATTCCACTGGTTCAAAAGCAGCGACGGTTTTCTCGTTGTCGGGGGGAGAAGCGCCAAAAGCAACGAGATTATCGTAAGCAGGCACCTGCAGAAAGGCGACATGTTTTTGCACGCCGACATCCCGGGCGCTGCGGCGTGTGTTGTGAAAGCCGAAGGCAGGGAAATCCCCCGCGGCACGCTTGAGGAGGCAGCCCAGTTTTCAGCCGCGTACAGCAGGGCCTGGCAGGCGGGAATCTCAAGCGTTGACGTTTACGCTGTCCCTCCCGAGCAGGTCTCAAAGACGCCGCCGAGCGGAATGTCCCTTGGAAAAGGAAGCTTTATGATTTACGGAAAGCGCGAGTGGTTCAAAAAAACAAAGCTCGAGCTTGCCGTAGGAGTGCTTAACGACAGGGGCTCTTTTTCCCTGGTCGCCGGGCCGAGGAGCGCGGTGGAAAAGCAGCCCGCGGCGTTTGTTGTCGTGAAGCAGGGCGGCATGGAAAAGAACGCTGCCGCGAAAAAAATCTTTTCAATGCTCGCGAAAAAGGCGGGCAGCGAATTCAATATTTCCTTGGACGAAATCAACACCGTGCTGCCCGCTGGCGGCCTGGCTGTCGCGGGCGGTTAGCCGCAAAGAAGCGCTGCAAAAAGTAAATGTCTGATTGCCTTTTTTTTGCGCCAATTTTTTAAAAATCCCCCAATCTTATTTTTAGGGAACGCTTTTAATTCTTTTTTTCCCCAATACTTGTGAGTTTCTTCCAGAAAAATTGTTGAGTGAAACCCGAATGGCTGAAAAGGGAATAGAGCTGAAGGTCTCGGACCCTGACCCGACGCATGTCGGCAGGAACATTGTGACGCTTGACAGGGAAACCAAGCTGGCGCTCGGCATTAACAGCGGCGACATTGTTGAAATCGAGGGCACGAAGAAAACCGCCGCGGTAGTGTGGCCCGCGAGGGCCGAGGATGAGGGCAGGAAGCTCATTAGGATGGACAGCTTTGTGAGGCACAACGCGGGCGTCGCCCTCGAGGAAAAGGTTTTTGTGAGAAAAGCCGACCCCAAGGAGGCGAAAAAGATTGTTCTCGCGCCGACGCAGGAAATCAGGATTATTGCCGCGGGCTATGACAGGATTCTGAAGAAGAGCTTTTTGGGCAGGCCGATGGCTGTCGGCGATAATGTCTGGATAAGCGTTTTCGGCAGCGGTTTTGTTTACAATGTTATTGACACAGTGCCACGGGCGATTGTGAAAGTGACTGATTTCACGCAGTTCGTGCTGAAGGAAAAGCCCGTTAAGGTTGAGGCAGAGGCGATTCAGCGCGTCACCTACGAGGACATCGGCGGAGTCAACGAGCAGAAAAGCAAGGTGAGGGAAATGATTGAGCTGCCGCTGAAGCACCCCGAATTGTTCAGGAAGCTCGGCATTGTGCCGCCGAAGGGAGTGCTGCTGCACGGCCCCCCGGGCTGCGGAAAAACCCTTCTCGCGAAAGCGGTTGCCAGCGAAACCCAGGCGCACTTCATTTCCGTTAATGCCCCGGAGATAATGTCAAAATTTGTCGGGGAAGCCGAGGAGCGCATTCGTAATATTTTCAAGGATGCCGAGGAGAATTCCCCGAGCATTATTTTCATAGACGAAATAGACGCGATTGCGCCCAAAAGGGAAGATGTAATCGGCGAGGTCGAGAGGCGCGTTGTGGCGCAGATTCTCGCGCTAATGGACGGCCTTGAGGCAAGGGGAAACGTCATTGTAATCGCCGCAACCAACAGGGTTAACAGCATTGACGAGGCGTTGAGGAGGCCCGGCAGGTTTGACAGGGAGATAGAGTTCCCTGTTCCGGACAAGACTGCGAGAAAAGAAATACTGTCGATACATACGAGGGGAATGCCAATACGCCCTCCTTTCGACCACCAGCACCTAAAGGAGGTTTTCGAAAGAAACAAGGAAGAATTCCAGTCAAAGCTAAAGAAGGGCGCGCTAAAAAAAGAAGAGATAACCGGCGTGCAATCAGAGCTGCAAAAGGCCGAGAGGCTTGGGCAACTTTTGCAGAAGGCGACCAAGGAAGATGAATTTTTAGATTCTCTAAGCGAAAAAGAAGAGAATGAGGTCAAGGAATTATTGCTGAATAAAATGCTTGATGATTTCGCGAGCATCACGCACGGGTTTGTCGGAGCCGACCTTGCCGCGCTTGTGAAGGAGGCTGCGATGAAGGCGCTGCGGCGCTATCTGCCGGACATTGACATCAAGGAGGAAACAATCCCGCCGCAGATTCTCGAGTCGCTTGAGGTGAACAAGAAGGATTTTAACAACGGGCTGAAGGACGTGCAGCCAAGCGCGCTTAGGGAGGTTACAGTCGAGATTTCGAACGTCAAATGGGATGACATCGGCGACCTTGAGAACGCGAAGGACGAGCTGAAGCAGGCAGTGGAATGGCCGCTCAAGTACGCTGACAGCTTCAAGAAGATGGGAATAAGGCCGCCGACAGGGGTTCTTTTGTTCGGCCCCCCGGGCTGCGGAAAGACTTTGCTCGCCAAGGCAGTCGCTTCGGAGAGCGAGGCGAATTTCATTTCAGTCAAGGGCCCAGAGCTTTTGAGCATGTGGGTCGGCGAAAGCGAAAAGGGAGTCAGGAAGATTTTCAAGAGGGCCCGGCAGGTCGCTCCCTGCATTGTTTTTTTCGACGAAATCGACAGCATTGCGGTTAAGAGGGGGTTGAGCGCGGACTCGCATGTTACCGAGCGTGTGGTGAACCAGCTGCTGACCGAGCTTGACGGCATCGAGAGGAACAGGAATGTTGTTTTCATTGCCGCGACAAACAGGGTTGACTTGATTGACCCAGGCTTGCTTAGGCCGGGCAGGATTGACAAGCTTGTAAAGGTCGGCGCGCCGAACGAAAGCGGGCGTGTCGCGATTTTCAAGGTCCACACAAAGGATGTGCCGCTTGCAAAGGATGTTTCAATTGAGGACCTTGCCAAGAAAACCAAGGACTTCAGCGGCGCCGACATAGAGGGGTTTGTCAGGGAGGCCGCGCTTATTGCGCTGAAAGAGAATAAAATGAAGCCCGTGCCTATTGAGAAGAAGCACTTTGAGGCCGCTTTTGAAAAAGTAAAGCCGAGCATTTCCGAGAAGGTTGAATCGGTCTACGACGAATTCGAGGAAAATCCAACCGAATTCAACCTTAATTCCGTCCACTGAACTTGCTTAAGCCGCGCCGAACAGCATCAGCACTGCTTCCGGCATGAATACCATCACTGCGGCGACAGCCGTTGTTGCGGCCCAAACCGCCTTGCTCCATGCCATCACTTTTATCCCGTCAAGCGGCGGAATAGGCAGCATGTTGAAGAATGCGAACCAGAAGTTAATCATTGCGGCGTTCAGCAGTATTTTGAATATGAACGCGTTCCATCCGGCGAATGCGGCAAGCAGGAGCAAGAAGCCTATTATCAGGTTCGTTAGCGGCCCGGCGGCGCTTATCTGGCCGTTCTGCTTCGCGCCGATGTTCTGCGCGAAAATGTACGTTGCCCCAGGCGCCGCAAAGGTGAACCTTCCCATTGTTATTACCGCGAAGGCAACCGCGAGAATCAGGCCGTTGTTCCATGCCCTGAATTCCGCGTGAAAGCCGAATCTTCTCGCGACGTTCCTGTGCGCCATCTCGTGGAAGACAAATCCTGTCCCGACCCCGACAAGCGCTATCGGTATTGCCTCCGCTATGCTGACCAGGTTCAGGAAGTTTTCGCTTATCACAAGCGCGAATGCGACGCTGAGCGTAATCCAGGAAATCAGCAGGTCGTTCCTTTCTGTCGCGTTCATTTGAAGGATTTTTCCGCAAAAACAATTAAAAACCGAACCTGTTCCCTTCTTCGTTTTCTGCCGAATTAATGCCACTGCTTTTATTGCTTCCCACTGCGCAATTTTCCTATGAAGGCGCTTGATTTTTTTTTGCGCGAGCGCAGGGCGCAGATTTCCGTCGAGCTCATAATAATCCTCGCCGCTGTCGTCGCGCTTGTCCTGTTGCTGGTTTCGCAGCTGCAGCAGACAAGCAGCGAGGGCACAAAGGCAATAGAGGAAAAGAGCAAGAAGATTTTCGAGGAAATCGACAAAATTTGAGTCGGGCGCCCTGCTTGCGCGCTCGCTGCCAGCTCAGCCTGGAGTACCTGCTGCTGCTCGCTGTTTCCTTCTCAATCCTCGCGCTCATGCTGCCGCTTTTGCAGGGAGTTTATTCTTCCGCGCTGCACGCCATGGACGCGGGCAATGCCGCGCGTTTTGCGGCTTCTTTGCAGCAGGGTGTTGACGAGCTGTCTTTTTTGGGCGATGGCAGCAAAATATCCGCAAGCCCGGCGCCTTTCACGCGCTGGGCTGTTTACGGCGAGGGCAAATCGCTTGTTGTTTCGGTGGATGGCGGCGTTTACGGGAGCGCGCGCGCTTTCAGGGTTTTTTTTCCAAATGAGGTCTCCTTCGGCAGGGTTGAATTTTCGGGAAAGAAGGGTTTTCTCCTTGAAAAGGAAGCCGGCGCGATTCACCTGAAAATCGTCAGCTGAATCCTGTGCCGTTGCATGCTGCAGTCAAAGAAAATCGTTTCCGAGGAGATGGCGTTTGCTGTTTTTTCCCCCAGCATGATTTCCCTGCCGTCAATTATGGCTGCGGCGTTTTTTCCCGGGAAAAAGAACCTGATGTCCCCCGCAATTTCGCTTTCATCAAGCGGCAGCCCATGCTTTTGCCATATTTTCAGCAAATCGTTCTCCTTCTGGAAAACAAGCAAATCCGGCAGCGCGCTTTGCGCGGCCGGTGCCGGCAGCGCCAGGAGGGCGCCGAGCAGCAGCATTGAAACAGCGGCTTCGGCGCTGAAGCAGAATCCGTCAGCCTTCACAGGCAACCATCCTCACAACCGCTTTTTTCTCTTCTGCAAGAACTGCCCTTTCAACGGCAATGCAGTCTCCCGGGGCCGCGCCTGGCTCTGAAAAAATAATTTCCTTTTCGCCGCCCTTGAATTCCAGCGAGATCTCTTTTATCGCAAAGCCGCCGCCATTTATGGCCTTGGCTTTCCTCAGCAGGGCGATGTCGATTTCGTTGCTCATGACCCTGTGCTTTTGGGTGTCGAGGATTGCCGCGCCAAGCGCAGGATTTTCATTGTCCCTGTTTTTCACCAGTGAATCCGCCGCGAAAAGCGCTTTCCTCTGCAGCGTGATTTTCCCCATTGCTGAAAGCGCGGATTCCTTTTCCGCATTGAAGTGCATTGCAATCAGCCCGAGCATTAGCAGCAGCGCTATTATTGCCGCTGCCAGGTCGAGCGAGAAGACAAATCCGTTTTCACCTGTAGTGCCCGTTTGCGGCCACCTCCAGAACGCTTTTTTCCCCGGCCTGGACTGTTTTTATGCCGCCTGCAATGCACTGCGACTGCTTTGTTTTGCCGCCAGAGCCGCTTTGCACCGTGCCGCCGTTGCCGGTGCAATTCCGCCCTCCTTCAAGCAGGTAATCGGCGCTGTTGCCGTAAAAGCTGTCAACGCTTATGCAGCACGCCTCCGCGCCGGCTTTCGCGATCAGGCTTTTCTCCGCGGCATTTGCGCTTTCTTTCGCGCCGTCCAGGCCGGCCAGCGCCGCGGAGAGCGCGCTTATGAATAACGCTATGCAGATTATTGCCTCTATGTGCAGCTGCCCGTTTTGCCTCATTTTCATTTCACCGCTGTCGCCGCAATGCTGTATCCTATCGGCAGCATGAATTGTGTTTTTGTTTTTGCGCCGCTTATGTCCGCCCAGAGCCTGTTGTTCTTCAGGACGCCCCCGGTGAAGCTGTATTCGCACACGATTGTTTTGGCGTCCAGCGACACCACAATGATTGCGCTGTTCTGGTTCAGGAACTCCTCGCTTGGCGCGCCACCCGCCGTTTTGAATTCGATTTTTATTTCCGGAGCGTACGCCCGCTGGCCGGATTGCAGGAACGCAGCGATTTTTTCGTTGACAGCCTTTTTTATTTTTTCGGAATCGCTGTTCAGCAGCAGCTGCCCGCGCATTGTTTCGCTTATGAGCGCATCCAGGTTGTTCTCGATGGCTGTCCTGGCGAGGTTCAGCCTTTCGGTTTCAAATGCAGCCCCCACGGCAGACTGTATTTCCCCTGCAGCGCTGTTTTCCGCTTCAAGCAGGGCAATCTGCATTCCGGCGAACGCCAGCAGCACTGCCGCGCAGAAAAAACCTTTTTCGTTCAATCAAGCCGCCGAATGAACCCTGCCCGGCAGCATTTAAATCTCGCGCTATTTTTTCGTTGTTCAGCGAAGTGTTCAGCCGCTTAATGCCGTCTCGCTTATTTTTTTTCTCACAATGCCCTCAATTTCATCAAGCTGTTTTTTCAGCTCTTCCTCTGCGTTTGCTTTTTTCCCGTGCCCGTGGCTGGAACCGGTTTTGTCTGTTTCGCTTGCCATGGCTATTATGGCCCCTGCGATGAGGATTATTATTACGATGTCGTCGAGGAGAATCCGCTCCGTGAAAGCGTTATATATGGAGAAAATTGTGCCAGCGACTGCGATAAACTTCAACACGCTATATTTTGCAACCATTGCCCTACTCCCCCACTTTCCGGTTAATTAATGCACGCAACAACTATAAAAGCTGTTTTTTTGAAAAACGCCATATTTCCCAAAGATATTGTGCATTTTAGCGAAAACCATTAAAAGATGCATTTTATACTATACTTAATGGGGTTTTTTGTGGGCTTAAGCAAAATAGACCTTAAGATTCTTGGTTTTGTCTGCGAAAAAGGCGCCCATCTGCCGGAGCGCGAAATCGCAAGGCAACTGCGCCTGAAGCAGAGCACTGTAGCCTACAGCCTGAAAAAAATGCGCCGGGAAAGGGCGATTTTGCGGTATAATTACAGGCTAAATTACCCGCTTCTTGGTTTCGGCGCAACAGCATGGGTCTTTTTCAAGTTAAGGCCGGGCATTGCGAACGGCCAAAACCCCGAGCTCGCGGGCGCAGACCTTTTCGCGAGGCTTCTTTCATACCCCCAGGTGCATGTTGTTTCCTTTGTGACCGGGGAGCACGACATTTCGCTGAAGCTGATTGAAAAAGATGTTGCGGCGATAAACAGCTTTGTGCTCAGGCTTGCCACTGAAATGAACGATACAATTGATTCGCCGGAAATAATGTACTGCGCGAAAATGTTCAAGACGCACAACATGCTGCTGGAAGAGCCAAAGAAGCGGCCGGCCCTCGGCAAGGCTGATTTTGAGATACTCAACTGCAAGATGCTGCATCCCGACGCAGGCGTCAGGGAAATAGCGGAAATGCTTTCCCTGCACAGGAACACAGTGAGCAAGCGCTGGAAAACGCTCTGGAGGGAAAAAATACTGCTGAAAAAAACCCCTGTATTGAACCCGGAGTACTACGACGCGCTTGGCATTGGCCTGAAGGCGATAATTTTTTTTGAGGTGAATGCGGGTTCGCTGAACGCCGCCGTTGAAAAGCTTGCCGCAATGCCCGAAGTCCACGAGCTCAACCACGTTCTTTCCGGCCAGGACCTGATGGCGATAGTAAGGGCCAAGAATGTCCCCGCGCTGTTCGGGTTCCTGAAAAAAATTTACGTAATGCCCGGCATGAAACAGACAAAAAGCACGATTGTTTTGTACAGCCAGCCCCACAAGAGCAATTACCTGATGGAGCTCAGCAGGGCGGGCTTACTTCCATTTAAGCTTTCCGAGCATGAAGCCGGCAACAATGGAAACAGCAATAGCCCCCGCAAGCAAAGCAAGTAGCGCCCCATTGCCGCTGTTGCAAATCTGCAGCGCGAAAGCTGTTTCGCCCGCGCGCTGTATTTTCGCTTCGCCTGTTTCCCTTTTCTCCGCCGCCCCGGCCGCTTCTTTTTCGGTGTTCCGGTCCTGCACGCAGCCCGCTGCCTGAATATCGCATTTGCATTCGTTCGCCGGCATTGCGGCTGTGCCCGGCGGAGCGCCAGCAGCCTTAACACAGTCTTCCTGCGCCCCAAAATCCGCGATTCCGCCTGAAAGCTGCGCGCCCGCAACAGAGTACTGCGCGCCGCTGAACAGCAAAAAGTAATAAACCACCGCAACAAGCGCAACAGCGCTCGCGCCGAGCACAAAAAGCACGTTTATGGGCTGTTCCCCTGCGAAAATGCTCTTTCCCTTTCTTGTAAGGCAGTAGTATTTCCATTTCCTGCCCTCGTCGATTCCGTGCACCAATTCTGCGGACTCAAGGATTCCGAGGTGCTGCTTTATGGTCGGCGCGGCCATGCCAAGCTTTTTGCTTAGCTCCGTGAGCGTGTGGTTCCTGCTCTGCAGCAGCTTTATTATTGCGGTGCGCGTTTCGCTGGCCAATGCCTTGAATTCGTGCGCGCTAAGCGTTATTTTTGTCTCCATATCGCATCACAGAATAAAAACCAGGGCAATGCCCATAAAAAGTATCACCGCAACGCCCCTGTTGTAGTACGCTACCAGCGCCAAGGCCAGCGGCGCAATAAGAAGCAGCGCGCCCCACTGCCCTGCTTTCGGGACAATAAGGCTGCCGTAGAAAGCGCCCGCCGCGAAAAGCAGGAAAAGGAAAGCAACGAAAGTGCTTATCTTCCTGCCAAGCCAGCCGCTGAGCTTCCCAAACAGCCTGTCGGCTTCGCCGGGCGATTTTCCGCCTTTCGGGTTGTCTGTCATAAAAATAGTTTCCCCGCAAATCCTTTAAAATCCCTGCGCTTTCCTGAGGCTAATCAGAAATCTGCAGAAAAGTTATTTATATAGCATTAAACAATTCAAATAGCATGGACCTGCAATTCGACCTCAACGCCGTGTTCAACAGCGCGTTTTCTTATGTTTCCTCCGACCTTGCGCCGAAGGCGATGCAGGGCGACGTCAGTACAATAGCGCTTATCGCAATCGCGCTGATAATCTGCTTCGTGCTGCTTATCCTTGCTGTCGAGCTTTTGGCATGGTTCGCGGGCATCACCAAAAGGTTCCTTCTTTTCTTCATTGTCGGCGCGTCAGCAGTGCTTTTCGCGGCGTCGCTCTACAACAGGGCGATTGCCGGCATCGGCGACCCGCTGATAATCGCAATCGGCGCGGCAGGCGCGGTTTTCGGGGCGGTATCGCTCGCAATCGCCGCGCTTTCAATAAAAAACGAGTTCGAGAGGACAAATGCCGAAAAAATTGCGGATCTGAAAAGAGCAATGATTACTGCCGCCGCCAGCCAGTTCGAGCAGTACCAGGGGAAGGAAGGCGAAGCCGAGCCGCAGGCAGCGGCGCCTGTTGCGGGCCGGCAGGCCGGGCAGCCCCCGGCAGGGCAAAAAGCCGCAAACAAAACAATTGCCGTGCTTTTGGACGACAGGGGGGTTCTCGCGCTGTTAAGCTATATGGTTATCGTGGAACTCGGCGCCCTGAGCAGCCTGCTTACCGCGCTGCCGAACGAGCTGGCGGGCATTGTGCTGCTGATTCTTTTGCTCGCGGGCGCGCTGATTTTCATAAAAAGCAATTACATCGATTATCTGAGCGGGCTGAAGCGCTTCCTGGGCGCGCTTGCGCTCGGCGCAATCCTTTCGGCGGCTTTCGCGGTTGTGTGGGCGGCAATTCCGCTTTCCGAAATTCTTTCGCTAAATTACTTCAAAACAAGCGCGCTAATCGCATTTGCCCTCGCGCTCGCGGCAGCGCTGATACTCGGGACAAGGGACTAGCGCCGCGCCCGAAAGGAGAATGCCGAAAAATGCGGCAAATGCTGGATTGCCAGGGCTGCCCTGCTGCTTCCCGGCGAAACGGGATAAGTTGAAAATTGTTGGTAAGGGCATTTTTTTTGAAAGAAGAAGATTTAATATTCTCTTCCTGGCAGATATTAAAGTGAACGGGGTGTTAGGCATAAAAGTGAAAAATGCGATGCCAATTATTATTTTTGTAATAATATTGGGGGCGGTTTTTATGGTTGGTTGGAAAAAAGCAGCTCAGGCTGATGTGTCTGAACAGAGCTTAAAATTAGGCATTAACCAAAAAGCAATTTTTTTGAATGAGCTGGAAGTAACTGTAAAAGGTATTGTTATTGAGAGAATAGAGCCCCCTCCGATAGAAGGGATTATGCAGCCTGGCGCCGAGACCGGCGTATCTGTTCATTTAGAAATAAGAAAAGGGAATGAAACCGGAGAAATAACCCTTGAAAGCATTGGCCCAAAAATCTCCGCACAAAGCAAATGGAAGGAGTATACTGTTATTTTAGAAGGCGCAGGGAATGATTACGCCAAATTAAAAGTCGTAAAATAAGCCGCAGCCTTTTTCCCTGGCTTGCCTGCCGCGCTTTTCAAACCCGCCCGCCGATTGAATATAAACGGGCGGCTGCCTTTAATCTTTTAGCCCCGCCCATTTTCAACAGGGCGGATTAAGCGGAAAAAATAAATACTCCCCTGCGGTTATTTCTTTTATGGCTCCGCTTAGAAACTTTCTCAGGCGCTGGTTCAGGTTCAAAAATACAGTGCGGCCTGGGGGAAAAGCCGCGGAGAAAAAGCCCAATGTGCCGCCCGCAATCACAGGCATTGGCCGGCGTTCTCCTGTGCGGGCCCGGGCAACAATGAGGGGCGCAAGGGCAGGCTCAGCCAGCCCCTACGGCGCTGATGCGGGCACGATAGCCGCGCTGGAAGCCCTTGCCAAAGGCGGGGCTGCAAGAGTGCAGAGGCCGGCTGCTTCAGTGCCTGGCTCCCAGGGGCATAAGCCGGCTGGAACGCCCGAGCTTGTGAAAGTTCTGCGCAGGATTTCTGTTCGGGGTGGCAATGTCGCGGCTGCTTTGGCAAAGCCTGCTTTCAGGGAAAAGCTTGTAGGCGCACTGGAAAAAGCCGGTTTTGAGGGCAACGCCGGGCAGATAGCCGACAGCCTTCAGAGGGCGCTTGCCGCAAAGCCTCTTCCCGAGATAATTGGGGAACTGGAAAAAAAGTAATCACAGTTCTTCCCAGTATTTTTTCATTAAAAGCGCGTCTTCCTCAAGGTTCGGGCTTTCGCAGATAATGCAGCCGCAAACTTTTTTTTCGTGCAGCGCTTCAAGAAGCCAGCGGTAATTGAAGCTGTTGCCGCTTTCCTGCAGGTTCATGTGGTTGCGCTCTCCCTTTTCCCCGTAGTTTATTCCGCTCACATGCATATGCAGGTTATGTAGAAACTTTTCTGGTATTTCGCCTATCGCGCCCAAAAAATCCGCTTTGCTTTTGAACCGCCCGTTCTCCCTCGCGTGCAAGTGCGACCAGTCGACCATGGGCAGTATTTTTGGAACCCTCCTGCACATTTCAAGAGTTTCCTGCAGCGAACCGAGCTGTACCGGTTTGCCTGTTGTTTCAGGCGCTAGCCTTATTTCCCATCCCCTGCCCTCAATCTCATCAGCAAGCCCCGCGATTTCCAAGGAAACCCTTTCAAGCACCTCTTTTTTTGGCTGCCCCTGGAAGTACGCAGGGTGGAAAGTGACAATTCCCGCGCCGCATATTTCGCCTATTTCCGCGCTGTCCATTATTCTTTTCCTGCTCGCGGCCAGCTTTTTCCTGTCCGCGGAGTTCAAGTTGATGAAATACGGCGCGTGCACGCGCAGCAGCACGCCGGTGCGCTCCCCCGCGGCATTAACCTGCTTTGCGGCTGCAGCGCCCATGTGCACTCCCCTCACGAACTCGAGCTCCATGGCGCCGAGCCCAAGCTCCCTTACCCGCGCAATTCCGCTCACGCTGTCGGGCGCGGCGCTGCTGCGGGGCACTCCCGCGGTTCCGAAAAGCATTCTCGCAGGCATATCAAGCTGCGCCCCCGCGGGTTTTTTCCGCCGCCATTGGAAGCGGTTTTGCGTTCATATTTTTTGCACCCGCCGCGCTTTTTCTCTCCTTAGCTTTATTTTTTCTACCATCCTCCTCCTTGCAATCTGCATTGTGTTAGCGCCTGAAAGTGAGCGTATGTCCCTTTTTGTCCATTGCGGGAACACAAAAGTGCGTTGGGTTTCGAAGTTTGTTTCGTAAACCATTTTTCTTTTAGTTATAAGGTTATTCAGTATTCTTTCCAGGCTGAATCTCCTCTTTTTCCTAAGCGCGCCCTTCCTTACGCCGAAATAGTGCTCCCATTGTTTTCCTCCCCTGAAGAGCTTTTGCAGTGCCGATGCCCTTATTGCCCTCTGGCCGCTCACATTCAGCATGTCTCCAACCACACTGCCGACGCTCATTTCGCACTCGCGCTTTATTACTGGTTCCAGGAGCTTTTTCACTTGGGGGGCTGTTACCGGTTTCAGGTCCGCGTCAAGCGTCATGATGACTGTTGCGCCTTTTAGGGCTGCTTCTCTTGCGCCTGCGTAGAATGCGAAGGTCTTTCCGCTGTTTTTTTTGAGCTCCAGCACGTTGGCGCCTTTTTCTGCGGCAATCCTGCCTGTGCTGTCCGTGCTGCCGTCGTCCACCACAAGTATGCCGTCTATAATTCGCTGTTTCCTTATTTCCCGCAGCGATTCCAGAAGCGCGCCTATTGTTTCCGCCTCGTTGAAGGCCGGAATCAGCACGATAACTTTTTCGGGCAAGTTCGGTTTTTCTGGCATGTTCGGCACCTGACTTATTGGTTGAATAGTAATTTAATTGATTTGCTCATTATTTTCTTTTGCAGTATTAAAGGTTGAATCCGCATGCCGCAGAATGTTTTCGCCAAAAGGGCCAAGCTGAACGAGCTTTTCAAGGACGAGCGTTTTTTGTATCCAGAGTACGTGCCGGAGAGGCTTCCCCACAGGGATGCCGAGATTGACGCGCTTGTTTTCGCCCTGCAGCCCGTCCTGCAGGGAAAAAAGCCGCAGAACGTTTTCGTTTACGGGAAAAGCGGAACCGGCAAGACAGCGACAGTGCGCTTTGTCCTCAACGAGCTGCAGCAGTACAGCGACAGGGCGAAAGGGCTGTATGTAAACTGCTTCCAGTGCAACACCCGGCACGCCGTGCTGACGCAGATAGCGAATTTTCTCGGGAGGCCGACTCCCAGGAGGGGCATTGGGACTGACGAGGCGTACTCGCAGCTGTGCGGCGCGCTGCAGAGTGCCGAATTCCTTCCCGTCGTTGTCCTTGATGAGGCCGACCAGCTGCTGCACGACGGCGAAGCCAGCAGGCTGCTGTACGATTTGCTGCGCGTGACAGAGCAGCAGAAAAAGGGCTTCGGGCTTATTTTCATAAGCAACCTTGAGGGCTTTACCGCGATGCTTGACGCGCGGGTCAAGAGCAGCCTTGCCGAGCAGGTTGTCTGCTTCGAGCAGTACTCCCCGCAGCAGCTGAAGGACATCCTGAAGGAGAGGGCGCAGTTCGCGTTCCACCCGAACGCCCTCGGAAACGATGTCATTAACGTGGCCGCCGCGCACGCGGCAAAATTCGGCGGAGACGCGCGGATTGCGATAGAGTGCCTGCTAAAGGCCGGAAGGCTGGCTGAGAAGGAGAACAGCGGCGCTGTTGCTGTCGGGCACATGAAAAAGGTTTTCCCGCTGATTGACGCCGCAGTTCTGCAAAAATCAATGGATTTTCTTGGCGAAGCCGAGCTAGCGGTATTGCGCCAGATTCCCGCAAACAGCCAGATTGCTTCAGGGGACCTGTACGGGGCCTACAGGAAATCCGTCAAATCTTCCGTGACACAGCGCCAGTTCAGGACAATCCGCACAAAGCTGGAAAGAATGAATCTTATCAATTGCGAGGAAGCAATAAAGGGAAACAGGGGCAGGACAATAATGATTTCGCTTGCGTTCCCGAAAGGAAAGCTTGACTCTGTTAAAGGGCAGGGGGGCTGATTTTTGCTTGAGGCTGAAAGCAGGGAATTGCGCGATTACTGCAAGCGCCCTGGCTTCAGGTTTGAGGCTCCGCAGCCGCCTTTCAACGGCTTTCTTCCGGTTAAGCCTGCCACGCGCAAGCGAAACTAATAAAAAGGGAAACCGGGATAATTAATATAACGGATTAATTTTTTAAAGTGAATTCTGATGGCTGTTAAGAAAAAGGGCGCAAGGAAAAAGCCCGGCAAGAAGCCGAAAAAGATGCCTGCCGTAAGGACTGCAAAGACTGTCAAGAAGGATTTGCGCTCGCTGAGGAAGGGCCTGCGCAAGGAAGCCGTTATTACTCAGAGGGTTAAGCGCAAGACAGCCGCGCATGATAAGGAGCTTGACCTTTTAAGGAAAGAGCTTGAGGCCCTTAAGAAAAAGAAAAAGAAATCTGTTTTGAGCGAGTACAACCGCTTTATGAGGGCGCAGATAATGGGCGGGCTGACTTTTAAGCAGGCCGTGCGCTTGTGGAACAAGGGGAAGAAGGATGCCGCGAAGAAGAACAGGCGGCGCACTTCGTACAATATTTTCATTTCGATGCAGCTGAAGCAGGGCAAGACAATGAGGCAGGCGATTAGGGCATGGAACCTGCTTAAGAACCCGCCGAAGAGAAGGCGCAGGAAGCCAGCAAGGAAGGTTATTGCCAGGGTTGTAAGGCGCGTGGCGCCCAAAAGAAAACCGAAAAGGAAAATGGCTGCCCGCAGGAAGCCGAAAAGGAAAAGGCCGGCGCGCAGGAAGCCTGTCAGGAAGCCGAAGGGGAAAAGGGCGGTCCGGAGGGCGTCCCGCAGGAGGCCGCGCAGGAAGCTCAGGAGAACTGTTTTCAGGAGAACAGTGCGCAGGTTTGCGGAACCGCAGAAGCAGGCAGCCCCTTCAGGGGCAAGGGTTTTCAATAAGCTGCGCGAGGTCACTGTCGAGAAGCCAGTTATTGTCACGAAAGAGGTTTTTCCCGAGGAAAAGCTCAGGGAGATAGTGAGCGGTGTTTTGGGCAAGCCCGGGCAGGGCGGGGAGAAGAGCTTTGGCGTGCTCAAGAAGCTTGTTTCGAAGGAGACTGTTTCCAAGGGCGGTATTTCGGCAGGTTTCAGCAACGAGGAGATTGTGCTTGAGCTGCTTGACATTTATTTCACAGAGGTAATAAGGCACGGCATGAGAAGGCGCCTTACCCTTGATGAGATGATAAACGCTTATTTCTACGCCCTGCTCAGGGTCGAGAGGAAAGGCATTGAGCTGAAGGAGATTGAAAAAATAATCGCCAAAGGCGTAATAAGAAAGGAGAATTTCAGGGGTGAGAAGGCATCCCTTTAACTGACGACGAAATCGCCGGAAGAATTGTAAAGATTTACTTTGAGAAAATCGCCCGGCTCGGGGTAAAGAGAACGCTTACTCTTGACGAGGTCATCAACGCTTATTACTACACTATCGCGAGGCTGGAATGCAAGGACGAGAGAAAACGCGCCATGCTCAGGAAAGTGCTTGAGGCGGAGAAAGCCCTCGAAAGGAAAGCCGAAGAATCAGCCCCGAAGGTTGTAAAGACAAAGACAGTAACGGAGTCCACAAGGACTTTTGAAGAGATAACCGGCGGATAAGCGCTTTTTTTAAACCGCTTTTTTTCAGGGCTTTTTGAACACTATTTCAACGGCGTCCCTGTTCTGCAGCGCGTGCTCTTTCCCGACCATCAGGGTTTTTTTGACGTCAATCGCCTTGATGAAGCCTTTTCCCATGTCTGTGTGCAGCTTGAAGGCGAAGTCAAGCGCCGTGCTGCCGGGCGGCATCAGGATGCAGTCGGGCAGTATTCTTCCCTCGCTGTCGGCGAGCTTTTTCACTCCCGCAGGGAAAACCGCGATATATTTCAGCGCCTCAAAAACTGTTTTGTCCAGCGCGTCCTGTATGCCGGTGTTCCCGAATTTTTCAAGGACTGTTTTCCTTATCATTTCCAGCAAATGCTTTTGCTTCTCGTCAAGTTCCTTCAGCGCCCTGAATTCCCCGGCGCCGGGCTCGTAATCAACGAATCCGGCTTTCGCGGCTTTTTTGAGTGCAAGCTCCGCAAAGCCGGAGCAGGGCAAAATCGTTTTTTCGGGGAATTTTTCAAGCATTCTCCTGAAGTTTTTTTCCGCGGCCCCGATGTCCATTTTGTTCGCCGCTATCACAATCGGCTTTGAGATTTCCCTGAGCGCTGCCGCAAAGGCCATTTTTTCCGCTTCCTCCCATGTGTTCAGCTTTTTTTCGCCCAGCCCCGTCTTGTGCAGCGCCCTGTCTATGTCAATTTCCCTCGCGCCTATCCCGCTGAGCGACTGCGCCATGGCGGAAATAAGCTTCGCCCTGCTTTCAAACGGCGCCTTGTATATTTTCTGCCAGTTTTTTTCAAGAATCCCGAAAAACCACAGGTCAATTTCCTTCTCAAGGAACTCTATGTCAAGCAGGGGGTCGTGTGAGCCAACGGCAACGACCTCGCCCCTCTCGTTGGTTCCGCCGCTCGCGTCCACAACATGGATGAGAACGTCCGCCTGCCGCAGGTCGTCCAGGAACGCGTTTCCCCTTCCCTTTCCAAGGTGCGCGTCGGGCACAAGCCCTGCGACATCGACAAGTTCCACCGGGACAAAGCGCGTTCCGTTCCTGCAGTAGCCGTACCTCGGGTTGCACTGCACGCCGAATTCCGCATCAACGCATTTTACCCTGACAAACCCCGTGCCCTTGTTGGGCTCTATGGTCGTGAAGGGGTAATTCGCTATCGCGACATCAATCAGGGTTGCCGCGGAAAAGAAAGTGCTTTTTCCGCTGCTCGGCTTTCCGACAACGCCAATCTGCATAGTATGCCATTTCCTGCGGATGGAATAAAAACCTAATCGGAGACTATTCTATCCGGGTTTACAATGGTTCCAGTGCCAGCAAACCGGGCCGACGAGCTGTATGAAAAGGGCATGCGGATAATTGCCAGTGCAAGGCGTTCTGAAGACGCGGCTTTGCGCGAGAAAGCAAGGCGGCTGTCCGCGCTCGTGTACAGGGCGAATAGGATAAACCGGCTTGAAGCCGAGCTGGGGCTTCCAAGGGGCGAGATGCACAGGGGAGTATTTTTGGGCGCTTCACGCAGGCTTGTTTCAGCGGTCGGCGCCGCCGGCAGGATTTCCGGGAAAAACGCACGGGCGGCTTTAACGGGCAATTTTTGGGCGTGTGTCGCGCGCATTGAGGGAAATTCCGCGGAAAGGCTTTCCGGGCTAATGGCAGCGAAAAGGCGCGGTCTTAAATACCTAAAAAGCAAATCTGCTGCGCGGTCAATCCGCAAGAGGAAAAAGGCATGAGCGAACTCTGGACAGAGCGTTTTTTCCCCAAGAATTTCGCTGAATTCATCGGAAACAGCGAGGCGGTTGACAGGGTCAGGCTGTGGGCCGAAAAGTGGAACGATGGAAAGCCCCAGAAGCCGCTTTTGCTGTTCGGCTCCCCGGGAACGGGCAAAACGTGCCTTGCGATTTTGGTCGCGAAGTTTTTCGGCTGGCAGTTTTTTGAATTGAACGCGAGCGATTTCCGGACAAAGGATGTCATTGAAAGGATTGCCGGCGCCGCGTCCCAGGGCGCTTCCTTCGACGGAAAGCCGCGCCTTGTCCTTCTCGACGAGGTTGACGGTTTGCAGGGAAATGCCGACAGGGGCGGCGCAGCCGCGATAAGCGGCATACTGAAAGAGGCGCGCAATCCGGTTATCCTCACCGCGAACAGCATTTACGGCGACCAGAAGATGCTGCCGCTGAGGGGCGCCTGCGAGATGCTGCAGTTCAGGAAAATAAATTATTTGGGCATTGCAAAGAGGCTGCAGGAGATTCTTGCGGAGGAACGTGTTGAGTTTGACCCGGAAGCAGTGAAGCATCTCGCGCGCAACTGCGCCGGCGACATGAGGAGCGCGCTGCTTGATTTGCAGACCTTGTCCTTGGGCGGAAAGATTGGCATGGATGCGGTGCAGTCCTTGGGCTACAGGGAGAGGCAGCACGACATCTTCAAGACAATCGAGGCGGTTTTCAAGGGCAACACCCTTGAAGAGATAAGGCTCGCGAGGGCGCAGAGCGAAGTGGACGACGAAATGCTGGCGCTGTGGATTGACGAGAATATCCCGAGGCATTTCACGGAAGGGAACGACACAGCCAATGCTTTCGGATGGCTCAGCAGGGCCGATGTTTTCCTCGGAAGGATCCAGAGGAGGCAGCACTACGGTTTCCTGCGCTACAGCGGAGAGCTCATGACAGCCGGAGTTGCTTTGAGCAGGGAGCACGATTACCACGGCTGGATGCACTACCAGTTTCCCGGATTGCTGCGGAAGATGAGCGGAAGCAAGGGCGCGAGGAACCTGAGGAAGGGGCTCGGCAGGAAAATCGGGAGCCAGATGCACACCAGCAGCAGCGCTTTTGCCGCAGAGGACCTCCCTTTCCTGAAGATGGTTTTCGAGAACAGGGAGCGTGCAAAATCGCTTTCCGCGCAGTTCGATTTGAGCGAGGAGGAAATCGGCTTTTTGCTCGGCGCCAAGCCGGATTCAAAAAAGGTTTCCTCTATTTTCGAGGCAGCGCAGGAACTCAGGAAAAAGGGCGCTGTTGCAAGGAGAAAGCCGCTTGCGCCGCTTGAAACGCTTCCTGCGCCGGAATCTGAACAATCGGAACTGCAGGCGCCGGAATCAGGGCAGAAAGACGAAAACCAGACCAAGCTGTTCTAGATAATTATTTATATTTGCCGCCTAAGAAATTCTTTTTATGCGTCCAAAGCCGAAGCAAAGGCTTGGCGTCCCAATCAGGAAGCCCCTGATGGTGCCGCACCCTTCCTCGCCGCGCTCCATAGCAGCTGAGATAAACAGCGCGGAAACCACAGTTGCTTTTAGGAGCAACCTCATATCTGCCTTCAACCGCGGCGGGCCGTTAACCAGTGCGGTTATTAAAGAACTCAGGACGCAGATTAATTCTTCGAACCCTCCTGACAAGGCAGCGAGGCTGCGGCTGCTGGAAGATTATCCCAGGTGAAACCTGCTTCTTTTTCTTGCTTTGCTGTTCCGCAGAATGCCGCGTAGCCTGAGATAGCCGCAGCCTTTATTGAAAAGCCCTGAATCAGATTTCTATTTCAAGCGCAGCTGTCGGCTGCTCCAGCCCGAACTCGCGCGCGGTTTCCCGCGACAGTTCCCCGATAAATCCCTTCTTTTCCCCCGCGGTTATTTCGGCCCTTCTCCCTTTCGCGAGGAACTGCAGCGTTGTCTCGCGCAGGCTGAATTCCATCCCGAGAATCCCGCTTATGGCGTCAAGGGCGCTTTTTATCTGGTTGAAGTCGGCTTCCTTTCCGCTTATCGCAATGCAGAGCGTGTCGCGCTCGCTGACGCATGTTTCGCTTTTCTCGTCAAGTTGCAGCACCTTGCCTATCTCGAAAATTTTCTGGGGGAAGGCACAGTGCTTGTTTTTTGACAGGAAATCAAGCAGTTCCGGGAAAAGCCTTTTCCTGAAAACAGCGTAGTTCTCGCTCACGGGGTTTGCGATTTCAACGAACTGCTCTTTCTCAATGTCAAGGCCTATCATCGCCGACTGCTTCTGCTTTGAGGTCATTGTGTAGGTCAGCACTTCCTGCAGGCATGCGCCAATGCAGGCGTCCCTCATGGCCTCAGCCTTTCCCGTTTCCTGCCTTTCCTCTCCCGTTGTAGCGATTTTCATCGGCAGCGGCTCTATGTTCCGGTATCCATACGAAATGAGGGCATCCTCTATCACGTCAACCGGGTGCAGTATGTCCTGCCTGTACGCGGGATACTCGCATTCAAGCGTTTCTCCCTTTACCTTCACGTTATACCTCGCCCTGCGCAGCAGTTCCGCAATTTTCTTTGCGCCCAAATCCAATCCGCTGAAATCGCGTATTTTCCCGGCCCCAACGCGTATTTTTTTCGGCGTGAAATCCGGCGTAACAATTGTTTTGTTCGGATAGCGCACCTTTATGCTGTAAACATCGAATCCCCTTTCAGCGAGCGCGCTTACCATTACGTTCAGCGCGGTGTTGACTGTCTCCTGGCTGTAGCCTGTTACCTCGACAAAGAGCTCTTTTGTTTTCTCGCTGACTTTTCCAGTCAGCTGCGAGTTTATTATGGGCGGCATTGACGCGACAACCTTCTTGCTGTCCTCAAGAATCGGGTATCTCGGCTGGCCATGCAATAAATGCGCGTATTCCTTTCCCTTCGGGTGCTCCGCGAGCATCTCTTCCAAATCCATTTCCACCCTGTACTCCAACGGGATGAAGCGCTTCTCCCTTGGCGCGTAGGAAGTATAATGCATCGGCTGCTGCAGTTTTTCCCAGTCGTACAGCCCTATTGCGGCTTCCTTCCTTTTCCTTCCGAAAGTGAGGCAGACCTTTTCCTGCAATTGTATCATCTGGACCAAAAAATCCCCCGTAACCTTGACGTTCTTCACAACAGCAGCCGCAATGCACGGCCGTATCGGCAGGACGCTCTTGTCCACCATCAGCAAAACATCGCTTTTTTTCACGGAGTACTTTGGCACTTCGGTATCGCCCGCAAGCCTTCCCCTTATTTCCCGCGCTATCCCCTCCGCGCTGAGCAGGTCGGGCCTGTTGCTGTCCTTGACCTCGACGGTTATTGTGTCTCCGTCCGCGGCTTCAATCCCGCTTTTCGCGTACAGCAGCGCCTGCTCGAACTCCTTCAGGGAGAGTTTTTTCCCCACAAGCCTGCCGACATCCTTCAGGCTCACTGTAATATTCGGCATGCTTCAATCAGCCCCCGCCGCTTTTGCTTCCCTCAGCCAGTTCAGGTCCTGCGCGAACAAGTACCTTATGTCGTTTACCCCGAGCTTGAAGGCCGCGAGCCTGTCAATGCCGATGCCCCACGCAATCGCCCGTGCCTTTATCCCCAATGGTTCCGTAAGCTCCGGTCTGAAAACCCCCGCGCCCGCGAGCTCTATCCAGCCGAGTAGCGGGTGCTTCGCGGACAGCTGAACGCTTGGCTCTGTGAATGGGTAATAATCGGGAGTGAATTTCACTTCTTCCGCCCCGCCGAACTCCACTGCGATTTCCTTCAATATCCCAAGCAGGTGCCTGAAGTTGATTCCCTCGTCGACAATGAAGCCGTCAAGCTGGTTGAATTCGACAAGGTGCGTCGCGTCCGGAATGTCCGGCCTGTAGCACCTGTTAACCACAAAGTATTTTCCCGGCACCGTCACGCCCTGCACCATCTGCCGCGCGTCGGCGGTTGTTCCGTGCGCGTTCGGCATCAGCTTGCTCGCGATTTTTTCGCTCCATTCATAGCCCCATCCCCTGCTGCCTGTCCCAGCGCCGTTCTCGTGCGCGGCCTTGACTTTCGCGACAACCCTCTTGTCCGGAAGTTTCCCGAATTTCGGCTGCAGCAGCTGGTAAGTGTCTGTCCAGCTTCTCGCGGGATGGTTCTGCGGCTGGAACAAGACGTCAAAGTTGTAGAATTCCTGCGTTATCAGCTGTTCCTTCATTTCCTTGAATCCGAGCGCCACAAGCTTCCTTTTTACCTGGTTGAGGAACTGCATGTACGGCTGCTTTTTTCCCATGAAAATCTTCGGCACCGGCCCGTGGATATCGTACGCGCGCTCGCGCGCTCCGCCGAGCATTGAGAGCGCCCTGGCGCCTTCTTCGTTCAGCACGGCTTTCCTTTCCGTCTCAACGGATTTTTCCGCAAGTCCCCTTTTCAGCGATTCCGCAATAGCCTCTTTTCCAATTCCCGAGGCGTTTCCCCCGGAGATTTTTTCAAGCGCTTTTTCCAGTTCGTATTTTCCTTCAAGCAAACCCTTCTCAAGCCCTGTCAGCGAGAGCATAACGCTTTCGCCCTCTTTCCTCACGCCAATCCACGCGTTCTTTTTCGCTATCCCCATTGCCGCGTTGAATTCCGGCGTGTTCAGCCCGCTTTTCTCCCTCAGCCGCGCGATTGCCGCCTTTCCCCCGCAATCCCTGAGCGCCTCAACGAAAAGCCTTTCGGGCAATCCGTTCCTGAGGCTGCTTTTGCCGGGCTGCGCGAGGGCGATTTTTTCCTCTTTTTTCTCCCGCAATTCTATCAGCCCCTTTTCCTTCAGCCACTGGGCAGCGCGCCTCGCGCTGTCAACAGGAATGCCTGCTTTTGCGGCCATCTCTTCGGCTGAAAGCGCCCCGCTGTTCTCAAGGGCGCCGAGCGCCCTCCGTTCGATTTCGCTGAGGCTTTCCGCTATTTTTTCAAGTTCCATTGCACCACTTTTGCCGCCTATATAGTAAAGAACAATAAAAACCCTTTTTTTAATCTTTTGCAATCGCAATTTGTGTTATGATTTTCCTTATTGACTCAAGCGCAGTGCTGAATGACTTCGGGTTTGAGTTCAGCCAAAAGCAGCCCTGCCTTACCACACCGCTTGTGGTTGACGAGCTCAGGGACATGCGCAGCAGGCATCTTGCGGAAAACGCCCTTCAAAGCGGCCTGCTGCTGCTTCGTGAGCCAAGCGAAAAATCCCTCGAAAGCGCAAAGGAACTGACAGCAAAAAAAGGCTTCAGCCGCCTTAGCGCGCCGGACATAAGCCTGCTCGCGCTGGCGCTTGACCTGCAGGCCGAAAAAAAGCGTTTTTTGCTTGTGACGGACGATTACAGCATACAGAACTTCTGCTCCCTGCTGGGGATGCGGTTTGAGGGCGTGATAAGGGGAAAAATAAAGGCGCCCATCGCCTTTTCCCTTGAATGCCCTGGCTGCGGACAGCCAGTCCAAAAAGCCCTAAAAGGCGGAAAATGCCCTGTTTGCGGCACGTTGCTGAAAAAAGTGCGTTCCCCTGAAAACACCAAAAAGGCGCCCCAAAAAGCCCCCAAAAAGGGCTAAAATTAACGAATTAACTGATTTTAGTTATATTTATATATTCCCTGCCGCCAATTCTATTAAGGGGCAGAGGATGTTCTTCGAGTTTGTCACCAGGCTGCTTTCTTTCGACCTCGCGTGGCTAGCCACGCTTGTAATGGGCAACTTCCATTATCTCTTCGCCTTCGGCGCGCTGATTTTCATTTTCTTCGACAACAAGCTGAGGAAAGCAATTCCCGCTTTTTTCCTTTTCTGCATCCTCGCGTGGGCTTTCATTGACCTTGAGTCGACAAGCGGCTGGCTGTTCTTTGCGGGCGGCTTCCTCCTGCTGAATTACATCGTCAAAATCAGCACGCTTGTTTTCGCGCAGTCTGACCAAAATCTTTCCAAGCATTTGCTTGTGGTGAATTTCTTCGCGTTCTACGCGCTCTGGGCAGTATACAACATGTTTTTGGTGGGGTAAATGGGTTTCATACTAAAGAGCATGCTGGTTGTCACGGGGCTTTTCATTTTCTGCGTAGTAATGAATATACTCAAAGGCGGGGGCCTGCAGGTTTTCGGTGACAGCTTTTACACGGAACTGGGGGCAATGGCGTTCATAATAGCGCTGTTCCTTGACATCACGTTTTCGTTCCAGAAATAAGGTGAAAAAATGTTCTTTGAATCAATGACGCACATTCTGTCCCTCGACCTGAACTGGCTAGTGTGGCTTGTCGCAAACAACCTGCACTGGCTGTTCGCGCTGATGTGCTTTGTAATCATCGGGGAAAAAAGCAAGAAGCCGGTATGGACGTTCATTGTGCTGATAGGGCTGCTTTACCTGTTCGGAGACATAATGGAGCTGGGCGGCTGGATAATGGTGCCTATGCTGATAGTCGTGCCTTTCCAGCTTTTCCTCGGCTTGTTCTTCCCGGAGGGAAGCTTTTTCCAGAAAAAATTCGCGATAATCGCGACTGCGTTCATTTTTGTGGCAAGCTTCGTCAACACGTTTTACTTCAGGTTCGCATGAAAGGGTGAAAGAATGGGAAAAGGAAAAAAGCTTGTGAATGCGGCAATATACTCCGCGATGCTGTTCATCGCGCTATACTCCCTTGGATTGTTCAGCGGAACCCTCTGGCAGTTCGGCGAGCTGTTCAGCGCGCTCGGATTCATTGCGGTCACGGTAATCATTTTCACGCTGACAGTCGGAGAGTGAAACCGCTTCAGCGCCGAGCGCAGAAGCAATTGGCGCTGATAAACAGCGGAGCAAAAGCCGCGCCATCTGCCCCATTTTTTGGCGCGGCTTTTTTTGCCCTCCGCAAGCAAAACCGCTGCGCCGCAGCCTATTCCTCTTCGCCGCCGTGCATGTCGCTGTGCGCCACAATGTAGTTCTCTATTTTTTCCCCGACCGCTTTTCTTTTCCATGCGGCGAGAATGCAGGCGATTGCAAGAACCGGTATTATTATCCAGAACAGGTCGCTTTGCATTATTGCCTGCAGCGCCTTGCCGAGGTCGAATGAAGTGATCTGCTTGAACATCTGGTAGTTTAACGTGAGCTTGTTGCTGCTTTTGCTTCCGTCCCACGTGACGCTGCTGCCGTTAACGACCGCGTTTGGCTCTATCGGCTGCTGCACTGCCGCGCCGCTCGGGAGGTTTATTGTTATGGTCATTCCTGCGGGAATCACCCAAAGGCTTCCATCCAAAAATCCGTTGAAGAACTTTGTTTTCACGGAGTAGTCGATTACCCTTGTTGTCTCCTGCTTTTTTTCCATCAGCGGCTCGTTCGTCGCATAATTTATTTCAAGATACGGGTTCGGCTCCTCCACAAAGGAAACCTTCCTCACTGTTATCCCGCTTTCCTGGCCGATTGAAAGCGCTATCCTGCTGTCATAGGCTTTCCAGGTGTCCACGTTGACGCCGATTTCCTTTACCTTGAGCCTGAACTCGTCAAGCTGGTTCTGGTCCTGGAACCGTATGAAGAAACGCTCGTTTATGGTCGCGTTCCCAATCTGGTCGAGATTGATTTCAATGACGTGCTTGTCTATGGCATACGGCTGCCCTGCCGCGCTGCACGCGAAAAGCAGCAATGGCAACAGCGCAAAAAAAACTTTTTTCCCCAACAGGAACCCCATTATATTAGCTGATATCTAATTATTATTTTTTTCTGCTGGCATTCCCGGCAAATTTTTTTTCGAAGAAACATGTTTTCGCTTTTTTCCCGCAACGGTAATGTTTTTATGCTATCTGCTGGAAGGATATACATTGAGCCTGATGCCGTCTATAAAGTACTTTGGGCACAGTTTTTTCAAGGTGTCCTTCGGGGAAAAGCATATCCTGTTCGACCCATACCTTTCGGCGCAGTGCAAGGACGCAGCATTCAAGCGGCTTGTGCCGTGCAAGGCAAAAGAAAGCGACTTCAAGGGCATTTCGCTCATCCTGATTTCGCACGAGCACTTCGACCACTTCGACAAGGAGTGGGTGGAGCGCGTCGCAGCCAAGAACAACAGCTGTGTTGTCGGTTCAGAGCCGCTGCTGCAGGAGTTCAGGCTTTCAAAGCACCTTCTGCACCCGATAAGGATGAACGAGACAATCAACATGAGGGGCGTTGACGTCAAGGCGATTGCGGCGCATCACCCGCAGGCGTTCTACCCGCTCGGGTTCTTGGTAAGCGCGAACGGCACGTCGGTTTTCCACGCCGGCGACACAGACCTCATTGACGATTTCAGCAGCATCAAGCCGGACGTCGCACTGCTGCCCATCGGCGGCACTTACACCATGGACATCGTCGACGCGGTGCGCGCCGTTAAGACAATGAAGCCGCGCTATGCGGTGCCAATGCACTACAACACGTTCAAGATGATAGAGCAGGACCCGCGCGAGTTCAAGCAGAAAATAGAGAAAAGCATTTTGAAAACAAAGCCGATAATCCTAAATCCCGGGCAGAGCTTCTCGTTCAAATAAAAAATTGAATTTTCCTGCCGCGGCTATTTGTATATGTTGTCATGGTGGTCGTAGTCCCAGATTTCGACGATTTTTTCGTTTTCGCGGATTTCATAAACGAGCACGAAAGACTTATAGACATGGACGCGCCGCTTGTTCTTCATTCCCGCGCTAAGCGGCTTGAATCTGTATGGGTCTTCAAGGATTTGCTCCACTTTTTTCCTTATCGCTTCAAGCTGCACAGGGTCTTTTTTGCCAATCTTTTCGAAAAGTTTCCCTAAAGACGGCTTGACTTTCAGTGAGTACCGCACCAGATCAGCCCTTTTTTAATTTTCTGAAATAAGAGCCCACGTCTTTTACGGCAACGGATTTTTCTTTTTCAATGCGCTTCAATTTTTCAATGTACTCCGGCTTGAGCTCGGGCTCCAGAATTTCCTCGCAATACTCTTTTGCAATCTGGTTGATGGCCTCGCTTTTGTCGTTCATGCCGTACTTCGCCTTTACGATATTAATCACCCTGTTGGCATTTTCGTCAAGCTTTACAATAGCGGTAGGCATATTATCACCATATTAATATGGCATTAATATTGAATTAAAAATGTTTGTTCCGGCGGCGGGGCGTGCAAACGCCCCCCGCGCCGGCCGTTAATCGGCAAATTCCCTATTTCGCTTCGGGGTAGTAGCGCCAGTTCACGAACCAGACAACCAGCGCGAAAACATCAAGCGCAACTATAAGCCCGCCCGCCGCGAGCATTCCGATGTGCAGCAGCCCTTCCGCTATGAAGTTGAACGCCGCGTAAAAGACCGCGCCCGCGACAGCGAGCAGCGCGAGAAATCCCTGAAAAAATTTCATAATTAGAACTGAAGGCGAACTTGTTTATTAACTTTTCCGAGATTTTGCATTTTCCAAATCCTCAATAGTGCCGATGTCGAGGCATTTCCCATCGTACACCACAAAGCCCGCTTTTCCGTCGCTCGCCACCCTGTTTATCGCGTCCGTCAGCTCGAACTCGTTCCTTTTGCTCATTTTTATCTTCTCAAGCGCGGGGAAAATTTTTTCCGTGAAAAGATACGCCCCCGCATTGACCAAATCGCCCCCGAGCTTCATCTCGGGCTTTTCGACGATGGCGACGAGCTTTTTCCCTTCGGTAACCGCCACCCCGAACCGTTCGGGGTATTTTTCGCGCCTGAGCGCGAGAACCGTGTCTTCTCCCTTTGAGGCCGCGAGCTTTCTCCACAAAGCCGGCTCGACTATCACATCGCAGTATCCCGCGAGGAACCGTTTCCCCGCGATTTTTCTCGCCTGGAAAAGCGCGTGGCCTGTCCCCATCGGAAAGCTCTGCGAAACATAGCTTAATTTCATTTTGCCGAAACGCCCCCCGAATTTTTCCTTCACCATTTCAGCCTTGAACCCGACGACAATTATTGCCTCGCTGACCCGCGCCTTTGAAAGGGAGCTCAGCACGTGCCAGAGCAGCGGCTTGCCGTCCAGCTCGACAAGCGCCTTCGGCCTGTCCTGCGTCAGCGGAAGCATGCGCACCCCCTGCCCGGCGGCAAGAATAACTGCCTTCATGCATGCCCTCCTGCTGCGGGAATTTCCTGCCCTGCTGAAACAATCGTCTTCATGCTAACATTACCCCGCCGCTGCTTTTATTCTTTTTGCCGCGCACCGCGAACATTGAGGCGAAGATAGCCAGCGGCACCAGCAGCGCGGCGCCGGTTATTGCAAATGGCATCGCGTATCCGTACGCGTCCGCGGAAAAGCCCGATACCAGCGAGCCCACTAGCGCGCCCGCATAAGACGCCAGCGTTATTGTCCCTAATGTGCCGCCGACCCTTTCAGTGCGCGTGAGGCTCGGAGTCACAACCCTTATTGAGAGAATCGCGGCAGCGTCGCCGCCCTCATGCACAAGCCTGCTGAGCAGCACCATCGGCAGGGAGAAGCTCCAGATATACATTATGTTCCCGATTGCAGAAGCCGCGAGCCCCGCAAGCAGGATCCATTTTATTCCGCGCCCCCTGCCGAGCGCGAAAGCCCCGATGACGTTGAAGCAGACCAGGACAGCCGCTATCCAGAGGAATACGAATCCGATTTCCTGGAACGAAAGCCCCACTGTTTGCTCAAGGAAAAGCGCGTGCACTGTGTCTTCCGCGCCGAAGTGAAGCGCGAGGAAAAAGTATGCCGCGAAAACAAGCAGGAACCTGCTGTTCTTGAAGTCCTTTTTGTACTCCGAGAGCGGCGTGAAAGCGCCTTTCGTTCTCTTCAGTATCAGCGCAAGAAGTATCAGCGGAATCACAGCGAGGAATGCTATTCCGAACAGCGCGCTGAAAGCCAGGGTTGCGAGCAGTGCGCCTCCCGCGAAAGGCCCTATTCCGTACGCGGCCTCCCTGCTTATTTCCGCGAGCGCTATCTTCCGGCTCTTGTTTTTTTCGCCGATTGTTTTGTAGTATAGCGAGTAAAGGCTGACAAAGAAAAGGTTCCGCGCGGTTCCCCCGACAAGGAACACCACGAGCAGCGCCGAAAATGCGGCAGTGCTGCCGAGGAGCGCGGCAAAAGCCGCCATCAGCACAAGAGACGCAACCACCATGTGCTTCGGCACAATCCTGTCGCTGAAAATCCCGAACGGCACTGAGAGAAGGATTGCTGTCACTGGCAAAAGCCCCATCAGTACGCCGATCTGCCAGTTCGCGAGCCCGATGCCGCGCAGGTGGATTGGGATGAACATGAAGAACAGCTGGAAGGCGCAGATCTGCCCGAAAAAAAGGATGTTTGGAAGCGCGAAAACCTGCAGCTGTTCCCTTGAAACCATCAAAACACCGGCGGCGCGCGCTGCCTTCAAACGTCAAAAACAGCGAGGTCTTCCGGAACAGAAACCTCGCCGAATTCCTGGCGCGCCTCGTTCTCAACGTCGGAGTTTTTCTTGTAGCGCGGGGAGATGTGCACCAAAACGAGCTTTTTCGCCCTTGTCTGCGCGGCGACCCATGCCGCCTGCTTTGCGGTGCAGTGCTTTGTTTCCTTCGCCCTTGTTATGTGCTTGTCCATAAAAGCGGCTTCGTGCACAAGCAGGTCGCTTTCCTCTATCGCGTCAAAATAAGAGCTGCTTGGAAGCGTGTCAAGAATAATGCTGACCTTTTTCCCTTTCTTTCCCTTGGTGTAATCCATTACCTGCTCGGGCTTGAATGTTTTCTCGCCGGCCTTCACTTCCTTGCCGTTCTGCAGCCTGCTCCAAAGGGGGCCTTCCGGAATCCCGAGCAGCAGCGCTTTTTCCCTCTGGAACTCGCCCTGCTTGTCGCTTTCCTTGAAAACAAAGCCAATGCACGGCACGCCGTGCTTCAAGGGAACGCTGCTCACAGTGAATTTTTCGCCCTCAAAAATTTTTCCCCTTCCGCACTCCTTCACGCGCACTTCAAAATTCCTCTTCATCATCGCGAGCCCAAGCGCCTTTTCAACCTCTTTCTTTGTTCCCTTGGGGCCGAACACGTGCAGCGGCACGTCCCTTCCGTGCATCCCCATTGTCGCAATCAGCCCAGGCAACCCAAGAACGTGGTCAGCGTGGAAATGCGAAATGAAAATGCTGTGGACGCGCATGTAGCTCACGCCGCTCTGCATCATCTGCCTCTGGGTTCCCTCAGGGCAGTCGAACAAAAACCAGTTTCCCTCGAACTGCAGCGCCGTGGCTGTCAAATTCCTTTCAACGGTTGGGTTGCTGCACGAAGTGCCCAGGATAACAACTTTGATTGCCATAATTGCGGCCCGGTTTAATTAGTAAAAGGAAAAGGTTATTTAATTGGTTTTGCCATACAGCTAACTGCGCCTTCGGGCGGTGCTTTTTATGGCGGGCGGGATCAGGGCAATTATTTTCGACATCGGCGGGGTTCTGGTCAAGCACAACCCGAAAAAGGTTTTTGCGGGGCGCGGCAGAACCCTGCTTGCCGCGTCTCCCGGCGGCGTTGGCTGGAACAACCCGAAAGCAGAGGCATTGCTGCTGCAGTTTGAGCTCGGCGGCTTAACTGCCAGGCAATTCTACAGAAAGATAACGCCCTTCATGCGGCGCGAAATATCTTTTGCGCAATTCAAGCGCCAATGGGCGGGCATTTTCATCTGGAAGCCCGCGGCAGCAGCCTTCGCCAAGCGCCTGAAAAAATCCGGCTACAAAATCGGGATTGTTTCAAACATCGACCCCTTAAACTTCCGGGCAATAATGCGCCGCTACGGGCTGCTGCCGTTCGTGGATTTTGCCGCTGCGTCCTTTCTCGTGCACGCGAGAAAGCCTGCCAGGGGAATATTCCTTGCAGCCCTGAAGGGGCTGCGCCTCAAGCCGCGGCAGTGCGTTTACATCGACGACATCCCAAGATATGTTGCTGCCGCAGGGTCGCTCGGGTTTTCCGCGGTTCAATTCAAGAGCCTGCCCCGGCTAAAAAAGGATTTGCGGCGCCTCGGCGTTGTCACAGGTCCTTGAAAAAGAACCCGCCCTCCCTCTTATACCCGCGCTTCAGGGCGACGCCCTCGTGCAGCGCTTTTATTTCCCCCTAATCTCTCCCCTGATTAAACCCATGGCCCCCTGAGCTGCTCGTTCGTGATATTTTGCGGAAGCCCGAGTTCCCGCATTTTTCTCTCAAGCCTCTCGTCCCTGACGAGCGGCTTCTTGTAATACTCTAGTGTTTCTGGCGCGGCTATCCTCGCCTGCCGGAAGCCGCATCTCCGCGCGTGCTCTTCAACTTTTTCCGCGAGGAATTCCGCCCAGGGCATGCCGTGCATTTCCCTGAAGCGCTCCAGCCAGGGCTGCGCTTTCCGCTCGCCCTGGAAGAGCATTGTGACAGCATCCTTTTCAAAGAGCAATTTTGCCTCTCCAAATGCGGCGCCTCTTGCTCCGGTGATTTCGCGTGCCGGCTCCCTCCAGAGCACGACCGCGACCGGCGACTCATGGTATGAGATGTCCGCTGAGACAACAAAAACGTTTCTTTTCTTTTCCCCAAGCGTTATTTCCGGGAACGTTGTGATGAACCGCTTTCCGAACTGCCGCACGCCGCTGCCTGCAGTGTGGCTGTCGACTGCCTGCCGTAGGTAAGTGTTCCTTGGGCTGTGCCATGCCTGCCGGCTTTCCTCTCGTGCCACCACCTGGCAAGCCTGCCCATAATGAAAAACCGCCTTTTTGCATTATTAATTGTTTCTGTTCGGCCCGCGGGCGCGCATCGGCGCATCGGAGAAGGTTCTAACTATTTCCAAACCTTTTTAATCCTTTAATCCCTACTTAATCCATTATGCCTTCCGCAAAATCCCCCGAAGAAATTTTCAGGGATTTCAAGGGAACATCTGAAGTTCCGGTGCCGGGGCGGATTGTCGACCAGGTTATCGGGCAGGAAAAGGGCATCGAGCTGATAAAAAAAGCCGCCTCGCAGAAAAGAAATGTGCTCCTCGTCGGGTTGCCGGGCACAGGCAAGAGCATGATAGCGCAGGCGATGGCAGAGATTCTCCCGGTCAGCGAACTCAGCGACATACTTATTTACCCGAATCCCGCTGACCCGAACACTCCAAAGGTTGTCCCGGTAAAGGCCGGCGAGGGAAAAAAGATAGTGCACGAAAGCAGGCTTGAATCGCAAAAGGAAGAGGACAACACGCGCATGATAGGGCTGCTTCTTCCCATGGCCGGGCTGGTTTTTGCGCTTGTTTTGTGGCAGCTGAAAATGATCAGCGACATTGTTTTCTCCGCGCTGCTGCTGCTTGACGGGCTGCTCCTGATAGGGTTTTCTTTCGGCGCGCAGGTGAAGCCGAGGGAGACAAAAAGAACGCCAAAACTTCTGATTGACAACAGCGGAAAGAAGATGGCGCCCTTCGTTGAGGCTACCGGCGCTAGAGCGGGCGCGCTGCTCGGGGACGTGAGGCACGATCCCTTACAGTCACTTTGTAAAATTAATGAGTTAATAGTTATTCGTGGGGGTATTGAGAGAAAAATTTCTTTTGAAAAGTTGTGGAATGAAACCGAACAAAAATATCCTAGCCTCGTTGAAAAGCATGAAAAAGGGTATGAAGCTATTGTTTTGCCCCCAACAGATGAAGTATTTACTGCCGGTTTCAAAGACGGGAAAGTAGTTAAATCAAGGATTTATTCCATGAACAGGCACCCCTACAGCGGGGAAATTGTTGGGCTTTCTGTTGGTAAAAAGAAAATCACTATTACCCCCGAACATAAAGTTATAACCAAAAAAGGAGACAAAAAAGCTGAATCCATTTCAAACAAAGACTGGCTGATTAAACTTGTCAAGCCTGAAACAGCATAACGTTCTTTCAATATTTTCACTCTCTTTGCTGGCGATTCAACTGATTTTTGAAAACCTCACCACCTCCTTAAATCGAATTTTTTCTTAGGACTCGAATTTTCTCGGCTTAAACCTTTGCACGCCTAATTCTTGCCTGCTGGTGCAAAGGATTTAATGCCTCCAAAATTCGCAAGACGTCCACGAAAAAATTCTTTATTTTGGAGGTGGTTCGGTTGATTGTTCAAAAAACTTTTGAGTTTCCCTCGCCAAGCGAGGAAGAAATAAAGGTCGTCAGGCAAATGGCAGAATCCAACCCTGAAGACTTGGATGGAAGGGAAATGTGGATTCTGCGCGAATTCGCCGAGGTTGATTTCGATGAATGAAAGCACAGATTCAGGGGAAGTGCACTCCTCCAAAGCGGATTATAACCCAAGCAAAGACGAGTGTACTGTGGGATGTGCTGTGTTGCTCAGCGAACAAGAAATAATTGCAACTTACTCTGAAGACGAACAGCTATCCTGTAAACAATATGCTGAATACCAGAAACTGATTCAGCAAAATCCTTCTTTTGGCTACAAGCGTTGCGCAAAAATTTTGGGCGTTTCGCAGGGCAGAACAAGATGGTGGCACGCCAAAGGGGCAAAGAAAGCAGTTCCTTTGCCATTGAAAGCCATTAAAAAGCTGAAAGCAGCCGGTTTGCTTCCTTTTGATGAAACCCACAAAAACGCAGAAATAGTCTTTAATATTCTTGGCACTTTGTTTGGCGACGGCGGAATAGACATCCGATTCAATACAGTTGCTTTTATTTCTTCAGATAAAAAAGATGTTGATTTATGGCATGAAGATTTGCTGAAAATCTTTCCGTTCGCGGTGGGCAAAACCCAAATTGTCGAAGGTGGAGAATACGGGCACTCTTTCAACATCCGATGTTATGACAGGGCAGTTGTCCGTTTCTTTGCAGCATTGGGCACACCAGTTGGAAATAAAGTGACCATAAAATATTCATTGCCCAAATGGCTTTTCTCCGCTTCAGAAAAATCAAGAAGCGCTTTCCTTGATGGTTATCTGGCGTCAGAAGTTTCCGTTCCGCGCTGGAAAAAAGGGCTTAGCGGCAATTGTTTTTTCGCAGATTTAGCGATGGGAGTTTCCAAAGTCCTTTCTCTCGAGGCAGAGCATATTGTTTTTTTGAAAGATGCTGAAAATCTCTTGCACTCCGTGGGCATTGCGACTACTGGCAATATTTACAAGAATATTTCTGCCGGGAGACTTCGAAAAGACGGTTTCCGGACAGCCAACTACAAAATCTTTCCAAGGACAACTTTTGGCAATGTTCTTTTTTTCAATGAAAATTTTCCCTTCCGCTACGCAATAGGCAAAAAACAACGCATGAAAACAGCAATAGAAAAAGCGCTGGAATACAAGAAAGAAAAACAGGCAAATTGATTATGCGCGCCTTCTTGAAATGAATATTTCTCGCCAGAACTCTTCTTGCCTTCAGTTGGCTCTTTCCTTTGCCTTTTAATTGGCTCTCCCTGAAGGCTGAGCCAAGATGTCCAACAAGCATTTGTACCAAAACCAATAATTAAAGCTTTTGAGACAATATTCCCACTATGGCCGGCTGGTTTACCCACTTGCTTGTTGCGCAGCGCGTTTTGGAAAAACTGCCCCCGAGCAAGCGCAGCTTTCTTTCAGGATTTGCGCAGCTGGATGATTATCTTTTCGGTTCCATCGCGCCGGACGCAAGGTATATTCCAAATGTCAATGCAAACATAACCCATAAGCCCTTTGGAAAAGAGTCTGCTTTCGAAGCATTTGATTCAAAGAGCCCTTTTGTTGCGGGTTATGAAACGCATCTAATCACAGACAAAAACTGGGACGCGATTGTAAACCTTTTCAAAATAGACGCCACAAATGACTCGCAGAAGCTTGCCTTATATTTTGCAGTTGACCGGTATTTGCAACTAAAGTCAGGCTGGTTCCTTTCATTAATGTTTTCAGGCAATGTTATCAGGGCGGATAATTTTAAGGAGATTTGCTCTTTGGGAATAAGCAAAGATGACATATCAAAATTCAAGTCTTTAGTGTCCAGCTATTTGCCTGCCACGGATGCAGCCTCTTTCATTTCTTTTATGGGGCGGTTTCCTGTTTTGTCTGAAATTTTCTCCCGATTCAACCAAGAAGCGATAGTTAATATCCTTGATTCAGCCGTCATTCCAAAAAGAGAGTTAAACGGCTTTCTGACCAAAAGCGTTTCTGACTCAGCAAAAGCACTTGCAAAAAATATTTGAAGGTGAAATTACGCTCGGCTTAATGGAGGCTTTTTTTACAAACGCAGCAGCTTTTATGATTTTTCTCCTAGGATTTACTCTTTTCATTTCAGGGGGCTCAACCCAAGTGAATATGAAAGTTGTCGGCGTGAAAACAAACTTGCCGATTATTTTTTTTGACTCGCCAAGCGAAGGAAGAGGCGATATAATGCATTACCCCTTTGAGTTGCAATCCCAAACGCCTTTAACGCTTGTAGAAGTCAAAATCTCTAACGAAAAAGAATCCAAATCTTTGAAGTACTTCGAGCCTGATTACAACATTACCAGCCTTTTCGGTGAACCTTTAAGTGATTTTGTTGTCTTGCTGGAAGAGCCGTCCGAGGGATTTTCTCAAAATGAGGCAAAACTATATTCAAAGACACGCTTCATGACAAGCGAAACCTTAGAGCCCGATTGTTGGCAAAAAGAATCTGGGCCGGCAATCGAATACCTTTGTGAAGATGACTTGAGCGTTTTGTTTGTATTCAAAGAAGGCACTGCAAAGGTTTCCTATAAGTTTTTAGACAAAGAAATAATGCATGCCCCGCTTTTCCACCTGGCAACTTAACAAAACACTACCCATTTTAACCTTTTCCAGCAATCTTCTAATTATGGAAGAGAAAAACGCAAAGGCGTTTCCTGCAAAAGTTTCCTCTGTTTCAAAAAAGCCCTTCAAAGGCCACGTTTACAATGTTACAACGGAAACCGGAAACCTTTTTGTGGAAGATATTTTGGTTCACAATTCAGGCGGCCTCGGCACTCCCCCGCATTTGAGGGTTGAGCCGGGCATGATCCACAGGAGCAGCGGCGGCGTGCTGTTTTTGGACGAAATAGCAACGCTTTCCCCGAAAGCCCAGCAGGAGCTTTTGACAGCCATGCAGGAGAAAAAATACAGCATTACCGGGCAGAGCGAGCTTTCAAGCGGGGCTATGACGCGCACGGAACCGGTGCCGTGCGATTTTGTTTTGGTTGCCGCGGGCAATTACGAGGACCTTAAGAAAGTGCATCCCGCGCTCCGCTCTCGCATAAGGGGCTATGGCTATGAGATTTACATGAACCTTGACATGCCCGACAACGAGGAGAACAGGAACAAGATTGTGCAGTTTGTCGCCCAGGAGGTCGTGAAGGACGGAAAGATTCCTCATTTCAGCAGGGAGGCCGCCGAGGTCGTGATTTTCGAGGCGAAGAGGAGGGCGGAAAGGAAGAACAAGTTAACGCTGAAACTCAGGGATTTGGGCGGGCTGGTTAGGGCAGCCGGCGACATTGCCAAGGAGAAAGGGCATTCCCTTGTGATGCCCGAGGATGTCGTGCAGGCCAAGCTCAGCGCGCGCACGCTGGAGCAGCAGATGGTCGACAAGATTCTTGAGATGAGGAAGGATTATGACATTTACCTGACCGAGGGAAGCGCCATCGGCAGGGTAAACGGGCTTGCTGTCAGCGCGGACGGCAGCGCCGGGATGATTCTTCCGATTGAGGCGGAAATGGCTCCTGCAGCGAGCAGGTCCGAGGGAAAGATTATTGCGACAGGAAAGCTCGGCGAAATCGCGAAGGAGGCAGTGCAGAATGTCAGCGCGCTGATAAAGAAGCTGAGCGGCAAGGACATCAGCAGGCACGATTTGCACATACAGTTCCTGCAGACATATGAGGGCGTTGAGGGCGACAGCGCTTCCGTGAGCGTTGCGACAGCGGTCATAAGCGCCGCCGAGGGCATTCCCATAAAGCAGAGCGTTGCAATGACAGGCAGCCTCAGCGTCAGGGGCGAGGTGCTGCCAGTCGGCGGCATCAGCAGCAAGATCCAGGCCGCGATAAAGGCGGGCTTCAGCGAGGTTATAATCCCGAAGGCGAATATGCTGGATATTGTCCTTCCCGAGGATGAATTGCGCAAAATAAAGGTGCTTCCCGTGCTTACCCTGAACGAGGTCCTGAGGCACGCTTTCATAAAGGGCAGCAGGACAAGGAAGCTGCTCCTCGATTTCGGGAAAATAATAAAGATTTCCCCGAACGGCCTGAAGGAAAAGGTCGCGGGCGAAGCGCCGGCTTAAGCTGTCAGGCTTATTTTTCCGCTGCTCACGCCGAATTGGTCTTTTTTTATCTCGACGCTTTTCTTTGTTTTATTGTCGAGGTATTTTAGCGTCTTCTTTTTCCTGTCAATCGCCTCGACCCTGCCGAGCCATGTGCCCTCGACCCCGTAAACAGGCAGGTCTATCAGCAGCTTCGTGATTTTGCTCCTGACATCCATCGCCTCCGTCAGCTTGAATACCGCCAGCAGCACCACGAAGCTCCCCAATATCGTGGTGAGGAACCAGTTCAGGTCCGCGAGCCTGAGGAAAACAAGCGTGCCGGCGTCAAGAATCCACCAGAAGAGCACTATGCTGAAGCCCGTCAGGATGTATTTCCTGAGCAGGAACGCCTTTCTCATGTGCACGACATCGATGCATTTCCCGACTGTCGCGCTGATGGCTGCTAGGAAAAAAAGCATGTATGCGGATTGGGCGATTGTGACGGCGTCAATCAGCGGTTCTGTTATCTGCATTGTGGCGAATTTTGTGTAAGCCGTGTAAGCGCCGAAGCCGATTATGAAAATGCTTGCGAGATACATCGGGAAAGAGGGCCGCTGCAGCGAAATGCTGCCCGTGATGCTTCTCGCGAGGCGCAGTATCGGCTCCTCGACCCCGAAGCCTTTCATCAGCAAATAAATCCCCAAAACAAAAATCATTATCTGCACGGATGTTGTCCCGAAAGCGAAGAAAAGCAAAAGGATTATCCCCGGGATGCCGAACATTATTCTCGCGACATACGGGTCCTTCAGCGCCTCCTTTATCGTGTAGAATGCGGATTCGATTTCCTTCGCCTGCTTTATTATCAGCACTTCCTTTGAAACAATCTTCGCCCTGCCCTGCAGCACCGGGATTACCTGGTCGTCCTCCGCGCCGTCTGTCACAAGCACAAAACCGCCCGGCTTTGTTTTCTCCATGACATCGTCAAGCTGCTCGTTGATTATCTTGTCGGACCTGAAGCCGCTTTTCCCGTGCCCGGTCAGCGTTGCTATTGAAACGGTTTTCATTGTCTTGCACAATTCGTCGAATTTCCTGACCGCTGCGAACATCGTGTTGGCGTCCGCTTCGCTCGGGTCCGCCATAGCCAGCTTTGTGGCGGCTTGGATGTTCTCCTCCCTGCCTATGACAGGACCCTTTATGCCGGTTTTCCTGCCCAAATCGTTGTCCCTGTCAACGCAAACCACAAGCAAATTATCCATATTTTCGGCGCCCCTCAGTTAAAGTTATATATAATAAGTCCACTAAAATATATTTAATCCAGACGGTGATGGCTTGGAAGAGGAAAAAACGCGGCAAGCGGTTTTCATAATAGCCGTAGTGGTCGTCATAGGCATAATTATAGCGCTAATCTCAAATATGGGCCTTTTCATGGCAAACGCCTTTTGGATAGCATTGCTGGCGATTTTTGCCCTCCTAATCTGGAAATTCGATTTCATACTGATGCTGCAGGACTACCAGAGGGCGGTAATAATGCGGTTCGGAAAGGTGAACAGGGTGGGCGGCCCGGGGTGGTGCATTGTGCTGCCCGGCATAGAAACCCCAACCACCGTCGACCTGAGGACGCAGACAGTTGACGTCCCAAAGCAGGATGTAATCACAAAGGAAAACATCGAGCTGAAGGTTGACGCCGTCATTTACCTGCGCGTTAAGGACGACAGGCAGAGCGTAATCAACAGCATTATCAAGGTCGAGGACTATGAGGAAGCCGTCAAGACATACCTTATTTCCTCTATCAGGGCAATCATTGGCGGAATGACGCTGCCGGAGGTAATACAGAACACCGAAGACCTCGAGACAAGGCTGCAGCACGAGGTGGAGAAAATAACCAAGAACTGGGGCATCGAGGTGATAAGCGTGGACTTCAAGGACGTTGACATCCCAAAAACAGTGCTTGACGCCATGCACGAGGAAAAAGCGGCCGTGCAGAGAAAGCTCGCGAGAATGGAAGGCGCGCAGGCACACATGGCTGAAATAGACGCCGTGAGGAAAGCCGCGGAGAACCTGAACGACAGGGCGCTCGCGTATTATTACATCAAGGCCCTGGAAAAGCTCGGCGAAGGCAGGAGCACGAAATTTATTTTCCCGATGGAATTAAGCAGGCTCGCGGAAGCAGTAGGCGGCAGGGTAACAGGCGCCGGAAAGCCCAACCAGGACGTGGAGCAGCTGTTCAAGCAGTACGCGCCCGCGATAGCCGGCTATCTGGGCAGGCCAGAGAAGGCAAAAATAATCAGGGCCGCAAAGAAAAAGCCCAAAAAATAAAACCCTTTTTTCTTTTTTGCCCGAAAAACCGCGCAAAATAAAATCAGCTTTTTTCTTTTTCTTGCGGGGGCAAAAAGTCAGATGGAGTACACTATCACATAAGCCTCTATTATGGCGCCGAGCAGCAGCGCCCCCATCGCGTAGATAAGCATTATCGCGGCGTCTTTCGCGATGTTGCCGAATTCGCCGCGCAAATGCTTTTTCCTGCTTATTGCGGCGCCGATTATTCCCCCGCTTATCGCCCCGAGGAAATACCCGAGCGATTCGAAGAAGCCGTGCGGCACAAGGCCAAGCGCGTTGTACAGCCCTCCGGCGAATGCCTCGGGCAGGCTGCTTGTTGCCGCGCTCTGCACAATGTCCTTTCCTATCAGCACGCCGATTACCGACGCGTTCCAGCCTATCAGGAAAACAACTCCCGCGCCGTAGATGAAGCTGAATGCCACTGCAAGCAGCAGCACGAAAGCGTTGTTGAAGAAAATAATGTCAAACCAGCAGAACGGGTTTTTTCCGCAGGCCGGTGCCGGCTTCGCAAGGTTTCCTGTAATCTGGTTCAATGCGCCGGAGTCGCCGGTGAGGGTTTCCCTCAGCCTGCCGATGCTGCCGAGAGTTTTGTCCTGTTCGGCGAACATGAGGGCGCGCTGCGGTTCCGGGATAACGGCGTACCAGAAAGCGTACGTCAGAATCAGCCCGACAAAAAGGAAAGCGTAAACCTTCAAAACGCTGAAGTGCCGCGCGATAAAAAGAGCCGCGTAGCCCGGCCTTTCCGCCTCCCGCTCTTCCTCTGCCCTGAAGATATGGTGCATCAGCGGGACAAACGCTATTGTGACAAAGGAAACAGCCAGAACGCTTGCGCTGCCAGGGAATGAGTAGTATGCGACCCAGAGCGATACGCTTCCGACAAGCCCGGCCATGAAAAGCACGAACAGCGGGTGCCTGCGTATTTCCTTGTTGGCGAACAGGGATTCCAAAACCATCTCTTTAACACCTTGATTTAAATAATTTGTTGTTAAGGATTAATACAGTACCTTGGATATAAAATTGCTGTTTTTGCTTGTTAGGGTTTTTTTGCATGGATAAACAAAAGGTTCTGCCGGGAGAATTCCTCTGCACGGACGAGGAGTTCGTGCCTGGCGCGAATTCGTACAGCGAAAACGGCGCGGTTTTCAGCGGTGCCGCTGGCGCGGTTAACACTGACCCGAGGCTGAAGAAAATCGATGTTTCCCCGCGCAAAGAGGTAAGGCCGCTGCAGAGGGGCGCGGCTGTTTTCGGCAGGGTAACTCTCGTGAAGGAGAACAGCGCATTGGTTTCGATACTGCCGGAGCCTGACGCCGGCAACAAGACCGTAATAAACATGACAAACGCGATGCTTCCCATAAGGAACGTCAGCAGCGAATACGTGGAGAATCTCAGGGACGAGTTCAGGATAGGCGACATCATAAGGGCGAAGGTAACAAAGGCAAGCAGCCTCGGCATTGACCTTGCGACAGACGCGCCGGGCTTCGGGGTAGTAAAGGCTTTCTGCACAAGGTGCAGGCACCCGCTGCATTTGTTCGGCAATTCGCTCAGGTGCCTTAACTGCGGGGCGCACGAGAAAAGGAAAATTTCAAGCGATTACCTGGTTAAATAAAATTTTCACGGCGGTGCAAACAATGGAGATTGAGGCAAAAACAAGCAAAAAGAACGAGTTTGAGTTCGTGCTGAAGGGCGAAAGGCACACTTTCACAAGCCTGCTGAGAGACGCGCTGCTCGAGGATGACACCGTGACATTCGCGGCCTACAAGCTGAACCACCCGTTTGCCAAGGAAAGCGTCTTCATCGTGAAAACAGACGGAAAAACAGCGAAAAAGGCCGTCAGCGACGCCCTGCAGCGCATCGACAAGCAGCTCGAGGAATTCAGGAAAGCTTTTAAGGCTGAAGCGAAATAAGTTTTTCCGGTGCAAGCGTGAAGGAACTTTTGCGCGTCCTCGCGGTCGATGACGGCTACTTCAAGCCGGGGAAAAAAGGCAGGACAATCCTTGTCGGAGTCGTAAGCAGGCTTGACGGCAGGATTGAGGGGATTCTTTCAACCAAAATAGATGTCGACGGGACAGACTGCACCGCAAAAATAATCCGCATGCTAAAGGGAAGCAAGTTCGAAAACCAAGCGCAGTTCGTTCTTCTCGCCGGATTGAACAGCGCGGGATTCAACATGGTTGACCTCCCCGGCCTGAACAAGGCGCTCGGGATACCGTGCATTGTTGCCATGCGCAAAATGCCGCGGATGGACAAGATAGATGCCGCGCTGTCGCGCTTTAAGGACAGGAAAAGGCGCATGGGGCTTATTGAAAAAGCGGGCAAAATATATGCAGGAAGGAACGTTTTTTTCCAGTTCGCGGGCACGGACGAGAAAACCGCGCGCGCAATCCTGCGCAGAACGCGCAAGCACAGCAACATGCCGGAGCCCCTGCGCCTGGCGCACTTAATCGCTTCGGGAATTACGCTTGGCGAGAGCACAAGGCCGTGAATTCAAGGGAGAACGCGTTTTTTTGAAGGAATAAATGGAAAAGCAGGTTGCACAATATTGTGGTAGCGCATGGGAAAGCTGAGGGATAAAAAGGCAGTGCAGAACGCGCGGCGCCCGCATGGGGAAGCGCCTGCGGCGAAAGCAAAATCCGCGCTCGGCGCATTCAGGCAAAATCTGAAATGGCTTGACCCTTTCACCTATGTTGACATCTATTTGATGCCCCGGGTTAACCCGGGCGGCAACAGGGAAATAGAGTGGGCTGTTTACCTCGCCAGCGCTTTTGTTTTCGCTTGGGTTTTTTACAATGCCATAGGGCTTGCGCTCGGCACCGCCAGCCCGATGATAATAGTCCTGAGCGGCAGCATGGAGCCATTGTACCGCAGGGGCGATGTTTTGGTGCTGCAGCACGTTTCCCCCGAAGGGATAAGCGTGCCGTCCGCCGAATTGGCAGGGTATGGCTCGCTTGAAAAAGTCGGCCTGCTGGTTTACGCGCAGACTTTCTGCGGGGGAAATGCTTTTCCCGGGCTTGTTGAATGCAAGCAGTACTGGAAAACGCATGAAACAGAAGGAATCGGCCCGCAGGATTTCGTTGTAAAGGAAGTTCTCATCGGGGAAACAAAATTGCAGGTCACAAAAGGCGGCCCGATTGTTGTGTACAACTCCAACTCGCTCGGCGTCCCGATAGTCCACAGGGCTGTTGCAAAGCTTCACGCCGCAGACGGCTGGTACGTGCTGACAAAGGGGGACAGCCCGATGAACCCTATCCTGGACCAGGAAGCCGGAATCAATGAGGGTGCCATTCCGGTCGATGAACTGCAGGGAAAAGGAATCGCGTCGGTGCCGCTGCTCGGCTGCTTCAAGCTCTGGCTAATCGACGATTTGGGGAGCCTGATAACAAAAGGAAGGCTGCCCCCTGACTTCAGCGGAATATGCTAATCCAAAGAAAAAATATTGCAGCCTATTTTGCGCCCTGAATAGCATTTTAAAGTTAATCGTATCCTCTTTCTTAGAACAACATATCCCACCATTTTTAAATGGTGGTTTGAGGTGGGATATGTGTGTCAAAAACCACCGAATACGCCACCTTGCAAAAGCTTCGCTTTTGCGAGGCCTCGGAAACCCATCGGTTTCCAAGACCGATTTCAGTCGGTGGTTTTTAACAAGGTGTGGGAAAAATGCAGCTGGTTTTGGAGAAGGCGGCGGATTTCCAGAGGAGCGTTGACGCCATCGCAGTGCTTATCGACGAGGCAGAATTTGTGCTTGACGAGAATTCGCTTTCCCTGAAGGCGACAGACCCGAGCCAGATAAGCATGGTCAATTTCCTTTTTGAGAAAAAAGCCTTCAAGCGCTTTGAAGTGAAGGGCACTGTTAAGATTGGCCTCGACATGGATTATTTGCGCCAGATAATGGGCAGGGCAAAGCCCGACGACGAGCTTACAATCGAGCTGGATGAGGGCAAGAGCCGGCTGAATGTCAAATTCAAGGGCGGATCCACAAGGCGCTTCCAGGTCCCTTTGATTGACATCGGCGCAGCGCAATTGCCAAACCCGAAGATAGAGTTCGAGGCTGACATAAAGCTGAGGGCAGGCTTATTGCAGGACGCGCTGAAGGACGCCGCGCTTGTGAGCAGCCATGTTTCCATGGGCGTTGCCGAGGACAAATTCTTTGTGAAGGCCGACAGCAGCAAGGGCACTGTCTCGAACGAAACCGAAAAGGACAAAAAGAACCTGATTGAATTGGACGCCAAGAAAGAGGTGCGGAGCATGTTCCCGCTTGATTATTTGCAGGACATGCTGAAGGCCGCCTCATCCGACACCGAGGTTGATTTGAAGATGAAGACAAACGCGCCCGTAGAGCTCAGCTATAAAATCGGCGGCGGCAGCATAAAATACCTTCTCGCGCCCAGAATCGAAACAGAGTAGCGACGCGATTTTGAGTCGGCTTTCCATTCCTGTTTTTAATGGCTTTTGTGCTTGTGAGATTGCATGGCGGCTTATTTCAGGGCTCTTATTGTGGGCGCTTTCCTAAGCGTTGTTGTTTCGATGTACAGCGCTTTCGCCGGCCTCAAAATCGGCGGGGTCTACTGGCCCTGCGTTACCGGCACTATTTTCGCGATGGCGATACTCAAGCTGCTGGGGAGCACGAACAAAAACGAGATTAATGTCGCCCAGACCGCCGCGAGCGCCGGCGGCCTGCTTGCGGCCGGATTGATTTTCACTATTCCCGCAATATGGCTGCTTGGGCTGCAGATAGGGCTGCCTGAAATTTTCTTCATCTCAATTGTCGGCGGCCTATCCGGAGTGATTTTTTCCGTCCCGCTGAGAAAGGAAATGGTTGAAAGGGAAAAGCTGCCTTACCCGGACGGTGCCGCTGTCGCCGCAATAATCGATGCCGGGGACGAAAAAGGCGAAAAGGCAAAGCTTGTTTTCTCGATGGTAGGCGTTGGAGCCGTCTTCTCCCTGCTGCGCGACTATTTCGCCGTGATTCCGGGGCTGCTGAGCATTGACGCAATAAAAGGCGGGTTCTCAAGATTATTCTCCCTCGGCAGCAGCGTTTCGCTCATTCCGTTTGCCGGCGGCTATCTTATCGGGCTGCGCTTTACTGCAATCTGGTTCGCGGGTGCGGTTCTTTCCAATTTCATCCTAATCCCCTATCTCGTTTCAAACAATCTTTTTGAATCAAAAGCAGCAGCAGGAAGCGGCATTGCAGCGCCGCTCGGAATCGGCATTGTTGTGGGAGCTGCAATAGCGTACTTTGTCCTTAAGGCGCTCCCAAGGCTGAAAACAATCGCCTCGGCTTACGGGGAAACAGGCAAAAAGGGCGCGCGGCTGTACGGCCTGGCGCTGATTTCCCTTGTTGCCGTTCTGGCAGTGGTAATGCAGCTGAATATCATTATCAGCGTTATCGCGATTGCGGGCGCTTTCGCAATGGCTTACGTCGGCGCAAGGGTCACGGGGGAGATGAACGTTGACCCGATGGAATTGTTCGCGATGATAGTTCTTATCGCGGCAAAAATACTTTTCGGCTTCAACGCTGTGCTGCTCGTGATGCTTGCTGCAGTTGTCTGCATCAGCGCGGGAGTCGCGGGCGACATGATGCAGGACCTCAAGGCGGGCTTCCTTCTGGGCACAAGGCCCCGGGACCAGATGAAGGCGCAGATAGTCGGCGTTCTTTCCGCGTCGATTGTGCTCGGCTTTGTTTTGTTTGCCTTGTCAAGCAAAATAGGCTCGCCGGATTTTCCCGCGCCGCAGGCTGTCGCGCTGAGCGCCGTCGTGGGCGCAGTTTCGCTTTCAGACCTTCTTGGGGCTGGGATTATAATCGGGCTGGTCGCGGTCGTTGCCATCGCTTTTTTGTCAAGGAAAAAAGCCTTTTCTGAAATTTCCCCAATTGCAGTCATTGCTTTCGGAATCGGGGTTTACGTTCCAATCGCGCTCTCTTTCCCGCTTTTCATCGGAGGGTTGCTGCGCTTCGCGGCCGACAAAAAGGGCTTTGCTGAAAAAGGCAGGCTTCTCGCGGCGGGCGCAATCGCGGGAGAGGGCTTTGTTGGCGTGGTGTTGGCCTTGTGGCAATTTGCTGCCGGGTTTTTGCCAGTTTAGCAGGGTCCGCAATTTGTGGCGGCATTGGCTTTAATTGGTTTTGGTGCCACTTTCTTTGGGTGTGAATTTGATTCTCGCAATCGATTTCGGCGCGAGCACTACCGGTGCGGTGCTGCTTAAGGGAAGGCGCGTTGTGAAGAAAGCCTGCGTTGCAAAAACCATGGAATCCAAAAAGGAAATCGAGCTTTTCCTTAAAAAAAACTGTTTTGATTCCTTCAAAGGCAAGATTTCGGCTGTTGCGGTTACCGGCGGCAAGAGCGCTTTTTTCACTCATAAAATCTTCGGCTTGCGGCCGAAGCATGTGGATGAAATAGACGCAATCGGCACGGGCGCGGCTTTTCTCGCGGGAAAAAAGCGCTGCCTCGCCGTGAGCATGGGCACAGGCACCTGCGTTGTGCTTTTCGAGAAAGGGGAATCAAGGCACGTTATCGGCAGCGGCGTCGGCGGCGGAACAATCGTCGGGCTGAGCAGGTTGCTGGCCAAGGAAACGAGAATTGAAAAATTGGCCGGGCTTGCGGAAAAAGGGAATTTGCGAAATGTTGATTTGAGCGTCGGCGATATTGTCGGCGGCGGCATCGGCGTTGTAGGCTCTTGCGCGACTGGCGCGAATTTCGCGAAAATGCGCGATTGCAGCATGGCTGATTTGGCTGCCGGGGTGCAGAACATGGCCGCGGAGAGCGTTGCTGTCCTCGCTGTTGCTGCGGCGCGCCAGTGCGGCTGCAATGGGATTGTTTTCACTGGAAGGGCGCCGCTTTTCCCATTCGTCCGCAGAAGGCTGCTTGAAGCAGGTAGGCTTTTCGGGGGGCGCTTTGTTTTTCCGAAAAACCTTGAATTCGGGACCGCGATAGGCGCGGCTCTTTCAATTAAATGAGAAAAAATTCTTTTTGCGCAGTGTGTAATTTTTTTAAAGGGAACAGGACATTACTTTATTGAAGGTGTTTGGTTTTTGATAGAATTGCGCGATGTCGCGGTTTGGCAGAAGACTATTGATGCTATCTCTTACTTCATCAGCGAGGGAAACTTCAGGTTCGGCGACAAGGGAATAAGCCTGCGCGCCGTTGACCCGAGCCAGATTGTCCTGGTGGATTTTTCCATTGAAAAAAGCGCTTTCGAGAAATATACAGTTGAGCCGTCTTTTGTCGGCGTTGATGTTGTCGAATTGAACAGGATAATGTCAAGGGCGCTCCCCAACGACAGGCTTATGATGGACGTTACAGACAGCGAGCTGAACATAAGGCTTGAGGGCGAATTAAGCAGGTCTTTCAGCCTTCCGCTGATTGATGTAAGCGAGGAAGACATTAAGGTTCCGGAACCAAAGTTTGACGCGAAGGTTGAGATTAACGCGAGAACCCTTAAGGAGGCGCTGAGGGACGCCGCTCTTTTCGGAAGCAGCGCTGTGCTGCGCATAAAGGGAAGCCAGATGCTTATTGAGGCGAGGGGCAGCGCGGGAACGCTGCACACTGTCGCAAAGCAGGCAAAGCGCCTGAGCATTAAGGGGAACTGCGAGGTCGTGAGCAAGTACGGCCTGAATTTCCTGCAGAACATCGTGCGCAACGCCGAGAACGAGCAGCCGGTTGTAATGCAGCTGAGGAGCGACGCCCCCATGAAGGTCAGCTACAAAATCGGCCCGGCGCTGATGGAATTTTACCTTGCCCATATGCTTCTATAATAGGCTTCTTTTCGCAAGCCTTTTCTTTCTAAGAAAAGGCTTGGCGCACATGCTGCTGTAGGCGGGCTTTTTCCCCTGCAAAGCCAATCACTTAAAGCGTGCATAATAATGCCCGGCGGAAGCCTTCCCCCTGCTTGGTTTTAATTCCTTTTCCAGGGCTAATTCTTTATAATGTTCACGATGCAGCAATTGGTTTTCGCCCAGAATTTCCCTTTCAGCGGGGCGGCGCGGCGCATAATCACCGAGCAGGACATTTCGCTTGAAAAGCTGCCCGAAGAGGCAGTGCTTAGGGCGGAGCGCATTGTCTGGGACGCCATGCTCGGAAAGGGCGCTCCCCTGAAGCTGCAGAGCACTGACCTTTTGCTTCAGGAGATACTCGCTTTTCCCGTGGCGAAAATCCTTGTCTCCTTCACAAAGGACGCGCGGCTGTTCGAGCGCTTCAGCGCGATGATTGCGGACAACGCGTTCGCTTTTTTGAACTCGCAGAAGAACAAGCAGGAAGCGGCGGTTGCCCTGGCCTCAGATATCGGGCTGCGTTTCGATTTTGCGGATGAAAGCGGTTTTTTCGTGAAGGTTCCCCTAACTGATTTTTTGCTTGTCCGCTTCAACGACCCGCAGCTGAAATTAGTGAACCAGCAGGTCGACAAAGGCACGGTTTTTTTGGATGCGAACAATTTCTGCAGGTTTTTGCGGGAAAAGGTCTTCATGCTCGTGCTGCAATCCCTTCCCGTGCCGACAGGCGGCATGCCGAAGGGGCTGCAGGCCGCGGCAAAGCAGCTGGCGCTGGAAACAGCCGCCGCCGAAAAGAAAAAATTCGATTTCGCAATCAGGGGAAAGGCGGACTCGAACAGCTTTCCGCCCTGTATGGCAGGGCTTTACAGCCAGCTGGCTTCCGGGCAGAAGCTGCCGCACATGGCGCGCGTTTACCTTGCATATTTTTTGAACGGCGTTGGAATGCAGAAACAGCAGATTTTCGAATTGTTCAAAAAGAGCCCTGACTTCAAGGAGCGCATCGCGGCATACCAGATAAACAAGATTGTGGCGCAGAACTACACGCCGCCGAGCTGCGACAAGGTCAGGGCGCAGGGATACTGCCCTAACTCAAATTGCGGCGTGCGGAACCCGATTTCTTTCTACAAAAGGGAACTGCGCAAGGCGAAGCCCGCTGCCGGTGCGGAAAGTAATAAAAATTAGACTGCATTATTAATTGCGGGAAAGGGGATGCTTGGCTATTTTTCTTTTGCGGAGGGCACTATTGCCGCGCTTTGGGGCACCGTTAAGGCCATTGTCCCGCAGATCCTCACTTTTGCGATAGCGCTTGTAATCGTGTTTGTTGCATACAAGATTCTGACGAAGGCGATTTACCACGCCCTGGTGCGCACCATAAAGGGAAAGCCCTCTGCCGTGAAATCCGATGTCAATACCCTGATGCAGTTCTGGAGGTATTTTTTCCTGTTCATCGCGCTGATAGTGCTCGCGATGACTTTTTCGGGCGGGTTTGCGGCAACAGGAATCAGCATTGGGCTGCTTTCCGCAGCGCTTGGCTGGGCGCTTCAAAAGCCGATTACCGGAATAGCCGCATGGCTGATGATATTGATAAAGAAGCCGTTCAAGGTCGGCGACAGGATAATAATCGACGGCATAAAGGGCGATGTCTCGGACATTACGATGTTCTACATTGTCCTGGATGAGTTCGGCGGCACTGTTACCGGAGAGGAGAACAGCGGCAGGACAATTCTCATTCCCACCTCGGTGCTCTTCGACAAGCCGGTTGTCAATTACACGCTTAGCGACGAGTACATTCTTGACGAAATCATCACCGAGTTCACTTATGAGAGCGATTTGCGGAAAGCCGAGAAAATAATGGTTGACGCGGCGCAGAAATTCGCGGGAAAATTCAATTCGGGAAAAGGCAGCCGTGCTTTCACCAGGGTTTCGCTCAGCCCGAGCGGCGTGCTTGTGACAGTGCGCTACCATGTTCCCGCAAAAGAGCGGCAGAGGGTAATGAGCGAAATCACGCGCGAAGTTTACAACACGGTAATGAAGGAAAATGGAGTGTCCTTCGCTTACCCGCACACGGAGCTTGTTTTCGGCGAGAACGCGCTCAAGGTAAAAGGCGGGAAATAGTTTTCTTCAGCGGAATTCCGCTATTGCTTCTTTTTTAAGCTTTTGGCAGGGCATCTTATTTGCATGGCCGGAGAGGAGCAATTTCTGCTAAAGCATTTCAGGGAGCACTATTCGAGGCATCCAGTGGCAGGGCCGCCTGAGATTTCCGCCAGGGAATTCGGCGTCGGGGCTTTCGGCCAGAAAATCGTGAGAAGGCACCTTTCTTTTGCTTCCGATGAAAAATTCAATTTTTTTTTGCGCGAAGAAACCCCTTTTTTTGTTTCCTACAGCAGCGCGCTCTACAAGTTTCCCGAGAGGCGCCCCATGGAATCCAAGGAACTGCTCGGGGCTGACCTTGTTTACGAGTTTGACGCCGACGACCTTGCCTCGGACTGCAGGCAGAAGCATGACAGATGGAAATGCCCTTCCTGCGGGAAGGAAGGGAAAGGAAGGCAGCTGAAATGCGACCAATGCGGCTCCGGCACGAATGTGGACGAATGGTTCTGCGGGAACTGCCTTAATGTTGCGAAGGAAAAGGTTATTGCGCTGCTTGATTTTCTGCAGAATGACTTCGGCTTCAGCGACGGCATTTCCATCAATTTCAGCGGCAGGGCCGGTTACCATGTGCACGTTAGGAGCAGCGGCATAAGGCAGCTTCCGAACAGCGCGCGCATAGAGCTGATTGATTACCTCACGGCGAACAATTTCAGCATTTTCAGCCATTTCAAGAAGGATGGCGCCATGCTCAGGGGGCCGGAGCTTGCGGGCGCGAGGGGCTGGCCGAAAAGGATTCTTGGCGAGATTTCGGCGCTGCTTGAGAAAGAGGATGCTGAAAGGATTGCTGTCCTCGGTTCCATTACAATGGCGCAGGCGAGAAAAATGCTTTCGGAAAAGGGAATGATTCTTAACGCGCTCAAGAGGGGCGTCCTGCCAAGCGTTTTCGGCAGGGTCAGCAGCAAGCACGAAAGCAATAGCGATTTGTTCTGGCAGAATTTTGTGAAAAGCGTTGTCGAGAAAATCGCCCCAATCGACAGGCAGACATCTGTTGACATCAACAAGATTGTTAGGGTTCCGGAAACCCTGCATGGGGAAACAGGCCTGGTTGCGTGCAATGTTCCAGCTGGCGCGCTTTCTTCCTTTGACCCGCTGCGCGATGCCGTTGTTTTCGGCTCAAAAGAAACAGTTAAGGTTTTAATTGATAAGGCACCAAGTTTTTATCTGGGCGGCGGAAATTTCGGGCCGTTCAATGCGGAGCGGGCTGAATTGCCCGTTGGCGCCGCTGTTTTCCTGCTGGGCAGGAAGGCTGCAGTTCTGGAAGGGGTTTGAATGCGCCTTGATTACGACGAGATAAGGAGGATTTACCGGGCCGAAAAAAACAGCAGCAAGCTGGTGGAAGTCGAGGAGGATTTTTTTGAAACGCTTGCGGATTTTTTCGAAAAGCAGAGGGACGAGTATTTGCACAGCCTGAGGGACTTTTCAGGCAGCAAGGCAAAAAGCTTCAGCAATTTGCGGAAGATTGTTTCCGAGGTTTTCAGCCTGCGTGAGAAAAAGCTGCTGAACATGGCGCTTATTTCCGTCAGGACCGGGGATTTGCAGGAGGAAAAGATGTCCAGCGAGGAGAAGCGGACCATGAAGCTGCTTCTTGACGTGCTCGGAAGGCACCAGAAAATACTCGACGGGCTGTTGAGCATGCCCGAGGACGGAAGGGGCAAAAAGGAGACGGGGAAAGTGACAGTGAAAATGCTGCAGGATGTTCCGGCCTTTGTGGGGGCCGACATGCATGAGTACGGGCCGTTCGAAAAGGACAATGTGCTCGGGCTGCCGGAAAGGATTGCTGTTTTGCTTGTTTCAAGGAAGCTTGCGGAGAGCGCGGAGAGCTAATTTTTATGGATGGGGAAAAACCGCTGGTTAAAAGGCCGAAAACCTTTTTCATGAAGGTCAAGTGCAACGGCTGCGGCAACGAGCAGATTGTCTTCAGCGCGGCCGGCAGGAAAGTAATGTGCCTTGCGTGCAACCAGGTTCTTGCCGAGAGCGGCGCCGGAAGGGCAATAGCAAAGGGAAAAATAGTCAAGGAGCTGCGGTGAGGCCTATATATGGACGACGGGGAACTGCCCTCTGTGGGCGAGGTTGTTGTCTGCAACGTGAACAAGGTTCTTGACTACGGCGCTTTTGTGGAGCTTGTCGAGTACGACAACGTGAAGGGCTTTGTGCACATCAGCCAGGTTGCCACTTCCTGGATAAAGAACATCAGGAACCACGTGAAAGAAGGCCAGATCCGTGCCGCCAAGGTTTTGAGCATCGACAGGGAGAAGGGCCAGATTGACCTTTCGCTGACAAAGGTCAGCCCGCAGATGCAGAGGACCCGCATAGAGGAGTGGAAGCAGCTGAAGAGGAACAAGAAGCTTTTGGAATTGCTCGCGGAAAAAGAGCATGTTTCTTTCGAAGATGCCTGGGACGCGATTGGGGTGCCGCTTCTGGAAAATTATGACTCTTTGCAGGAGGCGTTCCAGCAGGTTGCGCTGCACGGCGAGCCGGCAGCAAAGGGCATTGAAAAGCGCTGGATGCCGCCTTTTTTGGAGCTTGTCCAGAAGAACATCGAGTTGCCCGAGAAGACAGTCGAGGGCATTCTTTCGCTGCGTTCACTTGACCCAGCGGGCGTCGAGCTCGTGAAAAAGGCGCTTGCGAAGGCGCATTCCGGCAGCGGCAACGTGAGGATTTTTTACAGCGGCAGCGGGAAATACGTTGTCAGGGCGACCGGAAGCGATTTCAAGAGCGCCGAGAAAGCCCTGAACAGGGCGGGGGACGCCGTTGTAAAGGAAATGGCTGCTTTGGGCGGGGAAGCCGAATTCAAAAGGAGTGGTTGAAAAATGGCTACAAAGGTTGTTTTTGTGAAAAAGAAAAAGCTGGTCAAGCCGATTCTGCTTGTCGGGCTGCCGGGAATCGGCCTTGTCGGGAAAATCTGCATTGATTACTTCATGAAGCAGTTCAAAACAGAGAAAATAGCGGACATTTACAGCGACGCCTTCCCGCCGTCAGTGCACACGAAAGAGGCGATTATAGAAATGATACGGGACGAGCTGCACGCGATGCATTTTGCCGGAACCGACTTCCTTTTCCTTACCGGCCCCGTCCAGCCTTCGCTTGATTTTCGGGTTGGGAGCGCGGAAGAGCACTACGAGTTTGCGCTTGAGATAGTGCACGCGATGAAGTCCCTCGGCGTGAAGGAAATCCTGACTCTTGCGGGCATAAACATCGGCGACGCGAGGATGGAGAAGGGACCGGGCATCATTGTCGCGGCAACCAGCAAAAAGGTTTTGCAGGAGTTCGCGGCGCTTGGCGCGAAGGTCGACAGGAAAGAGGGGCTCATCAGCGGAGCCGCAGGGCTTATTCTTGGCATCGGCCAGCAGAACGGCATTGACGGCGCCTGCCTTATGGGCGAAACAAGCGCGCGGCTCATTTACGGCGACCACGGCGCCGCAAAGCCGCTGATAGAGCTGCTTGTCAGGAAGTTCGGCTTCAAGGTCGACATGAAGGGCATTGAAAAGGAAGCCAAGAACATCGAGGAAGCGTTCGAGAAGCTCGCGAAGCAGTTCGAGGAAGCAGAGGAAAAGCCGCCCGCCGAGGGGCCGAGCTACGTGAGGTAATCGCCAGCCATAGATTCGGCGTGCCCTGCGATTTTTCAGAAAGCGGCCGGCTTTCGTGCCAAATGCCGCGCAGCCGCGGATTCAGAATTCTTCCAGCGTGCTCTGCGCGCCGCTTTTCCTTTTCGCGGCCTCGCCGCTTTCAATCTCTTTTTTCTTCTGCAGCAATTCTTCCTCGCTTTTGCAGATAATTGGCTTTCCGTATTCCCCGCCGCCGCCCGGAATGTAAAAAACAAGGCCTTTCCTGAATGCCGCTACGTTTTCCGCGACCCGGGCGTCAACCTTCGCCAGCTCTTCCGGGGGCGCGTCGACAAGCGCGCTGATTTCATTGCCGAACCTGTCGACAAAGTCGCGCCATAGCGCCTGAACCTTGTTGTCCTCTACCTTTTTCGCCCCGAGCGCTATCTGTATTATTTCCGCGAGCGGCAGCAAATGCAAATAAGGCGGCCTGAAAGCCGGGTGCTTTTCCAGCATGTTTCCGCCCGCGAGCATTGTAATCCTGTCCCGCACGCCCCTTTTTATGGCGCCTCCGCACTTCACGCATTTCCAGCGCAGGCGCTCAGCTTCCCGCATTTCATGCCTCTCATGGCAGTCGTTGCACGCCGTGAGGTGGTATTTTCCCTCTCGCGGGTCCAGGCCGGCGTTCAATGTTACAATCTTCTCGTCCTTTTTTTCCAGCGCCTTTTCCAGTTCCTTAAAAGAGGGCTCCCGCATCTTTATTCTTGTGAATTCCCTCCCGATCCTGTGCGGCCACGGCGAGTGGGCGTCCGAGCAGGTCAAAAACTGGTAATTATGGTTGTCTGGAATCAAGTCAGCGAAATAAGAATCCGCGCTCAAGCCCAGTTCAATAAAATGAATGTTTTTCGCCTGCGACTTGTAGCACGCGGCGGCAGAATCAAAGTGCGCGTAAACCGAAAAATACGGCGTGAACGCGTGAGCCGGCCCTATAATGCCGTTGCACTCTGAAACTTTCTCGGCAAGCATTTCGCTGCTGAGCCTCAGCCTCGGCCGCCCGCAGCCCCACGAGTCAAGAATCCCAAAATTTTTTATTTTTTCGCGCAGGTTCTCGGCTTCCGAAAGGTCGGGCAGAAAAACAAGGTTGTGCACCAAATCAGAGCACTGTATTTCCGTCCCCACAATGAAGTGGACTTCAGCGTTCTTCGCCTTAAAGCAGCCGTTCCCCTCCTCGGCAATGCTTTCGCGCGCGTGCGCAAGCCATTTTTCATGCGTGATGTCCGCGGTGCTGCAGACATGCAGCCCCTTCAGCCTTGCCTGTTCCGCGATGACCGGAATAGTCATGTTCTTGCTGACTCCGCCGCTGTACAACCCGTGGAAATGCAAATCGCAGTTGAATTCCCTCATTGCCCGCGCTCCCGCAATCCTTTTTTTCCGGCAAGCCCGGAGAATGTTTTTGCCATGCGGCCAAGCTTTCTGATTTCGCGCCAGCAAAGCTTGATGGCTTCATCGGCAATTTCCCTGTTATCCGCGTCAGTACTGCTCCCAAGCATGCCGCGCTGCCTGCGTTGCGGGCGATTCCTTCTTCTTCCCGGCATCAAAAAAACACCCAATATACTTAATTATTCTATTAAAGAGAATTAATTTAATTATGCCCGAATTCGCCGGAAGGGAACTGCAAGAGGCAATGTTCTACAAAAAGCTCGGGGAAAAGGCCGTGCAGTGCTTTTTGTGCAGGCGCGAATGCGCAATCGCCGAAGGAAACAAAGGGGCTTGCGGCGCGCGAAAGAACATCTGCGGAAAGCTCTACTCCCTTGTTTATGGGCGAACGCTCACAACAAACATTGACCCCATAGAGAAAAAGCCGCTATACCATTTCAGGCTGGGAACACAGTGCCTCGGCATAAGCACTTTCGGCTGCAATTTTTCCTGTGGGCACTGCCAGAACTGGGAGATGAGCCAGCAGAGGAGCGAACAGGCCATTGCAAAGGTCCCTTTCACTTCGCCTGAGGAAATCGTAGGGCAAACTCTTGCCGCCGGCGTCGAGGGCATTGCTTACACCTATAATGAGCCCGCTGTTTTCGCGGAGTACGCGCTTGACACAATGAAACTCGCGCGCAAGAAAGGATTGTACAATGTCTGGGTGAGCAACGGCTACATGAGCGTGGAGTGCATCGAAGAAATTGCGCCTTTTCTTGACGCGATTAATGTCGATTTTAAGGGAAACAGGGAATTTTACAGGGAAGTTTGCGGGAACGTGAACATTGAATTTGTGAAAGAGAACATAAGATTGCTGCACGAAAAGAAAGTGCACATGGAAATAGCCTGCCTTATTATTCCGGGCTATAACGACACGGAAAAAGATTTCCTGGAAACAGCGGAATTCATCGCGGGAATAGACCCGCTTATCCCTGTCCATTTCTCGCGCTTCTGGCCGCAGTACAAGATGGCGCACCTGCCGCCGACAGATGTTGAAAAGCTGCGCATGGCAAAAGAGATTGCGCTGAAAGCCGGCCTGAAGCACGTTTACCTAGGGAACATCGCCGAAGAGGAAAGCACCAAATGCCCGAAGTGCGGTTCAGTTCTCGTGAGGCGCTTTGGAATTGCCGCCGAGCCAAGCGGGCTCGCGAAAGGCGGAAAGTGCAAAAAATGCGGGGCAAAAACAGGCATTATTTTATAGTTGCTGGATGAAATCCTGTTTATGGCAAAAGAGCGCTCCCAAAAGAAAATGGCTCAGGGCAGCCCTGCCAAGAAAAAAATGAACCCCATTCTCAAGGGCACGCTTATTGGCACTGGCATTGGCGCGCTTGGCACTACAGCCCTGATAAACCAAGCCAGCATTCGCGAAGGCCATGCGACTTATGCTGAGGGGCAGGTGCGCCGGTTGGATCAGGATCTAAAAAACATAAGAACGCTTCCTATTGGGGCACGTAATTTCCAAGAGGAGCGTTTGCTTGAATTCGAACTCACCCATGCCCAAAAACATGCCGCCACTTATGCTCCCGCGGAGATGAAAAAGGCGGCAGCGTTGCGTTCCGCGGCAAAATACCCGATTCCCGCCGGCGCTGCCCTGGGCGCTGGTTTAGGGGCTTTGTCGGCTTGGAGGCAGAAAAGGCGCGCAAAACAGCCGCGCAGGGTGCAGCACAGGCGCTGATGGGCGCTGTTTTTTTTGGCTTTGAAACAGCCTGATGGTTTTCTCTCGCGCGCGGGGAATTGCTTATATTATCCCAAAGAACCGCAGGACCAGCATTACGCCAAGCGCCGCGGGCCCGAATATTATGCTTACCGCAAGAGATGCTATGGCGGGCAGTTTTATGCCAAGCCCGAAGTAAATAACCGCCCACACAATTGCGCCCAGGACGCTGTTTATTATTACTTTTTTAATGAAGAAAAAAACGAGTGCTGCCGCTATTACGAGCCCTATTCCGCCGGCCAAAACCATTGGGTTTCCGGCAAACTGCATTGCAGCCGAGCCTGCATCGCCCGCAATGTTGCCTGTCTGCTGCCCAAGCTCATTTAATGCTTCTGCGGGAATCCCGCCCTGCAGCAAGGAAAGCAATTGCATGGTAATTTAATTGCCATTAAATGTTTTTTAATGAAACGCTTCTTTGGAGGAAACCGGGATTAAGCGGTTTTTTGCTTTTTCTGCGCTTTTTTGGCCATAAAGTGGCTTTAAAAATTTTTTCGATGCCTTTTCTTGTCATGCCTTCTTTCACCGAAGAGCAGAAAAGGATTGCAATGCTTTTGATGCATGCGCCCAAGACAGCCGAAGAGCTCAACAATCAATTGAATATTCCTTTCAACAGGCTTTCGGAAGAGCTCGCGGCAATGCTAAAGATGAATGTTGTGGAAAAAGAGGGTTTTCCCACAAAATACAGGCTAAAAAAGAACATTTCCGAAGAGGTTGAAAGGAGAAAGCAGATAGCGGAAACAGACTTCAACAAGCTGCGCATAAGGGCATACGTGGAAATGCAGGCAATAGAAACAGAACTGCTAGAAAGGCAGGCCACAAAACTAGAGGAAACAATGCGCAAGGACAAGAGCTTCACGCTATACACCCTTGAAAAAGCCACCATAGAAAAGCACGAGGAATACTTTTCGACCTATTTTGACATCAATTTCAGCGTAAAGGACTTTGCCTCGCTGGTAAGGTTCATGTTCTTCTACGGGCCGACCTCAATAGAAGTGCTAAAGCCGTCAAAAATAGAGTTCAGCGCCCAAGACCTCCAGGACGGCCTGCTGGAAATGGCCGACATGGTCCAAAAATACAGCACCTACATCCAAAACCTGCTGAACAGGCAGGAACTGGAAAAATTCCACAAAGACTTGTTCAAATAATGCCCGCTGGTTTCGACAAGCCTTTCCAATAATGTACTCGAGTTCGACAATCGTCCTAAATGGGTTCATCAAAAGCAGTAAAAATCGCCTTATTGGCTTAAATGGGCTTGTTTTGGGTTTTTTGGGAAAGAAAAGTATTTAAATGTGCCTGGGTGTATTAGGTATCCAGTCTAGCTAGACATAATGTTGCCTTCAAGGGTTAATGCATTATCCTGGAATGGCGCATCTAGACTTATTTTTCGTTCAAAAATACGAGGTGAAACAAAACATGAGAGGTTTGAACATAAGGAAGCTCGCTGCAATAGCAGTGGGCGGAGCTTTAGTCGGTTCAGCCCTGGCACCGATGGCTGCGGCAATAACCCTGCAGAAATCGGATGTTGTTAACACGGCAACGGGATCACCAATTGTTAACGTTGTAGTGGGAACAAACGGCGCGGCTGTAAGCGACTTTGTTTGGGCGGGAAACATCGCCGCAAAGGTCGCACAGCTTGCTACGAAGGAAGCCAGCGTAACCGGCGGAACAGGGACAGCGAACCCGACTGATTTAAGCGTAGACTTGACTGTCGGCGGAAGCGCATCCTACACAACGGAATCAGCGCACACGTTCGACGGGACAGACTACCCGATGAAAAGCGGCTTGGGCGCGGTCGAATACGTAAAAGATGTCGGCCAAGGCCAGCTGGCGTTCCTGGCGAACACGACAAAGAACTACAGGTACAACAGCGCCACATACAGCATTGTGGTGAAAGAGACAATCGGCTTGGAATCAGACGCCAAGTTCGACAGCTCAAATACATCTGTGAAGGACCTTGTTGTATACATGTCGGGCGGAGACTTCAACTATGTGCTCAGCCTGGGCACAGGTGTTCCGGCATGGGACAGCACTACAGCCACAACAACGGCTTACACAGACGGGGACAACGACAACATCGTAATCCCATTCCTGGGATCAGACTACACGATACAGTCGGTTGACAATGTCAGCGCGACCAAGATGGTCAAGCTGATAAAGGAATCGGCTAAGACAAACTACAACGAAGGCCAGACAATAACAAGCATTTCGGGAAAGGGAACATACGCCGGGCAGACAATGTCCGTAAAAGTAGCCGCAGTGACACAGTCAGGTGCTGCAGCCGCAACGTACAACGCGAGGTTCGAGTTGTACGACGGAAACGGAAACCTGATTGACTCGCAGACAGTCGGCGAAGGAACATACCTTAACGAAAGCTTCGTTGACTCAGGCGGCAACTACGCCCTGGACACGGTCGTATACGTTTCAACCATCAGGGTTGAGCCAACGACCAGCAAGGGAGTAGTAACGGCTGTTGTCGGAAAAAACGTCATACAGATAGCTGACAACAAGCAGTTCCCGTACGACAGCACTGACACAGACCCGAACAACGACTACTGGAAGGCAACGCTGGACTTCAACGGCGCCACATACAACACATCACCGGCAGTCGCGACGTTGAACAAGATAACCGTCTGGAACAACGTCAAGGTTTGGGATTCAAGCAACCCATTGTGGAGCACGGACGACAGCCTGACACAAGCAGGAAAGGACGCTGCGGCAGCGGGCAAGAATGTTGCTCACTTCCTTGCAGGAATGCCTGACACCTCGCTTGGCTATGACTTTGTCAAGGTCAAGTTCGACGGCTTCAAATTGGACCAGGGCACAACCCAGATAAAGGTCGGAGACAGCAAAGTCGTCTACACGGATAGCGACAGCGTTAAGAGAACAGTGCCGTTCACAATCCAGTTGATTACAGCTCCTGGCTCGACAGCGACAGAACAGACGTTCATTGTCGACAACCAGACCTTCTATGCAAGGTGCCAAGCGAGGAATGACGCGGCTGACTTCAACATCAGCGACGGAAACTACCTCAACGGGTCCGTGATGGATATCAACTCAGCTTCAGGAGACCTCAACCTGATGACTGACAAGGGCTGGGCTGACATGAACGGCCCGAATTTCACAGCAGGAACGACAAAAGTCGACATAAATGGCGTAGAGTATGTCGTAGTGTCGGCTATTGCTGACCCCTTCATTAAAGGAGGCTTCATAAGGCTGAGAGCCGACGGAAACTGTGAGTTCAGCACCCAGAGCTTCACCGCAACACCGGACTACCTGGCTTTGGGCGGGTCGACGAGCAACTACACTGAGGTGGACATAGGATTCACGTCTGCCACCTACAAAACAGTGTTCTACGACGACGACAACACAAGCAGGTTACCGTTGACGATACCAATCGGCGTGAAGAACAGCTCGATGAAGGACACCTACAACTACAGGATGGTTGTTGGCAAGACCAGCGGCAAAGTGTGGCTGCTGCTTGACAACAGCACCGCCTTCTCGAACACGTTCACTAACGCGGACGTCAGGTTCCTCGGAACAGACCTAACGGAAATGGGGTTCATAAATGCAAGCCAGGTGCCATTCTACCTGCCTGACACCACAGACTTCGCTCTCGGAGACGGCGGAGACTACAGCTACTTTGTAGCGGGTTTCAGCATTGACGCGAACGGCGGAGCATATGATGCGAATGTCGCGATTGACACCGCAACAGGCAATTTGGTGGCATTCCCGAACAACAACCTGTCAAGCTGGGCCCAGGATGTAAACGCTAACCCCAGCGGGCCGACGTGGAGTCTAAACGTAAGGACAGACGTGGACAACGCGCTGAAGGGAGCGTACCTCGACAACTACGGCAGCAAGTTCGAGATAACCGACGAAAAAAAGGCGGTTACCGCGACAATACCGCAGGCCGCAGTATACCTGAGCCTCACAGTCCTTGGAAAGGCTGCAGTGCAGACCACCACGGGCGGAGAGAGCGCGACAGGAGTTAAGGTAAACGAGAAGACCAAAATAGGGTCCGCAGACGTAACCGTTGACAAGGTCAACTATGTTGCCGGAACCTGTACGGTCAGCGACGCTACCTACAACGAGGTTGTAAAGGTCGGCGAGCTAGTCTACGCGGATACACCGGAACCAGCAGGCAACCACATCATAGTCGGCGGTTACCTTGTGAACAAGCTGGCTCAGGGCGTAACCCTGGAAGACGGCAGCACGCTGAACGAGGTCCTGACAGCATCCGGGGACAAAGTCGTGCAACTCCTGCCTAGCGGCGACATAGTCGTTGCTGGCTTCACGGCTGCAGACACTCGGTCTGCTGCGCAAGAGTTGATTAACGCGTTGGATGCGTTGGTCGCATAAACAATCTGGGTTGGAAAAAGTCAGGCCCAAAAAACCTGATTTTTCCTTTCTTTTTCTTTTTTTTTCTCTTCTTTTGTTTCGCAGGAACAAACACTTGTTATGTATACATTACCCGCTTTTGGTTTTCGTTTTTATTTGTTTTGCCATTAATTGATGGCTATGGCAAAAAAAACCCGTGCTGAACCGCAGCCAGCCCGCGCTGCGGGCGCTTCCGCTGTGCGGCAGCCCGGCGCAAAAAAAACCGGCGATGAAAAACAGGCTGGCCATGTTGCGGGCCCTCAAGCCGCCCTGCAGCCGGCTAAAAAAAGCGCGTTCAAAAAGCCGCTGGCGGCGGCAGTTATTGCAATTCTTGTTTTCGCGGCTTTTGCGTTCTTCGCAATGTCAATCCCCGGCAACGCGGTTCTGGTCGAGGGCTCGCTCATAAGGAGCGCGACAAGCGCCGGCCCGCAGGAAATGTCCGGAAAGCTTGGCGCGGAGAACAGCTTTATAATCAGCCCTTCCCTGCACGACCCTGTGCAGGGCGTTGACAGCGCAATGTTCAACGGTGCCGCGCTTTTCATACAGGTGCTCAGCGGCAACAAGCGCGAGGTTATACAGCTGCTTAGGGTCTATGACAAAGGCGGCTTGCTCGCTTACTGCATCACAAACAGGGGCGATGTGCTGAATGAAGAGCGCCTTGCCCTGGAGCAGTGCAATGATTTCATGAAAGCCGGGGCATCGGTTTTGGTCCTTATAGAGCTGCCGGACACATCAAAGCCGCAGCCTGAAATAGTGCTGGATGAAAAGAAAATTACAATCATTGCCGACAGGTATGGGGGCATTGGCAGCGCCTGCTTTACAATGCTGAAAATAATGTTCCCGAATGCCGCGGAAATAATCCAGAGGTCAAACCTTATCACCGGAGCAATCAAAAGCTGATTGGAATGGAAAAACACCTTAAAAACGCTTTAATACTGCTTTTGGCTGTTTTTGCCCTGCTCGGCGCAGTGGCAGCTTTAACCGGTGCCTTGCCGTTGCTAAAAAGAATCAACCCCTTTTTATTCATGGTTGCGTCTCTTTTTTTCATAGCAAGCATATTCGTATGGCTTATTTCCTGGGCTCACATTATAAAAAAAAGCAGCGCAGTTGGCAGGCGCAGCCTTACAATTGCGGGGTTCTGCTGTGTTTTTGCCGCCCTCACCCCAATACAGCTCGGCGCCGAAGCGCTGCGCTCCATCAAGCTGAAGGATTCCTTTGGAATCCCTTACAGCGAGTCAATTGCCGCGTCCATGATTGTTAAGGGGCTGAAATTCCTTGTGATTGCTGCAGTCTCAGGAATCGCTTTTGTTTCCTTCCTTTCAAACCAGTTGCTTGGCCCCTGGCTGAAGCTCGGCATGGCAAGCGGGTTCGCGGTAATCTCAATCGCGGCGCTGCTTTTTTTGCTGCCGATGCACTATGGCACCGGCGTTAAAATCGCGGGGCTGTTCGGGAGGCTCGCTGGGCTGAACGCGGTTTTCGGAAAGCTGGGGAGATACTTCAACAGCTATGCCTCTTACCTAAAAAAAGTTTCAAAAAGGACAATCGCCTTGACGCTCGTTTTATCATTGGCAAGCCTTTCGCTTGAATTCGCGGCTTTCCTCTGCTGTTTCCTTGCGGTTAACGCGGCGATTCCGCTGCAGGCAGGGCTGACTCTCTTCATGCTCTCGGCAATCCTTGAAAGGACGCCTTTCCTTCCGAGGGGCATCGGCGCCGTTGAGGCAGCGGCGTTCGCTTTCCTCAGCATGCGGCAGTTCACCGCAGTGCAGCTTTCCGCAGGGGAAATCGGCGCCGTGATAATAATTTTTGATTTGGCAAGGCTGGTTGTCCCGACGCTGGCGAGCCTCGTTGTTTATGCCTTTGTCTTCAGGGGCAAGGGAACTTTCAAACCAGCCACAGCAGCCTGAAAACAAGTGTCCACAGCCCGCAGTTTAGCGCGACAATAATCCAGATCAACGCCACAACCTGCCATTCGTACATCGGGCCAAGGATTCTGAACAGCATTTTCACAAAGTCAAGCCGCGCTTTTCTGTCGCGGTATTTTGGGGTTTCAAGCCTGCCGTCCCTGCGCATGGCATAGGGCATCTGCCTGCTCTGGCTCGCGTCATGCGGGTTCGTAAGCATCTTCAGCGCGAAAAAGTCAATCGCGTGCGGCACGAAAAACAATGCCGTGAGGAAAACAATGTAAATGTCCTGGCTCAGGACCGCAAGGCATGCGATGCCGCCGCCTATCAGCAGCGTGCCGCTGTCCCCCGGAAAGACCTTTGCTGGAAAGGCATTGAACAAAAACAGGCCGGCTACTGCGCCGACCATTGCGACCGCAAGCGGGAACAGCGGGCTTCCTGCCAGAAGGTAAGCCGTGAAGCACATTATGATAAGGCTGCTGCCTATCTCAAGCCCGTTGAGCCCGGCGAAAGTGTTCTCAAAGCTCGCGAGCCCCGCGATGAAGAAAAGGAGCGGTATCACCCATAACGGCGACGGCGCGTACATCAATGCGAAAATCAGGCAGATGAGCGCTATTATCACTGCCCTGCTTTTCCAGCTTATTGTTTTTGTCTTGAACTTGTGCTTCCTGTCGTCCGCAAGCCCGACAAGGCTTAGCCCGCTTATGGTAAGCCCGAATGTGACGGTGTCAATGCTGAAGCCCGCTATGGCGTTGAAAGCCAGAATGGAAAGCCAGACAGGCACAAGAAGCGCTATTCCCGTTCCCTCAGGCAGCTCTATGTTGCCCTTTTTGTTCACATCCCTTCCGACAACGCCAAGCGCCCCGTTCTTGTGCGCAAAAAAAAGCACGGACACGGCTGAAACAGCGAAAGAAAAAAGAAGCACAAGGAGGTAAAAGCAGCTTATCATGCAGGCCCACCCTTCATCAGCTCCCGCAGGACGGTTGTCGCATAAGCGCCCTTCTCCAGCGAGAATGAAACGCTTGCCGCAAGCTTTCCCCCAAAAAATTCGTCTTCTTCAATGCCGACAAGCCGCAAATCGCGCGGCAAAAGCACAATGCTTTTCCTCGCGCCCTTGCTTGACAATTCAGCCATTTGCCGCACCTTGAACTGCTGCAGTTCCAAGCCCTCTTCCTGCAGGACCGCCCGCTCTATTTCTCCCGGCACGCCCTCAGCAAGAACGCTTTCAAAGCCGAAAAGCGGAGCGCTCGGATTATTTTCAATTAATATATCGCCTTTAACGATTTTTAAACCAATTCCATGCTCGAAACGCATGTCGATGGCCCTGTTGAACAAATGGCTCTGGTACGCGTGCGTGAACAAATACCTTATCTGCTTCGGCAGCTTTCCGAAAGCGCCCGCAAAATCGTTCGGGCACCTGCACAAATGGTGCAGTATGGCGCGCTCGTACCTGAACTTGACGGGAAAAAGCCTTGTCGCCTCAGGGAAATCGCCTGTTTCCGCCAGGCGCTTCCGCGCATTCCGGATTTCTTCCTCCTCCCTTTCGTCAACGTGCGTCAGGTAAAGCATTACCGCCTGCTTGGTGTTGCCCCTCACGAATTCCCTTCCGACAGCATGCGTGATGTTCCTCACGCCGCCGAAGCGCTGCTCGCCGAAATAATTCGCAATCCCGCCATTCATTTCCGCAAAGCAGCCCTCAATCCGCCGGCGCAATTCATCCTCCGGCAAAGAAATGTCCCTTATCTTCACGGTGAACCCGTTCGCTTTCAAATTCCCTATCTCAATCCTCTCCGCGCTCCATTCCGGGTTGCGCAACTGCATCCCTTCCGAGCCGAACTGCCGCAATCTCTCCAAATCCGGCTCGAACAATGAAATCCTCTGGCATGAAACCGCCCTTTTGTCTTTCATCCCGGCGTAGCCAACGCGCTTCCTGCTGCACCTCAAAAACCTGCTTATCTTGCTGACAGCAAGGGAGGTGTCCTTGTTTATTTTCTCAAGGTCAAAGTGCAGAAACTGCGCGCCATCGGGCTTTTCCGGGACATCAACTGGCTCCTCCATGTGCGTGCCCTTGTCCGTGAAGCGCTTCGCATCGCAGACCCTTCCGCCCGGCCTTATTTCCTCCACCACAAAATCAGTGTAGCGCCGCTTTATCTGCCCGCCGATTCCCTCTGCCGCCGTGGAAAAGTGCTGCGCCATAACAAGCCACTATTTCGCCTTACCTGTAGCGGAGAATAGCGCCTATTCCGCCGAATCCCTTGAAGAACTGCTCTCCCTCCGCTGTCTCGGTGCTTACAATGCGGGTTTCCGTGCTTTTGTCATTCGCTTTCTCCATTATCCAGTCAATGTAATCAATCTGCGCCACGACCTCGCCCCTGTTGCCTGCGCCGCACTTGCCGCACTTGAATTTTTTTTCGTCAAACTGCGCGGGATTCTTGACAACAATGTCCTCGTCGGCATTGCAGTCCTCGCAGTGGAACCTGTAAACAGCCCAGTCTATCCCCTCGCTCAGCAGCAGGGTGCTGGCCTTTCCGAGCGCGAGCGCTTCCTCAACCTCTTTCTGGCCGTATGTCGCGAGCCCTGTTTTCGCGACCGCCGCCAGGAAATCGTTCATTATTTTCTTTTCCTTCATTATGTCGGTATCGTGCAACAGCTCGCCGCTCTTGTTTATTGCCTCCCGGATGCCGCTCTCATCGGTATAAGTGGTGTCAATTGTGCCGATTACCTTCAGCCTCACCCTGTGGTCAAGCAGCTGCGTGTCCAAAAAATAATTCTTTGTGAGCCCCGGCCCGCCGATGATCATGCCCCTGAGCCGCTCGTTGCATGGAATGAAAGCAGCGTTGGTTTTCTCGCTGATGCGCTTGTAGAACTCGTGGGCAGCCTCTTCCCTCAGCCGCTCGAACCTGTTTGCGCTGAAGCCGCCGGCCCTGTGCTTGCCGCTTACCCCTGAAGTGAAGTGCCCCAAAATCTCGTATTTTTTTCCCGCAAGCATTGCAATCGTCGCCTCGCTATTGTCAATCACAATAATGCCGTAAACATCGCTGGGCTGCGCCATCTCCTGCAGCGGCGCGAGATGGAACTCGCTGTCGCACCAGTACAGCTTCACGTTAAGCCGCCTTATGGGCTTTACCGTGAACAGCTGTATGTCGCTTTTCCCCTCCCGCTCGCTGACATTGCCGCAGAAAACAGCGAGGCCTGCCTCGGGCAGCTCGAAGCCTATTGTTTTGAGGAAATTCTGCGCCCTGCGCAGGGCGCCCTGCACGTTTTTTTTGGTCGTTGGGCTCTTTATGTTGCTGCTTTGGGACATTTCGTCGGTGAGCTGCGACATCACGAGGCCCCTGTCGACATCCGGCGGCAGGTAAAGCGAAATCAGCTCTGTCCCCTTCCCGCTGAATTCCGCGAGCTTCCGCAGCTTCTTCTTGAATACCGCGGCGTCAGCCTCGCTTATCTCCCGCATTGCATTGCGCATAAAAACCACACTAAAAGCCTAAAACAGCCGTTTCGGCATATCTTTCAGGGCGAACAAAGGAGAACATTGGTATTCCACAATTGAGCCAATACAGCAAAGGGCAATATAATATTTGTTAATTGCCACTTACCTATAGCAAATGGGGGATAACGTTAAATATTCCCATTCGCAATAATTTAATAATAAGGTTAATAATATTAATAAAACAACCATTTTCGGAGCGATTCGAATGTTCCCGGATGTTTCACAGCTTTACCCCGAGGAAAACAGCGTGGAATTGCCGCCCGCGCAGCCGGCATATGCCGGCGCCGGCCCGCCAAATGTTTTCGTTTTAAGCATCGGCGGCAGCGTAATCGCCAACGGCAGGCCGGATGCCGGGAAGATAGCGGAGCTCTGCAGCTGCATCAACGAGCTGGTCAGGGAGGGCTATAAATTCGTCCTGGTCGTCGGCGGGGGAAAGCCCGGCAGGGAATACATCGCGGCCGCGGCAGAGCTCGGCGCAAACCATTTTGTGCAGGACGAAATAGGGATTAGCATAACGCGGGCGAACGCGGCGCTCTTTATCGGGCCTATTGAGAATTCTTCCAGCCATGTGCTAACCCACATAAGGGACGCCAAGCAGCCGCTTGACCAGGGCAGGACACCGGTTTTCGGCGGCCTGCTGCCGGGGCTCACAACAGACGCCGTCGGCGCGCTCATCGCCGAGTTTTTGGGCGGAACCTTTGTCAACCTGAGCAATGTCGACGGAATCTACGACAGCGACCCCAAAACAAATTCGGACGCCCTGCTTTACAGGGAACTGAGCCACGCAAAACTGCTTCGCCTTGTCGGCGAAAAAATCTCAAAACCGGGCCAGAACCTCATAGTTGACTCTGTCGCGGCAATGGTCCTGAGGAGAAGCAAAATCAGGGCGCTTTTCCTGAACGGCAACGACACGCAGAACCTCAAGGCCGCGATAAGGGGCCAGGAATTCACCGGCACAATCGTGGGGGACTTTGCAGCCGGGGCCGAGAGCGAAGAGGGCGCTGAAACTCCCCATCACGGGAGAAAAAAGCGCGCGGCCAAAAAACCGCCCAAGGGGAAATTCATCGAGTGGGAAGAAGACCCAAAAGACATAGACCCGGAAGACATTGAAATGTGACGCCTTCTACTGCATTTCCTCAAAGCAGTATTCTTCGAGCTTTTTTTCGCCGAGCGCAATCAGCATCTCGTTCGGGTTCACTATTGGAATCCTGTAGCTGCCGCTGTCGTCCAGCGCTATTCTCGGGCACGCAGTGCAAACGATTGCGCCGGCCTGCACGCCAAGAATATAATCGGGATTGATGAAATCCGAGGCAAAAATGAATGCCATCTTTCCTTTCTCTTCAATTTTCTTTTTCAATTCAAGCGCAACCTTCATTCTCCGCTGGCCCGGTTTGCTGCTAACCCATACCGCGATTGCGCCGGCCTGCCTTGCCTTTTCTATCATCGCTGTTCTCTTCCTGAAAAAGAGGTCCATTTCCCCGCCTATTTTTTTCGCTTCAGCCTGCAGCGGGTCAGCGGCAAAAACAGGCTTTTCCGTGCAGAAGGAAATCCCGAGCGGGTGGAACAGCCCGTCCCCGAGAAAAACAACCGCGTCAGCCTTCTTTTCCGCGCTTTTAACCGCGCTGTAATTGCAGCCGAGCACCTGGCCGCAGCTCACGCTTCTCCCTTTGCCTATGAAGCATTTGATTTTCCTGCTTTCCAGGCTTTTCTTCAGCTCGTTTAAATGGGGGTGGAACTGTATTGTGGCGCAAAGTGCCGCGCTTTCCAGTTTTTCCACTTTCAGCATCTTCGCAAGCCTTTCCGCGAGAACAGCGATTTTCTTTTTTTCGAAATCATGGCTCAGCGGCAGAAAAACTGTTTCAACCGCGTTCTTCGGAAGCAACTGCGAGTGCCCAAGGTGAACGAGCAAATCCGCGCCAAGCGCTTTCGCCCTTTCATCCGCGGCATCGCACGCGCCGAAACACGGGTCAGCGAAGGCGAAAACAGCCGCGCCGGTCTTTCCCTCAAGCTCCAGAATTATCTCCGGAAGCCTTGGTTTCAGCCCCTCGGGCGCCTGGACCGCAATAACCTTTGCTTTATTCCGCTTCGCGGCTGCGATTGCCGCGCTTAAATCCAGTTGCAGCATAAAATAAGAATCCCTGAAAAGGGTATTAAAAAGAATTGTTATCCGCGGGTTTTAACAGGAGTCACTTCTTGTACATCTTGCCCAGGATCAATTTCTTTTCCTCGATGAGCACTGTTTCCCGGATTTTTTCCACGGCGTCAATGTTTGCGCTGACGCTGCCAATGCCAAAGCGCACAAGCTGCCTGACCATCTCCGGATTGCTGCCCGCCTGCCCGCAGATGCTTGTCTTGACTCCGGCTGCCCTGCATTTCTTTATCACATGGTGCAGCTGCCGCAGTATTGCCGGATGAAGCTCCGTGAACCAGCGCTGTATTTTTTCGTTGTTCCTGTCAAGCCCAAGAGTCAGCTGCGTGAGGTCGTTGGTGCCGAATGAAACAAAATCAATGCCGTCATCGATAAGCTCGTCAATGATCCATACCGCGCCGGGAGTTTCAACCATTACGCCGAATGCCGGCCGCTTCTTATCGGGGTCCATTCCAATCGCCCTCGCGATTTTTTTTGCCTCGCGCAGCTCTTCAACGCTCTGCACGAAAGGCAGCATTACCCCCACGTTGTCAAGCCCTTCTTCCGCGAGCTCTTTTATCGCCTGCAGCTGCGCCTTCAGCATTTCCGGCTCGTCCAAGTCCCTCCTAATGCCGTGCCAGCCAAGCATCGGGTTTTCCTCGTGCGGCTCCTTGTCGCCGCCCTGTAGCTCCCTGTACTCGTCTGTGCGCGCGTCAAAAGTCCTGTACCAAACGGGCTTTCCCTTGAACTGTTCGGCAACCCTGCGCACCCCGTCCTTGACGGCTTTCACAAGCTCTTCGGTCTGCCCTTCCCTGATGTATTCCGCGGGATGCTTTCCGCCGGCTGTAATCATGTGTTCCGCCCTCAGCAATCCCACGCCGTCGGCGCCGGTCTGCGCCGCCTGCTTTGCAACGTCCGGAAGCGCGACATTGACCTTTACTCTTACAGCAACCCTCTTCAGCAGCTCAACAAGCTTTCCCTCTTCCTCTTTGAGCTTCTGCTCCGGCATTTCCTCCGCCTTCAGTTTTCCGTATCTCTTGATTATTTCCTTTGCCGCGCCGTCGCCCTCGCGCACGAGCTCCGCGCGCTCTTCTTCGACCCTTTCCTTTGTTTCCTTCCGCTCTTCCACTTCCCCGGCGATTTCCTCCAGCGCAACGGCGCGCTTTCCGCGCGCTTTTTCCGCGCCCCTGCCCTGCGTTTCCTCTTCAATGCCCTTTTCCATTACCTCTTCTATTTTGTCGACTTCTCCCTTTTCAATAATGTCAATCTTTTCAACTTCCGGCTTGTCAATCTCAATTTCCCCCTTGTACACGACGCCGTCGTATCCGTTCACTGTCACAGTGTCGTTGTCCTCCAAAGTTTGGGTTGCCTTTGCTGTCCCCACAACACACGGGATTCCAAGTTCCCTGCTCACTATCGCGGCGTGGCAGGTTATTCCGCCCTCGTCAGTTATTATCGCCCTGCTTTTTTTCATCACAGGCACCCAGCTCGGCGAGGTCATTTTTGCGACAAGGATGTCGCCTTTCTGCACCTTTTCCATGTCCTCCTCTTCAACCACAACGCGCACCTTGCCGAAAGCTGCGCCCGGGGAAGCCGCAAGCCCTTTCAGCACTATCCTGCCCTCGAACCCCCTCAGGTCTTTTTTCCTGCCCTTTTCGCTTTCCACCTTGCTCTTCAGGCCGAGCGTTGTTATCGGCCGGCTCTGCACTATGAACAGCTCCTTGCTCTGCGAGTCAATCGCCCACTCGATGTCCTGCGGCTTCTGGTAATGCGCCTCTATCTGCCTCCCGAGCTTGGCCAACTCTATTATCGCCTTGTCGGGCAGCTTCTGCTTCTTCGCAACACCGGCGGCAAGCTTTTCCTGCACGTTCTCCCTGCCCTTCTTCACTATCTGGAATTCCTGCTGCTGGATGCGCTTGTCCAGCAGCTTCATGCTTCCCTTGTCAATGGTGTAAGTGTCAGGAGTAACGCTGCCGCTGACAATCGCCTCGCCCAGCCCAAAACCCGCTTCAATGATTATTTTTGTTTCGTCCCCGGTGGGGTTTGCCGTGAACATTATGCCGCTGACCGCGCTCTCAACCATCTTCTGCACTACAACAGCGATTCCGACCTTGTCGGTCGGGAAATTATTCTTTTTGCGGTAATACACCGCGCGCGCGGTGAAAAGCGATGCCCAACATTTCTGAACCGCGTCAACGACATTGTCTGCGCCCTTTATGTTCAGGTATGTTTCCTGCTGCCCGGCGAAGCTCGCTTCAGGCAGGTCCTCCGCCGTCGCGCTGCTCCTGACCGCGACAAAGTCCTCGTCCCTGCTTGTCAGCCATGCGAGAGCCCTTTCGCCCATCTGCCGGTACGCCTTTTTTATTTCCCCCGCGAGTTGCGGGCCCATCTTCGTTTTTCGTATGAGACCGCGTATTTCCTCGCTTGCCTTTTCCAGCTGCTGCGTGTTTTCAACGTCAATTTCGTCTATTGTTTCAACGATCTTTTCCCTTATTCCCTTCTCGTCAAGATACCTGAAGTAGGCGTTCGCGGTGACGACAAATCCCGGCGGCACCGGAAAATTGTGGTTGGCAATCTCCCCCAAATTCGCGCCCTTTCCCCCGACAACAGGCACGTCGTCCTTGCCGATGTCCCTGAACCACAAAACGCTCGGGCCAAGCAATCTCGAATCAGCCATTTTGTTCCCTTTATTAAAACTGCATTTTTCTTTAATAAACTAATGCGCGGCAGGAAAATGCAGCCTTCTTGGTTGTATCTGCGCTGAAAGCAAGCAATTAAATACACTTCAGGCAATTATTTTTTTGATGAGGAAGTACAAGCCCACTCCGCAGAAGAAAATCCTTGGAATGCTGATTCTTTTCTTTGTGATACCGCTTTTCCTGGCATTGTACGTTCTTTTCGTGCTTGACATCCGGCCGGGCATTGACACAATACTGATAATTGTCGTGGTTATCCTTCTGCTGCTTTACCTGTACAGGAAGCGCAGGAAACAGCTTGCGTTGGCTGCAGGAGGAAAAGAGCGCGGAGGCGACCAATCCGAAGTGTGGGAAGAGGGCGCCGAGGAAGAGCGCGAGGAGCCTGAAGCCGAAGACGCCTGGGAGCAAGAGCCGCCAATGCCGAAGAGGCGGCTTCCGCCGGCCGCGAAGAAAAAGCCCATGGCGCCGCCTGTTGAGGAAGAGATTGAGGGAGAGGAAACCGAGGAGGAAGAGCCAATGCCGCGAAAAAAGAAAATCGTGATGCGCAAGAAGCCCGCAAATCCGGCAAAAGCGCCCGTTGAAGGGGAAGAGGAAACAACCGAAGAGGATGAGCCGTGGCAGGAGCCTGAAGAGGAAGAGCCGGCTGAAGAAGCGGAAGAAGATGAAGGGCCTTCTGAAGCGGAAGGCGATGATGAAGGCGGCCTTGACGATGACGAGACAACAGAGGGCGAAGATGCCGCCGAAGGCGAGGAATCCGCTGAAGGCGAAGAAGAGCCCGCCGGGGATAAGGAAGAATTCTCCGAAGAAGAAACCGCTGAAGAGCCGGAAGAAAAGCCGGTAAAAAAGAAGAAATAATTTTTATAGTAAAACTGTTTTTTGTTTTTTCAGGGCTTAGGCTGCGCTGTGCGCTTATTTCTTTTCGCCTTTCTTCTCTTCTTTCTTCGGCTCTTCTTTCGCGGGCCCTGCTCCTGCCGCTGCCGCCGCCGGCGCTGCTTCGCCTTTCTTCTCTTCTTTCCTGCCCTCTTTCTTTGCGCCCTTCTTTTCCGCTTTCTCTTTTGCCTCTGCTTCTTCAGCCTGAATCTGCTCGACAGTAATTTCCTTGATTTCCCTCGGCCTTGTGCCGATGCTCTCTATATCAGTGCCAACAATAACATGCATGTCTACCGGCATTTTTGCGTTTGCCCTCATCAGCCCTTTTTTTGCTGTCTCAACGCCGCTCTCGTCAACCAAAACGCTGATTATTTTCTGGCCGGGCCTTACCCTTGCCGCCCTTCCGATTGCGCCGCCGAAAGAAAGGCTCATTCCCTGGCTTACCCTGTCGGCTCCCGCTCCCTGCGCCTGCTTGTTCTCCCTCAAAATCTGGAAGGGGTAAATCCTGATGCGCATGAAGTAGCCCTCTTTCCCAAGCCGTTTGTGCAAAAACCTGTTGACGGCAATCCTCGTGCTTTCAATCGCGTTGTCCCTTATTTGAATGTGCCCGTCAACAACCAAATCGACAATGCGCGTGAACTGCTTCACAGGGTTTCCCATGTTGAACTGCCTTATTTTCACGCCCGGGACAGCGCCGATGTAGTTCCTGTCGTGGACCGTAACCGCATAGCGCGAATACGCCCTGTCCTTCTTGCTTCTATAGCAGTGCCCAGGCCTCAAACCCATTCCAATCCCGCCAATCAAAAAAGTTCCTTTTGCAAAACCCTCAAAAATCAGGTTTGAACTAGAACTACTAAAATTTTGTTAAAAGAAAGGCTTTAAAAAACTTGCCCGTTGGGAGTCGCTTCAGCCTGCTTTCTTCACTTTTTCGCGCCTTTATTTGCCCTGTTGAGGAACGCCATGCGCTTTCCAACCGCAACAATTGTTCCAGCATCGCTGGCCCTTCGCAGAAACCCTTGCATAATAGCGCTAACCGGAACGCCCTCTTCGGCGCAAATATGTATTATCTGGTCAGCCTGCATTTGTGCCCTGTTTTTCCAGCTGGCAGACCTCTGCAACAGCTCAGTTATCCTTTTGCATGCCTGCCTTTCAGCTGCCTTTTCAGGCAACGGTGCCCTTCCGATTGGCGCCCTTCCGACATAACTATGTGTTGCTTTTCTGCCGGGCCTTGGCCTTCTTCCCATGCTGCCGTGCTTTGTCATCCTAAAACCTGAATAATATTACTATTTTACCAAAATAAAAGGCTTTCGCAGTGAACGCGGAATTTTCTTACCCGCCGCGGGCTGCGGCGCTGTCCGCCCTTGAAGGTGCAAGCCGCGCAAAAGTGGAATTTTTAATATGCCTGTTATAATTATTTGAGTGGATTTGCTCCCAAGGTTTTTGTAAATGCTCGGCGAATTGTTTAACCAGTCTGTTGCTTTTCTGGTGCAGGCCGTAGGCGCCTGGGGATACATTGGCGTTTTCATCCTAATGGCAATTGAAAGCTCTTTTATCCCTTTTCCGAGCGAGGTTGTCCTTATTCCCGCCGGCATGCTCGCCGCGAGGGGCGAGATGTCCATGCCGCTGATACTGCTCTCCGCTGTTCTCGGCAGCCTCGCGGGCGCACTGGTTAATTACTATCTCGCGCTTTATCTGGGCCGCGCGTTCGCGGAAAAACTCGTGCATAAGTACGGCAAATTCTTCCTGCTCAGCCATGAAAGCCTTGCGAAATCCGACAGGTTCTTCGAGAAATACGGAAGCATGGCGACTTTGATCGGCAGGCTTATCCCTGTTGTGAGGCAGCTGATTTCCCTTCCGGCAGGGTTCGCGAAAATGAACCTGGCAAAATTCTGCCTTTACACCTGCCTCGGCGCCGGAATCTGGAGCGCGATACTCATAGGCCTGGGCTATTTTGTCGGCGAGAACTTTGCTATCATAGAGCAGAACATCAGCCTGCTGCTAATCGCGCTCTCCGCAATTGCAATCGCGGCATATCTTTTTTTGAAAAGAAAAAAGCGGAAAGCAAAAATAAAATCAGTGCGCTCTTAGCGTGGTTGTTCAATCGTTTTTTTTGCCCTTCGTGATCTGTTCAATGTAGAACATTACCCGTCCGGACATGCTTGCCGGCAGCGTCTGCAGGGCAAAACCGACGTGCGGGTGGTCTCCGTATTTTCCAACAATCAGCCGTGCGGCCTCTTCTGCGTTCAGCCTTATGCCGGCAATATTATTATGCACTGCCTGGCGGATGAAACGTGCCATCTTCGGGTCGACTGCAGCGGTCTTTGGCGGCTTCCCGCCGTTTTTGGCTAACGCCAAGCGCAACAGCTGCCGGAATTTCGCGATGTCCCCCGGCGAAAGCCGGTGCGGGGCTTTTCCGCGCCCGCGCTTCCCGCCGGCCGGCTTTTTTTTCTGCGGAATCCTTCTCGGCATTCGGCCATCTCCAGTTTCTGTCAGTCCCTGTAAATTATTTTTTTCGCCCTGTGGGTGTCCTTGAGCGCCCTTTCAAGCGCTTTCAATTTTCCGCTTATCGCAATCTCTTCAATTTCCTTGTTAAGCGGAATGCCCGCTTCCTTTTTCTTCGCCCAGACAGCGCTGTTTAATTCCATTAGTTCCGCGCTTTCAAATCCAAGCTTGAATGCGAGCTCTTTTTTGGGCTGGGGGAACTCTTCCTTGTGGATGTCCTTCCCGTGCAGCTTTTCAAAAAGCATGCCTGTTATGAACGGCGTTATCGGCGCCAGAAGCAGCAGCGTTGTGTCAAGGCAGTGGTTCAGCGTGAAAACCGCGGCCTGCTGCTCCGCCTCGCTGAATGCCCCGTCGTTGTTGTAAGCCCTGCTCTTCGCCATCTCCAGGTAGTGCGACGCGAATTCGTTCCACAGGAAGCTCTTGATTCTTATCGCGGGATTGTGGAAGTCGTACTGTTCATAGCAGTCGCGCGTGAACCTTGCGATTTCATTCATTTCTTTTAGGATCCACTTGTCAATCTCCCATAGCTCCTGCTTTTTCATTTCCTTCTTCTTGAACCCGGAGATGAATCGCGCGACGTTCCAGAGTTTCGTGAGAGTTTTCGCGCTGCCCTCTATCCTCTCGAAAGAGCACCTGAAATCGGTTTTTTCAAGGTTTCCCTCGGTTGCAGCCCAAAGCCTGAAGGGTTCGGCGCCGAAGCGATCAAGGACTTCTTTCGGGTCTATCACATTGCCCTTGCTTTTGCTCATTTTTTCGCCGCTCTCGTCAACGATATGGTAGTTGATCCAGGCGTCCCTGAAAATGCATTCTCCCGTGAGGAGGTAATCCTTTAGGACAGTATAGTAAAGCCACGTCCTCACTATCTCCTTTCCCTGGGGCCTAAGCGAGCAAGGCGTGTTCTTTTTGAAGAATGCGGGATTCCTTTCATAGCCCAGAATGTACAGCGGTGAAATGCTGCTGTCGAACCACGTGTCGAAAACCCTTCCCTCTCCTTTGAATTCTGTGCCGCCGCACTTGGGGCATTTCCCGCTCTTCAGCGCCTCTTTCGGCGGCTGCTCTTTCCATGGCCGGTAGTATTTTCCCTTGGGCGGCAGAATCGGCTCTTTGCATTTCCCGCAGTACCACAACGGGATTTCCGTCGCGTAATATCTCCTGCGTGAAATCGGCCAGTCGATGCTAAGGCTGTTCACCCAGTCCACAAAAATCTGCCTGCTTTCAGGCGCAAAAAAATTGATTTTTTCCGCGAAACGAAGCATTTTTGGCTTGAATTCAAGCTGCTTCAGGTAAAACTCCGGCATTCCAACGAACTCAACCGCGTCCTTGCTTCTCTCGCACACCGGTGTCCTGTGCATCAAGTTGGTCTGCTTCACAAGCAGGCCTTTTTCTTTCAGCAGCTCAATTATTTTCTCGCGCGCTTTTTTTACCTGCAGCCCTTTCAGCACTCCCGCGTGCATGTTCATTGTCCCGTCCTTGTTAATCGCAATAACGGGCGGCAGGTTCATGTCCCTGAAAAAGCGGATGTCATTCAGGTCGCCGGCGCTGCACATCATCACCAAGCCAGTGCCCTTCCCGAGCTCAGCCATTGGGTGCGCTTTTATCGGAACCTCCTTGTTGAAAACAGGCGTTATCGCGGTTTTTCCCCCAAGCCTTTTGTATCGTTTGTCCTCGGGGTTGAAAATGACCATGCCGCAGGTGCAGATGAGCTCCGGCCGCGTTGTGCCAATAATGATATCCTCGCCTGTTTCCTTAACCATGAATTTCACGTCATTGAAAGCAGTCGGGAGCTCTTCGTACTCTATTTCCGCGTCCGCAATTGTCGTCTGGCAGCCCGGGCAGTAGTTCGTTATCCTCTCATCCTCATAGATTAGCCCTTTTTTCCACAGGTCAATGAAGGTTGCCTGTGTCAGCGCCCTGTATGACGCGCTGTCGGTGTAATAGACCCCGCCTATCTCTTCGCCCTGCTCCCAGCTGTTGAAGCTTATGCCGCTCCTCAAAAAGGCCTCTGTGCTCGCCATCGACGCTTCTTTCAGGATGCTTTCGCAGTGCTCAAGCGCCTTTTCGCGCGGCAATTCTGTCAGGCGCACTCCGAATTTTTTTTCCGCAGCCATTTCAATCGGAAGGCCGTTCCTGTCCAATCCAAGCGGAAAAACAACGCTGTACCCTGTCATCCTCCGATAGCGCGCGAACATGTCCATCAGGACATAAGTGGCCGCCTGCCCGATGTGCACCGGAGTGTTCACGTAAGGCGGCGGAGTGTCAATGCTGAAAACAGGTCTGCCCTTCTCTTCCCTGAAAGCGTACGCCTTCTCTTCCTTCCAGCGCCTGTAAAGGACTTCCTCAAAGCTCTTGTCCCAATGCTTTTCCTCAATAGGCATAATTGAAAGAAAATGGGCTGGCAACGGTTTAAAACTTTTACTTAAGCCGAACTCGTGCTAGAGCCCCCCGATGTCTTCCTTCCACAGTTTGGGCTTCTTTCGGATGAATTCGCGCATCAGTTCCCTGCATTCTTCCAAATCAAGGTCAACCACGCGAACGCCGTGCGCGCGCAAAAACCGCGCTGCGCCCTTGAATGTTTTGCTCTCACCAACAACAACCTTTTTGATTCCAAATTGCACTGCCGCGCCGGCGCACAAAAAGCATGGCATGAGCGTGCTGTAAAGCACGGTCCCACTGTAATTTTCAATCCTTCCCGCGCCGCGCAGGCACTCTATCTCGGCATGGGCTGTGGGGTCGCAGCGCTGCACTCTCCTGTTGTGCCCCCTTCCAACAATCCTGCCGCGCTTCACGAGAATGCTGCCGATCGGGATGCCGCCCTCCCTCGCCCCCTTCCGCGCCTCTTCAATCGCCGCTTGCATGAACCTGTCCATAAAAACCGCATTAGAATAAGAGTTCGCTTGAATAAAAATTTTTTGGGGAAAAGCGGGGAGAGCGCTTTGAGCTCACAGTATAGAGCGTAAACAGGTTTTTGCGCCCGAATTTGAAAATTATTATGCGGCAAAGTTGATTTAAACACAATTAGAGGAGAGCGGCTTCATGCTACTGCTTTTGCTTTGAGTGTTTCAAAGCTTATTTTGTTAAAAGCTTCCTTTGGCATGTTTTCGGAAACGTCAAGTATTTCCAGGCCGACTATTTTTCCTTTTTTGTCGTAGTCTATTATGAAGCCCTCTTTTATTTCGTCGCTTTCAAAGTAGGGTTCTTCGCTGAACCTAATGTAAATCGCATCGTTTTTTTCGTCGTATTTTACTCTCATTTTTTCACCTGATACTTTTCAATTCTTGTTGTCCTGTAAGCACTAATCACCGCAAAGTCAGAATTCTCTATTACGTATATTACTCTCAACAAAAATTTAAACCTGCCGATTTTGAACTGTTTCTGCGCTATCTTTCTGTTTTTCTTTGCATTCAGCAATTGGTCTGGATTAAGAAGTGTTTCTTCAATCTGCTTTTTGTCAAGCACTCTTTCTTTGATTTGGTTTTCTGCGTGGGTTTCAAACTTAATGCGCAATTTAATCCGCCTCTAGAACAAATTTACGGTTTTGAAAAATAAAAACTTTTGGGCTGCAACCGCAAACACAATTAGGAAAACCGCTTTTTTCATTGTACAGATATACGCTAAACTAAAATAAAACTGTTTGCCCAAGCGGGGAGAGGGAGCTGAAAGCCGCCAAACTGCGGCTGCCCGTTACACGGCTCAAATCTCCAACAGCCTGTTTCGCTTTGCTCAACAGGCTAAGCGGGGAGAGGGAGTTGAACCCTCTTACTCGGCTCGCCGCGTTCCGGGTTGCGGAGCAACCCGTTCTTTTCGCAAACCTTTTCTTTCCAAGAAAAGGTTTCTTTCGCAAGCCTTTCTTTTTTAAAGAAAGGCTTCTGCAGGCCGGTCCATGACCGTTCTGGCATCCCCGCGCCAAAGAAAAACTGTTGTGAATTGTTTTTATTCATTGCCTTTGAACAATTTTGTGCTTAGGTACCTGTCGCCTCTGTCAGGGAAAATCGTTACGATGTTTCCTTTGCCCATCTCTTTTCCAGCGGCTATTGCCGCGTTAAGCGCGGCTCCGCTTGAGATCCCTGCAAAAATCCCTTCCTTTGCTGCAAGCAGCCGTGCGGTTTCGAATGCTTCTTTGTCATCGAGCATTACTATTTTGTCAACCATTTTTTGGTCAAAAATTTTCGGGACATGCCCCTCCCGCAGGCTCTTCAGGCCCTGTATTTCGCTGCCGGGCTTTGCCTCTGCTCCGACGACCAATGCTTTTGGGAAAGCCTCTTTTATCCTTTTGCCGGCGCCGACCAGCGTGCCCCCTGTTCCAATGCCTGCGACAAAGGCACTTATTTCCAAGTTGCGCATTTGCTCAATTATTTCCCTTCCTGTGCCGCCGTAGTGCGCAATAACGTTTGCTTCGTTCTCGTACTGGTTCAGCATTACAAACCCTTTTTCTGCTGCAATCTTTTTGGTGAATTTTATTGCAGCATCCCTCCAGTCCTCTTTCCGGACCGGAATTACTTCCGCGCCGAACGCTTCCATTGCCTGCCTTCTTTCAACGCTGGCATTTTCTGGCATTACCGCGATGAAGCGGTATCCTTTTGCTGCGGCGACCATTGCGAGTGCAATCCCGGTGTTGCCGCTGGTCGGCTCTATCAGCGTTGCGCTCTTTTCAAGCAGCCCTTTCTTTTCGGCGTCCTCGACCATCGCAAGAGCAATCCTGTCTTTAATGCTGCTGCCTGGATTATTGCCCTCGAGCTTTGCAAAAATCCGCGTTCTTTTGAGCGGATTCAGTTTCCTTATTTCAACCAAAGGCGTGTTGCCTATTGTGGAAAGAACAGATTCAGGCAAAGTGCGTCACCCCTTTCAAACAGTTTCTGCCTCAGGTCGCCCCAAACCAATTGTTCCCTGACAAGCCCTTTTTCCGCGAGCAGTTTCAGGCTGTGCCTGACCGTCCTTTCCGGAATGCCCGTAAAAAGCGAGATTTGCTTTTGTGAAAGCCGCTGGTTGCTGTCCAAAACGCTTAGAATCAGCTTACTGCTGTTGGCAAAGTCGCTCACTTCGCATGGCTTTCATAATATTTATTATTGCTTTACTTTGATTTAAATAGCTTATGATAGCGGCAAAACCCATAGTGCAATGCGGGCAGTGCCTTTTGGTTAAGGCTGCGGGCGAGATTGCCCTTAAGAGCCCCCCGGTGAGGTGTTTTTTCACGAAAAAGCTTGTGCGGAACATCCGCTTTGCCTTAAAGCGCAACAGTATCAATTGCGGGAAAATCATCAAGGGCGGCGGAAGGCTTTACCTGTTTCCGTCAAATTTGAAAAAAGCCCAGCGGGTGCTGTTGCTTGCGCCCGGCGTTCACGCTGTCGCTGTGGCGGATTATTGCGGCAGCGCTGATTTCGCTTCGCTTGAAATGGAAACTCTCAAGTTCTCGCATGGCTACCTGCGTAAGGGCGATTCGTTTGCGCTTGATGTGAGCGTTGCGAACAACAGGAATTTTTCCTCAAAAGACCTCGAGATCCGGCTTGGCGCCGCTGTCCAGCGCGAGATTCCCGGCCTGAAAGTGAAGCTGAAGGCGCCGGAGAAGGAGATTAATATCGAGGTCTGCAAGGACAGCTTTTTCATTTACAGCGGGCAGCTGCTCGGCTTGGGCGGCCTGCCAATCGGCGTCGAGGGGAACGTGGCTTTGCTGTTCGCCGGAAAAAAGCAAGATTTGCTCGCCGCTTTCCTCATGATGCGCAGGGGCTGCAATGTTTTTCCGGTGGCAAAAAAGCCCGGCAAGAAGCTCGAAAATTCCTTGAAAAAACTGGTGCCGCTGAACAGTTTCAGGAAATTCGTTCTTACCGCGGAAAAGGAATTGCCGTTGCTGGTTAAGGAAAGGAACATAAAAGCCATTGTCACGGGCGAAAGCAAGGCTGATTCCAAAAGCCTGAAAGAATACGCGGAATTCGACGCAGGGCAGCAGCTCGTTGTGCTGCGGCCGCTTCTTCTTTATCCGCCCGAACTGCGCAGGAAAGCCGAAAGGCTGCTTCACTGAGCGCGAGTAATGCTTTTTGCCGCGCCAATGCCGCTTGATGCGCTTCGCCTGGTTTTTCACTGAACGCTGATCTGCACAGTCTTGTTTATGTCGATGCCCGGGGCGTCGAGCGTTGCCTTCAGGTACCATTTCGCGGGTTTTTGGCTTGCCGCGGACATTGCTATCGACGCGTTCATCAGCGTGTTCATTAATCCGCTGCCCTGAATTTGCTCTGGCGCCTGCGGCATAACGTCTTTGCCCGGCAGCTGTGCTTTGAACTGGTATTCCGCGCCAGGCGGCGCGTAAGTTTTTTCCCCGTCGATTACGAAGTCGCAGGAAAAAATGGTTTCAGTTTCCGTTTCTTGGTAAGTCGCGCTGCCACCGAAAGAATTCTTCCTGCTGCAGTCTGTCCTGGTGCGCACAACCTCGCGTTCGGCAAACACCGTTATTTTCAGCTGCCGCGCTTTTTTCTCCTTTTTGAGCTTCAGCGCCAGTTTCCCCTCTATTGTTTCCCCGAAAGAGTACGTTGTTTTTGGAATCGCGATATCTATGCTTCCCTCGCCAAAACCGAAAACCATCGAGCAATCACCGGCATGCATTTGGCGGTAAGTTATATTTCTGCCTTTCTGCGGAGCGGTTGTACGAAATTCGCCTTTTTTAGCCTCATTTTTAAAGTTTTTCGTATATTGCTTTTTGGGCTTTTATGAGGAAAATCCCGCGGTGCATGAGCACCCAGCATCCCGACAACGTGCATTCGCCGTTTTTCGCGGAGAACAGCGTTTTGGGCGGGGAGGACGAGGTAAAGGAAACCTATTACGCCTTCTCGCACCTCGGCTGCGACGAGCAGATGTGGGACTGCGAGGGGAAGGAGGTCGACAATTTTGTCGTCAAGAAGCTGCTCGCAGGCTACGGCCAGTTTTTTTCCGAAAACAGGCTGGGCGAGGACCTTTTCCTCACTTTGAGGGTTCCGAACCCGACCGTTGAAAAGGCCGAGGCGAAAATACTTGTTGAGACACTCGAAAGCATCCCGCGCAGCTTCGATGCCGCGGAAGTTTTCTGCAAAAGCGGCACTCCGCCGATTTTCGAGGTCATTCTGCCGATGACTTCCTCGCACCTGTGCCTTGACAGGATTTACCATTACTACTCTGATTTTGTTGTCGCGAAGCAGCACAAGCCGGTAAGGCCGGGCGATATCACTGTCGCGGAATGGGTCGGCGGCTTCAATCCCGAGAAAATCAACGTAATCCCGCTTTTTGAGGACATTGAGTTCATGGTTAACTCCGACAAGATAACGCGCGAATACATAAGGGGCAAGGACATCGGGCAGCAGAGGGTTTTTTTCGCGCGCAGCGATCCCGCGCTGAACTACGGGCTTGTTAGCGCCGTCCTGCTCAACAAAATCGGCCTCTGGAAAATGCACCTGCTTTCCGAGGAGACAGGCGTGCGCTTTTACCCGATCATAGGCGTCGGCAGCGCGCCCTTCAGGGGAAACTTCATGCCCGGAACCGGCGCAAGAGTGGCGGAGGAATACCCCAGCGTGCATACCTTCACAATACAGTCCTCTTTCAAGTACGACAACCCCCCTGAGCAGGTAAGGGCTTGCATCGAGGAATTGAAGGAAAGGAAAACAGGGAGGCCCATGCAGCTCGACTGCGAGAGCGCGCTTGGCGTCGTAAAAAAATATTCCGAAGAGTACCGCAGGCAGGTGATTTCGCTAGCGCCAACGATAAACAAGGTAGCGAAGCACGTTCCCGGCAGAAGGAAAAGGAAGCTGCATATCGGCCTTTTCGGGTACTCGCGCTGCGTTGGCAATGCCTGCCTGCCGAGGGCGATTCCATTTACTGCGGCGCTTTATTCGGTCGGATTGCCGCCGGAGCTTTTGGGGCTTAATGCGCTTGATGGCAAGGACCTGGAGTTTGTGAGCGAAGCCTACATAAATTTCGAAAAGGACATCCGTGATGCGCTGCGCTATTTCAATCCGGAAAGCGGGCTGGCGCCGGATGGGCTGTGCGAAAAGCTGAAAGGCATCGGAATTGAGGCCGTCCGGGATAAAGAGCACGCCGGCATTGCAGGCGATATTGCCGAAGCCGTGAGGGAAAACAGGCTCGCGGACATTGAAGGGCAAATACTAAAAGCAGCCAGCATCAGGAAATTTTTGGGCTGACCCAAAATCATTTTTTCTTCCTTTTAGCGGCCGGCGCTTTTCCGGCGCCGTTTGCAATCCTTCGCGCAATCGCTATCCTCTGCAGCGCGCTGATGTTTGAAAGCACCGCAAGCAGTATTATCGCAATGCTCAGGAATGTCTTGCCGTATGAAGCAAGGGCTATTCCCGCGAAAAGCAGTATCAGCCTTTCCGCCCTCTCAAGAATCCCGCCCTTAAGCTCCGAGCCCTCTTTGATTATCTCCTTTTCCTTTGCGGCGGATTTTGCGTATGTTGTCATCATCGCGCCGAAAAAGTAGATGAAAATCCACGTGTTAATCGGGAGATATATGCTTGGCAGTGCGACGAAAAGCAGTGCGAGGACAATCAGCGCCTCGACATACCTGTCGACGACTGTGTCGAGGTAAGCGCCGAACCTGCTGACGCTTCCTGTTACCCTCGCGACGCTGCCGTCAATAAGGTCTATGAAGCTCGCTATGATGAAAAGCGCCGCTGCCGCCAGGAACTGCTCTTTCGCGAGGAAATATGCCGCGGCAATTGCCGGAACAAGCGAAACAATTGTCCACTGGTTCGGTGAAAGCGGAATCCTGCTGAAAAGCAGGCCTATTCCCACGGACAGTTTCTCGAACCTCTGCCTTGCCGCGTACAGCATGCTTTTACCTTTCTCTTTTGCCCTTAATAAACTCTTCGACCATTTCCCTTGCAACGCTGTCGGGGAACTGCTGCGGCGGGTGCTTGAAGATGTAGCTGCTTATCGACGTAAGCTCGCCGCAGATTTGCCTGTCCAGGGCGAGTTTCGTCGCCCTTATGCCGTCTATTACAACGCCCGCGCTGTTCGGGCTGTCCTCGACGCTCAGCCTAAGCTCCAGATTCATTGGAACATCGCCGAAGTGGTTTGCCTCAATCCTTAGGAAGCAGAGCTTGTTGTCCTTGAGGAATGGCACGAAATCGCTCGGCCCTATGTACAAATCGTCCCAGGACATTTTCATCGGCAATTGGCTCTCAACGGCTTCTGTTTTGCTTATCTTCTTGCTCTTAAGCCTTTCAAGGTTCTTCATGTTGAGGAAATCCGTGTTTCCGCCGACGTTCAGCTGGTAGCTGTGCCTTATTTTCATCCCCCTGTCGCTGAACAGCTTCGCAAGCACCCTGTGCACTATGGTTGCGCCGACTTGGCTTTTCACGTCGTCCCCCGCGCACGGCAGTCCTTTCTCCTCAAAGCGCTTTGCCCAGACGGGGTTTGACGCAATGAACACCGGCATGCAGTTGATAAGCGCAATGCCCGCGTCGAGCGCGGCCTGCGCGTAGTACTCGGTTGCTTTCTGCGAGCCGACCGGCATGTAGTTCACAAGCACTTCTGCCCCGCTGTCCTTTAGTTCCTGCACAACGTCACACGGTTTCTGGCTGGTTTCAATCCTGAAGCTCTGGTCTTCGGGGTAATCAAGCATGTGCGGTGCAATGCCGTCAAGCACGGGCCCTTTTTTTACGATAACGTTTCCCCATTTCGGGATTTTCTCCTGGAAAACCTTGGTGTTGTTGGGCTTCTCGAAAATAGCCTTGTTCAGCGGCTTGCCGACCTTCCTTTTGTCGACGTCGAAAGCCGCGACGAAATCAATGTCGCTTACCTTGTATCCGCCGAGCACGTTGTGCATCAGCCCCGGCACCAGCTCGTCGTTGGCTGTGACATTCCTGTAGTACTCTACGCCCTGTATTAGCGAGCTCGCGCAGTTCCCGATTCCTGCAATAGCGACCTTTATTTTTCCGGCCATTAAAAAAACTCCCCCTCGGTTCACGATTTCTTCAATTGTTTTACCGTTGTAAAGTATTTTATAATTATAAAATACCTGAACTCTATTTAAACCTTTTCCGCCTTATTTTCACAGATGGCTGGTGTCAGGGAAAGCAGGGAATTCCAGCGGCTTGCTACAAAGCTCGGCGTGCAGCTGCTCTGGATTTACATTCTGGCTTTGCTGAAGAAGAAGCCGAGCCACGCCTACACGCTGAGGAAGCGCATCAGCGAGGAATTCGGCTTCCTTCCGGGCAACGTGAGCGCCTACGTTGTGCTGTACAAGCTGCAGTCGAGGGGCTTTGTCAGCACAAAGCAGGACGGCAACAGGACTGTTTACACAATAACCAGGGACGGCAAAAGGCTGCTTTCCGAGGCGAAAAAAGAGCTGCAGGGAATGGTGCGCAAGCTGCTCTGATGCGGCTATTTAAAATAACTTTTTGATACGCTTCTTTTATGAAAATAGCAATCGCCTCTGATTTGCATCTCGGCTTCGGGAAGGGCACCGAAAGGGAGAACGAGGCTTTCGACCAGGCGAAAGAGGCCTTTGAGCTTGCGCTCAGGGAAAAGGCGGATCTGCTTCTGCTTGCGGGCGACATTTTTGATTCCGATGTTCCTTCGCAGGAGACCTGGCTGGATGCGTTCAGGCTTTTTTCCGTCTTGCGGGGCGGAAAAGGGAAAGGAAAATTTTCCGTGAAAAGGGTCAAGGGCGATTCCGAAGAGATTTTCGAATGCACCGGCTGCATCCCGGTAATTGCGATTGCCGGCACCCACGAGTTCAGGTCAAGGGATTTTCGGAACGCGCTTGAGGTTCTGCAGGAAGCCGGCTGCATGGTTTATTTGCACGCCGCCAAGGCTTTTTTCGAATTGGGCGGCGAAACAATCGCGGTGCAGGGCCTGAGCGGAGTGCCGGAAAAAAAGGCCCTTGACGCGCTGCGCCTGTGGAATCCGCAGCCTGAGCCCGGCGCCGTTAATATCCTGCTTTTGCACCAGGGCATAAAGGAGTTCCTTCCTTTCGACGACGACATGATTGCGAGCATTTCCCTCAGCGACCTGCCGGCTGGCTTTGACCTGGTCGTGGACGGGCATTTGCACTGGCACAGCGACAGGAGCATGCCGGACAGGCGTTTTTTGCTGCCGGGCAGCACCGTGATAACGCAGCTGAAAAAGCAGGAATCCGAGGGCGAGAAGGGAATCTGCATTTTCGATACAAAGGAAAAAAAGCTCGGCTTCATTCCGCTGCCCAGGCAGAGGAAGTTCCTTTTCGCGGCCATCAATTTCAAGGAAGCCGCAAAGGAAAAGGTCCTGCATGAAGCGGAAAGCAAAATCGAGGAATTGCTTTCAAATTGCGGCGCGCCAGGAAAGCCCCTTGTAAGATTGAAGCTTAAGGGCAGCCTTGCGAAAGGCGTCGCAAGCGGCGACATAGACCTGTCGCCGGTACTGCAAAAATTCTGCGGCAGGGCTGTTGTTTCAATCGACAGGGATTTTGCCGAAACGGAATTCATCCATAAGCTTGCCGAGCTGAGGAGCGCGCAGGAGCAGAAGAGGAGCATTGCGGCAATTGGCTTTGAGATTCTGCAGCGCAACCTGGCTGAAACAGGCTTCGATGACGCTTTTGACGTCAAGAGGGTTTTCGACCTTCTTGCCGAGGGCGAAACGGAAAAAGTCGTGCAGCTGCTTTCCGGCGGGGAAAAAGCCGGCAGCGAAACAGCCGGCGCGAAAAGCGAAAAACCCGGCGCGAAAAAGCCCGCCAAATTGCAGGATTTTTCCTGAAATCCGCAGGTTCATTCAATCAAAAAATTAAAATATACCTAATTCTCTTTATTCTAGCGAATGCAGCCGTTCGTTTACTTTTTGACCCAAAGGACTTTCGACCTTGTCATAGCGCTTTCCCTCATTGCGATTGTTTTTGCCATATGGAAAAGAAAGGGCATTCTTTCGCAGAAGAGGGGCAACGCGAAGATGATTGGAATAAGCGACCTCATCCACAGCGGCGCGATGACATACCTGCGGAAGCAGTACGAAATGCTGGCAGTGTTTATCGCAATAGCCGCGGTGGTGCTTTACTTTGCCTTCGGGCCCGCCACAGCAGTGGCTTTTGTTTTCGGCGCTTTCCTTTCAATACTGGCCGGAAACATTGGCATGCGCACCGCAACACAGGCGAACAGCAGGACAACCCAGGCGTGCATCAAAAGCCTGAGCAAGGGCTTTGACATAGCGTTTTCAAGCGGCCTTGTGACAGGCTTTGCCGTTGTCGGCCTGGGCCTGTTCGGGGTTACCTTGGTGTACATGCTGGTTGGAGACCCGAATGTGATTTTCGGCTTCGGTTTCGGAGCAAGCAGCATCGCGCTGTTCGCCAGGGTCGGCGGGGGGATTTTCACAAAAGGCGCCGATGTTGGCGCCGACCTTGTCGGAAAAGTGGAAAAGGGCATTCCTGAGGACGACCCGAGGAATCCCGCGGTTATCGCGGACAATGTTGGGGATAATGTCGGGGATGTCGCGGGAATGGGTGCTGACCTTTTCGAGAGCTATGTTGGCGCGATGATTGCCGCAATTGTTTTGGGCGTCGCTGTCATGGGCCATATGGGCGTTGTGGTCGCGCTTTCTGTTTCAGGAATAGGCATTATTGCTTCCATCGTGGGAACGCTTGTTGTCAAGGCCAAAAAGGAGAATGTTTTCGCCGCGATTGACAGGGGAATTTTTTTGGCGGCCGCAGTGGCAGCGCTGCTTTCGTTCGCATTCATCGGGTGGTTCCTCGGCTTGATGGGGGTTTTCATTTCGATAATCAGCGGCCTTGTTGTCGCGATAATAATCGGCTATACGACAGAATTTGTCACCTCGCCTTACCATAAGCCGACGCAGATGATTGCGGCCGCGGCAAAAACAGGCGCGGGCACAAACGTAATCGCGGGCATCAGCACCGGAATGCTCTCAACCTCTGTTTACATCCTTGCTATTTCCGCCTCAATAATAATCTCATTTTACTTCGCGGGCCTGTTTGGAATAGCGATGGCTGCTGTCGGAATGCTCAGCACGCTCGCGATAACGCTCAGCGCCGAGACATACGGCAGCGTTAGCGACAACAGCGCGGGAATCGCGGAAATGGCCGGGCTGGGAAAGGCCGTCAGGGATAGGGCGGAAAAACTTGATGCCGTAGGCAACAGCACTGCCGCAATCGGAAAGGGGTTTGCGATAAGCAGCGCGGCTCTCACTACTCTTGCGCTTTTCGCATCATTCATAGCGATTACCAAGCTGAAGGCAATTGACCTTAACCACCCGTTGGTTATGGTGGGGCTTTTTATCGGCGCATTGATGCCGTTTGTTTTCAGCGCTTTCACGATGAGCAGCGTCGGCAGGGCCGCGATGGCAATGGTCGATGAGGTGCGGCGGCAGTTCAGGGAGACAAAGGGCTTAATGTCGGGAAAGGTGAAGCCTGATTACGAACGCTGCATTGCAATCAGCACCAACGCATCCCTTAAGGAAATGATAAATCCCGGGCTTATCGCGATTCTTGCGCCAATTGCCTTCGGGCTGGTTGCCGGCATCGAGGCATTGGGCGGTTTCCTCGCGGGCGCAACCGCGACGGGTTTCCTGCTTGCTGTTTTCATGGCCAACAGCGGAGCCGCTTGGGACAACGCGAAGAAATACATCGAGGGCGGAAAGTTCGGCGGAAAGGGAAGCGACGCCCACAAAGCCGCGGTTGTCGGCGATACGGTCGGTGACGCGTTCAAGGACTGCAGCGGCCCCTCTTTGAACATTCTCATAAAGTTGATGACAATCGTGAGCCTGCTTGCGCTGCCTTTGCTGATGTAGGCTTGTTTTTGCATTTGGTGGTTTTGGTTGCCTAAAGACAGCAAATGGGTCGTTGCAGACAAAAAGAAAAAGAATATCTTCTGGCCAAGCCCTGAGATGAAAAAGAGGGCGTGGGTCGGAAGCGACAGGATTTACAAGGAAGCCGCAAAAAACCCGGTTTTGTTCTGGGAGAAAAAAGCGAAAGAGGGCCTGCACTGGTTCAAGCCGTGGAAAAAGGCCTATGAGGAAAAGCCGCCGCACTTCAAGTGGTTTATCGGCGGCGAGATTAACGCCTCGTACAACTGCCTCGACAGGCACCTGCCCGCAAAAAAAGACAAGCCCGCGATAATATGGCAGCCGGAGCCCGTGGGCGAGAAAGAGAGAATCATTACCTACAGCCAGCTGCACGAGGATGTGTGCAAATTCGCGAATGTGCTGCGCTCGCTTGGGATACAAAAGGGCGACAGGGTGAGCATCTACCTGCCGGTTATCCCGGAGGCAATGGTTGCAATGCTTGCCTGCGCCAGAATCGGCGCCGTGCACAGCGTTGTTTTCAGCGCGTTCAGCGGCGAGTCGCTCAAAGCGAGGATTTTGGACAGCGAGGCAAAGGTGCTTGTGACATGCGACGGCTACTGGAGGAGGGGCGAGCAGGCCGCGCTCAAGCCGCAGGCCGACATAGGCGCGGATTCCCCGAGCATAAAGAGCGTTGTTGTCTTCAAAAGGCTCGGCATGCAGGTTCCGATGCGCCCCGGAAGGGACTTGTGGTACCATGACCTGATGAAAAGCGCGAGCCCGCTCTGCGATGCCGCGGGCATTGAGAGCAATGAGGCAATGTTTTTGCTTTACACCAGCGGCACCACGGGAAAGCCGAAGGGCGTTGTCCATGACACCGGCGGCTATCTCACCCAGGCGTATTGGACCACGCTCTGGGACTTTGACCTGCATGATGGTGACATTTTCTGGTGCACCGCGGACATCGGCTGGATAACAGGGCACACTTACGCGTGCTACGGGCCGCTTCTTGTGGGCGCCACAACGCTGATTTATGAGGGCAGCCCCGATTTCCCGGACTGGGGCAGGATTTGGGGCATTGTTGAAAAATTCAAGGTGAGCGTTTTCTATACCGCGCCGACAGCAATAAGGATGTTCAAGAAAGCCGGCGACAGCTGGATTGCAGGAAAGGGCATTTCCTCGCTGAGGCTGCTTGGCACTGTCGGCGAGCCCATTGACAGTGACGCATGGCTTTGGTACTTTAATGTGGTTGGCGGAAAAAGATGCCCAATAATAGACACCTGGTGGCAGACGGAAACAGGCGGCACGCTCATCAACGCTCTTCCCGGAGTCGGCCCCTTTATTCCCACTGTGGGCGGCAGGCTTTTTCCCGGCACTTCAGCCGCGATTTTTGACGAATCAGGAAAGCCCGTGAAAGACGGCGTGAACGGCTATCTTGTCCTGCTGCCCCCGTTTCCCCCGGGATTGCTGCGGGGCGTCTGGAACAACGAGGAAAAATACGCTGAAACATACTGGCACGAGTACGGCGAGAAGGTTTACTTTACTGCGGACGGCGCGAGATGGTTCGACAGGCGGAACATCCGCCTGACCGGGAGGGTTGACGACGTGATGAAGGTCGCGGGGCACAGGCTGAGCAGCGCGGAGGTCGAGGACGCGATTATTTCGCACAAGTCTGTTGTCGAGGCCGCGGTTGTCCCAAAGCCCGACGAGCTGAGGGGGCAGGTGCCGGTTGCGTTCGTTATGCTGCACCACGGTGTCGTGCCCTCGGAGGACCTCAAGAAATCAATTGTTGACCAGGTGAAAAAGCGCATAGGCCCGACGGCAAAGCCGCAGGAGATTTTCTTTGTGGAAAACCTTCCCAAAACAAGGAGCGGCAAGATAATGCGGCGCTTCCTCAAAAGCATGCTTGTCAATGAAAAGCTCGGTGACGCCACAACGCTGCAGAACCCCGATTCAATTGAATACCTGAAGAAGGTTGTGGGCTACAAGGAGCCGCAGTGATTCATCCCCATAGAAATTTCGCTTTTCAGATCTGTTGGAAAAAGCGAGATTGCCAATTAATAAATACTGTTTGTTGTTATTGTCTTTTCATGCCCGCGCCGCAAAAAAAGCCTTGGACTTTGCGCAATCCGCAAAAATGGGGCAGGTATGCACAGCGTTGTGGGCTAGGTGCGAGCAAGCGGAAGGTTTTGCGTCAGATCTCCCCAACAAAGGGGCGCAGGCAGGAGTTGATACTTTCCATCAGTCGTTTTGCGGAAAAAGCCCGGCATGAAAAAGTGCCGCGTTTTGACAGGAAGGTCATTGTAAATATTATCGCCGACACTGCTTTGAAGTGTTCCGGCGCAAAAAGTTTTGTTTTGGCGAAAGACTACCAAAAGCTTGCCGGTCTGATTAAACAATATCTGTCTGGTTGCATAGCAAGAAATGATGCCAAGTGCGGGGCGGCGCTCCTAGGCGCCGTTGAACTCTTCGGCGAAAAAAATACGCGCAGAGTGTTCCGAGAAGTTGAAAACTTACAGAGCATCGTGAGTGATTGGATAGAATAATGCCCTTGTCTTTACGGCAGGAAATCCTTGCTCTTTATTTTCTGCGGCAAATACTCTTCCGTAATGAACCGTATTCCCTTCTTGCTCAATGCTTCCAATTCCAGCTTTATCGCCTTGTCCTTCATCAATTGGAATTCATCCTGCCAGGGCTTGTTCTTGAACCACTCGTAGCCCTTCATCTCGTTCAGGCGCTTGACATCAAGGCTGTTCAGCTTGATTGTCACCTCCTTCGGAATCTTGAATTTCTCGACATCCCCTACGGTCAGCCCGATGTATTTTGTGTCCGGCGTCGCAAGCTTCTCCTCGCTGTAAGAAAGGCTTATCGAGCCCTGCTTTATGACGCTGTAAATGTACATCCCCCACGGGTCTGCATCCATTAGCGCATAGACCGGCAGCTTGAACTCGCCGTTCAGCCGCTGCACCAGCCGTCTTTCGGCCCTGCTGGGCTGCCCCCTTCCTGTAATCAGTATGCACTTGTGCTTTTTCCAGAAAAGGTCCTCGTTGAAGCGCTTCCAGACAGCATCCTTCTCTATGAAAAGCACGAAATCCGCGCTGATGTCCTTTATTTCAATCTTGTCCGGCTCGACATTGCTCGGCACTCCCCATCCGCCGCTGCCCATCTTGGTCAAATCAATCTTGTCCTTTCCGTCCTTTATCACCATGTCTCCGACAATGACCCCCTTGCTGCTCGCGGCCAGATGCAGCTCTTCCCGCAGCAGATTGAGCGACGCTTCAATGTCTTCAATAATCGGGTCGCTTTCGCCCTGCTCTTCGAAAGTGTTCTCGTTTGTTTCAGCGATAGTGTGCTTGAGCGCGTAGTACAAGTCCCTGATGCTCACCGTCGCTTGCTCTTTTATTATTTTCTTTATTTCCGAGGCAACAAGCATTGTCTGCATGAATTTGCGCGTGTGGGCAACGTTCAGGAACTGCCTGTCGCTGGTCTTGTCGCCAAGCTTTATCGTCTTGCTTTTCTTGTCGAAATAAATGTTGTTCAGCGACCTGACGGGAAGCGTATACGTGGGGTTCTCGCCCTTGTTTATCTGCTTCAGCACCTCTTCGCCGGCGCCCTCCAGCTTTTTTATTACCTCGCTGTCCTTGTCTTTCATTCCTCATCGCCCTCCTCAGCCAAGCGGCTTTTTTTCTTCCCCATCTTTTTCTTTTCCTTCGCCTCTTTCTTGGCTTCCTTCTCGAGCTCCGCGTCGCTTACCTCTCCGGCAAGTTCCTTCTCCTGCTTTTCCTCAAGCTTCAGCCTCTTAAGGACAATGTCGTGCAGCTTTTTCTCGATTTCCTTTGTTCCCTTTCCGGTCAAATCGTGCAGCGCTATCGCGACCTCTGTCGCATACTTCATGAAGAGCTTTTTCTTGGCCTGCTTCTCAGCCTCCCTTCTCTTTCCCGCAACCAGCTGGTAAATCCTCCTGCCGGTGTCCATTATCGCGAGCCTCAGCTCCTCCATTATGGCTTCATCGTCGGAAATAGCCTGCTTGCCCGCGCCTGTGTAAGGAATGTGAACAGAAAGAATATGGGTGAAAACAGTGAGCGGCGCGTTGTCCATGTCCTTGACGCCGTATCTCTTCCAGTCGATGCTCTGCACTGCCTTTGTAAGGGCGCACCCGCCGCCGTCAAAAAGCAAAGGCACCCTGTTTGCGAACCGCATCACTTCAACGCGCCGGATTTCGCTTTTTGTGCCGTCGGCGTTCTCAATCACCTCGCCGCTTCCCCTTCCCGCGCCGCCGCCGTAAGCGACGGCTGCCTCAACCTGGAACGCGAATCCTCCGCTGTACACCTGCGGCTTCCTTTCCACAACGCTCAAAAACTCCGGCTGGACTATCTCCCTCAGCGCGGCCTCAACCCTTTCCTTTCCGATAGGCCTAAGCGCGTCTGTGCGCGGCGCAATGAACTGTATGCTCTTCACCGCCTTTACTATCTCCTCGGCTTCGGCCCATTCAAGGCGCTTCGGATCCTTTTTCATGTCAAAGGAAACATGCTTTGTTATTTCCTCTGTGGCCTTGTCGCCCATCCTGTCAAAATCGCACTTCAGGAAAGAGCCGACATTTCTCGCGTGTGTGGCTTTCGCCATCGTGAGAATCTCGTCGACAGTTGATCCCTTGGGATGCGGCTTTACCTCCACGCTCCTTTCCGGAATAGCCTTTGAGGTCCTCTCAAAAACGGTTTTTGTGCCGTCGGGCTCGAAAAAAATTATTTTCGCATGCGGGTTCGCGATTGCGGTCCTCCTCAAGTACTCTAACGGGCCCTGGTCGCTCTTCTGGTATTTTATGCCCTTGAATTTCGCTTTCACCGCAGTGCCCTCAAACTCTTTCTTTATCTCCTCGATCTGTATTATTTTCGGCTCGTTCTTTTCCGGGTTTATTGTAAGCTCGACACTGAGCGTTTTCTTCCCGGTGCCCGTAATAACCTGTATTGGCTTTCCGGAGGTCATCAGCGAAAGCATCGTGCACCCACTTGCGCCAATACCCTGCTGCCCCCTGCTTTGCATTAGCCGGTGGAATTTTGTGCCGGAAAGCATCTGCGCAAAAGCCTTGCCCACAGTCTGTTCTGTAAGGCCGGGCCCGTTGTCCTTGACCATTACCTCGTAATACTCTTCGGCGAGCTCGGAGATTTTAACCTCTATCTCCGGAAGAATTTTTGCTTCCTCGCAGGCGTCAAGCGCGTTAGTAACATACTCATGCACTATTGTGGTAAGCGTCCTGATCTTGCCGGTGAGCCCGAGCATCTGCTTGTTTTTCTTGAAAAATTCCGCGACGCTGTGCTCCTTGAACTGCTTCGCGAGCCCTTCCGCGTCCATTCCCTTCCCGTTTTCCTCTTTCTCGTCCGGCATCAAAAATCACCTAAATTGTGAACTTGCGATCTTCCGCAGAGCGCTTCCTCAAAAAATCCTCCACACTGCCGTGCCTTGCGCCGCGCAGCAGCATCTCGATAGCCCTCCGCGCATTCTGGACAGAATCGGCATTCCCTACCACCGAAATTGTTTTCCCGAAAACGGCTATGTTCGCCCCTGTTTCCTTTTCAATCGTTTTCCTCGCCAGGCCGCCCCTTCCGATAACCCTGCCTTTCTTTGTTTTTATCGCCTTTTCGGAATTGCCGGCAATATCGCTGACCTTTATGACATCAAGCATGAAGTCGCTGTCAAGCAGCAGCAGGGCTTTTTCAGGGGAAAACCCCCTTCCGACGGCCTTAACAATGCTGACCGCATTGTAGAAGCTCAGGGCGTCGCTCGGCTTGCCGCTAATCTCTATGTCGCCGGTCTCGCTGTCCACCCCTATCTTCACATTGGCCAATTTCTCTATCTTGCGCTTTGTCTCGCCTTCCTTTCCGACCAGTGCGCCAATGCGCGCACGCGGAATCTTCACTATTTCAAAAAAACCCGAAGGCAAAACAGTCACCAATATAGAATAATAATATGATATATAAGGGAAACGTTTATTAATTTGATTTTGCCGCCTCCGGAGCCAATCCTAAAACAGCTCAAAATGGCGTAAAAATGCGTTTTAACGCGTTTCCTGCCAATTATATTTTATCTTCCAGCCCCTTCACGTCAGCCTTCAGCTGCTCCGGGGTGCGCGGCAGGCCAATTTTTGTGAAATAGTTGGCCAGATTCTTCAAATCGCGCTCGAAAAAGTTCCCTGCCTCAGGGTGGGTTGTGAGGACAGCCTGCCCGGCGTCAATGAGCACGAGCTTTTCCCCCGTGTTTAGTATGTTGTACTCGCTCAGGTCAGCGTAAACAAGCTCGCACTTGAACAAGAGCCTGGCGAGAAAATCCACGACAGCAGAGTACGCCTTTTGCTTGTCCTCCGGCGGCGCTTCCTTTAGTATCGGGGCAGCAATCCCTTTTTCGCCGGCTTTTTCAATGAATTCCATCAAAAGCACATTGCGGAAGAATACTGTGGGCATGGGCGCGCTGATTCCTGCGTCGTTCATGAGCATGAGGTTCTTGAATTCTTTTTTCGTCCACTCGAAAACAATGTCCCTCTTGCTTCCGGAAACCTTTTTGAACCGCACGTCGCCCTCAAGGTAGCGCTGCATTTTGTTGAAACTGGAAGTGCGTGTCTTGTATATTTTCACTGCCCTGAAGTTTCCGCTCTTGTCCCTCGCCCGGAAAACATGCGCTTCTTTCCCGGTGCTGACCACAAACTCAAGCAAGTCAAAGTATCCTTTCGTGGCAAGCCTGTGCACAGCCTGTATTGTCTCCCTGTCGAATACCTTCGCGAAAGTCTTCCTCTGCTCTTCAGCGGGCACAATCTTGCACAGGTCGTACAGATGCCTGTCCTCCCTTCTCTCCAGCATAGAAAAAGAATTGTGGATGAAGCGGTTTAAATTACTAATCCGGGGCCGTGAATCAGTTGGAATTAGCGCTTAAAACGGCAGCCCCTGCAGTATGCCTTTTCTTTTCATCCATTCGACCTGGTGGCCGAGGAAGCGCCATTGGATGTCGCCTTTTTCTTTCTGGAACTCCCAGATTTTCACTATCACTGTGTCGTTAACGCGCACCCAGACTTTTTTCCTCAGCTTGCCGGGAATCCTGCAGCTCCGCACTTTCCCGTCCTGGCACATTACAAGCACTTTGTTGGCTCCCATCAACTGCGTTACAATGCCGAACAGCTCCCCCTCATCCCTTCTCGGGTACCTGAGCCTTCCGACAAAGTCGGCTTCGTTCGTGTCTTTCTGGTTCTTGTTGCTGGGCATTTTTTTCGCTCCTTTTCAAATATCAAAAATCTGGGCGTGCTTGACGCCGCCTATTTCAATAACGCTTTCAATGCTTAAAACCTTTTCCTCTATTGCAATCCTTACAGCCTTGTTGCCCATTATGTTGATGTTCCCGAAGCGGTGCAGCAGCCTGCGCGCTTCGGCTTCACCAATCTCTTTTTCCCTGTAGAATTTCTCGCTCACGACAACAGCGACATCGCCGCGCTGCAGGGTTTTCCCGCACACTTCCTTGTCGCATATTGCAAGGACCGCATTGCCGCCGTGCCTGTGAATCTTGTGGAAAATCAGGACCACCGCTTTTTTACAGCCCCTTTATGCTCCTTATCGCGCCGCATGCCTCGCACTTCAGCACCTTCACTCCCTGCCTTTCCATCACCTTTGTGTCGGGCTTCTTGCATTCGGGGCAGAGGACAAACTGGTCGGTATAGCCGTTTATCAGGTCGTTTATCTGCATGCCGCTGAACTTGCCCGCAAGAACAAGCCTGCCGGCGTCATCAATCGAAGCGGAAGTTGCTGTTTCCTTCGCGAGAAACTTGCAGATGTGCTTGCTGTCCCTGTTAATCGCCTTCAGTATCTGCGAGAAATTCTTGACAATCGTCTTGCTTCCCTGCTGGAAGCTGTCCGCGACAGGCAGCTGGAACCTCTCGTGCTTCTTCGTCTTTTCAGGGAGCGAAGCGTACAGCCTGTCGAGCATTTTCTCGTATTCCATTCTCTCGTCCTTTTTTTTAGATTGCTTTTCGTGCTCGGCTGTTTTTTCCCCAGGCTTTTTTGCGTGAGCAAAAAAGGCTGCTGTGCGAAGCGCTGTTTTTTCCCCAGGCTTTTTTGCGTGAGCAAAAAAGGCTGCTGTGCGAAGCGCTGTTTTTTCCCCAGGCTTTTTTGCGTGAGCAAAAAAGGCTGCTGTCGAGCATTTTCTCGTATTCCATGCTAAAAACCTTCCTGGCTTGATTTTTTAACCCTATCATCCGAAGGCCAAAAAAACAAATGATTTTTTTCCACGGCAATGCCGCCCCAATCCGCGCGCCAAAGAAACGATTATTAATAACTTGGCGGCTATTTTTAACAAATGGCAGTTGGGCTTTCCGTAATATTGGACCCGCAGTGGTGGCAGTTGCTGGGCAACATAATTTTCAGCCAGTACGGCCTCATCGGGCTGTTCATTTTTTCCGTCATAGGCAACGCCACGATTTTCCTGCCTGTTCCTGTCGACATACTTGTTTTCATAATAGCCCCGCTTGCCGGAAACCCGCTTATGGTTCTTCTCATCGGGGTTGTGAGCGGCGCCGGCGCGGCAATCGGAGAATTGTCCGGCTATGCAATCGGTGCCGTGGGCATTCGTGGCTTTGAGGCAACAAGCAAAAAAAAGGTTGTTTCCGTGGAAGAAGTCCAGAAAAGGCTGAAGGAAAAGGGCTGGTGGGTCGTATTCTTCGGCGCGCTATTGCCATTCCCGTTTGATGTAATCGGCATCGCTGCCGGGCTGATAAAATACAGCCTGGTTTCCTTCTTCACGGCCGCGCTGGCGGGAAAGCTGATCAGGTACTGCCTGACCGCCTTTGCTTCCTACTATGGGATAGAGCTGATAAAAATAATCTTCCTCGGCGGCGGATAATTCCCTTTTGAACCTTTTCAAATCCCGATTGCCCTTCCGACAAGCCATGCTGCCAGCATCAGAACAACCTGCGGCGGCAGCGCCGGAAGCGCTTTTCCAACGTGCCTGCTTGAGTAGTTCATTGTCAGCACAAGGCCCGCGAGCGAGGCCGCCATTATCAGCGCTGGCATCGCGAGGTAAAGCGGATACCCAAGCGCCTGGCCCGACTTCATCGCGCTTACGGCGAAAACAAGCGGTAGCGCGAGGTCGCCGGTGCCGAGCTCAAACTGGTGCCTGGGGGTTGGCATCGCCACGGTGAACGCAAGGTTGCGCTTCGTTATTTCCTTCGCAAGCGAGACCATGTGCTTTGTCTTGAAAACAGCGATGAAATCATAGCAAGCCAGCAGTATGAGGAAAACAAGCACTGGGATAACGCCGAGCGTAACGCCCATCAGGGCGCCAACGCCGCTTACCGCGATTATCGCCGTTATATTGCGCAGCGCGACCTCGTCGGGCAGCGCTGCCCTTAGTATTGTGAGGAACAGCGCGAACATCAGCGCCGCGCTCGGCAAGAAAGCTCCGAAGACAATCAGCGATGTGCTGAAGACGACTGTTATTTCAAGCCATCTGAACAAAAAGCCGCCCTTAAGGTATCGCGAGAACAAAAGCAGAAGCCCCGTGAAAACGAGTATGTATGCTATAAGCGCGACCGAATTTATCGGGTCTTCGGGGTTGTCGTTCACAACAGTCGGCTGGGCTATTTGGCCGCTGGCTATGCCCTTAATTAGGGTTATTCCGACAGCAACGCCCAACAACTGCGTTACAAGGAAAACCGAAACAAGCTGCAGAAGAAGAACCCTGTCCATAGCTGACAGAATTATAATGTATAACAAACAATTAAAAACAAAATTATGCCGAACCGCGGGGATTTTTTCCGGGAAGTTCCGCTGTTTACGCCGCCACAGCGTAAACGCACGATGCTTCAGCAGCGTGATGTGGGCGTGCGGTGGTGGCGGCGTGGTCTGCGCTGGTTTCGTCGCTTACCACCTTGCAAAAACAATGTTTTTGCGAGGCCCCGCAAACTGTAAGGTTTGCAAGGACGCCCCCTGCTAAAGCAGGGGGCTGTTTACTCCCTGTCCCTCTGGGTCGGCTTCAAAAATCCGTGCCGCGGCATGTACAATTCGCCTGTCTTCTCAAGCCTTGAAATGAGCTCCCTTGCCTTGTCGGGCTCTATGCCGTGGTCCTTTGCCTCGTCAAGCACGTCCTGCACCGGCACCTGGTCGTTTTCCTTTGCCTTTGCTTTCACTATGCCAAGGATTTTCTTCATGTTGGTCGCCTGGGTGTGCGTCATGCCTGTCGCAATTATGTCATAATCGATTTTTCCCGTTTCAGGGTCTGTCACGACATCCTTGAGGCTGGCCCTGACCAGCATTATCGCCCTTTCCGCGTCCTCTTTCTCAACTGTGTCGCTCAGCCTTACCCTCGCGCTTGCCTCGCTCAGCCTCACAAGCCCTTCCAATTGCCTGTGCGTCGCGGCATAGCTTCCCTCTTTCCTCCCCATATCCCTCAGATTGACATAGAATTCGCCTATTGCTTCAAGGGCTTCACTGCTCAGCATTGGGAAAATGTTCTGCCTCGCGTAGCTGATGTACTTCCGCAGAAGCAGCGGGTCGATCTCTGGGGTCGCAATCGCGTCTATTTCCGCCTGCTCCTTTTTGTCAAGCGCCTTTCCCTTCTTCTTGTACTGCGAAATCAGCTCGCCGCTCCTGTGTGTCCTCAGTATGTGTGCCGCGATAGCCTCGTCCTTTGTCCTGTCAAGGACATCCTTTATCATGAAGAACAGGTCAAACCTTGAAATAAGCGAAGCCGGCAGATTCACCTGCTCCATCGGCGAAGAGTAATCGTCAAACCGGCTCATCTTCGGGTTGCACGCCGCCAAAATCGACGTGTCCGCCTTGAACCGCGTTACAATGCCGGCCTTTGCGACCGAAATCATGCCCTGCTCCATTGCCTCGTGCAGTGCGCTCCTGTCCTCGGCCTCCATCTTGTCCAATTCATCGGCCATGCATGTTCCGCCGCTGCTGAGCACCAATGCGCCTGCTTTTAGAGTCCAGCCCCCGTCCCCAAAATCATCCTTAACAGCCGATGCGGTTAACCCGACGGCTGATGTGGTCTTTCCCGCGGTGTAAATGCTCTTCGGCGCGATGTTGTGCGCGGCCTGCAGCAGCTGACTCTTTCCTGTGTTGTGCGAAACTATTCCGTTCGCTATAAAGCGGTGGCTTTTCGGGACCTCTATGTCAAAAACATCCTCGGGCGCGTGCCTTATTATTTTCACGATTCTCTCGCTTCTTTGCCCGTTGAACCTTGCAAAAGAGCGCGCTTCAAGCGCCAGCCTTTTAAGCGTGCTTTTTTTCTTTTCAGAGGCAAAGCCGATTTTTTGCGAGAATTTTATCATGTCTTTTCCCCTTCGTATGGAAAGGTTGTTTTCGATTATTCTTGAGTGGATGCCGAACCTGAGCAGCAGCATTTGCACATCCCTAAGCAATTCAACGTCTTTTGCCTTGAGCGATACCGACCTGCGCCCTCGCCCCTTGCTGAAAACACAGCCGTCCGCAGTGTAAAGCCATTTCAGGAACTCGGCAACAGCCCTGTTCCCGGATTTGAGAATAATGTCCGGAACCCTTTTCTCCCTGAGGAAACGCAGGTTGTGCGCAATATCCCTCGAGTGGATTGTGGCATAATTCAGCCAGACAGCCGGCTTCTTGCTTTCTTCGCTGGCCGGTTTTTTCCCGAAAGAGCCGGTTTTTCTCCTCACAACACTGGGTTTCTTCCCAAACAATTTTTCGCCCGCTTCCACGAGGGGCTTCAATATGTCCGCTTCCGTTTCCGCGACAACAAAGCCGGTCTCATATTTTCTCGCCCAGCCGTCCCCCAGCGCATAACCCAAAAAAGCAGCCAATTCCGGCGTAACCTTTTCAGGCAACAGCCCGTCAAATTTCGGGCCCCTGCGGTGCTCTAGCGGCTTGAAGCCGGTCGGAATGCCCGCAGTAATCGTGCAGGGAATCGATGTTACAACAGCAACCTTGTCACCTGCGATAAACTCGTCTAACCGCTTCCAATAGCGTGCAACGCTGCCATTTATTTTTGAAACGCATTGCAGGGGGTGGTTGGGCGTCCCCTTAATGCTCTTGCCGCTTTCGGTGACTATCTCAATAATCGGCTGGTTCCTGAAATAATGGAAAACAGTTGCAAGGTCGCGTTTTTTGGCTCCCTCACCGGTCAGAACCTGCAAGTTTATCCCTTCAAGGTGCCTTGAACCAATGCGCCCGATTTTCTCAATAGCGCCATTGCCGAGCACTATTCTCTCATCCGCAACAAGGCAGCTGGGGTCTCCCACCAACAAAACGTGGATGTTCCCCCTTATGGTCTGGTTGCCCGGAAGGAATTTCTTGACGCCGCCGAACAATTGCAGGATAATGCTTCCCTTGGCAACCTCATGCCCGTAAATCGCGGGCGCAATGCTTCTTATCAGCTTGTCGTAAATATCCTTGCTTTTCGCCAGATGCTTTATCTGCTTTTCCTCCTCCGGCGTTACCTCAACTTCGTCGAATTCTTTCTCGGTTTCCTCCAGATGCACGGCATCAAGGTATCTTTCGTAAACCGCTGTCTTGAATGTCACTTTTGACGGCCTCAGCCGCAGCACGCCGACAAACATTGTCTTGTTGCCGAGGTTTATCCTGTTCACAATGTCGTCCAAGGCATGCACTTCAAGGTAAGCCGCCTGTTCATTGCCCTTCAGCCTTTCCAGCGACTCCTGGATCTCAACTTTCTGGCTGTCCACGAATTCGCTTTGGTCCTCCACAAGCTCGAAGTCCCTGTGCCTGCACTCGCAGAAGGCGGGCGGCGTTATCTTGTCGATATCCTGCTCAATCCTGTAAGTGTTGCCGCATCTCCTGCATTTCCATACGCCGACCTTAAGCTTCGGCATCACGCCGGTTATCTGCCTCACAACGCCCTCAACCGCAATCATCTTTCCAAGGTGCTGCGCGCTGATGTCCCTGATAAGCGGCTCCCGCTGCTTGGGCAGGTTGAAGAAACGCACGTGCGGCTTGAATTCAGTTATTTCAAGGGCCGGAATGTCCATCTGGCTTATCGCTGCCTCGGCGGCAGCAAGCAGGTTGTCCGGGTCTTCAATCAGCGCGTCCGCAAGCTCTATGTCCTGCTGCTCCAGGTCCTTGAAATTGACATTAAGGCTTCTTTTTTCGGGGTAAACTCCCACAAGCCGCTCTATTTCCTTCTTGTATTGGGACTCAAAGAACTCCACGAACTTTCCCACGTAAGGGCTTTCGTCCCTTTCGGCTGTTTCCTCTTTCGCAGGCATGTTTTTCCCCTCTCGGATAAAATTCTTCCTTTTTCCTTCCTTTTAAGCCAATGCAAAGAGAGCGCGCTTCCCCTGTCCCTTTTGCCGGTCTCGCTTCCGCTGAAAGCCCCTGCGGGCAGCGTGTTGGGGTTAGAAATCGTGTTGGGGGAAATTGATTTTCTTTTATTATTATCAGCCAGCGTGTTAATATCCCTTTGGGGTTTGAAAAACAAACCCGGGCTTTTTTTAACCCGCAGCTTCCGGTATTCGCCGCGGCACTGTTCGCAGAGGCAAATACTATCGAAAGGAATAATAAACTTTGACCGGATGATATATTTCGGTTTAAATGGAAAAGTTTTACGTAACAACCCCCATCTATTATGTGAATGATGTTCCAAGCATCGGCCACGCATATACAACCACTGTAGCGGATGTTTTGTCAAGATGGCATCGTCTTCAAGGAGAAAAAGTCTTTTTTTTGACTGGTTTGGATGAGAACTCGCAGAAAACAATAAAAGCGGCGGAAGAAAAGGGATTCAGGGACTTTAAAAAATATACCGACGAAATGGCGGAAAAATGGAAGCGCGCCTGGAAAGAACTAAATATTAGCAATGACGGCTTTATTCGGACAACCGAGAAAAGGCATGAGAAAGTAGTCAAGGATTTTTTCCAAAAAATTTACGAGAAAGGGGATATTTACAAAGGAAACTATGCCGGGCTTTATTGCGAAGCCTGCGAAGCATATTACACCGAAAAAGACTTAGTCAACGGGCTTTGCCCGTTCCACAAAACCCCGCCAAAGCAAATTTCGGAAGAGAACTATTTCTTCAAGCTGTCCTCTTACAGGCAGAAGCTTTTGGGCTACATAGAAAAAAACCCTGGTTTTGTCCAGCCCAAGACGCGCAGAGCAGAAGTCCTAAGTTTTCTCAACGGCGAAGTAAAAGATGTAAGCGTTTCCCGCCCTGGTTTAACCTGGGGCATCAGTTTGCCGATAGATGAAAAAATGAAAATTTGGGTCTGGTTTGACGCACTCATAAACTATGTATCTGGCGCCGAAGGCAATTGGCCGGCAGAATTGCACCTGATAGCAAAAGACATCCTAAGATTTCACTGTGTTATTTGGCCGGCAATGCTGATGAGCGCAGGCTATGCACTGCCAAAAACAGTGTTTGTCCACGGGTTTTTGACAATTAATGGGCAAAAAATGAGCAAGTCCCTGGGAAATGCAATAGACCCGCTTTACCTCAAACAAAAATATGGTGTTGACCCTGTTCGTTATCATTTGCTGCGTGAAATCCCATTTGGCGAAGACGGCGACTTCTCAGAAGAATCCCTTAAGGCGCGGCTGAACAACGAGCTCGCGAACGGGCTCGGCAACCTTTTGAACCGCACCGTTGTGATGATTGAAAAATACTGCGCCGGAAAAATTCCTGAAGGGAAAGTTGACGCGCAATTGCAAAAGAAGCTGGGTTTGGAAAAAATCAAAAAGCACATGCAAGAACTTGAACTACACCACGCGCTGGGGGAAATCTTCGCTTTCGTGGACGCCTGCAACCAGTTCATAAACGAAAAAGAGCCCTGGAACCTTTTTGAAAAAAAGGTTCGCGAAAAACAGGGAAAAGAGCTCGACGCGGTTCTTTACTCGCTTGCGGACTCAATAAGAATTATTTCAATTCTGGTTTCCCCCTTCATTCCCGCCGCTGCGGAGAAAATCAACGCGCAGCTCGGAGTGAAATCCGGCTCGCTCAAAGAGTGCGAATTCAACCTGCTCAAGGCGGGAACGAAAACAACCAAGGGCGGGATTCTTTTCAAAAAAATCGAATAATCCTATTACCTTATTTTCTTTTTGAGCAGTTCCGCGTATTTTTCCAGCTCGCTTTTCTCGCCCTGCCCGGGTGCCCAGCTGAAATCCAATTTGTCGCCTTTTTTTCTCGGGATAATGTGGAAGTGGACGTGCGGAATGACCTGCCCGGCTGCCTCGCTGTTGCTCTGCAGAACATTGAACCCTTCCACCCCCGGCATTTCAGTCATTATTGCCGCCGCAACTTTCTGCACCGCTGCCATCAGCGCCTTCATTTCCTCGTGCGGAACATCAAGAAGTGTTTTGTAATGGCTTTTCGTTATCACAAGCGCGTGCCCCCTAGCCGCAGGGTTAATGTCCAAGAATGAAAGGATTATCGGGTCCTCGAAAAGCTTCACAGCCGGAATCTTCCCGCTTGCAATCCTGCAGAAAACGCAATCATCCGCCATAAGGCAACCACCCGCAACATTAATGCGGAAAAGTCCTTTTAAATATGCCCTGCGGTTTCCTGTTTTTCTTTGAAGCACCAGCATCCCGTTGTGTGGACTTTTCCGGTTTTCAGCAGGTCGCGGTTGTTCAGCCTTTCAGTGTACCTGCCGAGGCAGCTGTTGCATTTCCCTTCAACAAACAGTTCGCACTCGAGGCATTTTCCGTCATATTCCCTGGCTTTTATTATTCCCATCTCCCGCGAATCCCACATTTCCTTCAGGGAATTTTTTTTGGCATTCCCAAGCAGAACATTTACTGAGCCGATGCACGGGTGCGTGTCGCCGTTCTTGTCTATGAACAGGTGGTGGAAGTACCTGTTGCAGGCGTTCTTGCCAACATAGCCGCAGCTCGGCAGCCAGCTGTTGCCGAACTCTTTCCTGTCTATTGCAGAGAGCCTTGCGTACATTTTCCTTAATTTTTCGTCACCAGGCGCATATGGGCTGTCTTTTCCCCTTCCCCGCGGCAGCATGTTGTCGATGTCGACGATTATGCTGTTTTTCCTGCAGTACCTGAATATTTCCGGGATTTCAGGGTAATTGACTGTCATTATCGAGGTGACAAATCCAAGCCTTTTCCCGTCGTTGAAATTGTGGTTGAACAGAATTTTCAGAGCCGCGTCGCGCTTCTTTGTATACCCCCCGGCATTGTCGAAAGAATCCTGCACAGGCGGCTTGAAACTGTTGAATTTGGCAAGCAGCGTTATTTTGTCGCCATACCTATCGAGCCTCTTCACAAGCGCCTCGTCGAAAAAGCCGAGGTGCGTGAAAACACTGGTGTGAACGCCTTTCCCGGCGTTGTTGTCAATTATTTTGAACAGCGTTTTTATGTTGCGCGGGTGGAACGGCTCTCCAGCGCCGGGAATCCCAACCTCATTAATGCCCAAACCGATTGCTTCGTTGATAACAGCCAGGATTTGCCCTTCGGTCAGATTGTCCGGGTCGTTGTCAATTCCGCTTTCTGTTGCCCCAAAACAGTTCTCGCACCTGTGGTCGCAGCTCTGCCCCAGCATTACCCAGATGTCCTTAAGCTGCGGCTTTTCAAATTTCATGTCGAGGTTGTGCATATAAATTTCGTTGAAAGGATTTTCTTTTAAACGAAAGCCAGCGCCAAATAAAGCAGCCCGAATGCCACGCAGAACCAGGAAAAGCGGATTTTTTTCGCAATCCGCAGCAGCGCGCCAACAGACACATAGCCCGCGATTGCCGCCGCTGCGACAGACACAAGCATCATCGGCTCGAACCAGAAGCCCTCCATCAGGTTGAAGCCGATTTCCGCCAGAAAGACGCTTGGGGCGCTCAGCAGGAAGGAAAGCCTGAAAGCCTGCTCCGGCGAAAATCCCCTGAACAGCAGCGCGGTTGTCGTAACGCCGCTCCTGCTGATGCCGGGAATCGCGCTGAATCCCTGCGCCAAGCCCGCGATAACCGCGCTTTTCCTGTCGGCAGAGGCGCCGGAAGCCCTCTTCTTGAACTGCAGAATGCCGCTCACGAGCAGGCCGAAGCCAATCAGAACCATTGCAAAGAACGGGTCAGTGTATGCTTTTCTCACAAGAAGGTAAATTGGCACAGCGGTTATTGCTGTCGCAAGCAGCGCTACCACAATAAAGCGCAGCATTGCCTTGTCCCGCAGCGCCAAAACAGCCGAATACTCTTTCCTGAAGTATGCCGCGGCGGCAATCATTGTGCCGATGTGGAGGAAAATCGCGTACCTCAGCGCGCTTTCTGCCGTCATCCCGAAAAAATTCAGGCCGACCACCATCACCTGCGACCTGCTGCTGATCGGCAGCCATTCGGTAACGCCCTGCAGAATCCCCAGAAAAACAGCCTGCAACAGTTCCATCCAAACCCAAATAGCCCGAAACGGATTTTAAACCGATTTCCCGCCCCCCCCAATTCCAAGGAAAAAAGCCGTTATTCCTTTTAGAATAATTCTTTCAGGAAATTATTTATTTTTGGAATAACGCATTTATTTGGGGCGTGCTTTGACCGTAGTCGAGATTGGCGACAACATTGATTCCTGCGCAAAGGCGCCCAACCTTAAGTCCGTTGAATTCAGCAGGGACCTGCGTTTCGGCCTGCAAAGCGGGAAGCGCTTCGGGCCGATTACAGTGTCCTACAAGGCATTCGGAAAACTGAACAGGGCGCGGGACAACGCGGTTTTGGTTTTTCCCACTCTTACGGCAACGCAGCAGGTCGCAGGCGAAACAGCCGGCGGCACTGTTTTCCCGGGCTGGTGGCAGGATATAGTGGGCGAGGGAAAGCCGGTTGACACGCGCAAATTCTTTGTTGTGTGCGCCGACCACTTCGGGGGCTGCTATGGCAGCACAGGCCCCTCTTCAACAAATCCCGACACCGGGAAGCCGTTCGGGCTGGATTTCCCGGGCTTTTTCATCAAGGACATGGCGAATGTGGCAATGGAATTCCTGCGGCAAATCGGAATAGCGAAACTGCGCGCAGTTTTGGGCGCAAGCATCGGCGGCCTGCTTTCCCTCGAGCTCGCGGCGCTTGACAGCGCGTTTGCGGAAAAAGCGATTGTTGTTGGCGCGTCCCACAGGGTTTCTGCGACATATCTGGCGCTGAATTATATCGCGAGGGAGGCAATAATGCTCGACCCCGCGTGGAACAGCGGGAATTATTACGGCGCGGAATTCCCGGAAAAAGGCCTTTCTATCGCAAGGCAGATCGGCCACATCTCCTACCTGAACCAGCTTATCCTTGAGACGAAATTCGGCAGGCAGCCGGTCAACGGCAACCTCAAGCAGCACATAAGCCTTGGCATGCAGTACCAGGTCGAGAGCTATCTTGATTACCAGGGCAAAAAGTTCTGCAAGCGCTTTGACCCGAACAGCTACATCTACCTTTCAAAGGCGATTGACACTTTTGACCTTGAAAAGGAATTCGGCAGCATTGAAAACGCCTTCAGCGGCTCCCACACGGAATTCAGTTTCGTCACGATTTCCTCCGACAACCTGTTTTTGCCCTCGGACACAAAGGAGCTGCACGGCAGACTGGCAGAGTGCGGCGTGCGCAGCACATTCGCCGGCATCAGCTCCCCGAAGGGCCACGACGGGCTTTTCCTTGAGCACGAAAAAATAGCGCCGATAATAAGGAAAGCGCTGTGCTGAGCAGTTTCCGCTTGCAAAGCAAGCGGTTGAATTTGCGTTGGCAAATTCTTCTTTTCGCAACGTTGCAAAACCAATTGGTTTTGCGACGCCTCGCAAACCATTGGGTTTGCAAGGACCTTTTCTTTCTAAGAAAAGGTTTCGCCGGCGGCAGGATTTGAACCTGCGAGGTCTTTCGACCGCACCGTTCCCCGTTTTCAGCAATGCGCTAGCATTGCTTCTTTTCCCAGGGCTTTTCTTTTTAAGAAACAACGTAAAGCAAAAACGCTTTACGTGCATAAGAAACCTAGGTGGTTTCTTATGAGTCCTCTCGAGCGGTGTGCCTTGAACCGGGCTCAGCCACGCCGGCATGAAAAGGATTGTGCGTGGAATAGTATTTAATCCCTTTTTCCGCCTTTTTTGGGAACGCCATAGGCGGATTTATGTGTGTGCTGAATCGAAAAAAAAAGAATTAGAAATGCAAAACAATGCCTTTATGCCAGCGGGAATGCGCCTGTCATTCCGCCCAATCCGCCTGCTCCGCCAATCGCAGCCATGATTAATGCAAGGAATACCGCTGCGAGCAACACCGCCAGTATTATTCCGATGACGAACGGGATGACTATTACCGCGATTATTGCCCTTCCTGTTGAAAGCTGCTGCACTGCTTTTGTCGCTAATACCACCAGCACAATCTCCCACAGCGCCACAACCATCGAAATAAGGCCGATTACCATCACGCCAGCCATGTACATGTTGGCTGCCGCCATGATTATGCCGATTACCAGGAGTATGAGTGTAGCTGTTCCGGCTATTGCGGCGGAAATCTTTGCCAGCACCCCGATGTAGTTGGCGATGTTTCCTTTTCCGCCCACTATCATGCATAGCACGTGCAATATCGCGCCGGCGATTATAACGCCAATCACCGCCAGTATCGGAGTCATTATTGTGCTTGTGACTATTGACACAACACTGACCGCTTGCACGAGTTCCGCGGCACCGGGCACTGCGCCAATCCCGCTCGCCGCCAATATCTGGGGCAACGAAAGGTACTGCAGCAGACCGCTTAGGAATCCTGTAATAACCGTGGCGATTACAAGGTTCTTCAGCCCGTCTCCAATGGTGGTTGCCGCTATGTCAGCCGGTTTTTTCTTGAAGAGCAAAATATCCAGCCAATCGTTGAAAAACACTCTTTTTTTCACCCCCTTTTGGGTATATTTTGATTTAATTACGGATTTCTAATATTTAAAGCTATGGTGAATTAAAAAAATCCCGCGATTTCCGAGAAGATTTTCTTGGCTTTTTCGGTGTCTTCCGTGTGCGCCTTTATTTTTTCCCGCTGCAGCTCGAATCGCATTCCCCCAAAGGAAAAGATAACCAGCGATGGCGCGTTCACCTCAATGGCCGCGCCGTTTTCCTGCAGCTTTTCCGCAATTGCCGGCAGGCTGAATCGCGCCCTTTTTTTCGGCGTGAACTGTATGTTCCTGCCGCTGCTGCACTTCCTTGCAATAAAATCCTCAAGCCTCAATCCACGACACCCTTGCTTCAGCCCCCGCATTTTCCGCAATTCCCGGAACGCCAATTTTTTTCTCTTCCGCCTCTGCTTCTTCCCTCGCCGCTTTTGTGGCGGGCTTCTCAGGAATCGAGCAGCAGGCCGCGGGCAGAATGCTCAGCTCGAATGTGCCGAATTCCTTTGCAATCCTTTCAATCTCAAGCTTGTCCATCCCCAGCAGCGGCCTCACCACCGGCACAGAAAGCGGCACTGCCTCGGCGTTCAGGTTGCTCAGCGTCTGCGACGCCACCTGCCCCATGCTTTCGCCGCTCAAAAGGCAGCCGGCTTTCTCGCTTTCGGCTATTTTTGACGCGACTCGGAGCATCATTCTCCTGCACAGCACGCAGTTCAGGCGCCTTTCGCACTTCTCGGCGATTTCCTTCAGCGCCCTTCCGTGCGGCACAACGATTAGCTTTATCCTCACGCCGAATTTTTTCGCGAGATGCCGCAGCACTAATTTTGTTTTCTCCTCAGCCCTTTCATCGGCAAACGGAACAGTGCTGTAATGCAGCGCGACAAGCTCCATTCCCTCCCGCAGAGCAAGCCCTGCGGCTACGGCGCTGTCAATGCCGCCGCTGATGAGAACAATCGCCTTTGCCATGAAAGAACAACTGGGCGGAAAATTTTATAAAGCGGCCATTTTTGTATCCGTTTAAATCCCGCCGAAAAATATGCGATGCATTTTTGGAAAATAGACTCTGGATGCTGTGGGCGGCTATTTTTGGGCATATTTTTAATAATGGTTCTAAACACGTGGTTATTGGCGGGAATATGGCAAAGAGAGAATTTACTGTAGTTATTGAGCGCGACGAAGATGGGTGGTATATCGCGGATGTTCCGGAATTGCACTGCTGCCATACCCAAGGAAAAACAAAGAAGGAAGTTTTAGAGAATATTAAAGAAGCGATTCAGCTGTGCCTTGAGGTTCAAGAGGAAAAGAAACAAAAGCAGCAGGTTTCTTTTGTCGGCGTTGAAAGAGTAACTGTTTATGCCTAATTCTGTAAAACTGCGCAAAGTGCTTGATGCGTTGCGCAAGCTCGGCTTCAAGGAAATACGGCAGAAGGGCTCTCATGTGTTCCTAGAGCATGCGGATGGCAGGGCAACTGTAGTCCCAATGCACAAAGGAATCAAAATTGGCTTGCTGCTAAAAATAATCAAGCAAGACCTCAAAATGAGCAAAGAAGAATTCTTCAAGCTGCTGGAATGAATATTTCGCCGAAGGATTCCTCCTTGGGGGCGGCTTGCTTATAGCGCTATTTTTGTTGCAGTCTCAAAGGTTTTCCGCAATTTCTTTTTTCAGTTTCTCAAACAAGCCGACGGTGATTTTTCCAATTTCTTTCAAGAAAAGTTCTTTTTCCATTGAAGCAACTGTGTCGGTCCTGATATAGCTCTTGGTTTTTAGCCCGCCGCTAAACTCGTTTGCAGGAATTTCAAGCTCATACTCCCTCAAAGAGGATTTTGACGTTATTGGGCAGACCCAAAAGAATGCGTGGGATTTATTGAATTTTGGGTTTGAGATTATTAACGCCGGCCGGATTTTATAATCGATTTGGTTTGTGAACGGAAATCTCGCGAGAACAACGCTTAACTGGTCCATTGGCAATCACAGGTAAGATGCCCAAATAGTGTCTTTTTTATTGCCCCAAATGTGTTTCAAGGCCTTTTCGGACAAAGCTGCTTTTGGGCAGCTGCCAGAACTCATTTTCTCCCGGAGCAGCTCCCGGATAACTTCACTCCTGCTCTTGTACAGGCCTTTCTCCACATTGGTGTCAATCCACTTTACCATCTGCGTTGTAACATCTGCGCTCAAAGTAGCCATATAAGATATATAGCGGGCTATATATTTAAAAGGCTTGCCGGTTTCCTGGGCGGATGAATATTCCGCCGGAAAATATGCGAAGCAAGAAAAAGTTAAATTTTTCTATTTTTGAGTTCTTTTTTTGCAGGCTTCTGCTTGCTCCAATAACTTGGTCAAATCAGTTTGTTTTGCCGTTGCTTGTTGCAATATCTGTTTAAGGTTTGGCGAGATTTCCCTGCCTGCACGCCGGTTACTGCAGATTGTCTTCTGTAATTTTGCATTTAACACCCTGCGTGCATCCAAATAGCCCCTTAAATAATCTATAGCCCTCTTGAATTTCCTTCGGCCTAACAATGTGACTTTTCCAGCGGCAACGGCTTTTTCAAGCACGAGAACATGGCGCGTTGGATGAGGGAATTCCCGCAATAAGCGTTGTACGGCAGAACTATAGTCAATTCTCCTTGCGTCCGCAACTTGAATTCTCCTAGCGGGCCTGCGCGTTTTTCTGCCGCCATAAGCTATAAGCAACATACTTATCTAACCTAATTTTTCTCCTTTAACTTCCTTTGCTTTGCCTTTCTTTCCCGTAGCCGGCGCTTTTTTCTTTTCCGCTTCTTCCGCGCCCGCTTCTTTTTCGATTTCTTTCTGCAGCGCGATGAATATTTCCCCGAACCATTCTTCCTGCCAGGCGTTTATTTTTCCCTTGTTCACAAGGAAGAGCATCGGGATGAAGCAGTTGACCATTTCAACCGGCGTTTTTTCGTCGAGTATTGCGCTGAACATTACAAGCCCCTGGCTGTCTGCCCTGCCCTTTATTTTTTCGAAAACACTGGCTATTTTTTCCTCGATGTTCACGTTGCTGAAGGAAACATTAAATTCCGGAATGCCCTTGTCCCGCAGGATGCTTTTTTTCTGCTTTGTTTTCTGGAGGATCTGCTCTATTGAAAGCACAAGTTCGTCAAGCGTTACCTTCCCGCCCCTGAACTGCCGCTGCCCCGCGAGGTCTGGGATGCTTTCCTCGATGAATTGTATCTCCTCTTTTGTAATCTGCGTTGTTTCCTCATCGTCGTCGATGCTGGTCAGCTTTATTGTGCGCGCCTTCAGCTTCAGCAGTATCGCGGAAGCGAGAATCGCGTTCGCGGGAATCCTCAGGTCCGCCCTTTCCATTGTCTGGATTTTGCGCAGATACAAATCGGCAAGCCCAACAATGTCAATGTCCCATGGGTCCATCTTGTTGGATTTGATCAGGCCAATGAGGATTGTTTTCCACGCGGGCTGCTCAATGAGGTCGACAAGGTTTATCGGCTCCTCCTGTTCCGCCGGCTGTCCGGGCAGTAGTGCCTCCGGCATTTCCTGCTGTCCGGGATTCTCCGCGCTTTCCAGCCCGCCGCCTGGGGCGCCGCCAATTTCTTCCAAAGGCATACAAAACTTAGCGCACCCAAGCTATTTAATGCTTTTCCCACTTCGCGCTAAGACGCGTAATTTCCGCCAATAAAGCGGTTTTCAAAATGGTGTTGGATGGCTATTTTTCTTTTGCGCATTGGCATATAAATCAAAGGCGGGCATTCAACCCCCTTTTCGTGGCGGGAAAACGTTTTTAATAAAGAACAGCACTTATATTCTTCAGGTTTTTTTTATGGAGAGAGTTGCAACAGGCATTGCGGGCCTTGACCCGCTCGTACAGGGCGGAATCCCAAAGGGCAGCAGCGTTCTTGTGAGCGGCGCCAGCGGCACGGGAAAAAGCATTTTCAGCATGCAGTATATTTTCGAGGGCGCGGCGCAGTTCCAGGAGCCCGGCATGTTCGTTACAACGGAGAGCAACGTTAAAACAATCGCCTGGGACATGCAGAGCTTCAACTGGGATTTGCATTCGCTGCAGGAGAAAAAGCTCGTCAATGTTTATAGGATGAACCTCGGCTACGCCAGGGACGCCAAAATGGTCATTGATAAGATTAACGACGAGCTTGACATGATCGCAAGGACAGTGAATGACATGCACGCCAAGCGCCTTGTGATTGACAGCACTACCGCTTTCGCGGTCTGGATGGAGAAAATAGAATTCAGGCCAAAGCTGTTTGAGTTCTTGGACTGGATAAAGGATTTGGACTGCACGACTATTTTCACTTCTGAAACAAGCGGCGGAAAAACTGATTTCAGCGCCTACGGCGTAGAAGAGTTTGTCGCCGACGGGGTAATAGCGCTGTACTTCACTCCGCCGAACAGGTCTATTTTTGTGAGGAAAATGAGGGGCACTTCGCACGACAAGAATGTGCACCCTTTTGAAATAACCAGCCGGGGCATAGAGATAAAGCCGCGGGAGCAGGTCCTCTGGGAAGCAATAAAATGAAGCCATGCCCCCCGAAAGCGGGCGGTCCGTGGAACAGGCAATCTGGAGGGCAGTAAAATGGAGCCGCGCCCCCGAAAGTTTAGCCCAGAAAAAGTAATCAGGTCAATGCGAAGGCAGATGAAAAGAAAAGGAAAAGTGCGCGGGCTATTTCGAGAAATAAACATTTCAGACCTCAAAAGCCCCCTACTTTCAAAAGCGCAATGGGGCGCAGTGGAAATAGAACTGGCTGTGCAGGTGATTAGAAATGGCTTCGACAAAAAAGAGTTCTTTAGAAGGCTAAGCGTAACACTAGGGAAAAAGCGCCGGAAAGAATTCGAACGAATCAAAAGAGCAGTGGAGCAAAAGCTAAGGAAAAAATGAATTTGCTTTTCAGGTTCCTTCTTCCCAGCTTGAAAGGTATTTGCGCTGCTCTTCCGTGAGCACGTCTATTTTTACCCCAAGGTCTTTCAGCTGCAGTTCCGCGATATGGTCATCCAGCTCTTTCGGCAGCTGTATGACATCGGGCTTAAGCTTTCCCCTGTTTTTCACGAGGAATTCGCATGAAAGGGCCTGGCCGCAAAAGGAAGTGCTCATTACGGCGCTCGGATGCCCCTCGGCGCAGGCAAGGTTGACAAGCCTGCCTTCTCCCGCAAGGAACAGTTTTTTCTTTCCCACAGTGTATTCATCGAAGTAAGGCCTTATCCTGCGCTTTTTTGCCGCAACCTTTTCCAGTTGCCTGACGTTTATTTCATTGTCGAAGTGCCCAGAATTGCACATTATCGCGCCTGTTTTCATTGCCTTGAAGTGCCTTTCGACAATCACATCCCTGTTTCCGGTAAGAGTGATGAAAATATCGCCAATCGGCGCTGCCTCGTCCATCGGCATTACGCCGAAGCCGTCCAGCTTTGCCTGCAATGCCCTGAAAGGCAAAACCTCTGTAACAATAACGCTTGCACCAAGGCCCTTGGCGCGCAGCGCGGCCCCTTTTCCGCAGTCGCCGTAGCCCGCGATAACAACTGTTTTTCCCGCAACCAAAACATTTGAGGCGCGCAGTATTCCATCCCAGCTTGACTGGCCCGTGCCGTAATAATTGTCCAGCAAATGCTTCGTGTTGTTGTCATTAACCGCAATAATCGGGTATTTCAGCGCGTTGTCCCTTTTCATCGCCTTCAGCCTGATGATGCCTGTTGTTGTCTCCTCGCAGCCGCCGATAATTTGCGGGATTAGCCCGGTGTGCTTCTTGTGTATTTCCGAAACAAGGTCGCAGCCGTCGTCGATTGTAATGTGCGGCTTTGTCCCGATTACTTTCTCAATAAACCTGTAGTAATCCTCTTTTGTTTCGCCCTTGTAAGCCCAAACCCTGACGCCGTCTTTTGCAAGCGCTGCGGCAACATCGTCCTGCGTGCTCAGCGGGTTGCATCCGGTAATCGCGACCTCCGCGCCGCCGGCTATAAGCGCCCTCACAAGCACTGCCGTTTCCTTCGTGACATGGAGCGCCATTCCGACTCGAATCCCCTTCAGCGGCTTTTCACGCTCAAAGCGCTTCTTTATCTCAAGCAGGGCGCCCATCTGGGATTCCGCGTATTCAATATTCATCGCGCCCTGTTCGGCAAGCTTCATGTCCTTTACTTCGCAGTCCATTTTATCCACCAAAAAAAGAAATCACAATATCCCTAAATTGCGTGCAAAAAGTATTTAAATCAAAGCAAATTCAATTGGTACGATGGCGCGAATAATAAGATTTCCCGGCGCCGGCGGAAAACGCGCGCCCGGCAAAGATAAAGGCGGGGCGAGGAAAATAATAAGCTTCCCCGGTGCCGCTGGCGGGACGCCCGGGCAGGTTAGGCCCGCGGGCCCCGAAGGCGGCGCAAAAAGGCGCGTGCAAAGCTTTTACAGGCTGCCTGAAGCAGTGCAGCAGCGGTTCGACAAGTTTGAAGAAAATCTGGACGCACTGAGGCCTGACTTGGAAAGCAAAGAAAGAGCGGTTATTGCTCTTGGAAGAACAACCGATTCGCTTGGGCTCTTGGCTGCGCGGGGGCGTGTGGAAGGCGCATATGTACGGCTTTTGCGTATTTTCGTTGATTTTCATAATTTTGCATCGAAGGAACCCGGGTTGTGGGAAGAGCTTGGCATCAGGGGCAGGGCTGACCTTGAAGCGAGGATTGCAAGGATTGCAGAAGATTTGGATTCGCACCTGCAAGCAGCGCAATCCATTCGGCAGAAAATGCAGCACTTAACGCGGCGCAAATAGTTTTTCAGAACCGCATTATTTCCCTGAATTCCCCAAACCTTTTTTCAATCTCGCTTTTTCGCAGGCTCTGCATCCTCTGCAGGCCCATTCCTTCTGCGTTGAATGAGGCGACAGTGCTCCCGTAGACAATCGCTTTCCTGAATGCCCTCTCGCCCAAATCCCTGCTTTTAGCGAGCACTCCGATAAGCGCGCCCGCAAAGCTGTCGCCGCAGCCGGTCGGGTCGATTACATTCTCAAGCGGGTAAGCCGGTGCCACAAAGCATTTCTCTTTGGTGCAAAGGAGCGCGCCGTGCTCGCCCTTTTTTATTATCGCGAGCTCGCTGTCAAGCTCGAGGATTTTTTTCGCGGCCTGGATGAGATTCGGTGTCTTGAACAGTTCCCTCGCCTCGGCGTCGTTCATGAGGCAGACATCGGCTTTCTTCACTATTTCGAGGACTTTTTCCCTTTTTGTCTCAATCCAGTAATTCATTGTGTCCGCAACAACAAGCCTTGGCCTGCTTTTCATCTGCCCTAGCACCTTCAGCTGTATTTCAGGGTCAATGTTCCCGAGAAACAAAAATTTTGCGCTGCGGTAAGCTTCCGGCAAAACCGGGTCGAATTCCGCGAGAACGTTCAAGTCGGTCTCAAGGGTTTTCGCGGTGTTTATGTCCAGGCCGTATTCGCCTTTCCACCTGAAAGTTTTTCCTTGCCTTTTCTCGATGCCCGCGGTGTCTATCCCTTTCTTTTTGAAAAACAGCATGTCCTTTTCCGGAAAATCAGCGCCCACAACGCTGACAATGCCGGGCTTTGCGAAAAAAGACGCCGCAACGCCCGCATAAGAAGCGCTGCCGCCAAGCGCGTTCTCCGCCGAACCGAACGGCGTCCTGATGGAATCGAACGCGACGGTTCCGACAATTACGACTTCAGGCATTTTCTTCACAGGCCGTTAAGCGCTTTTTCAACGTTGCGCATGTTTTCCTCAAGCGTGCCGTTGGCGTCAATCACTTTCAGCAGGCCTTTCTTCCCGTAGTACTCTATCAGGGGGGTGGTTTTTTTCCTGTATGTTTCAAGCCTCATCCTTACAACAGGCGGCTTGTCGTCCTCCCTCTTTACAAGCTTTCCGCCGCACGCGTCGCACTTTCCCGCTGCCTTCGGGGGAATGTTCAGCAGGTTGAAAACCATGCCGCACTTGTTGCACTGCACCCTGCTGCCGAGCCTCCCGATTATTGTCTCGCTGCTGGCTTCTATGTCAAGCACAGCGTCCAATTTCAGCATCATTTTAGCGAGAATATTCTCAAGCATCTTCGCCTGCTCTGCGGTGCGCGGAAAACCGTCCAGGATAAAGCCGGTTTCCTGCAGTTCCCGCAGCTTTGCCCCGACAAGCGCGCCGACAGTCCCATCGTCCACATATGCGCCGCTTGCCATTGTTTCCTTCAGCTTCCTGCCCGGCGGAGTGCTTTTTTTCGCCTCCTCCCTGAGCAAATCGCCCGTGCTTACCTGCACCAGGTCGTAATTCTCGGCGAGCCGCTGCGCAATCGTTCCCTTTCCCGCGCCCGGCGGCCCCAAAAAAACCAATTTCAAAGCCATTTTTGACACCGAAATAAAAAACAAGATTTTCTATTGAATGAGAGCCCTGATTCTTTTAAAAACCAATCCCGCCCCCGCAGCCCAGACAATGTTGCTGAAGAACAATGCAGCCATAACTCCCATAACCGCTGATTCCGGCATTCCAACCGCAAGGTCAGTAAAGTAAAGCCAAGGCAACTGTATGGCAAAGGCAGCCATTGCCGCAACCAAAAAATTTTGTTTTTTCGCAAACGTTCCCGCAAAAAAGCCGAGTATCACGTTGCCGCCGATTACAAAAGGATTGCCGAGCGCTATCGCGGTGTAAACGCTTCCGGCTGCTCCGCTCAGCGCGCCGCCCCATTTTCCGTACAGCAGAGCCGCCATAAAAACCGCAATCTGGAAAAAATGGAATTTGAACCCGAAAGGCGTCTGCAGAACTATCATGCCTAACGCGTTCGGCAGCAAAGCGAGAAATGCAAGAAGCATTGCGCTGCGCCGTGAGAATTTTATCCCGAATACGCTCTCATACTGCAGCATAATGACAAAAAACCATGGAAATCTTTTTTAAACCAAGCAGGGGCGTGTTCCAAGATGGCCATGGCCCAATTTTTTTTATTTGGGTTCTTTTGCGTAATCCGGCATGCCTGTTTGGATGAATTTGTCTTCAACGGCAAAGGTTTTTGCCATTAGGGCGAACATTACCCCCTGGAAGCCGATGATTGAGAGCAAAGAGCCAAGCATTGGCGAAATTGCCGAAGCGCTCATGCTGGGCAAATCCAAAAAGCTTGAGGCAAGCAGGGCAATGCCCAAAAGCAAGAGCGTTATTCCCGGAATGAGGGATAGGTGCAGCGGCGTGTACAATAGCATGAAGCGGATGTTCCTCCAACCGTCGGAAAAGGAGCGCAGTGATGACGGCGCGTCTTTTTTTCTTGAAAAATAGTCAATCGGAACCTGTTTGCTTTTGAGCTTGAGCATTGAGGCTTTGATTGCCATTTCCGAGGCAAATTCCATCCCGCCTGTGTGCAGCCGCATTTTTTCCAAAGAGCTTTTTGTGAAGGCGCGCATTCCGCAGTGCGCGTCTCCCCACTGCGAGCCGAACAGCAGGTTCAGGATTGCTGTGAGCAATGGGTTTCCTATGTACCTGTGCAGCGGGGGCATTGCGCCTTTTTCGATTTTTCCCTTCAGCCTGTTTCCCAAGACAAATTCGGCTTCGCCTTTGAGTATTGGTTCCACGAATTTTGGAATGTCTTGAATTGGATAAGTGCAGTCTGAGTCAAGCATTACTATGATGCCGCCTTTTGCTTCGGCAAAGCCTTTTTTGTAGGCGTTTCCATAGCCGCGCAACGGCTGGTTGACAACGCGGGCTCCCGCCTCTTTTGCCAGCCTGGCGCTGTTGTCCTTGCTGCCGTTGTCTGAAACAACGACTTCGCCTTTATAGCCGGCTTTTTTGAGCGTTTCAAGCGCTTTTTTGACGCAAATGCCAACGGTTTTTTCCTCATTCAAACAAGGCATTACAACGCTTACGCCAATTTCCCCCATAAAACCGCGCAGTCTTTTCTTATCCACAGTATTTTATCTGTGGCATTGACATTTTTAGGGGTTAAATCTAGTTAATTGTTTTTGTTTGGTGCCGGGCAGCCCTTTTTGCCAATCATGCAAAAAAACTAACATCAACCAGAATGCTTCCCTGCCGGACCAATCGGTTATTTATAGCAGACCAGCGTCTATTAGTCCTATCGGGAGTTCCTGCCTTGGAAGGCAAATCTCAAGGCGTGAACATTATGCTTGCCGAGATGCAAAAAGCCAGCCCCAAGCGCTAGTTGTGCAGCACAGCGCCGGTTCAGGTTTTCCGCATGAACGCGAAATTGTTCCTTTTTTTTGTCCTTCTGTGCATTGCGCCCGCATGGATTTTTGAATTTGTGCCGCTGGTTGATTACCCGCGGCACCTGTTTATAGCCCATGTGGCAAAAAATCCCGCCAGTTTCGCAGGTTTTTTCGAACTTAATCCGCTTGGCGTTCCGAATTCAATGTGCTACCCGATTCTGATAGCCCTGAATTTCTTCATGCCGCTTGCGATTGCAGGAAAGGTCCTCCTGAGCATCACGATCGCGCTTTTTGTTTTTGGCGTGAAATACCTTTCGGACTCCCTCGGCAACGGGAAAAGCTGGTCCCCGCTTTTCGGGGTTATTCTTCTCTTCACGCTTTCTTTTGTAATCGGGTTCGTGAATTTCCTTATCGGCACAGGCATTTCTTTTTTCGCGCTCGGCTACTGGGCGAGAAATGCCGGGTGCGGTTCCGCGCGCAAAAAAATAATCCTTTCGGTTTTGCTGCTGATGGTTTACTTCGCGCATTTGATGGCCTTCTCTTCGCTGTTCTTCATAACAGCCGCCGCAGCTTTTTTCTATTTCCAAAACGCAAAAAAAGCGTTTTTTTCCCTGCTGCCTTTCGCCCCGGCGCTAGCGGCTTTCGCATTGTTTTTTCTGGCGGCGGGCGGGGCAGTCTCTGATTTCTCCCCAGTAATCTGGCAGGTCGTGGGCCAAAAACTGCGGAATTTTTTGTTCCTTCTTTCCCCTGTAAGCAACGGTTTTGGAAACGTTTCTTTGCTGCTGGCTCTTTTTGCCGCATCCACAGCGGCAATATGCCTTTTTTTTGAAACAATGTATTCCGCCGCTTTTAAGCGGTTTGGCGAAAAAAGTTTCACTAAACTTCGCAAAACCAACTGTTTTGCAAAGTGGTTAATGCGGTGGAATACATGTGTCAAAAACCACCTAATAAGCCACCGAATTCATTCGGTGGTTTTTAACAAAAGCCTAAAAAAACCGGCATTCAGGAAAAATATGCGCGCCGCGCTCGCGGCCGCTCTTGCCCCCGGCGTGCTGCTTTTCCTCCTGCTTCCGAACAGCGCAGGCACATATTGGCCGATAGACAGCAGGCTGGCTTTTTTCCTGGTGGCATACGGGGCGATTCTTCTCCGCCAGCCGAAAAAGCAATTCTGCCGGCGCATTTTCGATTTGTTGCTTACGCTCGGCGCGCTTGCGGCAATCGCGGGGGTTTTCATGTTTTTTTCCCAGTCACAGCAGGAGATCGGGGAGTATGTTTCGGGAATAAGCCTTGTGGAAGAAAACAGCCGGCTGCTGCCGTTGATCGAATGGGACAACGGTTTTTTGCCCGTAAACCTCCACTCCGACAGCTATTACCTGATTGAAAAGGGCGGGGTTTCGCCTTATTTCACGCTGACAAAAATGTTCCCAATCGCCTACGCGGGCAATTCTTACACGATTGCCCCCGTGCAACTCTCCCCCCAAACCTATGACAACAACGCCCACGCCAAGCATTTCGACTATGTCATCGCCTACGGAAGCAGGGAAAAATACGAAAAAGAGATTGAAAAAAGCTTCGAGAAAATATTCGAAAACAGGGGCCTTGCGCTTTACAAAAAGAAGAGCCCCGCCTGAAATCTATTGCCCGTGCTTTTTCGCGAAAAAATCGATTACAACCTGCTCCCTTGCCGCTGAAAAGGAGCGCACTTTTTTCCTGAAAAGGACTTTCCATTCCATTCCCGCTTTTTCCGCGGCAGCGCTTATTTCCAGGAGCGGCTTTTCCGCTTCGGTTCCAATCTCCGAGAACCTGTAAAAATGCACAACGCCGCCTTCAGGCTTCAGCGCGAGCAGCGCGCTGCCCAGGAAGTTTTCGCCGCCCTCGGGCAGCGGCATTACAACCCTGTCACACTTCCCCGCAAGCATTTTTGGCACAACTTTCTTCACGTCGCCCTTTATCGCCTCAACCTTGGCCTGAACCTTGTTAAGCGCGATGTTCCCCTCCATCTGCTTCACGGCGCGCGGGTTCAGCTCAATCGCGTACGCTTTCCCCATGGGCGAGTTTTTCGCAAACACGACTGGAAAAGGCCCCACTCCGGCGAAGAAAGCGCCCACAATCTCGCCCGGCTTTATTAGCCCTGCAATCCGCAGGCGCTCAGTGCCCAGGCGCGGCGAAAAGAAAACCTTCCCCAGGTCAACCTTGAATGTGCAGCCGCTCTCTTTGTAATTCGCGATTTTGTTCCTTTTGCCCGCAATTACTTTCACGGGCTGTACCCTGTACTTTCCCTGATGCTCCCCTGTTACCATGCAGGCAGTGCGGAAGTGCTTGTTCATCCGGAGCACCGCTTCACCAATGATTTTCGCTTTGCGCTCAAGCTCTTCAGGCACCCGTATAACCGCGATGTCCCCAACGCTGTCGAAAGAACTGATTAGGCGCCCCATTTCTTTCTTCGACAGCTTTCCCTTCAGCGCATCTTTGAGCGTTCTGGGCTGTTCGTGTTTTTTTTCCAGCATACAACAATATAAAAGAATTAAAGTATTAATTCTTTTCACATGGACCCGCAGGCAATGCTTTATGACTGGTTCGGCAGGCGGATTGCGGAGAGCGGCACTTTCGGCCCTGTGGAGTACGCTGTTTACGGCGCGATAATGCTCGTGCTCGCCTTTTTCGTTATTTTCCCTGTTTTGGACAGGCGGGGCTTGAAATTCAACTCGAAATTCATGCTTGCGCTTCTGCCCTACATCCTGCTGGGCTCTTCGCTGCGCGTGCTCGAGGACATGCGCCTGCTGCCGCGCTCGTGGAACCCGCTCGAGGCAGCGTATTACTTTGTGACGCCGGGCATTTACCTTCTGATCGCTGCAGTCGCAATAATCTGCCTTTTTGCCTCAATTTTCATTTCAAAAAAACTGAAGCGGGATTTTTTCAAGATTTTTTCGGCAATAGGGCTGGTTTTCTCAGTGCCAATATTGCTTTTCGAGCTGGTTAACTTCAGGGCATGGGCCGGGTTTCTCGCTGTTCTCGCCATTGTGGCGTTAATCGTTGGCGCGCTTTTTTTTGCGTTCAAAAAGCTGAATTGGAAAATCCTCAGGGAAAAATTCAACATTCTCGCCCTCGCGTCACAGTCGCTCGACGGAAGCGCGACTTTTGTAGCGACGACTTTTTTCAGCTGCGGCGAGCAGCACCCGCTCAGCGGCTTCTTCCTGCAGGCTTTTCCCTTCAGCTTCGTGCTGGTAAAAATCGCTCTTGTGCTTGTGATACTGCACTACGTTGACAAGGAAATCAAAGGGGAGAACCTTAGGGGCTTCATAAAGCTTGTTGTCTGCACCCTCGGCTTCGCGACAGGGTTGAGGGATTTGCTGACGCTTGGCGTCGGAACCTGCATTTGAGTACGTAAAAAATAGCCTGCTTTCACTCTGCTTTTTCGCCTTTTTTGCGCACGATTTTCACGCTGTCGCCCCATTTGACGTATTCGACTTCCGCGCCGCTCGCCAGCCCCTGCACTTCAGCGGGCTTTTTCGTGTCGAATGTCTCATAGTTTGTAGTGTCGATTACCTGCACCACGTCGCCCATTACCGCGACAACCTGCCCAGTTCCCCTCGTGATTATAGGGGTTTCCGCTTCCGCGCCCGTCGGCTTCAAAAGCCCTTTCTTCGAGCCAGTGAAAATGTCAAAGGCGACAATGCGCGCTTTCGCGCTGCCGTGCTTTCCGGGCTTGCTTTTCTCAAGTGTCTTCACCTGGCAGACGAACCCGTCAATAAGGACATAGCTGCCGGGCTTCAGGGAGCCGACATCAACAAACTTTTTTTCCCCCTCAGCCATAAAAACCGCTGGAATTAAATAAGTGGGTTTGGTTTAAATAACTTTTCCCGCGCCCGGAATCCGCAGCCCGCAATTTTTCCCCTGCTGGACCCGAAAACCAACTTTTAAATACTCTTTTGACGTTTATTGCATTTAAGGTATAACCCGTTTTTTCTGCGGTGTCTCGCTTTGGTTTTCGAGGGCGTAAAGAAGAAGCTTGGTCGTGCGATAGAGCGAAAGAAAGAGAAGAACCTAGCCGTTTTTGTCGACGGCCCCAATATCCTGCGAAAGGAGCTTGGCATTGACCTGCAGCAGATAAAGAAATCCCTTGAAAAGCACGGCAACCTGAAGATTGCAAAGGTTTTCCTGAACCAGTTCGCGAGCAACAAGCTTGTCGAGGCTGTTGTAAACCAGGGGTTCGAATCCATTATTACCGTCGGAGACATTGATGTCTCAATGGCTGTGGACGCCACCGCGGCTATTTTCAACAAGAGCATCCACACAATCGCCTTTGTCACAAGGGACAGCGATTTCCTGCCCGCCGTCGTAAAGGCAAAGAGATACGGAAAGGAGACAATTGTTGTTCTTGCCGAGGAGGCAAGCGCGGCTGCGCTGAAGAACACCGCCGACATTGTCATTGTGCTGAGTGGTCTGAAATGAACATTCCCGCCGGAGAAGTGCTGGAGAAGAGGGCATCTTTCCAGGGCACGGATTTTCAGCAGAAATTTTCCGAGCTTATGAAGGGCGGCTTTAACGGGTATGCCGCGCTTACCATCGGGGGCGCATCCGGAATAGAGGAGGGCTTCCTTGTTTTCAGGGAGAGCGAGATTGTTGGCGCGCTTTTCGAGGCCACAAAGCTTGGCAAGCAGTTCTTCGGTCTTGCGGCGCTGCGCCTTGCGCTGAACGTTTTGAGGGCAAAGCACGGCGTCTTCGACATAGACAGGCTTTCAAGGCAGCAGGTCGACCTTATTATCGCGTTCAACGAGAAAATACAGCTGCCAAAGCCAGTTAGCGCGCAGATGATGCCAAAGCTGCTTGTCGGGGAATACAGCGGAGACCTTGTGAACAGGGCTCTTTCGCTAAGCCAGGGTTCGGAAGAGTCGCGGGAAGCAGTCCTCAGCAAATTCGGCCTTGGGTCGATAAAGTGAATGCGGTGAATGGGATGGGGCTGGCTTTTTTTCTGACTCGTTTTGCCGCGAAAATACTTGACTTCGACGACACAAGCGTCCCGAGGGAGCAGATGGCCGTAATCAACGACGTGATTGCGAAGCGGAACATCGAGGTCACGGGCGAAAAGGCAAACGAGCTGCTTGGCTGCATAAAAAGGAAGTACCTGCTGAACAGCATCACTGTCAGCAAGCCCGCCAGCGGCCTGGTTTTCAGCAGCGGGGGAGACGGGCATATGGAGGCAAAGGGCGCGGAATCAGTGATAAAGTTCGTTGGCAAGAGCCTCACAAAGGCGGATGTGGTTTCCCTGAAGGGCGAGAGGGAGTGGATGACCCTGACGCAGCTGAACGGCAGGATTTACATTGTCAGGGCGAACAGCGCCATCAACACAGTGGAGCTTAGGGCGCTTGCGAGGGAAATAGACAGCGTACTGCAAAAAGAGCGTGTTTCCTGAAAAGTTTTGCCTCTTAGAAAAGCTTTTTAACCAAAATTAACTGTTATAATAATTGCATAAATAAAAAACAGGAAATGGCGGGATTTTTTTTTGGGAAGGATAATAACGATTGCTTCCGGAAAGGGCGGTGTCGGAAAGACAATGCTTACCGCAAACATCGGGGTAGCTCTCAGCCAGAACGGCTACAGCGTGCTGATGGTTGACGCCGACATAGCGATGGCAAACCTTTCATTGCTGCTTGGATTGCACAGCTCGCCCATAACGCTGCATGATGTCCTGCTTGGCGAGAGCAGCATCGACGACGCGATTTATGACGGCCCCGCCGGCACGAAATTCATTCCCAGCGGCCTGAGCCTTGACAGCTACAGGCGCGTTGACACCGACAGGCTGGAGAGCGTTGTGAAGAGCCTTGCGGGCTCGTACGACTTCATTCTTCTTGATGCGCCGCCCGGAATAGAGAAGAATGTCATGGCCTCCCTGGCTGCAGCCGACGAGGTCCTTCTTGTCACGATGCCGAACCCGCCCAGCATTGCCGATGTTTTAAAAACAAAGCTTGTGGCGCAGCGGCTCGGCGGCAACCCGATTGGAGTGGTAATCAATTTCAGCACCGGCGAAAAGGGCGAAATAAGCAGCGATGACATAATGAAGATGCTCGAACTGCCGGTTTACGGCGTTATCCCGCTTGACGCGGAAGTCAGGAGGAGCTTCATGCAGGAGAATGTCCAGCCGCTCATCCTCAGGAAGCCCGACGCGCCCGCTTCCAGCGCGATAAGGAAGCTTGCCGCAAAAATCGCGGGCGTCAGGGAAATTGCTTACGTTCCGGCCCAGGAAAAGAAAGGGTTTTTAAGTAGATTGAAGGGCATATTTAAACTAGGGAAAAAACAGCCCAAATCGGCAAAAACAAAATAGGGCTATTATTGGGGGTTTTCATTTTATGGCAAACAGACCGTTCGACATGCTGAACGAGGCAATCGGCAAAGAGATCCTGGTTGTTCTCAAGGGAGAAACTATCCTGAGAGGCACGCTGAAGAGCTTTGACGTGCACCTGAACCTTGTTCTCGAAAACGCCTGCCAACTGGACAATGGCGAGCCGAAAACAAAATACGGGAAGCTGATGGTAAGGGGCGACAACGTGATACTAATAAGCCCGTAAAAACGGGCCTATTTTTTTATTTTCCCAAAAATTCCCGAACATCAAGAATTTTTAATAACTTGCCTACCGATATTTTGCAGCGAAGGGCCCTTAGTCCAACGGCAAGACGCTACCTTGGCAGAGCCTTTTTTGCTAGCTTGCGGAACAAAGTTCCGCGAGTCCTCGCAAACCGGCAGGTTTGCAAGGCTGCAAAAAAGCCTCGGGAAAAAAACCAATTGCTCCGCAATTGGCAGAGCCTTTTTTGCTCCGTTGGGAAACAATGCTTCCCGACGCCTTGCAACGTTGGAAACCAGCAGGTTTCCGACGCGTCGAAAAACCGCAAGGTTTTTCAACGACCAGCTGGTTTGCCAGGCCGCAAAAAAGCCTCGGGAAAAGAAAAACCTGGTTTAAAAAACCGGGAAAAAGAAAAAACCCAAAGAAAAACCGAAAAAAGCTCCAGCGTGGTAGAGACCCGGGTTCAATTCCCGGAGGGTCCAAGAGCCGCCGCGTCCGGCTGGTACGGGCACAATTCAGCAGCGGCTGAATTGGGCTTGCTCGCGTTGCTCGCAAACGCGGCGGCAAAGTGGCCTTTATGGTGCAATTTCAGGGGAAGAATGCTGGCCAGGAAAAGGCGCGGCCCGCGGCTTAAACCGCCTGAAATCAGGAAGCAGATTGAGGCGCTTGAGGCGCAGTAATCCGCCGCGGTTCCTTTTGATTGAAAGGCTTTTATATCTCTTTTAACTATTCTATAGATTGAATGCCATCAAAAAAAGAGATTCTCCTCGAAAGCATCAGGAAACTGCTTGCCCTGAATGTTCCGGACAGGGAGATTGCCCTGAATCTTGCCGATGTGGGCATCAGCGAGGAAGACGCCATGCGGCTGGTTGAAGAGGCGAAGAACCCCCAGGCCGCTGCGCAGCCCAAGGGCAGGGACATGGAGAAGATTTTCACTTCCATCGAGAAGGGAAAAGCCGTTGCGGAGAAGCCAGCCGCTTACGCGGAAGAGTTCGGGGTAAAGGAAAAGCCGAAAGAGCCCCGTGCTGAAAAGTACGGGCGCATGCAGGTTGATGAGATGGCCGAGGACATTATGGATGGAGCCGGGCATGAAGACAGGCGTGAGGAAGAGGAACAGCCCGCGCCGGAGCAGGCGCCGGCTTATTTCCCACTGAAGGAAAAGCCCGCCGAAAAAAAAACCTCGCCTGCCGCCAGGAAGAGGGAACAGCCAAGCATGGTTACAGAGCGAATTATTGAAACAGTCGACCTGAACAAGCTTTGGGAAAAAGGCATTCTTGCCGCCGTGAACCAGCGGCTCGTGGAAATGAAGCGGCTGAAGCAGCAAATCGACGGCATTCTGGACGAGAAGGTTGAGGCCGCAACAAAAAGGGAGCTTGACAAGACAAGGGTGCTTTTCGACAGCCAGAGGGCGCTGCTGATAAGCAAGGTTGACACAGAGCTTGAGTCAAAGGCCGACCAGCTCGGCGCCATGATTGAGATAAAACTGCGCGAGATGAAGGACAACAGCGGGAGAATAGACTCTGTGCTGCAGGATCTTAAGGCGGAAAGGCAGAAGATAGCGCAGGCCAGCCAGCAGTTCTCCCAGGCAATGGCGGAACTGCAGAAAACAAAATCAACGCTCATCGCGGAGATGAACAGCGACCTTATACAGCTTAAGAGCGAAGCCGAGCAGTTCCTGGATTCCGCCAAGGGCAACGTGCAGGAGATGGACGACAGGGTGAACAAGACGCTGCAGCTGGAGAGCGAAATTGTCGACGGCCTGGCGAAGGACGCGGAATCGCGGATACTGGAGAAAATCGAAAGCGGCGAGTACGGGAGCAAGGGCATAAGGAAAGCGCTTCAGGACCTTGAGGCGAGCAAGGCGGAATTCCAGCGCATGATGGGCGAAAAGCTTGCGCAGGCTGACAAGATTTCTGCCGCGGCCGGAAAGGAAAGCGGCGCGAATTTCAAGCAGCAGCTTGCCGACCTGGAGGAATTCAAGAGGGAGTTCATAAAGGTGATGCAGGCGCATGTGCAGCAGTTCAACAAGGCGATAAGGCAGCTGAACGAGGCCGGCGGGAAAGAGGAAGAACAGATAAACCTGCGGATACAAAAAATCGACAAAAAGATAGCGGAACTGGACGTGTTTGAGAAAAACTTCAGCAAAGAAATGAGCCTGATGATAGAAAAGCTCACGGGAAAAAAGAACGGCTGAACGCGGAACTCCAGTTTATCTTCCGCCTTAAAAACGGTTCAGTGGAAGCGTACTCTTTGGTAAGCGTTTTATAACGAAGAACGCTGCTCTTGGGTATGGCAGTTAAAAGGATTAAGCTGGAGGCAGGCAAACAAAGGGAATTAATTGAACGCGCCAAAGCCAAGAACGGTCTTTCGTGGAGGGTGTTTGCAAACGTTTTGGGGGTGAATTGCGATTACCTTAGGACTGAGTTAAGGCACGAAACAAGAACGCTCAGAGCTGGCCTTTTTGAAAAATTGTGCAAGATGGCGGGAAAAAAATATGGGCCGTTTATCAGAGTTGTTTTGGATTGCAATTGGGGGCAAAGGAAAGGTGGCGCAAATTCCAATGCTGGCGGAAAAAGGGGCAACAAAATAAAACCGCCTGAGCTAAACGAAAAGTTCGCTGAATTGATAGGCGCTTATCTTGGTGACGGAACCTTAACAAAATATTTTATGAGGATTACTGCAGACAAAAGATATTGCCTCCCATATTTGGAATATTTGTCACGGGCGGCCGAAGACGTTTTGGGCATTAAACCTACAATCAGGATCCCGTCCAAACGGAACATCGCGTATCTAGAAATCAGGTCAAAGGAATTCTGCAGTTATTTGAATGGAACCCTCGGTCTTCCTTTTGGCGATAAAATCAAAAACGAATCAAAAATCCCTAACGCAATTCTGGCTGATAAAAAATTGGCAACTGCCTGCTTAAGGGGCCTTATGGATACAGATGGAAGCTTTTCAAAAAGAGGCAGTTACATGTGTCTAGAATTCACTTCTTACAATCCGCATATCCTCAAAGGCACCTGGCAAATAGGCGAGCGTTTGGGCATTTTTACCCATAAGAACAAAGTACAAGCCGGAACAAATAGCTGGCAAAAAATAATAAAACACTTCAATATTGTAGGAAGTTCAAACAGGATTCACATAATCAGATTTTATGAAAGATTCTACAACGGCAAACTTTTATATAAAACCGATTTATTCAGATACTTTAAAAAATATGATGCAATACCTTTACCTTTTACGGGCCCATGGTCTAGCGGTTAGTTTCTGTCCAATTTTTGGAAGAAACCCGTTAATGACGTCACCTTGACAGAGCCTTTTTTCCTGTTAGGAAAAAAACCTCGGGAAAACTGTCTTCGACCTGGTGAAGGCCGGGAGTTCGATTCTCCCTGGGCCCAATCTTTTTTCTTCGCGCAATCAGAAATTCTTTCAGTAGAGCTTTCTGCGCGGGTTTTTTTCCCATTCCCTGAAAACAGCGAGGCATTCTTCCCTCAGCATCTGCTTCAAGGCAGCGGGCTTGTTTTTTGAGTTGCCCCGCATGGCATTGCGGAAAAGCAGGTCGTCAAACCCGATTTTCGCGGCGTCCTCTTTTGTGCAGCCGAAAAAAACCTTTTTTATCCTCGCCCAGTAAATAGCGCAAAGGCACATGGGGCACGGCTCGCAGGTGCTGTAAATCTCGCAGCCCGAAAGGTCAAAGCCGCGCAGCTTTTTCGCCGCAATCCTGATGGCGTTTATTTCAGCGTGCGCCGTCGGGTCTTTTGTTGAAAGCACGGTGTTGTGCGCCCCCGCGATTATTTTCCCCTTTCTCACTATTACGGCGCCGAAAGGCCCGCCGTGGCTTTTCCTTGCGCCCCCCAAAGCCCCCTTTATCGCTTCGCGCATAAACTCTGGGTTGCCCATGCTGGATAAAAGCGCCCAAGTTGTATAAAAAGCTATTTGGCTCCGAGCATTTCAACCTGCGCGCACACCCTGCAAACCTTTCCGCTGCAGGGCTCGCCGCACTTTTCGCACGCCCTGACCTTCGCTCCGCCGGATTCGCCCCGCAGGGCGCTTTGCTTTGTCTGCCGGAAGAAGCGCATTATCGAAAAAAGCGTTCCGGGGTATTTTGCCTCAAAATCGCCCAGCATTGCCCGAAAATCGTTGCGCTTCGCCTGCCACTTGAATGGGCAGCACTGCCTGCCATAATATTCTATGTCGCTGAATTGCGCGAAAGCGATGACCTCTTTTTCCGGGCACAAATAAAGCGGCTTTATCCGCGGGACAAAGCCGTGCTTTCCGCCTTCCCCCGCAATCGGCCCAAGCCTTGAGTAGCGCGCAATGTCGGCGTCAAAAATGTTCATCAGGATGCTCTGCGCTTCGTCATCAAGGTTATGCCCTGTCGCGAGCTTTCCGGCGCCCATTTTTTTCGCGTAGCGGTCCATTATGCGCCTCCTTAGCACGCCGCAGAAAGCGCAGGTGCTCCCGAGCTTTTTTTCCTCGCCTGTTTTGCGCATCACGTCGACCATTGTGAAACCGAATTCCTTTTTGAACGAAACAACCGTGCAGGGGATTCCCCATTTTTTGCAGTTCCTTTTTGCTATCGCAAGCGCCCTGTCCCTGTACTTGGGAATTCCCTCATCAATGAGCAATGCTTCAACCGGGTTGCTTTTTCCGAAAATCTTTTTCATCAGGTAAAGCGCGGTGCAGCTGTCCTTGCCCCCGCTGTATGCCACAACAATCTTCTCCCTGCCCCGCACAAGCCCGTTCTCCCTTACGGTGCGCCTAACGCGCTTCTCGAAAAAGTGCAGGAAGTGCCTTTTGCAGAAAACATGCGGGCCATAGGCAAGGGAAATAACTGCTTTTCTGCCGTGAGGCATTTTTTTCCCACCTTGGAAAAGCTTTGCTTTTCCGAGGCCTCGCAAACCATTGTGGTTTGCAAGGGGGCTTTTGCCGGAGGCAAAAGGCTTTTTGCCGCATTCTACGCATTTCTTTTGCATAGCCAGAATTGGCTGCAAAATAATTTTAAAGGCAATTTGCTAATGATTTGCAAATGTTTAAATAATTCAAGGGGCATAAATAGTGCCGATGAAACGCATTTTTTTGCCGGCGCTTTTCCTGCTGCTGCTTGCCGGCAGCGCTTTCGCAGACGGCATGGTAATGCGGCCTCCTGACTACTCAAAAGAGGTTTTTATTCCGGAACAGAAGGCGGTCATTTTCTGGGACGGCTCAACTGAAAAGCTGATCCTGGAGTCAAAAATCAGCGTTGAAGACATCGCAAATGTCGCGTGGGTTGTGCCGATACAATCAAGCACAAAACCCGTTGTTGAAACAGCCGACGAGCAGATTTTCTTCAGGCTCGCTGACCTCTTCAGGCCGCCGCGCAAAGCCTCAGGCGGCATTGGCATCCTCGGGGTTTCCGGGGCGCAGGAAGAAGGCGGCGTCGAGGTCGTGGAGCAGCTCAAGCTTGACATTTACGACATCACAATCCTGCGCGCGACCGACGAAACCGCGCTTATTGACTGGCTCAACGCGAACGGATATTCTTTCCCAACGGCTTTCCCCGGGCTTGTGAGGGATTACATTTACAGCGGCAGCATGTATTTCATTGCGAACAAAATAAACCTTCAGAACAAGTACCCCGGCATGAGCACGACGAATGAGGATTTCGAGTGCGCTCAGGAGCTCACAAAAGGCCCTTATTACAGCCGTTCCTATTGGGGCCGCGGGGATATTGGACAAGATGAAATTGCCTACAGGATGAAAATCCCGCAGTGCGAAAACGCCAGCCCGGCTGCGGTCGCCGCTTTGGTGCAGCTGCGCCTTGGAATCGCAACTCCCCTGGAAATAACCTTCACTCCCGGCAGGCCTTTCTACCCGATGAAAATAAGCAGCTTCAACCCGGGCGCCGGAGACGCGCGGGTTTATTTCATAGGAAAAAAGGCGTTCTCGGATTCAAGCGGGCTTTTCACGTTAAGCAACATGGTGCAGGTGCAGAACAGCTCTCTTTCCGAATACGGAATCAACAGCAGCGATACAGTAACGCTGCTTCAGTGGAAAGGGAACTATTACAGCCTTGACAAGGACTCTTTTTTCAACGAAACGGAATTCAATCCGGCGCTTGACCCGAAGTACGTCCCGCTGGAGCAGATTATCGCGGGATGGCTTTTCGTGATTCTCATCGCGTTGCTTGTGGCGGCGATTTTCCTGGCAATCCCATTTATAGCGATTCCTTTCGCAATCGGAATTGTGGTGCACTGGGTTCTTGCGCAGAGGAAGAGCAGGAAGAGCATTTTCGGCGAGAACAAAGTGCTTGCGATGATTACAGCCGCGCTGCTTGCCCTCGCGGGGCCGGTTGCTTTCTATGCGCTGCTTGTGCTTCCCGTGCTTCTTTCTAGCCTGTTTTATTCCGGCGGCGCGCCCTATTTTTTAGAGATGCTTTTCCCAAGTTTAATTTTTTTCATTATTTCGCTTTTAATTTTCGCGCCGTACTTCGCTTCCATGGCTTGCGGATTCTTTTTCAGGAAAAGCGGCTACAACAAGCGCTGGCTGCTTGGCGCCGCAATCGTTTTCGCAATTCTCGTGCTGGCTGCAATACTGCCCTTCATCGGCCTGCCGGTTTACTACTAGGGGTATAATTTAAATAGGTTTCTTTATCATAAAATCTAATAATCTCCTTTTAGCTTTAAGTCAATTTGATGGTTTTTTTTATGGGCGCAATAAAGCAAATACAGCGTACATTTGAGCGCGAGTTCGCGGGCGAGAAAGGCCAGGACTACGATTACGGCAAGATACAAAGGGACAGGATGGTCGGCTTCAGGAAAGAGAAGCATTCAATAGTGCGCATCGAAAAGCCGACGAACATCGCAAGGGCAAGGACTCTCGGCTATAAGGCGAAAAAGGGCTTCATTGTTGTCAGGGCGAGGATTCGCAAGGGAAGCGGAATGCACACTCGGCCGCGCAGCGGAAGAAAGCCGCGGTCAATGGGAGTAAACAAGCTCACGCGAAAGAAGAACATCCAGACAATGGCGGAAACGCGCGCCTCGAGGAAATACCCAAACTGCGAGGTCCTTAACAGCTATTACATCGGCGACGACGGAAAAAGCCATTATTTTGAGATAATCCTTGTTGACACGCACGCGCCGGAAATAACCGCCGACCCGGAAATAAACTGGATCTGCGAGCCAACCCAGGGGGGAAGGGCCGAAAGGGGCCTCACTGCGGCAGGCAAAAAAGGAAGGGGCCTGCGCAGAAAAGGAATGGGCGCAGAGCGCGTAAGGCGAAAAGGAAGGCCCGCCAAATAAGCCTTTTCTTAAAAAAGAAAAGCCTTGGGAAAAGAAACAATTTTTCTGCGAAAAATTGTAATCACTACTAATTAATCGCTTTTTTAATTGTTTTTCAGCTATTTTTCCCTATATGGCTAACGCGGGCAAAGTCTATTTCATAAAAACCAATTTTGTCAAGAATCTTGAGCCGGCGCTCGGCAAATTCAGCCTCAGCGCGTGGAAGGGCAAGAGCGTTGCGGTGAAGCTGCACATGGGAGAGTACGGCAACCTGAATTATGTGCGGCCGCCGATTGCCGGAAAAATCGTCGAGCTGCTGAAGGCCGCTGGCGCAAAACCCTTCTTGTACGATTCTGTCACAAAATACAAAGCAAAGCGCTACACCGTCGGGGATTATTATGACACCGCGCGGAGGAACGGCTTCACGGAAGAAACAATTGGCTGCCCCATCGTAATTTCCGACAACGCAATCGAAAAGAAAGGCGTTTTGTTCGATGCCGGCGTCTGCAAGGAAATAGCGGAAGCCGGCGCGATGGTTGTCCTCACGCACTGCAAGGGGCACGCTTTCAGCGGCCTTGGCGGCGCGATAAAAAATTTGGGAATGGGCGCTGTTGACAGGAAAACAAAGGATGCCTGCCACGGCAAGGCGAACATGGTTGTCGACCCGCAGAAATGCAAAGGCTGCGCGGCGTGCGTGGATGGCTGCCCGGTTGGCGCGATTGAAGTGAAAAAAGGGAAAGCTGCCATTGATTACGGGCGATGCTGGGGCTGCGCGAAATGCTTCAAGGCATGCCCGCAGGGCGCGATGTCGCCGCGTGAAATAATGCCTGACGCCGGGCTCGCGAATTGCGCCCTTGCGGTTCTGAATTGCTTTGAGAAAAAAAATCTTCTTTTTGTGAACGTGCTAATGGACATCGCGAAGATATGCGACTGCCATGGGGATGCCGCTCTTGCCGAAATGCCCGGCATCGGCATTCTCGCAAGCGACAATATACTTGCAATCGACAACGCGAGCATTGACCTTATCAACCAAAAATTCGGAAAGGACTTTTTCGATTCAATCGGCTACAGGGACCCGAAGCAGCAGATTGAGTGGCTTGAAAAGCATGGCTATGGGAAAAGGGATTATGAACTGGCAGGGATTTAATTGAAGATGCCGGGCAGGGCGCAATGCCTTAAACTGCTGGAAAAACACAGTGTTCCAGGGAATATGGTGAGGCACGCGCTCGCGGTTGAAAAAGCCGCTGTTTTTATCGCGAAAAAAATCTCCGAAAGCGGGGAAAAGGTTGACACGGCTCTCGTGAGCAGGGGCGCGCTGCTGCACGACATCGGGAAGCCCGAGAGCCTGCGCTTTGACGGGCGCCACGGCAACAAGGGTCACGGCGAAAGGGGAAAGGAAATCCTGCTCGCTGAGGGAATGCCTCCCGCTGTCGCGGAAATCGCGCGTTCGCACGCGCTTTACATTGTCATGGAAAAAAACCCGTTCAAAAGCATTGAGGAAAAAATAGTTTTTTTGGCCGACAAAAGGGTTAATCATGGCAGGATTGTTCCGCTCGATGAAAGGTTCAAATACCTGCTTGGGAGATACGGCACAACGAAAGAAAAGTTTGAGAGGATTTCCGCCTGCAGGGAAAAGGTAGAAGAACTGGAAAAAGAGCTTCTCGGAAGCGCCAAAAGCAGAAAGGAATTTGGCGAACTGGAGTGAATTAAAATGCCAAAAAAACAGCCGCAGCCCGCCCGCAAGCTTCCCAGAAAAAGCAAGAGGCCCAAGAGGCGCTACCTTCTTTTTGAGCTGGGCGGCGAAAAGCCTTTCAGCCCAAAGCAGGCCTTTGACGCGGTGATGGGCGCGTGCAGGCATTCTCTTGGGGCAGAAGCCCTGAAAAAAGAAGGAATCTGGTTCATTGTGTTCAATCCGCAGGGCGGCAGGGGCATTGTGCGCTGCTCCCACAAGAGCGTTTCTGCGGTAAAAGAGGCTGTTGACGGCATTGAAGGGGCGGAAACCCTGCTTGTAAGCGGCACCCTGAGGAAAATAAAGCCGCATTTGTGATTTTATATCCCAAAGGGAAAAAATATAGATACAAAATTTGCCCGTTGATAGCTATGGCAAAGGGCACATATTGCTCTTTGCATATTAGGCAAGCTTTTTATAGGTTACGTTGTTCAAGATATAAAAGTAGGGAGAATACAGTATTTATTGGGGGCGCGTTTTTTAATGTATCCGGTCAATTCAAGGAAAAGCAGCGCTTACGACAGGGTCAGCACTATGTTCAGCCCTGACGGGCGGCTGTACCAGGTTGAGTACGCGAGCAAAATCGTGGAACAGGGCACTGCAGGCGCTGCGATGATTTACGATAAAGGGGTTTTGTTCTCCGCGGACAAGAAGGTCCAGAGCAGGCTTATCCTTCCGGACAGCATTGAGAAGCTTTTCAAGATTGACGACCATATCGGCGCGATAAGCAGCGGGCTTGTGGGAGACGCAAGGCGCCTGGTGCAGATTGCGCGGCGCGAGGCCCAGCAGAACAGGATGTACTACGAGGAGAGCATCCAGGTCGAGGCTCTTGTTAAGGAAGTCGGGAGCGTCAGCCAGGTTTTCACGCAGTATGCCGGCATGAGGCCCTTCGGGGTTTCTTTTGTGATTGGAGGCATTGACGAGTCGGGCAAGAGGCTGTTCGAGACAGAGCCGAGCGGCGCGCTTGCCGAGTACAAGGCGATTGCGATTGGGAAAGGAAAGAAAGAGGCAATGAAGTTGCTTGAGAAGGATTACAGTGACAACATGAGCCAGGAGGAAGGAATCGGGCTTTTGCTGAAGGCTCTTGAGAAGGGGCTTGAAGAGAAAGAGCAATTGGACGTTAACAGGCTTGATTTTGCTTTTATTGAGGGCGGCAAAAAGTTCGAAAGGATTCCGAAACAGAAAATAAAATCTGTCTTCAGCAAAAAATAACGCCTTTTTTTCCCTAACCCGCTTGCTGCGCAGTTTAGCAGGGTGGTTTTATGGTAAAGCTCGAGAAAGCCGTTATAGCGCGGCTTGAATTCAAGGGAGACAAGTTCGAATTGCTTGTTGACCCGGATCTTGCGCTGCTGCTAAAGAAGGGGGAAAAAGTCGAGGCGGGCGAGCTGCTTGCCGTCGACACGGTGTTCAAGGACGCCGCAAAGGGAAGCGCCCAGAGCCCCGAAGCGTTGAGCAAGGCGTTCGGGACAACGGAAATAATCCCGATTGCGAAGAGAATAATTTTGGAAGGAGAAGTTCATCTAACAACGGAACAAAGGAGGGCGATGAGGGAGGCGAAAAGGCTGGAGATGGTTGAGTTCATTTCGCGCAACGCGATGAACCCCCAGACCGGAGCGCCGCACCCGCCGAAAAGGATTGAGAACGCAATGGAAGAGGCAAAGGTGCAGGTCGACGAGATGAAAACCGTCGAGGAACAGCTGCCGGCCGCGCTGAACGCGATAAGGAGGCTTATCCCGATTTCAATGCAGCAATTGAAAATCGCGGTTAAGGTCCCTTCCGAGCACAGCGGCAAGGCGAGCAACACGCTGCACAGGTACCATCTGCTCCGGGAAGAATGGCAGAACAATGGCAGCCTCATCGCGGTTGTGGAAATGCCGGCAGGCATGAAGCAGGATTTTTTGAACGAGCTGAATCATTTGTGCCACGGCAACGTTGAATCGAAAATAATTGCATGATGGAGTGGTTTTTGATGGAAGTGGAAGAGCAGAAAGCGGAACACAAGAGGAAGCAAATAGTGATTCCGGGAGAGATGGTCACGGAGCAGAGGAAAAAGCTCGGATCGCATGTTTTCATAGAGAACGGCAAGGTTTTCAGCGATTCGCTCGGGATAACATATCCGGATTCTTCGACGGTGTATGTTGTGCCGCTGCACGGCAAGTACCTGCCGCTGGAAGAGGATGTTGTTGTGGGGGTTGTGAGCAGGGAGACATTCAACGGCTACATCGCAGACATCAACAGCATTTACCACAGCTTTGTTTCGAAGGAGCACATTCGGGACCAGATGTCAAGGGGAACCGCGATTAGCGCGAAAATAGACCGCGTGAATGAAATAAACGAGGCAAGCCTGGTTGACGTGCGCGCTTTTTTGGGCGGCGAAGTAATAGAGGTCAGCCCGGTGAAAATACCGCGCATAATCGGGAAGAACGGGAGCATGCTCACGATACTGCGCTCGATGACCGGCGTCAACGCGCTTGTGGGAAGGAACGGCTGGATCTGGGTAAAGGACGGCGATATCCCGCTTTTCATCGAGGCGGTCAGGCTGATTGAAAGGGAATCACATTTAAGCAATCTTACAAACAAGGTTGAGCAATTCCTGAAAGAAAGGAAAAACACTGAAATGAAGAAGGTTGAGTAAATATGGCGAAAAAAAAAGAGGATGAACTGGAATACGTTAAGAACGGAAAAAGGCTGGACGGAAGAAAGGTTGACGAGCTGAGGAAAATAAAGCTTGAGGTAGGGGTCATGCAGAGGGCCGACGGAAGCGCTTACATAGAGTGGGGGCAGAACAAGATAATCGCGGCTGTTTACGGCCCGAGGGAAGCACTGCCAAAGCACATACAGGACCCGTACAAGGCGCTGGTCAACTACCAGTACAGGATGGCTACCTTCAGCGTTCCCGACAGGAAGCAGCCGAAGCCAGGAAGAAGGGAAGTGGAAATAAGCAAGGTCAGCGGGGAAGCGCTTGAAAAGGCGATTTTCCTTGAAAGGTTCCCTAACACCACAATAGACATCTTCGTCGAAGTGCTTGACAGCAACGCGGGAACGCGCGTTGCGGCTCTCACTGCGGCGTCACTGGCTTTGGTGGACGCGGGAATCCCGATGAGGGACATGGTTGCCGCGGTCGGAGTCGGAAAAGCCGGCGGCCACATAATCCTCGACCTGGACAAGGAAGAGGAGGACGCGCCGGACGCCATCGACATTCCGCTCGCCATACTGCCGAGGACAGAGGAAATAGTCCTATTGCAGATGGACGGCCTGATGACCAGGGAAGAATGGGACAAGGCCGTGGAGCTCGGCCTCAAGGGCTGCAGGCAGGTTTACGAGATGCAGCGCGAGGCACTGAGGAAAAAGTTCGCGGAAGCCGAAAAAATGGAAGAGGCGCCGGCAGGTGCCGAAATTGCCGCCGCAGGCGAGCAAGAGGAGAAGGGTGAGTGAAATATGCAGGAAGCAATTTGGGACTTGAGAACAGACAAGATTCTCGCCGCCATAAAGGAAGGCAAGCGCGTTGACGGCAGGAATCTTGACGAGTACAGGAAAATAACAATCCAAAAGGACATCAGCCAGAACGCCGACGGCAGCGCAAGGGTAAAACTGGGCAAGACAGACGTAGTAGCCGGAGTGAAAATGGTTCCCGGAACGCCTTACCCGGACATGCCCGGCGAGGGCACAATCAGCGTTGGCGCGGAATTCCTTCCGATTGCGTCACCCTCATTCGAATCAGGCCCGCCGAGAGAAGAGGCGATAGAGCTTGCGAGGGTTGTCGACAGGGGCATAAGGGAAAGCAAGACACTTGACTTCAAGTCGCTCTGCATCAAAGAGGGCGAACAGGTCTGGGTTGTCTTTGTCGACCTTTACATGCTCGACGACGACGGCAACATGTTCGACGCTAGCAGCATAGCCGCGATGTCGGCGCTGCTTGAGACGAAAATGCCGAAGCTGGAGGACAACAAGATTGTGAAGGGCGAGTACCACGGCAAGCTAAAGCTTGCGAGAAAGCCGCTGCTCTGCACTTTCGCGAAAATCGGCGAGAGCGTTGTTTTGGACCCGATGCTCAGCGAGGAAATGGCGATGAGCGCGAGGTTCAGCTGCGCGACAACCGAGGACAATTACATCTCGGCCTTCCAGAAGGGAGGCAGGGGCTCCTTTACCCCAAAGGAAATCGGCGAGTGCATTGACACAGCGTTCAAAAAAGAGAAGGACATAAGGAAACTTTTGTAAGGCGGGCTGTATATATGGGAAACACAAAAAAAGTCGGCAGGGCCGGAAGATACGGCGCAAGATACGGCATAGGGATAAGGAAAAGGCTGCTTAAGATAGAGGACAAGCAGCGCAAGTTCTACAATTGCCCGTTCTGCGGCTTCAAGAAAGTGAGGAGAAAGGCGCCCGGCCTTTTCTCGTGCAGAAAATGCGGCGCCACTTTCACGGGCGGCGCTTACCTGCCCGCTACCCTGAGCGGAAGCATAGTGCAGAAGATGGTCAGCCAGAAGGCATTCCTGCCGAACCTGAAGGAACTGCTGGAAGTAAGGGAAACAACGCCAACCGCTGAGGCAAAGGGAGAAATCAGCGGGCCAGTGGAAGAGAAGCCGGCCAAGGGAAAAGAGAACCCCAAAGCCGAGCGCAAGAAAAAGGAAAACGCGGATATTTAAGGTGAAAAAATGAGCTACAAATGCGGCAAATGCGGCGAGGAAATCGAAAAGCTGCCCGACGGAATAATACGGTGCCCTGTCTGCGCATACAAGGTCCTTTACAAAAAAAGGGTGCCTGTTGCAAAAGAATTAAAGGCAAGGTAGTTAGGATTGTACGAGCTTTCAATCGAAATCACGTTCCCAAAGGCAGGGGCAGCGGCAATTGCGTATAATGCGATAATGCCCGAGCTTGGCTCGCGCAATTCGAAGAGAAGCAGCACCGGTGTTAGTATTAAAAAAAGCACGATGTCAATAAATATAAAAGCAAACGACAAAACCGCTTTGAGGGCTGCAGGCAACGCGTGCCTTAACTCGGTTATTCTTGCAAAAAACATCTCGGAGGTTTGACAGGTATTATGGCTGAAGAGCAAGACCCAAAGGAAATAGAGTCCAAAATAATCGAATTCGAGAGGAACAGGGTGCAATTGCTTAACACAACCGGCCAGAAGCAGCAGATGCAGCTGCAGAGCGGCGCAATGGGGCAGGCACTGGAAGAGCTGGAGAAAACAAAGGAAAAGAAAGTTTACAAGGCGGTAGGAAACATCCTCATACAGTCCGACACGGAAAAAGTGAAAAAAGAGCTCAAGGAAAAAAAGGAAGGGCTTGACCTGAGGGTAAAGACAATGCAAAAGCAGGAAGAAAGCCTTGTCAACAAGCTAAACAAGCTCAAGGTAGACCTGGAAAAGACAGGCAAGGAAAGCAAAACAGGCAAAGAAAGCAGAAAGTGACCTTTCTTGCTGAATTCGCTCGCGGACCTTAAAGGAAAAAAAACCCTTTTGATAACGCACAGCGGATGCGATGTCGACGCAATCGGCGCCGCGGGCGCAATCCTATTTTCCATGCAAAAAAACAATTCCGCGCGCATAATAGTGCCGTCGCACATGGCGCTTCCCGCGCAAAGGCTCGCCAAGCAGATGCGCATACCGTTCTCCGTGAACAAAGGCGCCGGGCTGCCCCAGGCCGACGCGCTTTTTCTCATAGACTTCAATTCGCTCTCTCTCGCGGGAAATCTCGCGGGCGCGATAACGGCGTTTCCGGGAAAAAAATTCCTCATCGACCACCACGCGCCGTCGGCCGAAAAAATCGCCCCAAAAGAGAACACTCTGATTGATGAAAACGCCGCATCCTCCTGCGAGCTTGTCTTTGAAATCCTCAAAAAGAGCGGGATCCCGCTTTCAAAACAAGCGGGGGCATGCATGGCGTGCGGAATAATAGCGGACAGCGCGCACTTCATGGCCGCGAGCAGCGGCACTTTCCGGACAATGGCGGAAACAATGCGGGCAAGCGGAAAATCCTTCCCCGAACTGCTCGCGCTTTTCAACTCGAAAAAAGGGTTCGACGAAAAAATAGCCGCGCTGAAAGCCGCGAAAAGGGCGCGCATCTTCAGGCTCGGGGATTGCATTGCGGCGACAGCGCGCATCGGCGCTTTCGAAGCCGACGCGGCCTCAACGCTGGTGAAAATCGGCGCGGACATGGCATTCACGGGCGACAGCGGCAAGCAGGGGATAAGGATAAGCGGAAGGGCATCACAGGCGGCGCTCCGAGAAACAGGGATAGACCTCGCGAAAGACGTTTTCCAGCAGCTGCCGCAATTCTACGGCGGGGACGGTGGCGGCCACCCGGGCGCGGCGGGATACAACGGCCCTGAAGGCAACATTGAAGAAGCGCTCTCAAAATGCGTGCAACTGGCGCTGGACTTCCTCAAGCGGAAAAAACAGGGCGCCGAACTGAGCGAGTACAAATAGCAACCCACGCCAGTTATGTATACATTATACTATTTTTAGCAGGTCTTTGATGTCCCGCAGGACAAAGTCTGATTTCGATTTTCCCTTGAACAGCTGCCCGTAGCTTGCGAGCGCAGTCATCATGCCAACGCTCTTCGCGCCTTTTATATCCCGTTCCGGATTGTCGCCGACAAACAAAATCTCCTCCGGCCTCAGCTTCACTTTCCTTATGGCCGCCCTAAAAGGCAGCTTGCTCGGCTTCAGCCTGCCGGTGTCCTCCAGCGCAATCACGATGTCAAAAAATTCGATTAAATTCATTTCCGCAAGCCGCAGCCACGCCTGCATCCGCGGCGCGTCGCTCACAATCCCCAACAAAAGCCCCTTCTGCTTCAGCTTTATCAAAGTTTCCATCACATGCGGGTACGGCACAAGATGCCCTCCCTTCACGCGCCTGTAGGCCGCAACACCCGACGCAAGAACCTTGTAGTCCACGCTTCCCATCGCCTTCCTGAGGAATTTCTCGAAAATATTCTGGTTCTCTATGCCGACCTTCCCGTACATTTCGAAAAGAAGCTTTCTCGCCCTGTCCTCCTCCATCGGCAGCCCGGCCTCGACCATCGCGCTTATCGCGGCGCCGCTGCAGGCCTCCTTCATCCGCATGAAGTCCACAAGCGTGTTGTCGAGGTCGAACAAAACAGCCTTAATCACGGAAATCCAGACAAATTCACGCAAAATTATCCTTTTAAACAATTGCCCCCGCTTAATTAATCGACGAATATGAGATGCACGAAATGCGATGTTGAATTGCGCGAGGTCGGCCTCAGCCAGGTCGCAGGCGGAAAGATTTTCGCAACACTCGAGTGCCCGAGCTGCCACAACAGGACAATGCAGGAAAAGAAAAAGCCCTTCATGACAAGGCTTTAAGCGGCGCCACTTTTTTCAGCGGTTGCTATGGACAATTTGCTTCTTCCTGGTACAATAAAAGAACGCCTCGAAAAAATAAAATCAGGCATAGCGCTGTCCTGCGCCAAAACAGGCCGGCCGCCAGGCGAAATCTCAATTCTTGCCGCTACAAAATCCCAGCCGCCCGAAAAAATCCTTGCCGCTGTTTCCGCCGGAATCGCGATTTTTGGCGAAAACTACCTGCAGGAAGCCGAGAAAAAAATATCCGAAATCGGCCGCAATGTGCAATGGCATTTCATCGGGCACCTTCAGGCGAACAAGGCAAAAAAAGCAGGGCAATTGTTCGACATGGTCCAGACAGTTGACAGCCTGAAGGTCGCGCAAAAGCTAGATGCGGCTTCCGCTTCCGAAAACAAGGTTCTTCCAATCCTCATCGAGGTCAATATCGGCGAAGAACCGCAGAAGTTTGGCGTGCTCCCCGCAGGCGTGCCTGAATTTGTGCGATCCTTAAGCGGCCTGAAAAATTTGGAAATCCGCGGCCTGATGTGCATGCCTCCGCAGCTCCCCGCAGAGCAGGCAAGGCTTTGCTTCAAAAAAATGTCCCAAATATTCCTGCAGTTAAAATCCGCCAGGCAGGGCAATTTGAACCCGAAAACGCTTTCCATGGGAATGAGCGGCGATTTCACAGTTGCTGTCGAAGAGGGCAGCACGATGGTGCGCATCGGCACAGCCTTGTTCGGGGACCGTGTGAACCTTAGGTTCACGGGGCCTCGCAAACCGTAAGGTTTGCAAGGAAGGAAAAAATAGCCCATTTTTTTACAGGTTCTTGACTTTCAGGAAGCAGTTCTCGCAGATGAACCTCTCGTTGAAATCCATCCCTGTTTCGCTTCTCGAATTGCAGAGAATGCAGATTTTTCCCTTTTGGTCAGGCTGCTTGCTGTCCGCCCATGCCCTCAACAGCTCCCAGGCGATCCATTTGGGAAGCATGAACTCGCGAAGGACCGTCTTGTCGTTCTTCCTGATTCTTTCCGCCTGCGAAGGCATCACCCGCCTGTGCAGTGTCTTGAGCATTTTCACCTTTTCCATGTCGCCTTTTCTTGTAAGCTCGGTTATTGTCTGCTCTAAAAAATCGTTCATTCAATTATCACTTCAAATAAATTACTCGCTTGCCGTTTTTAACCTTTGCCCTCTTGCTGTAGCGCTCAAGGTAATGCACTGTGCTCTTCGGAATCTGCGTTACCCTCTCAATCTCGCGCAGGGACTGGTGGTCCCTCCGCATCTCCAGCGCATGCAGCATGCTTTGCAGCGGCACGGAAATAGCGCGCCCCTGCCTTTTCTCTGCCTGCAGCCCTATGCCCTTCTCCCTGAGAAGCGCAACCGATGCTTCCGGCATTCTTTTGAGGCAGCTCGCGCTCAGCGTTATCTTCTCCAGCCCGCTGCATTTCTTCAGAATCGCCTCAAGCAACTTTTTCTTCACGGGCCGCACAAGGTGCAGAACCTCCGCTTCAGCAGGAATCTCCGAAATCCTTGTGCCGGGATAAACAGCGGCAATCATGCACGATTTTTAGGACAAAACCAATTAAAAATCTTGTTCAGCGCCCTTTCCTTATCCGCATCCTTTTCACTATCGCCCGCTTCGCGGCGTACTGTATGCCCTGCAGTATCTCTTTTTTCTCCAGCCTCGACCCTTCGGTGACATACCCGCTTTCCGTCTCCCGAACATAAGGGCCCGCCCAGGCAACATTCGCCTTTTTCTGCAGCGCGTCAAGCACTTTCGCGCAGTTCAGCCTGCCGCTCACCCTTATTTTCATCACCGCGCTGCCCACTCTCGTGGCGCTGTGCGCGTCGCTTCCCGCGGTTATGAACGCGGCGCTTTGCCCCAGCGTTATGGGCTTTGCGCACCTTTCAATTAGTTCCCTGCTTTTCTTGTCAAGCTTCTGCTTTACCTTTTTCCCGAGAACGCTGAGCCTTGTCTTTCTCGCAATCCGGCTTTTCTCGAGGAAATCAAAAAAATTGAACGGCTTCCTTATCCAGTTGCTCCTGTAGAAGAACCCGCTGACATTCCCGAACATGCCGTTATAGACCTCGACCCCGAGCTTCCCCTCCCCGACAAGGCTCTGCAGCTTCTTCTCGCCCAGAATATAAGCCGCGCTGTCATAGCTCAATCCCCAAGGATGCGAGATGCTGAGCAGCAGTTTCTCTTTTTCCGCGATTGAAACAAGCTTTTCTATTGGCATGCCCTTGTCGTAAAGCGCGCCGAGCGAATATATGCCCTCGTCCCTGCCGTACGCGAGCACGTGCCCGATGGCGGTGTTCAGCTCCATCCCCGGCAAAAGCAGCGCGTTTTTCGGCTTGCTCTCCAGCAGCATCTCGTATGCCTTCCACGGCTTCTTGTCAGCATGCTCTGTAATCGCGACAGCGTCAATCTTTTTCCTTCCAACCGCCTTCCAATACCTTTCGGGCAGCTCGCGCTTCTCTATGAGATGCGTGTGCAAATCAACAGTAATCATCCGCATGCTGGAAGGAATAACACCAGAAAACTATTTAAAACAAGGAATTGCGGGCTTGTCTGTTCTTTGGATTGGGTTATTTCTTTGCGCGGTATTTCGCCAAGGCTTTTTCCTTGGGGATATACCTTAATCCTTTCATTCGCATTTCCTCTTTTTCTTTTGTTATCTTTTTTGAGACAAGTTCCGTTTCAGTTGCCATAGCCATCTTTTGCATCAATATCCATTTATTGCTTTTGCAGAGCCAGTGCCGCAAATTGCATTGCTGTGCCATCTTCTGGCATGCCAGCTATATAGTGGAACATTTAAATACCACAAAGCGCCTTCTCTCTTCGCAATGCCAACAACTTCTGCGATGCCAGAACAGAAAGCGCGCGCTTTCTCTTCCTTCGATTCGGCAGTATCCGCTTCCAAGGAAAAGGAAATCTTCGACCTCATCGCGAAAACCTGGCCGACGACGCCGCTTGAGATCGCAATGCACTTCAAGGAGGACCTTTCTTCGCGCGAGCTGAAGAAGAGGGCGAGCACAAAATACGCCTACTATCTCAAAAAGCTCGTTGAAAAGCGCCTTGTTCTCAGCAAGCGCGCGGGCAACGGCCTGATTGTCTGGCCGCTTCAGGTTGAGAAATACCGCGCAATCCACAGCATCCTGGAAAGTGACCTTTGATGCCGCTGAACGATTTTTACATGAAGTTTTTTTTCACCGGCGGCCTGGAGTACCGGCACAACAATTTTTTTCTCGTTAAAGTGCCTTTCGTAATGTGCCCGAATGAAGTGCTTGCGGGAATGCTTGAGGTCGGAAGCCCTGATTTCGTAACGCGCCTGTACAGCAGCGTCAGGGATAGCGTTAACAGGCATCTCATCGAGCAGTTCGGCACTGATTTCGGCTACCACGGCGAAAAAATGGTTTCTTTCGTGCAGTCTTACTTCACTGCCTCGGGCTGGGGCCTGATCCAGAACATCGACCTTGACATGGGCGCAAAGCACGCCATTGTGACGCTCACGAACAACCCTTTTGCGGAGCGCCTCAGGGGAAAGGTCGCAATGCCGGCAGACCACATCCTGAGGGGAATTCTCGCCGGGCTGTACTCCTACGCTTTCCAGGAAAAAGTGGACTGCGTCGAAATACACTGCGCAGCGCTCGGAGAGGACAACTGCGAATTCATAATAAAGCGCCAGAACGAATTCGACTTCTCGGACAAGCGCGTGCAGCAGCAGATTATGCCGGAAATCTGAATCTTCAATTGCTTTCCTTTATCTTGCGCAACAGTTCCTGTTTTTTCTTTTTCAGTTCCACTATGTTCAAGCCGATATATTTCGCTTCCCTGAATCCTTGCACTATTTCAACAAGCCTTTTTTTGTAGTGCGTTATGCCGTGCTTTTGCAGCAGCCTGTTGTATGCCGTGAAATCTATTTCCGATTTCAGCAGCAGGCTCATTATGTCAATCCTGTCCTTCAGCCCTTTTTCGCTTTCTTTTCTCGCTTCCTCGGCGCCCTGCTTCAGGGCCAGGAGAATTTCCGGTTTCACTACGCTGAAGCCCCCTATTTTCGCGGTTTCCTTGGCGGCGTCTTCCAATGGCATCGCCAGCCTTGAATAATGCGGCACGTAAACGTCGACGTCTATTTCCTCCATCTTGAACTCGTATTTGCGCAGCCGGTCGTTTTTGCGCAGGCCGAACAGCCCGCGCAGCCTTCCGAGTTCCTCAAAATCGACTATTATGTCAATGCCCTTGCTTTTGTGGCTCTTTGTGTAGAGCCATGCGGCCCAGCCGCCTATCAGTGTGAACCGTATGCCGGCTTTTTCGAGTTCCTGCAGCTTTTCCCAGCTTTTCTGCGTTATCAGCTCATTCCAGTACGGCATCAACCCTCGCCTCCAGCGCCTTCAGGAAATCGCTTGCATACCATTCAGGCATGTTCCACAAGTCCGCGAAAAGCAGCCCTATCGGCGCAACGCCGGAGTACTCCCGCATCAGTTCGTCCTTTTGCAGTGCAAAAAGATTGGCAGGCTTTTTCGATTCCGGAAACCTCGTGCGCATTTCCCCCAGGTCTTCGGCATAAACATACACCTCGCTGTAGTCAGCCGGCGCGTCCCTGAACCTGAACCAGTAGCCGCTGTAGCCAGTGAAAACAGAGCCGCCCGGCATTCTTTTCTCAATCTCGCGCACAGGGGCTTCAACGCGCGTGCTGTAAGCAATGTCCTTCTGAAAATTCCTGTTGCTTGCCCAATAGTACAAAATCTTTTTCGGGTTCACCACGGAAAAATTCCGCGGGTTCACCTTTACAGCGCTCATTCTCCTGAGCGGCAGCAGTGCATGGTTCACATTGCTCAGCGACATCCGCAAGGCCGCTGCAAGCCCTTTTTGCGTGAACTCGCGCTTCCGCTGCTCAAAACACTGGAACAGCAACTCCCTGTAGACAAACTCTGTCTTAAGCATAATACAATACTTTGGCAAATTTGTATATAAATATTTCGATAAAGGTAGAAACATATAAAAACTCTGGTCTTATTCGGTTTCCAACCAAAAAGGGGGCTGCAGCAGGCTACGCCGGAGATTTGAGAAATTGCTGGTTTGTTTTTTCTTGTTTGTGATTAAAACCCCTTGAAAAGGTTGTACAGCCTCTTCTTTTGCTTTGATTATTTTTGTTCAACCAAAAAGTTGATTTTTGTTCGAAATGCGAACAATGATTTTTCGCCTGTACGGTAATTCTGTGGAGCCAGCCTAGGATATGAATAAAACCCTGTTGGAAAGTTGAATTCTACTATCCTTTACAAAAATTCAAGCCTGGCAGAAAAAATCCGCCAAGAAAACCTAAAACAATTTTGCAGTTAACCGGCAAAAGAAATTTCCGACAAAATTATTCAGCGCAAGGCAGCCGAGAGCGGGCGCGCAGCGATACTTCGGGAAAAGGCAATAAACCCATGTTTTTTTACTTCTTCCCACCAATAAATTACTCTTAATCATGGGGCTTTTGTTGCCGCGCGTTGCAGGAAATGGCTCTTCCACCAAGGGCGTTATTATCCAGATTCTTAGCGACGAGTGGCCTCTTTCCGCGAAAGAGATTTCTAACCGGTTTAACAAAAAATCAGGCGCGCCCCTTTCTTACCAAGCGATTCACAAGCTGCTTAATTCGTTGTGCAAGGATAATGCCGTTGAAAAAAACAGCGGGCGTTATTCGTTGAATATCGGGTGGGTTCTGAAAAGGCATGATGAGCTATTGGAAATCGAAAAACGCATTGTAGCATCTAGGGGCGGCAAAGAAAACAAAGCAACCACGATTTCGTTTGATTCCTGGCATAAGGCGGGCCAATACCTGCTTAGGGTCATAGCAGACCAATTAAATGTGGATGCTGGAGAAACCGGGGTTGTTTTCCATAACCATCTTTGGTGGATTTTAAGTTTGTCGCCTGAGGATTACCCCCGCTTAAAAAAACTGTGTTCTGCCAAGCCGTATATCGCATGCCGAAATTCTTCCGTTACCGACCGGATTTTGGCGAAGATGTATTCCCAAATGGGGTGCAGGGTCAAATTGGGCGTGAGCTATTCGTGTAACTATGATTTTATAGTGTACAAGAATAAAATATACCAAACCTATTTTTTGGACAGCCTGGGGGTTGATATCGATAAAGGGTACAGGAAAATGAGTTCCCCCCTTGATATGGGAAATAACTTTTACCGGAAATTTTTGGAGAAAAAAAGCAAAATCCAGTTAGTGATTTTGGAAAACCCAGAGCTTGCGGAAAAATTAACGCAGGATGTACTGCGCTGCTTCAAAAACAAGAAAAAATGATTTTGGCCCAGTTCCGGCCAGCCAAAGCCGCCCAAGAAAACTTTAAATATTCCCGAATAGTTAATAGTATGGCTATGGTTCGGACAAAAACCGGCATCCAGGGTTTGGACAAGGCGCTGCAGGGCGGCATTCCCGAGGGAAACACCGTCCTCGTTAGCGGCGGGGCCGGAACTGGAAAAAGCACGCTTTGCCTGCAATTCTTGGTGAATGGCGCGCAGCTTTTCGGCGAAAAAGGCCTTTACATTAGCACCGAGCAGACCGAAGAAGAGCTGCGCAAGCATGCTGAAAAATTTGGCTGGAACCTGAAGACGCTGCAGGATAAGATTTTGATTAAATTTGCTTTCTTTGACCTCACCGAGGGAAATGATTTCATGGCGAAAATGGACTTACTGATAAAAGAGTTCAAGCCAAAAAGAATTGTTATTGATAGCCTAACAACACTAACAGACGCACTTATAATTAGTGGATTAGGGGAGAAAGGTAGTTTCAGTCTAGTGCAGATTGCGGAGACTGTTTCACCCATACCAAGAACTGAGCAAATAGTGTCTAAAAGTATTCTCTACAAGTTAATAAACGAGTTGAAAAAATTCAATGTAACTACTTTACTTACAAGCGAACTGCCTGAAGAAATGAAATCACTGAGTGCCGATGGTGTTAGCGAATTCATCACTGATGGAGTTATAATTTTGAGTGCGTTGGCTGTAGGTGGGCAGTTAAATAGAACGCTCCAGGTTCGGAAAATGCGATATACCCCAATGGAGGGGGGGATTAATTCTTATTCTATTACCTCCGCAGGTATTGAACTTGAATGATTAAAATGGATCTTACTGATTCGGTAGTGCGGTTATACATTCAAAAATTTATCATGCCAAGGGCGTTAATTTTTGATAAGCCGGGTTTTGTAGATTTTAAGATTTCTGGTAAAACGCAGATTTTTGTAAGGCAATTATTGTTTCCCGAGAGTTTTTTTGTAAATTTGGAGCGGGAGGTTATTAACAAGTATGGGGAAAAGGGTGCGCAAATTCTCTATTCTATAGGTAAACGGTTTGGTTATAGCTTTGCGCAAGTAGGGCGGTTTGAGAATATTAAAGATCACCCCGGTAACAGCGTTAAAAAATGGATTACTATCGCCTGTAAATTTGTGGAAGGCACTTACGCAAGTGAAATATCCAATCAGGCAAATATCGAAAAAGAAACCATCGATGTTATTTTTCGTAACTTTGCAATCTGCAGAAAACTGGGTTATGATTGGTTTATTGCAATAGGTGGCGGAGCGGGAGTGATGGCATGGATATTGCAAAACCCAAAGATTGAGGGGGTTCTTTATGACGGCAAATTTGAGGATAACGGGGACCATTTTTGTAGGTTAAGGTATGCGCCGCCAGCCATGTTAGAAGAATTAAAGGGTAAAATTTGTGGTGGCAAAATTTTAACCGAAACAGGTGTAGATGATCTCACTCCAAACTTTGTGGACTACCTCCGTTTCAACGCTGAAGTGGGTATTAAATACAAAAAATCTTTCAAAGACTTTTTGGATGCCAGATTGTTTGATTATAAGCGTGGCGTGATAACCTATGGCGATGAAAGATTCTTTTTATTGACAGTGGATGCGCTCTACCTTTTGGAGCTAGGATTTGGTAAAGAAAATATGCAGAAGGTAATATTTGATAACGCCTTTAAAGTAGGGAAAGAGATCTTTTCAAATAAACTGAATAATATATCGGATATTTTAGGCTTATTATCCGCTTTAGGTTGGGGTGAACCAATAGATTTTAGTACAAAACAAAAATTTAAGGTAATTATAAACCATTTTCCGTGGACTAAATGGTATGCTATGGTCGATCATGTTTTAATTTCGGGGTTTCTCAGCGGGGTGTTCAGTAATGTTTATAAAAAAAATATTATATTCAGATTAAAGGGTCACGACTTAACGCATAATTCTTTATCCCTAATTTTTGAGGGGGAATCAGCATAGCTAAAATAAAAATTGGCGCTGTTGAAAATAGAATTTACCAACTACGAGAAGAGCGTCCCTTAGTGATTCCACAAGTTGACCCAGAAAAATACTCTAACGAAGAACTGAATCGTCTGTTCAAAAAAATAAGTTCCTGTGGTGTTACTCACATCGCTGTGGGGGGTACTTTTGTTAATCCCGTTAAGCTCCAGAATCTTATAACCATCGCTGTAAAAGACTTCGATTTTTCTTTAGTGACATATTTATCAAACAGTTCTACAAGTTTAGTGACTGGTATAAAAAATAAAACCGCGGTATACTGGATGTCAATTTTTAATGCTGAAAACCCATTCTATTTGCGAGATAATTTAATACTTGCATCAATCCCAATAAAGGAAAGTTATTTTGAGCCTATCCCTACAGCGTATGTTTTTGATGACCGCGGTCAAAATGCTTCTGCAAATTGGCTTGCTAGAGCAACACCAGTGCCAAGAGATAAACCCGAAATCAGCCTCTCTATCGCCTTGGCGGTTCAGTTTTTGGGGGTTCGCTTTTATATCATGGCTGGTGGGTCTGGTAGTCCAATTCCACCCCCTCTTAATCACATAAAGACGCTTGTTAAAAACTCGACCTTGTTCATAATTCCCACAAGCGGAATAAATTCTGTTGAAGCTGCTAAAGAGATATTCGCTGCAGGGGCAGACGCTATTCATGTAGGGCAGTTGATTGAAAATGAAAATGGGTGGGGTACTTTCGTTAAGATGACCCAAATTGCAGCTAAATATGATGGCAAAAGTTTCTTATAACTGTATAAAAAATTACAAAAAAGTGAAGCCAGGCGTTTTTTTCAAAAAAGGCAATACTGGCGCACTTTTGGCAGATCGATTGAATAATTTAGACACCGCTATATTCGATTTAGATGGGACAATTTACCCCTCTTTATTTGTATTAGATTTAACAAGAGGGCTATTTTCAAGCTACTGCAACGAAGGGAATAATACTCGGTGTGAAAAATTAAAAAAGTTAAATCAATTGGTTCTACAAAGCGATTCTCGTCCGTTCTATGACATTTCACGTGATTTTGTGGCACTCTTGGCGGGGGAGAGTTATGCTAAGTTCAAAGCAGAAGTGCCAAAATATTTGCCCCGCATATATCCAGCCGCTCAAGAGGTAATCGCTTTTTTGAAAAAGAAAAACACAAAGTGTTATCTATTCTCACTAACCCCCACATTTATCGCAGAGGTTATTGGTGAGAAACTGAAATTTGATGGAATATGGGCTGTTCCATATAGGACAGTTTGCCGGGGTAAAACCGTTTTTGCAGGGGATTACACTACACCACTCAAAGATTTTGCAGAATTCAAAGCTAAGGGTCTAGAACAACTTAAGATTAAACCGGGTGCTAAATGTATGGTGGCTGGCAATAGTAATGACGATTTACCGCTGTTTTCTTTTGGAGGTTTAAAAATCGCGGTGAATCCTGCGCCTGAAATACTTTTAAGTACCGTCTTTGATTTAGTTTTAATATCAGATAGTGATCCTTGGCAAGGAGTGGCTGAATTTTTATCTAAATATTATTAGCGGTCCATTCTATTTCACGGGTTATTTTATATAATATTTATATACTACCTAGATTGAGATACTATCTATTATGCCTAAACTTGATTTGGAGCAGACGCGACCAGGGTATGATGTTGCTATAATCGGTGCTGGGCCCGCTGGGTGTATTGCAGCTAAGTGCCTTGCTAAGAAGTATACTGTCCTGTTGGTCGATTATCGGTCTCTCCCTAGAAGTAAACCTTGCGGAGGGCTACTAGTGAGTCAAGCGATAGAAGAGCTAAAACAATTTGGGTTGTCCGATGATTTTGTTGTGCCGCCGCAAACATTGGATATAGAATATGTGGATTTTGATAATAACACACGAAAGACTATCCCGAAAGGGTTCATGAATATAGATCGTAGACAATTTGATTCATCTGTGTTTTCATTGGTTCCGAACTCCGTCGATGTTGTGGACAGGACAAAATTGGCTGACTTCACATACACCACCGACAAAAAATATCATGTTCTTATTTTAGAATCAAATGGGTCTATTAAGCCGGTTGTGGCGAATTTTTTAATTGGTGCAGATGGGGCGCTTTCGAGTGTGCGAGAGAAAATATCCCGCCAAAGAGTGCCTTATTATATTGCCATCCAGGAACTTACTACTGGGTGTAAGTTAGATAGAGCTATTTTTTTCTACAACGATGACATAACTGATTTCTATTCTTGGATTATTCCCAAAGGAGATAAAACGTTGATTGGTTCTGCATTAAAACCAGCTAAAGCGCGAGAAAAATTCAATCAATTGAAAGAATTCGTCAAATCACAGTACGGGTTGCATGATGGGGGCGCTATTGATTCGGCTATCATATTAAGGCCAGAAACCCAGAAAGACATCTGTTTGGGGTTGGGGACCGTCTTCTTAGTGGGGGAAGCCGCGGGGCTGATAAGCCCTAGCAGCGGAGAGGGCATTAGTTTTGCGTTGGCAAGCGGTAGAATTTGTGCCGAATCTATAATCACGGGAGGGCGTAACCCTTTGGATTTATACAAAAATAAAGCAAAACCATTAATAGGGCGAGTAATTTCAAAATTAGAAAAATCCCAAAAGATAAAATCAAAAAAGTCTCGGCTAGGTTTAATGCTCGAAAAATAGTTGTGGTGTTCATTTTTAACTATTTTTACAGTACTAAATTATACTGTTTATGCTAGCCATTCTCTCGTCTTTTGGTGCCGGAAGCAAGCGTTCCACAAGGGACATAATAATTCAAATTCTTAGCGACCATTGGCCCTTGAGCGCAAAGCAGGTTTTTGCCGCTGTCAAGAACCAGAGCAAGCAGGATATTTCTTATCAGGCCGTGCATAAGGCTTTGCAGCAGATGGTTTCCGAGGGCGTTCTTGCTGCCGGCAAGAATGGCTATCAAATCAATGCCGATTGGATTAACCGGCTGAAAAGAATGAGCCAAGACCTGGATTCAAAGTATTCTCCCTCGGAAAAAACAAAAATTGCCGAAGAAACAGCGGTATCTTTTACTTTCAACAATTTCAGCCAGATGGGCCGCTTTGTAATTTACAAGCTGCTGAATGGCGAGTTAAATCCTGAAAATAAGCCTTCCCTTTGCCTCTGGCAGCACACCTGGCCCACAATTGGCTTGTCCGATGAGGATTATAGGGCAATTCAGGGCGCTCTCAAAAACACAGTGCATTATTGCATTGTTGAAGGCGATTCCTTCCTAGACAAGTGGTTTGCCGATTCCCTGCAGAAGCTTGGCAAAAAATGCAAAACCAGTGTGGAGTGCCCAGGCAACCCGGACTTGGTGGTGGAAGGCGACTATGTGGCTCAAGTGTTTTTTCCGTTGGATTTCAGGAAAAACTTCAACGCCCAATACGAGAAAATAAAAACAGCAAACGAGGTCGACATTTTCAATGTTTTCAGCGAGATTCTCGGAAAAGAGGCAAAAATAACGCTAACAATCACCAAAAACCTGGTGCTTGCGGACCAGTTGCGGGAAGAAACGCTTCGATTGTTCGAAGATGGTAAAAAATGACTCTGCTTGGGGTTGGTTCTCAGCATAAAAGCACAAAGGATTTGATAGTGCAGATTCTTTCCGAAGAGTGGCCGTTGAGCGCAAAGGAGATTCACGGGCGGGTGCAGAGGATTGGCAGCGAGCCTGTTTCTTATCAGGCAGTGCATAAAAGCCTTGCCGACCTGAAAGGGGATGATGTTGTCCGCGAGGCGGGCAAAAAGTTTATTTTGAATCTGGATTGGATTAAGCAGGTCAAGGGTTTTGGCGAGCGGCTGGAGAAGGCTTATGTTTCGCATGTTTCTTCAAAAGAAGCTGTTGAGGATGCTGCTGTTCGGAATTACCGCTTCAACGACGCGATGAGCTTGGCGAGGTTCATTTTGGACGACTTTTTTGCCCTGCCGAACCCTGAAAACAAGCCTTCTGTTTGCTGGTGGTGGAACATATACCCTACTTTCAGCATTTCGGATGCTGAGTACAGGCGTATGCGCGAAAGGCTGGCGAAAACACGGTTCTATATGCTTGGCGGCACCAACACCCCGATGGACAGGATTTTTGCCGAAAACTTTGAAAAACTGGGCGTGAAAATAAAAATTGGGGTCGAGATTCCGTTCAACCCAGATACGATGGTTTGCGGTGGCTATGTTGGGTTGATTTATTTTTCTCCAAAGTTCAGGCACATGTGGCATAATTACTGCAAGATTGGCCGCATTTTGAACAAGCTGAAACTCGGCAAGCTGCTGATGCTTTTGTACGAGCACTGCGACAGCTTCAACGTTGTTGTGACAAAAAACGCTGAAATAGCTGACAGGGTCCGGGAACAGACACTGGAGCACTTCAAAGGTGGCAAGAAATGAGTGCTGTGAATTTGCCGCGGTTTAATTCAAAAAGCGTGTCCACGAAAGACATTGTAATTTCCATTCTCGGCGACCAGTGGCCCCTTTCCGCGAAAGAGATTTTCACCCGTCTGGGCAAAAAGTCTGACACGCAAGTTTCTTATCAAGCAGTGCACAAGCTCCTGGCGCAGTTGTGCGGGGAAAAGGTTCTTGAGAAGGGCGGCGGCAGGTACCAGCTATCAAAAGCATGGATTGCGAGTGCAAAGCAGTTCATAACTGCGTTGGAGAAAAAATACGAAAGCAAGGAGACCTTTATTAGAGGTATTAATGAATTCAAAGGTTCTTTTGAATTCGATTTTAACGACATCACCGATTTTTCGCTTAGCATGGCTGATATGCTTCTCAGTGACAGGGTTGCGAAATCAAAGGGGCGCTACAGGATGGTTTCACTGAGGTACGGTTGGTGGCCGTTAACATTCAGCTTTGACCACATCGCGCTGCTGAGAAAAATATTGAAAGCGCATCTTAGCACGCCCTATGCGATTATACAAAAAGATTCCTCCTTTGGGAGATGGCTAAACAGGCAATATAATGCTATTGGTTTCAAATCAAAAATTATTCCCGGTTTGGATGAATACAACGACGATATCTTAGTTTCAGGTTCTTTGATAGCCCAAGTCAACTACTCAGTTGAAACAAAAAAAGCAATTGATGTGTTGTACAATAAAATTTCCGACTTGAGAGCCCTGTTCAAAGAGTATGTTAAACCGACCTTTCCGAAAAAGGGAATCGAGATTCATTTCAAAATAACCGAGAACCCTGCGCTTGCCGCGACGCTTGGGAAGCATTACATGGATATTTGGAACAGCCGTTAGCGTTTTTTCGCTGGTTTTTCGGGTTGCTGCGGCAATTGCGTGCTATTTCGGCGTTCTGGGCGGTTGGCGGTGATTTCGTCGGTGGGCGGTTTTGTGGTGGCGCGGTTTCTGGTTTTTCTTCCCCGCTTATTTTTCCAGCAGCCATTTCCATAGTGGGGTATATTTTATTTCTTCTTGTGTTTTTTCCGTGTTTTTTGTTATTATTGTTAATTTTCGTGTTTTTTTGTTTTGTTTTCTGAATTCCTGCAGGCCGGCTTTTTCCCTTTCGCCTATTTCGTCTGTATAGGAGACGTTTATTGCGTCGAGGCTGTTGTCCGGGTTTTTTACCACAAAGTCCACTTCGTGCTTGTTTTTCCAGTAGTATGTTTCTGCGCCTCTTTTTTTGAGTTCCAGGAAGACAGTGTTTTCCGCCAGTTTTCCGGTGTCTTCGCTGAAGGTGAATGCTGCCGCGTTTCTCAGGCCGTTGTCTATGCAGTATGTTTTGCTTGGCCGGGTTTTTTGCTCTTTTAGCGAGTAGGAAAAGTGGTTTGTTTCGAAGAAAAGGACTGCTTCGGCGTAATAGTATAGGTATTTCCTTATCTGCCCGTAGGACAGTTTTGTCGCCTGCCGGAGGCTCCTGAGCGATATTTTTCCTGTCACGTTTGTCGCAAGGTGTTTTGCCAGCTCTTTTGGCTTCTGGCTTTTGATGTTGAACCTGTCGGCAACGTCTTTGAATATTATGTCGTCAAAGTAGTTTGCCAGCACCATTCTTTTTTGTTCTTTTTCTTTGAAAAACGCTTCCGGAAAGCCCCCTTCTTTGAGGTATTGTTCCAGGGCGTTTTGTATTTTCGGCTTTTCTTGCGGCTGGAAAAGCCCTTTTTCGGACATTTTTCTGTCCACGCTTATTTTGGAGAATTCCAGGAATTCGCTGAAGCCCAGCGGCATTATTTCAAAAGAAACAATCCTGCTGGTAAGCAGTGTGGAGTATTCTTTCCTGAGCAGGTGGGCGCAGCTTCCGGAAACAACGAATTTTGCGTCGCTTTTCAGGTCGTATTTTTTTCTCAGCCACAGTTCCCATTTTGGCGACTGCTGCACCTCGTCCAGGAAAACGAAAGCCTTTTTGTCGGGGTTTATTTTCTGCTTGTATTCCGAATAAATCTCTTCAAGCGGAACGCCGAGCAGGGCTTCATCCTCGAAATTAACCAGCAGAATTGTTTCTGGTCCGGCCCCTTTCTCCACGAGCCGTTTTATCGTCTGGTATATTATGGTGCTTTTTCCGCAACGCCTCGCGCCGGTAATGACTGTGGTTTCCCGCAAGTCAACTGTCCCGACAAGGCGGGCGTATTCGGGCCTTTCGACCCCCGCCAGGTCTTCCAAAGAATCTCTTTTGCCGAACCACCATGGGTTCCATTCGTTCAAAACGTCAATTATGGCCAAAAAACCGTGCTCCTAAATGTTACTAATTTTAGTAACAAAAAGTTAATAAATGTTACTTTTTTTGGTAACATTTTTTGGTGGTGTAATTTAAAGCATCCTGCTTGTTTTTGCTGCTTGTGCCACTTAAACCGTTTGTTAAGCGCTCTTGTTCGGTTTGCAAAGCATATTAGGGCACCATAACATACGAATATTTAAATCATTAGTATAATATACTATACTTATATGGATTTTGCTGTTTTGCAGCAGTTCAACACTTGGTGGGTTAAGGGTGAGGTTCCGCAGTTTTTTTTGGGCAGCCATAGGAGGCCTGTTTTTGATTCTGTTCTGCGTTATTTGGACAAGCGTTTTATTGTATTGCTTTACGGCTTGAGGCGTGTTGGCAAGACTACTGTTTTGTACCAGGTCGTGCAGCATTTGATTGAGAGCGGCGTTGACCCATTGCATATCCTGTATTTTTCTTTTGACGAGCGCTCCGCAGCAATCGAGGATGTTGTTTCCGGGTTTGAGGAAAAGGTTTTGATGAAGAGGATTGCGGATTGTGGGAGGGTGTTTGTCTTTTTTGACGAGGTGCAGAAGGTTGTTGATTGGGAGTCTAAGGTCAAGGTTCTTTATGATTTGCACCCAAACCTGAAGATTTTCTTGTCTGGCTCTGCTTCTCTTTCGCTGAAGAAGAAGTCCGCTGAAAGCTTGGCTGGGAGGATTACTGAATTGTTTGTCAGGCCGCTTTCTTTTGCCGAGTTTTTGGAGTGGAGGGGCGGCAAAATCGACGCGGGCAGGCCTGAGTTGTTCAAAAAGGAAGCAGTTCCCATGTTAATGGATTACCTGAGGAAAGGCGGTTTTCCTGAGATCGTTGGCGAGGAAAACGACGAAGTGATACGCAATTATGTAAAGAATGCTGTTCTGGAGAAAATATTATACAAGGATATTCCGGAAGAGTTTTCGCTTAAAGACCTCGAATTGTTGAGGGTGCTGCTGGAGCTGTTCGTGAAAGAACCCGGCATGATTGTTAATGTCGAAAGGCTCGCCAAAGACCTCGGAAAAAGCAAGATAACCGTTGGAAATTACATTGAATACCTGCGCTACAGCCTCTTGGTCAGCGAGGTGAAAAACCTAAGGGGAAACCTGCTTGTTTCCTCGAGAAAGGCGAAGAAAATTTATCCGACAAATACCGCCTTTTGTTTTGCTTTACTGCCGGACTTTTATTCCGACAAAACGCTTGAGAAAATTTTCGAGGTCGCTGTTGCAAGCCATATTTCGGCGCAGTACTATTATCGAAACGGCTTTGAAGTGGATTTTGTAAAAAAAACCGCCGACGGAGAAACAGTGCCAATCGAGGTAAAGCGCGGTTCTGCCAGCCAACATCAAATAAAGGCTTTTCTGGAAAAATTCAACGCCAAAAAGGGTGTTGTGGTGAGCGGCGATGCGCTGGCTCCGGAAAAAGAGGGCATAACAGTACAGCCACTGTGGCTGTTCCTACTGCAGGGCCGCTTTGTTTAACCCGCCGATTTGGGTTCGGGAGCAGATGGCGGGGCATTTTAAGAATGCTTGGAAGTAAACAGCTGCTTTGCGCCAAACCTTTCTCGGAAAAGGTTCTATCTTGCTTTGGCGCTGCTTCCAGAAGTGCTATGGTAATTGTGTGCAATATACTGTACAAATGTATCTTTAACTGTGGCGATATTGGGTTCGGCGTAAGTGTGCCAAAAGCCGCTTGTTCTTTCTATTATCGCGCGCTGCTCTGCACTCCGAGTGTTTTGAGTATGAACTCGTTTATTTTGTTGCCCAATTGCGGCTTTTTCGCGCTTTCCACGCCTCTTTTGTCTTCCAGTTCCGATTCTATGTAGCTGTCTATCCTTACGATGTTTTTTATTATCTCTTTTTCTTTTCCGCTTTTTTTCTTTTTTATGATGTCCTGCAGCTGCCTGTAAACGTGTTCCGGGATTTTTTCCTTAACCGCTTCCATCGCTTCAAGGAAGTTGGTTGGGGGGATTTTTCCATCCAGCTGCACGAGTTTTGCGTTGATCAGCCCGCGCATGGCGTACAAGTATTTTTTGTAGGTTACTTCTTTCCCGCCTTTCAGGTATTTCAGGTAGTTTTGCTTGCACATCGACTTGTAGTGCCAGTACAGTGCCTTGGGGTTGAAATTTTCCCTTGCGAATCGCACAAGCTCTTTTGGTTGCTCTCCGCAGTAAACGATGTCGCTTACAAGCCATTCGATTGCTGCCGGGTTGGACGCTTTCAGCAGCCCGCAGAACTTGTAAATGTCAAATCCGACGATGTCAATGCCGCCTTCATTGCGCTCTATCACGTCAGCAGGCTTGCTTATTTTGAGGTACTCCTGGAACTGCCTTGCGAAAACAAATCGCACATCATAATCGCTGTCGCCAGAGCTGATTCTCCATGCCCTGCTGCCGCTCTCGACGGCAAACAATATCTTTACGTTATAGGACTTTTCAATCCGCCTGCAATTTTCTATTACCCGCTCTCTTGCCTTGTTTGCCATATATGCCCTCATTGCTTTGTATTGACAATCAGTTATTGCAAAAGCTGTAAAAAATAAGGTCAAGCCCCCGTGTCCAAGTCCGGGGGCGCTTGTCGCAGTGAGCGACTGAACGCTCTTTTGTCCTAGTCAAAGAGCGGAAGCGTAATATTTAGATACCAAACTGTTTAATTAATTTTCTCGCTGCTATCGGGTCGATATGATATAACAATTCAACCGCTGTATCTGCGAGTTTTCTGCCTTCCTTATAGTTTGTTTTTGCGTTTGCGGCTAGTTTCTCAGGTCCACTCGTTTTTATTCCCCTGCTTTTGAGAAGTTTGATTACCTCCAGTGGGTTAAGGAGCGCCAGTGCGTTGATTCTTTCTATTTCCATTAATTCTTTTGACAATCCCTCTGAAACAGTTAGTGTGTTGCCGTATTTTTTCAGCATCCCGCCAGCGTTTCTAACCTGCCTTTTGAGCTTTTTGCCGCCTTTGATGTAAATCTTTTTTTCACTTGATTTTAGGGGGTGTATTATGAGTACATGCTCACTGTTGGAAATATTGCCAACCCTTGTGGCTTGCACCAGTTCGCTTAAGCGCGCTTTCCTTTCAACCCGCGACTTTGATATGTCTATTGTCATGTTTTTTGCGTTTCCAGGCAGAACCCATCTTATATTGGAGTAATCCGCTGCGCTGCTTTGTTTTGCGAATTCTTCCAACACCGCCAGGTCTTTGCCATGGACCCTATTGTTGTCATCAGTGATTTTTTTGAGGAAAATTTTTTCCAGGTGGTGCCTTACTTCGCTGCTTCTGCATTTTTTTGCCATTTCGATTATTTTCTGTGGCTGGGCTAGCTTTGCGGCTCTAATGAACCCGCTATCGTTCAACAGATAAAACTGCTCTATCTCCTCCAGCAGTCGGCTTCCCAAGACCTCTTCCGCCCATTGAAGGACTACTGCTGTTCTCTGCAGAAATTTTATATCTTCTTTTATTTTCTCGGCTTCCACTTCGTTTTTTATCTTGCTTTTTCTCTTTACTTTTTCAAATATGCCCTCAGCTGGTTGTTGGGTAAGCCTCAGCAGTATAAACCTGAAAACAATTCTTGTGGTTCTATCCAAGCTGATTTTTTCCGTTTCAAGTGTTTCAAATTCCGAAAGATACCTTGCGAGCGTTTCTACAAACTTTGGGGTAATCTGCCTGGTAAATTCTTCATATTCCTTTGAGCGATAGTCATCTGGCTTGAAATTATAGCAGCTAAGCTCGTTTTCCATGTTTATGAAATCTTCAAGTACTGGTTTAACCCAATTGCCATCTGCTATCTTGTAGACTTTATTTTCATCTTGTTTAGGTAGTGTTTCAACATCTTTTATTAACACTAACTGCCCGTTTTTTGGCTGTTTTCCGCTGAAAAAGAAACTGAGCCTGCGGTGCTCTTCCCCTGCTTTCAGGCGTGTGTAGAACTCGACTTTTATTTCTTTTCCAAATTCTTGGGTTCTGCATATGACGTTAACCACCTAGTTCACCCCCTGTTTTTTCAAACCAGTAAAGCTTTTCCAAATAGTCCACCGCGCGGTAGACTGCCGGGTTTTGCCGGAGCTTGTAAACGCTTACAATGTTTTTAACTTTCAGGAAGTTTTCATAATTGTATTTGATTGATATTTCCGTTGGCGCGCCGAAGTATGTTGAAAGGTTTATTACCTTTGCCCAGCGCATCAGCTTTTCCACGACCTCGATGCTGCTGAAGAAAGGCGTGTTGAAAAGTAACAGTTCGCCCGCATCTATTTTAGACATTGCTTGCAGTAGCCTGTCTGGGGAGTAAGTATAATAATAGATTGATGTCAGTCCTCCGAATTTTTCTAGCAGAAACTCTTCTGCCCTGTTTCGGTCCATGTTCACCACATTTTTCACATCATCAACCGAAAAGCTGAAGTGGTAGTCATCTTTTTCGCCCACGAGAATCATCTCACCCGTTGAAACTGCGTTGAAAACATTGAACATAAGGAAATTTTCTAACTGTATAAAGTTCGCTGGCTGCAAAAGGCTGAACCTTTTAGGCAGCAAGAATTTCACGCTTTCACCGAATTTTTTAAGCAATGGAATGTAAACAGTGTCTGTCATCTTTTCACGCACCCCTTCCGGCACTACAAGGTACGCTTGCGTAATTTTTGCAAATGGAATTTGCGTAGCAGCACTAACCCTCTTTATTTTTTGGGCTATCTGGGCCATATGCGTTTCTTTCAGCCAAGGAGACCATTCGCGCAGCCGCAATAATGACTCTATTGGGCTTGAGCATTCGACAGCATAATCCTGGAGTTTTTCGTTTCCCTGAACGTATAAAACCAAGTCTTTGGAACTTAGCAAGCCCATTACCGACGTTATTGGCAGGCGCAGGCTCGATGAATAAAGCTCTTTCAGGAAAGCCTGGGGCCCGTTCTTGTTCAACTTTTCTCTTGCCCTCACATACAGGCCAATAGTCGGAAGTTCCCTCGCTTTCCTGCCGTCGTGGAAGCACCAGTTTTCGATTGCCTTCTCTTTTTTTGTTTCAAATCTGTAACCAAGCAACGCTGTTGTTGCGTGAATTTTTTCCCTGAACTTCAAGATTGCTGTGTCGCCTGCTTCTTCTAGGGTTTCTGCGTAGAGTTCGCGCAGCTTTTCGAAGCTGAAATTCTCCGTGAGCCTGAACCGCAGGTCTGTTTTCCAACCGTCAAAGAAAACCATGGCTGGCTTTATCAGCACCAGCGGAAAGAGCAGGCGCCAGGAGAATGGCATCGAGCGAAGCACTTTATTGCTCCCCCCAGTGTCATTCTCAGAGAAATACCTTGCAGCCAACAGTGCCTTGTGGTCATTAAGGCAGCCCTGCAGGTTATCCAAAATTACCTTTTCCTCGGCATCACTCATTTTTTGTATAAGCTGCCAGCTCCGCATTAGGTGTTCGTACTCTGGCATGAAAAGTGTTGGTCTTATTTTCTCCAGCAGGAAAGAATCAACTGCCGGCGAGCCGCTTGAAACCGGGATATCGCTGCCCATGTCGTGGCTCGGAATGGTTTCCCTGTTTGCAACCAACAGCTTGTACCTGCTTTTTAGCTCAGCAATGCCGGCCTTTTTTGCCACTCAATTCACCCTCACAACATATGTGTGCGCCACTTTGTCATGCAGCCCTTGCTTGTTTTTGTTTATCAGTATTAGCAGGAATCCTGAGCCGAAAATCAGCCAGTCAAATGTTATCAGGAAGAATGCGCGCATCAGAATTCTGCCAATCGTTAGCGGTTTTGCTGTTGCGCTGACTATTTTCAATCGGAGGATTCTTTTGCCGATTGTATTGTTAAAATAAATAACCAACACAGTGTAGTAGACGCACCATAATATTAGCGTCCAGAGGTAGAGTGCTGCTGGTTCTTCCAAACCAAACACCGCCACTATAAGACCGAGCAGGCAAGAAAAAATGAAAAAGTCTATGACAAAGGCAACTGCCCTTATTCCAAAGCCCGCTAAGTCGCCCGCGGGCGGGATCTCTTTGGTTTTTTCTTTCTCTTCAATTTTTTTCTGAGTCTTGACTACATATTTCGTCAAGGAAAACAGAAAAACGCCGCAAATTACGACTACACTGACAATCTGAAATAGCTCTAGCGGATCCATTTGAAAAACTCTCACGTTTTGTGGTTCATTTCCGATTGTCCTTACTACACCACATTTTTAGTGTGTGCATTTCTACAAATTCGCCTATTTTTATTAGTTCCTTATCATTTTTGCCTGCAGCTTCATAATTCAATATTCTCTCCACAATTTCTTGTTCCAAAGCAAGCGGTTCGATTTTTTTTATCGCGTTTTTCAGACTGCATTGTTCTTGCTTGGTTATGTTTGCTATGCCAAGGCATTCTTTTGTGAAAAATCCGTAGGTTGGAGTAATCCTGTCGTAAAGTAAGAAACCGTTGAGTTGTGGATTCTGTTTCATTATCAGGGTTATGTTCGCAACCTCTTTTTTGTCAATCTCCGTCTCTAAATACTTTTTTCCCGCAGTTTCCCCCTGTTCTATAACATTTTTAAATTTTAGATGAAGCTGCTGGGTGGAGTTATAAACAATTTTTGCGCGCCACAACCCTCTTTTAATGCATATGGAAATTATTTTTTCCCACGCTTTTTCTGCGGGGGTTCCGCCAAAACTATCAATGACTATACTAAATGCTTCGCTTTTGTGGGTCATTTTACACCACACTCTGTGAAGTCGTAAAAGTTGTACTCTTTGTGGAGTTTCATCTCGAACTTGAGTCCTGTCTTGTCCAATATGTGCTTAATCTCGCCGACTTTGGTTTTTGGCAAGCAATTTACTTCTAAGAAGCCGCCTTCAACATAGCCAATCACCGGGCTTTTTGGTTTTTGGCTGAACAAAAAAATCTCATTCAGCCCATAATCATAGGCTTGCATCTGCTTCAAAACATCTGCAGACGCTCGGTTAAGTTTTCCCACAGCAACGTTTCCTGCGAACAGTTGCAGGCCTTCCAAAAAAACAAACTGCCAGATTTTTTCGCCAACTTCTTCTTTTCTGTATTCCTCTATTTTGAACAATGTTAAATTATTCTTCAGCGCGAATTCTACTAACGGCTTCCAAACAATAGCCCTATTTTCTTTTGCGCAATCTATCCGTATATTGGTTTCTCGCCACAGTTGCCGCTTCGTTTCTATAACCCGCTGTGTACCAAAAGTACTTGCTAGCCAGTCTCTGACCTCCGAAAAGTTTTTCCCAGTCATTAGCTTAGCCGCCTACAATGCTGCACGCAGCAGCCCCCCATCCTGAGAAACACACTAATTGGCTTGCGCTACTTGTTAAAGCAAAAAAGACACCTCTCAGCAGACTTAAGAATCGGTCCCAATAAATATCACTAAGCCCCATTTTTTCAATCCCTTCGTCAAGTACCGAGTCAAATTCTTGTGTTTTTAGAGGATAGCTAAATGGAGTTGGGTTTTTTATTATATCCCTCGGCTGGCGGCACATTGTTTTGCAGTCGCTTTTGCTTACAGACTCGTAAACAACAGCACACATTGGGTTTTGTGGGTCTTTGCCAATATGCAAATCAAAGATTAATCCGTTCTTGAAGCTTGGGTCTCCAGATGGCTTTAGCCCCGTATTTTGGTATACCACAACACCGACATGCGGGACAGGCACCCCCTTCAAATCAGGACGGTTTTTACAGTTAAAATGTGCTTCCTCATGGGAAGTAAACTCTACACGATACTGGCCTCCACTAAGTGGTGCGCCCCAAACGAGGTTTAATAGCCCAAAATTAGCTGGGAAAAACTCGAGCATCTTTTTGTCAACATACATAAACATTTGTGCGTGGATTTTGTTAGAGTCCCACTGTACCGAGTTGCCACCTGGTTCTGCGCTGAATGCTTCTAGCGGTATTATGGCTTTGGTTTTTGGGGGTTGGCAAACTGCAATATTTGTATCGTAACCATAGTATTGCGCGTAGTTTTGCGTGCATACCAACCCATTTATGCATTCAGAATCATTTCTGCACGGACCCTCGCCAATGTTACATTTGCATTCAGCTGTGCAGTATGCTTGTTCGTCAGGTTTTCCGTTGTGGCATCCTTTGTCAAATAGTTCACATACATCAACCCATTCAAATAAACCGTATTTGGTTCCTTCATCAAGGCTGCATTTTAGACCTTCTTTGCATTCGAGATCACTATCACAGTCTCCTTCGCCTATACCACATTTGTTTGATGCACTACAGAATATAGGGTCACCATCTGGTGCTCTGCTGTTAGACGAATAAACAAAAAAATTACATAGGAACGTGACTAAATTGGAGCTAACTTCTTTTTCACCACAACCAATGTTATCTGGTGCGATTACCATAATCTTTTGACCCAAAACAGCAGCTACGCCTACAACCCCGTTTGAAGCTGTTTTCCCCATAAGCGTATCATTCAAATATACACTTGCGCCTTGCACTGGTTTTCCATTTGACCCAATCACGCTAACTTTTGTTTTTTGCGTTACCTTTACAGCACATCTTGCTTCCACGCTCGCCTGGTAGTAACCCGCCTTGCTTGCGATGATTGTTATTTTTTGGCTTCCTGTTCCGCTTGCTGTAAAGTTGTAAGCGCTGTTTCCGGAAGAATCTGTTTGTGGCGCTGTTGCTTTACTCCCGTTTGGTAGAATGACGCCCATTGTTGCCCCCTGTACCGGGTTTCCAGCCCAGTTTGTTACGTGCGTGTTAAGCGTGATGTTTTCTCCTTGCGTGTATTCTGCTTTGTTTGTGCTGGCACTTATTTTTAGCCCGTTTAGTGTTATTGAGAGCGGGCAACTGAACATTATTGTGTCTGTGTCTCCTTCTTTGTTTGGGTATGCTGTTTTGTTTCCGCAGTCTGTTCCTTCTGTTGTCACTGCGTTTATTGTGTATGTTCTTGCGCAGTTGCCCGGCTGTATGTCGCTGAAGTTCAGCAGCCCCTGGCTGTCTGTTTGGCCGGCGTAGTTCCATGTTCCTGTTGAGCCGTTTTGGTATTTTATTGCCGCGTTTCCTGCTGCTCCGCCCCACCAGTGCTTTGCCTGGACGCTGAAGTTTCCTTTGCAGCCGTTGTCGCATGTTGCGTAAATGGGGTCGCATGCCAGCCTGCAGTCTTCCTTTAGTTCTTCCTGTGTGCCGCAGCTGTCGAACCAGTAAAGGTCCCCGTTTGCGCATTTGTAGGAAAAGTGTGTGGTGCAGTTTTTGCATTCTCCGCTTTCGCATCCGTTGGGGCATGTTTGTGCGAGTTCTTCTTCTGTGTTGTTGTTTGAGTAGCAGGTGTTTCCTGTGCAGCCCTTGTTGTTGCAACTCCTCGAGTGGTACAGGTTTCCGTTTTTGCAGTAGTTGCTGCCCCAGCTTCCGCAATAGCTATCGCCGCAGTCCTGTTTTATTTCTTCTTGCGCTCCGCAGCTGTTGAACCAGTAAACATCGTTGCTGTAGCATGAATAGCTGGCATGCGGTGTGCAGTTCTGGTTGGCGCATTGTCCGTTGCTGCATGTTTGGTTGCTTCCGCAGTTTGAGTATATTTTGTCGAGGCAGTTATCGCCGTCACCAGCTTCCCCGCAATACCATCTTTGGGTTGAAGTACTGCATCCTGTTTGCCCGCTGCTGCACTCATTAGTGCATGGCGGTTTTACTTGGAACGCATTGTCCAGATTTTTTGCCGCTGCAGTGATGTTTGAGCAGGAAAAGCTGCCTGCGCTCTTGCATGTGCCGTCTGCGGTTGAGCCGCTGCAGTTGAACCATGAGTCGGCGTGGAGCGAGTACCATCCTGTGCCCGCGTTGCTTGGCACTATGTAGGAGAATCCGACATCCCTGCCACAGGTTCCAGAAAGGCAGCTGGCGTTAAAAGATTTCCAAGAAAGCTGGCATTCGTAGCCGTTTGGGCCTGTGACCCACATTTTTATGTATGCCGTTGACGCTCCTGTTGGCGCAATAAGACTTGCCCTAGCGTTAATTGAAAGAGCCTGCCCTGGCGCGGCACTCTTGTCGGCGGGAAGCCCGGTATTCAGCCAGATGTCGCCCACCGAGATTCCTTGTATGTCAACGTTGATGTCTTCTGCGGCAGGTTGATTGGCATCAGTGCTGTTTTCTGCTAAAATTGTGTTGCTACTGAGAGTGGTTTCCACTGGTGAGCTTATTTTTTCGTATTCATTAATCCCAGCTGGGTTGTATTCTTGTTGTTCTCCTATGGTTTGGGCGAAAACTGTTTGGGCACCAGCTATTGCTAATATGATTAAAAGTAGTATTGTAATTGCTTTTTTGTTTGCTTTTATTCCCTGCACATTAAATCACCCTGTTACCCCGAATTTTTCTGAGATTATTCCGCTTAAATCTTCACCAACTGAACTGTTAATTGTTTGAATAAAACTTTGAGCGTTGTCACCTGTATTTTTTAAGTTTTGGATAATTTTTTGGAACTTATTGTGCCCGTGGTTTGCTTCAATGTAATCCCAAAAGCAGGCTGCTGTGTGATAATGTTGTGTGTCCCAAACGAAAGGCGCAAGTTTCTGAAACTCTACTTCTTCTACGTAAACATAGCTATTTTCCTTGCAAGTAAAGGATGGGCTTATTTCTGGGTTTAGCCTTTTTTCGAGATAAGTTGCTAAACCTTCATTTGCCCAACTTGGGGTGGCAGTGCCGCTTAGGAAAAAATGAGTTAGTTCATGGAGGTTCAAGCAAATGCCCTTATTATTTTGGACCCTGAAATAGCTGTCTATGCGAGCTAAAAAGTCATCATAAAAGGCTCTCGAACCGTAATTCGTGATTCCACAACCGCCTCCAAAACTTACTTGACGATCTTCGCTGATAATGTATTCTATAACGAGCGGTTGTGGTGGGTCGATTGACAAATATTCTGATAGCACTTGATTGCATATTTTACTATCTTCGATAATAAATTCGCCGATATCGGAATATTCCACTGGAACAATGCTTATGATGTTCCCCTCTTGTTTTTTGACTTCACCTGGGTTGGGTTGTCGACTGCAAAATGTTTCCTTGCTTATTTCCAGGTTATTGTCTTTTTCTATCACTTGGCTCGGGGGTACATCATTCGCCGCTGGTTGATTCGTTTGTTGTATTTGAGCAATGCCAGCGCTATCAATGGTTTTGTCATATGGAGGTTCATAGCTGCTATTTGAGGTGTTTTCTTCAATCGCGCTTACCCTATTGAAATCATCTGTGATTCCCCCTATGAAGCTATTCTTATCATTTGCAATGCTTTCTTGTAGCAAATTTCCTTTATTGTTCGTTTTATCTGTTTCTACCGCGGTCAAAGGAGCCAAATCTGGGGGCGCTGTTTGGTTTAGTTTTGCATAATCTATACAACCACTAAAAACAAGTGTAACTAAAAGCAACATTGCTATGCCCGCCAACAAAATTTTCCTGTCCATTTTTCCGCCTTTTTTTAATTCCGCCTATCCTTTTATCCCGAATTCGCATTTGTTGCTGTACGCTGCCCCGCCATAGGCGTCTTTTGCGTAGATGCGTGAGAAGATTGTTTTGGTCGGGCTTTTTGTTGCGTATGTTTTGAGCGTGCTGTAGGATGATTTTATCCCTGTCGGGCTCGCGGTGCCGGCAACCTGGAAGAATGTTCCTGCCGCGAATGCGCTGTTGTAGCCGAATTGCAGGTAGATTGCGCTGTAGTCGCCCGGCGCCCATTGGAACGCGTAGTCTTTTCCTATCGGCGTTGCGGGGCATTGCAGCGCCGGCTGTGCAAGCTGTGCCGAAGCCATTCTTGCTGTTTTGCCTTCCTGTGTCACGGCCCATTTTTCGCCGTTCAGCCCTATAACCCAGTATGGCTTGAACGGCGATTCCGAGTAGGCGTTCGGCTGCCATGCGAGCTCTGCTGCAGCTTTCCCGAATTTTGCCTTGTTGCCTTCTTTTTTAATCGCTGCTTCTACAAGCCGTATCGCTTTTTCTTTCGTTACCGGCAGGTATTCCTGTGGCTGTTGTGCCCAGGCCGCCTGTTTGAAGTGGCCGTCGCTGGTGTCGAGCATTATTACTCCCGTTGCGCCTGTAAGCGCGGTGGTTTTTTTGCCGGTTTTTATTTTTAGTGTTTTTTTGAACGGCACCAGGTAGTATGTTGTGTTGTTGTCTGTCCTTTTCACTAAAACAGGCTTTCCCATTTTTGTTCCTTCGAATGCCGCGGCAGCGTTTTCGTCCGAAAGCAGGTGCGGGTCTACCATGTCTTTCCAGTTTTGCTTTTTCATTTTTGCTGCCGGCGCTGTCTGGTTTTCGGTTGCAGCGATTCCGGTTGCTGCCTGTTGGGTTATTGCCGTTGTTTCAATTCCGATGAATTCAAGGTTTGCCTTGTCTGCGGCCGGCTCTGCTATTTTCGCCTTTGCGCTTGTTTCTGTTTCTATTTCCCCAAGCGTTTCTTCTGGCGGAATTGCCGGCGGTTCGGCTATTTGCAGGTATTTTCCATTGTATTTGTCGTTTGTTTGCATTGGCTTGAAGTACATGCTGTTAGCGTCGTCTGCTGTAACGTAGGCGTGCTCGCCGATTCCGTCAATCGCTGGGTCTGTCAGCCAGAAACCGTAGATCGTGAAGTCCGGCACGAACCAGGGGTTTGTTTGGGGGTACGGGCAGGGGTTTTCGCTTGCCGCAAAGCCGTTTAGCGCGACCCAGTGGTTATAATCTCCGAAAATCGGCAGTGCCGCCGGTGTGTTTGGCTCTGCGACAAGCGTGCCGTGCAGCCACCATGCCTCTTTTGTGACCGGGTAAGCCATCCAGTGCGCGATGTCGCGCATGTAATCGTTTATTGCGCCGGGGCTTTTGTTCGGGTCGTAGGTGTCCACTGTGTAATTGTACCCTTGGTATGGGTTTCCGTCCCTCAGCGAGTCGTACGCGTCCAAGTAATTGTGGACATTAGAATCGTACGGGTCGAAATGCCCGAGCACAGCATCCATGCTGTCTGCATTCAAGTCATTGCCATTCAACCCTCTGCCATAAGCGTAAACCTGGTCTTGGTTCACGTCAGAATATCCTGCGCTTGCCCTGGTATAATCCAAAATCATTTCCGCCACAGCAGCACCGCTGTAGTAAGGTTTTTCTTTTTTGTAGGACGGCATTTCCGCGAGATGCAGGATTCCGCCCGGCGCGGTGCTCTCGAACAGCCAGCTTATCGCCTTTGTGAGCAGCGTGTCCCTGTCGTTTTCGCCGAACGCGCTGAGCGCTATTGCGCTGAAAACTGCTTTCGAGCCGCTCTCGGCGTTCTGGTCAAACGTCATTACCGGCGCGCCTTCAAAAGAGGCGAGGGCTTTTCCAGCCTGCGCTTCCGCCAGCGTGTCAAAAAATGGCGCCTTGTTCAGGTCAAATTGCTTGCTTCCAAGCGTGTTCAAAAATCCAGTTGCGTTAAACCTTATTGTGCTGCTGTTCGCGTCGCTGCCCGGCTCGCTGTTCCATGTTGCGTGCGCAATCTCCTGCATTAGTTCGTCTGCTATGTGCTCTGATGCGATGTCGCTTCCTTCAAGCAGCAGGCTTCCGCCGCCCCGTACGAAATCAACCAGCATTTGCGAGTCGTTGCTGTCAATGCTTTCGCCGAACCTGTTTCCCGCGGACCAAATTACTGCATCGAATTTCTGCAGGTACCGCTGGCCTGGGTTTCCGTGCAGGGATTTTTTCCACAACTGCGTGCAGCTTCTTTCCTGCGCTATTTTTTCCAGCCACTGTTGCCCGTTCTGGTCGAGCGAAAAGCCGCTATCGCCCGCGACCAGCAGCAGGTTCTTTCCGTTGCACAACAGCGGCGCTGGCGCGGCGCTGAACTGCATTGGCGCTGACTGCGCGCAGTTGTTGTACGCGTCGCATGCCGTGATTTGCAGCGTGTAATTGCCTGTTTCGCCTGTTTCCGCGAAGGCAATGCTCCATTCCGAGTTGCGGTCAAAGCCGATTTGGTTGAGGTTAAGGGGGTAGGCGGCGCCGGTTGGGCCTGTTATGGCCGCGCTTACAACCGAAACGCCTGTGGTGTCAAAAGCGTTCACAGCGATTGGGTTGAACTGGTTTTGCGTGAGGCTGTTCTTGATTGAAATGCTGTTTATTGTTGGTGCGGTTGTGTCAGTGATATCGAATTGGCCTTCTGTTGTTGCAACGTTTCCGTTGTAGCGCGCTTCGAAGCGCAGCGTGTAATTTCCCGGCGCTGCGTCGGCTTTCCAGAAGAACGCGTATTGCGCTGTGCTGTGCGGCGCAACGCTGTTTCCGTCTATGAAAATACTTCCAACCGTTTCGTTCCCGTCGAGAATTTCCCCAAATAGCAGCGGCTGTGCCGCGAGGTCTGTGCCGTTCGCGAATTCAATTGTTCCGGGCAGTTCGCCGTTTGCCTCAACGCTTGCAGGAATGTTCATGTTTTGCAGCATGCCGCCTGCGGGAAAATAAATATTCAGGTCTTTTTCCGCCCTGATGTTTTTGTCCTCGAAGTGCACTATTGCGGCGGCTTTGTAGCTGCCCGCGGGCAGGTCGAGCAGGGAGCCGATTTTTATTTCCCTTTCTTCTCCCGGCGCGACCAGTTCCGGGTTTTCCGTTATGCGCAGCGTTGCCGCCGCGGCGGGCGTCGCGTTCAGGTCGGCGCTTTCAATCAGCAGTTCGTCTATTGTTCCATTGAATTTCCTGCTTTCGATGCCGCTTCCGTCCCAGCCGAGCAGGAATTTTTCGCTTGCGCTTGCCGTTGTTTTGTTTCCCATGAGGCGCGTGCAGTATCCGGCCGGCTTGCCCGTGTCGTCCCTGCTTGCGCAGAGCGCCCCGTCCCTGTAAATCCTGATGCCCCTGCTTCCCCAGGTGAAAAGCAGGTTGTACCACGTGTCAGCGGCCCATTCGAGGCTGCAGTCTGCATAGCAGTCATTCCCGGCGCTCACATCATTGTTTACTGTCATCCGCAGTGTTCCGCCGCCGCTTGTGAAGAAAAGGTATATGTCGTTCTGCGGGCCTGAATTGTTCCTTTTCATCAGCAGCACCTGCCTTCCCGCCGAAAAGAAGTCGGCATTCGGCTTTATCCACATTGAAATGGATAGCTCGCCGTCTTCCGGCGGCATTGTGTCCAGCAGGCTTGTGTTGTTCGCGTGGTATGCTCCCGCAAGGTTGTATGCGTGGCTGCCAAGCTTGCCTACTGTTGTCCAGCCTTCTTCCGAAACATTCAGCGGCGCTTGTTTTTCCGCTGCATCCGCTGCAAACGCGCCGCTTCCGTCGTCAAAGCGGTACAATGCGATAGTGCTTGGCCTCACCTCTGTCCCGCCGCTTTTGTTTCCGTCGGGAGCTCCGGAAATTATTTTGAAAACGTTGTTGTAATCGTCCAGAAGCAGCACTTCGGCGGCTATTTCTGTCTCCAGATAGCCGTTGTTCGTTACCCTGATGCTGAAGTTCGCGTCGCTTCCCTGCTGCACGCTTAGCGGCGCGCTGAACAAATCGATTCCAAGCATGTCGCCTGGCACAGTGGCCTTTACCTGCCTTTCAACGCTGGCGCTTTCGACGCCGCTTGGCTGCATGCCGCTCCCTGCAATCCCCTCCTTGTAAACAGTCGCCCTTACCGTGAAATTGCCCGTGCGCTCCGGAATCCAGCTGTAATCGAAGGAAAGGCTAAGGAACCCGCTGTATTCCTTGGGCCCCTCAAACCGCCTGTCCACAACATTTCCAAATTCGTCCGAAACAGCAAATTCGACTATGGTGTCAATATCATTCTCCGCGGCGCTTCCAATTTCCTGCCCGCCTGTTCCCGCGTGCCAGACGCTGAAGTTTCCGGCGGTCTTCTTGAAAACAGTGTCTGGCCCGCTGAAGGTGAATTCCGACTCAAAAAAATTCACGTCGCTTCCGCTGCCGCCGTCGGGCGGATGCCATTCGCCGTCGCCGCCGGAAAAATTAAGGTCTGATTCGACCTTTGAAAGGTCAAGCAGCCCCCATCCGTAATCCATATCTTCGCCCTGCGCTCCCAAGTCAAGTGCTGTGCGCTCCAGGAATTGTTTCACCTGCTGCGCGCTGAATTCCGGGTGCTTCTGCATTGCAAGCGCTGCTGCCCCTGCCGCGAAAGGGGTTGCCATCGAGGTGCCGCTCTTCGCGGCTGTCCCGCCCGGAACCGAAGAGACAATTCCGACGCCTGGCGCGGAAACATCCGGCTTTATTTCATTGTTAATAATGCCGCCGCCTGAAAAGCACGCCCTGTTGTTGCCCGAATCAACAGCCCCGACGGTTATTGCCTCCGCGGTGTTTCCCGGCATTGTCACGCCTGCAAATCCGCCGCAGCCGCCGCTTGCGCATCCGCTCCCGCAGTTTCCGGATGCAACAGCCACAACAACGCCCTGCGCTATCGCGTCCCTTACCGCCTGGTTCAGCGGCGTGTCGGTGTCCGCAATCGGCGCGCCAAGGCTCAAATTGATCACATCCGCTCCCTGCCCTATCGCCCAATTGATTCCCGCGATTACGCCTGAGGCTGTTCCGCTGCCGCTGTCGTTAAGCACTTTCGCATTAAGCAGGCGTGCGTTTGGCGCAACACCATATGGATTGCCCGCGATTATTCCCGCGACGTGGGTTCCGTGCCCGAAAACATCGCTTGCTGTCGTGGAATCAGAGAAGTTTTCGGCGGCAACCACTTTTCCGGCAAGTGCGGGGTGTGTTTCGTCAATGCCTGTGTCAAGAACAGCAATCCTTATTCCCTCCCCCCTGAGCCCGATTCCTTGCGCGAAATCCGCGTTTATCTGCTGCAACGGCTCTTCGAGCGATGTTACCTCAAAGTCGGGCCATATTGAGGCAACGCCTGTTTCTTCCGCTATTTCCAGTATTTTTTCCAGCGGCAGTTCCGCGGCAATTGCCTTTCCTGCGGCGAATTTGCCGCTTATTTTCCCGCCCTTCGCTTCAACGGCTTTTCCAAGGGAATCCAATTGATTGCTGTTTTCCAGATTAAGCAGCACCTTAATTTTTCCGTTTTTCACTTTCACTGCTTTTGCGATTGCGGCATTCGGGGCGGTGCGGCCGCCCAAAGGCGCCGACCCGGGCGGCGCATTAGCCCCTGATTTCTGCGGCTTGATTGCCTGCAGCAGCTCGGGGCGTATTTTTTGCAGGGCGGCCTGCTTTTTCAAATCGTGGAAACTTGCCGCGGATGCTGTTCCCGCAATCAGTAAAAAAATCAAAAGCAGAAGTGCTGCTGCCTTCAAGCCTGCTCTCGGCATTTTTTGGCTCCTTTCTCCCCAGTCCCCTTGCAAATACACGCGGTTGGGGGCATTAATATACCTGCGGTTGATTTTTGTTCAACCAAAAAGTTGATTTGTTTCCGGGCAGCAGGAGGCGCCTTTTTGCCTGCCACGGTTTTTCTGCGGATTGGCGGGAGAATTGCAAATGCCGGCTGTTCACTTGCCCAGGTATTTTGCTTGCTGTTTGCTCCAGATTTTGTTCGGGGTTTTCTTGAGCCATTCTGCGTGCATGTTTATGAATTCCATGCGCTGCTGCCTGTTTCTTTCTTTTTCCTCTTTCAGTTCCTTCAAATCTTTCTTGGTAAGTTTCAGGCCTTTTTCCATAGAACCTTCTCCGCTTGCTTTTCAACCCTCAGCGCGCTAATCTGCCTTTTCAACAGGCCCATGTCCAAATGTTCTTTAAAAATATTGTACAAGTGCCGTGCATCCTCAAAATCCTTGTCGCTTCCGAGATTCAGCTTGAATGCGATCTGCAGTTCAATCTCAGACGTCATTAATTTTTCCTTATTTACCATTACCCCTATTTTGTTTTTTAAAGAGTAAATGTTGTAGCTTGTTTTTGGGAATTTTAGCTCAAAATTCGGCTGTACCATCCCTTTTTCGGCAAACCGGATGGCAAGTTTTTCCTTCAAATAACCGGCGTAGGCTTCTTCAGCGCTTGAGGTGTTCAGGCATTCAAAGCCTTCTTCGCCAAGCTTTTTCCACAGCCTCCTGAATTTTCCAAATGGCATTTCTTCTATGAACATGTCCACGTCCTCGGTGTTCCTGCTTCGCCCGAAAAGGATTGCAATGTAGCCGGAAACGATTGCATAATCGATTTTTTCTTTGTCAAGGATTTTTGTGAATTTTACGACCAGCTTGTCGAGGTTTGAAAGGGCTTTTTCAAAAACAATCCTGTTTTCCCGGAATTCCAATTCCATGCCAAAATTAGCCGGCGAACTTAATTTAACCATTGCCGATGGCGGGGCTATTTTGGCGCCGCCCGGCTGCCGCGGCAATCTTGCCTATTCGGGGCTGTTTTTGCTGTCGGCGGCCGGCTCTTGCGGCCCTGCCGGCGGCGCCAGCTTTTTTTTCCTTTTAAATTCCTTTTGCTGCTTTTTTCTTCTCGGCTTTTATGCTTGGCTGGCCGGATTTTTGGATTGTTGTTTCGTTCGCCGCGATTGGCGCTGGCCTGAAGGCAGTTGACCTTTCCTTTGACGAGGACCTGTTCAGCAGGCGGGTTGCTCTCGTTCTCTCCATTCCCGGCGCGCTGTTGTTCGCTTTCACGACTCTTTCCGACGCCCAGAGCGCGACAATCCTGGTTGCCGTTATACTGGGCTGCCTTTTTGCGAGGAAAATAGACAATGTTGCCTTTATCACTGGCACGGCCATTGTGGCGGTTTTGTTTGTGGCGCTGAGCGCTTTCTCGCTGATACTGCTCGCGCCCCTTGTCGCTCTTGCTCTTTTCGGTATTTTGGACGAGCTTGGGAATAATTTTGTGGACAGGAAGCGCCTGCGGGGTGCGGCCGGCTTTTTCCTCGGGCACAGGTTCTTTATGCGGTTTGGAATGCTTGCCATTGTTCTTCTTGGTGCTTTTGACTGGCTGCATTTCGCTGCTTTCATCTGCCTTGACGCGGCCTACGAGTCGATTGAGGCTATTTTCAACAGGTAGCCAAGTGCCCCGTTCCGGATTTGCCGGCGCCGCGCGGATTCCCCCTTTTTTGTTTTTTCCCGCCGGAAAGCGGCTATTTTTTAAATATTATCTAGTATTACTTGGTAATATGGATAGCGTTTCTTTGAAGCTGGACAGGGCGCTTGCCAGGGACATTGGCTGGGGGATGCGGTTCGGGCGCTACAGCACCAAGACAGAGTTCATCAGGGAGGCAATCAGGGGAAAGCTTGCGCTGCTGCGGGCCGAGCGGAAGAAAGAGGAAGCCTGGGACAAGCTTCTTTCCATGCGGGGCGCCCTTAAGGGAAAGGGGAAGTTCAAGACCGATGAGGAATGGCACAAGTGGAGGAGCAATGAAGGGAGCAAAATGCTTGAGGAGTACTTTGATAAAAAGTATGGACCGAAGCCCTAAAGCAGTTCTTCGGGCGTTTTTGCTTCAACAATGTCCCGTAATTCCTCAAAATGTTTGTCCCTCGTAACGATAATTGCCTTGTTGTCTCTAGCAATGATTGCATGCAGTGCATCGTTGTAGGGAAGTCCGCGCTGTTTTGCGATTGTTTTTGCTTCGTCCGTTTGCTTTTTGAGAACTGGCGCTTCTACAAGCAAATCCCTAAACTGCAAAAACATTTCGTTAACCCACTTCTTTGAAAAGCCTTGCAATTCAACGATTACCGCCTCTGAATACAGCAATTTGGCCCCGAGTTTTTTGCATCCATTTAAAAACTGGAAAGCGAACTCCCCAAGCGGCCTGATGCTGTCGCGCCTGTCCTCGAAATAGTCCCGCCATATCGAGGTGTCCACGTAGAACCGCATGCTTTGCTCACTTGCGTGCGATTATTTCGGCTATTTTCTGCGGGCTGGGTTTTTTAAAGAGGCATCCGTCCTGTTCCACCAGTTGCTTTTCCGCGAATGTGCGCATTATCCTGAGCAGTTCGCGCTCCCGTATTTTTGTGCTGCGCATTATTTCTTCGAGCGTGGTGTAGCTTTGCTTTTCCTGCATCAGCCAGAGCATTGCCTTGAGGTGCTGTGGCGAAAGGCCGGGAATTCTTTCCATCATGATGCGAAGGCAAGCCATTTCCCCAACAGTTACCCCTGGCAATTTGACCACTTTCAGCGATTTTTTGAGAAGCCCCGGCGCGAGCGTAACGCCAAGCGCGCCGGAGCTTCCGAGCAGGCCCACCAAACTTTGGTTTGGTTCAAGCCGATACCAACCGCTGTTAAGGGAATTAATATACCTGCGGTTGATTTTTGTTCAACCAAAAAGTTGATTCAGGCTGTGCGAATTACTTTTTCTTGCCTCTCTCCCGGCGGGCAATTCCGTACGCTAGCGCAACAATTAGCGATAATCCGGCAAGGAGCATTGCGATTTCCCTGCTGCTGCTTAATATTACCAATCCAGCTGGCGGGCCTTGTGGTGCGCCCCCGCTTGCTTTGCCCGGATCCTCTTTTTTTTCGCCAGCGTCAACTATTGGGCGGCTCCCGTTTGGTTCCCTATTTTTTTCAGCGCCTTCTGCAATATCCGCCGGCTGCTCCGCGCGGTTTTCAGCGGCGCTCATTTTCGGCTTCAGCGGGCTGCCGCCGCCTGTGCTCCCCTGGCCTCCGCTGCTTTCAACCGCCTGTTCCGGCTCCGGCTGTGTTTGCGGGTTCTCTTTCATCAGCGCGAACAGCGTGAAGTGGTTTACCGTTATGCTGATTTTGTTCGCTTCAAGGTCGCGTTTCGGGTCTTGTGCTGCAATCCAGCCTTTTTCCTCGTCGTAATAGTAAACTTCCAGTTCTTCTTCTTTTATTCCTGTTCCGTCAACAGTGCCGTCGCCGTCGGCATCGTCATAGCTAAAAGTGAGTGTCGCGTTGAAATCGCCGTTGTTGAGGTTATTGTTTGCGATTTCATAGTATCTGCCGAGCGCGGTAAACCCGCCGGATTCGGGCGGAGTTTCGGGTATTTCGGCAACATTTGTGCCAGATTTGTCCGAAGAGATCTTGGAAATTTCGAATATTCCGCCGTCTTGGGTCACAACCCATTCCCCGTCTTCAATCCCTATTTCCCAATACGGGCTGAACGGGTTTTGCGAATAGCCCTGCCGCTTCCAGGCGAGCCCCGCGCTTGCTTCCCCGAAATCGGAGAATTCAACCGCCAGTGTTGGCGTCGGCTTTGGGTTTATTTCTCTTTTCACCAATGCCGCCGCGCTTTCTTCCCCGATTGCGGGGTATTTTACCGGCTCCGCTGCCCACGACGCCTGCCTGAAGTGGCCGTCGCCGGCGTCAAGCATTATCACCCCCGTTGTGAACCCTTGTTTTTCAAAAGGCACTATGTAATAATCCCGCTTTCCTTCCATGTCCTGCACGAAAAGCGGCTCGCCCATTGTTGCGCCGTCGAACGCTGCAACAGCTTCCTGGTCGGATAACAAGCGGGGATCAACAAGTTCCCGCCAGCCCTTTTTCTCTGTTATCTGCGGCGCTGCACCGAAACTCCCGAGTGTATCTGAAATCGCCATTGACCTTGCCATGCGCATTGGCTCTTCCCCGAAGCCGTTTTCTGGGCTTTCCGCGCCTATAAATTCCAGGTTGGCGTAATCCGGGGCGGGTTCTGCGATTTCTACCCCCGTATTGTTTTCCAAATCTATGTTCTGCAGTATTTCTTCCGGCGGCAATGCGGGCGGTTCCGCGACTTGCAGGTATTTGCCGTCGTAAGAGTCCCCGGTAGCCAATGGCTTGAAGTAAATTGCGTTGGCGTCGTCCGCTGTTACGTAAACATGCTGCCCTATCCCATTTGTTGCCGGGTCCGTAAGCCAAAAACCGTAGATTGTGACCTGCGGCGTGAACCACGGGTTGGTTTTCGGGTTTGGAGCCGGGTTTCCGCTTGCGGCAAATCCGTTCACCACTGCCCATCTTTCATAACTTCCAAAGAGCGGCACTGCCGCCGGCGTGTTTGGTTTTGCCACTAATTCATTGTCCGCCCACCACACCTTTCTTGTTACGGGGTAAGCCATCCAGTGCGCAATGTCGCGCATGTACTTGCTTGCCGCGTTTGGGTCTGTCGCTGGGCCATAGGTGTCGATTGTGTAATTGTATCCCTGGAAAGGGTTGCCGTCTGCCTTTGAATCATAGCTGTTGTAAGGCTCTGTTATGATGTGGTCGTACGGGTCGAAGTGCCCAAGCGCGGCATCCATTGCGTTTGCGTCCATCTCCAGCAACCCGGAGTTTTCCGCGCGATTGTACCTGTGCCCATAATAGTAAATCTTGTCCTGCGAAAGCACCGGATAGCCGGCTGCCCCCCTGATATAATCCAGAATCATTTTTGCGGCAGCAGCGCCGCTGTAATGCCCTTGTTCCTTTAAGCAAGAATCCATATCCGAAAGGTGCAGGTTTCCGTCCATTGCCTCCGGAATAGAGACACTCCCCCCAATGAACAAGTGCTTCTCCGCCTCGTTCGGGTCGTTGCTAAAGAAAACAATGTTTTCGTCAACGTTTCCCCCAAGACCGGCCGTGTTAAAGTCAACATGCAGCTTCTTGCTTTGGCCCGGCGCCAGCATCAGCGGAAGCGATAACCCTGAAACCTTAATGCTTGCTGGGGTGCTCAAGCCATACACCTGCAAGCCAGAGTTTCCGGTGTTCAGCAAATTTAAATCCCTGCTTACAATCATCCCCCGTTCCACTTCACCAAAGTCAATTTTCCACGGCTGCACGTCAATGTCAGGGTTCCTAACAGTGAAAGCGCTTGAAACAGCTTCGCCCGTCAGAACGCCGTCGGTTGCAATAACCTTCAGCTTGTAGTTGCCGGTTGGCTCCAAATAGCCTGCGTTCAATTCAAAGCTTTCCCCGTTCAAGTCAATCGCAATCGGATTCCAAGTCACACCATTATCAGAACTATACTGAAGAACAAAACTTAATTCGCCGCCGTCTGCATCGCTCGCATTCCACACCACCGTGTGAGTGCCGCTCCATTCCTCGCCTCCGCTCGGTGAAACAATTGAAACAGTGGGCGCATTTGCTGAAACAAGCCGCTCCGCTCGTGTTGAGCCGTTGAAGTCAATTCTAATCTTTTTGGTTCCATCAATGAATGGCACTGTGAGAACGAACCCCGTTGTGTTCAGGTCTATCGGCGGGTCAGAAAGCAGCGTGAAAGAAACGCCGAAGTTTTGGTCCGACAAAACGTTTTCGTTTGCATCCAACAATTTCAGAGAATAATCCCCCGCTGAAATTTCTTCTTCCGGCGGCTCACGGTCAATAACGTAAAAATCCTGCAGGCCGACCCAGCCGTTGCGGTCAGCGAGACCGGAGAGGAGAATGGACTGCATGGGATTAGAAAAGCTTGCGACGATTGGTTTACCGAAAGAGCTTGCTGCCAAGGAAAAATAGTTTGATTGGGCAAATACTGAAAGTAGATAGTTATACGAAGATGCGTCTATCCATGGAGGATATGCGCTTCCCATGAAGTTATAGAAAGTACTTGAGCAAACTGCCTCGAATGGGCCTTGTGGCTCAACGCAGTTTTCAGAACATACTTCAAATTCAAAGTTTCTTTCTAGAATTTTTATGTTTTGTTTGACCTCACTACAAGAATCAAAATAAAAATACTGCTTTGGTTTTGTTTCAATTGGCTTTCTTTTACTAACCCAAAATCCTTTAATGTTTGTGTTGTCTTCGGGAAACGGGTTTGCACATCCGCTAGGGTAAAATGAATTCTCTCTGTTCCAGTCTGATAAGCTATATTCATCGCAAAAGCCCAATGTGTGGCCAATTTCGTGGGCAGCATGCGAATTGTAGTCAGAAGAAATTAACACTGTAGTGAAATTCAATGGGTAAAGGCTAACCCCAAGTGCGCTAGGCTGTTGGGTTATGTATTGAAGTTGTGACTTGTTGATAATGCCAATGAGCCTGTGGGTAAGATTCCCCCGCAACAGTTCTTCTATGTATAAGTTATTCAAGAGCACCGGCAAACCTAGCACTGGTATGATTTCCCCTGGTTTTGAAATATGCGGGAAAGGAAATAATCCTGATTCGAACTCGTCTTCAGAAACCGGGTAAATTGCCTGTAAAAATTCAGCGTTGTTGTAATAAATTTTGCCTAAATTAGGGTCAAGTATTTCAAAGTCTATAGGTCTAAAAGTCACCCTAAAAGGCGATGTGTCTATGACTTCCTTTGAAATTGATGCTGTGTTTCCGTCTACTTCTGCCGAAATATTTATCGCAGTTGCACTATTGCCAACCGCTAATAAAAAGACCAGGAAACAAAAATAGTTGCCAATGTTTTTTGCCATCTTCTACCACTACACAGCCATTACCGAGCTTATTGCGTACATCAACAATAATGCCACACCTAAAGCGGCTATTACTGCCCCCCTAACCCTATACCTCTTCTTAGCAAGGAAGATAGCCGCACCTAAAATGCAACATATTGCTCCTCCATAAAGAAATAGGTTTAATTGCATTGCATATGTTTGATTGCTTAGTAGGATTTCCTTCCCGTAAGAAAATTTTAACGAGTATCCCCCATCGATTAATATTTCATAGTCGCCCAAGACGGGCAGTCTATCCATGAAAAACCCTGTTTTCAATTCTCTTCCTAATGCAATTTCTCTTTCAGATCCTTTAGCCAATGGACTTTTCACAAGTTCAACAGAGTGGCCTGTTAATCCACTAATTGTAACTAATCCATCTTCACAGGAAATCTCCACAAAAGCTGGTTTTTCCACCACCCCACATTTCGGTGGCTCTTGAATTGCTGCTGCAAAGTTTGCCAAAAAAAATACTGCAAAGCAAACTGCCAACAAATTTGTTTTTTTCATTTTTTTCATCCTCCTTCGATTTTTTTAATAAATTTTATGTGTGCGTGCAGTTGTTCGGCGGGTAAAAATCAACTATTTTTGATGAGAAGGCGCTGATGAGAACATTGTGCTTTGTTTCCGTGTAGCAGCCGTTGCCATAGTTTACTGAAACATCCGTTGTTGTTTCCGGACCGTTGTTCACAACCTTAACCCTCACAACAGTCGCTTTGCCTGCGACAAGCGGAACGCCTTCGACTACTTGGATTGGCTTTATCCATTCGATGTACAGGTCTCTTTGGACATCGCAAGCCTTGCTCGGATTGCAGTAATTGCTTATGCAGTCCTCGTTCACCAAGCATCTTTTGCTCTCTTCGCAGCGGGGGCATGTTGGGCCACCGCAGTCAACGTCTGTTTCGTCACTGTCTTTCACTATATTGTTGCAGGTTGTTTGAACCGGCAAATAGTGGTAGCCAATGTCTCTTATGGCAGTATCCAATATGTTGTCTACTCCGATTGTTTTTGTATTAAAGAAATTGTCGTCGCCAATATTTGTGCCTTTGTCCCTGATGAAGTTAACTTGGTTTGGGGCAATAAGGAAGTTTCTGTCAGAATTATCCCCCAAGAAAGGTTGTGCAGTAAAATTCACGTCTTTTTCGCCACAAGGAGCACCGCTGCAATTTGTGCCATTTTGCCAGTAGGCATTATAATTCAGATTAGAAATCGAACCACCATTGTTGCGAATGGGCAACCCGCCGAAAGCAAAAATATTATTGTATAAATTACCTATTTCCCCCCTGTAAATGCATATAACTTCATTTGGATTGTTACTGAAGGTGTTATTGTAAAAATTAGGCATGTTACCATTCCAACTAAGGTAAATTGCCCCTCCCCCGCCCCATTGGCAATCGTGCCCTCCTGAGTTATTGCCTATAAAAAGATTGTTGAATAAATTTGTGGTGCTAGTAATGTATATGGCTCCGCCTCCCCACCCTGCGGAATTTTTTTCAAATTTGTTGTCATACAGATTTGTGGCATAGCTATATATTGCTCCACCATATGCAGCAGTATTGTTAATGAACACATTATTGTATAAATTTCTGAACCCCCCATTCAGCGCTCCTCCGGAGCCATCGGTTCTTGCTGCATTGTTAATAAATGTATTACTAAAAAGACTCCCAAGTTCGCCGTCATTGTGTATTGCCCCGCCATTCGCAGCCCTGTTGTTTATGAAGACATTATCATGAACATCGCTTACTTTTGCGCCAGAATCTAGGTAAATAGCGCCACCACGGCCATAAGTTGTTGAAGCTTCATTGTTTACAAAAGTATTATTGAATATATGGGTTATTTCAGCACAACCCACATAAATTGCGGCCCCGTCAGTATAATCCCCGCCGGTTTTAATGTTTGTAAAGGTATTATTGAATACTTTTGCTATCGCGCTCTCCCGGCAATCACCATCAATAAAAAGACCGCCCCCATAACCAATGTTCTGAAAGTTTGAATCATGGATACTGTTCAAACTTATTCCTATATCGTATCGCGTATATATATGGATTCCGCCTGCTGCAAAAGAGATGTTTAAGTCAGCCAAATCATTTGCATCAGCGGTTGGAGCCGCCGCACCGCCCTTATACTCTATTGCACACAAGTAATCCCCTGCCTGTGGAGACCCCTCACATTCGGGGTAACCGCTCAAATCCGCCCCAATTGTTTGGTCTTTACAGGAAGTAAAGTGAATCATGTTCGTTGAGGTGCCCTTTGCAACAAGTCTGCCCCCAGATGCCACGCTCAAGCGACTAGTTGGACGGCTGAACTTGATGACTGCGCCTGGTTGAATTGTTAAAGTTACATTACTGACGGCAGGATTACCGCGAATAAAGTAGGTATTTCCAGCATACCACGTAGTGTCCCCTATAATGAAATTTCCTACCACAACAGTTTCAGCAAAAACAGAAGAACCCAGAAGCAAGAACGAAATAGCAAAAACAAGAAGCAAAACTCCGCTCTTACCACCAAAAAAACGCTTTTTAGCCACCAAAATCTATACCGTCCCCAACACCTTAAATAGTTCCCCTAAGAAAGCGAATAAAAGCATTTGTTTTTGTTTGGCGGGCGGATAGTTTCCCCAAGTTGATTTTGCCCAGCAGGGGCTATTTTTTTATTATCTTCTCGAGCACCGCGTTGAATTCCGCGAGCTTTTCTTTTATTTTTTCTTTTTCCCGCCTGCTTATTTTTCCCTGCCTGCTCAGCCGCATTGCCCTCAGAATATTCGCCTGCGCTTTGCTGAGGCCTTTCTTCATGAATTCGCCCTCTTTCAGCAGTTCCAGCATTTCCGACGGCTGGGGCATTTCTTTCGGGGAAAGGTGCTGGAACATTTCCGCGGATTTTTTTGCGAGCTGCGAAATGCTTTCCTTCTTTTCCAGGAATTCAGCCAATCCATTTTTTGTAATTCGGTAAACCTTCCGTTTCCTCCCGTTGCATTTGGTTTCCTTCACGGAAATCAGGCCGTCATGCTGCAGCTGCGCGAGGGCCGGGTAAATGCTGCCGCTCGTGGGCTTCCAGACGTCGCCCGTCATTGTTTCAATGCTTTTTATTATCGCATAGCCGTGCAGCGGCTCTTTTTTGAGCGCGCGCAGAATCACGTAGCACAAGTGGCCTTTCATGATTCCGGGGGCCTGGCATGCCTGCCCCGTTTGCCTTTCTTTATTCATACCTCAGCGCCTCCACAGCCGACACGTCCGGCTGGTACGGGCACAATTCGCTGATGCGAATTGGGCAGGCTCGCTCCGCTTGCCTTACTCATATCTGAGCGCCTCCACGGGGTCGAGCATTGCGGCCCTTCTTGCCGGGTAAACTCCCGCAATCATCCCGACAGCCATGCTGAATGCCAGGGCTCCCGCTATAAGTTCCGGAGTGACGACTGCAGTGAGCGGCAGGCCGGCTATTTCCGCTGCAATCGAGATGACGTTCGCAATGCCTATCCCAAAAAGCAGGCCTGTGATTCCACCCGCTAGCCCAATCATTCCGGCTTCTATTATGAAAATCGAGATGATTTTTGTTGTCGTTGCGCCGATTGCCTTCATTGTGCCTATTTCCTGCGTCCTTTCCATTACTGCCATCAGCATTGTGTTCATTATCCCTATCCCGCCGACGAGGAGCGAAATCGCCGCGATTCCAATCAGCACCAGGCTTATCAGCCCTATGACGCCGCCCGCGATATCCGCTATCTGCTGCAGGCTCAGGACCTGGAAGTCCTTTTTGCCGTGCTTTTTCTCCAGCCTGCTGCTTATCCTGTCTTTCACGTCGTCAAGGCTTTCGCCCGGCAGGACATCCACAATTATCCTGAAAGGCGTTATCTCGGTTTCGGAGATTTTCTTCAGCTCGTCGCTGTTCATCATCACCGCGTTGTTGAACATCGCGCCGAACTGGTTCTTGGCCTCCTTTGTTATCCCGACAATGCGCAGTTTTGTCCCGCTTACGATTAGGCTTTCCTTAAGGTTGATTTCCTCTTTCATTATTTTTTCCCCGAACGTCCCGCCGATTATGACGTTTGTCGTGTCCTGCTGCGTTATCGGCCTTCCCTCCGCCATGTCCACCAGGCCGATGTAGCCGAGCTTGTCGATTTTTTTCGGGTCAATTCCTATCACGATGACTGTTTTCTTTTCGCCGCGAAACTCGACCTGCTGCGAGCTCATGTAAATGGCTGCGGCGAAATTAACGCCCTTCACCTTTTCGATCGTGTCAACGTCCTCGTCGCGCAGCTTCGCGAGGACGCTTTCAGCGAAACCTCCGCCAGGCAGCACCATCAGGTTGCGCGTTCCAAGCTGCTCAAATTGTGATGTGACGCTCTTGTTCAGCCCCTCCCCTATTGAGATGAGCGCGACAATCGCGGCAATGCCGATTACTACCCCGATTAGCGTGAGGAAAGAGCGCAGCCTCTGCGCCTTCAGGTTTTTGAACGCAACCTGGAACAGTTCAGAGTCAATCAAAGCCAACCCTTTTCACCGCCAAAAACTTCGGGCTTCATTTTCCGTACCTCAGCGCCTCCACCGGTTCCATGCGCGCTGCCCTTCTCGCGGGATAATAGCCGGATGCCATTCCCACGAACATTGCGAACAAAAGCGCGCCGATGATTGAAAAGATGTTTATGCCCACGGGCATTGCGAATCCAAGCGCTGTCGCAACAATTGCAACTCCCGCCCCTATCAGCAGCCCGAATGCTATGCCGATGCTGCCGCCTATGCCGCCTATCAGCGCTGCTTCAGCCAAAAACAGCGACAGAACCTTTGTGTTTGTCGCCCCGACAGCCTTCATCACGCCTATTTCCTGCGTCCTTTCCATCACGGCCATCAGCATCGTGTTCATTATCCCTATCCCGCCCACAAGGAGCGAAATTGCGGCAAGCCCTATCAGCACAAGCTGTATCAGGCCTATCACCACGCCCGCGCTCTCCATTATGTTTTGCGTTGTCATCACATAGAAGTCCTCTTCGCCGTGCGCCCTCTTGAGCCTCTGCTTTATTTTTTCCGCAACGTCGTCGACAATCGTCCGGTCCGTTGCCTTTACGACAATTTCAGTCGGGTTTTTTTCGCCGAAAAAGTCCCTCACTGTTTCCTTTGGGGTGAAAACCATGTTGTTGAAGCCGAATCCCATCCCGAAGCTGCTGTCTTTCGTGATGCCGATTACCTTGAATTTCTGCCCGTTTATTTCCAGCTGGTCCTTCACGTTCAGCGTTTCATCCAAGAAGCTGTTTGCGGCAAAGCTCTCGCCGACTATAACCGCGTATTTGTCGCCGGGCTCGAGCTTCCGCCCGTCGGCAAGGTCAATATAGCCGACCTGCTCAAGATAGGAAGTTTTCCCCGGGTCAAAGCCGATTATGAAAATGGACGCGCCCTTGTCCTTGAACTTTGCGACCGCCGCGGTTTCATAGAAGCCCATCACCGCCTCGACGCCCGGAATTCCCTCAACAAGCCGTTCGTCCGACTCTTTGAGCGTGCGGGAAACCGCGGTTGAAACAAAGCTCCCGCTTCCGGGCTCGACCATAATCGTGTCAAGGCCGAGCTTTTCGAACTGCTGGTTGACCGCCTGGTTCAGCCCTTCGCCGATTGAAACGAGCGCGACAATCGCGGCTATTCCTATGATTATGCCGAGCAGCGTGAGATAGGAGCGCAGCCTCTGCGCCCGGATGTTCCGCACGGCTGTCTGCAGCAGTTCCCTGTCAATCAAGAAATCACCCTTAAGAAAAGGGGGAGCGGGCGGATTTTCCTCACGCCCGCGCTTTTCCCTGCTTTGCCCTGAAATGCTTGGCTTTCCTGTACGCGAATCTTCCCACAACGAACAGGCCGACAATCTCAAGCGCCAGGCCTATGAGCCCGAGCCAGGCAATGCCTCCCGCGCCCGTTGCAGCCTGGACTTCCGCGGCGTTCAGCACTTTCACTGCCACTGTCTTGTTTACTGTCTGCTCCTTGAATTCCTCGTCCTTGTATATTATCTTGAGGTTCAGGGGGAGCTCTCCCGGCTGGACATTCGCCCCAAAGGCGATGTTTGTCTTGAACGAGTCAAAATCGTCCGCCTGCAGGGTTCCGATGAACTGTTTTGGGTCTTCTATGGCCATATTGCTGCCGGAAAGCTCGATGACAACGTACCTCGCGTCGGCCAGCCCCAGGTTGAACAAATCGACTGTTACCTCCGCTGTCGTGCCGGGGAATGCGAAAGGCTTTACGCTGCCTACAACCGCATCCAAGTCCGGCTTTGATGTTACCTTTATGCCGATGTACGCCGTGTCTGCCCTCGAGGTGCCGTTAATGTCGTAGTATTCCATTGTTATCGGGACGCTGTAGTTCTTGAGGCTTGCGCCCTGGTTTACCCCGAGCGCCAGCTGTACCGTTGAGTCCTGGCCCTGCTCGAGGGATTCTATGTACTTTGAAACAGCGCCGATTGAGATTATGTCCCTTTCAACGACTGTTCCCGTTGTGGTGACTGTCCGGTCTTCCTTTGTTTTCACCACAATGCCCTTTGCGATGCCGCCGCCCACGTTTTTAACCCTCAAATTTATGGGTACAGTGCTCCCTGGCGATGCCTCCGCAACGTCTGTTTCCACTATTTCAAGCTTTGGTGTCCTGCTCAGCACCTTTATCCCTATGCCCGTGGACTTGAATAGCCCGCCTTCGCCGCTGCTTATCTTTAGATTATAGGTTCCGTCAACGGCCCGCTGGTCAACAAGCAGCTTGTACTGCACGCTTATCGTCTGGTATGCCGCGATTCCGCCGATATTCAGTTCCGCGCTCTGCCCCGGCTGCAGCGAGAACGGGTATTCCGGCTCGAGCTTCACCCTGGCGTCTATGGCGCCGTTCCCCGCAGTGTTTTTCACGAAAACCCAGACATTCACCGAGCCGCCCGGCGCGACAGGCGCGGGCTCGTAAGTTATCGTGTTGGTGTCTATGTTCGCAGCCCCCGCAATGCCCGCGAAAAGCAGAAGCAATGCCACCGGCGCAAAAATCCTGAAACTCATTTTTTACTCCCCCTTTTTGCTATTTTTTCCTTTTCGACTATTTTTCCGTCCTTCAAGTGCAGGATTTCCCGCGCTTCCTCGGCGACGTACCTTTCGTGCGTCACCATAATAACGGTCTTGCCCTTTTCCTCGTTGAGCTTCCTTATTATCTCAAGGATCTGCTCCCCGGAAGCGCTGTCGAGGTTGCCCGTGGGCTCGTCCGCGACAATCACGTCGGGATTAACCGCAAGCGCCCGCGCAATCGCGACCCTCTGCCTCTGGCCCCCGCTCAGCTCGCCCGGCTTGTGGCCCATCCTCTGGCCAAGGCCGACCTCCAGCAGTATCTCCTCCGCTATCCGCTTCCGTTCCCCAACGCTTTTTCCCGCGAACCACAGCGGAAGCATGACGTTCTCCATGGCTGTCATCCTCGGTATCAGGTTGAATGTCTGGAAAATGAATCCGATTGTTTTCCCCCTGACCATGGCAAGCTGGTTGTCGTCCATTTTGCTTATCGGCCTGCCGTTGATGAAAACCTCCCCCGACGTCGGCCGCGACAGCGCGCTTAATACGTCAAGCAGGGTTGTCTTCCCGCTTCCGCTCGGCCCCATTATCGCGAGGTACTGGCCTTTCCGGACGTCAAGGCTGACGCCGTCAAGCGCCCTCACCTGCGTTTCGCCCATCTGGTAGATTTTGCTGGCATCCTCGACCCTGATTACTGTATCCGCAGGCAAAATTCTCCCCAACCGTTTGATATGTAGGCGCCAACATATTTAAAAGCCTTTACGGGCGCGCCCGGCGTGCTGTTGGAAACCCGTCTTTTTTTTGGGTTGTGGTTTTTCGCATGCCTATTTTATTCTTTTGCAGGAATCCTGTATGCATGGGCTATTACGCCGAAATCAGCGCTGGCTACAACGGGCTGCACGCCGGGGAGCAGGCCGAAAAGGCGCGGATAATACTGCAAGGCATGCCTGTCAGCGGCCTTTTGCTGGATGTCGGCGCGGGCACGGGAATTTCCACAAAAATTTTTGAGGGCAAAGCCGAGTGCATTGCGCTTGACCCCTGCATAGAACTGCTGCGCCAGTACAGCGGCCTGCGCGTCATCGGCAGGGCCGAGCAGCTGCCGTTCAAAAGCGGGAGCTTCGACTGCGTTGTGAGCGTTACCGCGCTGCACCACTGCGATGTCGCAGGGGCGAAGAGGGAGATTTTGCGTGTCGCAAAGGAAGGCGCGCCGGTCGGAATCAGTTTTTTCAGGCGTGCCAAGAATTTTCCGCTCGCGAAGCGCCTGTTCGCGGGGAGCAGGGCTGTCGATTCCGGGAAGGACGCGATTTTTCTCCTGCAGCGGATTACTGCGCGGTAGCCAAGGATTTTTTTTGCGGCAAAAGCCGCGCTGCGCGGCGCCTGAAAGTGAATTGCCGCTGTTTTTGCGGCTCCGGCGCGTGCTCTCGCCCATGGGAATTTCCGCGCGCTTTCCCGCCAACTAATTGGCAAGCTTTTTAATTGTTTTGCTGGATTTTCTGTGTTGATTATGCCAAAGAAACACCATGAGCGCGCCGAGCACGGCGAGCACGCGGAAAACTCCGCGGAAAAGAAAGATGGCAAGCCTTGTTGTTCAACGATGGGCCAGGGCGCTGTTGTTTTTGTAATTGTTTCCCTTATCGTGGGGCTTGTTGCCGGCGCCGCAGTGGGCTATTTTATCCCAAAACCCGGGGCAGCGCCCGCACCGCCTGGCCAGCCGACAGCGGCTGTCGGCGTTGAGGAAATCACTGCAAAGGTCGCCGCTTATTTGAACACGAATTTTCTCTCGGTTCAGGGCACTACCGCAAGGGTAAGCAATGTCGGGCAGTACAACGATTTCCTTTACAGCGCAAAGCTTGAGGTGATGAAGGACGGCGCGCCAGTGGAAGGCCAGGACCAGAATATTTTCATTACAAAGGACGGAAAGACTCTTATTGCAGGCGAGGAATACAAAAATGCGGTTATAATGGGGCAATTGTTCTTCATGGATGTGCCGTTCCCTGCGCAGGAAACCCCGGAAACCCCGCCTGCCGCAGCAATGCCGAAGAGCGACAAGCCCGAGGTTGAATTGTTTGTTTGGGCGTTCTGCCCGGGAGGAGTCAGCGGCGAGAGCACGCTGAAGCCTGTTGTCGACCTTTTGGGGAACAAGATTGACACAAAGGTTGTTTTCATAGGTCCTGTTTCAACAGATAAAACCAGCGCAGCATACGGCTGCTTTGCGGGAAGGAATTCCGATGGCACCCCAAAGCCGCTTGAAGAAGCCCTTTCAAACTGCTGCGTTACTTACCCGAACATTGACGGCCAGGCTGTTTACAGCTGCGCGCTGCACAACAAAGCCGGCAATTTGGACGAGAGCCATGAGAGCGGAAGGCAGGCCTGCATCCAGAAGAATTACCCCGAAAAATACTGGGCTTATCTTGACGCTTTCAACAATGCCTGCTGGGGAAAAACCGGCATTGACGCCTGCTGGAAGGCCGAGGCGGGAAAGCTTGGCATTGACACGCAGAAAATAGGGCAGTGCGCCGAGGGCGCAGAGGGAATAAATATGCTTATAGGGGACAGCGGCAAGTCGGACCAGTACCAGGTCAGCAGCTCGCCGTCGCTTTTCATAAACGGCGTTGAGTTCACCGGAAGCAGGACGCCTGAAGCGTACAAGGAAGCGGTCTGCTCGGCCTTCAACACTCCGCCCGCAGAGTGCGGCTCGGCTATTGGCGCCGCGGCTGCGCCCGACACATCTAACGCAACCTGCGGCTGATATATAAAGGAATTCAGCCACAGGCCCGTTGTTAACTGTTTTACGCCGCTGCAGCCACAGAACGCACCAGTGCTTTAGCAGGCTGTTTTTATCCCCGCTTTTGCGGCGGTGTATGGGAGCCAAAAGAATTCATTAGATTTAAAAATACTGGGCAGCAATTCTTTAGTAAAACTCCTGCGGAGGAAAACAATGGCGAAGAAAGCGAAAAAGAAAGCGGTTCCGAAGGAAAAAGCCCCTGAGAAAAAGAAAGCCGGCTTTGACAACAGGATTGCTGTGGCGGCAATCGTTGTTGTGGCTGTAATCGCAATTGGGGCTGTGCTGCTGATGCAGCCCAAGCCGAGCGATGGCGGCGGCGTAGTTGCGCCTCCCCTTGGAAGCGGGATAAAGACATTCAAGCAAACAGCTGGCCAGCTCGATTTAGTGGATGGCAATCTTGTGGTAAGGCTTTTCTCGACCACTTGGTGCCCGCACTGCCAGTGGATAAAGGAAACATTCGACAGCGAGATGAAAAAGTATGTTGCCGAGGGGAAGATAATGGCTTACCACTGGGAAGTCGACACAGGGGACAACACGCTGACCGAAGCCGTTGAAACAGAGGTTCCGGAAAGCGAAATGGCGATATTCAGGGCGAACGGCGGCGGAAGCGTTCCAGCTTTCGTCTTCGGCGGAAAATACGTTCGCGTTGGAAACGGATTTGAATCGCAGAACCCAAGCGACGCCGCAAATCCTGAAAGCGACCTGAGCAAGCAGCACTTGGAGCTGGAAAAGCAGGAATACGCCGCGGTGATAGCGCAGCTTTTGAAGGAAATCGGGGCATAAAAGGAAAATCCCCCTGGTTTCTTCTTTTTTCCTTTTTTCTTTTTGCCCTTTGGCCCAAGCCGGCTGTGTTCTCGGCAAAAATCCCCGCGCAGGCCCGTGGCATGCCGCGCGTAACAAATTAAAGCTATTCCCGGCAGGATTATTTCATGGGTTTTTTGGAGCTGGCTGAAAAGCGCCACAGCATAAGGGATTTCACGGAGCAGCCCGTCGAGGAGGAAACGCTTCAGAAAATCCTGGCCGCCGCGAACATTGCGCCAAGCGCGGGAAACCTGCAGGCATTCAAAATAGTCGTGGTGAGGGATCCAGGGGCAAGAAAGGCGCTTTCCGAGGCCGCGATGGGCCAGATGTTTGTCTCAATCGCGCCAGTGGCGCTTGTTTTTTTCGCGGACCTCAAAAGGAGCTCGGGCAGGTACGGCGGGAAGGGCCGGTCTCTTTATGCGGTGCAGGACGCGACAATAGCCTGCGCTTACGCGCAGCTTGCCGCGGAGGAACTCGGATTGAGCAGCGTCTGGGTCGGCGCCTTCGGCGAGAAAGATGTGTGCAGGCTGCTGAATGCCCCCCGGGATTTAAAGCCTGTCGCGATTCTGCCGCTCGGCTATGCCGCGGAGCTACCTTTCCTCACAAAGAGGCGCGGGATTCAGGATTGCTGCGTGCAGGAAAAATTTGAAAAACGGCTTTTTTTGGGAGGAGCGAAAATTCAACCGCTCCCACATGGGCGGGATTAAAAAATTGAACCAAAATTTTTTTCACGCAGCCCAATGAGTTCGGATAATTGATTTTTTTGCGCTTAAAAATTCGCTTATCGAATGCAATTTTTGCGGCAATCAACATTTATAAATAGGGTTTGGTTTTATCTACTGCAAACGGTTTATAATTCAAACATTTTACCAATATTAAATTAGTTCCAGTGTTAAATTTGGTGGTTGGCAATGGCGGCGCGATTTCTGGAGAACGTTGTAAAAAGGGACGGCAGCCTGGCGCCTTTCGACAGGGCGAGGATTGAGGAGGCTGTTTTCTCGGCGGCCAAGGCGGTCGGCGGCACAAACAGGCAGATTGCCGTTGAGCTTACTGACAGGGTCGTTCATGCGCTGAAGAAAAAATTCGGCACAAGGCCCCCGACTGTCGAGGAGGTCCAGGACACAGTCGAAAAGGAGCTCATTGAGGCGGGCCACGCGAAAACCGCGAAAGCATACATCCTTTACAGGCAGAAGAGGTCCGAGCTGAGGGACAGCGCGGCTTTCCTGAACAAAATCCAGAAGATTGTCGACGATTACGTCGAAATAAAGGACTGGAGGGTCAGCGAGAACAGCAACGCGAGCTATTCGCTCAGCGGGCTGCAGGCGCACATCAGCGGCGCTGTCATCGCCGAGTACGCCTTGCGAAACATTTACCCGCAGGAGATTTCAAACGCCCACAGGAACGCGGATTTCCATATCCATGATTTGGGAAACGGCACTTTCAGCGGCTATTGCGCGGGCTGGTCCCTGAGGCAGCTGCTTGAGCTCGGGTTCGGCGGCGTAATGGGAAGGATTGCCGCAAAGCCCGCGAAGCACTTCAATTCCGCGCTCGGGCAGATAGTGAATTTCATGGGCACGCTGCAGAACGAGTGGGCGGGCGCGCAGGCTTTCAACAGCTTTGACACTTACCTTGCGCCCCTGATTGCAAAGGACAATCTGGATTACAAGAGGGTGAAGCAAAGCCTGCAGGAGTTCATTTTCGCGATTAACGCGACATCGCGCTGGGGAAACCAGGTTCCTTTCACGAATATCACACTGGACTGGACTGTTCCGGAGGATATGGGGGGCATGCCTGTTGTCTACGGCGGCGAATTGCAGCCGGATGAGGCATACGCCGACTTCCAGTGTGAAATGGACTTGATTAACAAGGCTTTCATAGAGGTAATGACTAACGGCGACGCCAACGGAAGGGTTTTCACTTTCCCGATCCCAACATACAACGTGACGCGGGACTTCGACTGGGACAGCGAGAATGCCAAGGCGCTTTTCACAATGACAGCCAAGTATGGCATTCCGTATTTCCAGAATTTCATAAACAGCAGCCTTAAGCCGAGCGATGTCCGTTCAATGTGTTGCCGCCTTCAGCTGAACCTGAAGGAACTGAAGAGCAAGACCGGCGGGCTGTTCGGCTCTGGCGAGAAGACAGGCAGCATCGGTGTTGTCACAATAAACATGCCGAAGCTCGGTTTCCTTTCAAGGGACGAAACCGATTTCTTCGAGAGGCTTGACGATTTGCTGTATCTCGCGAAGGAGAGCCTTGAAATAAAGCGCAAAGAGGTCAACAAGAGCATGGCGCAGGGGCTTTTGCCCTGGAGCAAGCGCTATCTGGGCACGCTCGAGAACCATTTCAGCACAATCGGCCTGGTTGGAATGAACGAGTGCTGCGTTAATTTCCTGAAAACAGGCATTGCGGACAGGGAAGGAAAGAATTTTGCCCTCAAAACGCTTGACTTCTTCAGGTCACGGCTTACGGGGTTCCAGGGGGAAACAGGGCATATTTTCAACCTCGAGGCCACTCCCGCTGAGGGAACATCCTACCGGCTTGCGCGCATTGACAGGAGAAATTACCCCGAGATAGCGAGCGCCGGAGCGGAAGTGCCATTTTATACGAACAGCACGCAGCTGCCGGTGGACTACACCGATGACATTTTCGAGGCGCTGCTCCACCAGGATGAACTGCAGTGCAAGTACACTGGGGGAACCGTGCTGCACGGCTTCCTTGGGGAGGCAATGTCTTCGGGCGAAGCCTGCGGAAAGCTTGTCAAGAAAATCGCCTACGGCTTCAAGCTGCCTTACTACACGATTACGCCGACCTTCAGCATCTGCCCGGTGCACGGTTACATTAAGGGAAAGCATTTCAGCTGCCCTGTGGAGGCTGACGGCGCGGCAAAAGCGGAAAAAACGGAGGTGAAAGCAAATGCCGCAGTGCAATGAGCAGTGTGAGGTTTACAGCAGGGTTGTGGGATACCTGCGGCCTGTCCAGAACTGGAACCCCGGCAAGCAGGAAGAATTCAAGAAGAGAAAGGCGTACAGCGAGAAAAAAGCCCTTGCCCCGCAATAATTTTTTTTTATTTCCAGGTGTTTCTATTTATGCTTGTTTTCAAGGGGATACAGAAAACCACGCTAATCGACTACCCTAAGCAGGTTGCCTGCACTCTTTTCCTGCCCAAGTGCAACTTCAGGTGCGCTTTCTGCTACAACCCGCAGCTTGTCCTTGAAAAGGAAACCGGGGTTTCAATCAGCGAGAGGGAAGCGCTCGCCTTCCTTGGCGAAAGAAAAGGATTTCTCGACGCGGTCTGCATTACCGGCGGGGAGCCAACGCTGCACGCCGGGCTTTTGGGGTTCTGCAAAAAGCTGAAAAAGCGCGGCCTGCTTGTGAAAATCGACACAAACGGCTCGATGCCCGGCGTTCTGCGCAAGCTAATCAAGGCAAAAGCCGTTGATTACATCGCAATGGACATAAAGGCGCCGCCGGGCAGGTACAGCGAGGCAGCGGGCGTTAAGGTTGACATGGAAAAGATCAGGGAGAGCGCCGGCCTGATAATGAAAAGCGGCGTGGAATACGAGTTCAGGACGACTGTCCTGCCATCGCTGCACACTGAAGCCGGCCTGGTTGAGATAGGCACTTGGCTTAATGGCGCAAAGCAGTTTTTCCTCCAGCAGTTCAACCCGGCGGTGCCCCTGCTCGAAAAAAGCCTTGAGGGAAGCGGCACTTACAGCGAAAAGGAGCTTTCGGCTTTCGCGGAATCGCTTAAGGGTTTTTTTGGGTCGGTGCGGGTGCGGGGGCTTTAAAAACTTTTACCTTGTTGATTGTTTTATGCCTGCAAAAAAAGCCAAAGCAAGCGCAAAAATCACCGGGGAAACCACCCTGGGCGATGTTGTGGCGAAATTCCCGCAGGCAGTGCCGGCAATGCTGCGCTACGGCCTGCACTGCGCCGGCTGCCATGTGGCTGCTTTTGAAACAGTCGGCCAGGGCGCTGCCGCGCACGGATTGGCTGAAGCGGAAATAAAAAAAATGCTTAAGGAAATGAACGATTCAATAAAATGAGGCAAGAGGTGTTTTTTTCGCATGGCTGAAAGACCATTTGTTGACGCAAAAAAATGCATCGGCTGCGGCACCTGCGCAGAGGTCTGCCCTGTCAATGTTTTCGAGATAAAAAGCGGCAAGAGCATTGTGATGAGGCCCCAGGACTGCGTGCAGTGCAGGGCCTGCGAGAGAAGCTGCTCCACGAAGGCGATTGCCGTTAAATGACCCGGCGGCTGGTTTGAATGCACTCGATTTCTTTCACCGGGCTTGGCGGCTGCAATGAGGTCGGCAGGAGCAGTTTTCTCATAGATTTCGGGGAAAAGGTGCTGCTCGAGAGGGGCATAAAGCTGTCCCCGCAAGGCAACCAGTACCCGCTGCCCGTTGAAACAAACCTCAAGGCGGTCGTAATAAGCCACGCGCACCTGGACCACAGCGGAACGCTGCCGCATCTTTTCATGGAATCGAATTTCATAAACTACATGACCGAGCCGACTCTTGAGATAAGCAAGATCCTCTGGTTTGACTCGCTTCACATCGCGGACATGGAAAGCGAGGACATTCCCTTCTCCAAAGAGGCAATAGAGGCGGCGCAAAAGTTCACTGTGCCGGTTTCCTACGGAAGGAAGCTTGACATTGCGAAGCACTGCAGCATGCGCTTCTTTGACGCCGGGCACATTCTCGGCAGCGCCATGGTGGAGCTCCTGATCGGCGACAAGAGGCTTCTTTACACCGGGGATTTCAAGGTCGAGGAGACAAGGCTCTTCAAGGGCGCGGACCTCAATGTCGGGGAAGTGGATTATCTTGTGATAGAGTCAACCTACGGCAACAGGAACCACCCCGACAGGAAGGAATGCGAAAAGCTTTTCGTGGAGGAAGTCCAGTCCACAATCGACAGGGGCGGCTGGGCCCTGGTGCCGGCTTTTGCCGTGGGAAGGAGCCAGGAAGTAATAGACGTGCTTGCGGAGTACAAGGTCAACGCCCCGGTTTACCTTGACGGAATGGGCCAGAAGGCAGCGAATGTCATGATGCGCTTCCCGCACCACCTGAAGAACCCGAGGTTCCTGAAGAAGGCGCTCGGGAAGGCTATCTGGGTCAAGAACAACAGCATGAGGAAGAAAGCGCTGCAGCAGCCCAGCGTTATTGTGACGACAGCCGGAATGCTGCAGGGCGGGCCTGTCCTGAATTACCTCGGCAGGATTCACGCCGACGAGAACAGTTCTGTGCTGCTTACTGGTTACCAGGTTGACGGCACAAAGGGAAGAACGCTGATGGAAACCAATAAAATAGAGATTGACGGTAGGGTATATGACGTGAAGGCCAAGGTTGAGAAGTTTGACTTTTCCGCGCATGCATCACAGCAGGAGATGCTGTACGCGATAAAGAAATGGCAGCCGAAAAAAATCCTTCTGGTCCACGGGGACAAGGACATAATGCTGGTTTTCGCGAACAAAATAAGGGAAGAAACCGGCATAGAGGCGGTTGCGCCTGCCGCCGGAAAAAAGCTGGATTTGGGGCCGATGTCATGAGTTTCCTGAGGGTTCTGTCGGACAGCTTTGTGCTGCTCAGGCTGACGCCGAAACTTTTTATCCCGAAAATCCTTATTGCCTTTTTCCTCCTGCCGATGTTCATTCTTTTCGGCAATTACGTGGTCCAGCTCGACTTTTTTTCGATGGACCCAAGCACTCTGACAAAGATGCAGGCGGTGGAGCTGCTGAAGATAATCGTGCCGCTTTTCTTTGTGTCGTTGTACGGCCTGATAGTTGACCTGATTGATATCTTCGTTGTAAACCCGATGTACCCCGTTATTGTGAGGGACTACTACAAGACAAAGGGGGTTTCCTTCAGCAAGGCGCTTGTAAGCGTGCTTGAAAAATACGGCACAATTTTTCCGGCGCTTGCGACTGTTGTGCTCATAATTTTCGTGGTAATGATGCCTGTCGCATGGCTTTTTTCCATTGCGCTTTTCCTGCACAACCCGTTCATAATCGGCATCTCCCTCGCCGCGATGGGGCTGTCTGTTTTCATTCTCTTCGTGCTGTTCTACCTCATCTACCCGATAAGCTCGCTTGAGGAATTCAATTTCCTTAAGTTGCTGAAGCAGACGGTAAGGATTTCGGCAAAGCACAAGGGCAATGTGACGAAGGCGTTTGTTGTCTTTTTGCCTGTGCCGCTGCTGAGCTATGCGCTCAGCCTTGTTATCGCATGGCTCAGGCAGTCCGGGGATGTGGTGCCAATGCTGCTGATTTTCGCTGCCTTTGTGGCAATGCGGCTTCTGGTCGCGATACTGAGCACATACCAGTACGTGCTCAACACGGTCTTCTATCTCGGGCTGGAAAAAGGAATTTTCCTTAAAAAGTGAAAAAGAAATGCGGCAAGGCAACTTCTGCCCTTTGTGCGGGAAAACAACAGGCGCTTTCGTAAAGGCAATCTGCCTTGGCTGCCATCTTGAGAAGAAAAACCCCGTGCAGCTGCAGGAAAAAATTCCCATCCAGCAGTGCAAGAACTGCGGAAAAACAATGTTCCTGGGGAAAATGCTTCCAATGGATGACGAATCGCTGAAAGCGATTGTCGGCAGGCGCGTAAAAACAAGGGATTTGTCAGATGAAACCCACGAGATTTCACTGGAGAGGCTCCAAAACGGCAAAATCTCGGCGCATGTTGTCGTAAAGGCAATGCTGTCTGGCATCCCTGTCGAGATTGAAAAGGAAACCATTCTTGTCCCGCACTCGGTCAACTGCGACGCATGCATGCGGCTTTTGAGCGACTACTACGAGGCGACAATACAATTGCGGGCCAAAGAAAAAGGCCGGCCTGATTTCCAGAAAATTTTGCGCAGGCTGCAGCAGCTCATTAGACGCCAAAGCGGAAGAGACGGCCTCGCGGCAATAACCAGAATCACGAAAGGCGCGAACGGCTTTGACATCACAATAGGCTCAAAAAAAGCGGCTTACTCTGCGGTAATGCAGCTCAAAAAGGAGTTCGGCGGCGAAACAAAGATGTCCCACACGCTCGCGGGCGTCGACAAAAGCGGCAAGACAAAAAAAAGGTTCACCTTTCTGCTGCGGACCTGAGTTTTTCAGCTTTCAAACTTTTTTAAGTCAAGCATTATTTCTTCCAATGGCTTCTGGGTCACAAGCAATGGTATTTTTTCGCTTTCAGCGATTTTTACCGCAACAGGGTCGACATTTTCCGGGCTTACCTTCCCGTGCAGCACTACTACAGCCGGCTTCATGTCGGTGCTGAACCTCCCGATCTTGACTGCAATCATCGGCGACCTGCCGTTTTCCACGAACCTGAATATCAGCGCCCTGTCGGGGGTTTTCCCGTAAAGCATCATGTACTCGTGCACCGGAACGTCGATTATCACCTTCATGCTGTCGATTACCGTGTAACCGTAAATCTGGGTTTCCTCAAGCCTCGCCTGGTTCGCGACGCAGGTTGCGCCGATTGCTTTGGCGAAATCGCTTGCCTTTACGGCGGAAAAGAATTCGTGCTGGTCGAAGGCGCTTTCTTTCGGCGTGATGTCCTTTTCAAGCTGCTTTGCGACCTTTCCGCCCCTGTTCCTGTCAATCTCTATCAGCGTGTCCACCAGCCTTGCGACAACGACAATGCCCGGGCTCTTTCTCCTGCCGCCCTCATAATCGCTGATAGTGCTGTTCGTAACCTTAAGGTGCTCCGCGAGCGCTGTCTGCGTTACCCCGAAAATTTCGCGCCATTTTTTCATGCTGCCGCCGGGGTCCTTGCTCATGCAGATTTCGCCGGCAATAGTCGTGGTAAGCTTTTCCATAACCGAACCAAGAAAAATTAAGGGAAAAGCGCTTTAAAAACGTTTCGTCAATTGTCCCGCAAAAACGCGCTTTTTTGGGCGTTTGACGAAGCTTTATTGTTTCTTGTAAATGTTGTCGTGGTGGTCGAAGTCAACGAACAGGATAAACCGCCTGCTTTTGTCGTACTTGAATGTGAGAACGAAGCTTTTGTCAATGTGAACCCTTTTCTGCTCTTGCTGCGGGAACTTAAGGTTTTTGTAATGCTCTATCGCGATTTCGTCTGACGCCGCGATGCCCTCAATCTTTTTCATTAAAATGTTGTATCTTCCACGGTCTTTTTTGAACAGCCTTTTCATTTTTGCTTTCAATTCGTCGGAAAAATCGTGAGCCAAAGACATCTATTCGCCTTCGATTTCCTTCCGCAATTTTTCGATAGTGGTATGCCTGTAGCCGTATTTTCTGAAATGTGCTTCCTCTATCTTGAGAATCTTCTTCACATAGCTCTCCTTTACTTCAGGCTCAACCTCGTTGCAGCCGTACAATTCGGCAAACTTGTTCAATGCCTGGCTTTTATCATTCAAATCGTACTTCGCTTTCACCACAGCAAGCACCTTGTTGGTGTAATTGTTCAGCGAAACCCGCGCATCAACCATAAAATCACTCCAAATGCATGCTATATACACACCGTGTGCATATCTCTATTTAAGTGTTACTTTCCCCGTTGAAATGGGAAAAGTGATTCTCTGGTGCCATCTCACGATGGCACAGCGGGCCCGGAGGGATTTGAACCCTCGGCCTTTTCCTCGCGCCAGCCTACCGGCGAATCCTGAATTGCGGAGCAATCCGGCGTTTTTCCAAAGGGAAAACGCTTCTTTTCGCCGGCCTTTCTTTCAGGGAAGAATGCATTTTGCAAAAGCAAAATGCCTTTCTTTTCCCGGGTTTTCTTTCTTTAGAAAGAAAAGCCGTAGGAGGGAACTGCTCTGTCCAAGCTGAGCTACGGGCCCTTTGCTGAAGAAAATAGGCAGGGTAATTTATTTAAAATACTCTTTAAGGCGGATTTAGCCTTGCCCTGGTTGCGCTTTCGGGGCAAATATATTTATATATCTTTTTGATATGTATTTGATAGGTGGTTTTATTGGGCGAAACTTTGGTGCGGCTTGAGGGCGCGCAGGAGCTTGTTATTGAAAGGCTCACAAAAGCGGGCATTTTCAAGACCAGAAGCGAGGCAATCAGGGCAGGCATTCTGCAGTTGGGCAAAGAGTACAATGTTTTCGAAGGCCTGCAGGACATTGAGGACGAGCTGGCTGCGAGGAAGATGCAGAAAATCAGCGGGGAAATCGCTTCCGGCAAGAGAATGGTTTTCAGCGAAGCGCAGGTAAAGAAAAAATACGGCCTGAAGTGATTTCTTGTTCGAACTGTTTTTCGCCGATGGCTGGGACAAGCATTACCGCAAGCTTGACAACGCAGCAAAAGAGCGGATGTGGGGCAAAATCCAGCATCTGAAGACAATGCAGGCAGCGCGGCACCTGAAGCACGGGCTGCCATTTTTTGTTGTTGAAGCATGCCAGTACAGGATCTGTTTTGAAGAAAAGCAAAACAAGAGAACAGTTGTTTTTGCAGGCACTCATAAACAGTACGAGAAATGGTGCAAAAGCCAATCCTGATTTTTGCCTATGCCAGTAGTGCGAGCGCAGCCCCCGCCGCAACCGGAATCGTGAAATTGTCGTCCCACGGGAGCAGTTCCGCGGCCATTCCTGCCAGTGCTGCGGCGAATGCAATGTGCGGTGGGAAAATGAACTGCAAAAAGAAGAAAGCGGCAACAATCCCCCCAATCGTTCCCTCCAGTGTTCTTTTTCCGGCAAGCCTGTGCTTTCCGAACCGGATTCCAACCAGCGTTGAGGCGCTGTCGCCGTAAACAACAGCGCAGAGCGCGCCAATCGCCGCAAGCGGCTTTTGCAAGAGAACGCCGAAAACCGAAAGCGCTATTATCGCGCTGGCAAAAAAGAGCAGTGCGCCTTTTCCCGGCAGGTGCTTTTCATAGTCCCTTTCCACCATGCGCGCGGCGTGGAAAATCAAGGGGATTTTCACGCCTTTTTTCAGCAGGAAGCTAAAAAGCAGCCCGAAAACAAAAATTACCGAAATTATTTGAAGCGCGGTTAGTGCGCCGGCTATTGCCACAAGTGCAATTAACGCGCTTCCGAAAAGATAGTGTATGAACTGCCGCCGGATTTCCTTCTTCATTGCTTCAATCACTGGTTTTTTCGCACAGCACCATTATGTGGTCTTTTTCAAACGGCGCGAGATTCACTACCTGCCTTATGCTGAAATTTCCAATCAGCTTCCGGGTTTCCTCTTCAAAGATTTCCCCGGGCTTCTGCTGCTGGCTTATGCTTTTCGCCTTTATCACAAGCATTCCTAACGCGCCTTTCGGAAGGAACCGCCCGGCGTTCTTTAAAAAAATCTCCGCCTGGTTTTTCTGGCTCACATCCTGGTAAAGCACGCCGACCTTTGCGCCCTCAAGGTATTTCTCGTACAGCCATGGCTTTGCGGCGTCCGCCAGGACCGGGAAAATGTTCTTCCGCTGCTCGCAGATGCTGATGAACTTGCGCATGACCCTCTCGCTGATGTCAACGCCGAAGACAGCGCCTTTTTCCCCGATGATGTCGCTCACATGGCTCAGTGTGGTGCCTTCCGCTGCCCCGAGGTAAAGGACAGTGCTGCCCTCGGTTATGGGCACGCTTTTCAGGCCGTTTTTTATCGCTGCCGCGAGCTTGCTCCTGAAAGGGTCCCACTGCCTGTATTCAACGCCGCCCTCGCTGAAGAGTTTTTCGCCGTAAACCTGCTTTCCGGGCGCGAGGTTTTTCGTGAAAACCCCTTTTTGGCTGGCGAAAATTCCCGGAAAAATTTCCTGCAATGCCCACACCCTTAGTCTATTTCAGGCTTTTTGCCCTTTCTTCCAGTTCCTTTTCAAGCTCCGCGCCTATTTCCTTTTTGCTTCCGAAAAAGTCGGCCCTTGCCGCGATGCAGAGCTTGGCAGCAAGGCTTCTCGCAATCTTTCCCCTGTTCCTGATGTTTGCCTGCCGAAGCAGCGGGTGCTGGAAAATGAAGCCGTGCTTCGGCCCCTTCATTCTCCTGTTCCTCAGGTGCCTGAACAATGCTTTTTCCGCGCCGAGCAATTGCATTGTGCTCGCCGGCTGCATCGCAAGGCCTTTGAGCGAGCCGCTTGATGACAGCAGCCGTGCGCCGACAACAGCGCCCGCGAGCACGGTGAAGTTGGGCGCGATTTTTTCCATTTCCTTTTGTATAAACGCTTCCAGGATTTCCCTTTGCTTGTGCAGTTCGAGCGCGTTTTTCGCGAGCTTCCTTATTTCGCCGAGGGTTTCCCCGCTTATTTCGCTGCCCATGCTTTTCTTCGCTGCTTCCGCGATTTCGCCGGCTTTTTCCTTGAAAATGGGGGAAACCTTCTCCGTGGTGAAATTCTTCCTTTCGCCCAAATCCGAAACAAGCTGGAGGTATTTCCCGTTGTCCTTCACGTGCTGGTTCAGTTCGGGAAAATGCGCGCCATACCACTCAATCACGTGCTCCGCGAGAAGGTTAAAAGCCGCGTCAAGGTCCCGCAGCACGTTCACAGCCCTGATTACATGCACTTCCATTTCGCCGTAGTGCTCCTTTACCTGCTCCCTTGCCTTGTGTATAAGGGCTTTCCTTAATTGCTCTATTTCGGGCATTTCAAATAGAATAAATCCAGCAATACTTTATAAAAACTAATTAATCCAATAAAATAGAACGTATGGAAGCAAATACGCCGAAAGGGGATTTAGTGAACCTGGCGCTGCGGCGCTCGCTGTTCTATCCCGCGGCGGAGATTTATGCCGGCAGCCCGAGCGGCTTCTGGGAATTCGGCCCAATCGGGCAGAAGATAAGGCTGAAGATTGTCGATTTGTGGAGAAAAGAGCTGGTTGAAAAAGAGGGCTTCCTTGAGATTTCCGGCGCGCAGATCCTGCCCGAGGCGGTTTTCAGGGCGTCGGGGCATCTCGCGTCGTTCTCCGACCCCGTAGTGCAGTGCAAAAAGTGCAGCAGCCTGCACAGGGCAGACCAGCTTGTCGCGGAGAAAATAAATGAGATTGTCCCGGAGAGCATGGGCGTTGAAGAGCTCGCGAAGCTCATAAAGCGGCATGCCGTTGAATGCCCGAAATGCGGGGGAAAGGATTTTACCGAAGTGCGCAAATTCAACATGATGATGAAGGTCGACATCGGCGCCACCGGCCAGCAGCCATGCTATCTGCGCCCCGAGACATGCCAGAGCATTTTTCTGGATTTCCAGCGAATGTTCAAGACAATGAGGGTTTCGCTGCCGCTTGGAATCGCGCAGGCCGGCACCAGCTTCAGGAACGAAATCGCGCCCAGGAACACGATTCTCAGGGCGAGGGAATTCGGCCAGATGGAAATTGAAGTGTTCTTCAACCCGGCGAAAATAAACGATGTGCCGAAATTTCCGGAAGTCGAGGATTACATCCTGAACCTCCAGGCGCTGAAGGACAAGGCGCCAAAGCCAATGTCCTGCGGGGAAGCAGTGGAAAAGAAAGTGATTTCCGCGAAGCTGATCGCCTATTGCCTTGCCAGGGCGCAGCAGTGCTGGCACGCTTTCGGCATTCCAACCAAAAAAATGCGCTTCAGGCAGCTTGCGGACGACGAAAAGGCCTTTTACAGCAGGGAGAGCTGGGACTTCGAGGTTGAAACAGAGCTCGGCTGGATTGAGCTGATAGCGTGCAATTACAGGGCTGATTATGATTTGGGCGGGCACGCGAAGGAAAGCAAGCAGGACCTTAAAGTGAAAGAGCCCGACGGCAAGGAAGAATTCACGCCGCACGTTTTCGAGCTTTCGGCGGGAATCGACAGAACTCTTTTTGTCGCGCTTTCGCTCGCGCTGAAAACAGAAAAGCGCGGCCCCGAAGAGCGCACCGTAATGGCGCTGCCGCCGCGCATCGCACCGTATCTGGCAGGGGTTTTCCCGCTTATGAAAAAAGACGGCATGCTGGAAAAAGCGCTTGAGATTGAAAAAGAGCTTTCCTCTTTCGGGCTGGAAGTGTTCTTTGACGAGGCGGGGAGCATCGGCAAGAGATACGCGCGCATCGACGAAATCGGCACGTCATTCGCAATAACGGTTGACTACGATACAATGAAGGACGGCACTGTAACGCTCAGGGAGCGCGACAGCATGGGCCAGAAGCGCGTGAAAATAGCGCAGCTGCCCGAACTGCTGTGGAAAATCCTGAACGGAAAAGCGGAATTCAAAAAAATTTGACTTTCAAATTCTCCCAAAACCGCCTTTGAAAGTGCCGCATCTGCTTCGCATCCGAACCGATTAGGAAAAGGGATTAAAAAGCGTTTCCAATGCAATTTTTACAATAATTTGCCCCGGTAGCTCAGCGGTAGAGCACGAGTTTCGTAAACTCGGGGTCGAGGGTTCAATCCCCTCCCGGGGCTTTGAACTGGATGTTTGAAGCCATTGTTTGCAGGATTTTACAAATTGAGCTTCTTTGCAGCAAGCCAAACGGTTAATAACCGATTAAACTACAATTATTTTCATGCTGAGGAAGACGGCAAGCAGGGGGAAAGTTCCGGGAAATGCCAGGGGCCCTTTCAATGTCAGGCCGTTGGTTCATAGTTCCAAACGGCCGGTTGTTGTGCACTTGGGCAATGTTGGCTGGGGGTCGGGTCCTGAGGTCTTGGCTGAAAAGACAAGGAGATACGCCAAACGTTTTCCGGGGGTTCAATTTATAGGAATTGATAAATCAAGCAGGTATCTTGGCGAGATGCCAGATAACTGGCGCCAACTTGTGAGCAGCTTTGGAGAAGGGCTTAAAAAGTTGGACAACAATTCCGTTTCTGCAATAAGTTCAGAGCTTGCGTTGGGCGAGTTTGGGCCCAGAGGCAGGTATTGGGATGAGCATAGGCAATACAGGTATAGACTTACAAAGCGTTCTTTCGAAGCCATGGTAAAATACACTGCCGATGCTTTGAAAGTGGCATACAGAAAACTGAAACGGGGCGGAAAGCTGTATGTTGCAGTAGTCGATGGTGAGCCTCTAAGAGTAACGAAAGAAGCCCTTGCAAGGTCGCAGTTTAACCCTGAAAAAATAAAAATGAGATACCTACTGGAGCAGGAGTACAAAAGAACGTCAGGAACAAGAAAGGGCTGTGCGGCAAAACTACAAATAGTGGCAGAAAAATAGGGCGGAAAAGACCTTCAGCTAGTTATCCATAAATGTTTAACGCTACATATTATAATATAGGTAAAAATTTCGGCTTTAGGGCATTTGGCTAGGGGCTATTAACCTATAGCTAATACCTTCCGGGGCTTCAGCGCCATTGCTGGTTACATGATTGTGCCTAGCTCAATTTGGGCGCCTGCCACCGGGGACATCAGCCGGCCGCTCCCTGTGCTGCCCCCTGTTTTTCATCTGGCGGATAGTCAGCGCCCGGATTAATTTGGGCGCCTGCCATCGAGGACATCATCAGCGGCGTGCATTCCCCGAAAGCCGTTAGCGCGAGTTCAAGCTTCTGTGCGGTCTGCGCGTCAAACCCTTCCATGCCCAATAGTTCTGTTGTGCCTTTTTCTATGTCCGCCTTTATCGTTATTCCCTGCGCTGCCGTGCCGCAGTCGCTTTCCCCGCTTGTAAGAAGGCTGTATTTCACGGCGTAAACGCTTTCGGATTCCTTGGCAACGCTTTTTTCAACCCTCGGCGCGCATTTTTTGGAGAACTGCACGGCCTGGGTTATTCCATCCTGCATCTGCTGCTTTTGCCCTTCTGTGAGCGGAGGCGCCTGCTGCCCGTTCAGCGCAGAAGCCGTTTGGTACGCGGCGTACAGCTTTTCAGGAGTGCATTTTTCGACATTCGCCAGGCTCTCAACTAGCTTCAGCATTGCGCGCACTTGAGGGACATTGTCCGCGAGCGCCACTGCTTTTTGCTCCGGAGTCAGCGGCTGCGTGCAGCCGCTCGCCGCAACCAGCAGGAAAACGCATGCCGCAAGAAAAGCTTTTTTCATCCAAGATGATAATTGCCTAAGCCCTATTTAATGCTTTCAGTTCCAATGCGCTAGCAAACTTCCCTGTCGTAGTGCCCGCGGGTGAATTTGCTGAACTCTTTTTTCGGCTGCTTTCCCTGTTTTTTTTCCTCAAGGTAGCGCAGCGCCTGCGTTGCTTCATCCTTGCTTGTTGCAGTGAAGTCAAGCGCTATTGCGCCGAAACCAGAGAATTTTTCCAGTTCGAATAGCATGTCCACGGGCATCGGGTTGTACAGCCGCAGGATTCCCTTTTCATCCACGGCAACCTTGTACTCAAAGCCCTTCCTGTCCTTCAAAGTGCCTTCCTTGAAACCCGCTTCGGCGTATGCCTTTGATGTCATCAGCGCGGGGTAAAGGAAAACAAGCGGCGCGAGCTTTTCCAAGAATCCCATTTCTTCCAGCTGTTTCAGCGAGCACTCCACTGAGGGCACTATCATTTCCGCGCCCTTTTCAAGCAGCAGCGCTGCCGCGAGCGAATTGAAGGCGTTCAGCTCCTTTCCCGCCCAGAAAACCGCTTTTTTCTTTATTGCAATTTCCAGGGCGCCGAGGTTGCCGCAGACGATTTTTGCGCCTGCCCCGGAGATTCTTTTCTCAAAATCCGCGAGCGCCGAATCCGATTGTATGCTTGGGGAATTCAAAAAAACCCGCTTTTCCGGGAATTTTTCCGCAATCTTTTCAATTTCCTTTTGCGGAACCGATTCGTTGCAGGCAAGGATATCTGCAGTCTTCGCGCTTTCCTCAAGCATTTCAATATTGCCCGCGAAAACCGCGATTTTTTGGGTGCAGCTGTTTTTTTCCGGGCATTTTCCCGTGGAAAGCAGTTCTTTCTTTTTTTCCGAAAACTCCTTTTCGCCGATTTGCCTCCTGTTCCCTGAGAACAGCGCTTCCCTCATTTCCCCGAGCACCTTGTTCTTGAATTTTTTGAGCTCGCTCAGCGGCAAAAACGGGTCGCCTGAAATCTCGGCGCTGAATTTTCCCGGGGAAAAGAATTCGCTTGCCTTGAAGACCTTTCCCTTTATGAGATTTGGTTCTGTCTGCAGCTTGTTGGATTTTGCCACAACCAAATCAGAAACAACGTTTAACTTGCAGCCCTGGAATTCCGCTGTCGCCCGCAGGTTTTCTCCCGAACGTGCAACGACGCAAAGGCTGTATTTTACCGGCGCGCTTTTTTTGATGCTCCCGTAGGCAAAATCCTTTAGGAGCCTGCTTGAGGTGAAATAAAGCGTTTGCCCTTTTTCAAGGTAGGGCTTTTTGCCTGTTTCAATCTCGACCACCTGCCCCTTGAATGCCTTTTTCAGTTCAAGGTTTCCCTTGAAAATTTTTGCCGCATTGAATTCCTCCACGGAATCTTTGCTTATTGCCGAAAGCCTGTCCCATTGCACGATGTTCTCCAGCAGCCTTGCCTTGACACGCTTGCCGAAAAAGCCCAGCACTTCGGCGGCGGGAATCCCTTTTGGGGAGGGCGATTCCGGGCATACCTGGTTTTTCCCGCCGAACAGGTAGCCTGTGCTGTGCTCGCGAAGGAAGGCGATTTTCAAAAAATCAGTGTCCTCCTTTGAAAGCGCTTTTCCCTTTTCAAAGCAGGCGTCAATCGCAATCCTGTACGCCCTCGCTGTTGCCGCCGCGTACTCCACTCCCTTCTGCCTTCCCTCTATTTTGAAAGAATCAATCCCCGCTTCAATCAGCTCTTTCACCCGGCTTACTGCCATCATGTCTTTCATTGACAGCAGGAAGCCCTCTTTTTTTCCGCCGCCTTTCACGGAAAGCGAGTATTGCAGCCTGCACGGCTGCAGGCACATTCCCCTGTTGCCGCTCTTGTTGAAGAGAAAGCTGCTCAGCATGCACTGCCCGCTGTATGAGAAGCAGAGCGCGCCGTGCACGAAGCATTCTATTTCCGCCTTGCAGTTCCTTTTGATTTCCTTGATTTCATCGAGGGAGAGTTCCCTCGCAAGCACTATTCTTTTGACGCCGAGCCCGGCCAGGAATTGCGCTCCCGCGCTGTTGTGGCATGTCATTTGGGTTGAAGCGTGCAATTCCAATCCCGGGAGAAGCGCGCGCAGCGCTTTAATCAGCCCAAGGTCCTGAACTATCACTGCGTCGATTCCTGCGCAGTAAGCCTCTTTTGCAATTCCTATGGCTTCTTCAATTTCGCTGTCCTTTATCAGCGTGTTCAGCGCGAGGAAAGCCTTTTTTTTGTGGAAATGGCAAAAATCAATGGCGTCCTTTACCTGCTGCGCGCTGAAATTTTCGGCCGTGATGCGCGCATTGAATTTTTTTGCCCCGAAATAAACAGCGTCCGCGCCGTTCGCAACAGCGGCTTTTAGCGCGTCCATGCTGCCCGCTGGGAGCGCCAATTCCGGCTTTTTTTGCGCCATGCAGGCAGATTGGCTATGCAAGAATTTTTAACGCAATAAGCCTTTCCGGTTTTTAAATCTTGTTAGCGGCAATTCCGCTTCCTTTGCCTTTTTAAATTTTGCCCCCCAAGTTATTTTTGTTATGCCAGATGTTTTTCCAGCAATGAAGGCGCTTATTGTGAGGGACGGCAAGTTCCTTGCATTGGAGCTTGAGGTCGGCAGGAAGAAGGTCTGGGACCTTCCGGGCGGAAAAGTGGAGCACGGCGAGGAGCCGATGCAGACTCTCGCAAGGGAGGTCTGGGAGGAAACCGGCTTGAAGGCCGAGCCGAAGGAGCCTGTCGGGGTTTACTTTTTCATGAGGGTTACCGACGGCGCCCAGATTGTCAACAGCGTTTTCAGGTGCGATGCCGGAGACCAGAAGCCTGTTCTGCCGCACAAGGAGAACGAGCACATCGGGCAGATGCGCTGGCTTTCCAATGAGGAGTTCCAGTCCAATGACTTCAACGCGCCGAGAAGCCTTAAGGAACTTGTAAAGAAATCCCTCTAAAAAAGGGTTTTTTTCTGTTTATCCTGGTGGGCCTGAATTTCTTCTTTTAGCCGGGCTCCGGGGCCACCTGCGCGAAGTCTGTCTGCGCGCCGTCAACCTTGCTGCCGAGCACAATCGGGTCGTCGTATGAATACGCGAGGTTGCAGTGCATCGTGCTCTCGTTTCCCCTCTGGGCAAGCGGCGCTGTCGCCTTCATCCTTATTGCCGCTGTTCCGCCCTTTTCGAGAGAATCGACCGTGTACTCAAGAAGCTCAAGCCAGTCTGTGCTGCAGCTTGTGGCGTTGCCTATCGTGAAAAGAAAATTGCTAAGCGGTATCTGCCCGCTGTTCTTCACGGACATTGTTATGCTTTTTTCCTCGTATTTCCCGATTGCGCTGTTCCACGCAATCTGGTACGGCGGTTTCGGCGAAAGCGCGATTGTGATGCCGTAGCCCGCCTCCTGCGTGATGTCGAGCGTCATTGTTTTCTTTATTTCCTGTGGCAGGTAGCTTGCGCCCAGCACTATGTTGCCCTTTATGTCAAGCTCTTTTTTCGCGGAAAGCGGGATGTCAACCATCAGCTCTTTCTTGGCGGATTTTTTCGCTTCTATCCTGCCGATTGTTATTTTCCACGGGTCCGGCTGGTCGGCTATTTCGCTGAATTTGAACCAGCGCAGCACGCTTGCGGCCGGGTTTTTCTCGCTGTCGGTTATTTCAACGCTCAGCGTCAGGTCTTCAAGCGGGAACGGGTTCTTGTTGTTCACTGTTATTTCCTTCGCCTGCTTGTTGTAGCCCTCAACTGCTTTAACGCTGAACTCGACGCCGTTGATTTCAATCAGCTTTCCCGGGTTCGGCATCAGGGTGAATTTTGCGCTCGCCTTTTCCTTGGTGTACTGCACCCTTAGCGAAGCGGTTTTCGCGTCGCCAATCTTTTGGTCCTTTATCTCAATGCTGTCCGGGACAGTGATTGCCAGCGTGACTGTCTGCGTCGCGTTCGGGGCTATTGTGGCCGAAACGTTGCTCATCATTCCCCTGAGGTCGCCTTCCGGCACGAGCACTGGCTGCAGCGTGCTGTTGCTCTTGTTTTTCAGCTGCACTGTTACCTGCCGGGTTTCTCCCGCGATGAGCTGTTTCGGGAAGACTGCCTCAAAATCGACTATGTCGACGTTGATGTTTTTCACAAGGGTTATTTCAATGCTGTTGTCCTTTTCGCCTATGTCAATGCTTTCTTTTGCCGCGCTGTATTCCGGCGCCCGGGCTTCAACCCTGTATTTTCCAATCCGAAGGCTCAGCTTATAGCTCGAATTCTCGCTGTCGCTGAAAATCGGTTCCTCGCTGCCCTCGGCGAATACCTTTATGCTGCTGTTGTCAAGCGCCTTTCCCTCTGTGTCGGATACTGCAAGCGTCACTTCCTTCACGCTCGCGATGAAGTAATTGTAGGCGAAGACCGCTACAATCAGCACCACGGCAGCGGCGATTATCTTCTTGCTGTTCTTCTTCAGCGGCCCAACGGCACCCTTTGCTTTCGCCAGTATGCTTTCGTCCTCGAACTGCACGCTTTGCGAGGAGGAAGTCGGGTCTTCAAACTTATCGGGGCCGTACATAAAAAAACCACCATCAAAACAGCGATTTTGGCTGTTTCAAAGGCTTTCAATATAAGTAAAATTGAAGTTATTTAAATAAGTTTTGTATCCGTAATTCCCTTATGCGCCTGCTGCTTGTTTCCGACGGCCAGACCGGGATTGACTTTTTTCCCGAGCTTTTGGAATTTCTTCAGAAAAAGGTTGTTGGCCTTGACATTGAAAGCGCTTTTGTGCCTTTTCCCGAGGACATTCCCGCAAAGGTCGCCTCGCTGGCCGGGCGGTTTGACCTGATTTTTGTTTTTGCGCTTTACCTCAAGCCTGACTTCAGGATTCAGGCTCTTTTGAGCAAGCTTGTTGACATCGAGATAAGGAAAAAGGTCAAAATAATAAAGGCGATAGTGCAGTCAGATGCCGGGGATTTGGGCGAAGAGCAGCTGCAGAAGGAAAAGCAGAGGCTCGCGGAAGAATGGTCTGATTTCATCGCGGGTTTCATAAAGGACCCTGATTCCTTCAGGCCGAAGAAAAGGGAAGAAAATGATGAAGAGGCCGGCTTGTTCGGAGACATCTGAAAGCCCTGGCAGTGAAGTCCGCTTGCTTGTTCGGAGATATCTGGCCCCATAATGAAACTTAGCAATCCGCATAACAAAAAACGAATAATTAAATAAGGGTTCGCCCATTATTGTTTCAGGTGGTTTTATTGAAAAGGTTTGAGATGATTGCGGTTGTTTCCGTTCTTGCGGTTGTGATTGCGGCCGTTTTGCTTTTTTCTTTGGTTGCGGTTCCGCAGCAGCCGGCGCAGCCGGGTGGAAAAAGAATAGACATTCCCAACGTGAACATAAAGGAGGTCGTGTACACTGTTTCAAGCGAAAAGCCACAGGCAATGGCGCTGTCTTTAGCCGCAGAGGAAACAAGCGACCAGAAGGAGGGCACGGAAGTAACTGTTTACAACCAGAATTTCGCGCTGGTTAAGGAAGTAAGGAACCTTTTCCTCAAAAGCGGCGTGAACCTCGTGGAATACAAGGACGTCGCGGCGAAAATCGACCCCACAAGCGTTTTCTTCAGGGACATGCAGTATCCCGACACTTTCGTATTGGAGCAGAACTACGAGTACGACCTTGTTTCGCGGAGCAAGATTCTTGAGAAATACCTCGACAAGGACCTAACGATTGCGGTAAAAGAGGGCGACCAGTTCAAGGAATACACCGGAAAGCTTTTGAGCTACAGCGAGGGCATACTGCTGCAGACATCAAGCGGCGTTGTTTCGCTTAGCCCCGACAAGATAACCTTCCCGAAGCTGCCCGAAAACCTCTGGGTAAAGCCCACCCTTGTCTGGAAGCTTTACAGCGCAAACGAGGGCGCAAGGCAGACACAGACATCATACCTTACCGATGACCTGCAGTGGCACGCGGAGTACATCGCGAAAGTGAACGACAGCGACGACAAAATGGATTTCAAGGGCTGGGTAAGCGTTGACAACCAGAGCGGCACCTCATACCCGAACGCTAGGCTCAAGCTTGTCGCGGGAGACGTGCACAGGGTTCAGGAATACCAGTACAACGAGATGTATGACTATGTAAAGGAATCCGGGGCTGCGGTTCCGCAGTCGTTCAGCGAAGAGGCGTTGTTCGAGTACCACATGTACACTCTTGAAAGGCAGACCGACATAATGAACAACCAGATAAAGCAGATTTCACTGCTGGCATCGGAAAACGTGCCCGTGAAAAAGGTCTTCTATTACGACGGCGCGAGCAACGGCACAAAGGTGCAGGTCAAGCTGAACTTCAAGAACAGCGAGGCGCAGGGGCTTGGGTTGCCGCTGCCGAAGGGAAAAGTCAGGGTTTACAAGGAGGACAAGCAGGGCCAGCAGCAGTTCGTCGGAGAGGACATGATTGACCACACTCCGAAGGACGAGGAAGCCAACCTTTACCTCGGCGACGCTTTCGACATTGTCGGCGAGAGAAAGCAGACAGCGAGCGACAACATCGGCGTCGGCTACTACAGGAGCAGCTATGAGATAGCGCTCAGGAACCACAAGGACACCGAAGCGGAAATTGTTGTGCATGAGTACACTGGAAGCAGCTGGACAATCACGAACAAAAGCGACAACTACGAGAAAAAGAGCAGCAACGCTGTGGAATTCACTGTGAAGGTGCCTGCCAACGGCAGCAAGACAGTCACATACACGATAGAGCACAGGTACTACTGGTAAAAGCAGCGCTTTTTTCCCCTTTTCTTTTTTTTGGGGCTTTTTTTATTTTTTAACCAGCCCGAGCTGCTGCAGCACGGCGTCAATCTGCCTTGCGGAATTCTGCGTTACGTCCACAAGCGGCAGCCTTGGGACCCCAACCGGAATTCCAATCCTGCGCAGCGCGTAGTGTGCAGGGCTGGGATTTGTTTCAATAAAAAGCACCCTATAAAGCCCCCTCAATTTGCCATCAATTTTTTCCGCTTCCGCGAATTTTCCTTTTAGCGCGAGGGAAATCATCTGTGAGGTGAGCTTCGGCTCTATGTTCGCGGCAACGCTGATGCAGCCCGTGCCGCCCGCCTTTATTATCTCAAGCGCAAGCGCGTCGTCGCCGCTGACAACGTCAAAATCAAAATCCCGCGTCAGCGCGATAACTTTTTTTATCTGCTCGATGTTTCCGGAAGCCTCTTTTATCCCGATGATGCCGCTGAATTCCTTCGCGAGCCGCGCTACTGTCTCCGGCTCCACATTCCGCCCGGTCCTGCCGGGAACGTTGTAGACGATTATTTCTCCGCCAATCGCTTTCGCTATCTCCGCGTAATGCTGGAAAAGCCCCTCCTGCGTCGGCTTGTTCTGGTAAGGCGAAATCTGCAGGTGCAATTTCACGCCCACATTCTCTATTTTTTTCGCGAGCTCTATTGCCTCGCGAGTGCAATTGCTTCCGTCGCCGGCAATAACAGGCACTTTCTGCGGCACGCACTCCATCGCAGCCGCGATAAGCCTTACCTGCTCTTCCTGCGTAAGCGACGCCGCGTGCCCGGTGCAGCCGCTCGGCACAATTCCCGTGCATCCGCCCTTTATCACATGTTTAATCAATTGCCCAAAAGCGCCAAAGTCAACGGCGTGATTGAGCCTGTTGCCGTCCTCTTTCATCGGCGTCACAAGCGCCGGAAAGCACCCCAAAATCTTTTTAGCCATCCAAAAACCCCAAAAAATTCATTCCATTATCCCGCGCATCAGGTCGTCAATCGTGTAAATTCCTTTCTTTCCCTTTATCCATTCCGCGGCCCGCACCGCACCGAGCGCAAAGCCATCCCTGTTCCTGGCGGTGTGCCTCAGCTCTATTGTGTCGGCGCTGCTGTCAAAGAAAATTTCGTGCGTTCCCGGGACGCTGCCTCCACGCACGGAAGCGAAGTGCAGTTCTTCCGGAGCGATTTTCCTGCCAAGCTTTTCCTCAACGACCACCTTCTTCCTTTTGATGTTCTCAAGCAGTATTTTTTCAATGCTCTTCGCTGTTCCGCTCGGGCTGTCCTTCTTCCCGCTGTGGTGCATCTCAACGCCGAAAACATCGTACTCAGGCAGCCTGTCCATTATCGCGGCAGCGTTCTGCAGCATCCTGTAAAAGGCGTTCACGCCGACGCTGAAATTTCCCGCGTAAATAAGCCCGATTTTGCTTTTCTCCACCTCTTTCCTGACATCGGCGATGCTGCCGTACCAGCCCGTTGTGCCGATTACCGCGTTCACGCCGAGTTTGCAGTACTGCCTTATGTTCCCGAGCGCCGCCTCCGGAACAGTAAAATCGATGCACACCTCCGCACCCTTCAGCGCGCTTGCGCTTATTTCCCCCGCGGTGGCCCCGCGCGCCTCAGGGTCTATGATTGCGGATACTGCATGGCCTTTCTGCCCTGCCATTTCCGCTACGGCTTTGCCCATTTTGCCGTATCCGACCAGCGCGATATTCATTTTGCAACAAAACAATCATTTACGAAAAACTATATAAAAAGCACTATTTTTGACGAATTTCGCACTATTGAAATAGGTTATTAAATAATTCCAAACGCTTTTCTATCTGTCATTTTTATGCGCCTAAACAGCAATCTGCAGAGGATAATGCAGCAGCCATACCCCTTTGATACTGTTGACGCCGCGAAGAAGAAAGCCGCGCTCAAATTCGGCGCCGATTTCATAATTGATTTCGGCATTGGGGACCCGACGGATGAAACCCCCGCGCAAATCAGGGCGGCATGCAGGAAAGCCGTTGACGCGCGCAAAACAAGCGGCTATCCCGCTTCAATCGGCGGCCCTGAGTTCAGGGCTGCTGTTTGCGGCTGGATGCTGCGCAGGTTCAATGTTTCCCTTCAGCCGGAGGAGGTTGTCTCAACATACGGCGCAAAATACGCGTCTTTCCATATCCCGTCGTATTTCATCAGCCCAAACCAGGGTGAGGCCGCGCTTATAACAAACCCGGGCTATCCCCCGTATACTGACGGAACAATTCTCGCCGGCGGCGTTCCGCATTACCTGAACCTGCTGCAGGAGAACGGTTTCCTGCCCCTGTTTGATTCAATCCCAAAGGAAACCGCAAAAAAAGCAAAAATTTTGTTCCTGAACAGCCCGAACAGCCCGACCGGAACGGTTTGCCCTAAGGAAAAGCTGCGCGAAGCCGTTGATTTCTGCAATGACAACGGCATTATCCTTGTTTCCGACGAGTGCTACAGCGAGCTTTATTTCGGGGAAAAGCCGATGAGCATCCTCCAGGTAAATGGCGCCGAGCGGTGCAGCATTGTTTTGAACAGCCTGAGCAAGAGAAGCATGATGACCGGCTATGCTGTCGGATTTTTCGCGAGCAAAAACCAGGATTTGCTGCGCCCGTTCGCGCTTATCACGAGGAAAAGCACGCAGGGAGTTGCGGCTTTCATCCAGGACGCAGCGGCAGCCGCGTGGTCCGACGACAAGCACACGGAAAAAATGAGGAAAATTTACAGCGACCGGATGGAAGCGCTTATTCCGGCGTTGCGGGAAATCGGCTGCGGAGTGAAAAAGCCGGAGGGCACTTTTTTCCTCTGGGCGAGGGTTCCTGAAGGGAAAACCCCCGCTGAATTCCACAGCTGGATGCTTCTGGAGAAAGGCATTAACACTGTCCCGGGCGACTGTGTTTCGCACTCTTTTGGCGGAGTGAACCCCGGCGAGCGCTTCGTCCGCTTCGCAATGGTGCCGCCCCTGCAGCGCACAAAGGAAGCCGCAAAGCGGCTTTTGGAGTGAGGCTAATGCAGATTCATTTTTCCAAAATACACGGCCTTGGCAACGACTTCATCGTCATCAATGAGACGGAAGGCGATATTGTGGCCGAAAAGGACAAGCCTTTTTTCGCAAAGCGGAGCTGCCAGAGAAAGGCTGCTGTTGGCGCCGATGGGGTGCTTTTCCTCTGCAAGCCGAAGGCCAGGGGCGCCGATTTCCGCATGAGGATTTTTAACAGCGACGGGAGCGAGGCTGAAACATGCGTCAACGGCCTGAGGTGCGTTGCGTTCGAAAAATCCCTTCTCGGCGGGAAAGCGGGTGAGAATTTCAGGATTGAGACTGTTCAGGGAATTGTCGAGGCGAAAATTGCGGAGCAGAAGGGAAACAAGGCCGAAGTGGAACTGCACCTGCTCGGCAGGCGCGAATTCCAGGGAAAATACTATCTCACAATCGGCGGAAAGAGCTTTGAATACTTCAAGGTTGGCGTGGGGAACCCGCACGCGGTTGTTTTTCTGAAAGAAAACGTGCAGCACTTTCCGGTTGAGGAAATCGGGCACGCCTTTGAGTGGCACGCCGCATTCAAGCCGGAGCGCACAAACACGGAATTCGTCAACGTGCTCTCCCCGCGCAAGGCGAGAATGCGGGTGCACGAGAGGGGCGCGTGCGAAACAATGGCCTGCGGCAGCGGCAGCATTGCGATTGTGCTTGCGGGCATTGGGGCAGGGGTTCTTGAGGGTGGAAAATGGGTTGCTGTTGAGCAGCCGGGCGGCACGCTCGAAATAAAGGCGGGAAAAGAATTGTTTTTAAGGGGTCCCGCACAAAAGGTTTTTGAGGGAACTCTTGACTGGTAATCGGTGTTTTGCATGTGGTGGAAACAGCAGGGCCATTTGGACGTGAAAGGAAACCAGCTGTATATCGGCGGCTTTAATGCAGCGGCGCTTGCGAAAGAGTACGGCACGCCGCTGTTTGTTTACAACGGGAGCAGGATTGCCGGCAATTATAGGCGGATTAAGGATGCGTTTGCGGTCTTCGGCGCCCAGCCGAGGATCCATTTCGCGATGAAAGCGTGCCCGCATCTCGCAGTGCTCAGGCTGCTTCAGCGCGAGGGCGCGTTCATTGACGCGGTCTCAGTGAATGAAGTTAAAATTGCATTGGAAGCCGGCTTTGAAAAGGAAAGGGTTCTTTTCACCGGTACCAGCGTTGGCTCGGGCGAACTGCGCGAACTGGCCGAACTCGGCGTTGCAATAAACATCGACAGTTTTTCCCAGATGAGGCGCATGCACGAGATTGGCTGCCGCGGAAAAGCGAGCATTCGCTGGAATCCGGGGACAGGCGCCGGCCTGCACGAGCACACAATCACTGCCGGCAAGTTCGTAAAATTCGGGATTCCGGAAAGCAGGGTTGAGGACGCTTTCTCACAGGCGCAGGGTTTTGGGTTCAATGTTGTTGGGCTGCACCAGCACATCGGGAGCGGCTGGACAGGAAAGGATGTCGATGTTTTCCTGCAGACCGTTGACAAGACTGTTGCAGTAGCGAAAAAAGCCGAAGAGATTCTCGGAAAAAAGCTCGAGTTCGTTGATTTTGGCGGAGGCCCGGGCATTCGCTACAAAAAAGAGCAGGCCGAGTTCCCGCTGCAGCGCTATGCGAAAGGCATTGTTGACAAAATGCATGGCAGCGGCCTTAAGGCTGAAATCGCAATAGAGCCCGGCAGGTACATTGTCGGCGACAGCGCGGTATTGCTCTGTGAAATAAATACTGTTGAGGAAAAAAACATCCCGCTAATTGGGGTTAATGCGGGATTCAACGACCTGATACGGCCGGCTTTTTACGGCTCATACCATGAAATGATTGTCTGCGAGAACGTGAACGGGCTGAAGAGGGAGAAATTCATGGTTGCCGGGAATTTGTGCGAGAGCGGCGATGTTTTCAATGAGAACAGGGAAACCCTGAGGGAGCTGCCTGTTCCGGATGAAGGGAACACCCTTGCCGTTCTTAATGCCGGCGCCTATGGTTTCGCGATGGCTTCGAACTACAATTCGCGCTCTCTTCCCGCCTGTGTTATGGTTTCGGGCGGAAAAACAAGGCTCATCAGGGAAAGGCAGGCAGTTGACGACATCATGAAGGGTGAGAGATGATTCCCGCTTATGACCGAAAAGCTTTACCTGACAGACCCCCGCATTAAGGAATTCGATGCTGTTGTCGAGTCCGTGGAAGGGAAGAATGCTATCTTAAACAAGACCGCCTTTTATCCGGCCGGCGGCGGCCAGCCGTGCGATACCGGACGGATTGTTGACGAGGGCGGAAACGAATTCAGGGTTGTTTCCGTGGGGAAAACCCCAGACAGCGTAATCCACGAGCTTGACAGGCAGGGGCTCGCGCAGGGCGCAGGTGTAAAGGGCTTTGTCGATTGGGAGCGCAGATACCGCCATATGAGGATGCACACTTCCGCGCATGTGATTCACGGGGTTATTTTCAAGGAGATGGGGCTGCTTGTGAGCGGCAACCAGCTGGGCTGGCCCCAGAGCAGGATTGACATCAATATCGATAACTTTGACAGGGAAAAATTCAGGGGGATTGAGGAAAAATGCAATGCCGTTATCGCGCGAAAACTCCAGGTTTCCGCCTTTTTCATTACAAGGGAAGAAGCGAGAAGCAGCCCGGACTATTTCAGGCTGATGGGCGTCGGCAGGGAAGCGCTGCTTGAGAAGCTTGGGGAAGAAATAAGGATACTGAGGATCGGGGATTTCGACGAGAGCATCGACGGCGGAACGCATGTGCGGAACACAAGCGAAATCGGAAAAATAAGGTTCGTGCGCTTCGAGAACAAGGGCGCGAACAACAGGAGGATTTATTTCGAGTTAACAGAGCCTACGCCGGTTTGACCGGGTTTCTCTTTTTTTTTGCTTCGGCGAAATGCCTTTTGACCGCGTCGTGCTTTTCCTTTACCTTGAGCAAAAGGGCCAGCTGCTTTATTTTTTCCTCAAGCTGCTGCTCTTTGCTTAGCTTGTCCTCCGCGACCTGCCTGAAGTGCTTCGTGAGGTCCTCCTGCTCCGCAAGCCGCTGCTGCAGCTTCTTTATCTGGCCGCCGAGCTTCCTTTCGGCCTCCATTTTCGCGGATAGCTTGTTTTCCTGCAGGTTAAGCATTTCCTGCGTGTAAGTGCTGCGCAACTGCAGTGTCTCGTGCTCGACATCAAGGACCACTTTTTTCGCGTAATCCCTCTCCTTTTTCAGCGCTTTTATCAGGTCCTCTGATTTCTTGCTGTACTGCAAAAATGTTTCCTGCACAGACTCCACCTTCTGCTTCAGTTCCGCATAGCTGCCTTCAATGTAATCGATCTGGTTCCTGTAAAAGCTAATGCTCTTCCCGGCCTCGTCCGAAAGCAATGCCATTGTCCTGCCGAGCTCGCCCATCTGCTGCTCCATGTCCGCAACAGTGCCTTCCTCAAAATAGCCCAAATAGCTTTTCTTGCGGATATCCTCGTACTTCCCCCGCAAATCCTGCAGCTCATCCTCCTTTCTCCTCAGGACCTCCATTATCTGCTGGGCAGTGCTCCTGTCCGTAACCGGCGTAAGCCCCTCTCTCCTGAAAAAAATGAAAACCCTTTCAAGCGTATAGCGCGCCTTAAGCAAAAAAGCGAGAACGTGCTGCTCAAGCTCGGCGTACAGCTCCGGGCTTTCCTCCGTCTCAAGCACATTGGCTGTCTTCGCCTTGCTCTTCTTCTCCCTCTCAAACGCGATGTTCTTCTCCAAAAGCTGCAGAAGCGCGCCAAGCTCCTGCATGAAAGGCGCCAAATCCGGCTTGCCTGTTTTCGGCTCCTTCTCAATGGACTCAAAGACGGCCTCAAAAAGCTGCTGCAGCTGCTGCAGCTCTTCCCGTGATTTCTCAAGCGCCGCTGTGAACACGGGCCTTCCCATTGTGCGCCATGGCTGCGAGCTAATGCCGCCCTGCAGCCCGTCAATCGCCTTCCCGATTTCCGCAACACCGCTTTCAGCGCCCAAAAAACACCACTATTTCCGCTATTATTAAGTTGAACTTTATTTTAATCCTTTCTTACGGCCTTTTCTTTCCAAGAAAAGCCCGGGGAAAAGAAGTTTTTGTTTCGCAAAAACAAACGGCTTTTTCTTTCCAAGAAAAGCCCGGGGAAAAGAAGTTTTTGTTTCGCAAAAACAAACGGCTTTTTCTTTCCAAGAAAAGCCCGGGGAAAAGAAGTTTTTGTTTCGCAAAAACAAACGGCTTTTTCTTTCCAAGAAAAGCCCGGGGAAAAGAAGTTTTTGCTTCGCAAAAACAAACTGATTGAAAACAAGCGGCCTGGCTTCTGCAATTCCTTTTTGCCGGGAAAGTGAAAAGCCGGCGTTGCACAAGCTTTTTATTCCAAGCGGCAGTATTTTTACCGCATGCGGATTTATTCTGATAAAGGAATTTTCATAGATGGAGTCGCAATCGACACCCGCAGGGGCAGGGCGCCTGGAACCGCCTTTATAACGCACGGGCACAGCGACCATGTGGCAATCGGCAAGGGCACAAAATACCTTTTTTCGCACGCGACAAAAGACATTATTGAGGCAAAATCCGGCGCGCTGGAGGGCAGTTCCGCGCTGCGTTTCGGGGAAAAAATAAAAATCGCGGACGCGACAGCAAGCCTGCACAACAGCGGTCACATTCTGGGCAGCGCCCAGGTGCTTGTGGAGAACGGGCAGAGGGTTGCTGTCACGTCGGATTTCAAGCTGCAGGATTCCATAATCCAGCGTGGCGCGGAAATACTCCCGTGCGACATCCTTGTCATCGAAAGCACTTTCGGCCTTCCATGCTATGATTTCGCGCCGCGGGAGCAGGTCTATGAGGAGATCGGCAAATGGGTGAAGGAGAAAAGCAGGAGCGGCTTTGTTGTTCTCGCGGGCTATGCGCTCGGAAAAGCCCAGGAACTCACGGCAATTGTGAACAAGTATGCGGGCATTGCCCCGCTTGTGCACGAGTCAATCGCGCGGAACAACAGGGTGTACGAGCAGCACGGCGCAAAGCTCGGCGGCTTTATAGAACTGCAGAACAACCTCAACGACAGCAGCGTTCTCATAATGCCTCCATCTTTGGTGAACCACAACGTGCAGCAGGTTCTGGAGTTCTCGCTGCGCAAAAAAATCTTTTCAGGGTTTGCCACGGGCTGGACGTTCAAGAGCTCTTACGACAAAATCTTCCAGCTGAGCGACCACGCGGACTTCGGCCAGCTCATGCGCTACGTGCAGGAGGCAAAGCCGAAGCTCGTGCTCACAACCCACGGGTTTGACAAGGAATTCGCGTCGTACGTGCAAAGGCGCCTTGGGATACCGGCAAGGCCGCTGGCGCTGAAAAACCAGAGCACACTTACGGAATTCGCGTGAAAAGCAATTTCTAAAAAACCAAAGCAGCATATGCTTGGTATGCCAAAATCCTTCGGCGGCAAAAAGCCCTACAAAAAAGGCTTCTTAAGCGTTGGCGCCCGCCACAGGCTTTACTTCGAGGCTGTTGGAAACCCGAAAGGAAAGCCAGTGCTTTTCCTGCACGGCGGTCCGGGCTCTGGGTGCAGCGAAAAAAGCAAGCGGTTCTTCAACTTCAAAAAGCTAAACGTGATTTTTTTTGATCAGAGGGGCGCGGGAAAAAGCAGGCCCAAGGGAAGCCTGCTCGGCAACACTTCACAGAACCTTGTGGGTGACATAAGGAAACTGCTTTCACACCTTGGAATAAAAAATGTTTTCCTTTTCGGCGGCAGCTGGGGCAGCACTCTCGCACTGCTCTACGCGATAAAATACCCGGAAACAGTTGGGGGAATGCTGCTGCGGGGGATATTCCTGGCATCCCCCCCTGACATAAAATATTTCGTCGACGGCCCGGTGCGCAAAATGTTTCCCGCCCAGCGCGAAAGGTTCCTGCGCATAGTGCCCAAAAAACAAAGAAAGAACGCGATAGCATACTACACGAAGCAGATACAGTCAAAAAGCAAAAAAACCCGCGAGCTGTTTTCCTTCGAGTGGGCTTACTATGAGGACAGCATAATGCAGACGCGCACGACTGACGCGGAAGTGCGGAAAAAACTCAAGGAGCGCGATTACATGCAGTGGGTTAAAATAGAATCCCATTACATGGCGAAAAACTGCTTCCTGCCAAACGGTTTCATCCTCAGGAACGCCGGCAGGCTTTCCGGGATTCCAACAACAATAATCCACGGAAAATTCGACGCGGTCTGCTCCCCGGGTGGCGCGCGCAGGCTGCACCGCAAAATAAAGGGCAGCAGGCTTTACATCGCGGCTTCCGGGCACAGCGCGTTCGAGAAAGAGCCCGAGAAAATGCTGGTTGCAGAAATGGAAAAAGCCCGCAAAACAATCGAGTGGTGAGCGCGACTGCCAGGGCGGGCGCCAAAAGCAGGGAATCTTCTTTGGAATCCGCGCAAAAAGGGCAAGCGCTGGCGGGCGTTAACCGCGAAATTTTATTTTTATGCCGCACTTTCTCAGCGTTCTTACGGTCTTCTTCCTCACAGTGTTGGCGCATGAAGTGCCCCTCAAAAAATTCGCCGCGAGCCTCATCCTGCTTATTCCGGCAAGCCGCCTGAATTCGCCCATGCTTTTTATTCCGGCAAGCGCGAAAGCCGGGATTTCCATTGCGTTTTCCGGGATTTTTGCCTGGATTTTAGTGTTCTTGGGAACAAGCCTCGTGCCGTCCCACTCGGTATAAACCCCTTTAGAGATGACTGCCCCGATCACCAGCGGGTTGACAAAAATGTCCCCATTCTTCGAGCTTGCGCGGATAAAAAAATGCATCGACAGGGGCTTTCCGCTTTTTTCGTGGACCAGTCTTGCCCCAAACAGCGTTACTTCAAAGCCCTTCTCCGCGAGCAGCGCGCCGATTACCGCCACCTTGTCAAGGCAGTTGAACTGGTTTGTCCAGCCCGACTCGAGGATTTGCCGCGGCGTCCTCTTTCCAGCGGTCCTGATGTCAGAGAGCCTCGCCCTTCTTGGCGGCACCCTGCCCTCCACGTCGTCAACAACCGCAGAAACTGCCCTCAAATCATCCTCAATGTTTCCAGCCATAATCCAGCACATAAAACAGCTGCGGACCAGAATAAAAGCCTTTTTTTGCCCATTGTCTTTCCATGAGGCCGGCTGAATTGTACCGCGCCATGCTCTCGCATTTCGGCGAACAGCACTGGTGGCCCGTAACCGATGAGGGCGAACACGCGCCGAGCTACAGGCCGCGGAAGGCGCTTTCCGAAAAGCAGATGCTCGAAATCTGCGCCGGCGCGATTCTCGCGCAGAACACCGACTGGAAAAACGCCATGAAAGCGCTTGAGGCGCTGAACAGGGCGAAAATGCTGGACTGCGAAAAGCTGGGGGCAGCGCCCAAAAGAAAAATCGCGCTGCTTGTAAGGAGCAGCGGCTACTACAACCAGAAAGCCGAAAGGCTCAAAAAATTCTGCAAATACCTGGAAAAGAATTACAGCGGGGATTTGCGGAAATTCCTCTCAAAGCCCCTGCAAGAGCTGCGCCCTGAGCTTCTCTCATTGCACGGGGTTGGCAACGAAACAGCGGACGACATCGCGCTTTACGCCGCAGGGCTTCCGTCCTTTGTTGTTGACGCTTACACTTTGCGCTTCGTGGGGAGGTTTTTCGGAAAAAAAGGAGTGGGTTATGTAGAAGCCAAGGCTTTCTTTGAGTCGCGGCTGCCTGCTGACGCGGCGATGTTCGGCGAGTTCCACGCGCTGCTTGTCGGGCACGGGAAGAGATACTGCAAAAAGCAGCCGGCTTGCGCGGAGTGTTTCCTTCAGGCCGAATGCGCTTCCCGCAATGAATCCCTTTAAATATCTTTTTTCCGCCATAACTTAGAGCGCAGTTTGATTGTTTTTGGTGGTTTTTTGTTCAAGAGAACCAATTCGTGTGGCGGGCTTTCCGAAAAGGACATCGGCAAGAAGGTCAGCCTTTTGGGCTGGGTGCATACCCGGAGGGACCACGGCGGCCTTACCTTCATCGACCTCAGGGACAGGGAGGGCATAACGCAGGTTGTCTTCAACCCCGAAGCCGCGAAGCAGGCGCAGGGGAAAGCAAAGGAGCTCGGGAAAGAATTCGTTGTTTACATTGAGGGAAAGGTCTCAAAGAGGCCTAAGGGTACAGGGAACAAGAGCCTTAAAACAGGCCAAATCGAGGTTGAGGCCGCAAAGCTTGAGATAATCAACGCCGCAGAGCAGCCGCTGCCAATCGAGGTTGAGGGAAGGGTTCTTGCAAGCGAGGACACCCGCCTGCGCTACCGCTATTTGGATTTGAGGAGGCCGGAGCTGCAGCAGAAGATAATCCTCCGCCATAAGATTACAAAGTCCTTTAGGGACTTTTTTGATTCGGAAGGCTTTTTGGAGATAGAGACCCCGATTCTCGCGAAGAGCACTCCCGAGGGCAGCAGGGATTACCTTGTGCCAAGCAGGATTCACCCCGGCAAATTCTATGCATTGCCCCAGAGCCCGCAGCTGTTCAAGCAGATTCTCATGGTTGCGGGCTACGAGCGCTACTTCCAGATAGCAAGGTGCATGAGGGATGAGGACCTCAGGTCGGACAGGCAGCCGGAGTTCACGCAGGTCGATGTGGAGATGAGCTTTGTAGAGGAAAGCGATGTAATGTCCGTAACCGAGAAATCAATCGCATTTGTGCTGGAAAATGTTTTCAGGAAGAAGCTGAAGCTGCCGCTTGACAGGATGAAATACGTTGACGCCATGAACACTTTCGGCAGTGACAAGCCCGACAGGCGCTTCAGCCTGCATCTCGCCGATGTTTCCGCGGAATTGAAGGGAACTGATTTCAATGTTTTCAATTCCGTCCTCGAAAAGGGCGGCTGCATAAAGGCAATCAACGCCACAGGCTGCGGCGATTTTTCAAAGGGCGACCTTGACGCCCTTGCAGAAACAGCGAAGCTGTTCAAAGCCAAGGGCCTTGTAACCGCTGTGGTCGGAAAAGGCGGCATCGAATCGCACATCGGCAAGTTCCTCAAGCCCGAGCACGTAAAGGCGCTGCTGCGAAAGACCGGCGCGAAGGACGGCGACCTGCTGCTGCTTGTCGCGGACAAATGGGCTGCCGCGTGCACAGCGCTCGGCGCCGTGCGCCTCCAGGTAGGGCAGAAGAAAGGCCTCGGCGGCAAGGATGACCTTGACTTTTTCTGGGTAACGGATTTCCCGATGTTCGAGTTCAGCGAGGAAGAGCAGAAATATGTCGCGTGCCATCATCCTTTCACGCACCCGAAGGAAGAGGACCTCGCGCTTGTTGAAAAGGAGCCGCTAAAGGTGCGGGCGATGGCTTATGACATTATTTTCAACGGCAGCGAGATCGGCGGCGGAAGCATCAGGATTCATGAGAGGGAGCTGCAGCAGCGCATTTTCACCGCGCTCGGCATTTCGCCCGAGGAAGCCGAGAAAAAATTCGGCTTCCTGCTCGGCGCGTTCAGGTACGGCGCGCCGCCGCATGGCGGCGTAGCGCTCGGCCTGGACAGGCTTGTCGCGATTCTCACGAACAGTGAGAGCATCAGGGATGTAATCGCTTTCCCGAAGAACAAGGCCGCTATTTCGCTCATGGAGGACAGCCCGAGCGATGTTTCGGCGAAACAGCTTAAAGAGCTCAAGCTGAAGATTGACATTGAAATGCCGCAAGGCAAATAAAACAAAAAATCATTTTTTTCTTTCTTCAAACGCTTTTTTAACCTTTTTTCCCTTATTCTTTGCAATATGGAAAAGGAAAAGCCGCCTGTTGACAAGGAACTGCTTTTGCGGGTCGCGGCGAACGCACGCCTTAATCTCACTGAAGAGGAAACCAAAAAATTCCTGCCCCAATTGCGCGAGATTCTTTCGGCTTTCGGCACGCTTGACGAATTGGATGTTTCGAACGAAAAGCCCTCGTTCCAGCCGATAAAGCTTGAGAACGTCAGCCGGCAGGACGCCGTGGGCAAATGCGTGAGCCAGGAAGAGGCATTGCAGAACACAAAGCACAGGAAAGGCGGCTATTTCATGGGCCCGAAGGTGGTCTGAATGAAAAATCCGCTTTCCATAAGGCAGTTTGTTTCCGAGGTAAAAAAGGGAAACATCTCCGCCAGGGAGCACACGGAGTTCATACTGCGCGAAGCCGAACAGGGCAACAGCGCTTTCCGCCATTTCAACGCCATCGCAAAAAACGATGCCCTGAAGCAGGCCGATGAAATAGACGCTTTGGTGAAAACCGGAAGGCACAAGGGAAAGCTTTTGGGCGTGCCGGTCTCGGTAAAGGACTGCATCTGCGTAAAGGGAGTTGAATCGCGCGCCGGCAGCAGGATTCTTTCGGGCTATCTGCCTTTGTTTGACGCGGCAGTGGTTGAAAAAGCGCGCGCCGAGGGCGCGATAATAATCGGGAAAACCGCGCAGGACGAGTTCGGGTTCGGCACATTCAGCGCGAATGTCGGCATCGGCTTTGAAAAGCCGCGAAACCCTCTTGACCCCAAAAGGAGCTGCGGCGGAAGCAGCGGCGGCAGCGCCGGCTTTACCGCGCTCACTTCGCACGTTCACGCGGGCATTGCGGAAAGCACCGGCGGCAGCATCGCCTGCCCGGCCTCCTTCTGCGGCGTCGTGGGATTGACCCCCACTTACGGCTTGGTTTCAAGATATGGCCTTATTGATTACGCGAATTCGCTCGACAAAATCGGAAGCATGGGCAAGAGCGTTGAGGACGCGGCGCTGCTGCTTGAGGCGATTTCAGGCCATGATGCGAGAGACAGCACTTCCCTTCCGCAGGAAAGTAGTGGCCTCTCAGAATTGCAGCCCGACGGAAAATTAAAAATCGGTGTTTTGAAGGATTTTTTCAGCGGCTGCGATGACGCTGTCCAGCAGGAGTGCATGAAAGCAGTCGACGCGCTGGAGAAAAAGGGCGCTATTGCCGAGGAAATCGAGCTGCCGCTCAACGCAAAATACGGCATCGCCGCATACTACCTTATTTCAACCTCCGAGGCAAGCACCACCCTCGCGAGATACTGCGGAATGCGCTACGGCCTGCACGAAAAGCTTGAGGGGAATTTCAACGAGTATTTTTCAGGCGTCAGGAGCAGCGGCTTCGGCGAAGAGGCAAAGCGCAGAATCCTTCTCGGGACTTTCGCAAGAATGGCGGGCTTCAGGGACGCTTACTATCTGCGCGCCATGAAGGCGAGGACAAAGCTGATCGGCGAGTTCAAGCGCGCTTTCGAGCGCTTCGACATTCTGGCGAACCCCACGATGCCCATTGTGGCGCCGACTTTTGAGGAAATCGGAAAGCTTAGCCCGATGCAGCAGTACGCCATGGACCTTTGCACTGTGCCGGCGAACCTTGCGGGCATGCCGCACATCAGCGTTCCGGCCGGAAAGCAGGGAAAAATGCCCGTCGGCCTTATGCTCACGGCAGACCACCTGCAGGAAGAGAAGCTAATAAAGGGCGCGCTTGCGCTGGAGGCCGCGTTGAAATGAGCAAAGAACTTGGCCTGGCTGTAAAGGCCGCCGAAAAAGCCGGCAAGATTTCAATGCGCTTTTTCAGGAACAACCCCGCGGTTGAGAAGAAGCAGGACAACAGCCCTGTTACTGTTGCGGACAGGCAGTGTGAGCGGGTGATTGTTGAAACAATCAGGAAGGGGTTTCCGTCCCACAGCTTTCTTGGGGAAGAGTTTGGCGCGCAGAATCCCGGCAGCGAGTTCACCTGGATTATCGATCCGATTGACGGGACCAAAAACTTCGCAAGGGGCTTGCCTGATTTTGGCGTTTCAATTGCGCTCCGCAGGGGAAGCCAACTGGCCCTCGGGGTAATGTTATTGCCCGTAACCGGGGAGATTTACACGGCAGAGAAAGGCAAGGGTGCGCGGCTGGGCGGAAAAAGGATCCATGTGTCAAATGTAGGCGCGCTGGAAGAAGCGGTTGTTTACTTTGACGTAAGCAAGACATTTATAAGAAACGAGATAAGCTGGTCGAACAGCCTTGCCATTTACAAAAAAGCATATGCCCTCAGGGTGGGCGGCGGCCTGCAGCAGATGGGCGAAATCGCGTGCGGAAGGGCCGACGCATATATCGGGCCGAACCTAAAGGCGTGGGACATTGCGGCTGGCAAGATAATAATCGAGGAAGCCTGCGGAAGGCTCACGGACTTTGCCGGAACGGATTCGCTTGAAACCGGGAATTGCGTCGCATCGAACGGCCTGTTGCATGGCGAAATCTTAAGGGAGCTGAACAGGAAATGAAGCTGACTGTCCTTGGAAGCGGCACCCTCATTTCCGGCCCTGAAAGGGCCGCGACAGGTTTTGTGCTTGAAATAGGGGGCCAGCCAATTGCCGTAGACCTCGGCTTCGGCTGCTTGAAGAACATGCAGCGCGCCGGCATAGACTTTTCAAAGGTCAACAATCTTTTTTTCACGCATTTCGAGCATCCCGACCATGTGAACGACCTGAGCGCCTTCATTTTCGCGAGAAAAGGGCTTGTAGACCTTGGCTGCAGCAGTCCAGTCCAGGTAAACCTGTTTGGCGGGCCGGGCTTCAGCGGTTTTTTCGAAAGGCTGCTTGGCGCGTACCCTTTCCTGAAAAACCTTCCTTTCAAGCTGGCGGCTTCGGACCTTGAGCCGTATGGCTCAAGAAAGTTTGGGGAATTTTCCCTTAAAACAAAGCCGATGAGCCATGCCCCAAGCAGCATCGGGATGCGCTTTGAGGCAGGGCAGAAGTCAGTTGTTTTCTCGGGCGACACCGAGGCCAACGAAAACATTGTTGAACTTGCGAAAGGCGCCGACCTTCTTGTCCTTGAATGCAATTACGGGAAAGAGGCGCCAAAGTTCGGCCACCTTAATGCCGAGATTGCCGGCGGGATTGCCGCAAGGGCAGAGGCAAAGGCTGTTCTGCTTTCCCACCTTCTGCCGGAAACCGAAAAGCAAAGCATAAAAAAAATGGCTGCCAAAAAATTCGGTGGAAAAATTATTGTTGCAAAAGACCTTATGGACGTGAGCGTTTGAATGGGCAGTGAGGTTATAGAGGGGATGGCATGGACAAAGCCATTCCTTGAGGGGAAAGGCGCGATTTTCAGGTTTGTGGAGCACGAGGCAGTGACAAAGCCTGTTGACAGCGCGCGCGTTAGGGGAGTGCAATTGCACCAGATAGCGAAGGCGCTTGTTTACATGGCGGACGGAAAGCCGTTGCTTGTTGTGCTGCCCGGCGACACAGAGGTCGACGAATCAAAGCTTTCCAAAGCAGCCGGCGCGCACGAAGTGAGGCTTGCGGGCCCTGGCGAAGTAAAGGACCACACCGGCTGCCCGGTCGGCCTGGTTCCGCCTCTTATTACCGGCATAAGGAAAATAGTCGACAAAAGCCTTCTTGACAACGAGGAAGTTTCTTTCAATGCCGGAATCGCGACCGCGGGAATAATAATAAAAACAAAGGAACTGCTTTCACTGCTTGGTGATTTCAGGGAAGCCGATGTTTCTTTCGGCAGGACAATGGTCGGCCTTGAGTGCCATGTGCAGTTGGCGACCGAGAGCAAGCTTTTCTGCGGCTGCCCTGTTGTTGCCGAAGAGCCGAACAGCGCGTGCTGCCCTGTTTGCCTGGGGCATCCTGGCAGCAAGCCGGTGCTGAACGCAAAGGCTCTTTTGTACGCCGTGAAGGTGGCGCTTGCGATGAACTGCAAGGTCAACGGCGAGTTCTTTTTTTCGCGCAAGACTTACTTTTACCCCGACATGGCGAAGGATTTCCAGATTACGCAGTACGAGATTCCTGTCGGAGTCAACGGTTTTGTCAATCTCCCTTCCGGAAAAAAGGTCCGCATAAGGCGCGTCCACCTCGAGGAAGACCCGGCAGCCCTGGTCCACGAGGGCGGAGTCGGCGAGAGCGATTACTGTTTGGTTGATTACAACCGGAGCGGAGTTCCGCTTGTGGAGGTTGTCACGGAGCCGGATATGGACAGCCCGCAGGATGCAAGGGATTTCCTTGACCAGCTTACGACAGTCCTCTCTTACCTGCAGGTTTATTCCCCCGCAACCGGAACCCTGAAGGCGGATACAAACATCAGCATCTGGGGGCACCCAAGGGTTGAAGTGAAGAATGTCAACGGCAAGAGAGGCGTGGAAAAGGCGCTTGTTTTCGAAATAGCGAGGCAGAGGAACCTATTGCTTCACAACCAGGAGGCTGTGCGCGAGACGCGCGCCTTCGACGAGAAAACCCAGACCACAAAATCGTTGAGGACAAAGGAAACAGAGGAAGACTATGGGTATATCTTCGAGCCCGACCTGACGGCAATCGCGCTCGGCCAGGCTGAGGTTGAGAAAATCCGTTCAAGCCTTCCCGAGCTGCACGAATCCAAGGCCAGGCGATTTGTGAAGCAATTCGGCCTGGACGAATACACCGCGGGAGTGCTTACGCGCAATTACAGCCTTTCAAAGATTTTTTCTTCGGTTGTGGAAAAGGACAAAATTGCTCCGGACGCCGCGGCGAAATTCCTTACAAGGGAGCTAATGGCTGTCGTCAACAGGAACAGCCTTGACCTTGACGCCCTAGAGCTGGATGCCGCAGAGGTTTCCTCGCTGCTAAAAATGTTTTTGGGAGGAAGCATAACGGAAAAGGTCGCGAAAGAGGCGATTATCGCTTACCTCACAAAGGGCATAAAACCAACTGACTTTATCGAGAAGCATGGGCTCGCCAAGGACATGGGGAACTCCGAAATAATGCCGATTGTGGAAAAGGTGCTTGCGGCAAATCCGAAGGCAGTCGCTGACCTCAAAGCCGGGAACAATAAAACGCTTAATTTCCTTGTGGGGCAGGTGATGCGGCTCACAAAGGCAAAAGCCGAGCCGCGCGTTGTGCAGGGACTTATAGAGAAAAAAATCAAGGGTGCCTGATTTGATTGCCGAGATTTCCGTAAAATCAAGCAGGAGAAACGAGCTGATTGACGTTACCGCCGAAGTGCAAAAAATTGCCGCCAAGTCCAAGGCGAAAGAGGGCATCTGCGTTGTTTACTGCCCGCACACCACAGCGGCGATAACGATTAACGAGAACGCAGACCCCAGCGTAAAAGAGGACATTATTTCCGCGCTTGAAAGGCTCGCGCCGCCGAACGGGAACTATGCGCACTCCGAAGGGAACAGCGACGCGCACATCAAAGCCGCTGTTATCGGCAACAGCAGAACCATTATTGTCAAGGGCGGAAAGCCGCTGCTCGGCAGGTGGGAGGGAATTTTCTTCTGCGAGTTCGACGGCCCGAGAAGCAGGAAACTTGCCGTGCTAATAAAATAGGGTTTCTCCCAATTCCGCCCGTGCAAGTGTTTTCAGTCGCGTATTCGCCCGCCTTCGATTTTTGTACTATTGAGAAATTGTACCAAAACCCCTTTATAAGCCGCAGGCAGCAATTGGTATAGGAAACAAAAAACCTCCTATAAAATTTGAATCACCCCAACGGGCAATCAATTAGTGTTTTGTTTCACCTCTTGTTGATTGCCTTTTTCTTTTTTTTCTCACGGTATTTATTAAATAGGTTCTGTTCAAAAATAATCCAAAGGTGATTGTACTAATGGCTTTCTGGGATTTTTTGAGACCCGTAACGGACTTGGCGGTGAACATCGACCTGATTACCAGGGTAATTGTTCTGGTTCTTTCGGTTGCAATGTTCGCGGTTGCGCTGCTTGCGTACAGGAAGAACAAGAGTGCAAAACTGCGTTTTGTCACTATCGCATTCTTCCTTTTTGCGCTGAAGTGGGCCCTCAAAGTAATCGACGAATTCGTGAGCCCCGGCGACTTTTTCAACAGGCCGGCGGAGAATGTTTTTGAGCTGCTCATCCTTGCGAGCCTTTTCATTGCAATATTCAAGCGGTGAACAACCCGCATTTTGGGGATTTTGGCTGATGAAGGACGAGCAGTTGAGCGAGGCCCTGGCGCTGGGCGCGAGGAACAAGATTTACCGTTCCATCAACAGGAATCCGGGCCTGCATTTCAGGGAGTTGCAGAGGCGGACAAAAATCGCGACCGGCAGCCTGCAGTACCACATTGATTTCCTGCAGAAAAGGCACATCATCCGGGCTGAAAAAAAAGGGAAGTTCGTAAGGTACTACAGCACGAGGGGCGTACAGCTCGGGGAGAACGAGCCGGTAATGGCGCTTTTGCGCCAGGAAAGCCTGAGGAAAATAGTGATTTTCCTTCTCACAAAGAAAAGGGCCAACAACGAGACAATCGCAGCCGCAGTTGGGCTCAGCCCTTCGACCGTAAGCTGGCATATGAGGCAATTGCAGCAGTCCGGGCTTGTCGAAAAAAGGCGCGCCGGCAGGAAAACTTTCTTCTACATCATGGAGCCGGAAAAAGTCGTTTCCCTCCTGAGGGGCTACAGGAAGAGCTTCCTTGACGATATGGTCGACGGCTTTGTGGCAATGTGGGAAGAGCTTAACCCGCAGCAGATTTAGGGAGAAACCAGGTTTTTTTTGGCGTGGCGCGGTTCAGGGAATTCTTTTTACAGCACGTCAACGCCAAGAAGGAAACCAAGCGTCCCGATTGCGATGTCCCTCGCCTTGTTCATGGGGCTTTCCCGGAACATTTTCCAGCGCTTGTTCACAAGCAGCATTTCCAGAATATCCCACCCTATTATCAGTGCTATCGCAATGTACCAGTCCTTTATGAATGCGCTTACAGCCAGCCCGCCAAGAAAGTGCGTTATCATGTCAATATTCGGCTTCGTGTAATACAATTTCTTCCATGAGGCGAAGCCATGCACTACCAAGAAAACAGCAAGCACCACAAACTTTGTTTCCAGAGCCACCATAATAGAATTGGGTGCTGGCGAGTATAAAAAATTAGCGCATGGGAATGCCATGATTTGAACCGGGCTCCGCTTGTTTTAGTGTAAAAACCCCATCACCTCCAATGAATCGAATTTTTTCTTAGGACTCGAATTCAACGCTTTGGCAAAAAGAAAAAAAGCGGTGTTTATCCATTTGCCAAAGCGTTGCTCGGCTTGAACCCCATTTTTGCACCTCCAGCTTACTCGTTTTTTCCTTCGACTCGTTGCTTTTCGGCTTAAAGCTTTCCCCTTGAAAAGGGTCGGCTTCACTTCGTTTCGCCTAAAGCGTTTAATGCCTCAAAGCAACGCAAGGCGTCTTCGGAAAAAACTTCGTTTTTCGCTGGAGGTGATTGAAAATGGAGTTTCCAAAAATTTTTCATTCGGACACGCAGGTGTCCAACAAAGGCAACCCATTCGGAGACGGCATTCCGCTCTCAGTTTTGGTTGCGAACATGAAAGGAGATGGCTTCCCGTGAGCGGAAGCCCGCTCTTTCAAAATCGCTTTAAAACCGAAAAGCGGGAATCTATTATGCAAGATTGTAGGCTGCGGTTTGTTGAGGGAAAACAGAAAGAATTCTTGAATGTGATAATTCAAGGCTGCTTCGGCTCACAGGCTGCGGTTAGCAGATTTTTGGGGGTTAGCAAGACAACGGTTCGCCATTGGGTACACGGAAAAAACACCCTGCCAAAGAGTGCTTTTGAGAGGATTTGCAATGCGTTCCCAGAATACAAAGAGTTTGAATGTTTTATTTTAGAAGAACTGCCAATAAATTGGGGCGCTGGCAAAGGTCAAAAAGCCAGTGCGTTGAAAATGAAGCACATACAAAATATGATGCAGGATTCAATAGCAAATTGTGATACAGAACGTTTGAGAGAATTCCTTGAACTGGTTAAAAAACACAAAGTTGACAACAAAACAATCCCGCCCCTGCCGAAACTGTCTGCTGAAAAATCCTGTGTACCGCTTGATACTTCGGGGGTCGTATTCAGCGGAAAAGATTTGGTTAAGGGCATAATTTTACCACTTGAGCTTTCTATTGACTTGTGTTATGTTGTCGGTGCGCATATTGGGGATGGTTCGATGAATATTTATCACAGCGATAGAAGAACTGATTATTACTACAAATGCGGCGGGCACCAGACCAACGACAAATCTTGGTATGACAACGTTTTGGTTCCGTTAAAAAAGAAATTATTCAACCTGCAATTAAGCGCCAAAAACTACCCAGATGGCACTTATGCCATTCAATTCAGATCAAAAGCGGTTGTTTGCTTTTATAGCAAATGTCTCGGTTTGCCGCTTGGAAACAAGTGCGAAAAAGCAGACATTCCAAAAATAATCCTCAATGCGGGCTTACCATACGCTCTTTCTTGCATTAGCGGAATATTCGACACTGACTTTACCATCGCATTCAAAAACAAGAACAACACAGTCCACGCATATCCGCTTATAGAGCTAAAAACTAAAAGCGCTTGTTTGGTTAAAACGATTTCCAAAATTTTGAATTGTGTGCAGATTCCGCATTCAACAGGTGATTGTTCAAGGTTTGATAAAAGATTCGGCAAAATTATTGAATCGCATTCCCTAACAATAAGTGGCAGGGCAAATATTGCCCGCTGGTTTGATATAGTTGGCTCAAGAAACCCGAATTATTTGTCAAAATACCTCCTCTGGAAAAGATTCGGCTTTTGCCCGCCACACCTGACTTATCCACAACGAAAGGGAATACTTGACGGAAACAAAAACCCGCTAGAATTCTATAATGCGCCCGACCGGATTTGAACCGGTCACCTTCCGGTATCTCCCATCTTTAGAAGATGTTATCAGCCGGATGCTCTACCAGGCTAAGCTACGGGCGCTTAACTATACAACTTTCATCGAATAAACGGTTTTAAAGCTATTCTTTCAGCCTGCCCCTGAACAGCAGCGCCTCGGCCTGTTTTATTGTTTTTCCCGCTTTCTGCCCGGAAACAGCCTCAATCAGCGGCACCAATTTCTCCGCGGGAAAGCCGACAATGTTCAGCTTGCTGCCTTCGACTTTTTCCACAAAACCCTCGAACTGCTTCTCCTCAATGTTATAGCCGCCCGCCTTTCCCTTCCAGTGCCCGCCGGCAATATAGCGCTTAATCGTTTTTTCCTCCACTTCCTTCAGCTTTATCTTTGAGCCAAGGCTGCCTGAAATGGTTTTGCCCGGGGCAATGATGCAGTAGCCGCTGCAGACAATGTGCCATCCGCCGAGCAGCTTCGAGAGCATTGCCCCTGCTTCTTCCTCGCTTTCCGGCTGGCCCATTATCTCGCTGTCCTTGCAGACCATTGTGTCAATGCCGATTACAGCATCTTCAGGGTGCCTTTCCGCAATCACGTGCGCCTTTTCTTCCGCGATTTTTCTCGCCAGTTCCTCAAGGCTTTTTCCCTGAACGCTTTTTTCGTCAATGTGCGCTGGCTCAACGCTGAAACTGAACCCGAAAATTTCAAGCGCCCTCTTTCGGCGTGGGCTTTTCGAAGCGAGGATTATCGCAGGCATTGCGTCACCAGCTTGAAGTTAAGCCGCAAAAAATATTTAAACAAGCGCCAGCAGAATAAGCGCATGCCTGCGGCGCCAGAAGCCTTAAAAGCCCAGAAAGCACTATTTCTTGCATGGAGATGCGAAGGAGAAAGCCGCCCGGCTCCTCCGGCGCGGGAAGGCGCGCAATTGCCGCAGGAGCAGCGGGCAGGCCCGCGGCCGGAAGCCGCGGCAGGGCGCGGCCCCGGAAAAGCAGCACGCTGCTGCAGGAGCGTGTTATGGCTGATCTTTTCAATGCTAATCTGCTGTGCGTAGATATTGCCGCGAAAGAATTCTGGGCGGCAGGTCAGAAGGTTTTTGGCAGAGCAGGCATGAGCTTTGGAAGCGTGCTTGATATAGCTGCACAAGCGTATACTGACGCATTTTTGCAGTGGATGCCGGGCAGGGGCTGCAGCTTCAAAAGCTTTGCAATTGGGCGGATGCGGCAGGCTTTAAGAAGAAGGGGTTATTCTGCAATGAAATTAAAGCACGGAACAGCTTTGATGGATGATTTCAGCTTGTTAAGGCTATCCAAGAAACGCGGGCTCAGCGGGAGGGAGCGTGCCGAACTGAGGGGCGAAATCGTCAAAGCATTGAACTGCCTTAAAGGCGTGTCTCGCAAGAGCAGGGCTGTTTTTTTGGACCGCTTTGGCCTGGGCGAAGGCGGCGAGCCGCTTTCTTTACGAGAAATTGCTAAAAAATACAAATACTCTCATGAAAAAGCCCCGTCCTTTTTAGTTCAAAGGATTCTGGGCAAGCTAAGGGCCAGCCCGAACGCCAAAAAGCTCGGGGTCTTCCTCGAATAACAATTTTTAATAATTTAAATTTATGTGTTTACTAAGTCTTTAATCTAAAAACAACAGTTATAGCCCCGTCGTCTAGTGGCCAAGGATACAGGGCTTTGGCGCTTCAAGAAGCGAGGAGACCCTGGGACCAGAGTTCAAATCTCTGCGGGGCTATCGGTTTTAAATTTCGGTATTGGAATAGGATTATTATGCCAAAGCCAAACGCTGCAAAACCCAAGCCTGGCAGGACAAACCTTAAGCCTGGCACGATTTTTGGCAGTACTATTGTAGATGCAAAATCTATTGCCCGCACTATGCCATCTGGCGAACAGCAGCGAGCACGGATGCTTGCAGGAATCAAAAGGAAAATCGATGCACGCGAAAGAGAGCCCACCATGAAAACATCGCGCAAGGTTCGCCTTCCGCATCAGGTTCCCAAATCAAAAATGATGGCTATTCTAACGACACTTGGTTTTAGGCAGGGAGGCGGCAGCCAAAAGGACGTTTTCTTCAGCCCAAGCCACGGCACTGTTACTCTGCCAGTCGGCGGCCAAGCAACCGAGGTCTTTATCCAAAACAGCCGCCTCGCCGGGTTGGTCAGGGAATATCTTAAGGCAGGGCACAAGCTTTAAGCCGGATGAAAATTGCGGCGGCTTTTAAAATTTCTGCGACCGCAACGTTTTTTTATGGCAACAGCGTTATTCTCCCGGAATTATGCGTTTTTTTTCTTTTAGGGAGCCTGACCTGGCGCTGCTGGCGTTCAGCTTCTTCGCTTTCATAGGGGCAGCCGCAATCCCTTTCCTGATAGAGGCTGTTTTTGGGCAATATTCCGTTCTCGCGTTTCCGTGGATCTTTTTGGGGGTTTCCTTCCACGAGGTCGGGCATTACTTTGTCTCCAGGCTTCTGGTTTCGCCCGTATTGCACGCGCTCGGCATATGGCAGGGCTATGCCGTCAGCCCGATGGACTATCTCGGCGGGTTTTTCTTCAGCTGCTTTTGCGCCATAGCCCTGCTGGTTTTCTCCCTGTGGCTTCAGTCAAAAATAAGCAGGGGCATGCTTTCCGGCGAAAGGCAGCCCGCTGTTTTCTCCTTCATGCTTGTCGCTTACGTTAACCTTTATTTCGTGAACGTGACAATGACGCACCTTCCTTCCGTAGTTGGAAGCGGGCTTGATTTCACGATGGCTTCCGCAGAGCTGGGGATTTCCCTGGACGGGCTGATTGCACAGCTGTGGATAATCCACTGGACCGTGTTCGCTCTCGCGGCGATTGTGAATTTTTTGTTTGTTTTCGGGAAAAAGCCGCAGGAACCCGAAGGTTTTTATAGTTCTCAGCAGTTTTAATATTGCATATGGGCATCAAGAACATTTATTTCAGGATGAGGAGCAAGGCCGCGAAGGGTGAAACCAGCGAGCAGCCAGCCGGCGGGAAAAAGCCGAAGAAGAAAAAGAAAAAAATCCTCGAATTCGGGTGAGCTTAATGGGATTGTTTGACGTTTTGAGGGGGAAAAAAGGGGAAGAAAAGCCCGGCGCGCCCGGGCAGAAGAAAAAGGAAGAGCCTGCCGCAGCGCCAGTGGGGAAATACCAAGAGGCTTGCGCGCTGTGCGGAAACCCCGGAACGGAAAAAAAGTGGATGGGGCAATACTGGCACAAGAAATGCTGCCGTGCGGCCAAAAAAGGGGCTCGGAAAATGATTTAACCGTTTTCTCAAAACTTCATCACCTCCAATAAATCGAATTTTTTCTTAGGACTCAAATTTTCTCGGCTTAAATCTTTCCACGCCTAAATACTGCTTTTTGGTGGAAAGAATTTAATGCCTCCAAAATTCGCAAGACGTCCACGAAAAAATTCGTCAAAAATTGGAGGTGGTTCAATGAATTTTTCGCAAAAACTCTCAGAAACAAAAGGAAACCCATTCGGAGAGGGCATTCCACTCTCCGTGCTGGTCGCAAACATGAAAGGGAGGGCTTCCCATGAGCGGAAGCCCGCTCTTTCAAAGAGGCTTTAAAGAGCAAAAGCCAGTTGTTATCATGAATGACTTTATTGTTGACGATGAAACATTTCTCGCTTCTTTTGGGGCATATCGATATCAGCTTGCAAAGAAATATCTCGCTGCAATCGAGCTAAGTAAGATAATCAAAAACTGTTCTGAAATCGCTAGACAAGTTAACCAGCCGAAAAGAACAGTTATCGACTGGATTCGAGGAAAGAAAATACCAAGAGCAATAAGGGCGCTAAGTTTCTTAAAGTCGATAAACCTGATGCCATTACAGGGAAGTAATGCCCAGCGATTTACTCTTCTTGTGGAATTAACCGCTTTTTTATTTGGTGATGGCCACTTAATGAAGCACTTGGGCGGTTTCGCTTTATTCGGGCAGAAAGCAGACTTAGAGTGTATTGGCACAAAATTAGAATGCTTATACAATCTCAAGCCAAAATTAGATTATTTAAAGACTAATTCGGTAATAACCAAAATAAACAAAGGTAAAATATGTAAATCACATGTATCCGGTTTTGGATGGCGTTTGTGCCTAGGGAGCAGTTCTCTCGCCAGATTACTGTATCTAGCTGGCGCTCCAGTCGGTGACAAGGTTTCCGTCACCACTTGTGTTCCCGAATGGGTTATGCATGGCGACAAAGAAATAAAGCGCACCTTCCTTAGTGTTTTCTTTGGAAATGAGCTGCAGTGCCCATATTTAAGGGCAAAGAATGCATTCACTTCCGCCCAGCTTGGGCTGCATAAAATCGAAAGCAAAGAAGAAGACTTGAAGGCGTTTCTCATGCAAATTAAAGAAATGCTTGATGAATTTGGGGTTTCCACTTCTCCGGTTGCAGCGGAGGCTTACAGAACAGTAAGAAAGGATGGTAACCTTTCTAAGAAACTTTACTTCCACATCGATTCTCACAGCCCAAACATTCTGCGCTTGTTCAAAGAAATCCCGTTCAAATACGCGGAGAAGAAACAGAGGCGCTTTGCGGAAGCGGTTAACAAATTCCTACAAGATTCCCTGTGGCTTAAGCAAGAATGGGAGTTATATGAAAAAGTAATAGGGCTGCATGAGAATGGCTTAGGGAGAAGAACAATCTTCAAGGAACTGCAACTGTCCAAAAAATATTTTTACAGGATAAATCATTGGATTCACTATGGGCAAAAGCCGCTATATTACTGTGAGAAAAAAGTCTTCACTTAAGCGGTTCAGCCGCGAAGAAAGGCGCGAAGAAAATGATTTAACCGTCGCTTATTTTCGCTTCAGCTCTTTCTTGAGTTCCTTTATTACCGGAATCCAATCCGGGTCGCGCTTGTTAAGCAGGGCGAGGTAGTATGAGGTCATTGCCGCGAGTTGTATCGCATAGAACGCTGTCGCTAACTTGCTTTTTCCCTCCAGCCGGACTTCCGTAACGTCAAAGTTTTTGCGCAGTATTTTGTGCAGGAAGCCAAACCTCTTTGCGATTTTTGCTTCCTCGCTGTTGTTCCTCAACAGCAGGAAGTGGCTGTTTTTTCTGGTCAGCCCGAAGACCGCGTTTATCTCGTTGTGGTTCTGTTCTGGAACAAAGTGGCTTGCTGCGAACTGCTTGCTGTTCTCGTTGAGTTCCTTGCAGAACCTGCTGGCTACCGCCTTTAGCTCTTCCGGGACGTAAATCACCGGCATTTTTCCCGCCAGTTTCAGCGCCAGCTCTTTTCCCTTTTCCTCCAAGTGCCGCTGGCTTTTCTTCAGCAGGAAGACGGTCTCATTCAGCTCGCTGCTCTTTCCTTTGGCCAATCCAAGCCTTATCAGCACAATCAGCAGCGGCAGGCAAACGTAAGCGAGCGCCATTCTTGGCTGCGGGCTGCTGGCCGGGATTTTAATGAAATCTTCTTTTGCGGTTTTTTCCATTTCCCCGCCTGAAGCGAAAGCGATAATGTATGCCTTCTTCTTTTTTGCTTCATTGTAGCACTGCAGCGTTTCCTCAGTGTTGCCGCTGTAGCTGACGCACAAAACAAGGGTTTTGCTGTCAACGTAAGCCGGGAGGTGGTAGCTGTTGAAAACGTCAAATGGCACTTTAAGCTCGCTTTTCAGCAAATCCTTCAGTATGGCTGCGCCAATCCCCGAACCGCCCATCCCGCAGGCGACAATCTTCTCAATCTCCCTCTTTTTCGGCTTGAACCTTCCGCCGATAAAAACAGCCTCGATGCACTGGTCACTGAAGCCCCTCATGTGGCTTAGGACATCCTTGCTGTCGTACTTCCGCCGGAGACGTTCCCAATGCATTTGGAATCATTACCTAAAACTGTTTGCAAAAATAAATATCTATCGGTTCAAAAATAACCGCTATTTCTTTGCGGCCTTGCCGAGCTCTTCCTTCAGAATCCTGCTTACTGTTGCCCCGTCCGCCTTTCCCTTCAGCAGCCGCATCGCGTCTCCCATCAGCGCTCCAGCCGTGTGCTCCCCTTTCTCCTCAACCAGTTTGCTGTTTTTCCGCACCAGTTCCGCTATCACTTTCTCCACTTCCCCGGAGCCAACCCTTTCCACATTCAGTTCTTTTAGGATTTCTTCAATGCTTTTTCGCGGGCTTTTGCACCAGCCCCTCAGCACATCAAGCAAAATGTCCTTGGTAATTTTTCCATTTTTCTCGGCGAGAAGCAATTCCTCAACCATTCCGTCCGAAATGCCCTCAACGCCCTCCCTTCTCAGCTGCGTCAGGCCTTCAAGCAGAAGCGAAGCCGCTGTTGTGGCATTAATCCCTTTTTTCAGCAGTTCCTCGAAAAAGCAGGCGTAATTGTTCAGTTTCATTCCGTCCACAAGATTCCTGCTCATGCCCTTGCCCGCATACAATTTCTCCCTTCCGGCGACAGCCAGCGGCAATTCCTTTTCAAGTGCGTGCAGGCGCTCCGCGGTTATCCTAACCGGTGCAAGGTCTGTTTCCGGGTACATTCTCGCTGCTCCCGGCAGCGGCCTGCTGTACTCAGTGTTCGCGCCCTCGAGCGCGTTCCTTGTTTCCTCAGGGACCCCATGGAGCGCCATTTTGCATCTTTCACCGGCAACAGAAAGCGCCCTCTGCGCCCTTGCGGCGTCAGCCTGCACTATCACAAACGCGTCGTCCATCACGCAGTTCAGCTTGTGCCTCGCATGCTCGACCTCCCTTTCGCTCACGCCGTAATTCGGCAGCTCGTCCGAGTGCAGTATTCCCGCGAGCCCTGTCCGCGCCTTCACGTAATCCGCGGCTTCAGTGCCGAAGCGCCTGCCGGGCTGCAGCTCTTTTCCCAGCAATCCCTGCATCCTGTGCAGCGCCACGCCGAAAACTGGCTTTCCATTCAAAAACTTGCAGTTGGTCTCGGAAAAAATCTGACTCAAATCGGCAACATGCAAATCCTCTAAATTCTTTTCGCTTATTTTCCTTTTCAGCATCTCTTCCTTTAGTTCCAAAAGAGCCAGCTGCCTCTGGGCTTCCCTGCGCACATACTCGTCAATCAGCTCGAGTAGCTGCACTCCCTTTATCTCCACCCGCGCCCCGCCGGCGATGGAAATGTTCACGTCCTGCCTTATCGTGCCCAATCCCCGCTTTGCCTTGCAGGTCCTCCTGAACAGCTCGCCGATTTTTAGCGCGCACTCTTTCACTTCTTCCGGCGTGAACAGTTCCGGCGCTGTCGCCAATTCGATGAGAGGAATGCCAAGCCTGTCAAGCCGGTAAGTAATTTCACCCTCTTTCTTCGCGGTGGGCCGCGCTGCGTCCTCTTCAAGCGCTATTGTCTGGACGCCGACCGTTTTGCCGCCGAGTTCAAGCTCGCCGCCGATTGAGACAAGCATTGTGCGCTGGAAGCCGCTGGTGTTAGAACCGTCGATGACGGCTTTTCTCATGACAAACAATTCGTCAAGCACGCTTGCGCGCGCCAAAAGCGAGACCGTCAGGATTGTTTCAAGCGCTTCGCTGTCCGCGGGCCGGGGAGGCTCGTCGTCGGCCTCAATAAGGCAGGTGCAATCGTTGTAAGCTTCATACCTGAAAGTGTGCCCTTTCCCGAATGCCTCAAGCGCTGCTTTGTCGAATTCGCCCATCTCGCTGGCAACAGCCCTGAGCTTTCGCTCGAAAACGAAGTCCGGCTTTTCCTCTTTCATGAGCGAGGGGCACCTGCAGAACAGCTTTCCCGTGTCAAGCTGCTGGTGGCACTCCAAGCCAGCCTTCAATCCGATTTTTTTCCAGTCCTGTTCCATCCCAACCAGCTAATAAGGGGAAATAAACGTTTTTAATTGCTTTCACCGAAAAACCCAGTTTTTCCCTTTAAGTTTGCCTTGTTTTTTGAGTTGCCTGAAAATGTCTGCGTAAGTGTCCTTCATCCCTTCCTTCAAGCCCAGGCCGAGCCCCTTCGCGGTTTTTTTTATCTCTCCCGGCGACGCCTCTATTTCCATTACATAGCCGATGGCGGGCATCTTGTCGATTGTAATCGCGGCTTTTTTGAGGCGAAAGTACTCGGTTTCTTTTTCGTAAGCCCAGTTTTTTTCAAACCCAAGCAAATTGAAAATTTTTTCAATTTTTGCCGCATTCTCGACAGCAATATTCGCCTCAGGCCTTTTCTTGAACCTGCTTTTCATTGCTTTCCCCTTGAAGGTGACGAGTGCCCTGCCTTTTTCCGAGCGGATGCGCAGAAGGCAGCCGCTTTTCCGCAGCCTTCCGTCAGGCGTGTCGAGCAGAATGTTGCTCTGGAAGAATTTTCCGTTAAAGCGCGCGCCCATGCTCCGCAGCTTTCGCCTAATCGGAACCGCATCGGCGATTTTGAATTTTATTTCAGTTTCAATCATCGGCTGCACCCGCGATTTTTTTCCCGAGCGCGAAGCACTGCCGCATTATTTCCGGGTTGCCGGTTATTTCCCCCGGCTTTTCGGCAATCGCCTTGACGTTTCCAACAAGATTCATTTTATGGTCCTTGATAAATTCAACAAGCGCGTTTTCGCAGAACTGCACGTTCCGCAGGTTCTGCCCGCCAACAGAAACAACTGCCGCCTTTTTTCCCGCGAGCCTCTGCTTTCCGCACAATCCGTTGGTCCTGTCCATGAAGTTCTTCATTATTCCGGAAACGTTCTTGAAGTAATCCGGGCTGCCTAAAACAATCGCATCCGCGGCAAGCATTTTCGCAATCAGCGGCTGCATTTCATCTTCAATCGGGCACGCGTGCCCTGTTTCAAAGCAGTCGCAGACCGCGTTGCAGGCGCCGATTTTCCTTTCGCCCAGCTTAATAAGCTCAATCAGCGCGCCCCTGCTTTTCGCGCCGTCAAGAACGCGCTTCAGCATGGCTTCAGTGTTTCCCTTTCGTGGCGAGCCGCAGACTGCAAGCACTCTCATGGAAAAAATGTATCGAAAAGGTTTCTTTAATATTCCGAATCAGTGCTGCGCTGCCCGAAAGGCAAAAATCTCTGGCTGCGGGCCGCCGGCTTAATCGCAGGTCCGTATGGAAAAATCGCTGTCTTCCCATGATGACGGCTTAAAATCACCGATATATTGCACAGTTTTATCGCCTTTAACAAAAAAACATGCCGCCCCGATTATCGGCACGCCTGACCCTTCCTGCACAAAAGCAATATGCCATCCATTCGCGGCTTTTTCTGCGCGGATTGACCGCGGAGGCAAATTGTCGCTCGGATAATCCTTGAATTCGGGGTAACTGGCTTTTACCGCTGAAATCGCTTCAGTTAAGCCGCCGGCCGTTGAATAAAAAATATAAGCTGCGGTAATCAGGACGGCTGCGATTCCAATAAGGCAAAGGCATAGATTTTTCTTCATAAATTTCCAAATCAAGCATTTGCGCCTTACAGCAGCCTGCCCCGGCGGCGCCCTTCTTGGGTTAAACTTTCCTCCAGGCATTTTTATTTCCCATTTTTTTTCTGCCTTGCAGCCTCTTCCGCAGCCATTTCCCGTGAGCTCGTGACCTTATGCCCTTTTCGCCTGAGTGCAACAATTAGCGCCCTCTTGATTGAGCGGTATCCCTGCCCCCGGTAGCCGGAATCTAACTGGTCTATAATCGCCATGCGGACTATCCCGCCTTTTGCACCGTGGCTGGCGGCCACGGCTGATCTCACAGCCTGGGGCAGTACACCTTTGATTCCAACCAGCGCGGGCTTTCTTTTCCTTTTCGGTGGCGTGTAATGAAACGGATATGACATCTTTACCGCTAGAGATTGTTGCTCTTTTAGTATTTATTTCTTCCTCTCGAGCGAGAATTCCTTTCCGGGCGAAACGAATTTTTCCCCCGAAAGGTGCATCACTATTTCGCCGCCCTTTATTTTCGGGTCTTTTTCCGCGTGCACTATTTCCCCGATTACAATGAAATGGTCGGCTTTTCCCGTTTCAATTATCTCATGCAGCTTGCACTCCATTACAATCTTCGCCGCGTCCACTGCCGGCGCTTTCACTTTTTTGCTTTCCCTGAAGCGCAGCCCGCTTTTCTCGACCTTGTCTGGGATTTTCGCCTCGCACGCGACCGCCTGCCCCGCCCAGTCCTTTGTTGCAACATTCACAACGAATTCGCCTGTTGCCCGGATGTTCTTCACTGTCTGCGTTTCCTTGCGCTGTATGCCGATGTAAAGCATGGGCGGCGAAAAGGAAACCGGCGCAATCCAGGAGTAGGGCGCGGCGTTCGCCTTGCCCGCGCTGTCAACTGTTGTAACGAGCACTGCCAAGCGCGGGTAAATCAGCCGCGTTGCATCGTTCAATGGGATTTCCTGCATTTTTTTCGCTTTCCTTTAACAATTCAGCATTCCATTTTGCTTATTCCTGTTTATTTTTTAAAATACCACGCACCCAAAATAAAAATTATCGCGACCAGTATAAGCCACGAGTAGATATTCCAGTCGATAAGCGCCGTAAAGAGCAGGATTACGGTTGCTATCGCGGTTAATGCCTCGTTTTTGTTCAATTTTCCCATTTTCCCGCCTCCATTTAATCGAGTTTGAATTCTTCTATTTCAGTCCTCTCGCTTATCTCGCCCCTCAGGTTTTTTGCAATAAGCTCTTTCGCTTTTTCCGGGCCGAAGTTGCCGAGCAGCCACGCCAATTTCACGAATGCTGTTTCTGTTGTCATGTCTTCGCAGAAAATAACGCCAATTTCAGCCAGCCTTCTGCAGTTGGTGTATATTGTCGGGTGCACCCTGCCGAAAATGCATTGAGAGGTCAGCGCGACAACGCCGCCGTCTTTTATGAATTTTTTCAGCGCATCGTAATTTTTTTCGTGTTCCGGTATGTTGGTCGGCGCCTGCCCTATGCCTGTTGATTCGAGCACAAAACCCTTGTATTTGTGTTCCGCGAAAAAGGAAAACGCCTCGGGCTGCATGTTCACGTGGGTTTTAAGCAGCCCGACTTTTTCCTCAAATTTTTCCCTTAAAATAACTTTTTTGCTTTCGTTTTTCTTTTCATAATCTTTTTTCAGGAATTCTATTCTGCCGGAATTGTAGGCGACAAGCGCGATTGGCGTGTCGTTTACCGGCTTGAACGCGTCTCTCCTGCTTGTGTGCATTTTCCTTGTTTTTGCCGCGGGAAGTATTGCGCACGTGTCGTCGCTGCTGCCGTTGTGCATGCATATCGCAACGCCCGCAAAATCGCTTTTCGCGATAAATTGCGCGGCGCAGGCGAGGTTCATTGCCGCGTCGCTGCTTCCCCTGTCGCTGCTTCTTTGCGCCCCGACAATTATGACCGGCACCGGCAGGTTTTCAAGCATGAATGACAGCGCGGATGACGTTACGGCCAGCGTGTCTGTGCCGTGCCCGATAATGACGCCGTTTGCGCCGCCCTTTATTTCCTCCAAAACCGCGCCCGCAATCATCCTGTAATGGGAAAATCTCATGTCTTCGCTCATCATGTTGGTTATAAGCCTGGAGCTGAAGTTCGCTAGTGCCCCGAGTTCCGGGAACATTGAAAGCAGGTCTCCCGCCGTAAAGCCCGCTATTACTCCGCCTGTTTTGTAGTCAACCCTGCTTGTTATTGTTCCGCCCGTGTGCAGTATGCTTATTTTCGGCAGCCCGGCCTTGCTTTCAATTTTTGCCGCGGGCGGCTTTCCGACGCTTTTTCCCGCGCTGATTTTTTTTATTTCCCTTATTTTTTCAATTTCCGCGCCAATGTTGTAGCCGTTTTTCAGTTTGAGCGCGAGAATTGACTGCTCCGGCGAGGGTATTATTGTGCCCTGCAGCTTTTGCCCTGCCAGTGACAGCTCGATGATGTCGCCTTCGCCCAGGCCGTGCTTCTTCAAAAAATCAGCGACTTTCATGCCAACCAGTTAAATGTTATTATGGAATTCTTTTTAATTAGTGCCTCAAACAGCATGTTGTTTCGCGCCCTATCGCGCCCTCTTTTTCCATGCCATTAATCCTGTTGTGCACTGTAGTCTGTAAGAGTCAGCGGGTTAAAAATGCCAAGTGCAGTCCCAGGTCAGGAGACCAGGCAGGAGCGCACTTGGCGCTGTTCGTTTTACCCAACCGAAGCCGGGCCAAAGGAACAAATAATACCTATTGTCCAAACCGCTATTTAATCCTGCTTGCGCATGGCCGCAAATAAAAACCCCTATTTTTCGGGGTTCTGGCAAAACTTTAAATAACGTTAAACCTATTATTAACCGGTCAGATGTTAATCGCGAGCAAGCAGCTTCTGTGCAGGGCAAGGGAACATGGCTATGCCCTTCCGGCTTTCAACACGAGCAACATTGAGATTACAAAGGCGCTTTTCGCCGCCGCGGAGGAAACCCGTTCGCCCCTGCTGATTGCGACCACCGAGGGCGCGATAAAGTATGCGGGGCTTGAAAATATTTTCTCAATAATCAATAATCTTTCAAAGAATTCCAAAATCCCGGTTTGCATCCACCTTGACCATGGAAAGGACCCAAGCATTGTAAAGGAATGCATCGGCATCGGCTACAAGAGCGTCATGGTTGACGCCAGCGCCCTGCCTTTCGCGCAGAACGTGAAAATCACGAAAAGCACAGTGAAAGCGGCGCACGCGAAAAAATGCAGCGTTGAGGCAGAGCTAGGCAGGTTGGGAAAAATCGGCGACGCGCAGCTTACGGGCCCGGAAGAGGCAAAGTTGTTCGCCAAAAAAACCGGCTGCGATTCCCTGGCTGTTTCAATAGGAACGTCGCACGGCGCGTTCAAGTTCAGCGGCGAGCCAAAAATAGACCTGCAGAGGCTGCAGGAAATAAGCGAGGCAGTGCCTGTTCCCTTGGTGCTGCACGGCGCGAGCAGCCTGGACTCTGAAGTTGTTGAAAGGGCGAACAGGTACGGCGCCTCGCTGCACGGCACCGCCGGAGTGCCGCACGCGGACCTGCTGAAGGCGATAAAGCTCGGTGTCGCGAAAATCAACATTGACACTGATTTGCGGATTGCTTTCACCGCCGGCCTGCGGCAGTTCCTCGCGGAGAACCCAGGCAGTTATGACCCGAGGGATTCGCTTGGGTTCGCGGCGCAATATGTAAAGGAAATGGCGCTGAAAAAAATAAACCTTTTTGGCGCCAGAAACAGCGCGAAGTAGGGCTTTTCCCGCCTTCCGGCTATTTCCCGTAAAAATGCAGCAGCCACTGTTTTTTGAAGAATGGAAGGGCAAGCGTGCCGAGCATAAATCCCACGGCCGGAACAATCGCGTTCAGCCATGCGGCCGGGATGCTTATCGCCTGCAGATAGAGCCCTACCGCGAGATAGGTGAACAGCGCGAGCAGGGCCCTTCTGGTTGCGCTTGTTTCCCACGCCTTTTCCGATTCAACCCTTCTGTTGCGCTTTTCGATTTCCGAAACCCTTTTTTCAATTTTTTCCAAAGAAGCCATAAAAAAACCCGCCCGTTAAGCCGTTTTTTTTCACCCGCAGAACCACAGCGGCAGCGCGAAATCCACAATATTTGAGCCCATTATTTCGGTTTCCAGTTCGTCAAGAGTGATTCCTTCCGGCATTCCAATGCTTTGCGCGCCTTGCGCCTTTAGCTTTTGGAGGCATTCCGCCCCGAAAAGGCAGTCCGTGCAGGCGCATCTCTTAACGCATTTTTCTCCCATCATCTGCTGTTTTTCGCAGCCCGCCATCATGCATCTTGTCTTTACGGCAGCCCTCACAACAACAGTGTTTTCGTCGAAGCCCGCGTCAAGGCCGCTTGCCTTTACAACAATCCTGTAATCGCCGCTTTCCTTTATGTTGAATTCGATTTCTTTTTCAATCTCCCCGCCGGCCGTTATTCTTCCGGCGTTCAGGGTTTCCGCTCCGCTGCCAACAAACCGCTCCATCTGATTGCCGCCCTCCTTGTACTGCAGGAACGCCTTTGTCTCTATCGCGCATTGCTCAATGTCTTTTTCGCCGGTGTTTAGAAGCGTTACAATTATCCCCTGGCTTGTCCCGTCCGCTTCCCTTGGCACCGCAGTTGATTTTATTTTCATTTGCGCGGGCTTTTCGCCGAGGTAAACCGTGCAGGTGAAAATCCCGTACGACAAATCGCAGCGCGTGGTCGCGGTTATGGCCCTGTTTGACTTGAATTCGGCTCTTTTGCTGTCCCATTCTATGTCAAGGCCGCAGGCCTCTCCTGCCGGGCAGCAGAATTGCGTCCCGTTGCACTGGAAAATCACGTTCCTTGCCCTGCTGTTAAATGTTTCCGATGTAAAGCCGTCTCCCGGCTTGAAAAGGATTTCGTTTGAAAATCCCGCCCCAAGCCCGGTTTCGGCTGCGCTCAGGCTTTTCCCGATTACATCGGCCGGGTCGGGAGCGAGCAGGTACTGCCCGATGAAAGTGTAGAAAACCCACAGCAATGCAACTGCCGCAACCGCGTAGACAAAAAGTTTCAGGGAACCATCCATGCTATCCCATCCGTCTCCTTGCCCGCCCGGGCCGCCGCTGCCTTGTCTCGACCCATGCCTCAAGCTGCAATAGTTTTGTGAGAGCCATGCTTACCGCCGTGCCGATTAGCGTTATCACTATTATCATTCCCCAGTCGCCGGTTCGAAGCGATGCCATTGTGAAATCGCTGCCCCATACCCTGAACGCTATCAGCGTGTAAACCACTGCCCCGAAGGCAGCGAGGAAAATCAGTATCCTGACAAAATTTTCGATTATGTGCCCAACGAATGTCTTCACGCCGCTTCCCCCGCCTTCACATGCTTCTGCTTTTTGAACATCTCAACAACTTCCTTCACTGTCGTCGCTTCCTCCGGCTTCTTGTCGCCCCTTATTTTCATCATCCGGGGGAAGCGAAGCGCAAGCCCTTCGCCGGCATTCTCCCTGCCGGCAGTGTGGATTGGGCTTTTTGTTATCTCGTCGGCGACAACCTCAATGACATATTTGGGCGTGACCCAAACGTCAGCCTCAAGCTCGCTGTCAACGCGCGCCGGCCTGCTTTTCTCCCTTATTTTTGAGAGAACCCTGAAAAGCTCGCCAAGCTGCTGCTCGCTAATGCCCGTGCCGATTTTTGCGATGGAGCTGAACATGTCCGCCTTTTCATCATAAACCGCTGTGAGCAGGGCGCCGAGGCCGAATTCTGTCCTCTGCCCCCTTCCCTTGAAGAAGCCTATTATCACTGTGTCGATTGTGTCGCTCAGCTCGCCCCTGTAGCTTCTCTTGAGCTTTATCCACGCGAATTTTCTCGCGCCCGCGGTGTAAGGCGCGTTGAGGTCTTTCGCGATGACTCCCTCAAGCCCTTTCTCCACGCTCTCGTTGAAATATTTTTCCACTTTTTTCGGGTCGCCGGTGACAATGGAGTCGGTAAGCGAGATGGTGCCGCCTTTGCCCACCATCTTTTCCAGCCGGTCCCTGCGCTCCCTGAACGGAAGGCCCATCAGGTTCTCGCCGTCCGCGAAAAGCGCGTCGAAAGCGAAAAGCTTCAGCGGGAACTGCTTCGCCATCTCCTTGATATCGTACTTCCTCTTCCGCTGGATTGTGACCTGAAAAGGGTAATATTCGCCGGTCTGGTCGTTGAACGCAAGGGCTTCCCCCTCGAAAATCGCCCTCTTTGCCCTAATCTGCTTTCTCGCTGCGGCGACAATCTCCGGGAACATGCCCGTGACGTTCTCCTGGCGCCTGCTGAAAATCGAAATCTTTTCGCCGTCCTTGTGCACGGCAAGCCTGAACCCATCATATTTTGCCTCAACCGCGCACTCCCCGAGCTTTTCTATTATTTCCTCCGCTGTCGGAAGCCTTTCCGCAAGGCTCGGCCTTATAGGAATGCCTGGCTGGATGCTGATTTCTTTTAGCCCGTGCAGGCCTTTCTCCCGCAGCTTGCTCCCGATGCTTCCAAGGTCGCTGTGCACGTTGTACTTTCCCTCAATCATCTCCCTGATGCGCGCCCTGAGCTTCCTTTCAAGCTCCTCCGCCCGTTTTTCCTCTTTCTTTTCCTTCAGTTCCGCTTCAATTTCCTTCACAATCTTTTTGTCCCTCATCGCTTCAGGGAGAAGGTTTATCGCGAACGCGTCCATTATCGTCGGGTCCCCTATTCCAAGGCGCAGGCTCCCGAGCGGAATCCTCACAATATAGCGCGCCTCAAGAGGGCTAGCGCTGTTCAAGAGCTCCGAAAGAAGCTTTATTTTGAGCTCCTGGCTGCCGGCGCCTCCGGCCGTGGCGATTTTCATGAGGTTTGAGAAAACCTTTGAAACAGTAAGCTCTTCGGAAAAAAGGCTTTCCTGCTTCTTTTTTGCCGCCACCTGCTCGGCAACAAGACCAAGGTCGCCTTTTTCCTTGTACATCCGGTGGACTTCCTCTTTTCCGTAGCCCCCGACCTTTGCTATCGCTTCTTCCACAAATTTCTCGCCCATGCCGATTTCAACCTGCTCATAGGAAGGGGCAAGCTGGCCCTGGCACAAATAGACAACCTTTGCAATCTCCGGCGCCTGCGCCTGCTTGAGCAGTTCGGCAAGAAAGCCCGTCATAACAAGCCGCGAGCTCGCTTTCTCTATTTTTTCGAAAAACTCTGCAACAGCCCTGAATCGCATCAGTAGTTAATAATGCAAATAGTTAAATAAAACCTTTTTGCCAAACTTATTACCGTTATGGCGCTCGGCTTTGGCGGCGGGTTCGGCGGTTTTTTCGCGAGGGTTTTTTTCGGCTCGCTGGTTAACCTTGCGGCCAATTTTGCCGTGTTCGGGCTAGGGGTTTACCTTGCGGCGAAAATACTCAACATGAAGGGGAACAGCTTTGGCAGGGCAATCCTTGTTTCGCTTGTAATCCTAATCGCATCTTTTGTGCCCCAGATGTTTTTTTTCGTAGACGCCTTTTTCTCGGTTCTCGTGATGTTCGCGGTGATGATGGCGGCAATAAAGGCGGTTTACAGGTGCGAATGGCTTGACGCCCTGCTCTGCCTAATCATCGGCACGGTTATCGCGACTCTCGCGGCGCTGGCTTTCCAGCCGGTTGCCGCGAACCTCATCTGGGGCTGAAGAATCAGGCTGCAGCTTTTTCTTCCAGCATTTTTTTCCTCGCTGCTTCGAGGAATTCGCCCGCTATCTGCTCTTTTTTGTCTATTTCGGCTATCCAGACCTTTGCGGTGAGCGTCATGTCCCCGCTTTCGATGCCGCTTAGCGTCACCTGCGGCGCGTATCTGCCACTGTCGGATTTTTTCCAGAAAACGCTGTTTTGGGGCAATTTGAAAAGCTTCGCGATTGTGTTTTTCTCTTCCTTCGAAACGTTCGGCAGTATTTTCTGGTTCGCGTTTGCCGCGTCCAGAATGGCTTTCCTTGCTTTCTCCAAATCCGAGCCAAGCGGCATTTTCAGCTGCACGTTTATCCCCACAAAGCCGGACGCAGTGTAATTCACTATGTTGCTGTTCAGCACGGCGGAGTTTGGTATGTGCAGCAGCCTTCCGTTGATGTCCCTCAGGGCGGTGTGCGTCAGCTTTATGTCGCTGACCCTGCTTACCCCGCTGGCGCCTATCTCCACCCAATCCTCGAGCCGTATCGGCCTTTCAACCGCGATAAGTATTCCTGAGATAAGGTTCTGTATTACCTGCTGTGAGCTGAACGCAATCGCAATGCCGATTATTCCCAGCGATGCGACCAGCGCCGTGAGGTCAAGCCCAAGCACATTGTACACGCCGTGGTACAGCCCCAAAGCGAAAACAGCGTACTGCAGGGCGCGCGCGGCGGCTTTTGAGCTTCTTTTCGGTATTTTTGTGTCGAGGAATCTCCTCAGCGAGCCGTAAGCCGCGTTGCCCGCGGCAATCGTCACTATGAAGATGAATATGAATACAAGGAAGTTTCCGAGCGAAACGTTCCCGATTAGAACCCCGCTGTCCGGCATCTGTTAATAATCTGTGCTTGGTTTTTAAAAAGCCTGCTGGGCATGGCTGCTGTTGCCCTGCGCGCGGTTTTCCCTGAAGAAGACCCTTTTGCCTATTTCCACTGCCGCGAAGTAGGCTGCGAGAACGCCGAAAATCAGCCCCAATATCTCAAGCGGCATGGGCACAAACTGGAAGAATTCCGCGCCGAAAGCGAGGTATGTTACCGCCACTGCCACAAAGATTGTTTCCAGCGACGCTATTATGAGGAATTTGCTCGGCACGCTCCTGAAGAAAGGCAGCCTTGTCCTGACCGCGAAAGTAATGATTATCTCTGAAAGGCAGCTCTCGACGAACCACGCTGTCCTGAAAAGCGCGGGCTCCGCGTTGAAAATGAAAATCAGGCAGGCTATCAGCGCTAGGTCAAATGCCGTGCTAATCAGCCCGAAGAAAATCATGAACCTTGAAATGAACCTGATGTCCCATCTTTTTGGCTTTCTCACGAAATCCTTGTCGACGTTGTCCGTGCTCACTGTTATCAGCGGGATGTCGCTGACGAAGTTGTTCAGAAGGATCTGCGACGGCAGCAGCGGGATGAACGGCAGGAAAAGCGATGAAAGCGCGACAGTGAACATGTTCCCGAAATTCGCGCTAATGGTATTCAGGATGTATTTTGTGATGTTGCCGAAGGTTTTCCTGCCTGTTGTTATCCCTTCGGCAAGGACGCCGAGGCTTTTTTGCAGGAGGATTATCTCCGCGGCCTCTTTTGCGACGCCTGTCGCTGTGTCAACGGAAATCCCCACGTCGGCGGCCCTGAGCGCCGGCGCGTCGTTCACGCCGTCCCCCAAAAAGCCGACTATATGCCCTTCCTTGTTCAGCATGGAAACAATCCTGTATTTCTGCTCGGGGGTCACGCGCGCGAAAACATTGTACTTCCAGGCGTATTCCTCGAATTCCTTTTCGCCGAGCAGCTCAAGCTCTTCGCCGGTTATCACCCTGCCGTCAGCGATTTTCAGTTCAACCTCATTGCAGACCTTTCTTGTTATGCGCGGGCTGTCGCCGCTGACTATCTTTATGTTAACGCCGAGGCGCTCGAACAGCCTGAGGGATTCTTTCGCGTCTTTTTTCGGCGGGTCCATGAAAAGCAAAAAGCCCGCGAAAGTCAGCCCTGTTTCATCCTCTTTTGTCGTTTCCTGCTTCGCTGTTTTCTTTTCCCCCACCCCGATTACAGTGTAGCCTTCCTCCTCGAAAGCGGAAATCTTCGATTTTATTTCGCTCTCTATTTCTTCTGAAAGCGCTTCCTTCCTGCCCCTTATTTTCGCGAATTTGCTCGCGGAAAGGACAGCCTCCGGGGCGCCCTTTACTATCAGGATGTTTCCCTCGCTTCCCTTCGCGACAACGCTTATCCTCCTTCTCCCGTAATCGAACTCGTTGTCGTCCAGGACCGTGAATTTTCCCGCGTCTGGCTGCAGCCGCGCGGCCTCGCTGCTCTGCAGTATGGCCCTGTCTATGGCGTTTCCCGTTTCTTTCGCCCGCTTTTCCCCGCTGAGCGAATTGCAGAGCATTCCGTAAACGACAAGCCTTTCGTCCTTTACTCCTTCAAGATTGACATAATTCCGCAGCGAAAGCGCCCCCTCGGTCAGCGTGCCTGTTTTGTCGCAGCAAAGCGTGTCGATGTTTCCCAGGCCCTCCACAGAAACAAGCTTTTTTGTGATGACCTTTTTCTTCGCCATCTTGAGGGCGCCGTTTGAGAGCGAAATCGTTATTATTATCGGGAGCATTTCCGGCGTAATTCCTACAGCTAGCGCCAGCGCGAACAATCCCGAGTCAAGAAGCCCCCTGTTCTGCCAGGCGTTCGCGACAAAAATCAGCGCGGTCATCACCACAATGACCTTGAGCAGCATGTTGCCGAATTTCCCGATGTTGCGGTGGAAATCCGTTTCATGCCCCGCGTGCTTCAGGTAAGCCGCTGTCCTGCCGAAAAAAGTGCCGCCTCCCGCCGCAATAACAACCCCCTTGCCTTCGCCTGTTTGGACTGTTGTTCCCATAAAAGCGATGTTCGTCAGGAACTGCGGCAAATCCCTTTTTTCGTCCACAGCCGAAGTGCCCTTCAGCACCGGCACGCTCTCTCCGGTTAGGGATGATTCGTCCGCCGTGAAATCCTCCGCGTGCAGAAGCCTTATGTCCGCCGGAACAACGTCACCGATGTTCAGGTGCACCATGTCGCCCGGCACGATTTCCCTGCTGTCTATCTCGATTATTTCGCCGTCCCTCAGCACCTTGGATTTCAGGGGAATGTACCTGCGCAGCTCCCTGAGCGCCTTCTCAGCCCTGAACTCCTGGATAAAGCCGAGAACCGCGTTCATAACCACAATCGCAAGAATGACCATTGTGTCGGTCGGCGCCGCTGGCTCGAGGAAATATGCTATTCCCGCCGCGATAATAAGCACTACCACAAGAGGGCTGCTGAACTGCGAAGCGAAAATCTCAATGCTGCTTCTTTTGTCCTTTCTCGCAATCTCGTTGGGGCCGTACTGCAAAAGCCGCTTGGCTGCCTCATCCCTGCTGATGCCTTTCTCGCCGCTTTTCATCTGCTCAAGAAGCTGTTCCGGCTGCAGCGCCCACAACGCCGTTTTCCCGTTCTGCTGGCCCATGGCTTTCCATAAAATTGTTTTTTGTTATAAATAAAACTTACCTGCAACCAAAATATTGCCTATTTTCGGGCAAACGCGGAAAACAGCGGAAGCCCGCAAAAGAGGAATTTCAGCGGAAGCGCACTCTGTTGGCCGGCTGTTTTTAAACAACTGCCCGCAACTTATTTGCGGTGATTTGAAATGGTTGAATTCAGGATTTGCAGGTTCGTCGAATGCAAAAGGAAACCCCAGAGCATGAGGTTTTTGCTTCATTGAAAAAATTCACAAAGAATCGCCCGCGGCCTACTTTTGGCTTGCCCAGCGCAATAACGCTGGGCCCATTAAACCATCATGGCACGCGCGTGGCGCTTCTTTATTTGCAGACCCAACAGGCAGGGCTATTGGTTAAGCCAATCTTGGCAAAGGAGGTGGGATTAATGAGTGCTCCGGTAAAAAAATTCGCAGTGGGCGGCATTCAGGCCGCGGTATGGCAAAACGAGAGCAAGGAAGGCGCGCAGTTCAACACGATTTCATTGGACAGGCGCTACAAGGCAAAGGACAACGAGTGGAAAAGCAGCAATTCATTCAAAATGAACGACCTTCCAAAAGCGATTCTCGCGCTGCAGAAAGCATACGAGTACCTTGCGCTGAAAAGCATCGAAGAAAACACTGCCCCCTTATAAGGGAAAACATGGTTTCGGCTTATTTTGGAAACATAGCCAGCAGCATAGCGCATTCCAGCGGATGAAAAAGGAGGTGAAAAGAATGGCAAGAAAAAAGCAGGTTAACGCGCAGGAAGAGCAAAAACAGGAACAATCCCAATAATGATTGCTTCCTTACCCCACATACATGCTCTAATTCTTTCTTTTTTTCTTATACCAAAAGACATTAATTATGAAACTTTTTTAAATGTCTTTTGATAGCTATCAAAGGACAAATTTTGTATCTGTATTTTTGTCCTTTGATATTAATTCATCTTAACGCTTTAAAAATTCTCGCTGCCCCAATAATAAAAGCAGGCATTGGGGCTGTAGTCTAGCCTGGTCCAGGATTTATGCTTTGGGAGCATACGACCCCGGTTCAAATCCGGGCAGCCCCAATCTTTTTGTTTCCTGAGAACATCATAATCCCAAATCGAATTTTTTCTTAGGGTTCTGTTTTTGCCGAAACGCTGGATATATTAATAGCAGTTGCGTTGCAGGGTTTTTGGTATGGATTTGCGGAAGCGCTTGGCTGGCTGCGCTGACTATGCGATTGACATGCGGCTACACGTCTTGCATTTCAGGTTGCTTTCGGAGCAGATTAACGAAGATGATGTAAGAACAAGGCTTGAGAATCTGAAAAGCTTGGATTTTGCGAATCTATACAGGTATACTGTTGTTGATAAACATAAGTTTAAATTATACTTCCGACACAGTAAAAGTATATTCCACAAGTATGTCATCGACATCAGGGACAATGAAAAGAAAATCAGGCTAGTGACTGTCCACAGAATACATGGAAGGTTGCAGAAGGAGTTTGAGAAGTATGTCTACAGGTAGGTTCAAGCTGAAGTATGACGAAGAGTATGACAATATTTTCGTCTATGACATGGTTAAAAGAGCCGCATATGGCGTGGAACTTGGGCCGCTTGACATATCATATGACCAAAGAGGGAACTTGGTCAGCCTGTCTTTCAACGACGCGAGCGAGTTTTTAACCAACCTCACAAGCAGAAAGATAACCAAAGCTGTTCTGGCAAAGGTAAACGATTGCAGGCTGAACATTGTGGAAAAAGCGGGAATCCTTTACATAAAATTCTCCTTGCGCTTCAAAGAAAAACAACTGCAGCCGATAGAGGACACCCTAACCGTAAAAGCCCTAAACTTCAAGTCGCCTGTATCCGCCTGTGCCTGAAGAAAGACGCTCATTCTGCAAGATGCGCCGCGATTACCTCCTTTTTCTCGCCATTGTTTCCCAACTGTCCATAACAGTAACGGATATTCGTTAGCCATAACTTTATATAACTTCATTGTTATATGGTGTTGCATATGAATAACGACAAAATGGGGTGGCCTGCGTGAAGGGTGTGCGAAAAAATTCCCTGACAATTTTGGTCGGGGGCGACATTGAGGCTGACTACAAGGAGCTTTTCTCAGGGAAGCCGCTGAGCGAGATTGCCCAACCGCAGAACATGCTTTACCTGGAATCGTATGGGCAGCTGGACAGGCTTTTGTCTCCGGCAAAGATTGACCTGTTCAGGTTTCTTGTTGAAAACCAGCCAGAGGGAAAGCCGAAGTCGGTATCGCAAATAGCGAAAGAATTGGGCCGGCACCAGGAGGCAATCAGCAGGGACATCAATTACCTCAAAAAGCTCGGGCTTGTCGCGCTGAAACGCTTCAAGCAAACAGTTTACGCTTTCCCGCTGTACTCCTGCATCGAAATCAAAGTGTGCTGATTTTATTTCTTTTTAGTAGCGGGCAGGAAATTGCCTTTTAAATTGCTTTCCGGGTCGTGCGGTGATTAGCCTTTTTAACCTTTCACTGATTCAATTATACTGATTAAAAATGCACAGTGAGTGTCTTCCTCGCCAATAGTTTTTTCCAATCTTTTTCTCGATTATCTGTATTCATGCGTTTCTGGGGCTTTAGTATAGCTTGGTCAGTACTTACGCTTGGGGTTTCTATGGGAAACAAAATGCGTAAAACGGGGGTTCAAATCCTCCAGGCCCCATCCAAAAGGAAAGGTTTTATTCCGGGAAACAACAATTATTAGAGTGGTTTTATGGCTGGAAAGGAAAGCGAAAAAGAAAATCCGCTCGGAATCACGGTGAAAAAAGGGGAAGATTTCAGCGAGTGGTACAACCAGGTCGTGCTGAGAGCCGAGCTTGCTGACTATGCGCCAGTGCGTGGCTTTATGGTTGTGAGGCCGAACGCTTACGCGGTCTGGGAGCGCATACAGGAATATTTCAACGCTGTGCTCGCGAGGCTCGGCGTGAGGAACGCTTATTTCCCGCTTTTGATTCCGAAGAGCTTTTTCGAGAAGGAGGCAGAGCATGCCGCAGGCTTCGAGCCCGAGCTTGCGTGGGTTGAGAGCCGGGGCGAGGAAGCCGAGGAAAAGGTTGCGATAAGGCCGACTTCAGAAACGATTGTTTACGACAGCTATTCCAAATGGATTCGTTCCTGGAGGGATTTGCCTCTCCGCATCAACCAGTGGTGCAACGTGCTGCGCTGGGAGGTTAAGCAGTGCAAGCTTTTCCTGCGCACCAGGGAATTCCTGTGGCAGGAGGGGCACTGTGTTTATTCCACTGAAAAGGAATGCGAAAAGGAGGCGCTGGTTATTCTTGAAGAGTACAAGAAGCTCTGCGAGTCGCTGCTTGCGATTCCGGTTATTGCAGGGGAAAAGACTGAGTGCGAGCGCTTCGCCGGCGCGAAAAGGACCTTCACAATAGAGGCGCTTATGCCTGACGGCAAGGCGCTTCAGATGGGGACATCGCACAACCTCGGCCAGGGTTTTGCAAAAGGCTTCGGCATTTCCTACCTTGGCGAGGACGGAAAGAGCGCTGTTCCATGGCAGAACAGCTGGGGCTTCAGCACCCGCCTAATAGGCGCCATTGTGATGGTTCACGGCGATGATAAAGGATTGGTTCTGCCGCCGGCTGTCGCCGCCAGCAAGGCTGTCGTGGTGCCGATTATTTTTGACAAAACAAAGGAGCATGTGCTGAAGAAGGCGAGGGAAATTTCCGCTTCGCTTGCGAAATTGAACCCCATTCTGGACGACAGGGACGGCTACAGCGCGGGCTGGAAGTTCAACGAGTGGGAGATGAAGGGAATTCCCCTGCGCATAGAGGTCGGGCCCAAGGACATTGAGAAAAAGCAGGCTGTTGTTGTGAGGAGGGATAGCGGGAAGAAAGAGGCTGTCCCGGAAAAGGAGCTCGCGAAGAGGATTGATTCAATCCTGGCCGAAATGCAGATGGACCTTTTCAGCAAGGCGAAGAAATCCCTTGATTCAAACACCGTTGGGGCGAAAAACTGGCAGGAATTCAAGAAGGCTCTCTCGGAAAGGAAGCTGGTCTCGGCGCATTTCTGCGGAAATCCTGATTGCGAGAGGGAAATAAAGGAAGAGACAACGGCGACAACGCGTTGCGTCCCTTTCGGGCAGAAGAAAAGCCCGGGAAAATGCGTGAAGTGCGGAAAGGAAACCGAAACAAGGGCTCTTTTCGCAAAGAACTATTAGAGCGCTATCAGTATTGTCCCTACCACGATTGCGATTGCTCCAAGGACAGTCTTGATGGTGATTTTCTCGCCGAGGAAGATGAATGCGAGCACAAGCGCGAACAGCACGCTTGTCCTGTCAATGGGCGCGACCTTTGAAACATCCCCCATTTTCAGCGCGTAAAAATACGCGAGCCAGCTAAGCGCGCCGAAAACCCCCGCAAGCGCGATGAACAGCCAGCTTTTCGCATCTATTCCCTGCAGGCTGGTTTTGTTCAGCGCGACCGCAAACCCGACAGTGAAAATAGCCATTATGACAGCGCGCGCCGCTGTTGCAGTAGTGCTGTCGATTCCCTGCAGCCCCATTTTTCCGAAAAGAGCGACTAGCCCTGCGAAAACCGCGGAGAGCAGCGCGAAAACAAACCATTCCATAAAAACAACCTTTTTTTTTCAGCTTACGTACGATGGGGTTTCTCCCTTCTCGCTTATGTCCAGCTCCATTTCCTCCACCATCGCCCTGTCTATTTCGCGCTGGTACAGTCCCATGAACCTGAACCCTTTTTGCGAGTACAATTTTTTGGCTTCATCGTTCGATTGCTTGACCAAAAGCATCACGCGCTTTATGCCCTTTTCCTGCAGCAATTCCAGCATCTTTTCAAGAAGCGCTGTCGCAGCGCCCTTTTTCCTGTGCTCCGGCTTCACTGTAAGGCCGTTTATTCTCGCGATGCCCTCCGTCAGTATTTCCGCCTCGACGAAACCGAGCAATTCGTTGGATTCAACCGCCTTGAGAACAAAAATCCTTTTGCCCGCCAGCCGTTCCTTTATCTTCTCAACGCTGATCGCAACGTAGGGGAATTCCTTCTTTATCAGCGAAAGAATTTCCGGAAAGTCCTTTTCCTCAACCTGCTTTATCTCCATCGTGGCACCTCAAAAATTCTGCAAAAACCTGTCAATCTCAACGCCGCTGACAGCGCAGCCGCTGTACTTTGTGGCGTAAAGCGCTGCCTCGAGCGCGAGCTTGTTCTGCTCAAGCTCTTCCGCGAACAGGCCTTTCTCAAAGGCGAGGGCGACCAGGTCAACGCTCCTCACAATAGCAAGCCCGCCGAACATCCCGCCAAGCGCGTTAATATTGTCTATCTTCGCGCCGATTTTTTCGTTGTACCTGCTTTCCATCAGCTCCCTGAGCTTCATCGGCGCCTCTATAAGCATTCTCGCTGTCCTCTCGTCAATCACAAGCGCGCCCGCGCCCAGTTTTTTTACCAGCGCGAGAGCGTCGCACTCGCCCCGCTGCAATATTGAGACAGGCCTTCCCTTTGCGGAAAAGCAGTTGTTCGCAACCCGCATTATTTCGTCGGAAGCGCCCTGGTCGGCTGGCTCCACATTAAGCCATTTCCCGTCAACAGCCTTTTTTATCCTGACGGCGTTCAGCTCGAAGCGCTTTATCCGGAGCGGCGTGCTGACTGTTTCCCTGAAAACCGATTCGGGAATGAAAAACTCCGAGCTTGTGCTGTGCTGCAGGGCGTGCAGAACTTCTATCAGGCATGTTTGGCCCATTGAAATAAGCGAGCTGCTGTCGAAAACAAAGCGCATTCAGGAACCACCCATTTTCCGCTTCAGCATATCAATGCGCTCGCCAATGCCGGCTGTAACGGCCTCGTTGTCGTAAACCCTTGTGGCGCCGATATACCCAAGCAGGCTCTTCTTGTCGGCGCCGGTAAGCTCGGCGGCCTGGCTCAATCCCACGCCGAGCGCATAGGCGGTGCTCGCATACTTCACCTTCGCCTTTTCGTACAATCCCTGAGTGTAATAGCCAATCTGCTCGTCAATTGTCTCAATCGAGGAAATTATCTGGTGCATGTTCCCCTCGAACTCCGTGTCATTCCCGCTTTCAAGCGCATTAACAGCCTTGTCCATGCTGGAAAGGATGGCGCGCCTCAGGCTCTGCCATTTTTCGTGCCGCGCAATATGCTGCTTGCTGTACAGCTTGTGCAGGCAGTATGCGATCAGCGCGAATTCAGCCAGCTGCTTGTCGCCGCTAAGCGCGGCGTTCTCTATGGCCCTGTTTCCGAGCTCCCTGAGCGCAAAGGTGTTCTGCCTCGCGAAGGCCTGTATCGCATCAAGCAGGAACTTTTTCAGCAATCTCGTGTCCGGCATTCTCCCAGAATATAGAAGCGGGCTGCTGGTATTTAATTGTTTCCAATAAAAAAATCCGATTTTTTTTATTTTTTAAGCTTCTTGGCAAGCCCAAGTGCCATCATCCCGATGTTCCGCACGTCCCCCGGCACTTTTTCCTGCAGCAATTCCTTTTCGCCGAGCCACTCAAAACCGTTTATTTCCGACTTGTTCGGAACGATTTCAGCGCGCTTTTCCAGCGTGCAAAGGTAGTAAAAGCAGCAGTGCAGGTGGTCTCCGACACTGTGCACGTTGGCATAAAAAGGCAAAGCCAGCTGCTCCGCAATGTTCCCTTCCTTAGGCAGGTCGTTCCTGTTCAAAATTTCGGCTTCAATTCCAAGTTCCTCCATTAATTCCCTTTTCAGCGCCGCGTCAGGAGTTTCGCCCTTCTCAATGTGCCCGCCCGGCGGCAGCCACAACCCGAGCTTCTTGTGCAAAACCAAAAGAACCCTGCCCCTGTCAACAAGGAACCCGCCGACAACAAGGTCTGTCTTCACGCGCGTTTCTCCCCTACTGCGGCGCCTGCTGCTGGGCCATCTGCTGCAGCCTTTCAAGGACATCCCCAATAGAATGGTTTTCGAATGCTTTCATGAGTTCCGGCCTGCCGATGTGTGCCTGTTCGGCAAGCTCGTTTATCTCAATAAGCTGGGTCATCATGTGTTGGGCCATCTCCCCTGGCCTCACGCCCTCCTGCCGCAGGCGCAGGAAATGCTCTTTCAGCTTTTCAGGCGGAATCCCAAGCCCGTGCGCAAGCGCCATTATTTCCCTTTTTTGCACCCTGAAAAGCATGAATGACGCGCTGTTCCTGGCGCCCCTAAGCCATGCCGCCCTTTCTTTCGGGCTCATTCCCTGTGAGTAATGCCTTCTTCCCCCGAGCCTGCGCAGCGATTCAAGCGGCATATTTTTTGCACTTCTCCAAAAGAATTGTGTCCGCGAGCCTATTAATTCTTTTCCTTCCCGCGCGGGGTGTTTTTCTGAATGCCTTTCCTTGCCTCGTTCAAAAAAGCCGCAATCGCGCAGGCTTCCTTTTCGGAAATCAGCGACCTGCCCAAAAGCGCCCTGAAAGAGGCTCCAACGGCTTCCTTATTGTCAATGCCATCCATGGCTTTCAGGGTTTCGGCTAATTTTTGCAGGAGCAGTTTTTTCTGCCCGGCGCCGGCCTCTCTGAACAGCGCTTTTTCTTTTCCGGCAGCCTGCAGTTCGTACAAAAAAACAGCTGCGGCGTGGCTCAGGTTCAGCGTATTGTAACTGCTTTTGCAGGGAATTGTCGCGGCAAAGTCGCACTCCGCGATTTCCCCGTTCGAAAGGCCGTCCGGCTCGTTCCCGAAGACAATCGCAATCTTTTTTTTGCTTCCCGATAATTTCATGGCGAGCTGCCTTGCGGTAACAGCTGTTCTCCCGATTTTTCCCCCTCCGGCTTTTGCGGTGGTTGCAACAATGTTTGCGCAGTCCGCGCCAGCCTTTCCGATGCTGTCAAATTCCTTTGCCCCAAGCAGTATTCCCTTTCCGCGCATCGCCCGGCTTTTTGCGGCATCGCCCTTCCAATCGCACAGCGGCCTGACCAGCGCCAGCTCGCTAAAGCCGAAATTCGCCATCGCCCTCGCGACAAGGCCGATGTTTTCCGGGTAAACCGGCCTTGCCAAAACAATTTTTGCCTCCAAAAAAATCACCGCAAACCTTTAATATATAGTAAATTATTTATTCTATTTAAATGAACAATAGGGCACAGGTTTTGCTTTTCGTGGCTTTTTTCCTGCTTTCAGGAGCCCTGGGCTTTGCCATGAGCGGCCAGGACGCAGTGAATTTCGCAAAGCAGCAGAACAATTTCTTCTACGAGAACGAGAGCGCGGAGATTTCTCCGAGCGTAAAAATCTCCTGCAAGGGCGCGGACTACTGGGTCATCGCGGTCCTTAGCAGCGGCAGCCTCAAAAGCTTTATCCCCGTAAAGGACGCAACGCCGCCGGCGCTCGCGGACACCTCGCTTGCCAGAAGGGAGCTGGTGAAAACAGCCTACGTTCTGCGCATGGAGGGCGAGCTCAGGGAAATGAGCTCAAGGCAGGGGCTATGGCTTTTTGACGCGACAAACGTGAAGTTTTTCAGCGACCTTTCAAGCGACCTGAAGAACGAAAGGGTTGACCTTACGACAATCAAAGCGAGCCTTGAAGGGCATCCGGAACTGCAGTCTGACACTGACGGCCTCAAGGGCCGGCTTGAGGAAATGCACCCCCTCGCATCCGAAATAAGCCAATCGCTCCTGGACGCAGTCAATTTCGAGTCCTCTTACATTTCAGAGCCAGACACAAACAGGCTTAATGCTTTCATGAATAAATTCGACGATGCGTTCGGCCTGATAGATGGGCTTGAGGTTAAAAGAATGGCTTACCTTGCAGACCTCGAGAAGCTGAAGCAGGCGATTGCGCTGGCTGATTTCCCGATTGAAACAAAGCAAAGCTTAAACAGGCTTGCCAACGTTCCGCTCGGCTTCCAGCAGTTCGGCAGCAAGGTGCTGATTGCGACAGACCTCGGCGAGAAGCTGGACAAGGTTTTTTCCGACGCGTCCAAGAACGTTGACTCAATGCTCGAGGACCTTGGCACCAGGGAGAAGAGGAACGCCGCCTACGCGCTGCTGTACGGCGACAGCGAGGACATAATTTCCAGGACCAGCGAGCGCAACCTCAGCCAGCTCCTAGGGGTAATTCTTGCGGAGGAAAACATTTACCTGTGGAAAGAGCAGGGAAAGGTTTCCAGCGCAAAGGACAGCTGGACCAAGGCGGTCACCTTCTACAACAGCGGCAGTTTCCAGTTCGTGCAGCAGTTCGCGGAAAAGGCAAAAAAGGACGCGATGGCGGTTTACAGCGGCGGCATGGAAGATGAAAATCCCGGCGTCAACACTGATTTGCTGTTCACCGGCGCGGTTTTCATCATAATCGCGGTAATAATCCTTTACGCCCTGCGGAACAGGAAAAAGCTTGTCGCGTTGTTCGACAGGGGCAGCGCTGGCGGTGAAGAGCTGCATGTGTATGACTGGAAGGAATAGCGCGCTGCTTCTGCTGTGCCTTCTGCTTTTTTGCCCTTTTGCGCATGCCCAGCTGCTTGTCGGAATAAGCCCAAAGGGCGGTGCCGGGCGCGCAATGCAACTTTACCCGGACGAGATCTGGGGGCTTGAACTGTACGCCTACAACGCTGGTGCCGTTGACCTCAACAATATCGCTTTCAAGGCGACGGCGGGCGACGCAATCAGGATTATTGACGGCGGCGCCGAGAAAAATGCGGCATTGCTGCGCCTGCCTTCCCTGAAGGCCGGCGAAAAGCGGATAATCCCGATAACTGTAAAAGCCGTGCAGTACAGCCAAAAAAACCAGCTCCTTTTTGTAAATTACGGCCTGCTGGAATTCACGAACAGCGCCGCGGCACTCGTTAAGATTCTGGAAAGCCCGCTGCAGATTGAGAGCAAGCTCAGCAGCGCGTCGCTTGACGCAAAGGGCGAAGGGAGCGTTTTGCTCTCTCTTAAGAATACCGGCCAGGCGGAGCTCCGCAATGTAAGCGCGGTTCTTATTGTTCCGCCGGGCATAGACGCCGTTGGCCAGCCGCTTTTGCTCGGCAGCCTAGGCGCCGGGCAGGGCACAGGCAACCTTGGCCTCAAGTTCAAGCCCGCGCCCGATGCCGAGGGCGGAAAGACAATCACCCTGCGGGTTTCTTTCGAGGACGCGCTGGGAAAGCACATCATCGAAAGGGGCTTTCCCGTTGAAATCCAGAACAGGCAGTGGCTCGCGTACCTTGTTGTGATTGCCCTTGTGGCGCTTGCGGTCGCGGCTTTGTCATTGCGCAAGCCCGCCAAAAAGGACGGCGCGGGCGAAGCGAAAAATCCCGCTGAAAAGAAAAAATAGGTCAGCTGTATAATTCGACCACGTCAAGGTTCTGCAGCCTGCTGTTCTTTGCAACCCGCTGGCCCCCGAATTTTCCGCTGCCCCAGACCCTTGCGTATTTGAGCCTTGTGGCAATGTCCTTGTGCAGCATCTTTGCGACATCCTCGGCAGTGCTGTCCAGCGGCAGGGCCAGCGGGGTTCCGTACTCCGGCTTTTCCCCGGGCTTTTTCGTGTAAATCAGGATCTTGTCAAGCAGCGAAAAAATCCTTTCGGAAATGCCCTGCAGTTCGCTTTCGTTGAAAGCGTTCACGGCCAGCGACTTTTTGTACACAACCCGGTTGTCCATGACAAGGTCAAGCCTGTGCAGTTCCTTCAGCTGCTCGTTCAGCACGACGCTGGCGTTGTGCATTCCCCTGTCCTTGAAGAAATTCACAATCTGCTGCATGGGCACTTTCAAATTTTTTTTGTTCGCAATTTCTATCCCGCCGAACTTGTTCGCGGAAATCTCTATCATCGGCTTTTTTTCGTTCAGCATTATATGCGCGTTTCCCAGCTCTTTTTTGAGCATTTCGCGCTCTTCCATGCTCTTTGCCACAAGCACAATTGCATCCGCTGTCCTTGCGACCGAAAGCAGCTGTGGGCCGTTCGCCTTTCCGCCGCTGCTCCCTTCCACAATCGCCGGCAGCTCGACAAGCTGTATTTTTGCGCCCCTGTAATCCATCATCCCTATTTCCGGCTTTTTTGTGGTGAAAGGGTACGGCGCTATCTCAACGCCAACGCCGGTCAGCCTGTTGAGCAGCCAGCTTTTGCCGCTGTTCGGCATTCCGACAAGCACAACCTGCCCTATGCCCTCTTTTTTTACCGCAAGAGAGGCGCCGCCTCCCTTCTGCTTGTCCCGTTTCCTCTGCTTTTCAAGGTCCTTTTTTGCTTGGGCAATTTTCCTGCTGATGTCCCGCCTTAGGTTCTCGCCGCCCTTGTGCGATGGCGCAAAGCGGTGCATCTCCAGCAGGGCGTCCAGTTTTTCTTCAGGGGTCTTAGCCTGCTGGTGGCGCACCCTCGCCAGCTCGAAATCAACCGTGACATTGCTTGGCATAAAAAGAATCTTAGATGAAATAAAGTAATTAAAGCAATTGTTTCATCGCCAAAGCCGCTGTTTTTCAGCCCGCGTTCCAGATGCGCTGGAATTCGCTTTCGTATTCCCCAGCGGCCTGCGGGCCCCTTACGAACAGCAGGTTTTCGTTGTTGTACTGGTCGGCGTTCTGGCTGTAGTTGAAGCTGCCTGTGGCCACAATGTTCGAGTCTATCACCGCGAACTTGTCGTGCATTATGCCCCTGTCCTTCTGCATTCTTTTTACCGCAATGCCGGCGCTTTCAAGCGGCTCGTCTTCGCTGTACGCGCTTTCCGCCTGCCCGGCATCGAAGAGCACCATTACTTTCACGCCCCTTTTGTGGGCGCCGATGAGAGCCCGCGCGATTCTGTCTTCCGTAAAGCTGTAGATTGCGACATGGATGCTTTGCTTTGCGGAATCGAACTCTTTTATGAGCTGCGCCGCGCAGTTGTCCCTCGGGCAGAAGAAAGCCTGCAAATCGCCATGGCTTGGCTGCTGATTGCCTGCGATGCAGCCGCATAGCGCAATAAGGCACAGAATGGGAAAAACAATTTTTTTTCCGCTATAGCTCATTTCAACCAAGCAAAAAACGAATTATGGCGCGGTTTTGCAGATGCTCAGGCTGCTGTTTATGGCGCAGGCCGCCGCGATGGTTTTTTCAACCGGAACCTCGTAAGTGCAATTCACAAGCGCTGTGGCGCCGTTTATCCTGCCTATGCCTGCTTTCTTGGCAAGCGCTGCGGTTGCGCGCATCGTCGTTTCCACATTGTCCATGCATGCAAGGTATGCTATGTTTTCGCTGAGCCCGGCTTTTTGCACGGCATCCATGACCTCTTCCCCAAGCAGGGGCTTTCCCCAGTGGCTGCTGCCGGCGCAATTTTCGAGCTCGTTTGCGTCAGCAATGCTGTCGCCGCTCAAATCGCAGTATTTGCCGTAAAGCAATTTCTCAAGCGAAACGAATTTTTCAACGCCGGCGTAGCCCGCGCAGACCAGGCTTTTTCCCGCGGTTTCAACGTTTTCCCTTGCGACGCTGGAAATATAGTCTTCATTGTTGTCCCTTGCAATGCGCAGTTCCATGTTGACGCTTTCGGTGGGGAGATAGTTGTAAAGGAAAAGGGAAAGCGCGTTATAGTCCGCGAGTATCTCCACTATGTTTTCCATGTCCACGCTTCTCGCAATGCACTGCGGGCAGTAAGGGTCTGTGAAAACGTTCACCACAAAGCTGTTTTTGTTCCCGCACGGCTCCCCGAGCAGTAGGCTGCTGTGGGGCAGCGAATCCAAGAAAAGCTCCGGAAAAACAAATATGCCCGCGTTGTAATCGCCCATGCCACTGTCAACATAAAAATGCAGCACATCTTTGAGCAGCGCGAGGCCGCTGTTTTTTGTCTTCACAAGCATGCTGTTTGTAATGCTTCTTTCGTCAATCACATACGCCGGCAGCTTCGCTATGCCGAGCGCGGCAATCATTTCCTTGCCGTCCGGGCTTGTTTCCTCCACCTTTTGCGCCGCGTAGCCCGCATTGTTCATTTTGAACATCTGCTCGATGCTGTTGTTTTCCTCGCAGCCCGGGCACCTGCCGCTGGTTATTATGAACATCTTCAGCTTGCCTGGAGTGCTGTCCCGCCAGCTCCAGAAATCAGAAACATCCTGCTGTTTTGGGGCAAAGTAACCCATGCCCGCGAAAATGACAGCGATGCATATTATTGCGCCGACGGCAATCCACGCGTTTTTTTCCTTTTTCAGCCATGCAAGCGCGTTTTTGCCGGATTTTTTCCCGGCGGCTTTCTTAGGGGCATTTTCTTCATCCCCTGCATCGGCACTCGGCTCTTCGGCCGCAACGGCATCTTTTTCGGAAAAATCCTTTTTTGGCAAAAAAAGCCACCAACCCTTCCTTTAACCATTACTTTAATAACTTTTAAGAAGCTTTTGCTTTTCTAATCTTTTGACGAAACAATAACGGCTTGCCTTTAATCCGCCATGCCAGAATATTTGTTTCAGCAAAAGGGTTTTCAGCGATATGATACTTACAGTATTTTTGGCAATTCTTGTGCTCGCGTTGATTTTGGGCAACGCCTTCCTCACTATCGCCAGCCCGTCGAGGCTTGCGAGAACAGCGAAGCGGCAGCCAAGCCCCGCAGAACGCAAAGGGGCAGCGGATGGCGGGGGCAGCGATTCCGACAGGATTAAGGCGCTGCACAAGAGAATTGAGAGGCTTGAAGGGCTTTTGCTCAGGCTGAACAACAAGGAATTTGTCGCGAAAAAGTTCAATGGCACGAACCTCTGCCAGAAAATAAACGATTTGGAGGAATTCAGGCAGAACGCGAGGCTTGAAATAGCCGCTTTGAAGCAGCAGGTTGCAAGCAACGGCAACGGGCATGTTGCAGGGAAAAAGGGCAAAAAGGAAATTGCCCAAATAGAGCCGGAAAGGCTGCACAAAATCGTCTACAGAAGCGCCGACTAATCCACGCCTGTTCTTTTCCGCTTAGCCCGCAGGAAAGACAAAAAATTCGCGCTGCGCGCGGCGTCCCTGAATTTTTTCCTCCTGAAAAGCAAAATATACAATATTCCGAAAAAAGCCGCGTACGCATGGATGAAGGGGTCTGTCCTTACCTGCAGGGAGAAATCCCTGCTCTGCACGAAGGTTTCAAGCTCCCTTTCGGAGGATTCTTTTTGCGAGGCAATCCGGATTGCGGAGCCCGTGTCTCCGGATTTTACAGCCTGCTGCAATTGCCGCCCGAGCTGCTCGCTCTTCAGCGTGATTTCACGTTCCTTCTGCTGCACAGCCATTCCTATCAGCGGAGGCACGGCCAGCAGAAGCACCAGGACAACCGCGAGCCCGATGACTGTTTTTTTCCTTTCCATCACAAAAGCGCTTGCCATTATTCCGGCCGCGCCGCCGCTTGCGCCCACCAGCCCCACGCTTGGGTTCGCTGCCGAGAAAACAACCGCCGAAAGAATGCCCGAGAAAAGGAATATGAACAGCACATCAGCCGCGGAAAGCGAAAGCCCCAGGATTGCGGCGAACAGCAAAATGTACAGCGCGTTCAGCGCGACGTGCCACGGCCCCGCGTGCGCGAACATGAAAGAAACAATGTTCTGCGGCTGGGAGCCGCTGAATGAAAGGGAAACAAGAGTGCCTTTTTCGATGAAAAGCCCGCCGCCGGAAATCAAAAGATACGCCGCCACAACCAGCGCAAAGAGCGCGATTGCGCCCCTGAGCCGCGGCAGGGCGGAAAAAATTTTCAAGCTTCCATGCGCCGGTGCCGCCCCGCGGGGTTTTGCGTTCTTTGCAGCGCTTTTTTTTGCCTTCATTTGGATTTTCCCCAATTGCTCCTCTTTGCCTTGTTTCCCGAGCGCTCCCTTTCGGTTTTCGCGACAATCGAAGCCGCGCCTATGACCGGGTTCTTGTCGTCCCCGCCGACAATGAAGCCTACCTCCTGCTTTGTCCCTTTAAGCCGCGCCCCGTCCGCAAAAACAGCCGCTTTTTTGTCCAGCGAGGTGAAAAAATCGTGCATGCAATTTATTGCGCGGGATTCCATTTCATTCAGGTTGATTCCTCTCTTTTTAAATTCCTCAATCCCTTCAGGGGAAACAGAAACGCTTGCCCAGGCCAGCGCGTTTTCGTCGACTATTTTGCGTTTCTCCTCGTGGTTTGAGGTTTTTTTGCTGTCCCGCAGCTCCCTCATCCTGCTAGAGTCCGCAAGCACTCCCGCTATCACAAAAGGGCCGGTGTTTTCGCCCCGCCCGGTCTCGTCAATCCCGAGGATTATGTTTTTCTCCAGGGCCATCTCCTTCAATATCATTTCCTTTACGCTTTCGCAGTCGCTTCCCTGCACCAAAAGCTTCCCGCTGGTGTAAAGAGTGGCAGTGCTCTCGCCCACGCTGCACCGCAGTTGCTCAAATTCGGTTTTTGTTTCCCTGCGCAGGAAACGCCCAAGCAGGGGAAGCAGCTTTTCCTTCTCCTTCCTGCTGAAGTTTAGCATGCACTGCATAACGGAAAATAAAATGGGTTTTCGCCAATTTAATCCTTTTGCTTGGGCTTTCCGCAGAGCCTTCCAAGCGCGAATCCCGCCGCCACAAAAGCGAACAGCAGCACGCTGTCCCTCGCGAAGTCAACCGCGCTGTATGCCGGGCTCGGGTGCGAGGCGGTGAGCCAATAAATCCCGTCGTGCAGCGCGACAGCCGCGAAAACAATAACCGCAACCTTGGTAATTTCAAATTTCCCGATGTTTTTCCCGAACCACAGTGCGCAAATGCCGATGAGCACGTGCATTGTTTCATGGAAATAATAGTCAAAAAAAATCGCGTTGCCGGGAAACAGCCCTATGCTGAACTGCATTACCTTTCCCCTTCCGAACCAGCAAAAGAAAAGAGCGCACTTGGCCCATATCGCCGCCTGTATGGCAGCATAAGCCCATGCGGCGCGCAGCGCATTTCTGTTCAGCATGCGAAAAAAGATGCCCCAGTGGGAATTTAAATATTCCACCCGCTGGCGTGCTGGGCTAATCATTAAAAAAACATACCCCCTTTCTTCTTCTGGTTTCTTTTATGCCTCACTTTGACGCAGTGCTTTTCAACAAGAAAGCCGAGAAGAAAATATTGCGGCTTATGCTTGAGGAAGGCGATGACATTCTCGCTTCCGTAAAGAACGGCATGCAGCAGCACAAAATAACGGAATGCAAGGTTGAGGACGCCGGCGGGAAGGTAAAGCACGCGATAATAAATTTTATGGAAGGGAACAAGTACAAGAAAATGGATTTAAGGGAGATTGAAATCCTGCGCGCGAGCGGAAACTTCAAGCTCAACTACGGCGACCTCTGGGGCACAATGCACATCAGCACGAGCGGCAAAAAGCCCCTCACAGGGACTCTTGTGAACGGCAGGGCTGCGGACGGGTTCGAGCTAAAGCTTTCCTTCATAAAGGAAGTTTCCGAAAAAAATTAATCCCGCTTTTTTTGCTTTTGCGCACCGCGCAAAAGTTATTAATCCGGAACCACTTATTTATTCAGGCAAAAACGCTGGTGCTTTAATGAAAATCTCAAGCAAAATCCTGTTGACGCCAAAAAACCTGGCGCCCTCATTCAAAGGCTTGCATATTGACGGAATTTTCAATCCCGGGGCAATCAGGCTGCCGGACAAGCGGATAATGCTGATGGCGCGCGTTGCGGAAAGCTGCGCCGGGAGCTCAGGCAAGTGGGTAAAGTGCCCAATAATCTGCGGCAGCGGCGGCTACAAGGTGAAAGCCGAAAAAATCGCGGCAGACCAGGTAATAAAGAGAAAAGCCAACGGAATTTACCTGAAAGGCGGCCTCTGCAGGCTCAAAACGCTCTCGCACTTCAAGAAAATAATCCTCAGCAGGGACGGAATGGAGGTTGAAAGCATTGGCGCAAAGCCGGCTTTTGCGGGAACCGCAAGCGAGGGCCAATTCGGTGTCGAGGACCCGCGGATTGCGAGGCTGAAGGGCGCTTATGCGATGAGCTATGTCGCTGTTTCGCTTAGGGAGGGGATTTCAACCTGCCTCGCTGTTTCAAAAGACCTTTCAAAATGGCAGAGAAAGGGGATAATCTTCAGGGAGCAGAACAAGGACGTTGTTTTCTTCCCGGAGAAAATAAACGGCCTGTTCGCGGCGCTGCACAGGCCCGAGGGAAACTTCAGGCTCAGCAAGCCCGCAGTTTGGATCTCATATTCGCCAGACCTTATTTTCTGGGGAAAGGAAAAAACAATCCTGTACCCGAGGGACGGCGGGTGGGAGAGCGAAAGAATCGGCGCGGGAACAGTCCCCATAAGGACAAAAGAGGGCTGGCTTGAGCTGTACCACGGCGTCAAAAAAACGCGCAACAAAAGGGTTTACTGCGCCGGAGCAGTGCTTTTGGGCCTGAAGAACCCCGAAAAGGTGGTCGCAAGGTCGCACAATGACGCGCCACTGCTCTATCCTTCCGAAGAATACGAAAAAAAAGGCTTTGTCGAAAACGTTGTGTTCCCTTCCGGTGCCGTAACGGATTTGAACGGAAAGGACCTTCTTATTTACTGCGGCGGCGCCGACAGGGTTATCAGCGTTAAAAAAGTTTCCCTAAAAGAAGTGCTGAACAGCATGCACTTCGTGTGAGATTGGTGCCATAGATATGATTGTTTCGCTGCTAATTTTCTTGGCCTCGCTGGCAGTGCTTATTTTCGCAAGCAAGGCAGTGATAAACAACAGCATAAAGCTGAGCGAGCGCTACGGAATATCGCAGCTCGCAATCGGCTTTATCGTGATTGCAATCGCGGTTTCGCTCCCCGACCTGATGGTTTCGGTAATGGCAGCCGCGGAAGGCAGCCCGGACCTCGGGATAGGCGACGCCCTGGGAAGCACTGTCGCCAACATCTGCCTTGTGCTTGGGATTGCAACGCTGATAAGGAAAATAAGCGTCGAGAGGAAGCACGTAATCGACAGCACTGAATTGCTGCTGCTCATTGGCGCGATTCCGGCGGTTTTCCTCGTGCTGGGAACGCTCGGAAGGATAGAGGGAGTGGTCCTGCTGCTTCTTTTCGCGATTTACTGCTTTTTCATAACAAAGGAACGGTTCGCCCTGAGGCTAAGGGAATTCGGCGCTGGCGAATCGCCAGCAAAAATACTCATCATGCTGCTCCTCTCGCTGGCAGTTGTGGTGGCAAGCTCACGCTTTGTCGCAAGCAGCGCAAAGGACATGGCCGCGCTGCTCGGCTTCAGCAACGCCGTAATGGGCCTGACACTTGTCTCGTTCGGCACAACTCTCCCGGAGCTCGCAGTTGACTTCACCGCCATCAGGAGAGGCCAGATAGCCCTGGCAATCGGGGACATCCTCGGAAGCAGCGTTGTGAACCTTACGCTTGTGCTGGGCAGCGTCCTTGTGATAAACCCGGTCAGCACGATTTTCAGCTCGTTCACTGTTGCAATCAGCTTCGTGATTATCGCAAACACCTTCCTGTTCTATTCGCTCGTGAAGCATGAGGGCATCGGGAAAAAGCAGGGCATTGTTTTCATTTCACTGTACATTCTTTTTCTTATGGCCTCTTTCGGGTCAGTGTCGCTCCAAAGCCTTTTTTGAAAAAAACGCGGCAAGGCGCTCCGGCGGGCGCCAAAAGCGGGCACGCCCAAGGCTTGCCGACCCAAGGCGGAGCAGCCCGAAAAGCCCCTGCGCCAAAAAGAAGATGATTTAAAGCGGCTCAGTGTTGAGTTAGCCGACACGTCCGGCTGGTACGGATACTATCTTCGCGCCTTCAGGCGCTCGATAGAATAAGTTCGCTAATGCTCACAATTGGCTCAGTGTTGAGTTGTTTCCTCACGCCGTCACGCCCGGCGGGTGCGAGTACAACCTCGCTTCGCTCGGCTGAACAGGCTCGCTAACGCTCGCCTTTGTGCGCGGTCAGACGGTGTTAACCTCATCATCGCCTGAAATAACGTAGTTGTTAACACCAATTAAACCTTTTGCTCTGCAAAAGGTTTGCGAAAAAATGCTTCGCAAAAATCTTTCCGTCCTGCATTGGGGGTGGATGGTTCGTATTTTAAACGTTGCCAATTACGGCGATGGACAAACAGCAATGCGGCACTGGCAATAAAAGCCAATCTCTTTACATGACCAAAAAGCTCTTTATAAAGAAAGGATTGTCAATTTTTACGGTATTTTCTCTGCAGGCGGTTCAGTGCTTGAATTAGCGGTTTTCGCCAATCATCTTCAAGCTGCGATTTGATTAATTCAACAAGTGCTTTATCTGTGGTCATTAACTTATATTTTTGCAGTTGTTTGCATTTACTCAAAATTTCAAAGTCAGTATCAGTGGAAAGGACATATTTTTTCTTTTCTAAAAAAGTTGCTTTTGTTTGTTTGCTTAATTTTTTCTTCCTTTCCATAAATAATTTTTGGTATTCTTTGTCTTCTTTCAGCGCTTTCTGCAGTCTTTCTCCAGAATAACCTCTTTGTATATAAAAATCTTCGATTTCCATTAAAGATTGTTTTTTCATACGCACGCCTTCTTTAGCCACTCTTGCAGGTCGCGTTTTTCAATTTTTACTCCATCTATTGTGTCAATCTCTTTTTTTCCTTCGCACAAAATTGTTGCTTTTGTTATTTTATTTTTTTTGCAGAACTCAATTAGGCCTTCAGTTTCTCTTTTTGGCGGTTTTTCTGAATAGCAGACGTTTATTGGCTCGATTTTTGTTTTTTGTTTTGATATAAAGTCAACTTCCTTTAAGTTCTTCCAGTAGAATGTTTCAAATCCTCTGCGTTTCAGCTCTATTGCGACAGCGGCTTCTGCCAAGCGTCCTTTGTCTTCGGTGAATGATTTTGAAGCATATTGCTGCATTCCCGTGTCAAAGGCATAAATCTTTCTCGCCCTGGTCAAAGAGTCAGTCATTGAGTAGGAGAAGAAAGGCACTTGAAAAACCAGAAAAGCCGATTCCAGATAATCAATGAATTGCCTGCTTGTGTCATAAGACAGGCCGAGCGCAGCCCTGATTTTTTTCAAACTAATTTGTTTGCCAGAGTTAGTCAGTAAATAAAATGCAAGATTTCTTAATGCTGCAGAGTCCCTTATGTCGTACCTTGTAATTATGTCTTTTATGAGAGCAAGCTCGAAATAGGATTCCAAAAGCTTTTCCTTTTTTTCTGGATTCAAAGAGACTTCGGGGTATCCGCCTGTTTTAAGATAGTCTTCAAAGCCTTTCTTTGTTATCCTGTGGAATTCGCTGAAAGAAAAGGGAAGAATTTGAAAGCCAATTCCCCTGCCGCCCAACGCTGTTGCAAATTCGCTGCTCAAAAGTTTTGCAGAAGAACCAGTAACAATAATCTGGCATTTTCTTGTATCAACAGCCACTCTAACCCATTTTTCCCAGCCAGTAACCAGTTGTATTTCATCAAAAACAATTGTATCCTTTGCCCCCAAATCTGCAGAAAACCTATCCAACAAATCAATATTCAACGAGTCGATTAATGCTGGGTCTTCAAGATTGATATATCTCGTTATGGTGCTTGCCGGCATTTTTTCCAAAAGCCGTCTTGCAACAACAGATTTTCCAGAACGCCTCGGCCCATATAGAAAAACAACATTCTTGTTGCTCAAAAAAGGCAGAATTTCATCTTCAACATCCCTTTCGAATGTTTTTTCCTTTGAGGCCCACTTTTGGAGCAATTCCTCTAAATCCTTTGAAAGCATGAACAATAGTAATAAATCAAACAATTTAAATGGTTACGCTATAACGTAACCCTATTTAAATACTAAAAAAGTGATTGGTAGCAGATTTAGGCTAACAAAATTCAATAAAATTGTCAGAATAAATAGTTTGTCCGTCTTTTCAGACAGCCGTCATTTTTTCGGACAATCCGCGTATTTTGAATTAATGCTACATTTTCTTTCAAATTCGGCAAATAGTTTGTATAAAATCCAGCTTTGTCCTTTGGCAACGCTCCAAACATTTGTGCTAACAACTACGCTTTTTGCGAGGATAACCTCATCATCGCCAACAGTATCCAATGGTGATGATAGTTAAAAAATATCGTTTTTGGCTATTTCTACTGCTTGCTTACACCGTAAGCTGGCATCATCATTTCCTGCATATCTATTCCAAAAAGACCGAGAATGAAGAAAAGTATTTGCTTTAGAACAGCGTACGATAGCGGCTACTGCACTGCCTGCGGCAACGGAAAATGCGATGGGCCTGGGAACAAGTGCAACTGCCCTGCGAACTGCAAATAAACGCCACTTCTTTTCTGCCGGTCAAATCCTGAAAGGCGAAAAATCCGTTTTATAATCAAAAACATCCGTGCCTTCCTCCCGCTTGAGGAAATTGACAATTTTGTATGTCAGCGGCGTGAAAATCGCCTCAACCCCGACCTTGAAAACATAGTTCGAGGCAACAAGCGCAAGGAAAGTTTCCAGCGGCAGCGTGCCGAAAAAAGCGATTGACGCGAAAAGCGCCGTGTCAACCCCTTCGCCGACAACTGTGCTCCCGATAGTGCGCGCCCAGAGCATTTTTCCTTTTGTCAGGATTTTCATTTTTGCCAGAACAAAGCTGTTCGAGAATTCGCCCGCGAAGTACGCGATAAGCGACGCAACCACAATGCGCGGCACTGCGCCGAGAATAGCGTCATACGCAGCCTGGTTTTCCCAGACTTTCGCTGCGGGTAGAAAGCCGACGACAGCGAAGACAACAGACATCAGCAGTGCGGAAAAAAAGCCGGTCCAGATTGCCCTTCTCGCTTTCCTATAGCCGTAAACCTCCGTGAGAATGTCCCCGAAAATGTAGGACAGCGGAAAGAGAAGCGTCCCGCCGTCGAAAACAAAAATCCCCAAATCAAGTATTTTTGTCGAAGCCACATTTGAAATCAGCAGTACCGCGACAAACAGCCCCGTTATTATCGCGAAAAATTTCGTCTCTTCCATATTTTTCCGCCGTTTTTTTGCGCGGGGCGTTTTCCGCGGATTCCAGTGCCCGCGCGCCCGATGCAGCCGCCTTTCAGGGTTTTTCCTTCTTTGCGCTGAATCTCTTAGCCGCCTTCCCTATTTCGCCCTCGTTCTCCCTCTCTTCGGGCGGAATGTAATCCAGGCCGAGCGCGCCGTAAACGTCTTCCTCTGTTTCGCTCGCGACAGCCTCGCTTCCCCTGAAGACGCCGTACTCGCTGAGCTTCAGCCCCTTTTTGATCGCGATTTTCCGCAGCTCTATGCTGTGCGCCTTGCTTCCGGTGAAATACTGCAGCGCGCTGCCCCACTGTTCCGGCAGCACAACGCGCAGGTCTGCCTGCATGCCGCTGCGCAGCACAACGCTGCTTTTCGTTTCGCCGCTCGCGAGAACCTTCCGCGCACCTGGCATTGAAACGAACGCTTTTGTGATTGCAGCGGGCTGTTCCGACGCCACAAGAATGTCGATGTCGCCTATTGTCTGCAGTTTTCTCCTGATGCTTCCGGCCGCCTCGGCCTTTTGCGCTTCGGGCAGGCCGCGCATCAGCCGCACTATTCCGTTCGCGGCAGCAAGGGCCTTTTCATAAGGCACTCTTTCTTTTTCCTTTCCGCCGGCGGCAATTGACTTTAGTATTTCCGCCTCGCTTTTCTCCCCGAAGCCCGGAAGCTTCATTATTTTGTGCTGTTCGGCCGCCTTTCTCAGGTCCCCGATGTTGCGCACCTTTAACTTCTTGTACAGCGCCATCAGCTTTTTCGGGCCGAGCCCCGGAACAGCGTTAAGCGCTTCCACGTCAAGCGGCATGCTTTTCCGAAGCTCGTCAAGGTAACCGAGCTTTCCCGTCTTTATTATTTCCCCCATTTTTTTTGCGATTGCCTCTCCGACCCCCGGGATTTCCTCAAGCGCCTTCAGCCCGCCTCTCTTGTAGATGTCAGCAACCGGCTCGCCCAGGCTCTCTATCGCGAAAGCGGCCGCCCTGTATGCCTTCGGCTTCCACTGCACGTTCTGCATCTCGAGGATGTCTGCCACCTCGAAGAAGATTTTTGCGATTTCCTCGTTACGCATTCTTCCGCCCCGCTTTTTCCTTTGCGCCCGCGATTAATTTATCCATCTTTTGGAAAGAAAAATCTTCCCATTCCCGCCACCTCGTCGGCCCGTTCTTTTCGTAGCCCCGCAGAACCGCGGGCTTTTTCCCGGCCATTTCCGCCGCAGTGCAGACGCGCTTGCCGAGCTTTTTCGCTTTTTTATAAACCTCCCAGTATAGCTCCCTGTACCTGTAATCGCGCAGAAGGTGGTGGTCAATCACGTACCACTTGCACTTTGTGTGCTCTATTATTCTCACTGTGTTTTCGATGGCTTTTTTGAAGTTCTTGAAGGAAGCCACATAGCCAAGCAAATAACTCGGGAAGCCGTCCAGAATCAAGTAGCTCGGCTTTTCCTTTATTATGAAATCAGCCTGCTCGCGCAGGTAAACGCCGTTCAAGTCGGACGTGTAAAGCAATTTTTCTTTTCCCTCAATCACGCTGGCCATGAGCACGTAACCGAGTCTTGTGCCCTGGTGGCCGTGCCACTGCGGCTTGGAGAACCGCACAATCGTGCCGCCGAACCTGAACTCCTTTCCATCCGCGAAATGAATCTCATTCGCGATTTTTTTAGCTTTCGGCAGAAAGGACGCCGCCCGCCCCGCCTGTGAATGGTTAATTTTTTCCGTGGGGTGCTTTAGCAGCAGGATTTTTCCGCCGTAAAGCCGCTTGTCTTCCTCGTCAATGAAATGGTCGTAGTGATAGTGGGTTATTATCACTATGTCGCTCTGCGCGCACGCCTGGCGTATTTTTTCATCGTACTTGCCCGCCAAATCACAGCGCTGCCCGCGTGGAAGGGGAAAGCTGTCCACCTCGTCCGCAATGCCGGGGTCGATTGTGATTGTAACGTCTTTTGTGCGCACCTGCGTGCAGCTGCTTTTCACCCCGAGGCTGTCGAACGCGACGAATTTTATTTCCATGCCGGCGCTTCAGTCCCGCGCTTTTCTCTTCTCGAAAGATTCCGCGCACTTTTTGTTGCAGAACATGTATGTTTTGCCGTTAATCTCCCTTTCAACCGCCTTTTCCCAGTCAATCTGGCCGCCGCATGCGCCGCACTCCACTATGTCCTCGTCTTCGTATCCCTCGACAAACCCCGCTTCCGCCGGGCTTATCTCGTCCTCTTCAAGCTGCCCTTCCCTTTCTTCCTTGTCGTAAATGTCGTCCTCTTCTTTCTCAATCTCCTTCTCTTTTTCCTCTGTTTCCCGGGTTTCCTCCTCTTTCTCCTTTTTGTCAACCCATTTCTTCGCCTTTTCCTTTTTTGTCGCCATAAGCTTCCTCCCGAAGACAATTAATTAACCATACTTTAGTTTATTAATTTTTTCATAGGTAACTTAAAATATGGGTGTTTATAGCCTGATCCTAAAAAGGCGCACTATCCGGCGCTTCCATGGCAGGGCCGTGCCGCTGAGCCTGCTTAAAAAGTGCGTCAACGCCGCGCGCCTTTCTCCGAGCGCGCACAACACGCAGGAGCTCGAATTCATCGCGGTGCACGGCAAGGAACAGGTGGCGAAAGTCAACGGCGCCGTCTATTTCGGCGGCGCTGTGAAGAAGAACGGAAGGCTTCCCGGTGAGGAGCCCAAGGCGTTCATACTTATAATCGCCGACAGGGCGAAAGCAAGCGACGAGTACACGCAGATTAACGCAGGAATCGCCGCGGAAGCAATCGTTCTCACGGCTTTCGAGGCCGGCGTGGGGTGCTGCATCCAGGGTGCGATTGAAAGGGAAAAAATAAAGGGCCTGCTCGGAATACCGAACCAATACGCCCTGCCGCTCGCGATAGCGCTCGGCTATCCGAACGAAAAGCCGCTACTTGAAGAGACCGAAAAAATCGAAGAAGCGTACAGGGTGGATGAAACCGGGACGCTGCATGTCCTGAAAAGGCCGCTCGGAAGCGTGCTGCACCTGGACAGGTTCGGCGGCAAGCCGGGTATCTGACGGCGTACGTTGGAAAAAAGAGAACTATTAAATTGCACTTGGAGCTTTAACCTTACCTATGCAAGCCGAATTTGATTTCCAGAACCTTCCTCCCGTGAAGCTGAACCACCTGCGGCTGCTCACGGACAGCACGGGAATGCTGCAGCACGCTACGCACAGCGTTGTCAACTACAAGAGCGGCTACACAACCGACGACAATGCGAGGGCGCTTGCCGCGGTCCTGAAGTACCACGCGCTATTTAACAGCATGGACAGCGAAACTCTCGCGATGATTTACCTCGGATTCCTGTACTACATGCAGCAGCCGGATGGAACATTCCACAACAATGTCTCCTTTGAAAGGAAATTTTTGGAGGAGGAAACCGGTTGGGACTGCTTTGGAAGGGTTTTGTGGGCATGCGGCTACGCGGTCTACAGCAAGCTGTACGAAAATGCAAAGGCAACAGCGAAAAAAATGTTCGACGAGGCAATGCCGAGCCTCGGAAAGCTCGAGGACTGCCGGCCGGTCGCTTTTGCGATAATCGGCCTGCATTACTATTACAGCGCAAAGCCCGGGCAGACGGATTTAAAGGAAAAAATAATTTTTTTGGGGGAAAAACTGCTTTCTATGCTCGCGAAGAACTCATCCGGGGACTGGCTCTGGTTTGAGCAGGAACTCACTTACTGCAATGCGCGAATGCCCCATGCTCTTTTCCTCGCATACCTGTCCACAAAGGATAAGCGCTTCCTTGAAGCCGCCGAGCGCAGCTTTGCTTTCCTGGAAAGCAAAACAATCGAAGGCGGAATGTTCATGCCTGTCGGGCAGAAAGGCTGGTTTCCAAAGGGCTGCTCAAAAGCGCTGTTCGACCAGCAGCCGATAGAGGCCAGCGCGATGGTTGACGCCGCCGTCGAGGCCTTCAAGGCGACCGGAAAGGAAAAATACAGGAAAACCGCGGTTGTTTCTTTCGAATGGTTTTTGGGAAGAAACAGCCTTCAGGCAAGGGTCTATGACGACACGAACGGCGGCTGCTTCGACGGCCTTACGGAAACAGAGCCGAACAGGAACCAGGGCGCGGAAAGCACAATAGCGTACTTGCTCGCAAGGCTCGCGATTGAGGAGCTTGCGAGAATGGGCCAGACGTCGCTGAACCGTTAGAACAGCACGTCAAAGCATTTCTTCCCTTCGATGCCGAGCAGGAAATCGTACCGCGCGTCCACGTACTGCTGTATGCGCTCGATTTCCTCGCCTGTCAGGTGCTTGAACCTGCCCTGCATCTGCAGGTATTCCTTCACGGGCCTCGCGTCCTTTTTCTCTATTTTCTGCGTGAAGCGCAGCACGCCGTCCTCAATCTCGTACAGCGGGAAAACCCTGCTCTGAACCGCAATTCTCGCTATCTCAATGCTGTTCTCTCCGGCGATGTACCATCCTGTCGGGCACGGGCTGTAGGCGAGGATGAAAGAAGGGCCTTCGGTTGAAAGGGCTTTCTGAACCTTCTTGTGCAAATCAAAAATATCCGCCGGCCCCGCTGTCGCAACGTATCGCACGCCGTGCGACGCGACAATAAGCGGCAGCGGCTTCTTCGGCTCCTGCTTGCCGTGCACGGCTTTTCCCGCGGGCGATGTCGTGGTGTTCGCGAGGAAGGGCGTTGCGCCGCTCCGTTGCATCCCAGTATTAGCGTATGCCTCGTTGTCTGTGCAGATGTAAGTGAAGCGGTGCCCCCTTTCTATTGCGCCGCTCAGCGCGCCAAACCCAATGTCAAAGGATGAGCCGTCGCCGCCAAGCACAAGCAAATTTACGCCTTCCCTCTTTCCCTGCATCCTCAGCGCCGCGTCAATGCCTGATGCGACCGGCGCGTTGTTCTCGAAGGCCGCGTGAATCCATGGGACTTTCCACGCGGTTTCAGGGTGCGGTGTGCTGACAACTTCCATGCAGCCTGTTGCCATTACCGCGATGGTGTTCGGCCCCGCGGCTTTCATTATGTGCCTTATCACAAGCGCTTCGCCGCAGCCGCTGCATGCCCTGTGGCCTGACGCGAAGAATTCCGCGTAAGGGAGCCCATTTACCTGCCTTTCTTTCGCTTTGCTTTCCTTCACAGCAGCCACTCTCCCTTCTGCTTCCCGCCGGCCGTATCGCCCAGCGCCTTCTTCAGGTGCCGCACCGTAATGTCCCTTCCGCCAAGCCCCGCGATATAGCCGTTAATCGTGATGTCGTTGCAGTAAACAGCGCTCCTTACCTCGCTGTGCAATGGCCCCTGGAAGCCGAGCGAAATATGCCTGTCGATTACCGCAGCGCCCTGCAGGTTTTTCATCGCGTCCTGCAGTTCCTTTTTCGGGAAAGGCCTCAGCGACCTGACCCTTATCAGGCCGGCTTTCCTGCCCTCTCTCCTCAATTCGTCGACCGCAACCTTCCCTGTGCCGCACAATGTGCCCATTCCAATGAGCGCAAATTCCGCGTCATCCATCCTGTACAATTCAAGCAGCCCGTCGCCGTAGCCCCTTCCGAACGCCTTGGCAAAATCCCTGTTCGCTTTCTTTATCACTTCGGCCGCGCCCAGCATTGCTTCCTGCTGCTGCTGCTTGAAAAGCATGAAAGTGTCCGGAAAGCTGATCGGGCCGAAGGTGAGCGGCTTTTTAGGGTCAAGCACGAACTTTGGCCTGAAAGCCGGCAGGAAACCGTCAACCTTTTTCTGCTCTGGCTCGTCAATGGGCTCGAAAACATGCGACAGCGTGAAGCCATCAAGGCAGACCATCGCAGGCAGGAAAACATCCTTGTCCTCGCTTATTTTGAAAGCCTGTATCACTGTGTCAAGCGCCTCCTGGCCGCTCTCAACATACAACTGTATCCATCCCTGGTCCCTGCAGCTGACAGAGTCGCTGTGGTCGTTCCAGATGTTAAGCGGCGCGCTCAAAGCCCTGTTTGCAACAGCCATGGCAGTTGGCAGCCTCATCCCGCTGATTATCGGCAGCATCTCGAACATGAGGGCAAGGCCCTGGCTGCTGGTTGCGTTGAATGTTCTGCTTCCCGCAGCAGCAGCCCCTATTACAGCAGATGCTGCCGAATGCTCTGATTCAACATCAATCATTGTGGCATTTAATTCGCCGTTTGCAATGTATTCCGCGATTTTTTCAGGAATGTGGGTTGACGGCGTGATTGGATACATCGGGAAAACAGCAATCCTCGCCAGTTTTGCGGCGATGGCAACAGCTTCCGATGTTTCAACGACTTTTTTCATTTCTTCTCAACCTCTTTTCCAATAGCCTTCGCCGGGCACTCATGCATGCAGATAAGGCAGCCCTTGCAGTAATCATAGTCGACAAAAACCGAGCCGTCTTCCTTTACCCTTATCGCGCTGTCAGGGCACGTCAGCCAGCACTTGTGGCACTTTATGCATTTCTTCTGGTCGATTATCGGCCTGAAGGTGCGCCAGCTGCCTGTCTTGTAGCGCGCGCTGCTCCCGGGCTCCGTTATCACGGCGCCGATTTCCAGCTTTGCGCGGGCCTTCTTTTCATTTCCTTTTCCCATAAAAAAACAACTCATTTTTTGCACGCTTCGGCGACTGCGTTCGCGGCCTTTTTGTTCAGCTCCGCGGCCGCCTGCTTTCCCGTTGCCGCAAAATGCAGGTCAATCGCCTTGTCCAGCGCCTCCAGGGATATTTCTCCTGTGAGCGCGCAGAACGCGCCGAGCGATGCGATGTTCACAAACGGCTTGCCGATTATTTCAAGCGCAATCTTCGTGACATTAATTGTCTTAACGGAAAATTTCCCCCGTATTTTTTTCTCAAGGCCCGCATCATCGGTGTTTATTATCAGCATCCCGCCGCTTTTGAGGCCGGCGGTAACGTCAATGGATTTCATCAGCGCGGCGTCAAGCACTATCACGTAATCCGGCTCGTACACGTGCTGCCTTATGCTTATGGGCTTTTCATCCACCCTAAGGTACGATTCCACTGGGGCGCCGGCCCTTTCAACCCCGAAATTAGGGAAAGCCTGCGTGAACTTTCCGCCCAGAAAGCCGGCGATCGCAAGAACCTGCGTGCTTGTGACAGCGCCCTGCCCGCCCCTTCCGTGCACCCGCAATTCCTTCAATGCCATGGCTTTTCCTTCTGTATAAGAAAGAGGGAAAAAATTAATAAATCGGTGCGGGGCAATTATTTCCAGCAATGTACCAGCTACGCGCTTTTGTTTGGGGCGAGGTTCAGGGAGTGAACTTCAGGTATTACACTGTTCTTGAAGCCGAAAAGCTCGGGCTGAAGGGCTTTGTCAGGAACCTCAGGGACGGCAGGGTTGAGGTTATCGCGCAGGGCGAAAAAGGGCAGCTGCAGTCGCTTCTCGAATGGCTAAAGCGCGGCCCGGCTTTCGCCTCGGTCAGCAACGTCGACTCGAAATTCGAGACCCCCCAAAAGCTGTTCCCGAAATTCTCGATAGAATTCTGAATTCTTTTAAGCAAACCGCCGGAGTTCCAAAACCCAAACCTTAATAAGCACAGAAAAATAATATTCATACCCAACCGCAACCGCTAGTATGCACAAAAAAGGAATTATCCTGGCTAGCCTGCTTCTCTCCGCTTTTCTTATAGCCAGCGGCTGCGTTCAGGGCCCCGCGCCGCCCGTAACTGAAGCCGAGCTCAAGGCGTGCTCCGCTGATTCCGACTGCACTGCCGTGGAATCAATCGAGGGCCTGACGCATATCCCGGCAGCCGGCGAGCAATGCGGCTGCGAGTGCGCTGCGGCGATAAACAAAAATTTCCTTGCTCTCTGGGAGCAGAAGAGTGCTGAGTTCATTGGAAAGCTGCCATGCGGGTTGCTGTGCAAACCGTGCGGGCTTGACACCTCGAACAGCAGGGCCGCATGCGAGAACGGCAAATGCGCCCTAAAACAGGCTGTTGCGCCCGCCATGGAGGTAAGCGTTTCCACAGACAAGCCCGAGTATCTGCCCGGCGAAAAAATAAAAATCGCCATCAAGAACGATTCCGACCGGAATGTCTGCTTGGAGTCATGCAACACCTATCTTTTGGAGAAAAAGAACGGCGGGTGGAAGGCTTTGCCGGGCAAGCAGTGCTTTGCTAATTTTTGCACGCCTTTCAGCGGCACAGAGGCATTTGAGGTGGAAACCGTCTGGGATTTCGGCAAATACAGGCTTGAAAGCGGGCTTTACAGGGTGTCGGTGCCAGTGTATATCAACTGCGCAAGCCGTGATTTCAGTTCCTGCGCGGGGCAGAAAACATTCTACAGCGGCGAGTTACGCATAAAAGAGGAGGACTGCGGCCAGCTTGAGGCCCGGATAAACGCTACAGTTGAAGCCGCAAACTATTGCGACACAAATTCGGATTGCCTGATTGTTGAGAATTTGGGCTGCCCTTTCGGCTGCTACGCTCTTGTGAACAAGGAATCTGACTTAAGCGGGGCAAGGTCGGCAATCGTGGAATACAACGGAAAGTGCCCGACTTGTTTTCCCAGCTGCACTCCATCGCCCAAGCAGGAAAAAATCGAGTGCAAGTTGGGAAAATGCTCCGAATACCTGCCTTACGGGCAGTAAAAAAGGGCGGAAAAAATCCGGTTAAAAATTTTTAAACTGTTTTCAATTCAAGCGTAACAGTTTTCGAGAATTCCTTTCCGTTGATGGCGGTTTTTATTATTAGGTCATAGCTGCCGCTGTAAACCTTTGCGTTCGGGTTCGGCCGCACGGCGAAAGGCGGGAGCGTCCTGTGGGCTCCCTTCTCAAGCGTTGCTATCGAGGACATTGCTGGGTAAATCACGAGCGATTCCGCGGCGACAGCTTCCACGGAAACCTGCACGTTGCTCGCTGTAGCGTCGGTAACGTTTGTCACTGTCACGGTGAGAAAAGTGTTGAGGTTTCCCTTCGCAAGGTCAAGCGGGTTGGGGTAAAGCGCCGCGTCAATAGGATCGGGCTGCATCAGCGCCATCGCGATCAGCGCGGCAGTCACTATCACCGCAACACCGCCAATCGCTATCGCGGGATATCGCAGCCGCCCGAAATCAATCTTAAAATCGAATTTCGGCAGTTTCCTGCTCTTGTAAATGCTCATCAAAAACCGCTAATATTACTCTCTTTCTGTTAATAAAAGTTGCGGGAAAAAAAGACGCGGCGCGCAGCGAAACGCATTTAGCCGGCGGTTCTCGGCATTCAAAAAATCCTTATTTCTGCAGCGTGAAAAGCCTGCCGTCGCCCTTCCCGTCCAGGATGCCCGCCCTTACTCCCGCGTCAAGCCATGCGTGCGCGTAGCTGTATGCCGCGAGCGCCAGCAGCATGTCGCCCTGTTTCCCGAAGTGCCCCGCGTCGCTGTAATAGTTGCGCGCCATTGAAAGGAAATCCTCCGCTGTCTTCTTTTCCTTTTTGGAAATCCCTTTTTTCAGGGAAACCTTGCGCAGCGCGGCTTCAGTCAGCGCGCCGTACTTTCGCACTCTTTCAATCAGCTCAGTGTCGTCCATAAATTTCAGCCCAATCGCTTTTCCTGGGTTCAATTCCCGCCGTGAAGTTCCCTGAGCGCCTCTTCTTCCTTTTCGTTCAGCGGCGCCGCGATTATGAGCGATTGCGGGAAAACATTGTACCCGCTTCTTGAAAGCTCTTTCAGGGTTCCGGCCTTTACTATCTGCCTGCCGCTTCCCATCGCGTACAATCCCATCAGCGTGGCTTTCTGCAAGATGCCTTTCTTCCTTTTCTTTTCAATCCTCTGCAGTATCGTGAGCGCTTCGCCCACGCCCATCATCTTGCCGTGCTCCGTGTCAATGTCAAGGAGGCAGAGCGAGTGCAGGCCGTTCTCAAAATTCTTTTCAATTATATCGTAGAACGATTCCGGCTCGTAGTTCGGCTTTGGCGCCACGATTGTGCATGTCCTGCCGAACCTGTACTGGTCCAATCCTGTTTCCGCCAGGCAATCGTAGATTGAGATTCCCGGGATGACCTTAACAGGAATCCCGAATCCCTTCGCCTCAAGCAGCAATTGCACGTGCGTTGTCGCGCTGAGCGGGTTTCCGAAAACAAGCAGCCCTATGTCCTCGCCAAGCTTTCGCGCGTTGCACATTATTACGCCGAATCCTTCCTCTACGCCCTTCCTCTCAAGGGCAATGAAATCCTTGCCGATTATCTGCTTCAGTTCGGCGATAGTGCCCTCGCTGTAATTGCTCGTGTATGCCTCCAGGAAAAGCCTGCAGCACTTGCCGATGGCTTCCTTTGCCTCCATTGTCAGCTGCGACGGCTTTAGCCCAAGGCCAATCAAATAAAGCATAGTAATACCTGCCTGCGTTAAGAATTAAAAACCGGTTTTTCCCCTTCAGTATTTTTTCGCGGTTTTCCACAATAGCTCGAAGTATCTCCTGTTTGCTGCGGCTATTTCCCTGCTTTCGACGAGTATTGCGAGCGGTTCTGTTTCGCTCCAGAATACAATCGCCATCCTTTCGCCGAAGATGTAAGTTGAAACCGGGCTTGCGAAGCTTCCTTCCACAATTCTAACCTGCGTCAGCTTGCCGGCAACCAACGCCTCGATTTCACTGCTTCTTTTGCGCCCGGCGGAGGTATCCGCCATTATGATTTTTGCGGGGATTCCCGCGTTTGCCCTTTTTTTCTCCCAGTAGTCAACCCAATCCCCAAAAGCCGCCTTTGTCCTTCCGCTTGCGCCCAGGCACAGCCAGTCCTTGCCCTCCTTGATTATCTCGTTCATCACTGTTTTCACTCCCTCGCGCCCCTCATAAAAGAAGACTTTTTGCTTTATTTTCGGGTGCGTGTACAATTCCCTCAGCTTCGGCAGAATTTCCTCAAGAGAGCTCTCTTTCTCCCTGAGCACGTCCAGCAGCTTTTCCGGGGGCGCAACGCTGTAGTATGTCTTATCCTTAATGACGGAGCTAGCCAGGCCCTTCTCTATCAGCTTGTTCAGCGCATCGTACGCGTTCCGCCTGAACACATCGGCTTTTTCAGCAATCTCGCTGCCGGTTCCGCTTCCTATGCGCAGCAGCGCGAGGTAAACCTTCGCCTCGGTCTTGCTAAGGCCAAGCTCTTCCAAAGAAGCTGTGTCCATATTGTATTCCTTAAGCGGAAAACTTTTTAAATTGTGGTAGTAAAAACTACCACTCAGATATAAATCCGTTAACCGAAACAAGTTAATTATGGACGGTAAAATTCTCGCAACAATCGTTGCCGTGGTTTTGGCTGGGGGCCTTTTTGGTTTCTTACAGGTGACTTCGTTTGCAGCACTTCCGGCAGCGGGAAAAGAAACAGTGAAAATCGGCGTTGTCGCGCCATTCACGGGCAAACAGGCTGCTTACGGCGAGGGCATCAGGGAAGGGCTGGAGCTCGCGCTTGAGGAGATAAACAGCGACCCAAAGCTGAATTTTAAAATCGAGCTAATCTACGAGGACAACGCGGGCGACGTAAAGAGCGGAGTTTCAGGGGCGCAAAAGCTAATGGGAATTGACGCCGTTGCCGCTGTAATCAGCGGCGTTTCCCAGAACAGCATGGCGATTGCGCCGATCGCGCAGGAAAGGAAGATTGTTTTGTATACCATGGCCTCCCAGACAAGCGCCCTGAACAATGCCGGCGAGTACGTTTTCAAGAACGATGACGATCTCTACTCCCTGGGCACCCGGGAAGCCGAGCTTATTTTCGGTTTCGGGCACAGGGATGTCGCGGTTCTTTTCGCGGAGTACAACGATGCGACTGTTGACGCCAAAAACGCTTTTGTAAAAAGGTTCGGCGAATTGGGCGGGACTGTTGCGGTTGTTGAGGGCTACGGGCAGAACGAAACTGATTTCAGGACACATCTGTCAAAGATTGAATCCGCTAAGCCGGCAGCGCTTTTTTTGGATACTTTGATGGGCGACAATGTCGCAATATTAAAGCAGATAAAGGAAGCCGGCCTGAAAGCAAAATTGTTCGCGAACGGCACTGTCGAGGACTCGCAGGTTATCGGCGGCGCGGGCGATGCAGCGGAGAAGGTCGTTTTCGTGACTTTCCAGGCGCCCCCAAGCGATTCTTTTGTGCAAAAATCTGAGGCAAAGTTCGGCCACTACCCCAAAAGGTGGGCCCCCGAGGCATACGACGGCCTGAGAATAATCGCGGCGGCTTTGTCAAAAATAGGGCACGGCGGGATTAGCGGCTGGTCGCTGCAGGAAAAGCTTTCCGAAATAAGGGAATTCAGCGGCGAATCAGGAAACATAAAATTCGACTCGGAGGGAAACGCGAGGAGAAGCATGTTCATAAAGGTGATAAGGAACGGGAAATTCGAGCTGTACGGGTGATTATTTTTTTGCCGCCCTCCACATTATCTCAAAGTTGTTTTTGAACGCATCCGCGATTTCTTTCGATTTTATCCTGATTATTAGGTAGGGCTCGGTGTGGAACGTCAGGAAAACAAGCCCTTTGGAAACATCCCATGAAACTGGCGCAAAAGCGATTTCCTTGGAAAAGCGTATCTTCAGCCCCCTGAGGCCCGCGAATATTTTCGCCCTTTTTCTCGCGTCAGGCGTGTCGAGAATAAGCGACCTTGAGCCAACGCCCTGCTTTGCGAGCCTGTCGTACCATTTCCGCATCATTGTGTTGTACGGGGCGCGTTCAAGTGAAATCAGGCCGTGCGGTATGAAAACAAAATGCCATGTGTCCCGTGCAACGCGCTGTATTTCCTCGAAATGCGATTTTTTCCCCTCAACGCCCCGTAGGACTGTTACTTCCCATGGCTCTTTTTTGGAATTGAACTGCGCCAAGAGCCCCGGAAGGTTTGTCTCAAGCAGGGAAAGCCTTTCTGCAAGTGTCTCCTTCAGCCTTTCGGGTGTTTCCGCCTTGAAGACCCTTGTGCCAGCCTCGTTGTAGTAAGAAACAAGCCCTTTTGAAATAAGGCTGTTCAGCACATCGTAGACATTGATCCTATGGATTCCGCTTTCCCTCGCGAGCTCGGCGCTGTTGGCTTTTCCGAGACGCAGCAGCGTGAGGTATGTTTTCGCCTCGTTCCTGCCCAGCCCCAGCCGTTCCAGAAACTCAGTGTCCATAATGCAAAGGCGCACGGAAAAGTTTTTATTAGTAATTAGTATTACTAACAGTTCATTTATTTTCCGCAGACTGCGACTTGTTTATGGCCCACAAGTTCGCATTGGCAGCGGCTGTTCTTGCCGTAGCGCTCGCGGCTGTTCTTGCGTTAGCGCTAGCTGCGCTTTGGCTCGGGATGCCGGGAACAGGCCTTGTTCCGCTGGGCGAAAGCCAGAAAGTGATAGCGATTGGCGCAGTGTTGCCGCTTACAACGGAAAACGCTTACATCGGGGACGACTGGCGCGAGGGAATGGAGCTGGCTGTGGAGGAATTCAACGCCAAAAACCCCCTGAATCCCATAAAGCTTTTTTATGAGGATTCGCAGAGCGACCCGAAAACAGCGGTTACCGCTTTCAACAAGCTTAAGGACGTTCAGGGCATCACTGTTTTTGTCACGACTTTGAGCAGCGTTACGCTGGCTTTGGCGCCAATTGCGGAAAAAAACAAAACCCCGCTGTTCACTGTTGCGACTGCGCCCTCGGTCCTTAACGCGGGGGAGTATACTTTCGTGAACAATTTCAGCGGCGAGCAGGAGATGGGTTTTTTTGTTGATTTTGTTGCGTCTGAGCTCAAGTACAAAAAGCTCGCGGTTATCGCGCAGAACAGCGATGTCGGCGTGGAATACGCCGGCCTGCTGCAGAAAAAATTTCCCGAAAAGGGCGGTGCTGTTGTCGCCGTGGAGTTTTTCGAAAACAAGGCGGTTGATTACAGGACACAACTGGCTAAAGTGAAGGAATCAGCCCCTGATTTCATTTTTGTTGTCGGCTATGCGCCGCACATAAGCCGCATCCTGCTGCAGGCAAAAGAGCTTGGGATAAAGCAGCCTTTTTTCAGCTATTGGGCTGCCCACGAGAAAAAGCTCATTGAAGACGCGAAGGGCGCGGCTGAAGGGCTGGTTTTCACTTCCTCTTCCTTCAGCGAAAATGACGCCCCGGAATTCTTCAAAAAATACGCTGAAAAATTCGGCAGGCCGCCGCATTACCGCGCCGGCCTTGCCTTTGACATAATAGGCATGCTTGCGCAGTCTATAGGCGCCTGCAATTATGATACAGAAAACACGGAATGCATCAAAGAAAAGATTTACGGGATTAAGGATTACCCCGGCATAACCGGCCTGACCACCATCACAAAAGAAGGCGGCGCAGTAAAGGAACTCGCGGTCTGGAAGGCCGAGGGCGGGAAATTCCTGCCATACAAAAATTAAAGCCCGTTTTTTTCTTTCGGGCTTTTTTCATTATTTTTTTCGTCGTTAACCGAAGTTTTGGCAGGCTATTAAAAGAGTTGGCTTCAGCCGTCTTTTATGCGGCGCGTGCTCGTTGACTCGAATATTTTCCTTGATTACTATCTGGACAGGAGGGACAATTTGCTGCCGCTTGGCGAATTTGCGTCACAGTTCATTACCAGGTCCATCAAATGTGAATACTTCATACTTGTTTGCAATGCGGCTATTTGGGAGATTTCAAACAACCTTAATATTTCAGAAAAAGATGTATGGGGTAATGTGTTGGAAGAATTAAAAAGGAAAAACAAGGTTGAAATAGCGGCATACTCGCATGAGCAGGTAAAAGAGGCGCGCAAAATTTCAAAAGATAAAAATGTTGCATTCAATGACGCGCTGTTTGCCGTAATGGCAAGAGACGCGGGCATTGCGCTAGTAACAAGGGACAATCATTTCTTTGCGGAGCTAAGCGGAATTGTTGATGCAGTAAAGCCGGAAGATTTAGAGTAAGCCGTGCTCTTTAAGAATTCGGTTTCCAACCTCTTCCCTAATCTTCTCGAACTCTTCAGGCGTCGGCTCCTTTATGCCACGCCTCTTGCCCTCGCCCCTGCGCTTTTCCGCCGCTATAAGAAGCTGCTTTGTCCGAAAGTCGTCAATCGCTTTTCTTACTGCGTCCTTTATGAATTCTGTCCTGCTGCCAAAAAGCCCCTCTTTCGCAACAGCGTCAACCTCCCGCAGCAGCTTGCCATCAAAACGCATGTTAACCAGCTTGTTTGCCATGCATCAATTGTATATACAAATGCTTTATAACGTTTTCTCCGGCCGCCGCTCATTTCTGCGTCAAATACGTGTACTTGAACGTTTCCTTTATAGTAAGGATTTCCATGTTTTTTATTATGCCGCCGAATTTGTTCCTCAGCTCTGCCACAAACCCGTCAAGCATTGAGTCCTCTATTTCCAATTCAAGCGTGAGGTCATAGATCCCGATTGTGCCAATCCAGAAGATAACGTTCGGGTGCTGTATCGCAAAGGCATACAGCGCCTTTCGCCTCGCGCCGGTTATGTCTTTCAGGTTCAGCAGTATATTGTAGAATGTTATGCCGATTTTTTTGAGGTCGAAAAGCACCCCGTGCCCGAGGATAAGCCTCTGCTCTTCCAGTTTTTTTATCCTGTTCCTTATTGTGTCCGGGGAAACAGCGAATTTTGACGCCATCTCCACCAGCGGCATCCTGCTGTTTGCTGACAATTGCGCAAGAATGCCTTGGTCAAGCGGGTCTATCCCGATTTTCCTGAATTTTCCGTCGTATTCTACCATCTCAACAGGCGGCCCGCCATAGATGTATGCCCTGTTGAAATCAATCAGCTCGAGGTAGTTCACTATCTCCTTTTCCTGTATGAAGTCCTCAAAGCCCGAGACCATCTCGTTGTAGAGCCGCTTGAAGTGGTCGGGGTCTTCGACAAACATGCTAATCATCATGTCCCAGCGCCCCCTGCAGAGCACGACCCAACAGCTGTACATGCATTCAAAAGCCCTTCTCAGCAGCTCTTTTTCCTTTTCCTCGGAGAAGTTCTGGAAGCGCAGGAAAACCCTGTAGCCGACGTTGAAGAGGGCGCCCCTGTTGATAATGCAATAAATTTTCTTTACAACGCCTTCATCGAAAAGCCGCTGTATCCTATATGCGGCAACATGCTCGCTAATTCCCGCGCTTCGCGCTATCGCCTTGTTGGGCTGCCTGCTGTCCCGCTCCAGCGCGGCAATGATTTTCTTGTCGACCTTGTCCAGCCTGAAAACAGCCGAATCATGCGCCATACTGCATGAAAACGATAAAAATGGTTAAAAATCTATTTTTTATAGAAAAAAATAGAAAAAAACATTATAAACGCAAGAGGCGCAGTTTTCTTTATCCGTTAACCGAAAGGGGTGAATTTTTTTGGCGGGAAAAATTGCGTTCACAGCGATAGCGGCAATCGCGGTTATGGCATTGGCTTTTGCGCTCTTTGCGGGCATCGGGCAAACAGGCCTTGCGGGCCTGCCTGCCGCTGAACCAGGGAGCGGCGCTGTGCAGATTGGCGTTATGCTTCCTCTCACGGGCGATAATGCGCTTTACGGCGAGAGCTTCGGGACAGCGCTCGAGCTCGCGAAGGAAGAGATTAACGCGAATGGCGGGATTCTGGGGAAAAAGGTTGAATTCGTCGCCGAGGACAGCAGGTGCGACGCAAAAGCGGGCGTGGCTGCGATAAACAGCCTTGTGAGGCTGAAGGCGATGAAAATTGTCATCGCCGCGGAGTGCAGCGGGCCGTCGCTTGCGGCAGCCCCCATTGCCGAGAGCGCCGGGGTCCTTTACCTTGTCGCTCTTGCGAGCAATCCCGACATAAAATATTCCGGGGATTATGTTTTCAGGATTGCGCCTAGCGACAGCCAGCAGGGAAAAGACCTTGCAATGGTTGTTTTCAGGGGCGGCAGCAGGAATGCCGGCATTCTTTCAGGGGACAATTCTTACGGCGAGGGAATCGCAAAGGTTTTCGCAGGGGAATTTGAAAATCTCGGGGGGAAAATAACGGTTTGGCAGCGCTTCAACCAGGCCGACAGCGATTTCAGGACGCAATTGCTTAAGATAAAGGAAGCAAAGCCTGACGCGCTTTTCATTCCTGGCTATCCGCAGGCGTATGCCCTCATAATAAAGCAGATGAGCGAGCTTGACATGAATGTCCAGGTTTTTTCCGCGGATACCTTCAAGGACGAGTCAATACTCAAAGCGGTCGGGGACAAAGCCGAGGGAATTATTCTTACTGCTTATGCCGAGAGCGGCACACCGGCGCTAGAGAAATTCAGGCAGGCTTACAGGGCGCGCTACGGCAAGGAGTACGGCCCCTACGGCGATTACGCCTACGATTCGCTTTTCGTGCTGAAGGCAGGCATCGAGCAGGCGAAAAGCTTCGACCCAGAGGTTCTGAAGAAATCGCTTTACGGCCTGGACTACAACGGCGTGACCGGGGAAACAAAATTCGATTCCTATGGGGAAGTGAGCAAGCCTTACGGGGTGTTCATCGTAAAGGGCGGAAAATTCGTTCCTTACGATGGCGGATAAGCCGCGTTCACGCGCTGCTTATCGTCATCAGGTATTCCTTTATGAGCTCCGGGAAAAGCTTGCTTTCGGCTTTTCTCAGGTTTTCCTGGTACGCGCGCCGCGTCATGCTGCAGTGCTTTGACAGCCCTTCCAGCGTCACTTTCCTGGGCCAGCTGTAGTAATCAAGGGAAATCGCCTTGCGCAGCGCGTCAACCTGCTTTTCCGTGAGCAGGTCGTCGTTAATGACAGGGTTTATTGTCCCGATTCTCTTGACCTTTATTTCCCCGATTTCCTCCATGTCGTTCAAAAGGCTTTTCAGCCCCCTAAAATCAGTCGTAACAATGCTGTGCACGTCATAGCCCTTTGCCATCATAACGGGCGCGAAGTGCATTGCGCCCTTCTCAACGACCTGTTCGTAGGTGGATGTCGGGGTGTTCACCGTAAGCAAAGCGTAGGCGGTATTCGCCTTTTTCGCCCAAACCTCAAGCTCCGTGACGCTCCTGAAGTCCTTCAAAGCCCTGAGGAATTCTTCAAGCGCCGCAGCGCTGGGCGCCTTTATTTTTACGACAATCTGGTAGCCCCAGAAGCGGCTGTTTTTCCTGATCATCTTCACTGTGCTTGAAAGCTTCATTGAGACCTCGGGGTACTTTTCAGTAAGCAGGCTTCCCACGCAGTCGTGGTGGAAAACGTCCAGCTGCATTGCCTTCATCCTTTTTTGCATAATTAACTTATTCACCGAAACAAATTTAAAAGTAGTGACATATGTCACTCCCCCCTTATTCTTTCACGGGCGCCCCAATTCCTTTAAGGGGTGTTTTTTTCAATGGACATGAAATTGGGATTGGGAATAATAGCTGTCATTTTAGTGGCGGGAATCGCCTTTTTCGCGATGAACAGGCCGACAGGCTTTGCGGCGCTACCGGCCGGAGAGGGAACAATAACAATAGGCGCGATACAGCCCCTTACCGGAAGCGCGGCAAACGTCGGCCAGGGCGACCGAGCCGCTATTGAGCTTGCAGTGGATGAAATAAACGCAAAAGGCGGCATCAACGGGAAGAAGCTCGCTATCCTGTTTGAGGACGGGCAGTGCGACGCGAAAGCCTCGGCCACTGCTGCAAAAAAGCTTACAGAAATCGACAATGTTCCCGCGATACTCGGCGGAGCCTGCTCTTCGGAAACAATGGGCGCTGCTCCAATCGCGGAAAAGGCCGGCGTTGTAATGCTGAGCAATTGCAGCAGCAACCCCGCAATAACCAATATGGGAGACTATATCTTCAGGGCTTACCCCTCTGACAGCTTCCAGGGCAAGATTGGCGCGGAAATCGCCTTCAGCAAGATAGGGGCAAAAAAGATCGCTATCCTTTCCTGCCAGAGCGACTGGTGCACGGGCATCAAAAAGGTTTTCAAGGAAAATTTCCTTGCTCTCGGCGGTCAAATCGCGGCTGAGGAGGAGTTTGCGCAGGGCGCAACAGACCTCAGGACGCAGTGGCTTAAGGTAAAGGAAGCAGCCCCAGAGATGGTCTATTTCCTTGCATACCCGGAGGAAACAGTTCCCGCCCTAAGGCAGGCGAAAGAGCTTGGCATTGATGTGAAAATGCTTGGAGCCGACGCTTGGGGCGACCCGGCAATCTGGGAGCAGCTGAACGAAGCCGGCGAGGGAAAGATGTACACAGAGCCATTCTCGCCGCTGACAGCCGCCTTCAAGGAGGCAATGCTGAAAAAGACAGGCAAAAGCGACATCTCGGTCTGCTCCCCGCAGGCATACGACGCGGCGTACATCCTTGCCGATGCGCTCAAAAAGTGCGGAGGCGGCAGTGCCTGCATAAAGAACGAGTTGTATGCTGTGAAAGGCTACGCCGGTGTAAGCGGGACAATCAGCTTTGACCCCAACGGCGACCTCACGACAGCGGACTACGCTGTAAAAATTGTGCAAAACGGCAAAGCGGTTGATTACAGCGGCTGATTGCCGCTTTTTTCTTTCTTTTTATGGAAAAATACTTCCGGGCGCTTGAGGCGCTTTTCGGCAAGGCGAGGGGCGGTTGCACTGCCACCGCGAGGTTCGGCGGCGGTTACCGCAACGGCGTAAAGGGCTGGCAGTTTCCGGAGGAAACCCTGCGATCCGCAAAGGAAAAAGGGCAATTGCTCACAATGGACCTTGACCTTCCGGGCGAAAAATGCGCCCTGAACTGCCCTTACTGTTTCGCAAAGGCCGGCGAACAAACAGGCACATACTACAGGCCGGACAAGGGGCAGCAGCCGCTTTCTATGGAAGAAATAAGGCAGTGCCTGCTTGAGGCAAAACAGCTTGGATTGCAAAGCGCCAAAATAATCGGGTACAGGGAACCGTTTGAAAACCCGGAAATTTTCGATTTCATAAGTTTTGCCACAAAGAACGGCATCCATCTTGTCGTATTCACGGCGCTTTACTCGCTTGGCGAGGAATTCCTGGGCGGCAGCACTGCCGGTGCAATCGATTTTCTCGCAAAGCATGATGTTTCGCTGATGGTGAAAATGCATTCCACCAGCTGCAGCAGGGAAGACGCGATTGTAAACCTGAAAGGCTATGCCGCCAAAAGGAATTCCTGCCTCAGGGCGCTTCTGGATGACGGCAGGCTTGCGGCGGAAAGCCCGACAAGGCTTGGAATTGAGAATGTTGTTTCAACCCGGAACATCGCGGAGCTCCTTACAATGTACAAATACTTCAAGATTTACCGGAATGTTTTCGTTGACCTGGACCCGCCGATTCCCGTCGGAAGGACGGGCACGCTCCGTGAAGCCGAAAAAGCCGGCCTGATGCGCCAGGAAAAGCTGCTGGAACTCTGCACAAGAACCTACAAAATAAACGAGGCCCACGGCATTCCGTTCAAAGGGGTTTCGCCCTACTTCGGCGCGGCACCCTGCAGCCAGCTGCCGAACGGGCTTTACCTTACTCTCTCGGGGCAGGTTTTCACCTGCTGCGGCGGGGACGAATGCATCGGAAACGTAAGAAAAGAGCGGCTGAAGGAAATTTTTGAAAAGAACCCGCACAGGAAAAAGGGGGCCGCATACCACAACTGCCCCTACAGGGAAAAGAAAGGCATAATGACAAGAGAATTCATAAAAAAAGCCGAAGAAATGCTGCAGCGAGGGCGGAAAAGTTAAATTAAATAACACCTTTTCCCCTTAATTTTCTGGTTGCATGGTTTTTGAGCAGCTTGTGGTCAACGGCCTTATCGCCGGCAGCGAGTACGCGCTTCTCGCAATCGGCCTCACGCTTATTTTCGGAATCCTGAGGCTGATTCACTTCGCGCACGGCGAGGTCGCGATGGCAGGCGCCTACACGGCTTTTGTGGTGAGCGTGGTTTTCGGATTGCCGCTGATCATCGGCTTCTTCGCCGCAATCGCAATCGGCGCGCTTCTTGGGCTTGCGATAAACTTTTTTGCTTTCAAGCCGCTGCGGAAGCAGCACCCGCTGATGCCGCTGATTACCGCAATTGCGGTTTCGATTCTGCTGCAGAACGCGATTGCACTGTTTTTCGGGAACGAAATCAAAACCTACAATCTGGGGCCTGTTGAGAAGGGCAATGAGGTTTTCGGTTTCATCATAACCAACACCCAGATACTGATAATTTTCACGGCCATCGCACTGATGCTTCTGACGCTGTTTTTCCTCAGGAAAACAAAAATCGGAAAGCAGGCCAGGGCTGTCGCGGACAACAGGGTGCTTGCGGAAAGCATAGGCATCAACAGCGAAAGAGTAATCGCAGCCACTTTCGCTTTCGGTTCGGCCCTTGCCGCGGCAGGGGGCGTGCTGCTCGCGATGGAGACAAACCTCGAGCCAATGATGGGCCTGATGCCGAACATCAAGGCCTTCGCCGCAGTAATCGTCGGCGGAGTCGGCAGCGTTCCGGGCGCCGTCCTCGGCTCTTACCTCATCGGCTTGGCTGAGAACATCGGAATCTGGTATCTCCCAAGCGGCTATAAGGATGCAATCGCATTCTTCATTCTTATAGTATTCCTGCTGTTCAGGCCCGCGGGCATTTTGGGCAAAAAATCGGAAGTGGTTTCGCAATGATTGAGGCATACATACTGCACCTGCTTATCCTGATTTGCATTTACGCGATCCTCGCGATGAGCCTGAACCTTATTACCGGCTATGCGGGAATGCTGAATCTCGGCCACGTCGCTTTCTTCGGAATCGGCGCTTACGCCTCGTCGCTTCTCGTGCTTGCCGGATTCCCTTTCTGGCTCGGCTTCCTTGCAGCCGGGGCTTTTGCGGCTTTCTTCGGCTTCCTGCTCAGCATTCCGGCGCTGCGCCTGAGGGGCGACTTCCTCGCGATTGCCACGCTCGCTTTCGGGGAAATCATCAGGTCTTTCATGCTCAACTGGCCGGAGCTGACAAGGGGGCCCCTTGGAATTCCCGGAATCCCAAAGCCAGAAATTTTCGGCTTTACCTTTGATTCGCTGCCAGCTTACTTCGCGCTCGCGTTCGCAGTCGCAGCCGCCACTTATTTGATACTGAAATATCTGCTGTCATCCGATTTCGGGATTTCCCTGAAAGCGATAAGGGAGAACGAGCTAATCGCGGAAAGCCTCGGCAAGAACGTCCGGCTGCACAAGATGCTCGCTTTCTCAATCGGCGCCTGCTTTGCGGGTTTCGCGGGAAGCCTTTTCGCGCACTACATCACTTTTATCGACCCGAGCAGCTTTATGCTGGGCGAGTCAATCCTAATCCTGCTCGCGGTTGTCCTCGGCGGAATGGGGCGCCTCGAGGGCAGCATTGTTGGCGCGATAATAATCATACTGCTCCCGGAACCCTTGCGCTTCATCGGATTGCCGGGCGCCATGGTCGGCCAGCTTAGGCAAATTATTTATGCCTGTTTGCTCATTGCATTAATAATAAAGCGGCCCAAGGGAATTCTCGGGGAGAAATGGTTTGGCGGGATTGTGAATGGCTGAGCTAGAACTGCGCAATGTTTCAAAGCGCTTCGACGGGGTTGTCGCGCTTGACAATGTCTCATTCACCCTGCAGAGCGGCAAGACGCTCGGCCTTGTCGGCGGCAACGGCAGCGGCAAGACAACGCTTCTAAATGTTATCACAAAGATGGTCGTTCCGAGCGCGGGGGAAATTCTCTTCAAGGGAAAGCGCATTGACAGCCTTCCAGCGTTCAAGATAGCGCGGCTTGGCGTAGGAAGGATTTTCCAGCAGGGCGGAATATTCAAGAATATGACTGTTCTGGAAAACCTGCTAATCGCGGGCAAAATTGGCTCGAAGGAAGCTGCAGAAAAAATACTGCGCGAGGTCGGCCTTGCGGAAAAAACCGGCGAAAAGGCGGCAACGCTTAGCGGCGGCCAGCAGAGGCTTCTGGAATTCGGCAGGGCCATGCTGCGCAACGACGAGCTAATACTGCTTGACGAGCCTTTCGCGGGCGTGAGCGAGGAGAACAGCAGGAAGATTGAAGCAGTGGTAAAGAAGCTGCAGCGCGAGGGCAAGACAATGGTTCTCATAGAGCACGACAGCGCCCGCATCAAGCGGCTGTGCGGCAGGATTATCGAGCTGGATAAGGGGAAACTGGTTAAGGACACTAATGTCGCTTGATTAATCCGTGCAGCTGCTTTCCCGTGGGCGCGGCCAGCCCGTGCACGCGTATTTTGCGCGCCGCGACAAAATTGCCCGCGCGCGCGCAGTCGCCCAGCGGCCAGCCGTGCAGCAGCCCGAAAACAAAGCCCGCGTTGAACGCGTCTCCGGCGCCGGTTGTGTCCAAAACTTTTTTCGCGACAGATGGGAAATGCAGCGGCGGCATGCCTTTCACGAAAAGCGTTGCTCCCTTGGCAGCCTGCTTCACCGCGACGCACCGCGCGCCCTTTTTGAAAAGCGCGCCGACGCGCCGCCGCATTGTTTTTCCCTTGGCGATGTGCGCGAGCTCGATGTCGTTCACGAAAAGATAATCAATGAAGGGGAGAAAAGCGCCGATGTCCCATTTGCCGGCGGTGTCGAAGCATGTGTCAAAGCAGACGAGCGCCTTTTTCTTTTTTATTTTGCGCAGAAGCGCCTTAAACCCATGGCGCATGTTCTCCAGATGGTAGAACCCGCCGAAGAAAACAATATCACCCGCGCCGAGCTTTGGCAAAATAATTTTTTCCACTTTCTTGGAATTAATTTCGCTTAGGCAGTTTTTCACGGATTGTATGGCGCGCTCGCCCCGCCTGTTGACGGCGATGATGCTGAAGGCGTTCCGCTCCCCGCTTGGAATCAGATTGAGCGAAACCTTCGCCTTCGCGAGCTCTTTTTTCAGGAAAGGCGTGGCGAAATCATCGCCGATTGCGCTTGTAAGGGACTGCTTCAGCCCAAGCTTCGCGGAAATAACCGCGAAGTTCGCGGCGTTGCCGCCGATGGAAAAGTCCAGCCCCCTCAGCGCGCGCTCCTCGCCGAAAGAGATTTTTCCGGATATCTCTTGCAGCACGTCCACGCACAAATCGCCGACAGCGAAAAGCATTCTTTTCCTTGCCATGCCTGCAGTCTAATAGCGCCGAATTGGTATTTAACTTTTTGCAAACGCCGCCGCAGGCGCTTTTAGCCGGTTTTTCCTGAACGCTTTCTTCTGGCAATTGCGTCGGCGTGATTTCGATCTTTCCTGAGCGTGATTTTGCCGCCGCAGGCGCTTTTAGCCGGTTTTTCCTGAACGCTTTCTTCTGGCAATTGCGTCGGCGTGATCTCAACCTGCCTTGAGCGTGATTTTTTGCGCCGCCGCGCCGTTAGAATCAGTATTTAATTTTTAGCGAACAAGATTATACTTATGGTCAAGGCGCTGGTCATTGTCGCGCACCCGGACGACGAGACAATCTGGTGCGGCGGCACCATACTGAAGCACAAGAAATGGGATTGGGCAATTATCTCGCTCTGCAGGAGGGATGACCCCGACAGGGCGCCGAAATTCGCGCGCGCCTGCAAGTCGCTGAACGCGAGGTGCGCGATGTCGGGCCTCGAGGACGAGCATCCCGAACAGCCGCTTGCATCGCTCGGAGAGGTGAAGTCGCGGATTGCCGCGCTGCTCGGGCAGAACAATTTCGGCTTTTGCTTCGATTTCATTTTCACGCACGGCCCCAACGGCGAGTACGGCCACAACAGGCACAAGGAAACGCACGCGGCCGTGAAAGAGATGCTCTCTGAAGGAGCGCTTCGCTGCAAAAAAATATTTTTCTTCAGCTACAAGCGCAGCGCCCTCGGCGATTTCGCGGAGCCGGACGCGCGCGGAGCCAACTTGAACGCGCGGCTGAGCGCGCGCGGGGCGCGTGCGAAACAATTATTAATCACTTCAATCTATGGATTTAGTATCGGGAGTTTCGAACAACTCAGCGCGAGTGCGGTTGAGAGTTTCAAAGTTGAAGTGACATGCGATCGATAATACTCTATCCTTACCCTCCGGAGCTCGACGGCCTGAGCATCCAGGGGGACATGCTGTACAAGGGCTTTTTGCGCCACGGCTACGAGACCGCGCCGTGCAACAGGACCGCCGACATCGAGAAGCAGTTTCTCTACAGGACCTTCAAGCCGGATGTCGCAATCGGAATCGGCTACTGGGGCGACACCCCGCGGCTTGTCCAGCATCCCTTGAAGTACGGCGTGCAGCCCGTGCCTTGGCTGAATGCCGACGGCTGGGTCGCGAACTACCATGATGCCCTCGACAGCCTGCCGCTTATTCTCACGACCTCGGCGTGGGTAAGGGACATTTACCGCAGGGACGGCGTCACAAACAAGAACATCTGCCCCATGCCGATCGGAATCGACACCCAGCAGATGCGGCCGATTCCCAAGGATGACCCGCGCGTTGTTTACATCAGGAACATGCTCGGCGTCAAGCCCGGCGAGAAAATGATTCTCACGGCCGGCGGTGACACCACGAGCAAGGGGTTCCAGGAGGTTTTGCAGGCGCTCGGCAAAATCAACGGCGATTTCCCGAACTGGAAGTATGTCGGAAAGACCTGGGAGAAAGGAAAGCCCTACTACCACTACAAGAAAGAGCTTTCGATAATGCGCGATTACGACATCAGGAGAAAGGTAAAGTTCATTGACGGTCCGCTTAGCAGGGAATTCATGTGCTGCCTTCTGAGCGCATGCGACATTTATGCCGCGCCGAGCAGGATTGAGGGCTTTGGCATGGTGCAGATCGAGGCGATGGCATGCGGCAAGCCTGTGCTCTCAATCGACGCGATGGGAATAAAGGACACTGTTATCCACGGCGAAACAGGCCTCCTCGCGAAGGTCGGGGAAGAGGTCAGGCTTAGCGAGGAGTGGGCTTACAGCTGGATGGGCTTCAACAAGAAGCAGAGGATACGCTTCGACCAGCCGAAGACATTCGCTTACCGCGCAGACATCGATGACATTGCCAAGCACCTGTACAGGCTTTTGTCCGACGACGAATTGCGCTCTAAGATGGGCGAGAACGCGCGCAGGCACGCCGTGCAGAATTACGATTTCGTGAAGACCTCAAAGGACCTGCACGACCTTGTTGAAAAAAAGCTTGGCTTGAACGGAAAAAAAAGCACCTGCGCCGCAAAAAAAGAGGCAACTGTTGCCGTAAGAGAGAGATAATAACACCGGCCAGCCGGCTGTTTTCCGCTGGTTAGAATCCGGGCGGCAGTTTTTTCCCCTGAACCGCAGCCAGCGCGAGGAGAAATGCCCCGGCACTCCACGCGTGGTAGCTGCTTCCCATCGCCTTCCTTTTTATCGGATGCACCCACTCGTTGAACTCCCATTTCGCGTGCGTCCCGAGCCTGTTCGCTTTCGCGAGCGCCGCCAATTGCTTTTTGGCTTCTCCCATATGCCGGGATTTCGCGAGCGCCGCCACATAGAAGCCGCCGATGAACGGCCAGATGCCGCCGTTGATGTAATAATGCGGCGTTGCCGCAAGGCACTTTGAGAAATAGCTGTGCCATTCCGGGTCGCCTTCTTTTATCGGCGGAAAAACCACCCTTATTGGGAACGGCCTGTTTATTTTTTTCGCTTTTACGAAGCGCAGTATGCTTTCCGACTGCTTTTTGTCCGCAAATCCGCCGCAAATAGCGAGCATGTTGCCAAGGCCATCGAACCATTGCTCCTGCTCTATGTCGCCGTCGTGGTTTTTCCATACCCAAGGGTAAAAAATCCCCTTTTCGCTGTTGAACAAATGAATGTTGTTGGCTGTTTTCCCGTTCGCAGCCCTCAAAACGTCCGCGGCTTCGCGGTTTTTTCCGTACGCCCTGAGCGCCGCGTAGTAAAGCGCTATCGTGTTGATTGTGTGCCCGTACTTGTGCGGAAAGCAGTCCTCCCAGTCACAGGTCGGCAATTGCTCGGGAAGAAAGTCCTCGCCGGCGTCCTGGCAGCGCAGCCAGCAGAAGGCTGCGCCAATCGATTTTCCAAATTCCCTCAAAATCCTTGGCTCTTTGTAATTCGCCGCGAAAGCCTTGATGCCAAGAAGGTACCAGAGCGTGCTGTCTATTGTCGCAAAAGTCGCTTTTTTAGGCCGGTTTTCGTCCCACCTGTCCACGCAGTTCGGAATCTGGCCCGACCTGCTCTGGTTCTTTCTCAAGGTTTCAAGGGTTATTTTGAACTGCCGCCTGAATTCCCCTTCGGCGTCCATTGTGCTCGCGCCTATGAGCCCGGTCATGCTGTCCCGCGCCCAGACGCTGTTGTAGCCCTTTATGCCGCCGCTCGCGTGCATTCCGTGCGGAGTGCAGCACTTCCTCAGGGTTTCCCTTGCTTTCCCGGCAGCCTGCTCCACAATGCCCTTGCTGGAATTGCCCATGCGGGAATATTAGAAATAAACTAATATTTAATGTTATACAGGCGGGCTCTCAGGGCGCCTTCTTCGCGCGCTTCTTCTTTGCGCGCATGTTGCCGCCCCACGGCATCGCCGGCGGAAGCCTTATTTTCCCTTCCCGTTCGAGCTCCTCAAGCACCCTAACAATAATGGCGTCGTTGTATCCTATCCCATTCTGCCTAGACAGCACCCTCACCATTGCAGACCTGCTTGGCTGGGACTTAACCTGTTTCCCGTGATTCGGGTCTTTGAGAACTTCCAGAATCTCAGCCTTTGCCCCGGCTATTGTTTCAGGCGAAAATTTCCTTGCTGGACGTTTGCGGCGCTTTATTCTTAAAACCCTTCTTGGGTCGCCGTAAATCGCCCTCCTGCCCGCTGAAATCGCCCTTACCTGCATAATAAAAAAACAATCGCCTGCGGAGTATTTAACCCTTGCCCTCGGCCGGAAACCGGCCGGCGCTAATAGAATTTAAAATGGTTATCCGGCTTATTCTTCTCATGCAGGAAAACATGCTTCTTCCGGGGATTTTCGCCTTTGACACTGCCGTGTGGGTGATGCCCGACAATGCGCTGGTAATCGCGGATTTGCACCTCGGCATAGAGGAGATGTACAACAGGCAGGGAGTGCTGCTGCCGCGCTTTAACTTCTCGGAAATAAAAAAAGCGCTTGAAGAAAGGATTTTCCCGCACGTGCAGCCCGAAACAATCATAATCAACGGCGACCTCAAGCACGAGTTCGGCGGCATCTCGGAGCAGGAGTGGCGCGAGGTGACCGAAATCCTGGAATTGCTTGAGAAGCGCTGCCAAAAAATTCTTCTTATACAGGGAAACCACGACAAAATCCTCGGCCCCATCGCGGGCCGGAAAAACATCGCGGTCGAGAAAGAGGGCGTCCTGCTCGAGGGCTCCCTGGCTTTCGTCACCCACGGGGAACGCGTCCCGCAAAGCCCCGCCTTCAAAAAGGCGAAAACAGTCATAATCGGCCACGAGCACCCGGCGATTTCGCTCAGGGAGCGCTACAAGCGCGAGCAGTTCAAGTGCTTCCTTGTGGGAAAGTGCGGGCGCAAAAGCCTTGTCGTGCAGCCGAGCATGTGCGCGGCAAGCACAGGCTCCGACGTGCGCGAAAGCAGGCTGCTCAGCCCGTTCCTCGAAAAGGGCGCGTCGGATTTCACTGCCTTCGCAGTAGCCGACAGGATTTACAATTTCGGCAAAATCCGCGGGCTTGAATAAGCTTTTTAATAACGCAGTGTTTTTATTATTTCCAGCCAAACCAGTTTTCTTTTAGCGAAATTTTTTCTTTTTCGAAAAGAAAAAAATTCCGGGGCAGTAGTCTAGCCTGGTCCAGGATTCCAGCTTCGGGAAGCCTTTCTTTAAAAAAGAAAGGCTTGCGAAAGAAACCGATTGCTTCGCAATCGGGAATCGCAAACCCGCTTTGCGGGCTCGAACGAGTTGGTGACGGGGGTTCAAATCCTCCCTGCCCCATCGGGGTTCGCTCAATCCCTATTTTGGGGATTTGCTTTTTCCCCTGGTTTTTGCGCTGCTGCGCAAAAGGCTGTTGTGCCAGCAGGCACAAATTTTTTCCCCAGGCTTTTTTGCGTTAGCAAAAAAGGCTGTTGCGGGAAGCGCACTTTTTTCCCCAGGCTTTTTTCCAGCAGGAAAAAAGGCTGTTCAAATCCTCCCTGCCCCAAAATTTTATTCCAAAAGAAAACAGCCGCCTCGCAAACATTTTTAAATAAGTCCGCGTTTATTCTTTCATTCTTTATTTTTTTCTGGTGGGGAGCATTGCAGGGCGAGGAGATCCTTAGGAAGATTATCGCCACTTCCGGCGACGAGTTCTATACCCCGATGCCCAAGGACTACAAGCCCGGCAAAACAAAGTTTGTTGTCGTAACGGGAAGCGTCATAAGCGGCATCGGGAAGGGCACCATCTCAAGCACGCTCTGCAAGCTGCTGCAGGACCGTGGTTTAAAGGTCGAGCCGATAAAGCTTGAGGCCTATTTGAATGTTGACGCCGGCACCTTGAACCCTTTCAGGCACGGCGAGGTTTTTGTCCTTGACGACGGGACAGAAACAGACCTCGACCTCGGCACTTACGAGAGGATGCTTGACAAGAACCTCGGAAAGGACAATTTTGTCACCTCCGGCAGGATTTACTCCAACATCATCGAGAAAGAGCGCAGCGGAAAATACCTCGGAAGGGACGTGCAGTTCATCCCGCATGTGACCGGCGAGATCAAAAAAGTGCTTAGGGACCTTGCGGTTGAAACGAAAGCCGATGTTGTTGTCATTGAAATCGGCGGAACAGTCGGGGATTACGAGAACATGTTCGCCCTCGAGGCGCTCAGGGAAACGGCTTATGAGGAGGGAGACAGCAATGTCTGCTTCATTAATATCACTTATATTCTGCAGCCCCGGGCGCTCGGGGAGCAGAAGAGCAAGGCGGCCCAGCTCGGCATAAAGCGCTTGATGGAGCTCGGCATCCAGCCGCATATTATTGTCTGCAGGAGCGAGTCAAAGCTGCAGGATAACATAAAGAAGAAAATCAGCCTCAACGCGAATGTCCCGCTGGAGCGCGTTTTCGGCGTGAATGATGTCAGCAATATCTACAGCCTGCCGCTCTCGCTGAGAAAGCTTGAGTTTGACGAGGCAGTCCTTGAGGTTTTGGGAATCAACAAGCGCTTCAAGGCGAACGGCAACAAGGCGCTCAGGGAATGGAACAAGAAGACAGGCGCGCACGGAAAGGCCAAGCCCCTCACTGTCGGAATTGCCGGAAAGTACACCGGCTGCGCTGACACCTACATCAGCATTCTGAAGGCGCTTGAGCACTGCTCTTTCAGGATTAACAGGAAAATAAAGGCCAAGTGGGTTGACACCACAGAGCTTGAGGGAAAAGAGAAAGTGAAGAAGGCGCTTGCGGATGTCGACGGCGTTATTGTCCCGGGCGGCTTTGGAATAAGGGGCATTGAGGGGAAGATTGCTGTTGCCCGCTACTGCAGGGAAAACAATGTCCCTTACCTCGGACTGTGCCTCGGCTTCCAGATTGCGCTTATAGAAATCGCGAGGGACGAGATTGGGCTGAAGGACGCGAACAGCACTGAATTTGATCCCAAGACCCCGCACCCGGTTATTGACATTCTGCCGGAGCAGAAGAAAATAGAGGGATTGGGAGGGAACATGCGCCTTGGCGGAAAGGACGTCGAGCTGAAAGCGGGCACTATTGCCGCGAGAATTCACGGCAGCGAGAAGTCAATCCGGCGCAGGTTCAGGCACCGCTTCGAGTGCAATCCGGGGTATATCGAGCAGTTCGAAAAAGCGGGCGTTGTTTTTTCGGGAAAGGCGCCCAACCAGCCCATAATGCAGGTCCTTGAGCTTCCGTCGCACCGCTTCTTTATGGCGTCGCAGTTCCACCCTGAATTTACAAGCAGGCCGCTGCATCCGGACGAGCTTTTCCTTGAGTTTGTGAGAAAGAGCGCTGAATAGAAAAATCAGCGCTTGCCGGTTAGCAGCTTAATTGTTTTGGGGTCAACGCCGTCTTTTTTCAAAATATGTTCAATGACATCAATATGTTTCCCTGTTCCTCTGACAAACGCCGTTATGTGCGGCCCCATCGCTGAAAGAAAAATCTCTCTATCAGGGCCTAGACTCAAGAAAAAGGTTTCTATTGCTTGGCCCAAGTCTGAAGCGAAATGCCCTGCATCCTTGCCCAGCATTTCGCCGAACTTTTTTGGGTTTTGCTTTACAAATTTTGTAACAAGCAACCCCCCAAAAGGCTCATAATTTTTGCTAAAAGGGTAAAAGTGCAGCCCCCTTATAACCAATTTGGCATTCTCTTCAAAGCCGGGCAGCCTATGATTCGAGGGAAAAAACTTTACCCCAAAGTCTTTGAGCGCGTTCCTCTCATAGCCCCTAGGGCTTTCTGGAAGCCGGGAGCCCTCTCCAACAGAAGCAGCCAAGCACTGAAAAGCCCTTCTAAGCATTCCCTTGCCCTGGACCCTTCTCACGTGTTCGCGCCTTGTCTGGGGCGGCAAATACTGGCCAACACAAGTTTCCTCTATGAAGCGCCGTTGCTTTCTCTTTGGGACCCAAGGCTTTCTTGCTTCCATCAAAAGAGGCATTGAGCAAAAGGCGTATAAGTATTACTTGGAACACAGTTTTTCCGCTTCTTCCACGAGCATTATCGGAATGCCTTCCTCTATCCTGTAGGCAAGCCCGCACTTCCCGCAGAGCAGGCGCTGTTTCGCCTTTTCGTAATCAAGGTCTCCCCTGCATTTCGGGCAGGCGAGAACGTCCAAAAGCTTTTTGCTCAATTCAGGCATATAAGCACCATTAGTGAAATTGCTTCGCAAAACAGTTTTTAATTAAATGTGCTGAGGTATGCAAACATTTTCACCTTTAAGACCTTGTTTAAAAACTACATTTTTGAGGTTTGTGTTTAAGAACTATTTTTTTTGGTAATCTTATGTTTTTGGATAGTTGCAAGTTGTAGTGTATTTCTTTTCAATGCCGTTTTCTTTGTAAGTTATTTCAATCACCCCTTTTTGGGTGTCTTTTCCAGCCTCCACATTCTTTAACCCATCCAAAAATACCCAATATCCTGCATCGGTTAGATTCCCTTCTTTTGTAGTTTGCATTGTTCCAGAAAACCCTTCTTTCCCAATTGCCGAAACAAATTCCAGAGTTCGCCCTTCTTTATTTAGCAGAATTATATAAAAGTTAAGGTCAACCAAGTCTTTGTGAATACCCGACAAACTGAAAGAAATTCCGGTATTTTTTGGCTCGTGTACACATACGCCGTAATTTGCGTTTGGGCTTGTCTTCTTTTGTTGGGATAGCTGTTCTTGGTTAACGCAGTAATAGCTGCAGGTCACGGATTTTTCAGGGTAAAGCGTCATTGAGTTGCCAGCTCCCTTAACCAAGGAAACCGACAAGTTTTTTGATTCGCAAAAGCTTTTTTCGTTTTCACAATCGCTAATGGAATTGCAATTCTGGCAAGCCTTGCTGAAGTGGTACAATTCAAAACCGTTGATGACTGATTTGCTGTATTCACTTTGGTCTTGAACATTAGTTTGGGGGGCGGGAGAACTATTTTGCCCCTGTTGAATACAACCGCTTAGCGCAACAGCAAAAAATAAAGTGGCCGCCAATAAGCCAAATTTTACCTGCTTTTGCAAAACCATACAAAGAATATGTTTTTAGGTGTTTAAATTGCTTTCGAGGCTTTTCTTATATGGTTTTTCTTAGGAAAAAATGTTTGCAAACCGCAGGCATTTTTAATTAAATGTTTTTATTCTCTTAATTGCTTCCGGTGCCGTGTATGCCTATGGAAACAGTCGAAAGGGTTGAAACAAACGGGAAAACAATAATCCTTGTGCCCACAGCCCATGTAAGCAAAAAGTCCATGCTTCTGGTGCAGGAGACAATCGAAAAGGAGCAGCCCGATGTTGTCGGAATAGAGCTTGATGAGCAGAGGCTTCACCAGCTTTTGAGCGGAAAGCAATGGCAGCAGATGGACCTCAACAAGGTGATTCGCGACGGAAAGGCCTATCTTTTCATCATAAACATCATGCTCGCGAACTTCCAAAGGCGCATCGGCGAGGATTTGGGGGTAAAGCCCGGCAGCGAAATGCTCGAGGCCGCCAGGGCGGCGGGGGAAAAAAACATTCCGATCCTTCTTCTTGACAGGGACGTGAAAATAACCCTGAAGAGGGCGCTGCAAAAAATGAGCCTTCGCGAAAAGGCAAAGCTCGTTTTTGGAATCCTCGGCGGGTTTTTCCAGGCCGGAACCAAGCTTGACGAGAAAACAATAGAGCAGCTGAAGGAAAAGGACACGCTCAATGCGCTGCTGCAGCAGCTCGGAAAGGAGCTTCCCGGCGTTAAAACAGTTCTCGTGGACGAGAGGGACTTGTTCATAGCCAACAGGATTCTGCGCGTGAAAGCGCAAAAAATCGTCGCTGTTGTTGGCGCCGGCCACGTGGAAGGGATAAAAAAATTCCTTGATATGGAAAGGGACACGAGCGCCCTGCTTGAGGTGCGCAAGAAAAAAAGCCGTTTGAGGCACCTGCAGTACATTGTTCCGGCCTTGTTCGCGGTCATCATCGGCTACGGCTTTTACGCGAAAGGGGTTCCCGCGGCGCTGGACATTTTCCTCGCGTGGTTTTTGATCCACGGCGTGCTTTCCGCTCTCGGCGCGGCAATAGCGAGGGCGCACCCGCTTTCAATCGCGGCGGCTTTCCTGGCCGCGCCGTTCACGGCACTTCACCCGACGCTTGCGGCAGGATGGTTCGCGGGGCTGGTGGAATTGAAAGTGCGGCCGCCGAAAGTGCAGGATTTCGAGCGATTGCCCGACGCAACCGGCATCAGGGAGTTCTTCGGCAACAGGGTTTCAAGAATACTGCTGGTTACCGCCTTAAGCAACATCGGCAGCGCAGCCGCGACAATAATAGCGCTCCCTTACATGACCGCGCTGCTCGCGTGAATTTCACTCCACTTTTGTGCCGGCCGGAACTGATTCGTCGATTGTAACCAATTTATACCCGCCGTTTTTGTCCTTCGCCGCCAGCAGCATCGCCTGGCTTTCCAATCCCGCGATGCGCGCGGGCTCAAGGTTGGAGACAACGACAATGCTTTTTCCCGCCAACTGCTCTTTGGTGCAGTACTGCCGCAGCCCCGCGACAATCTGCCTTTTCTCCCCGCCAAGGTCAATCATCAGCCTGTAAAGCCTGTCCTTGCCGGGGATTTCCTCGGCGCTTTCTATCTTCGCAACCTTCAATTCCACTTTCTGCCATTCCTGGAAAGGAATCATGCAAACACCATTCTTCATTTGATAATCCCGGCTCTTTTCATGCTTGGGTAAAACCTCACGGAGATTCCCGCGCTTTTGCAGTGCAGCGCGGTGCGCCCTTTTTTTATCTCCTTCATCGCTTCCTCGAGCGAATCCGCCCTTACCTCTGTCAGGGCGTTTCCGACCTCTCCCGCGGTGTGCGCGTCGCTTCCGCAGACCTGCGGCATTTTCTTTTCTTCCGCAAAGCGCCTGGCTTTTTTGTTGAAAATATTGAAAATAGTCCTGCTGTTGAATGTTTCAATCGCATCAAGCTTTTTGTAAACCTTCGGCAGCACGTAGAATCCCCTGAAGTACGGCTTTCTCAGCCAGTCGAAAGGGTGCGCCGCGACAGCAATCCCGCCCTGCCCCCTGATGGCGTCAATGACCTCGCCGAATTCCCTTTTCTCAATCGGTTCGTTCAAGAAAAGCGCCAGCACCTCGCCGGCCATCTTCCCATCCTGAATTATCTTTATTTCCTCGCCGAGCACAACCTGCGTGCCGTGCTTTTTCGCGGCTTTTTTGAATTCGCCCCAAGCGTTGCAGTTGTTGTGGTCTGTAACCGCGTTTATGACCCCCCTGGCAGCAGCAAGCTTCACTATTTCCTCGGGCGGGCTCACGCCGTCCCGGCTGTAGCAACTGTGCACGTGCAAATCAAGCAGCATAATTGTTCAATTAGGTTGCTTCTAGTTTTAAAATTAATCGGCGATGCCCGCGGCAAGCGCTTCCTCGTTCGCGGAAAGGATTTCAGCGCCGCTTATTTCCAGCGTTTTCTCTTCGCCCACAATGCACCCGAGCTTTTCGGCGCGCGCCACTCTCTTGTCAACCAGCACGAGCACGCCGTAAACCGAAACCGGCGGCATGAACCTCGCCTTATAGCCGGTGAGCTCTTCGGCTTCCTTATCGGTCAGCGTGCGCAGTTCAGCGGCGCCCGCAGCAGCTTTTATTTTCTGAAGGCTCGGCTTTTGCTTTGCGTAGAAAACCGCGCAGACTGTTTTCGCTCCGGCATCGAAAAGCCGGCATTTGGCAATGCAGTTTTTTGCCCTGTAAGGCAGAATCTTTGCCTTCAGCCCGTTTTTTTCAATAAATTCAGCAAGCATGCGAAAAACAAAACCGATTCCTATATACTATAGATTAAAGAAAATTAAAATCTTTTCTTTTTCAGCGAGGCATAAACCGCTTTTGGAAAATCCGCCGTGGAAACCGCCAAATTGGCGTGTGTTTCCCGGAAGAATTGATTTGGCATTATAGAATAGTGCAAAGAAATAAAAAAAAGGAAAAGAGCCGGCTTAAAGCCCGGCTTCTTTCCTCAAAACAGCGGCCTTGTCTGTTTTCTCCCAGGTGAATTCCGGCTCGCTCCTGCCGAAATGCCCGAAAACAGTCGTCTTGCAGAAAATCGGCCTTCTCAGCTGCAGGTCCTCAATCATCTCGCCAGGGGCGAAATGAAAGTGCTTTTTCACAAGGTCGTATATCCTGTGCGGGCTGATTTTGCTGGTGCCGTGCGTGTCAATGAACAGGCTCAGCGGCTCTGTGCCGCCGATGACAAAGCTCAGCTGCACCTCGCACCTGTCGGCAAGCCCTGCCGCAACAATGTTCTTGGCTATGTAGCGCGCGTAGTATGCCGCCGACCTGTCCACTTTTGTCGGGTCCTTTCCGCTAAAAGCGCCGCCGCCGTGGTTTCCAACCCCGCCGTACGTGTCCTGGATTATTTTCCTGCCGGTGCATCCGCTGTCCGCGACAGGCCCCCCCAGGACAAACCTTCCCGTGTTGTTGATATAGCACTTTGTTTCCTTGTCCATCATTTTTCCGCAGACAGGCCCTATCACATGCTTCTTTATGTCCGCCCTCAGCGTGTCCAACTCAACATCGGGGTCGTGCTGCGCCGCGATTACAACGCTGTCAATCCTTATCGGCTTGGCCTTGTCGTATTCAACCGTGACCTGGGTTTTTCCGTCCGGCCTAAGGTAAGCCAGAGTGCCGCTCCTTCTCGTTTCGCTCAGCTTTTTCGCGAGCCTGTGCGCGAGCAGTATCGGCAGCGGCATAAATTCCGGGGTTTCGTTTGTCGCATAGCCGCTCATCATTCCCTGGTCTCCGGCGCCGACCTCTTTGGGGGATTTTTTTGTCACGCCCATGCTTATGTCGGGGCTCTGCTCGTGGATTGCCGTGAGCACTCCAACAGTATGGTAATCAAAGCCGTACTCCGGCTTTGTGTATCCGACGTCCCTTATGACCTCCCTGACAAGCTTTTGCACGTCCACATAGGTCTTCGTGGTTATTTCCCCCGTCACGATAATGAAGCCCATTCCCGCCATTACCTCGCAGGCAACCCTTCCCATCGGGTCGTCCTTCATTATCGCGTCAAGAATCCTGTCCGCAATCTGGTCGCAGACCTTGTCCGGATGCCCCTCGGTCATTGCCTCGCTTGTGAAAAGAAATTTTCCGCTTCTCATTGAAACACCAGCCCCCCTGTTGTCGCGTTTGCGCAGAATTAATTTGCTAAATTTGGGGCTGGTAATGTTTAAAAGCGCATACAAAATGAAAAAAATATTCGCATAGGAATAATCCTTAAAGTAATTTTACTCGCACACGATTATTCGCATAAGAATAAATAACCTTGCCGCAATATGGCTGTTATGCTGCCTGACCTGCAGGAGATAAAGAAGCGCAGGAAGCTCGCGGGGCTTACCCAGAGCGGGCTCGCTGGATTGAGCGGCGTGAGCCAGAGCCTCATCGCCAAAATAGAATCCTGCAGGATGGAGCCGGGCTACGCCAAGGCAAAACTGCTTTTTGACTGCCTTGAGCGGCTGCACGAGCGCAGCGAAAAGCAGGCGAAGGACATAATGACAAAGCCGGTGCTGACCATCGATGCCCACGAGCCGGTCAAGAAGGCAATCCGGCTTCTCGGGAAGAACGGCCTGAGCCAGCTGCCTGTGCTGAGCGCCGGCAGGCCCGTCGGTGCTGTCAGCGAGAAAAGCATTCTTTCCTGGCTCAATGCGCCCGGCAGGCATCCGGACCCTGAAAAAGCGGCTGTTTCCGATGTGATGGAGGAAAGCATGCCCACAATACAGGAGAACACGCCGCTTGGCGTTGTCTCAAGGCTTCTCGATTTCAGCAACTGCATTCTTGTCGTGCGCAACGGCAAAACAACCGGCATTATCACGAAAAGCGATTTGCTGAAGCAGATGATAAAGTGATTTTTCTATTTTTCGCCGCGCCACGGCGGATTTGCTATTGCTTGCTGCAGCAGCCGCAGCCACTTTTTGCCGGGCCCTGTTACGCCGACGAAAGCGCCTTTGTTTTCCATGAATGCGATTAGCTCTTCGGCGTATTCGGCTTCGCGTTTCCACGCCTCAAGGACCCGCCTTTTTGTTCGGGCGTCGGCATGGTCGGCGCTGATTTTTCTTGCCGTGAGCGCCTGGTTTATGGCCTGGATTTCGTTCTCGCCGGCTTCCATGGCGGCTTTCAGTTTTTCCCCGCGGTGTGTTTCATCAAACGCCTTTGTAAGCCTTTCGAACTGTGCACTTCTAACGCCGACAATCCGCCTCGCTATCTCCTGCGGAAAGCCCCCCTGTGCATAGTGCGCCCTTTTGATTTCCCGCGGCCGCCTCGGCCGGGGTTTCCCCGAGAACGAGATAAAAATCATACAAAACTATTCTTTCCTGCGGCTTAAATTACTTTCGCCCGCATGTTCCAATGCTATTTTCCCGCCCAATGAACCAGCCGTTTCTCCGCAGTGATTACAACCGCGTTGAGAAGACAGCCGATTATTCCGGCAAGAATTATTATCGCGTACATTTCCCTACAGCTGTAAAGCCGCGGCCGGTAAAAACTGCCGGTTAATTGTTTGAATGCGCTGCGGTGAACGATTTTATGATTTGTTTTGCTTCTGCCAGCGTTTGGTAAGCACGGCACTCAATTGGCGCGCCGGCAAAACGGGAGCCTTCTTTGCCGCGCAAATATGCCGAGACATTTTCTTCCAGCCCTTTCTTAAACAAGCACAAAACAGGCTTCCTTAATTCCAGCATGTCAACAATTTCCGCGCCAACGCCAAGGCTGGGGTTGCTTATTTCAAAAACGCCAAAATGCGATTCTTTTATCCACTTGTAGTCACGGTCGTGGATTTCCTGGGGCGATAATTTTTTTTCCATTTCAAGGGTATTTTTCTCGGTTTGGTGGGTTGAAGCCAATTCCAGCCCGAGGCTTTTTATTGCACCGGCCAGGGCAGCCAGTTCTCCGCTGGAAACATTGGCGCGGCCGCCGCGCATCGAGCAGCCGAAATAAACCTTTGCCATAACTAACCAATAAAAAAGAAAGCCTTTTCTACCGACTGCTTTTGCCACTGGTTTGCCGGCAGTTAAGGCGGAGTGGCGGGAATCATCACGAAAAGCGGCCTGCTGAGGCAGATGGCAAAGTAAATTCATAATCAATTTTATTTTATATTAAAGAATAATAGTGTGGCGGAGGTGGCTGATGGTAGCGATAGCCGGGCGGATTGCGCGGCCGCAGATTTTCTTCCATCGCCATCTGTTTTTAATTACTTTTGGTGGCAAGATAAAACAGGGGAATGGGGGTACATTGCATAATCCCATAGTGTTCTGGGCTATTGCCTTTTTGTTTTTATTTTTTACAGCGGGCGCTTTTGCTGAGACAGCGCCGATTTTCTACGAGAGCTTTGACAGCCTGGGTTCTGTGCTGGCCAATAGCGGAACCTTTAACCCGGTAAATTCCGCTTTTGAAGCCGGCGTTGCGGGAAACGCATTGCACACGCGCGGCGGAGAGTTTGTAAGCTATCCCATTGCAAACGTGCAGAACCTGAAGCAGGGGACAATAGAATTTCTTTTCAAAACAAATAGCTCTTCCGGCCTCCTGGAACTTGACAGCAACGGCGGATGGCCAATCAATAATGACTATGTCATGTGCTTTGCAGGCAACGGGGCGATTTGGAATGAAATCGGCTGGGCAGGCCAGTATTCAATAGCTTTTTCCCGCAATGAGTGGCACCATGCCGCGCTTGTTTGGAGATGCGGGCAGGGAAATGACGGTTTTTTTACAATTTATGCCGATGGAAAACCTGCGGCCAGCGGCTGGCAAAAATGCGATTATTATAACGGGCTTCCGGAAAATAAGCTGGCTTTTGTGCAGCCGCTCATATTGTCCGTCGGAAAATCCTCCTTTTACGGCGCCGGAGAAGCGTTTTTTGACGAATTAAGCATTTTCAATTACGTGAAAACCGAAGCGCAGATAAAGCAGGATTACCTACAGTACATCGGCGGCGGCATCGCCTGTTTCCAGGACAGCGACTGCGGGGCAGCCCATTATACAGGCCCAACCTATTGCCTGGGCGGCGACGTTTACAGGGATTACAATTATTCCACCTGCGGCAACCCCGGGACGCCGCAGGCTGTATGCGGGAATAATGTAAACGCCGCGCGTGTCCAGCAGTGCGCCAGCGGCTGTGCCGGCGGCGCGTGCAACGCCGCAAAGCCGCAAAGCACGGGAAACGTGAAAGCCGCAGGAAGAAAACTGCTTGTGAACGGCAGCGAGTTCAAGGTGAAGGCCGTCGGTTATGCCCCTGTGCCGATTGGGCAGAACCCGGAATGGGGATATGACGTAACCGCGGCAGCAAATTCTGCGCTCTGGCAGCGCGACTTTCCTTTGCTCCGCGCGATGGGCGCGAATTCCATGCGGACCTGGGGAAAGGTTGGCAGCACAGAATTTTTGGACGCCGCTTGGAACAATAACAGCCAGCCAATCAGGGTGATAATGGGCTATTGGATGGGAAACAGCCGTGACTACACTGACGCCGCAACAAGGCAAGCAATAATTGCGGATTTTAACGCATACGTGAAAAAATTCAACAGCCATCCCGCTGTTTTGGTTTGGGCAATCGGAAACGAGGAGAACTGGTTCTACGCAAACGGCGACAACGCGAAGCACGCGGCGTATTTTTCCCTGGTGAACGAAATGGCAAAAGCCGCGTACCAGATTGAGGGCAGCGCCTACCACCCTGTGGCGGCGGTTTCCCTGGAAATGCCTGGAACAATAACCACAGTTGGAAATTCGCCCGGAGGGGCCGATGACGCGAGCATTCCCTACATCGATATCTGGGGCATCAACCATTACCCCGGAATCACGTTTGGAAGCTTTTTCACGGACTTTGCCGCAAAAAGCTCAAAGCCATTGATGATTGCAGAATATGGAATCGACTCATGGAACAATGTTTCAGGCGCCGAACAGGAGCAAGCGCAGGCCGATTGGGACAGCGCGCTCTGGCGGGAAATTGCGGCCTCAAATGCTGCAATTGGCGGAAGCATAATGGAATACAGCGACGAATGGTGGAAGGACTATTCCGGAAACGTTTCGGCGCACGATTTCGGGGGATACGCAACAAGCACACACCCGGACAATTACTCCAATGAAGAATGGTGGGGGATTGTAAGAACGGAAAAAGCCTCCGGAGCTGACAAAGCGACCCCGAGGAAAGCGTATTACGCTCTGCGGCAGGAATTCGGCGGAACCCAGACAGCGTGCTTTGCGAATTCCGATTGCGGGACAGACGGCTGGATTGAAGGCAGCTCAGATTGCAATGATTCTGGCGGCAGAGTGCAAATTTACCAAAACTGGCGCACGTACGAGTGCAGCAATCCGGGAACAGCGCAGGCAAGCTGCTCCCAAACAGATAAACGGCAAATGATTCTTGATTGCGGAACAGCAACGTACGGGCAATGGAGCACGCCGTTCTGCAACAACGGGGGCAATTCCGAAAGAACCCGCACTGTGCATAAAGCCGCATGCGCATACACAGACAGGTGCTATTATGAAGATTCCAACGAAATTGATTCAACAATCTGCCCGCAAGGCTGTGCTGAAGGCAAATGTATCGGAATGCCGCTGCCTTCAGGCGAAGCATGGAAGCCATTGCTCTTGTACGAAACATTTGACAGCGCCGCAAATGCCAGGGCAAATGCATGGAGCTTTGACGGCGGCCCAACAACAGAAGTGCAGGGAAAAATCGGAAACGCATTGTATCCCGGAGTCGGCATACCATTGTTGGGGCTGCACGGCACAGACGGTTTCATTAATTCAAACCAAGGGACAATAGAATTCTGGTTCAAGCCGGATTACACAAGCGGCAGCTTCGGGGTCTTTGAAGCAGGGCAAATTGGGGCACCAGACAGCATAGGAGTTTTTGTTGCAAAATATCTGGGAAAATATCCTGTTGTCGTAATGGAATCAAGGCAATCAGATAACAAGTTAAGGCAAAGCTGGACAAAAATAACAGAAGTAAAGGCAAACGAGTGGAATCACGTTGCAATTGCATGGAAGTGCAACCAAAAAGGAGATTATATCAAAATATACTTCAATGGAAAAGCAGGAAGCACTGAAAGCGGAGCATGCAAGAAAATGGGCCTTCTTGGGAAACAATTCCAAATCGGCGGGACAGGATATTACGAAAAAAGGCCCATGGCATTTGACGACCTGCGCGTGTACAGCTATATAAGAAGCAGTGCGCAGATAGCGGCAGACTACAAGTATGCGGGGGCATTTTCGCAGCCAGCACTTGCCGAGCCCAGAAGCTATGCCGCCGTAAAATACACGCAACAGTTTTCCTGGCAGCCGAACGGCTTTGAAAAATTCCAGATACAAGTTGCACAGGATGCTAACTTTGCAAAACCCACAGCGGTAACCGGCTGGCTTGCGGCAACAAGCGCCACGCTTGCAAACATGTGGCAAACAATTGTTGACCTTGAAAAAAAAGACAGCGACAAAATACTTTACTGGCGCGTACTTGGCTCAAACAAAACAAATTCGGAATACAGCAACGCAAGCGCATTCAGCTTCGCGCCACTCACCCCGGCTTCACTCAACTGCCCGGCAGGGCCTATTCCCGACAGCTACGCTTTCGGCTGGAATGCAGGCGACTACGCGAACTATGCGCAGATAGAATATTCCTATGAAGAAAGCTTTGTGCATAAAACGCCGGTAAACATCACAAAACTGAATCCCGTGCCAGTACTGAAACAATATGCCACACTAATAAGCTACGAAACAAAAAACCAAGGAAAAAAGCTATACGCAAGAGTTTTCGCAAAAGACAAATACAATAGGACAAGCTACACCAACACCTGCGAGTTTACGCTAAAACAGCCGGCAGCGCCAGCACTGCAGTGCCCCACAACTGCTATCGCAGACGCCTATGCCTTTGATTGGAACAAGGGCGATTACAGCACTGTTTATTTGCAGATGGGTTATGATGCGAACTTCAAGGCAAAGACGTTTTTCCAGGCGTATGATGCGTCTTCCCCTACTGAAGTGAAGCCGTATTACAGCACGCTTATTGCGTATGAAAACAAAACTGCTGCAAAGAAGCTGTTCGCAAGAATATACGCTATAGACAAATACAACAGGGCAGCTTACAGCAACAGCTGCGAGTTCGGCCTGAAAACTCCGGTGGCGCCGACACTGGAATGCCCAGCGGAAGCTGTCGGAAGCACCTATGCCTTCGGCTGGAACAACGGGGACTATCAGAAGTTTGCGCTGCAAGCTGGCAATGACGCAGCATTTGGAAAAAGCACTTTCATCCAATTGCGCAGCAATGCTTCTCCAATACTGCTTGGGAGAAATTATGCGGTTTTAGGCACTTTGGCAAAAAAGAGCTCTGGAGGAAAATTATACGCGAGGCTTTTCGCTTCGGACAAATACAACAGAACAGCATACAGCAATTCCTGCACTTTTGAGGTTGCTTCTGTCAAGGTGCTTGATGCGGGCGACTGGCTAAGCGCCGGGGACTATAATGTTTCTCCCGCCGGCACTGGCTATGGGAGCAAAAAATCCCTGAAATTGCCTGTTGCAATCGAAGGCTGGGATGCGTCTGTTTTCGTTGGCCCTGATTTGACTGCCGCATTTGAGGCCGGGCTGCCAAAAAATCTGCAAGGCGCAAAAATCAGCGCATTGGTTTACACTCCCGCAAGCTGCGGTGACAAATTTATCAACAAGTACGTCAACAAGAATTACCTGCAGATCCACCTGAGGGATGGCATAGGGGCAACGGTATTTTACGGCGGGGCTGTTTTGTTCAGGAAAGCGGGGTGGAAACTGGCACAAATTGATTTGTCAAAGAACAATGTCGGCGATATTGCCAAAGTCCTGATAAAAATCGGAATTTTTGGCGGCTGCAACGCGGACTTTTTCATTGACGATTTTGCAATAGAAAAAGACGGAAAGGCATACCTATACAATTTTGAATGACGCCAAAGAATCTTTCACAGCGCCGCAGTTTTAGAACTGGGAAAGCACCTCTTCTTTTATTATGTCTGCCATAATGCGGTTTCTGATTACAATACAGCGGGTGTTGCTTGTTTTTTCTTTAAAGTTTGCCAAGTAAAAGTTGAAAAGACGGGTCAATTCCTGGTGTTTTAGCAGGTCCAGGTATTTGTATTTTCCGAATCTTCTGTCTTTTGGCTGAAGAACTAAGACAACAAAATCCCTGAAGGCAAAGATTTCAAAAACACTGCTTAGGTTAACTCCAACTTTTATTTTCATGCCAAGCTGTTGCCATCTTTTTGCAAGAATGCTGTCAAATAAACTCTCCGTGCCTGAAACAATATATACCTTTTTTGTTTTAGAGGCGATTTCTTTTATTTTGTTGTTGATTTCCGGAATGTTTTCCATAGTGGGCCAGATAGTTGCCCAAATTATTGCTATTACTTCGTCTTTTTCGCACTGGTTTAAAACGTCCAGAACAAAAGCCCCTATTTCAAGCTGGTTATCAACTTTCTTAATGAAACAGCCCCCTTCCTGCAAGCTGCTTAAAATCCCGGTTTTTTCATTTTTGTACAGGGCGCTTGCCTTGCTGGCAAAATCGCAAATCTCCATGATGTAATTCTTGCTGAGCGAATACTCCAAACCCTGTTTTGCAATCACTTTTTCTTTCAACAATGCGTTTATTGCCTTGTAAATTGCATGGTAGGTTACCTGCTTCCCGTACTGTCTGGTGACTATATTGTGAATGTGTTTCACGCTTAGAGGGAACTCCCCGCCAAGAATTTCAACAACAATGTCCCTGGTGCTAGCATTCCTTTCCGTTGAAGGCCCTCTTAATCGTACAACCATACTATAAAACTGTAAAGCAAACTTTTTAACCATTTGGTTAAACTTTTTTTGAACATAAGTATTTAAGCGCTCGGCACGAAGGTGCATATAGCGAATCTTTTTTGCGGGGGGCTGGGAAAGAATGAAAAAAATTCTTTTGGCAATGTTTTTTTTGTTTGCTTTTCCAGCAAATGCTTTTTCTGCAACGCCAATATGGGAATTAACGCCGGCTGATGGCGGATATGTTTTCGGCTCTGCTGACTGCGATGTTGCAACAGGGCACACCTGCCCGCCGGAAATGGGCTGGGAAGGAAACACAATTTATTACATTTTTAACCTGCCTTCCGATGCGGTCCTGGCCCAAAAGCTGGAATTGCAGTTCAACGTAATCTGGAGAAATTATGGCGTATCTCAAGATGTTTTGCTGCAAATCAGCGCGGGAAAAATAAAAAGCAGCCTGGCTGTAATAAAGCCGGGCCTTGACATTAATCAAACCGGGCCGTTCAGGGTTCTTATTGATTCCGGTTTGTTCCAAAAAGGCGCGGCAAATTACATCAAATTTTTTGGCACAAACATCAGCCCGATTGGTTATGGCACAAACCCGCCAAATTTCAAGATTAATTATATTGCGCTGAAAAATTCCGGCAGCATGGGCCCGGCGCCCGTGATTTCTGATGCCGAACTATTGGACAAGACCGAAGCGCAGGCGGCTGCATATTTTTACGAACAGGCATTAAGCAACGGGCTGGTTAAAGACAGCCAGACAACAAGTTATTCCAGCATTGCGGCAACAGGATTCGGCCTGGCAGCATTCACTGCAATGGCGGAAAGATATGGTTCAAACGCAGACTGGAATTATTCCCCCGCCCAATTGCGCGCGAGGGCAAACCAGATTCTTGGCACTCTAATTACAATCCAAAACAACCAGGCAACAAGCGAGGCAACTTACGGAAAAAGCGGGCTGTTTTACCATTTCATCAACCCGGACAATTCCCCTGCTTACGGCTCTGAAGTTTCCACGATTGACAGCGCGATTCTTTTTGCCGGCGTTATTACTGCCGGAGAATACTTTGGCGGGGAAGTAAAGCAAAAAGCGCAACAAATAACAGGCAAAGCCGACTGGAATTATTTTTTGAAAACTCCGCAAAACAATTTCCCGACAAACAACGGCATAAATTACCAGTTCAGCCATGGCTGGAAAGGCGGCGCAAAATTTGCGCAGACCTGGGACAGGCCAAGCGACGAAACAATGCTGGTTTCAATAATTGCCCTCGCGTCAAATCCGGAAAACACTGACGTCCAGAAATCATTGTTCAGCTGGCCGCGCGTGCGCAACAGTTACGCGGGATATGATGTGGTCAACTCTTATTTTGGCTCGCTGTTCACTTATGAATTCGGGCACGCTTTCATTGATTTTGAAAAAATCGGCAGCGACAACCCTGCAACAATGCCGGGTGTTGAAGCAATCAACTGGTGGCAGAACAGCGTGAATGCGGCAAAGGCAGCCAGGCAGTTTGCAATCGATAATTCCGGAATATACAAGTCTTACGGGGCAGACAGCTGGGGGCTGAGTGCAGTGCAAAAGCCGAATGGGGCCTATGACGGCCTGCTTGGGGCGCTGCCTTCGGAAAGCCAGCCGGTGCACCATGACGGGACAATCGCGCCATACAGCAGCATTGGCACAATGCCGCTCTTCAAAAGCGAGGACGGCGGGGTGCTGGCAAACAACAAAGGATTCCGAACACTGAGGAATTATTATGATTTGTATTATTGGGATTTGTGGGGAAAATACGGGCCAAAAGATTCTTTCAATGACAGAAACGAATTCAGCCAAGCGTATCTGGGGCTTGATCAAGGCCCAATTGTCCTAATGGTTGAAAACTACCGCACAGGCGCAATATGGAACCAGTTCCTGAAAAACGAGCCGGTCAAAGCAGCGCTGAAAAAAGTTTTCGAATGCCCGAATGGGGTGTGCAATGCAAAAATTAATTGTTATTCTAATTCGGATTGCAACACGGACGGCGTGTACGACCCCCCGTCTTGCGACAGAAATGATTTGTGGCAGTCATATTACAGTTACGCGTGCTATAATCCCGGCACGGCGGAATCATACTGCGGCAAAACCGGCACCGTACTGTTTTTGAAGGAAGACTGCGGTGAAATAACATTTGAGCCGTGGGCAGCGAGTTATTGTGACGGGCCTCTTGAGAAACGGGACAGGGCTGTGCACAACAATTGGTGCAATGCCGGGGCCTGCCATCACGGCGATGCAACCGAAACGCGGGTCGTAGAAAATTACCTCAATAATTTCACTGTTGATTACCAGGCAAACGCCTTGCCGCAGGACTCAACCCCCGCGTGGGAAAGGGAACCGGGAACACCCGAAATTGAGGCAATAGAAAACGGCACTCTGCACTTGGGGAAAGATTTTGTAGGTGACAGCGCAATATACAAAATTAACACAAACTTCCAGTCTACAAAACCATACGAAATAGAAACAAGAGTAAAAATAGCCGTCATGGATTACCCTATGCCATACGGTGCCATTGCCTTGAATGTGCAAGATGAAAAATACTCCTGGGACTTAATGTTTACGCCGAACAGCGTGGAATTAGGGCATTCAGCCACATTCGATGTTTCCTATCCAATGGATACGACTGACGGATTCCACACTTACAAAATAATCACAGATAATGGCTTTGTCAGCTTGTTTGTAGACGGGGCAGAAAAAATGAAAGCAAACCTGACTTGGACCGATAAGTCATATTACGCTGGAAATGAGGCCCCGCAAAATCCGGAGATTAGTTTTGGAAGCAGTACCGGCGGCAGTGGGCCGCCAAAAGGAGTATTTTTTGCCGAATCATACTGGGACTATGTCAAGGCCCGCACCCTGGTTTCTGACGGGGTTCCAAGCGAGAAATGCCAGGGCACGCCGCCCTCAAACGTAACAATCTGGTCTTGGGGTTATTTCTGGAACCCATACCGTGTTTTCAAGTCATGGACCTGCGATGTAAACGGAAACCAGTACTGCCCAACGGAATTCGGATGGCAGGGCAGCAGCATAACATTCAAGTTCAAGCTTAACGGCAGCGAACAGCTTACAGATTTGGTAAAATTCAATTTTGGCATCGGCTCGGTTTTCACGGCACAGCCGGTAACAATTTATGCCGGGAGCTCGCTGAAAAAAATACAGGGCAATATCATTGTCAATCATTCCGGAACTTACAGCGTGGAGATTCCCTCTGCAGTATTCAAAAAGGGCACAAATTACATCCAAATCTATGTTACTGGAGTTAAGGTCGGTTACGGAAGACCGACACAGGGATTTTTGCTGGACAGCGTTAGCCTGGAAACATACCGAAACTACAACAAACAAGTGCTTGAATGCCCGGGCAGCGAGATTGGCGACAGTTATGCCTTTTCATGGCAGCCGAACGACTTCAATGAAAGCACGTTTTACCTGCAGATAGGGTATAGCCCGCAGTTCAACAACAAAACTTTCACGCAAATAACCACAAAGCAAAATGCAACGCAGATATTGCGCAATTATGCAACAATGATAACGCTCGCAAAAAAAGCGACTGACAACAATAAGTTATATGCGAGAGTAATGGCAAGCCACCCGCTGCGGGGCAATGCATATAGCAATGCCTGCGTGTTCGCGCTCAAACAGCCGGCAGCGCCTGTGCTGCAGTGCCCCACAACTGCTATTACAGACGCCTATGCCTTCGAGTGGAACAAGGGCGATTACAGCAAGGTGTACCTGCAAATGGGTTATGATGCGAACTTCAAGGCAAAGACTAGTGTCAAGGT